>JAANMX010000010.1_pt1 | contig 185416 bp, 140 predicted proteins | sample 7279681 | NCBI WGS metagenome assembly JAANMX01 (sample SAMN14094542, study PRJNA606508) | bioreactor metagenome | isolation source: A lab-scale SPAN reactor treating ammonium-rich wastewater day 351 | place: Ireland: Galway | collected 2018-01-01 | reverse complement strand
CTCGTTACTGGCGCCAACTCGGGCCTCGGCCTGGCCACGGTCCGCGGCCTGCTCGCGCGCGGCGCGCGGGTGGCCTTCGCCTGTCGCGATCGCGGCCGCGGCGCGGCGGCGATCGCCGCGCTGCCGGCGGCGTGGCGCCGCCGCGCGCGGCTCTTCGAACTGGACGTGGCGAGCCTCGCGGACGTGGACCGCGCCGCCCGCGATTGGCGCGGGCGGCTCGACGTGCTGGTCCACAACGCGGGCGTGCTGCCCGCTCGCCGCGAGCTGACCGACGACGGCCTCGAGCGCACGTTCGCGACCCACGTGGCCGGCCCGCTGCGCCTCACCCACGCGCTGCGCGGGGCGCTGCGCAGGGCCGCGGCCGCGCGCGTGATCCTGGTCAGCTCCGGGGGGATGTACGCGACGAAGCTCTCGCTCGACGACCTCGACTGGGCGCGGCGGCCGTACGACGGCGTCGCCGCCTACGCGCAGACCAAGCGCATGCAGGTCGTGCTCGCCGGCCTGCTGGCACCGCGGCTGGCGGGGGCCGCGGCGGTGCACGCGATGCACCCGGGCTGGGCGGACACGCCGGCGGTGCGCAGCTCGATCCCCCGCTTCTGGGAGCGGATGCGCGGCCGGCTGCGCGACGCCGAGCAGGGCGCCGACACGATCCTGTGGCTGGCGATCGCGGCGGCGCCCGGCCGCGAGAGCGGCGGCTTCTGGTTCGACCGGCAGCGCGTGGCAGAACACTTCCTGCCGTGGACCCGGGAGAGCGCCGCGCAGCGCGAGGCGTTCTGGGCGGCGGCCTGCGCGGCCGCCGGCGTGAGCGGCGACTGGCGCTGACTACGGTTCGGCGGCGATCGCCGCCTCGATCACGGCGTCGAGCGTCGCGAGTTCCGCTCCCAGCAGCTCGCGCAGCGGTGCGGCGTCGGCGACCTCGTCGCACAGCAGGCAGTCGAGCTCGTCCGCGAGCAGGCCGCCCCAGCCCCCGGCCCGCGCCTCGGCCAGCGCGCGCTCCACGGGCACCTCGCGCACGAGCAGCGCTCCCGGCCTCCCCAGCCGCCCCGCGGCCGCCGCGAAGCGCTCGAGGAAGGCGGCGTACGAGACGGGCTCGGGCCCGACCAGGTCGAACACGTGCGGCACCGCGAACGGTGCCGCTGCCGCGCTCAACACGAGGCGCGCAGCATCGGCGACGGCGATCGGCTGCATGCGGTAGGCGCCGTCGCCGATCCGGGTCACGGCGCCTGCGGCGAGCTCGCGCAGCAGGAGCGGCACCAACTCGCCGCCGGGGCCGAAGATGTAGGAGGGACGGAACACGACGGCCTCCAGCCCCGACTCGAACAGCTCGAGCTCGCAGCGCAGCTTGGAGAGGAAGTAGGGGTTGGTGCAGCGCGGGTGCATCCCGTAGCGGGCGACACCCAGCCCCGAGAAGAAGACGACGCGGCGCACGCCGGCCTCGCGGGCGGCGGCGATCACCGCGCGGGTGCCGCCGACGTTGACCGCGTCGTAGGTCTGGGAGTGGCGCTCGGCGCCGATCTGGGCGAGGTGCACGACCGCGTCAGCCCCGGCGAAGGCGGACGCCAGCGCGTGGGCCTCCAGGGCGTCGAGGCGGAAGGGCGTCCCGCCCGCCGCCTGCACGCGGGTGGCCGCCTCGGCGCTGCGCGCGATCCCGGTGGCCGCGATCCCCGCCTGCGCCGCGGCGCGCAGCACCGCCCGCCCCACGAAGCCACTCGCCCCGGTGACCGCGATCTTCATCGCGCAGCAGCTTACGGCGCCGCGGCGCGCGCCGCTACGGCAGCAGCCTGCGCTCCTTCGCCGCCCGCTCCAGCTCGTCGCGGAAGCGGGGGTCGGCGATGCGGATCAGCAGCTCCGCGCGCTCGCGCAGGTTGCGGCCGAACAGGTTGACGGCGCCGTGCTCCGTCACCACCCAGTGCACGTCGCCGCGGCTGGTGACGACCCCGGCACCCTCCTTCAGGGTGGGCACGATGCGCGACATCGCGCCGCCTTTCGCGGTCGCCGGCAGCGCGATCACCGGCCGCCCGCCCTGCGAGCGGGCGGCGCCGCGGATGAAGTCGACCTGGCCGCCGAAGCCCGAGTAGATGTAGGGCCCGATCGAGTCGGAGCAGACCTGGCCGGTCAGGTCGACCTCCAGCGCCGAGTTGATCGCGACCAGGTTGGCGTTGCGGCCGACGACCTCGGGGTCGTTGCAGTAGTCGACCGGGTGGGCCTCGATCAGCGGGTTGTTGTCGACGAAGTCGTAGAGCGCCTCGGAGCCCAGCGCGAAGGTCACGATCACCTTGCCCGGGTGCAGCGACTTGCGGGTGCCGGTGACCAGCCCGCGCTCGACCGCGCGCATCGCCCCGTCCGAGAACATCTCGGTGTGGATGCCGAGCTCGAGGTCGCCGTCGAGCGACTCGTAGACCGAGTCGGGGATGCCGCCGATGCCCATCTGCAGCGTGGCCCCGCGCGGGATGAGCGGCACGATGTGGCTGGCGATGCCGCGCTCGACGTCGCTGGCCGGGCGCGGGCTGAGCGTCGGCAGCGCGCGGGTGTCCTCGACGATCGCCTCCACCCGCGAGACGTGGATGAAGCAGTCGCCGAGGATGCGCGGCATCTTCTCGTTGACCTGGACGACGACGTGCTTCGCCTTCTGGCAGGCCGCCATCGAGGCCAGCACCTCGACGCCGAGGCTCATGAAGCCGTGCTCGTCGGGCGGCGAGACCTGCAGCAGCGCGACGTCGAGCGGGATGATCCCCTCCTTGTAGAGGCGCGGGATCTGGTGCAGGAACACCGGCACGTAGTCGGCGCGGCCCTCGTTGACGGCGGCGCGGTCGGCGGGGCCCACGAACTGCGAGTTGTGGCGGAAGTGGCCTTCCATGCCCGGCGCCGAGAGGGGGTCGTTGCCGAGCAGCAGCAGGTGGTTGAGCTGGACGTTCTGCAGCTCGTCGCGGCGGGCGGCCAGCGCGTCCACCAGCGCCTGCGGCACCGCGGCGTTGCCGCCGTAGAACACCCGGTCGCCACTCTTCACGCACGAGACGGCCTCGGCCGCGCTCTTGCGCTTGCGGCGGTAGTCGTCGAGCCAGCTCATCGCGCGGCCTCCTCGAGCAGCGCCGGCAGCGAGGCCGCGGGCGACCCCAGCGACTCGGCCAGCGCGGCGTTGACCAGCCGCCCGCCGTAGAAGCAGGCGCCGCTGGCGAGGCCCGGGTCGCGCAGCGCGACGGCGGGGCCGTGGTCCGCGATCGAGGCGACGTAGCCGGCCACGGCGTCGGCCAGCGCGATCGAGGCGGTGCGCGCGATCGCCGAGGTCATGTTGGGCACGCAGTAGTGGACGACGTCGTGGACCACGAAGACCGGGTCGTGGAGGTCGGTCGGGCGGCTGGTCTCGACGCAGCCGCCCTGGTCGATCGACAGGTCGAGGATCACGCTGCCGGGGCGCATGCCCCGGACCATGTCGGTCGTGACCAGGAACGGCGCGCGGGCGCCGGGGATCAGCACCGCGCCGATCACCACGTCGCACACGGCCGTGTAGCGCTGCAGCCGGGCGCGGGTCGCGGGCTCGGCCGTGACCTGGGGCCCGAGCCGCCGGGTCAGCTCGCGCAGCTTGGCCTCGTCGTCGTCGAGCACGAACACCTGGGCGCCCAGCGAGAGCGCCCGCGCGGCCGCCGTGCGGCCGACCGTGCCGGCGCCGAGGATCAGCACCTTGGCCGGCGCGATGCCGGGAACCCCGCCGAGCAGGATGCCGCGGCCGTTGTTCTGGGTCTGCAGGTACTGGCCGGCGACCAGCACCGCCAGTTCGCCGGCGACCTGGCTGAAGGCCGAGAGGATCGGCCGGTGGCCGGTCTCGTCCTGGATCAGCTCGTAGGCGATCGCCGTGATCTGCCGCTCGCGGAGCTGCTCGATCGACTTCGCAGGCGCTACTGCGAAGTGGTGGAAGCCGAGCAGCACGGCACCGGGGCGCAGTTGCTCGAGGTCGCCCGGCGGCACCAGGCCCACGGAGCACACGACGTCGGCCCGGCCCAGCGCCTCGTGGCGGCTGTAGGCGATGCGGGCGCCCGAAGCCTCGTACTCCTGGTCCGGGAAGTGGGCGGCCTCGCCGGCGCCGCGCTCGAAGATCACCGTGTGGCCGCGGCCGACCAGCGCCCCGGCGGCGCGCGGGGTCAGCCCTACCCGCCGCTCCTGGCGACCGACTTCCCTGGGAATGCTGATGTGCATCCGCTACCTCCGTCGGGGGAGGGTTTGCAGCAGTCGTGCCCGACCTGCCGCCGCAGATCCTGCGCTCGGCTAGCGGGAGACGCCCCGGCGGAGGGCTCGGCCTGGCGTCGCGCCCGTCGGCTCGCCGTCGCGCAACACTGCGACGCCGTTGACGAAAACGTCGCGCACGCCCACGGCGTACTGGTGCGGCTGCTCGAACGTGGCGCGGTCGGCGATCGTCGCCGGATCGAACACCACGAGGTCGGCGAGGGCCCCCTCCCGGAGCTCCCCGCGATCGCTCAGGCCGAAGTTGCGCGCCGGGAGCCGGGTCAGGCGACGGATCGCGTCGGCAAGCGTCAGCCGCTTCTCGTCGCGCACGTAGCGGCCGAGCAGCCGCGCGAAGTTGCCGTAGGCGCGCGGGTGCTGGCTCGACTTCAGGAACGCCCCCTCGGCTGCCATCGCCCCGGCGTCCGAGCCGAACGAGACCCACGGCAGCGCGAGCTGACGGGCGACGTTCTCTTCGCTCATCAGGAAGAACACCACGCCGATCCGCGAGCCGTCCTCCTTCGTCAGCGCGAGGATCGTCTCCTCCGGCGTCAGGCCGCGCTCCGCGGCGACCGCGGCCAGGGTGCGGCCGGTCAGCGGCTTCAGCGCCTCGCTGCGGAAGCCGACCAGCAGGATGCGCTCGGCGCTGCCGGCGGCCAGGCACAGGTTCTCGAAGCCGAGGCCCGGGGTGCGCATCTCGCGCAGGATGCGCTCGCGCAGCGCGGGCTCGGCCGCCCGCGCGTGGAAGCCCTCCCAGCCGCCGTCGAGCGCCCAGCGCGGCACGCAGGCGTCGAAGCCGGTGGCGCCGGCCGTGTAGTTGTACATGTTGGCGCTCACGTCCTGGCCGGCGCCGCGGGCCGCCTCGACCTTCGCGATCGCCGCCTCGAGCTTGCCCCAGTTGTCGCGCCCGGCCGCCTTCAGGTGCCAGATCTCGGCGCCGACGCCGGCCTCGCGGCCGATCCGGATCAGCTCGTCGACCGCCTCCAGGAAACGGTCGCCTTCGCTGCGCAGGTGCGAGAGGTAGCGGCCGCCGAACGGCGCCGCCGCGCGGGCCAGCGCGATCAGCTCCTCCGTGGAGGCGTACGAGTCGGGCGCGTAGATCAGCGACGAGCCGACGCCGAGCGCACCCTGCTCCATCTCGCTCCGCACCAGCTCCTGCATCCGTTCCAGCTCCGCGGGCGTCGCCGGCCGCTCGGCGAGGCCGATCACGTGCTCGCGCACCGTGCCGGCGCCGACGAACGAGGCGACGTTGACCGCGACCCCGCGGCGCTCGAGGTGCTCGAGGTACTCGCGCAGCGTGGTCCACGCGACCTCGTAGCGCAGGTCGCCCTGGCCCTCGCGCAGCGAGCGCTTCATCGCCTCGTTCAGCGGGCCCATCGACGAGCCTTCGCCGAAGACCTCGGTGGTCACTCCCTGCTTCACGTCCGAGAGCGCGCGGCCGTCGACGAGCAGCGGCTCGGTCGCCCACGACAGCACGTTGACGAAGCCGGGCGCCACGGCCAGGCCACGGGCGTCGACGACCTGGCGCGCGGGCGAATCACCCAGCTCGCCCACGGCGGCCACGCGGTCTCCCCGCAGGCCGACGTCGGCGACGCGGCCCGGCGCGCCGCTGCCGTCGTAGACGGTGCCGCCGCGGATCACGACGTCGAAGGGCGCGGCGGCGGGCGGAGCCGCACCGAGCAGGGCGGCGAGGGCGACGAGCGCGGGGGTCATCAGGGCCTCCGTGGGACGAAGAGCGGCGATTATGGGGCCGCTGGGGCCGCTGCTATCCTCCGCGCTCCATGCTCACGATCCGCCGCACCCTGCCGCTCGCCCTCGTCCTCGCCGTCGCCGGCTGCCAGCAGAAGCCCGCGGAGCCGGCCGCGCCGCCGCTCCAGACCGACGATCAGAAGACGCTCTACACCGTCGGCCAGATGGTCGGCAAGAACCTCGCCCCCTTCAAGCTCACGCCGGAGGAGCTGGCGATCGTCAAGGCCGGCCTCGACGACGCGCTCGCCGGCAAGCCCTCCGCGGTGCCGATCGAGCAGTACGGCCCGCGCATCCAGCAGCTCATCAAGGTCCGCAGCGGTGCCGCCGCCGCGGAAGACGAGCAGAAGAAGAAAGGCGCGGAGTTCCTGAAGACCGCGGCCGCGGAGGCGGGCGCCCGCACCCTGCCCTCGGGCGTCGTGATCCGCACCCTGACGCCCGGCAAGGGCCCGAAGCCGTCCGGCCCCGGCGCCACGGTGCGCGTCCACTACCGCGGCACGCTGATCGACGGCAAGGAATTCGACTCCTCGATCGCGCGCGGCGAGCCGGCCGAGTTCCCGCTCGGCGGCGTGATCCCGTGCTGGACCCAGGGCGTCGCGGAGATGCAGGTCGGCGAGAAGGCGCGCCTCGTGTGCCCGTCCGACACGGCCTACGGCGAGCGCGGAGCCGGCCCGGACATCCCGCCGGGCGCGACGCTCGTCTTCGAAGTGGAGCTGCTCGGCGTCAAGTGACGTCCGCGTGACGGCGGCGGCCGACCCGCGGGACGGTAGAATCCGCTCCGCTTGAACCTCGGGCAGCGGGCCGCCGCCGTCTTCGACGTCCAGCCCGGCGAGGGCCGCACCGCCTCGCTGATGCTGGCCCACGCCTTCGCGATGGGCCTCGCCACGGTCTTCTTCGAGACCGCGGCCTCCGCGCTGTTCCTCGCCCGCTACCCGTCGAGCCTGTTGCCGTGGGTCTACATCGCGGCGGCGGTGGTCAACACCGCGACGGGCCTCGCCTACACGGCGCTGCAGTCCCGGCTCGGCTTCGCGCGGCTGATGCAGGGCACGCTCGCCTTCCTGCTGGTGGCGACCCTGGTGTTCCGCGCCGGGCTCGCCTGGACGGACGGCGCTGCGCTGGTGTTCGGGCTGCTCGTCTTCTACCGCGTGGTCTCGATCCTCACCGACCTCGAGTACTGGGCGGTCGCCGCCCGCATCTACGACGTGCGGCAGGCCAAGCGGCTGTACGGGTTCGTCGGCTCCGGCGAGGTGATCGCCCGCATCGGCGGCTCGTTCTCGGTGCCGCTGCTGGTGCCCGCCCTCGGCGTGGCCAACCTGCTGCTGCTCTCCGCGCTGGCGCTGCTCGGCTGCCTGCTGCTGGTGGCGGCCGTGCTGCGCGGCGTCGCGACCGAAGAGCCGCCCACGATCGCCACTCCGGCCTCGGCCGCCGCGCAGCGGCCGGGCGCGCTGTCGCTGCTGCGGACCGTGCTGGCCGACCGCTACCTGAAGCTGCTGGTCGCGGTGGTCTTCTGCGGCGTGCTCGGCAAGTACTTCGTCGACTTCGCGTTCCTCGAGCAGATGAAGAGCCGCTACGCGGGCGCCAGCGAGCTGGCCACCTTCTTCGGCCTGTTCTCGGGCTTCACCCAGGTCGGCTCGCTGCTGGCGCGGGCCTTCCTCTCGGGCCGCGTGCTGAAGCGCTACGGCGTCTCGGTCGGACTCGTGATCATGCCGCTAGCCCACGTCGCCTGCACCCTGCTGCTGGTCGGGGCCGGGCTGCTCGACCTCGGCGCCGCGGTGTTCTGGCTGGTGATCGCCAACCAGGGCGTCTACAAGGTGCTCAAGCACCCGGTCGACTCGCCGTCGATCAAGGTGCTGTACCAGCCGCTGCAGAAGTCGCAGCGGCTGGCGATGCAGGTCGCGGTCGAGACGCTGGTCACGCCGGTCACGTTCGGGCTGGCGGGCGTGGTGATGCTGCTGTTCGCGACCGTCGTCCCCTACGACCCCACGGCCTTCGCGGTGGTGCTGCTCCTCTCCTTCGCCGCGTGGGCGTGGTTCGCGCAGCAGGCCGGGCGCGAGTACGCGGGGGCGCTGGCCGTCGCGCTCAAGGGCCGGGTCGAGGACGTCGAGTTCACGTTCGAGGACGAGGCCGGCCTCAAGGCGTTGAAGGGCACCCTGTTCCAGGGCAAGCCGTCCGAGATCCTGTTCGCGCTCGAGCTGCTCGAGAAGAGCCTGGGGCCGAAGCTGGCCCCGGCCCTCTCCGACCTCGCCGCGCACCCCGCCCCCGAGGTGCGTGCCGCCGTCCTCCACTACGCGGCGCGGCAGCGGCTCGAATCGCTGCGGCCGATCGTCGAGCGGGCGCTCGAGCGCGACTCCGACGCGCTGGTGCGGGCCGCCGCGCTGACCGCACTGGCAGCGGTGGCAGGGACGGCCACCCAGCAGCGGATCGCGGCCTTCCTCGCCGATCCCGACCCGGCGGTCGCGCGGGCCGCGCTGATCGCCATGCTGCGTCAAGGCGCCGACTTCGCGAATCACCACCTCGCCGAACGGGCCCGCTCGCGCCGGCCCGAGCGCCGGCTGTGGGCCGCCCGCGTGATCGCCGACGTGGGCGAGCCGCGGCGCTTCCGGGACGCGCTGGCGCGGCTGCTCGAGGACGAGTCTCCGGACGTGCGACGGGCGGCGCTGGCCGCCGCGGCCCGCGTGCGCGACCATCGCCACTGGCCCGCGGTGATCCTGGCCCTCGGCGACCGGGTCGTCGCCGGCGCCGCCGAGAACGCGCTGGTCGCGGTCGGCGACGACGTGCTGCCCGCGCTGCGCGACGCGCTGCGCGTCGAGCAGGACGCGCGGGTGGCGCGGCGGGCAGCCCGCGTCGTCGGCCGCATCCGCACGCCCGCCGCCCAGGCCATGCTGTTCGACCTGCTGCAGAGCCCGCACGCGCTGGTCCGCGGCGAAGCGCTGGGCGCCCTCGCCCGCGCGGGCGCGGCCGCGACCGACGCCGACCGGGCGCGGGTCGAGGCGCTGCTCGAGCGCAGCCTCGAGGACGCGGCCCGCAAGCTCGCCACCCTCGACGACATCGGCGACGACGAGACCGTCGCGCTGGTCCGCCACGCGCTCGAGAGCGAGCTGCGCGCCGCGGGGGCGCGGGTGCTGCTGATGCTGGCGCTGACCCACGACCCGGTCGCCGTGCTGCGCGCCCGCGACCACCTCGGCAGCGCCGCCCGCGAGAAGCGGGCCTACGCGCTCGAGCTGCTGGAGGTGACGCTGGGGCCGGAGCTGTTCGCCCGCGTCCAGCCGCTGCTGGCCGATCCGCCCGACCCGAAGCGGGAGCTGGTGGCCCGCCACGCCCCCGCCCGCGCCACCCGCGTGGAGAGGCTGGGCGAGCTGGTCGAAGGCGACGCGCTGTGGATGGCGCCGTGGACCCGGGCCTGCGCCGCGGCGGCCGCCGTGCGGCTCGGGCTGCCCAGCATCGACGTCACGCTGAGCCGCCTGCGCGACCGGGCGCCCGACGACACCTTCGTCGGCGACTCCACGACCGTCGCGCTCAAGCGCGCCTCGGCGGCGATGCTCGACACGGTTGCGGCCGCGGCGGGCGGCGAGATCGGGAGGGGTCTGATGCTGGCCATCGAGAAGGTGATCATCCTGAAGTCCGTGAACATCTTCGGGCAGGTCTCCGAAGACGTGCTGGCGGACGTCGGCGCGCTGCTCGAGGAGGTCTCCTTCGAGGCCGGGCAGGTGATCTTCGAGCAGGGCGAGCAGGGCGACAGCATGTACGTGATCATCGACGGCCGCGTGCGCGTCTACGACGGCGAGCGCACGATCGTCGAACTGGGCGAACGCGACATCTTCGGCGAGCTGGCGCTGCTCGACCCCGAGCCGCGCTCGGCCTCGATCGCGGCGATGGTGCCCACCCGCCTGTTCCGCCTCGACCGCGAGGCGTTCCTCGAGCTGATGGCCGGCAGCCCCGAGATCGTGCGCGGCGTGCTGCACGTGCTGTGCGAGCGGCTGCGCCAGACGGCGCGCAAGGCCGGCGGCTACCAGGACAAGCCCGCCGCTGGACAACAGGGCTGAAGCAGGGTCAGACTTCGCCGAGCCGAGCCCTCGAATCTTCAAGGAGACATCGATGAAGCCGACCCTGCTGGCGGGGACGATCGCCCTCGCCTTCTGCTGCGCCGACGCCCGGGCGGAAGACCTGGCCACCGCCGCCCTCGAGAAGGCCGCTGCGGCCGACGCCTCCGCGCTCGCCGGCGAGAGCTCCGCGGCGGACGAAGACGAGGACGAGGGCGACTTCAAGGTCTACTGGAAGAACGGGCGGACGACGATCGAGATGAAGAATGCCCGCCTGGACCTGCGCAATCGCGTGGCGTTCCGCTTCACGAACGAGATGCCGGACGACTCGGTGCGGCTGCCCGGCACCGAGCAGCCGGGCGACTCCAAGCCCAGCTTCCGGGTGCGCCGGGCCAAGACCGAGTTCGCCGGCTGGTTCTGGAAGCCGGAGTTCAAGTACGAGCTGCAGCTCTCGTGGGCGGGCCCCGAGGCAGGCGCTTCGACGGACTCCGCGCTGGAGGACCTGCAGCTCACCTGGGACGTCTCGAAGAAGGAGGCCTTCCAGGTCTCGATCGGCCAGTTCAAGGTGCCGTTCGGGCGCCAGGAGATGACCACCTCGATCGGGCTGCAGTTCATCGACCGCTCGCTGCTGACCTTCGAGTTCACCCGCGGCCGCGACCAGGGCGTGATGGTCTGGGGCCGGCTGGCGGAGAAGAAGCTCGAGTACCGCGCAGGCCTGTTCAACGGCAACTCCGCGGCCCGCACGACGAACGACAACACCAAGCTGCAGTACAACGCGCGGCTGATGTTCGAGCCGTGGGGCGAAGTCGGCTACTCGGAGTCGGACTTCGAGTCGAAGGACAAGCCGCTGCTGGCCGTCGCCGTCGGCTTCGAGAACAACGACCTGTCGGGCGCCACCCAGGGCCTGCAGGGCGGGATCACCGACCTGAACACGACGATCCTGTCGGCCGACGTGGTGTTCAAGTACAAGGGCCTGTCGCTGTTCGGCGAGTACTTCTCGCGCAACCGCGAGCCGGAGGTGGGCGCCTCCTTCCACTCGGACGGCTACCACTTCCAGGCCGGATATTTCCTGGTCCGCGACAAGTTCGAGGTCGCCTTCCGCTACGCCGGCTGGGACCCGACCGACGCGGTCGACGGCAACGACCGCACGGAGATCGGCGGCGCCGCCAACTACTACGTGCTCAAGCACCGCATGAAGCTGCAGGGCGACTACCGCGTGATCGAGGACGACCTGCGCAAGACCCGCAGCAGCGAGCTGCGGCTGCAGACCTACGTCTCGTTCTAGGGGGTCTCCGATGCCCCTTCTGCGAAGCCTGATCGCCGGCGCGGCCGCGCTCGCCTGCTCGCTGCCGGCCTCCGCCCAGGAGGCCGGCGCCGACGTCTACGACACGCTGCGGGCCGACGGCCGCGCCCGCGTCATCGTCTCCTTCCACGTGCCGGAGGCGGCGGCTCTCGCCGTCGCGGCCGAGCGCATCGGCGCGGTCCGGCAACGGGTCATCTTCGACCTCGGTCCCGGCGAGTGGGAGACGGTGTGGGCCTTCGACACGATCCCGGCCGTCGCCGGCCTGGTCACGCCGTCGGGCCTGCGCAAGCTGCTGTCCGACCCGAACGTCGAGCGCGTCGACCTCGACGCGATGGCCTTCATGGCGACCGGCGAGAGCGCGGGCGTGATCCGGGCCAACGACGCCCGCGCGGCCGGCGCGACGGGCGCCGGCATCATCGTCGCGGTGCTCGACACCGGGATCGACAGCGATCACCCGGACCTGTCCGACGACATCGTCGGCCAGGAGTGCTTCTGCGAGGGCGCCGGCGGCGCGGGCTGCTGCCCGAACGGCTCCAAGACGCAGTCGGGCGCGGGCGCGGCGGAGGACGACCAGGGCCACGGCACCCACGTCTCGGGCGTGATCAGCGGCGCCGGTGCTGCCGCGCCCCGCGGCATCGCCCCCGACGCCAAGCTGATCGCCTACAAGGTGCTCGGCCGCGACGGCTCCGGCAGCTCGTCGGGGATCCTGGCGGCACTCGACCAGATCGCCAAGAGCAAGCCCGAGGTCAAGGTGGTGAACGTCAGCATCGCGATCGGCCAGTTCGCGGGCGCCTCCTGCGACAGCGTGGGCGCGCTCAACTCCAGCTTCGCCGCGGTGATCAACACCCTGAAGAACCGCGGCACGATCGTGGTCGCGTCTTCCGGGAACAACGGCCTCAGGAGCGAGATCGCCCTGCCCGCGTGCATCGCCAACGCGGTGGCGGTCGGCGCGGTCTACGACGGCAACGTCGGGACCGTGACCTTCGGCTGCACGGACGCCACGACCGACGCCGACCAGTTCGCCTGCTTCTCCAACTCGTCGCCGGCCGTGGACCTGGTCGCGCCGGGGGCCGCGATCACCTCGACCGGGATGGGCGGCGGGGCGGCGACCTTCATCGGCACGTCGCAGGCGGCCCCGCACGTCGCCGGCGCGGCGGCCGCGCTGCTGTCCGCCAACGGCGGGCTCTCCGTGGACGCGATCGTGAACGCGCTGAAGGGCACCGGGCACGCCGTCACGGACCCCAAGGCCAGCCTCGAGTTCCGCCGCATCGACGTCAAGGCCGCGCTCGACTCCGTGCGCTGACGGCCATGCGGTTCGGCGCCGGGCCCTCGGCCCGGCGCCGGCCGCTCAGTCGGCCAGCTTGTAGCCGAGGCCGTGCAGGGTGACGATCAGCCGCGGCTGCTTCGGATCCTGTTCCAGCTTGCGCCGCAGCCAGGCGACGTGCACGTCGACCGTGCGCGTCGACACCAGCGCGTCGTAGCCCCACACCTCGCGCAGCAGCTCCTCGCGCGACAGCGTCGCGCCAGGGTGGCGCAGGAAGTACTCGAGCAGCGAGAGCTCGCGGGCGGACAGCTCGACGAGCTGGCCCCGGCAGCGGACCTCGGCGCGGCGCGGGTCGAGTTCCAGATCGCCGTGGCGCAACGGACCTGCAGGCGCGGGAGCCGTGCCGCGGCGGCGCAGCCGCGCCTCGACGCGGGCCAGCAGCTCCGCCATCTCGAACGGCTTGGTCAGGTAGTCGTCCGCGCCGAGCTTGAGCCCGACCACGCGGTCGGCGACCTGGCCGCGCGCCGTCAGCATCAGCACAGGGGTCTCGTCGCCCCGGGCCCGCAGCTCGCGGCAGACGTCGAAGCCGCTGCGGCGCGGCAGCATCACGTCGAGGATCAGCAGGTCCCAGTTCCCAGCCCGGGCGCGGGCCAGGCCGGTCTCGCCGTCCCGCGCCACCTCGACGGCATAGCCCTCGGCCGCCAGCCGGTCGCTCAGCGTGAGCACGAGGCCGGGCTCGTCTTCGATCAGCAGCAGCCGCGGCTTCAGGTGCGGCTCCGCACGGGCTCCGCGGCACCGACGCTCGCCGCCCCGGCCGACGCCGCGGGCAGCTCCACGACGAAGGCGGCGCCACCGCCCGGGTTGTCCTCGGCGCGGATGCGCCCCCCGTGCGCCTCGACGCTGCGCCGCACGACCGACAGGCCGAGGCCGCTGCCGGGCACCTGCCTGTCGACGGCCCTGCGCCCACGATAGAACGGCTCGAACAGCCGGCCGCGCTCCGCGTCGCCGAGCCCGGGGCCGCGGTCGCTGACGGTGATCACGACGCGCCGGCCCTCGGCGCGGGCCGCCACGGCGACGCCGCGGCCTTCGCCGTGACGGCGGGCGTTGGCGAGCAGGTTGGCGAACACGCGCTGCAGCGCGCCGGGCTCGCCCCACAGCGCGGGCAGCTCCGCTGCCAGCGACCACTCGACCGCGATCCCCTCGTCGGCGAGGCCCGCCTGCCGCGCCGCCCGCTCGAGCAGCGCGGGGACCGGCACGGGCCCGCGGCGGCGCGCACGCTCCGGCGCGTCGGCACCGGCGAACTCGAGGAGCTGCTCGACCATCTCCGAGAGCCGCTGCCCCTCTTCCACGAGCGTCGCGCCGTAGCGCTGCGCCTGCTCCGGCGTGGCCACGACGCCGTCGCGCAGGTTCTCGGCGGCGGAGCGGATCACGGAGAGCGGCGTGCGCAGCTCGTGGGAGACGCCGGCGACGAACTCGCCCTGGGCCTGGAGCAGGGTGCGGGCGCGCCGCTGCGAGAGCGCGAGCAGCGCGACGCTGCCTGCGAGCACCACGAGGATGCCCGCGGCCACCAGTGCCTGCCGCCGCTGGGCCGCCCCGACCGCCGCTTCCAGCGAGCCCTCCCGATGGGCGACCCGCAGCCGCCAGGCCCCGCTGCCCGACGTGCCCATCCGCAGCACGAACGTGTTGCGGGCCGTCGGCGCCGGGGCAGGCGCTTCGCCCGCTGCGCGCCGCTCGGCCGTCAGCTCGATCCGGGTCACGGCTCGTCGCGCCGCGAGGTGCGCCAGCACCGCGCCGTCGACGTCGTCGAGCCGGGGAGAGAACAGCGCAGCCTCGACGTCGGCGCCGGCCATCGCAGGCGCACCGGGGCTCGCGTAGACGGGGGCGCCGTCGCGATCCGTGTCGCGCACCACGCGCAGGTGGTACTCGCCGTCCGCCCCGAAGTGGATGCGCTCCAGCTCCGGCAGCACGCGGGTGCGGAGCGCGTCGAGATCGAACCGCATCAGCAGCCACGCGCGCGGTCCAGTCGTGGCGAAGTGGAAGGCGACGGCACCACCGGCAGCCGTCTCGCGGCCCGCGCTCGCGGGCAGCGCGACCGGCAGCACGGGCACCAGCAGCGCCGGGGCGTCGGGCTGCACGCCGGGGGTGGCCTTGCGCGCGATCCGGTCACGCACGGCGAAGAGGTCGGCGGGCCACGGTGCCTCGCCGAAGCGGTCGCCCGGCTCGTCGAAGCGGGCGATCCGCGGCGGCGCCTCCGGCTCCCCGGCGCGCACGAGCCACAGATCCTTCAGCATCGCCGCCCGCGGCGACTCGGCCCGCCACGCGCGCAGCCGCTCGCCGAGCTCGGGCAGGCGAGCCCCCTGCAGCGCCGCCGTGTCCACGTGGAGCAGCACGGTCAACCGACCCAGCTCGCGGTCGAGGTCGCGGGCGAAGGCGTCGGCGCGAGCCTGCGCGCCCGCGCGGCGGCGCTGCAGCTCGGCCTGCTTCACCTCGTCGAGCCAGCGGTGCTGCATGGCGCCGAGCGCCGCGAGCAGCGCGATCAACGCGACCACGGCCGCGGGCAGGGCGGCGGCCGAGAGGCGCTCGCGGATGGGGCGGGGGCTCAAGCGATTGTTCCTCGTCCAGCAGTCTAGGCCGCGCCCCGAGCCCGTGGTAGGCGCGATCCGCAGCTTTTACGAGCGCTTTACAACCTCTTTGCCGGCGCTTGACACACGCCGGAGCGGCGCGGCCCATCTTGGGTCGCATCAGGGGCGCGAGACGCCTCGGGGAGTCGAACGAGATGAAGACGAAGATGCTGTGGGGCCTGGCGCTGGGCGCGGCCCTGTCGACTGCGGGGCAGGAAGCCCCGGACGCGAAGGCGCAGGAGGTGCTCGCGCAGGCGCGGCAGGCGCTGGGCGGACCGAAGCTCGACGCGGTGCAGGCGCTGTCGCTCGAGGGCTCGATGCGGCGGCTGATGGGCTCGGGGCCCGACGCGCCGGAGCTGTCCGGCGACCTCGAGCTCGCCGCCCGCAGCGACCGCTACCTGCGGCTCGAGACGCTGACGCCGATGCCCGGCATGCCGGGCTTCACGATCGGCTTCGGCTTCGACGGCCAGGCCGCGTGGTCGGGCCGCGTCGGCAGCGCCCAGGCGGGCGGCGGCCACATGTTCGTCGTGCGCGCCGGCGGCGACCGCCCCGGCGACGCCGAGCGCACGCGGCGCCGCGTCGCGGCGGACCACGCGCGATTCCTGCTCGCGACGCTGGCGACGGCTCCCGCGGGCGCCGACCTGCGCTTCACCTACGCCGGCCAGGCCGAGGCGCCCGAGGGCAAGGCCCACGTCATCGACGTCGCCGGCGCGGACGGCTTCGCGGCGCGCCTGTTCGTCGACCAGGCGACCTCGCGGCCGCTGATGCTCAGCTACCAGGAAGTGCAGCCGCGGATGCAGTTCCGCCAGGCCGGCCCGGGCACGCCGCGGCCGAGCCAGGCCTCGGTCGAAGCCGCGGCCGCGGCGGCCGCCGCCGAGGCGCCGCCGGCGCCGGTGGAGGTGCAGCTCGCCCTCGGCGACTGGAAGGCCGTCGACGGCGTGCAGCTCCCCCACCGCTTCTCCAAGCAGGTCGGCGGCGAGGTCGTCGAGGAGTGGGAGGTCGCGAAGTACGAGCTGAACCCCTCGCTCAAGGCCGACCACTTCAAGAAGCGGAGCTGACGCCATGTCCCGCCTGCTGCGCGCGGCGCTCTTCGCCGCCCTGGGCGCGGCCCTGCCAGGCCACGCCGACCCGGACCCCGCGGCCACGCCCGTCGACCTCGCCGTGCGGGTGTTCGACCCGTCGGGCGCCGCGGTGCCGAAGGCCGTCGTGTCGCTGGTGTCGGAGGCCCGCACGCAGCAGGCGAAGGCCGACGGGCGGGGTGTCGCGCGTTTCGCGCGCCTCGCCCCCGGTTTCTACACCGTGATCGCCGAGGCGAAGGGCTTCGCCGCTCGAGCGTTGCCCGACGTGCGCCTCGCGGGGCGCAGCCAGGAGCTGGAGCTGGCGCTGGACCTGGCCGCGGTCGAAGAAGCCGTGGTGGTCTCCGGCGACGTCGCGCCGGGCCGCGAGCGCGACTTCACGCGGGTGCTCACGGCCGAGGACCTCGCCGACCTGCCCGACGACCCCGACGAACTGCAGGAGGCGCTGCTGGCGATGGCGGGCCCCGACGCGATGATGCGCGTCAACGGCTTCGCGGGCGGCCGCATGCCGGCCAAGGCCCAGATCCGCCAGGTCCGCTTCCAGACCAACGCCTACGCGGCCGAGAACCACGAGATGGCCCACACCTTCGTGGACGTGATCACGAAGCCCGGCCTCGGGACGTGGCAGACGTCGGCGTCGCTCGGCCTGCGCGACGGCTCGTGGGCGGCACGGCCGCCGCTGAGCGACGCCCGCGCCGACGCCGACTTCTACGGCCGCGGCACGCTGTCCTTCGACGGCCCGCTGGTGAAGGACCGGACGTCGCTGGCGCTGTCGCTGACCGCGCGTGACACCTCCGAGTCGCGCGCCGTGCGCGCGCTGACTCCGGCGGGCGCGACCGCTGACCCGTTCCGGCCGGAGACGAAGCGCCTCGACGTGCAGGCCCGCGTCGAGCACGCGCTCGGCAAGACCCACACCCTGCGCGCGGAGCTGACCTCCTACGGGCAGCGCCAGGAGGGCCTGGGCGTCGGCGGCCTGGTGCTGCCCGAGCGCAGCTACGCTCAGGACCTCGACGAGATTCGGCTGCGGGTGTCCGACGTCGGCCTCGCCTGGGGCAAGGTGGCAACCGAGACACGGCTCGAGCTGGCACGCACGAGCACGCTCTTCGAGCCTGCGACGCTGGCGCCGGCGATCGACGTGGCCGGCGCGTTTTCGGCGGGCGGGGCGACGGTGGAGGGCCGGCAGCGCGCGCGCAGCCTCGACCTGTTCCAAGCCTTCGACGTCTCCCGCGGCAAGCACGCGCTGCGCTTCGGCGGCCAGCTCCAGTCGCAGTGGATCGACTCGACCGTCGTGCGCGACGCGCGCGGCACCTTCGGGTTCGACGACCTCGAGGCCTGGCAGGCGGGACGCCCCTCGACCTGGAGCCGGCGCACGGCGGGCGAGCCGGTCGCGTACGCCCACCACCAGGCGGCGCTGTTCGTGCAGGACGACTGGAAGCTCTCGCGCCAGTTGCTGCTCGGGATCGGCTTGCGCTACGAGGCGCAGAGCCGCGTCTCCGACGCGCTGTCGCTGGCCCCGCGGGCATCGCTGACCTGGGCCCCGAACGACCGCACGTCGCTGCGGGCGGGCGCCGGCGTGTTCCACGCGTGGCTGGGCACGGAGACGTACGAGGAGGCGCTGCGCAGCTCCAGCGCCGGACGCGAGGAGTTCGTGACCGACCCTGGCTGGCCGGATCCCCTCGGCGGCGGCGCCGCGACCGGCGCGGCGCTGCCCACGCGACGCCAGCTCGGCGACCTCTCCCTCGCGCGGGTCACGCGGTTCTCGCTCGGCGTCGAGCGCCAGCTCGGCGCCCAGCTGCGTCTCAACGCCTCGTACGTCCACGAGCGCGGCGAAGATCTCTACCGCGGCCGCAACCTCAACCCGGTCGCGGCCTCCGGCGAACGGCCGCTCGCGGAGTTCGGCAACCTGCTCTCGGTCGAGAGCGAGGGGCGCTCGCGCGAGCACACGCTGCGCGCCGACGCCCGCCTCGGCGGACCGATGGGCCGGCTGTCCGGCATCGTCGGCTACGCGCTGACGTTCTCGCGCGACGACGCCGACGGCCCCTTCGCGCTGCCGGCCGACGAGGCCGATCCCGGCGCCGAGTGGGGCCCGGCCCGCGACGACGTCCGCCACCGCCTGTTCGGCTTCGTGACCTGGCGCCTGCGCCCCGACCTGCGCCTCGCGACCAGCTTCCGCGCGCAGAGCGGCTCGCCCTATCCCGTCACGCTGGGCCGCGACCTCGACGGCGACGGCCTGCGCCTGGAGCGCCCCGACGGCTTCGGCCGCAACGCGGGCCGAGGTACCGCCACGCTCGACGCCAGCGTGCGCCTGTCGTGGAGCTTCGGCCTCGGCACGCGGACGACGCCGGCCGGGCCCGGCACGCCGCGCGTCATCACGGTGCGCGCGGGCGACGAAGGCGGCCCGCCGGACATCGGCGGGCCCGGCCGCAGCGACGCCCGCGTGCAGGTCACGCTGCACGCGCAGGCTCTCAACGCCTTCAACCGCACCAACGCGGTCGCGTGGTCCGGGGTGTGGGGCTCGGCGAGCTTCGGCTCGCCGCTGGCGGCGATGCCGGGCCGACGCCTCGAACTGGGGGCCTCGGTGCGGTTCTGAGCCCGTTTCTGGACTATCTTTGCGGGCCATGGGCCTGCGCACGGTCGTGGTCGGCACCGGCAGCTGCATCCCCCCGAGACGGGTCACCAACGAAGAACTCGCGGGGCGCGAGTTCTTCGGCCCGGACGGGCGGCGCATCGACAAGCCCGGCGACCAGGTGGTCGCCCAGTTCCAGTCGATCACGGGGATCCGCGAGCGGCGCTGGGCCGGCGACGACCAGGTCGCCTCGGACCTCGCCGTGCTGGCCGCCCGCGACGCGCTCGACTCGTCGGGAGTGGACCCCGAGTCGCTCGACGCGCTGATCGTCGCCCACAACTTCGGCGACGTGCGGCACGGCACCCGCAACTCGGACCTGGTGCCGGCGCTGGCCTCGCGGGTCAAGGCGCAACTGAAGATCGCCGCGCCGCGCACGGCCGCCTTCGACCTGATCTTCGGCTGCCCCGGCTGGCTGCAGGGAGTGCTGCAGTGCGACGCGATGATCCGCGCGGGCGACGCGAAGCGGGCGCTGGTGATCGGCGCCGAGACGCTGTCGCGGGTGTCCGACCCCCACGACCGCGACAGCCTGATCTACGCCGACGGCGCCGGCGCGGTGATCCTGGAGGCCCGCGAGGGCGAGGCCGGCATCCTGGGCCACGCGGTGCGCTCGGATGCGATCGACCACTCGACGATGCTGACGATGGGCCCTTCCTACAAGGACGAGGTCTTCCTCGAGGCCATCTTCCTCAAGATGGAGGGCCGCAAGCTCTACCGCTACGCGCTGCAGACCGTGGCCGGCGCGATCGCCGAAGCCCTGGAGCGGGCGGGGGTCGCCCTCGCGGACGTGAAGAAGGTGCTGATCCACCAGGCCAACGGCAAGATGGACGAGGCGATCCTGCAGGCGCTCTACGAGCGCGAGGGCCGCACGCCCCCGGCCGACGTGATGCCGATGACGATCGGCTGGCTGGGCAACAGCAGCGTCGCGACGGTGCCGACCCTGCTCGACCTGCTGCTCAAGGGACGGCTCGAGGGCCACTCCGCGGGCGCCGGCGACGTCCTGGTGCTGGCCTCGGTCGGGGCCGGCATGAACGTCAACGCCGCGGTGTACCGCCTCCCCTGAGCGGGGCCGGGCTCAGCGGCCGAGGCCGAAGAAGCCGCGGCGGGGCGGCGGCTCGGGCCGCGGGCACTGGCAGCGCTTGTCCTGCGGCACGCCGCGCAACGCCTGTTCGATGTGCTGGCCGCAGCCGGCCCACGTCGGGCGGCCGCAGCGGGGACAAGAAACCTGGGAACACATGACGCGATCAGGTTACCAGTTCTCGCAGGCGAGCTGGTCGGGGTAGAGCACCACCCGCACCGTCGTGAACTCGGCCTCGATGCGGTTCTTCGAGTAGACGCAGGTGGACACGCGGTTGACCGCTCCGAACTGCTCGGAACGGAAGCGCACGCGGTCGCCCCGCTCCAGGCACAGCGCGATCCGCCGCGACTGACCGGGCTGCAGCAGGGTGGCCGCCGAGAACTCCTCCTCGTGGGCCGCGACGTGGGCCTCGAAGCGGTTCTGGCGGTCGACCCGCATCTCGACCGTGACGTGGCCGCAGGTCCGGAACCGGTCCTGCACCCAGTCGCACCCGGGGGTCGCGGCCGCGACGGCGATGAGCCCTGCGACGACCACGGATCGCGCCTTCACGGCGGGGATGATATCGGAGGTGCGCCAGGAAGGCGCTCCGGGGCCCACGCGTAGAATCGCGCCCGTCGCCCCCGCGCGGGGCGGGGAGGGACCCGTGATCATCCGACTCCGCGACCACGTCCGCTCGCTGGCCACCGCCACCCTGCTGACGGTTGCCGCCTCGACTGCCGCCGCAGCCGAGCCACGGCCCGGGCGCACGCCCGTGGCGCCGTTCAGCGTCGTGGAGGCCACGATCCCCGAGCTGCGGGCCGCGCTCGAGCAGAAGCGGGTCACCTCGCGCCAGCTCGTCGAGCAGTACCTGTTGCGGATCGCGTTCCACGAGGACCGGGTGAACGCGGTGATCGCGATCAACCCGCGCGCGCTCGAGGAGGCCGACCGCCTCGACCGCGAGCGCGCGCAGGGCAAGGTGCGGGGGCCGCTGCACGGCATTCCGGTCGCGCTCAAGGACAACATCCACACGACCGACATGCCGACGACCGGCGGCGCGCTGGCCTTCGACGGCCTGGTGCCGCCCTACGAGGCGACGCTGGTCCGCAACCTGCGCGAGGCCGGCGCGATCATCCTCGCCAAGACCGTGATGACCGAGCTCGCCAACTGGGTGGCGAGCGGGATGCCGACCAACTACAGCGGGCTCGCGGGCTACGGCTTCAATCCCTACGACCCGCGCCGCGACCCGCGCGAGGCGACCTTCGACGGCCGTCCGGTGCTGGCGACCGGCGGCTCGAGCTCGGGCGCCGGCACCGCCGCCAGCTTCTGGGCGGCCAGCGTCGGCACCGAGACCTCGGGCTCGATCCTCAGTCCCGCCAACCAGAATATGCTGGTCGGCATCAAGCCGACCGTCGGCCGCATCAGCCGCCACGGGGTGATCCCGATCACCGCCGACCAGGACACGCCCGGGCCGATGGCACGCACGGTCACGGACGCCGCGATCCTGATGGGCGCGCTCGAGGGCGCGGCACCCGACCCCGACGACGCCGCCACCTCGCGCTGCGCGGTTCCGCCCGGCCGCGACTACACGAAGTTCCTGGACGCGGGCGCGCTGAAGGGCGCGCGGATCGGCATCCCGCGCGCGTTCTTCTACGACAAGGTCACGCCGCCGGGCGCGACCCAGCCCCGCGGCGGCCTGGACGAGGCCCGGCTCCAGGTGATGAACGAGGCGATCGAGACCCTCAAGAAGCTGGGCGCCGTGGTCGTCGACCCGGTGGAGATCCCGAGCGTGGTCGCGCCGAAGGCCGAGGACAACTCGCTGCTGTTCGGCGTGTGCTCGGGGCTCGGCGACGCGAAGGGCCAGGACGCGGACTGCTCGATCGTCTTCAAGTACGGCATGAAGCGCGACTTCGACGCGTGGCTGCGCTCGCTCGGCGACAAGGCGCCGGTCAGGACGCTGACCGAGCTGCGGCAGTGGAACGTCGCCCACCAGAAGGCGGGCGCCATCAAGTACGGGCAGGCGCTGCTCGACATCTCGGACGAGATGGACGTGCGGCTGGACCGCGCCCGCTACGAGGCCGACCGCGCGAAGGACCTGCGGCTGAGCGCGGCCGAGGGGCTCGACGCGGCCTTCGCGGCCCACCAGCTCGACGCGATGCTGTTCGCCGCCAACTTCGGCGCGGGCATCGCGGCCAAGCCCGGCTACCCGACCGTGATCGTGCCGTTCGGCACGGTGCCCAATGCGCCGCCGCCCGGGGCGCCGGCCTCGGCCGCCTTTCCGGCGGGCTTCGACCCCAAGCCCGCGCCGCTCGGCGTCAGCTTCACCGGCCTCGCCTGCAGCGAGCCGCGGCTGATCGCGCTCGCCTACGCCTTCGAGCAGGCCACGAAGCGCCGGGTGCCGCCCCCGCTGGTGCCCTGAGCCGGTCGATCCGCCCGCGGCTCCGGAGCCTGGCCGCTACAATCGCGTCCTCCCGGAGGTGAACGTGGACGCTCGCCCGCTCGTCGCCGTGTTCTGCTCGACGCTGCTCGCCGCGCCTGCCGCGGGCCAGGTGCCCGGCTCGCCGGCGCGCGAACGGGACGCGACGCTCTACGCCGTGCCGCTCGCCGAAGCGAAGGCGCCGGCGACGTCCGAGCTGGAGGCACTGGTCGAGCGCTACTCCTCCGACCGCGCGGCCTACCTGCGACTGTGGACGATTCCCGGCTCGGCGGCCCGACGCGAGAAGCTGCGCGGCTTCTACCGCGGCTGGCAGGCGCAGGTCGCGCGGGTCGACGCCGCGTCGCTGTCGACGGCCGGCCGCGTCGACCACCTGCTGCTCACGGAGCGACTCGGCTACGAGCTCGCGCTGCTCGACCGCGAGGAGTCGCTGCAGGCCGAGCTGCAGCCGCTCGTCCCGTTCGCCGGCATCGTCGCGCGGCTGCACGAGTCCCGCCGCATGCTGGAGCCGGCCGACGGCGCGGCCTCGGCCCGCGCCCTCGAGGAGCTCGCGGCCGGTGCCGACGCCGCCGCGCAGCGGCTGAAGGGCGAAGCGAAGCCCAACCGGGCGCTCGCGCGCCGCGCCGCGCTGCGCATCGGCGAACTGGAGAAGGGCCTCGACGACTGGTTCCGCCACTTCGACGGCTACGACCCGCGCTTCTCGTGGTGGACCCGCGAGCCGATGAAGCGCGCGAAGAAGTCGATGGCCGACCTGGCGAAGCGGCTGCGCGAGGACGGCATGGGCTGGAAGGCGGGCGAGGAGGAGCCGATCGTCGGCGACCCGATCGGCCGCGCGGCGCTGCTCGCGGACCTCGCCCACGAGCGCATCCCCTACTCCCCGGAGGAACTGCTCGCGATCGCCGAACGCGAGTTCGCGTGGTGCGCCGAGGAGATGAAGAAGGCCTCGCGCGAGATGGGCTTCGGCGACGACTGGAAGCGCGCGCTCGAGAAGGTGCGCGGGATGTACGTCGAGCCCGGCGGCCAGCCGGAGCGGGTGCGGGAGCTCGCGCTGGAGGCGATCGACTTCGTGCAGCGCAAGGGGCTGGTCACGGTGCCGACGCTGGCGGCAGACGTGTGGCGGATGGAGATGCTGTCGGCGGAGCGGCAGAAGGTGGCGCCGTTCTTCCTCGGCGGCGAGACGATCCTGGTCGCCTACCCGACGGAAGGCATGTCGCAGGAGGACAAGCTCAACTCCCTGCGCGCCAACAACGAGCCGTTCGCGCGCGCCGTGGTCCACCACGAGCTGATCCCCGGCCACCACCTGCAGCAGTTCATGAACGAGCGCTACGCCTCCCACCGCCGCGCCTTCCGCACCCCGTTCTGGGGCGAAGGCTGGGCGCTGTACTGGGAGTTCGTGCTGTGGGACCAGGGCTTCCCGCGCACCCCCGAGGACCGGGTCGGCATGCTGTTCTGGCGCATGCACCGCTGCGCGCGAATCCTGTTCTCGCTCAACTTCCACCTGGGCAACTGGACGCCGCAGCAGAGCATCGACTTCCTGGTCGACCGCGTGGGCCACGAGCGATGGACGGCCACCGGCGAGGTGCGGCGCTCGTTCGCCGGCGACTACGGCCCGCTGTACCAAGCCGCGTACATGCTGGGCGGCCTGCAGTTCCGGGCGCTGCGCGAAGAGGTCGTCGGCGCGGGGCGCATGACGGACCGCGAGTTCCACGACCGCATCCTCAAGGAGGGCCCGATCCCGGTGGAGCTCGTGCGGGCGCTGGTCACCGACGCGCCGCCGGCGCCCGGCGCGAAGCCGGCCTGGCGTTTCGCCGATCGCTGAGAGCGTTCCAGGCGCCGAGGCGGGCCCGCGGCCCCGCCAGCGTCACGGGCGTCGCGCGATCCGCTCGAACAGCCGGGTCTCGGCAGCCTCGGCCACCATCGCCCGGGTTTCCTCGGAGACGTCGCCCGCAGCGACGTGGGCCTCGAAGCCCAAGCTGGAGCTGGCGTTGCGCGGCGTCTCCACCTTCTGCCGCGCGTGGCCGAAGGTCTCGGCCAGCAGCCGGTCGAACGCCGCCTCGTCGAAGACCTCGACCCGCGTGAGTTCGTCATGGTGGTCGGGCACCCGCAGTTGCTCACGCACGTGCGCGAGGCGGTGCCCCGCCAGCAACTCGCGCAGGAACGCGTCGAGCGTCGCGCCGCGGAGCCACTCGCCGATCTCTGGCCACGCGCCCGGCTGCGCCCGGCCGCGCACCCAGTGGAAGAACGAGCACCACTGGTCGGCCGGCCGGCGCACGAAGGCGAACAGCCACCAGCCTTCCCGACGCAGGCGGCGCACGACGCGCGGCGGCCAGGCGTGGGCGTGGTTGTGGACGTAGGCGCGCGTGGCGTCGCGGGTCAGCGCGAGCAGCTCGTCCGGCAGCCAGTCGCGCCCGAGGCCGAAGCCCCACGAGTTGTACACCGCGTAGCCTCGCGGCCACAGCACGCGGTCGGTGAGATAGGCGTCGACGAACGTGCCCCCGCAGCGCGGCACGTGGACGAAGCCGATGCGCTGCGGCTCGGCGGCGGCCGGACGCACGGGCCTCGCCGGAGGCAGGCCGGAAACCGCCGGTTCGCGGGCCGGCAGGCTCGGCCCCGCCGGCGCGGACGGGACGACCTCGTCGAGCACCTCCCGGAAGCGCCGGGCGTACTCGCCCAGGTCGTGGTCGCGGGCGGCGTCGCGGGCGGCCGTCTCGCCGATGCTCCGCCGCTCCGCCGGAGACATCGAGAGCAGCCGCTCCAGCGCCGCCACCAGCGCGCCGAGATCGCCGGCCTCGAACAGCAGGCCGTTCTCTCCGTCGCGCACCCGCTCGCGCACGCCGAAGACCGCCGTGGCCGCGACGCAGCGCGCGGCGGCCATCGCCTCCAGCACCACGAACGGCAGCGACTCGATGTCCGAGGCCAGCACGACGCCGTCGGCCGCCGCGAACCACGGCGCGACCTCGGAGGCCAGCGGCACGCACCGCACGCGATTCTCCAGGCCCGCCGCCCGCAGGTAGCGGTGGAGCCCTTCCGAGTACCAGTTCGACTGGTCGCCGAGCACCACCAGCAGGGCTTCGGGGTGGCGCGCGGCAAGCTGGCCGAAGGCCTGGACGACGAGGGTCTGGCACTTGCGCGGCTCCACGGTGCCCGGGCAGAGCAGCACCGTGGCGTCCGCGGGCATGCCGAGTGCGGTCCGCGCGGCGTCGCGCGACGCGGTGGCCAGGGCAGCGAGATCGAGGCCGTAGGGGAGCACGCGATGGCGCTCGACCGGGATCAGGTCCCGGAACAGGTCGGCCGTGGCCTGGGCGGCGAACACCGCCCGCTCGGCTTCCCGCACCGCGCGGGTGCCGCGGGCACGGACCGCCGCGTCCATCTGGAACGGATAGGCCACGGCCCAGAAGACCTCGATCGGGAAGCTCTCGTGGATCGCCCACACGACGGGCAGGCCCAGACGGCCCGCCGCCTCCGCCCCGGCGAAGGCGCCCAGCGAGTTCACGACGACGACGTCGGGCTGGCACCCGGCCGTCCAGGCGGCCAGTTGCGCGACGCGCGCCTCGTGCGCCTCGAGGTCCTGGACCGGGACGCCGTCGACCACTTCGACCGCGATCTCCGGGCGCAGCCGCGACCGCACCGGCCCGTCACCCGGCGACAGCAGCGAGACCTCCGCACCGTCGCTCACGAGCCGGTCGAGCAGCGCCGCGAGGTAGAGCTGCCCGCCGCCGAGGCCGAGGCCGTGGGTGAACGCCGCGATCCGCAGCGGCCGATCCGCGGACCGCGGGCGCCGCGGCCGGCGCGCCGCGGCCAGCGCCTGGCTGGCCAGCGGGTCCGCCGCCGCCGCAGGCAGGCCAACGCGACAGCCGTCGAGGTCGAGGGTCGTGCCGCCGAGCGTCGTGACCCGCGCCGTGATCTCGACCGCCTGCCCCCCGCGGCCGGCGAGGTCGAGTTCCGCCTGGAACCCGCAGACGTGGGCCGCCGGCAGGCCGAACGCGAGGGCGACGTCGGGACGCGGCTGGCCGAGGCGGGCGCGGCCGGCCGGGGCGCCGTCGACGAACAGCTCGACCCGCGCCACCGGGGCGTCCCGGTGCAGCGCCCAGCCGGTGACCCGCGCCACCGACGGCGTCAGGACCTGGGGCGGGTCGAAGGACGCACGCCACGTCCACTCGATCGCGCCGGCGGCGCGCAGCCGGTCGAGCGGCTGCGGCAGGCCGCGCCCCCCGCTGCGCGCGACCTGGCGCAGCGCGACGCGCGTCGACTCGGGAAGCACGCGCTTGAGCGGCGCCTTGGCGGCTCGCGCTGCGGCCTCGAGCCAGCTCCGCCCCCGCGGAGCGGCATCGACCCGTGTCGTGGCCTCGGCCCATCCGCTGCGCAGGCGCGCGATCTCCGCGGCGGCGCTCGCGAGTTCACGCGTGGCCTGCTCCGACCACCGCTCCCACGCCTGTCGCGTCTCGTGCTCGCGCTCGAGTGCCAGGTCCCGCTCGCGAGTCGCCTGCTCCAGCGCGGCCGAAAGCCGGTCCTCCTGTTCTTCGCTCGCCCGCAGGCCCCGCTGCAACGCGGCGCCCTCGGCCACGCGGGCGGCACAACGCAGGGCCAGCGTGAACACCTGGGCCGCTTCGACTCCGCGCGGTCCGGTCCGCGGTCCGCCTCCCAGCGGGGCGTAGAGCCGCGGCAGCAGCCAGGCCAGCAGCGGCTCGAGGCCGGCCGGCTGCAGGGCGCGGAGCAGGGCGCGCACCTCGGGCACGACGCGCTGCCAGGCCGCCTGGATCCCCGGCGCAGGCAGAGCGGCTCGGGCCTCGAGACGCTCGTAGAGATCCAGCGGCTCGGGCAGCCAGGGCCGGAGCGCGTCGCGGACACGGCCCAGGACCGGGCTCGCGAGCAACGGCGGCAGCGGCGCCCGCCGCGTCGGGACGCCGTCCAGCCCGAAGGCGGCACGGGCATCCGAGGGCCACGCGAGCGCGGCGTCGGACTGGAGCAGGACGCAGCGTCCCGGCCAGCGCTCGGCCAGGGCGACGGCATCGCGAGCCGCCCGGACCCACGCGTCCAGCAGTTCGCCCGGCGCCGGGCCGCGCCGACGCGACAGGCCGACGACCGTGTCGAGCGGGTGGCGGTAGGCGATTCCCAGCACCGGGCCCGGCTCGGATTCGGCCGGAACCGAGAGGCGCTCCCACTCGCCCGGGGGCACGGCTCGCGCGTCCAGCCAGCGTGCGAGGCGCGCCCAGCCCGAGCCGGGCAGGCCGGTCACGAGCCTCGCGCAGGACTCCGTCTCGCGAGTCGTCACGCCTCCGCTACCAGCGCGAGGCCAGCGCCTGGGTCCAGCCGCCGGCGCGCCCGAGCAGCCTCGCCGCCACCAGCCCGGGATCGAGGGCCAGGCAGCGCAGCAGTTCGCGGGCGGCGCTCGCCAGGTCGCCGCGCCGGCGCGCCAGCTTGGCCCGCAGCCACACGCCGCGGCTGGCCACGGCTCGCCTCTCGCCGGCGCGCGCCGAAGCCGCGGCGTACAGCGCTTCGGCTGCTGCCGTCGTCTCGGGCGACAGGGCCAGGGTCTCCGCCCACAGCAGGTGCTGCTCGACGAGCGCCGCCTCGATCCGCTGCGGGGCCAGGCCGAGCTCCGTCAACTCGGCCGCGGAGAAGCGGCCCGGGAGCGCGGCGGCGGCGGGTTCGGCGCGGCCGTCCCGGCGGTGCGCCGCGGAGAGACGGGCGGCCAGCGCGCCCAGCGCCTGCTGCTCGAGCAGCGCGAGGCTGGTCTGGCCCGGGTGCAGGCGATAGCGGAGGATGACGGCGCGCAGGTTCGCGAGCGCTCCCAGTTCGGCCATCCGCAGCCACAGGTCGTAGTCGTCCGCCGGATAGAACCGCTCGCGATAGCCGCCGGCCCGACGCCAGGCTTCGGTCCGCATCGTCACGGAGGGATGGGCCAGGGCGTTGCGCGAGAGCAGCCGGCGCCGGATCGCGGCGTCGCGGGCTGGCAGGGCGAAGACCTGCAGCGGGCGCCCCCCCGAGTCGACCAGTTCGATCGCGCCCCCGGCCGCCACGACCTCCGGATGCGCCTCGAGGAAGCGGACCTGGCGCGCCAGCCGCTGCGGGTGACACACGTCGTCCGCGTCCATCCGCGCGAGGTAGCGGCCGCGGGCGAGCCAGCAGCCCGCGTTCAGGGCGGCGACGGGCCCGCCGCCGCCGTCCACGACCCGCACCCGCGGGTCCTCGCGCGCGGCCCGTTCGAGGATCTCCCGGGTGCCGTCGCGGGACCCGTCGTCGACCGCGATCAACTCGAAGTCGCCGAGGGTCTGGTCGCGGACGCTGGCGAGGGCCTCGGGCAGGAAGCGCTCCGCGTCACGAGCCGGCATCACGACCGAGACGAGGGGAGTGGAGGCCATGCTCGCGGGCTCGGTGCGGCGGGAGCGTAGCAGGGACTTGCGAGCGGGTCTAACATCCGGCCGTGAGCCGGCCCCCGCGTCGGATTCCCCAGCCCGTCCCGATGCCGCGCGACGTCGACGGCGTCGTCGACCAGATCGCGCGACGGCTGATGTACTCGGTCGGCAAGGACCACTACACGGCCAGCGACTTCGACCTCCACCAGGCCGTCGCCTTCGCCGTCCGCGACCGGCTGATGGAGCGCTGGTTCCGCACCCAGGACGCGTACTACCGCGCCGACACCAGGCGCGTGTACTACCTCTCGCTCGAGTACCTGATGGGCCGCGCGCTGGTCCACAACGTGCTGAACCTCGGGCTCGCCGCGGAGCACGCCGACGCGCTGCACCGGCTCGGCTGCGATCTCGAGGAACTGCAGCAGCAGGAGTGGGACGCGGGCCTCGGCAACGGCGGCCTCGGCCGCCTGGCCGCCTGCATCCTCGACTCGGCCGCGACGCTGGGCCTGCCGTTCTACGGCTACGGCATCCGCTACGAGTTCGGCATCTTCCGCCAGCGCATCCAGGACGGCTGGCAGCTCGAGGCCCCGGACAACTGGCTGCGCTACGGCAACCCGTGGGAGATCCCGCGCCCCGACGCGATATTCCCGGTTCGCTTCTACGGCCGCGCCGAGCACTACCGCGACGAGACGGGAGGCTTCCGCGTGCGCTGGGCCGACGCCGAAGAGGTGTGGGCGATGGCGTACGACACGCCGGTCGCCGGCTTCGGCACCGAGCACGTCAACACGCTGCGGCTGTGGGCGGCCAAGTCGAGCCGCGACTTCGACCTGCAGAGCTTCAACGCCGGCGACTACGTGCGCGCGGTCGAGGACAAGAACCGCTCGGAGAACATCTCGAAGGTGCTCTACCCGCCCGACGACCAGTACGCGGGCAAGGAGCTGCGGCTGAAGCAGCAGTACTTCTTCGTGTCGGCCACGCTGCAGGACGTGCTGCGGCGCTTCCGCAAGCACCGGCCGCACGACCTCGACGCGCTGCCCGACAAGGTCCAGGTCCAGCTCAACGACACCCACCCGGTGCTGGCGATCCCGGAACTGATGCGGGTGCTCGTCGACGACCACCAGGTCGAGTGGGACCGGGCCTGGGACCTGACCTGGCGCACGTTCGGATACACCAACCACACGGTGCTGCCCGAGGCGCTGGAGTGCTGGCCGGCCGACCTGATGCGGCGGCTGCTGCCGCGCCACTTCGAGATCGTGGAGGAGCTGGACCGGCGGCTGGGCCAGTCGGTGCGCGAGGCGACGGGCGACGAAGGCGTCGTGCGGCGCACCGCGATCGTCGACCCGCAGCGCGGCGTGCGCATGGCCCACCTCGCCTTCGTCGGCAGCCACTCCGTGAACGGCGTCGCGGCGCTGCACACCCGCATCCTGCGCGAGTCCACGTTCGCCGAGCTGGACCGCGCGCGGCCGGGCCGGATCAACAACAAGACGAACGGCATCACGCCGCGCCGCTGGCTGCTCCAGTGCAACCCGGCGCTGGCGGCGCTCGTGACCGAGGCGATCGGCGACGGCTGGGCGACCGACCTCGGCCGCCTGCGTGGTCTCGCGCCTTTCGCGGACGACGCGGCGTTCCGCGAGCGCTGGGCGGCGATCAAGCGCGCGAACAAGGCGCGGCTCGCCGCGCACGCACAGCGGCACTGCGGCTTCGCGCTCGACCCCGACTCGCTGTTCGACTGCCAGGTCAAGCGCATCCACGAGTACAAGCGCCAGCTCCTCAACGCGCTGCACGCGCTGGCGCTGCTGCGCCGCCTGCGCGAGGGCCGGGGCGACGGCCTGCCGCGCACGGTGATGTTCGCGGGCAAGGCGGCGCCGGGTTACGCGACGGCCAAGCGCATCATCCGCCTGATCCACGCGATCGCCGCCGCCGTCGACGCCGAGCCGGCGGCCCGCGGCAGGCTGAAGGTGGTGTTCCTGCCCAACTACTCGGTGTCGCTCGCCGAGTTGCTGTTCCCCGCCTGCGAGCTCTCGGAGCAGATCTCGACCGCGGGCATGGAGGCGTCGGGCACCGGCAACATGAAGGCGGCCCTCAACGGCGCGCTGACGATCGGCACCCTCGACGGCGCCAACGTCGAGATCCGGGACGAGGTGGGGGCCGACAACTTCTTCCTGTTCGGCCGCACGACGGAGGAGATCGCCGCGCTGCGCGCGGGCGGCTACTTCCCGCGGCCCTTCATCGAGCAGGCCCCGGAACTGCGCGAGGCCCTCGCGGCGCTGGCGTCGGGCGAGCTGGCCGGTGGCGACCGCGAGCTGTTCCGCCCGCTGCTCGACGCGATCTGGGGCGACGACCGCTACTTCCTCGCCGCCGACTTCCCCGCCTACGCCGAGTGCCAGCGCGCCGTCGAGGCGGCCTACCGCCGGCCCGAGGAGTGGTGGAAGAAGTCGATCCTCAACGTCGCCGGCATGGGCCACTTCTCCTCGGACCGCACGGTCCGCCAGTACGCGGAGGAGATCTGGCAGGTGGCCCCGGTCCCCGTCCCCGGCGCCTGAGCGGCGCGCCGCGCGGCGCGCTACGCTTGGATCATGAATCGCCTGCTGGCTTGCGCCGTCCTGGCGGGAGGGTTGGCCCTGCCCGCCGCCGCGGAAACGCTCGTCGTGCTCAACAAGGGCGAGGCGACGGCTTCGGTGATCGAAGCCGCGAGCGGCCGCGTGGCGCTGACGCTGCCGACCGGCGAGGGTCCGCACGAGGCGGCGACCTCGCCCGACGGCCGCCGCGTGCTGGTCACCAACTACGGCAGGCGCGGAGCGCCCGGCGGCAGCCTGACCGTGCTCGACCTCGCCGCGGGCAAGGTCGCCGCCACGATCGAGCTGGGAGCGAACACGCGGCCGCACGGCGTGCAGTGGCTCGCCGACGGGCGCCGCGCGGTGGTGACCGCCGAAGGCGAAAAGGCGCTGCTCCTGGTCGACGTGGACGCCGGGCAGGTGCTGTCGCGGATCGCCACCGGCCAGGAGATCGCCCACATGGTCGCGGTGACGCCCGACGGCGGCCGCGCCTTCGTCGCCAACATCGGGTCCGGCAACGTGACGGCGATCGACCTCGCCGCGCAGCGCGTGCTCGGCCACGTGGCGACCGGCAAGGGCGCGGAAGGCGTGGACGTCACGCCTGACGGACGCGAGGTGTGGGTCACCAACCGCGAGGCGGAGACGGTGTCGGTGGTGGACGCCGCGAGCCTCGAGGTCAAGGCCACGCTGAGCGCGCCGTCGTTCCCGATCCGGGTGCGGATCACGCCGGACGGCACGCGGGCCCTCGTCTCCTGCGCGCGCTCCAACGACCTCGCAGTGTTCGACGTCGCGGCCCGGCGCGAGGTGCAGCGGATCTCCATGAAGCTGTCGGCAAAGGACACGGAGGGGCGCCTGTTCGGCGACCAGTTCGGCCAGTCGTCGGTGCCGATCGGCGTGGTCGTGCGCCCGGACGGAAAGGAGGCCTACGTCGCCCACAGCGGCGCCGACGTCGTCTCCGTGCTGAGCCTCGCGGACGGCGCCATCGTGCGCGCGCTGACGCCGGGCCGCGAGCCGGACGGGATGAGCTGGAGCCCGCTGGCGCCGCCGGCGGCGAAGGACTGACGGGCCCGCGCGACGGCCGCGTGACGCAGGAACAGGGGCCGGCGCCGACGGAGCCGCCACCCGACACGGGCTACGGGGCCCGGCAGCGCGCGGGCTGGCTGCTCGGCCCGCTGGCGCTGGCCTTCACGCTGCTGAGCGCGCCTCCCGCGGGCCTCGGGCCCGAGGGCTGGCACACGGCGGGCGTGGCCGCGCTGATGGCCACGCTCTGGATCTGCGAGTCGATCCCGATCCCGGCCACGGCGCTGTTGCCCCTGGTGCTGTTCCCCGCGCTCGGCCTCGGCGACGTGGGGCAGGCCGCCGCGCCCTACGCGAACCCGGTCATCTACCTGTTCCTCGGCGGCTTCCTGATCGCGCTGGCGATGCAGCGCTGGGGCCTGCACCGCCGCATCGCGATCTCGCTGATCGGCGCGCTCGGCACGCGGCCGCGGCGGCTGGTCGGCGGTTTCCTGCTGGCCTCGGCGCTGGTCAGCATGTGGGTCAGCAACACCGCGACCGCGCTGATGATGCTGCCGATCGCGCTGTCGGTCGCGCACCTGCTGCCGGGCGGTGCCGCGTCCGCGCGCGAGCAGGGTTCGCTGTCCAGCGCGCTGCTGCTGGCGGTGGCCTACGGCGCGACGACCGGCGGCATGGGCACGCTGATCGGCACGCCGCCCAACGCGCTGCTCGCGGCGTACGCGGCCAGCAACCTGGGCATCGAGCTGGGCTTCGGGCAGTTCATGCTGCTCGGGGTTCCCGTCGTGCTGGTTTCGCTGCCGCTCGTGTACCTGGTGCTGACCCGCGTCAGCTTCCGCCTCGACGAGGGTGAAGTGCCCGGCGTGCGCGAGCTGATCGGCGACGAGCGTGCGAAGCTGGGGCCGCTGTCCCGCGCCGAGCGGTCCGTGCTCGTCGTCTTCGCGCTGACCGCCGCAGGCTGGGTCGCACAGCCGCTGCTGGCCCGCGCCCTGCCCCAGATCTCGGACACCTCGATCGCGATTGCCGGCGGCCTCGCCCTGTTCCTGATCCCGGTGGACCTGCGCCGCGGCCAGTTCGTGATGTCCTGGGAGGCGACGCGGAGCCTGCCGTGGGAGGTGCTGCTGCTGTTCGGCGGCGGCCTCAGCCTGGCCGGGGCGATCGAGCGCCACGGCCTGTCGCGCTACCTCGGCGGCCTGGCGGGCGGGCTCGAGGGGCTGCCGACGGTGCTGATCGTCGCCGCCGTGTGCTTCGGCATCCTGATGCTCACGGAGCTGACCAGCAACACGGCGACCGCCGCCACCTTCCTGCCGATCGTGGCGGCGCTGGCGGCAGGCCTCGGCCAGCCGGCGCTGCTGTTCCTGATCCCCACCGCGCTGGCAGCCAACTGCTCGTACATGCTGCCGGTCGGCACGCCGCCCAACGCGATCGTGTTCGCCAGCGGCCTCGTCACGCTTCCGCAGATGGCGCGGGCGGGCCTGCTGCTGAACCTGGTGATGGTGCCGGTCCTGGTCGGCCTGGTGATGCTGATCGGCCCGCTCGTGTTCGGCTTCTGAGCGCGGCCGCGGCCGAGGACCAGAAGCTCGGCCGCCAGGTGGCGCTCAAGTTCCTGCCCGACGAGATGGCGCAGGACAGGTCCTCGCTGGAGCGCTTCCAGCGCGAGGCGCGGGCGGCCCTACTACCTGCTGCTGCGCGGGCTGTTCGCCTCGGGCCAGTACCACGAGGTGGCGCGCCTGGCCGACGCCGCGCGCGAGGCCTCCGGAAGGACGAGGCGCTGGCCGCGATCGTGAAGGCGTGGGACGCCGGGTTCCGCGACCCTGACTGGGCCCGCCGTGACCCCGATCTCGCGCTGATCCACGGCGATCCCGAGTTCGAGCGCCTCTACCCCGCGAGCAGCGCGAGCGAGTGACCGGGGCCTGGAAGCGGCCCAAGCCCGCTCAGAAGCGGAAGCGGACGCCGAAGCTGGGCAGCAGCGGGATCGACTGCGAGCGCTCGAGCACGATCGCCGGGCGGTCCGCGCCGGGCTGGTACGCGAGGCGAGGCTCCAGTTCGCCCGCGTTCTCGCGGTTCAGGGCGTTGATGACGTCGAGGTAGAACTGCCAGCGGCCCGCCTCGCCGCGCGGCTTCCACGAGACGCGCAGGTCGAGCCGCGAGAAGGCCGGCAGCCGCGCGGAGTTGAGGTTGGCGACGGTGCCGAGGTCCGTCGTCCACACCAGCCGGCCCGCCAGGTCGCGCATCGGCACCCGCTCGTCCGTGTCGCCGTCGCGGTCCTGGTCGGCGACGTCGGCCGCGTCTTCGACGCGCAGGCCCACGACCGGCGTGTAGGGGAAGCCCGAGGCCACGCGGAAGGTCGCGCCCACGTCCAGGTTGCGGGCCGGCTTCCAGTTGGCGACCAGGCTCAGCGAGTGGCGTCGGTCGTAGTCGAACGGCAGCGTGCGTCCCCACGCGTCGCGCTCCGCCTTGCCGAACGAGTAGGCGATCCAGCCGGACAGCCTCGCGTCGGCGGAGCCCCGGCGCGCGAGGTAGACGTCGGCGCCCCACGAGCGACCGCTGCCGTCCTGGGTCGGGCGGCTGGTGACGCGAGGCGCGGAAGGCAGCGAGGAGGCCAGCTCGATCGGGAAGTCGTAGCGGGCGAGCCGCCCCGTGACCTCGGCCGGGCTTTCGAGCTGGCCGACGAGCAGCTCGTCGAAGCGCTTGGCCCAGCCCTCGGCGCGGAACAGCCAGCCGCGGGCCACGTCCCACTCGAAGCCGAACACGCCCTGCAGCGAGCGCTCGAAGCCGAGCTCGCTGCCGTCCGCCCGCGTTCCTCCCGACAGGTCGAAGAGGTCGTCGGACTGGATCAGCTTCTCGTAGCCGGGGCTCTGGGTGTGGACGCCCGCCGCGCCGAGCAGGCGCAGCCGCGGTGTGAGCCGGGCGACCGCGGACAGCCGGGGCTCGAGCGAGGCGCCCGCCAGGCTGCTCCACGAGGCGCGCAGGCCGCCGGTGACGCTGAACTTCGGCGAGAGGTCGAAGCGGTCCTGGAACCAGGCGCCGCCGCGGGTCGCCGAGGCGCCGGAGTCGAGTTCGTCGGGCAGCCCCACGCCGCCGCGCACGCTGCTGCCCACCGCCTCGGTCGGGTTGCGGTCGCCGGAACTCGCGAACGCGAGCACGGTATCGAGGCTGTGCACCTCGAGGCCCGCCTCCAGCAGGTGGCGGTCGCCTGCCTGCCACACGAACTCCTGGCGCAGCGACAGGTCGCGCACCGACAACTCGCGGTCGAACACGACGTCGGCGAAGCCGAAGCCCGAGTCGTCCGGCGCGTTTGAGCGTCGCACCTCGCTCTGGAAGCGGGCGTCGACGTCGAGCACCTCGGCGTTGCGGTAGTACGACAGCACCGTTCGCGAGGTGGCGCGCGGCGACAGCGTCCAGTCGAGCGTCGCGGACAGCAGCTCGTTGCGGGTCTCGCCCAGGAAGTCGCCCTGCTCGCCGGCGACGTCGCCCTCGAAGTCGGCGTCGGCGTCCTCGCGGCTGACCAGGCCGGAGAGCGTGAGGCGCGGCCCGGCCAGCGAGCCGAACGTGGCGCGCGCCTGCAGGTCGGAGAAGCCGGGCAGGTCGGAGTCGGTGAAACGCTCGGCGACCACGTCGTAGTACGTGCGGCGGCCGGTGACCAGCCACGACCCGGCCCCGGTGCCGACCGGTCCCTCCAGGATCAGGTTCGCGTCCGTCAGCGACAGCGCCGACGAGCCGCGGAGGCCCTGGTCGCGGCGGCCGCCGCGGTTCTCGACGACCAGCAGCGACGACAGCCGGTCGCCGTAGCGCGCGGAGAAGGCGCCCGCGGTCAGCTCGAAGCCGTCGACGATCTCGGGGTTGAAGGCTGCGACCAGGCCGAACAGGCGGTAGGGGTTGTGGATCTCGACGCCGTCCATCACCGTCAGGTTCTGGTCCGGACCACCGCCGCGGACCGCCAGACGCGAGCCGAACTCCTCGGCGCCGGCGATGCCGGGCAGCGTCTGCAGCACGCGGAACACGTTGTCGACGCCGCCCGCCACCTGCAGCACGGCGGCCGGCCTGACCGGGATCGCCGCCGGCCTCTCGGCCTCCGGCATCGCCTCCGCAACCACCTCGATTTCTTCGCTCAACCGCCCCTCGAGCAGCACGTCGACGCGGGCGCCGCCGGGACCGGCGTTCACGTCCGCGGTGGCGACGAGGTAGCCCTCGGCCTCCACGACCAGCATCACGCTGCCCTGCGGCACGGACAGCCGGAAGCGGCCTGCGCCGTCCGTCGTCGTCAGCCGCGGGCCCGCCGACACCGTGGCGCCGGCGATCGCCTCGCCGGTGACGGCGTCGCGCACGGCCCCCGTCACCTCGGAGTACGGGCCCTGGGCGAAGGCGGCCAGCGGCAGCAGCGCCAGCAGGGCGGCGAGCAGGGCGGAGCGGGTCGGCGATTTCTTCATGGCGGGGAGAGTCTAGCCCGAAATCGACCGAATGAGTAGTTTTTGACCAGCTTTTGCGAAAAGACGGGGGTCAGGCCACCGCCACCACATGGTAGGTCTTCTTGCCCCGCCGCAGCACGACGAAGCCGCCGGGCAGCACGTCCGCGGAGCCCAGCACGCGATCGACGGCCTTCTCCGCGTGGCCGTTGACGGCGATCGAGCCCTGCTCCACCGCCTGCCGGGCCCGCCCCTTCGAGGGCTCGAGCCCCGCGGCGGCCACGATCGCGACCAGTTGTGCCTGCGGCGTGCCGAGCGCCTCCCGCGCCAGGCTCGAGCGCGGGGCGTCGGCGAACGCGTCCTGCAGCTCGCCGGCGCTCAGCGTGCGCAGGTCGGCGCCCTCGAACAACACCTCGCTCGCGCGCTGGGCCGAGGTCGTCGCCGTCTCCCCGTGGACCAGGGTCGTGACCTCGGCGGCCAGCACCCGCTGCGCCTCGCGCCTGGCCGGCTCCCGCTCCACGGCCGCCGCCAGCTCCGCGATCCGCGCCAGCTCGAGGAAGGTGAAGGAGTGGAGGTAGCGCACGACGTCCGCGTCGTCGGTGTTGAGCCAGAACTGGTAGAAGGCGAACGGCCGGGTCAGCCCGGCGTCGAGCCACACGTTGCCGGTCTCCGACTTGCCGAACTTGCTGCCGTCGCTCTTGGTGACGAGCGGCGCCGTCAGGCCCCACGCCGGCTTCTGGCGCAACCGGCGGATCAGGTCGACGCCGTCGACGATGTTGCCCCACTGGTCCGAGCCGCCCATCTGCAGCTCGCAGCCGTGGCGGTCGTGGAGGTGGACGAAGTCCCACGCCTGCAGCAGCGCGTAGCTGAACTCGGTGTAGCTGATGCCGTGGTCGCGACCCTCGAGCCGCAGCTTGACCGCGTCGCGCGACACCATCTGGTTGACCGAGAAGTGCTTGCCGACGTCGCGCAGGAAGTCGAGCAGCCGGAACTCGCCGAGCCAGCTCGCGTTGTCGAGCATCAGCGCGGCGTTGCTGCCGGAGAAGTCCAGGAAGCGCTCGAGCTGGGCGCGGATGCCCGCCAGGTTGGCCGCGAGCTGGTCCTTCGACAGCATCGAGCGCTCGCTGGCCTTGAAGCTGGGATCGCCGATCAGGCCGGTGCCGCCGCCGACCAGCGCGATCGGCCGGTGGCCGGCGCGCTGCAGCCGCACCAGGTTGAGGATCTGCAGCAGGCTGCCGACGTGCAGGCTGGCGGCGGTCGGGTCGAAGCCGATGTAGGCGGTGATCGGGCCCTGCGCGAGGCGCTGGGCGAGACCGGGCCAGCCGGCGTGCGACGGCTCGGCGGTGCGGTGGACGAGGCCCCGGGCCTCGAGGTCCTTCAACAGGTCGGCGCTCATGGAGCCCGCATCCTACAGCGCCGGGGCCGCCGGGCGCCGGCTCGTCACGGGATCGCCATTCTTGTCAAAACCTATTCATATCCTTGACGCGGACCGGTCCGGGTCGTAGCGTGTCGGGAGTCGGGCGCCGCGAGCGCCCGCATCGCCAACGCACTCAAGGAGAGACCATGAACATCCGCAAGTCGTTCGCCGCCGCCGCCGTGGCCGCCGCGCTGGCCGTGCCCGCGCTCGCCCAGGGCCCGAAGGACATCGTCGACACCGCCGTCGCCGCCGGCAGCTTCAAGACGCTGGCCACCGCGCTCCAGGCCGCCGGCCTGGTCGAGACCCTCAAGGGGCCCGGGCCCTTCACCGTGTTCGCCCCGACCGACGAGGCGTTCGCCAAGATCCCGAAGGCCGACCTCGACGCGCTGCTGAAGGACAAGGCCAAGCTGACCGCCGTGCTCACCTACCACGTGGTGCCGGGCAAGGTGATGGCCGCCGACGTCGTCAAGCTGAAGGAGGCGAAGACGGTCCAGGGCGGCTCGCTGAAGATCGACACCACCTCGGGCGTCAAGGTCGACGGCGCCACGGTCGTGAAGACCGACGTCGCCGCCAGCAACGGCGTGATCCACGTGATCGACACCGTGGTGCTGCCGAAGAAGTAGTCCCCGCCGGCGCCCGGCTCCCGCGGCCGGGCGCCGCCACTCCGCCCGCCGGCGCGGGCCGCGTCTTGCTTGCTGCTCCAAGCAGAAATCGACGCGCGGGACGGCGGTGCTAGGCTCCCCGCCACTTTCGCGCTGCTTCCGGCGCGGAGCTTCCACAGGGGGACAAAGCGCATGCGTTCGCTTCGGTTGGTGTTCGCCGGTCTGGTCGTGGCCGTTCTCGGCCTGTCGGGCGCTGCGTACGCCCAGAAGGCGTCGAAGGTCACCGTCGTCAACAAGTCGGACTGGACCCTCGTCGAGTTCTACATGGCGCCGTCGGACAGCGACGACTGGGGCCCGGACCAGCTCAAGGACAACATCATCGAGCCGGGCGAGAACTTCACGCTGACCGGCATCCCGTGCAACACCTGGGACCTCAAGCTGGTCGACGAAGAAGAGGACGAGTGCATCGTCGAGGCGGTCGACCTCTGCAAGGACAACGCGACCTGGACGATCACGAACAAGATGCTCGCGGCCTGCGTCGAGGGCTAGTCGCGATCGTGAGCGCGCGCGGCGCCTGACGCCCGCGCGAGCCGGTTCCGGGGCGGCCGCGCGAGCGGTCGCCCTTCTTCTTTTCCGGGCGTAGGCTTGGGCGCCATGAAGCCACCCGACCTCGACGCCCTCCGCGCCCGCTTCCCCGCCCTGCGCCGCGTCCACGCCGGCCGCCCCGTCGCCTACTTCGACGGCCCCGGCGGCACCCAGGTGCCCGACGCCGTGATCGACGCGATCGCGCGCTACCTCGCCGAGCACAACGCCAACACCCACTGGGCCTACCCGACGAGCGTCGAGACCGACGCCATGCTCTCCGCGTCGCGGCAGGCCGCCGCCGACTTCGTGGGCGGCGCCGCCGACGAGATCGTCTTCGGCAACAACATGACGACGCTCACCTTCCACGTCGCCCGCGCCCTCGGCCGCGGCTTCGCGGCGGGCGACGAACTGGTCGTCACCGACCTCGACCACCACGCCAACGTCGACCCCTGGCTCGACCTCGCCCGCGAGCGCGGGCTGGTCGTGCGCCACGTAGCCTTCGACCCGGCCACCGCGCAGCTCGACTGGGGCGCGTTCGAGGCGGCGCTCTCCCCCCGCACGCGGCTGGTGGCGATGGGCGCGGCCTCGAACGCCTTCGGCACGGTCAACGACGTCGCCCGCGCGGCGCCGCTGGTCCACGCCCGCGGCGCGCTGCTCTACGTCGACGCCGTCCACTACGCCGCCCACGAGCGGGTCGACGTGGCCCGGCTCGGCGCCGACCTGCTGGCCTGCTCGTCGTACAAGTTCCACGGGCCGCACGCCGGCGTGCTGTGGGCGCGCCGCGAGCTGATCGAGCGGCTCGACGCCCCGAAGCTGCGGCCGGCGCCAGCGGACGCGCCGGAGCGGCTGGAGACCGGGACCCAGAACCACGAGGGCATCGCCGGCATCGGCGCCGCGATCGACTTCCTGGCGGCGATCGGCGGCCCCGGGCCGCGGCGCGAGGCGCTCGACCGCGCCTTCGCCTGGATGCACGGGCGCGCGCGCACACTGCTCGCCCGGCTGCACGGGGGGCTCTCGGCGCTGCCGAAGGTGAAGGTGCTGGGACCGCCGGTCGACGCGGCGCGCACGCCGACGATCGCGTTCGCCGTCGAAGGGCGCGAGGCCGAGGCCGTCGCCCGCCACCTCGCGGACCAGGCGGTGTTCGTCTCGCACGGCGACTTCTACGCGACGACGGCGGTGGCCCGGATGGGCTTCGGGGAAGGCGGCGTGGTGCGCGCGGGCTGCGCGCTGTACACGACCGAGGCGGAAATCGACCGGCTGGTCGCCGGCGTCGCGGAGATGTAGGCGAGCGGCGCGGCCGAGGCGGCAGGAGCCGCCCCGGCCGCAGGGCCGCGGGTCAGCCGGCCAGCACGTCCTTCAACTGGTCGACCGCCCAGTCGAGCTGCTCCTTCGTGATCACGAGCGGCGGCGCCAGCCGGATCGTGTTCACGTGGGTGTCCTTGCAGAGCATCCCGCGGTCCTTGAGCTTGTAGCAGTACTGGCGCGCGCCGCCTGCCTCGGGCTTGAGCTCGATGCCGGCCCACAGGCCGAGGCAACGCACCTCCTTGACGAGCGGCGAGCCGAGCGCGTTCAGCCGCTGCGAGAGGTGCTGGCCCAGTTCCGCCGCGCGCTCCACGAGCTTCTCCTCGACCAGCACGTCGAGCGCCGCCGAGGCGATCGCGCAGGCCAGCGGGTTGCCGCCGTAGGTCGAGCCGTGGATGCCGGGCGTGAAGACGTTCATCACCGCGTCGCTGGCCAGGAACGCGGACACCGGGTAGAAGCCGCCGGAGAGCGCCTTGCCGATGGTGATGCCGTCCGGGCGGATGCCGGCGTGCTCGAACGCGAACAGCTTGCCCGTGCGCCCGAGGCCGGACTGGATCTCGTCGAGCACCAGCAGGATCTTGTGCTCGTCGCACAGCTTGCGCAGGCCGGGGATGAAGCCGGCCGGCGGGATCACGACGCCGCCTTCGCCCTGGATCGGCTCGACGAACACCGCGCAGGTCTTCGGCCCGATCGCGGCGCGCACGGCCTCGAGGTCGCCGTAGGTCACGATCTTGAAGCCCGGCGTGAAGGGGCCGAAGCGGCTGGTGCTGTCGGGATCGGTCGAGAAGCCGACGATGGTCGTCGTGCGGCCGTGGAAGTTGCCGTCGAAGACGACGATCTCGGCCTCGGGATAGGGGATGCCCTTGACGTCGTAGCCCCACTTCCGCATCGCCTTGAGCGCCGTCTCCACCGCCTCGGCGCCGCTGTTCATCATCAGCGCCTTGTCGAAGCCGGTCAGCGTGCACAGCTTCTCGAGCAGCGGCGGGAAGCGGTCGTTGCGGAACGCGCGCGAGGTCAGCGCCAGGCGGTCGACCTGCTCCTTGACCGCGGCCCCGATCCGCGGGTGGTTGTGGCCCTGGTTGACGGCGGAGTAGGCCGCCAGGAAGTCCATGTAGCGCTTGCCGTCCACGTCCCACAGGTAGACGCCTTCGCCGCGCTCGGCCACGACGTCGAGCGGGTGGTAGTTGTGGGCGCCGAAGCGGTTTTCGAGGTCGATCAGCGCCTGGGCGCGGGGAGCGACGGGAGTGGTGGTCATGGAGGTTCCTGGCGACCGCTGCGGGTGGCGCCGGAGCCCGGGTCGCGGGCGGGCGTCCGGTTCCGTGGATGGGCCCTGACGGCGGGCCCTCCATTGGACTACTGCCCGCCCCCCGGAGGCAACTGCACCCGCGGTGGCTCGCGGCGCGACCAGAAGGCGGCCAGCAGAGAGCCCGCCATCACGTTCCAGAAGCCCCACGCCGCGGCGACCAGCGCCGCGCCGCCCAGCGTCGGGAACTGGGTCAGCACGATCACGAGCGCGAGCCCGCCGTTCTGGACGCCGAGCTCGATCGTCAGCGCCCGCCGCGGGGCGTCGGGAAAGCGCGCGAGCGTCGCCGCCACCCAGCCGGCCGCGAAGGCGAGCGCGTTGTGGGCGATCACGGGCGGCATCAGCAGCGGGCCCCAGGTCCGCAACTCGCGCCAGTTGCCACCGAGCGCCGCCGCGAGGAAGACCACGAGCCCCGCCAGGGCCAGCCGGTGGCAGGGCCGGTGAAGTCGCGCGGCGAGCCCGGGCCAGCGCGCCGCGACCATCATCCCGAGCGCCAGCGGCAGGCCCAGCATCAGCGCCGTCTGCAGCAGGAAGCTGCCGGCGTCGATGCCCAGCGCGTGCAGCAGCGGCGCGATCTCGGGGTGGCGGCTGCCCCAGAACAGCACGTTGAAGGGCGTGGTCACCACCGCCAGCGCGGACGAGATCGCGGTCAGCGAGACGGACAGCGCGACGTCGCCGCGCGCCCACTGGGTGAGGAAGTTCGAGAAGTTGCCGCCCGGGCAGGCGGCGACCACGAGCATCCCGAAGGCCATGCTGGGCGTCGGCGCCAGCGCGCTCGCGACCAGGAAGGTCAGCGCCGAGAGACCGAAGATCTGCATCGCGGCGCCGAGCAGCGCCCGCCACGGGTGGCGGGCGACGTTGCGGAAGTCGTCGACCGTCAGCGCCAGCGCCACCCCGAACATGATGACGAACAGCAGCGCCTGCAGCCCGAGCTGTGCGTTCGCGTCGAACGACAGGCGGACCTCGTCGAGCGGCATCAGCGCCGATCGTAGCCGCTACTCGGCGCGCAGGCACTCCAGCGGGTCGACCCGCGCCGCCGCGCGCGCGGGCCACGCCCCGGCGGCCGAGGCGACCGCCGCCAGCACGGCCATCGCCGCGCCCAGCGTCGCGGGGTCGCCCGCCGAGACGCCGTGGAGCAGCGAGCCGGCCAGCCGGCTGGCCCAGGCGCTGGCGAGGCCGCCGGCGGCGAGGCCGAACGCGACGAGGACCAGCGCGTCGCGCAGCACCAGCCGCACCAGCGAGCCCGGGCTCGCCCCCAGCGCGGCGCGCACGCCGAGCTCGCCGCGGCGGCTCTGCACCGCGTACGACACCAGCCCGCCGAGGCCCACGGCGGCCACCAGCAGCCCGAGCCCGCCGAACAGGCTCGAGACGGTCGCCACCAGCCGCTCCTGGACGAGCGAGTCGTCGACCATCCGCGCGAACGGCCGCAGCGTCAGCGACAGGCCCGGGTCGACGCGCGCGGCGGCCGCCACCAGCGCCTCGCGCAGCGCCAGCGGCTCGCCCGCGGCGCGCAGGCTGACGCTGATCGAGGCCATCGGCCGCGCGAGCTGCGGAAGCGGCGCGTACGCCGTCGGCGGCGCCGCGTCGCGCAGGTTCTGGTAGCGCGCGTCCTCGACCAGGCCGACGATGCGCACGGGCCGCCACTCGCCGCGCTCTTCGGTCTCGTAGTGCAGGCCCACGGGGTCGCGGCCCGGGAAGAACTTGCGGGCCAGCGCCTCGTTGACGATCGCGACCCGTTCCGCGCCCGCGGCGTCGGTCGCCGCGAAGTCGCGGCCGCGCAGCAGGCGGGTGCCGAGGGTGTCGAAGTAGCCGGGGGTGACGAAGTTGTAGAAGGCCCCGTCTTCGCCGGCGGGCTTCGCCTCCTCCCCGGGCACGCGGACGCGGAAGCGCCAGGTGCTGCCGCTGATCGGCACCACGGTCGACTGCGCCGCCGCGGCCACGCCGGGCACGGCGCGGAACGCCGCGAGCGTGCGCTCGTGGAGCGCGGCGCGCGCCTCCGGGGCGACTCCCGCGCGCGAGGCGTCGACGCCGACGATCAGCACGCCCTCGCGCTCGAAGCCGGGGTCGAGGCCCGCGAGGTGCGCGTAGCTGCGCAGGAACAGCGCGGAGCCGCTGACGATCACGCAGGACAGGCCCACCTGGGCCGCCACCAGGAAGCGCGCCGCGCCGGCGCGAGAAGCGTGCGCGGTGCCGCGCGAGGCGTCGCGCAGGGCGTCGACCGGCGCGGGCCCCGTGGCGCGCAGCGCGGGCAGCGTGCCGAACAGCAGGCTGGCCAGCAACCCGGCCGCGGTGGCGAAGGCCAGCACCCGCGGGTCGAGCGCGAGATCGAGGAAGACTTCGTTGCGCGTGGTCGAGAGCTGCGCGACCAGCAGTCGGGCTGCGCCCCGCGCGACCAGCAGCCCCGCGACGGCCCCGGCCAGGCCGAGCAGCGCGCTCTCCAGCAGGAGCTGGCGCACCAGGCGCGCGCGGGGGGCGCCGAGCGCCGTGCGCACCGCCAGCTCGCGGCCGCGCGCGACCGCCCGCGCCAGCATCAGGTTGGCGAGGTTGGCGCAGGCGGCCAGCAGCACGAGGCCCGCGACCGCCATCAGGGCCAGCAGGCCGTGCCGGTAGCGCTCGCGCAGGAACGAGAGCCCGGAGCCGGCGGGCACGAGCGTGAACGGGTCCTTCAGGTAGCCCTCGAGGTCGCGCGGCGAGCCGCGCTCCGGCATCGTGGCCGCCCGCACCGAGGGTTGCAGCGCGCGCAGCGCGGCCTCCGCCTGCTCGCGGCTGCGTCCTTCCGGCAGCCGGCCGATCACGTTCAGCCACCAGGCCTGGCGGTGGTCGAGCAGGCTGTCGGGACCGCGCATCAGGTCCTCGGAGCACAGCGGCACGTAGACGTCGACGTCGGACCCCACGTCGAGGCCGAAGAAGCCCGGCGGCGCGACGCCGATCACGGTGAACGCCTGGCCGTCGAGCCGCAGCGGCCGTCCGATCGCGTCGCGGGCGCCGCCCGTCTCGCGCTGCCAGAAGCCGTGGCTCAGCACGGCGCCGGGGCCGCCCGGGCAGCCACGCCGGTCATCGGCCGCCGTCAGCACGCGGCCCGCGTGCGCGCGCACCTGCAGCGTCTCGAAGAAGGAGCCGCTGACCAGCGCGCCGCGCACGAGCCGCGCTTCGCCCCCGGTGGCCAGGTTCATCCGGCGGCTGCCGACCGCCAGCAGGCCGTCGAGCCCGTGGGCGCCGTCGCGGAGGCGCTCCCAGACGGGGTTGGTCCAGCTCATCGAGATCGGCTCGCCGTCCTCGGGCGGCACCGTGAGCTGCACGAGTTGCTCGGGAGCGCCCACGGGCAGCGACTTCAACAGGATCGCGTTCAGCAGGCTGAACAGGGCGGTGTTGGCGCCGATGCCGAGGGCCAGCGAACCCACGACGACGGCCGCGAACCCGGGGGCCCGGCGGAGCGTGCGCAGCGCGGCACGGAGGTCGTGGGTGAAGGCAGCCAGAAAGCGCGGCATCTCGTCCTCCGGGGTTGCTGCTTCAGACGCCCGAGGCCGGCGGGAAGTTGGTCGCGCGCGACGGGCGCGGCGGGTAGCATCCACGCCATGGCCCTCGTCCACTACTGCCCCGCCTGCCAGGAAGAGTTCCGCCCGGACGTGCTGCGCTGCTCGGACTGCGGCGGCGTCCTGGTCCCGCACGACGACGAGTCCGGCGCGCCGCCGCCCGGCGGCGACGACCCCGAGCCGCTGCCCGAGCTGGAGGGCGACGCGGTGACGCTCGTCGGCGTCGACCGCGCGTACCACCTCGACCCGCTGGTGGCGCGGCTCGCGAGCCACGGCGTGCTCTCGCGCGTCGAGACCTCGCCCGGCCGCTTCCGCCTCCAGGTCGGCGAAGGCGACAAGGCGCGAGCGCTGGAGCTCCTGGCCGAGCTGCTCCCCGCGGTGCCTGCGCTCGAGCACGCCCCCTCGGATCACGCGGACGGCTTCGATCACGAGGCGGGCGCCTACGCCGAGTGCCCCGCCTGCGGCGAGCCGACGGCGGGCCGCCCCGAGTGCCCCGCCTGCGGCCTCGCGCTCGGGGCGACGGAAGGCGACGAGCGGTGATCGACGCCACCAGCACGACCGGGCACCGGCTGGGTGGGCACTGGGGCCTGCGCCTCGACGTGCTGCACCTCAACCACGGCTCCTTCGGCGCCTGTCCGCGCGAGGTGCTGGCCGCTCAGCACAAGCTGCGCGAGGAGATGGAGAAGGCGCCGACGGACTTCCTGTGGCGCAGCTTCCCGCAGCGGCTCGACGAGGCGCGGCAGGCGCTCGCCCACTTCGTCGCCGGGCGCGAGGAGGATCTCGTCTTCGTGCCCAACGCGACGGCCGGCGTCAACGCGGTGGCCCGCTCGGTGGAGCTGGCCGCCGGCGACGAGGTGCTCGTCACCGACCACGCCTACGGCGCCTGCCGCAAGGCCTTCGAGTACGTCGCCCGCCGCGCGGGCGCGAAGGTCGTCACCGCGCACGTGCCGTTCCCGCTGCGATCGGCCGACGACGTGTTCCAGGCCGTGATGGCGGCGGTCACGCCGCGCACCCGGCTCGCGCTGCTCGACCACGTGACCAGCCCGACCGCGCTCGTGTTCCCGATCGTCGACCTGGTCCAGGCTCTGCGCGCACGCGGCGTCGAGACGCTGGTCGACGGCGCCCACGCGCCGGGCCAGGTCACGGTCGAGCTCGACGTGCTCGGCGCCGGCTACTACACGGGCAACGCCCACAAGTGGATGTGCGCGCCCAAAGGCGCCGCCTTCCTCCACGTGCGCCACGACCTGCAGTCCGGCGTGCACCCGCTGGCGATCAGCCACGGCTTCGACCCCGCGAGCGCGGGCGCGCGCTTCCGCGACGAGTTCGACTGGACCGGCACCGACGACCCGACTCCGTTCCTGGCGCTGCCCGCGGCGATCCGGTTCATGAACGGCCTGCTCCCGGGCGGCTGGGACGCGATCCGCGCCCGCAACCACGCGCTGGCACTCGAGGCCCGCGAGATCGTCGCCGAGGCGCTCGGCGTGCCGCTGCCGTGCCCTGACGACCTGTGCGGCTCGATGGCCTCGCTGCCGCTGCCGCGGCCGAAGCCGGGGGCGCCGGCGGAGGGCCTGAACGCGGAAGGCCTGATGCACTGGGTCCGCGACCGCGGCATCCAGAGCTGGTTCTACGACTGGCCGGCGGCGGACGGCGGCCTGCTGGTCCGCGTCTCCGCCCAGCTCTACAACGACCGCGCGCAGTTCCGGGCGCTGGCGGCCCTGCTGCGCGAAGCCTTCGTTGGCTGAGGGGGACGGGTCCGCGACGATCCAGCCGCGGCTCGGGGGCTTCGACACCGCGATGGTCGTCGTCAGCCTCGTGATCGGCATCGGCATCTTCCGCACGCCGTCGCTGGTGGCGACCGAGGCCGGCTCCGCGCTCGCGTTCCACGGCGTGTGGCTGGCCGGCGGGCTGGTCAGCCTGGCCGGCGCCCTGACCTTCGCCGAGATCGGCTCACGGCTGCCGCGCGCCGGCGGTTACTACCGCGTCGTCGCGGAGTGCTACCACCCGCGGCTGGCGTTCGTGCTCAACTGGTCGCAGGCGCTGCTGCAGGGCGCCGGCGCGGCGGGCGTCGCGTTCATCGGCGCGGAGTACCTGAACCTCGTCCTGCTGCCGGAGCCCGCGCGCACGCCGGCGGCGAACCTCGGCTCGGCGCTGGCGCTGATGGTGGCGCTGCTCGCGGCCAACGCGATGGGCATCCGCACGGGCGCCCGCACCCAGAACGCGCTCTCGCTCGGCAAGCTGGTGATGATCGCGGGGCTGGCCGCCGCGGCTTTCGCGCTGGCCCCGGCGGTCGCGACGACCGCCGCCGGCCCGGGCGTGACCGCCGGCGGCCTGGCTTCGGCCGCGGTCGCCGTCTTCTACACGTGCGGCGGCTACCAGGGTGCGATGAACCTGGGCGGCGACGTGCGCGACCCCGCGCGCACCCTGCCGCGCGGCGTGACCGCGGGCATGCTCGCCGTCGTCGCGCTCTACCTCGTGATCAACCTCGCCTACGAGCGCACGCTCGGCCTCGACGGCGTGGCGAGCTCGCCGCTGGTCGCCGCCGCCCTGGCTCGCGCGGCGCTCGGCACGTGGGGCGAGACGGCGGTCGCGGTCGCGATCTTCCTCTCGGCCGCGGGCTTCGTGAACGCCACCATCCTGCAGATGCCGCGCAGCTACTACGCGATGGCGCAGGACGGGGCGCTGCCCGCGGCGTTCCTGCGGGTCGACCCGGACACCGGGGTCCAGCGCGCGGGGCTCGCCTTCTTCGCGGCGACCATGCTGGTCCCGGCGCTGGCGCTCGGCTCCTTCGGCCAGCTCCTCGACTACGTGATGTTCTCCGACGCGCTGGCGATCGCCACGGTGGCCTCGACGCTGTTCGTGCTGCGCCGCCGCGGCCGCGGCGACGAGGCCGGGTTCCGCGTGCCCGGCTACCCGTGGCTGCCCGCCGTCTTCACGGCCGTGCTGGTCGCGGTGGCCCTGCGCGTGGCGTGGACGCGTCCCGCGGTCGCGCTGGCCGGGACCGCCGTGATGGCCGCAGGGCTGCCGCTGTTCAGCCTGTCGCGCCGCCTGTCGCGCCCCGGTCCCTGACGCACCGCGCGAACCGGCGTAGGATCGCGCATGCTCCACCGCCTCGCGTCCCTGCTCCTCGTGTGTGTTGCGGCGGCCCTTCCGCTGGCCGCGCAGTCCCCCGATCCCGGCGCCGCGCTGCGCGATGCCGCGCGCGGCGGCGACCTCGCGACCGTGACGCGGCTGCTCGACGCGGGCACCCCGGTCGACGCCCCCGCGCGGCACGGCCAGACCGCGCTGCAGTTCGCGGCGGAGGCCGGCCGGGTCGACGTCGTGCGGCTGCTGCTGCAGCGCGGCGCGAACGTCGACAACGAGGAGCGCTTCTTCGGCGTCACCCCGCTGAGCGCGGCCCTGGGCGGCGGCCACCGCGAGCTGGCGCTGCTGCTGCTGGAGCGCGGCGCCCGCGACGTGGGCTCGGCGATCGGGGAAGCGCTGGAGAAGAAGGACGCGGAGTTGCTCGCCGCCGCGCTGAAGGGTGGCCACCTCGGCCACCTCGACGGGCTCGCGTGGGCGGCCGAGGCTCGTCGCCGCGAGCAGCCGGCCTTCGCCGACCGCATCGCCGCAGCCACGCCGCCGCGCCGGGCGCGCGCCACGAAGCCGCTGCCGGCGGCGGAGCTGGCGCGCCTCGCCGGCCGCTACGACATGCGCGGCGGCGGCCAGGCCACTGTGACGGCCACGGAAGACGGGCTGCGCCTGGCGCGCCCCGGCGCTCCGGAGATCGCGCTTCGCCCGATCGCCGCGCGCGAGTTCGAGACGGCCGATGGCGCTGCAGAACTGTCGTTCGGCGGCAGGGCCGGCGCGATCGAGTTCGTGACGCTGAACGAGGCCGGCACCGTCACCCGCATGGCGCCGGCGTCGGGCCCGATGGCGGAGGTCGCGGTGGTCGCGGTGCCCGCCGAGGCGGAGCGCCCGCGAGCCGCGGCACGCCCGTGGCCGCAGTTCCGCGGGCCGGCCGCCTCCGGCAACGCCGACGGCCAGGGCGTGCCGCGCACGTGGAACGTCGCCTCCGGCGCCAACGTGCGCTGGAAGACGCCGCTGCCCGGGCTCGCGCTGTCGAGCCCGGTGATCCACGGCGGGCGGGTGTTCGTCACCAGCGCGACCAGCGCGAAGGGCGACCGCACGTTCCGCACCGGGCTCTACGGAGACGGCACCTCGGTCGACGACCTCTCGGAGCACGTCTTCTCCCTGCACGCCTTCGACGCGGCGAACGGCAAGCTGTTGTGGGAGCGCGAGGTCTTCCGCGGCGCGCCCACCGTGCGCCGCCATCTCAAGTCGAGCCTCGCCAACGCGACGCCGGCCACGGATGGCGAACGCGTCGTCGTGCTGTTCGGCTCGGTCGGCGCGCTGGCGGCGTTCGGCGTCGACGGCGCGCCGCTGTGGAAGCAGGACGTCGGCGTGCTCGACGCCAACGACCCGCAGTCCGGGAACGCCGAGTGGGGCCACGCCAGCTCGCCCGTGATCCACGACGGCCTCGTCTTCGTGCAGGGCGACCGCCGCCGCGACTCGTTCCTCGCCGCGTTCCAGCTCGTCGACGGACGGCCGGCGTGGCGGGTCGCCCGCGACGAGGCCTCGACCTGGGCGACGCCCAACGTGCTGCCCGGCCCGAGAGGCCCGGAGCTCGTCACCAACGGCCACGTGATTCGCGGCTACGACCCGAAGACGGGGGCGGTCCTGTGGACGCTCGGCCCCAACTCGGAGGTGGTCGTCGCGACGCCCGTGATCGGCGACGGCGTCGCCTACGTCACCGCGGGCTACCCGCCGGTGCGGCCCGTGTACGCGATCCGCGCCGGCCACCGCGGCGACCTGAGCCTGCCCGAGGGCGAGCGCGCCAGCGCGGCGATCGCGTGGAGCCACGCCCGCGGCGGCACCTACCTGCCGAGCCCGCTGCTCTACGACGGCCATCTCTACACGCTGAACAACAACGGCGTGCTCGCCTGCTACCGCGAGGGCGACGGCACGCAGCTCTACCAGACCCGGATCGGCGAGGCGGGCACCTCGTTCTCGGCCTCTCCGATCGCGGCCGACGGCGCGCTCTACCTGTGGAGCGAGACGGGCGAAGTGTTCGTGCTGAAGGCCGGCGCGAAACCCGAGCTGCTGCACAAGAACGCGATGGACGACGTCGTGATGGCGACCCCGGCCGCCTCGGACGGCCTGCTCGTCGTGCGCACGCTCGGCCACCTCGTCGGCCTCGGCGAGCCAGTCGCCACCGCGGCCCGCTGACAAGACCCGGCGGCAGGCGTATCTTCCGCGCCAAGGGCCTGGCGTCGCCGACATCCAACGACCTGGACTACCCGCTTCGCCGGGCAGGAGGTCACGTCATGAAGAACGCGTGGCGCGTGCTCGCCGCGAGCCTGCTCTTTGCTGCCCAACTCGGGGCACAGGGCAACCCCACGGGTACCCTCTCGGGGACGGTTGCGGACAGCGGCGGCCTGGTGCTCCCCGGCGTCACGGTGACGGCCACGTCACCCGCGCTGCAGGGGGCGCGAACGGCCACCACGTCGGCCAACGGCGACTACATCCTTCCTTTCCTGCCGCCGGGCGACTACGTCGTGCGCTTCGAGTTGCAGGGCTTCCAGGCGGCCGAACGCAAGGTCCGAGTCCAGATCGCCGAGACGTCGGTGATCGACGCCACCCTCGCGGTGGGCGGCGTGTCCGAGGAGCTGACGGTGACCGCCGAGGCCCCGTCCGACTTCACGCAGACCGCGACCGCCGCGGCGAGCTACAAGGCAGAGGTGATCGACACTCTGCCCGTCAGCCGCGCCATAACGGGGGCGGTGCTGCTGTCGCCGGGGACCACTTCCACGGGTCCGTCGGGCAACGTCACGTTCTCCGGCGCGATGTCGTTCGAGGGCCTGTTCCTGCTCAACGGCGTCGTGCTCAACGAGACGCTCCGCAACCAGGCCTCGCTCGTCTTCATCGAGGACGCGATCGAGGAGACGCGCACGTCCACCGCCAACATCTCGGCCGAGTTCGGCCGCTTCGCCGGCGGCGTCGCCAGCGTGATCACCAAGTCGGGCGGCAACGAGTTCAGCGGCTCGCTGCGGGTGACGTTCGACAACGACAAGTGGCGCTCGCTGACCCCGTTCGAGCAGGATCTCGACGCCGACCCGCGCGTCTCCAAGGTCGTCCCGACCTGGGAGGCCACGCTCGGCGGCCCCATCCTCAAGGACAAGCTGTGGTTCTTCGGCGCCACCCGCCTGCGCGAGGACACCGCGTCCGACACGACCTTCTACACCAACATCGCGTACGAGAACGTCGTCGACGACAAGCGCTACGAAGGCAAGCTGACCTGGGCCCTGACCCGCAACCACACGTTCAAGGCCGGCTACACCCAGCGCGACCGCGAGGAGCTCAACAACACGTTCGGCGACGTGATGGACCGCGCCAGCTTCTACGACAGCTCGCAGCCGGAGAAGCTGCTGTCGTTCAACTACACGGGCGTTCTCTCCTCGAACCTCTTCGTCGAGGCCCAGTACGCGAGCCGCCGCCTGTCGTTCATCGGGTCGGGCTCCCGCTTCACGGACATCGAGCGCGGCACCATGATCCTCGACCGTTCGCGCGGCAACGTGCGCTGGAACTCGCCGACGTTCTGCGCGGTGTGCGGACTGTCGGACGAGGACATCGCGGCCGGCAAGCTCAACGAGGAGAAGCGCGACAACCAGAACGTGCTGGTCAAGGGGACCTACTTCCTGTCCACCTCGGACCTGGGCACCCACAACCTGGTGTTCGGCTTCGACGCCTTCGAGGACAGCCGCGAGAACAACAACTGGCAGTCGGGGTCCGAGTTCCGGCTGTTCGCGTCCGGCACCATCATCCGCGGCGAGAGCCTCTACCCCGTCGTGCGCCCCGGCACCTCCGACCGCGACACGGCGGCGTCGTACATCCAGTGGAATCCGATCTTCGAGAACACCCAGGGCAGCCGGCTCCGCACCTACTCGGCGTTCTTCAACGACGCCTGGCGGCTGAACTCGAAGTGGAGCTTCAACGTGGGCGTGCGCTGGGACAAGACCGACGAGCAGGACCAGGCCGGCAACAAGGTCTCGGACGACCAGGCCTTCAGCCCCCGCCTTTCGGCGACGTTCGATCCCCGCGGTGACGGCAAGCTGAACTTCCGCGCAGGCCTCGCCCGGTACGTGATGCCCGTCACCAGCGGCATCGCCGACCTGGGCTCGGGCGCGGGACGATCCGCGACCTTCACCTACGTCTATCGCGGCCCCGCCATCAACCTCGACCCCAACGCGGCGAACCCGGTGTCCCCGGCAACGGCGCTGCGCACGGTGTTCGACTGGTTCTACGCCAACGGCGGCACCAGCCGCCCGCTGCGCGGCAACCCCAGCTACCCCGGCATCAACCGCCGCATCGACGAGACCCTGACCACCCCGACGACCTGGGAGTACAGCCTCGGCCTCGGCGGCAGCCTCGGCACCCGCGGCTCGTACCGCGTGGACGCGGTCTACCGCGACGCCAACGACTTCTACACCGACCAGGTCGTGCCCGGCCGCACCGCCTCGGACCCCGCAGGGCGCGCGTTCGACCTCAACCTCGTGGTCAACAGCAACGAGCTCGACCGCACGTACAAGGCGCTGATGGGGCAGATCCAGTACCGCTTCACCGACGACCTGACCCTCGGCGGCAACTACACGCTGTCGCAGTCGCGCGGCAACGTCAACGGCGAGACGGCGGCGAGCGGCCCGGTCCAGGACGACGTGCTGGCCTACGTCGAGTACAAGGACCTGTCGTGGAACACCCCGACCGGCAACCTGTCGATCGACCAGCGCCACAAGCTGCGGCTGTGGGCCAACTGGGAGCGCGGCCTCGGCGGCGCCGGCCGCGTCGTGGTCGGCGTGCTGCAGAACCTGAGTTCGGGCACCCCGTCGTCGACCGACGGCTCGGTCGACACCCGGCCCTACGTCACCAACCCCGGCTACCTGACGCCGCCCTCGAGCGTCACCTACTACTTCGGCGGCCGCGGCGACCTGGTGACCGACACCATCACCTCGACCGACCTTTCGCTGAACTACTACCTCCCGGTCGGCTGGATGAAGAAGAGCCAGTTCTTCGTGCGCGTCGTCGTCGACAACCTGTTCGACCAGGCCAAGCGCGACAGCACGGGCAACGAGACGGTGTTCACGGCGGCCAACCAGAACGCCGCGCGCACGCTGCAGGCTTTCAACCCGTTCACGACGACCCCCGTGTACGGCACCCACTACGAGTACGGCCCGGACTTCGGGCAAGCCCTGTCTGCCGCCGACTACCAGGCCCCCCGGAGCTTCTACTTCGCGGTCGGCTTCCGCTTCTAACCCTCCCGCGGCGCCCCGGGCCCACGCCCGGGGCGCCGCCCCCTTACACTGCGAGGCCATGAGCCTCGTCGCCTTCACGCGCGCCGTGCCCGACCGGCTCGCCGAGTGCGAGCTGACCCACCTCGCGCGGCAGCCGATCGACGTCGCCCGCGCCCGCGCCCAGCACGCCGCCTACGGGGACGCGCTGCGCGCCTGCGGCTGCGAGGTGCGCGCGCTGCCGCCACTGCCCGAGCAGCCCGACGCGGTGTTCGTCGAGGACACGGCGGTCGTGCTCGACGAGGTCGCCGTGATCGCACGACCCGGCGCCGAGTCGCGGCGCCCGGAGACCCGCTCGGTGGCGACCGCGCTGGCGCCGCTGCGGCCGCTGCGGTTCGTGGCCGAGCCGGGCACGCTCGACGGCGGCGACGTGCTGGTGCTCGGGCGGCGGGTGTTCGTGGGCCTGACGACGCGCTCGAACGCGCACGCCGTCGCCCAGCTCGGCGAGTGGCTGGCCGCCTTCGGCTACGCCGTGCGCGGCGTGCCCGTCGCGGGCGCGCTGCACCTGAAGACCGCGGTGACGGCGCTCGGCGGCGGCGTGCTGCTCGTCAACCCCGCGTGGGTCGACCCCGCGCCGTTCGGCGCCGAGGACGTCGTCGAAGTCGATCCCGCGGAGCCGCACGCGGCCAACGCGCTGGCGATCGGCAGCCGCGTGATCCTGCCTGCGGCGCATCCGCGCACGGCGGAACGGGTGCGCGCGCTCGGCCTCGAGGTGATGCCCGTCGACGTCTCGGAGCTCGCCAAGGCCGAAGCCGGCGTCACCTGCTGCTCGCTGATCCTGCGCCAGCCCTGAGCCGGGGCCCGCGGCCGGCTACAACAGCGCGAGAAGGCCGGCGAGCAGGCCGCCCAGGGCCAGCAGCGAGCTCATGCAGCCGCAGCCCGCGCCGCCGGCGTGGGACACCGCGGTGCGGAACGCCGCGCGGCCGACGGCTTCGCCCACCACCGGCATCGCCTTGATCGCGACGTGGGCCGCGGTCTCGCGCCAGCGCGCCAGTTCCTCCTGGCGGAGCTGCTTCTCGAGGATCGCCTTCTGCACGTCGACCCGCTCGCGGCGCTTCATCTCCTCGCGGGTGCGGACGACCTCGAGCTCGGCGTGGCCGGGCACGAAGCGGAGCTTCGAGGCGCAGTACTCGCAGAGCACCTCCGTCTCCCCCATCGCGACGTGGAGGGGCGCGGAGCAGTTCGGGCAGTGGACCACCTGCGGCTTCACGGCCCGATTATCGCCGGGCGAACCTCAGCTCGTGCGCAGCGCCTGCTGCGGGTCGACGCGGGCCGCGCGCCAGGCCGGCAACGCGCAGGCGAGGCCCGTGACGGCAGCGACCAGCAGCGGCACCGCGAGGGCCACCAGCGGATCGAGGGGCTCGACGCCGTGCAGCAGGCCGCGCAGCGCTTCTCCTCCCGCCAGCGCCGCGAGCAGCCCCAGCGCGACGCCACAGAGCGCCAGCCGCAGCCCGCCGCCGGTGACCAGCGCGACGACGTCGCGCGGCCGCGCCCCCAGTGCCATCCGCACGCCGACCTCGCGGGTGCGCAGGGCGACCAGGTAGGACAGCACGCCGAACAGCCCGACGCCGGCCAGCAGCAGCGCGGCGCCGGCGAAGCCCCCGAACAGCAGGGCGTACAGGCGGGGCCGGGCCAGCGTCCGCTGCAGCCGCTCGCGCAGCGTCGCGACCTCGCCGGGCACCAGGCCCGGGTCCGCCTCGCGCAGGATCTCGCGCACCCGCGGCGCCAGCGCCGCCGGATCGGTGGCGCTGCGCAGCAGCAGCGAGACCACCGGCGGGCGCACGCCGCCGGAGAGCTGGGTGTGGGGCACGAACAGCTCGGGTTGAACTCGATCCAGCGGCCCCTGCTGCCGGGAGTCCTCGACGACGCCGACCACCACCCAGTCGCGGCGCCCGTCGGCGCCGGCCGGCACCACCTGGCCGAGCGGTTCCGGGCCCAGGTAGCGCTGGGCGAAGGTCCGGCTCACCACCAGCGCCGGGGCCGCGCCCGCGACATCGCGCGCGTCGAAACCGCGCCCGGCGACCAGCGGTCGCGACAGCGCCTCGAAGTAGCCGGCGCTGACCGTGCGCATCGAGGCGTTGGCCTGCACCGGCTCGCCACCCCCGCGGGTCGGCATCGTGAACGAGACCATCGCCTCGCTGTTCGAGAGGGGCGCGATCGACGAGAACGCCGCGACGCTCACGCCCGGCAACGCCGCGACGCGTGCCAGCACGGCGTCGAGCACCTGGGCCCGGCGCTGCGGCGTGTAGCCCGGCGCGGGCATCGGCAGCGTCGCCACCAGCACGTTCGAGGGCTGGAAGCCGAGGTCGGTGCGGGACAGCGCGTCGAAGCTGCGGCCGAGCTGCACGGCGCCGACCAGCAGCACCGAGGCGACTGCAACCTGCCCGGTCAGGATCAGCGCGCGCGCGTCGGCGACCCGCGAGCGCCCCGCCCCGACCGAGCCCGCCGAGTCGTCGGCGAGCGCGCGGGCGAGATCGAGGCGGCGCGCCATCGCCGCCGGCAGCAGCGCGCAGCCGAGGCCGGCGGCGACCGCGGCGGCCATCGCGACGGCCGCCGCCGGCAGGCCCAGCGACAGCTCGAGGGCGCGCGGGAAGCCGGCCGGGAGGAGCGACGGCAGCGCCGCGTGGAGCGCCGCGGCGAGGGCGAGGCCGAGGCCGCCGCCAAGGCCCGACAGCAGCAGGTTCTCGACCACGAGCTGGCGCACGAGGAGGCCGGTGCCGGCGCCGAGCGCGCCGCGCACCGCCAGCTCGCGGCGGCGCGCCGTGACCCTGGCGAGCTGCAGGCTGGCGACGTTGGCGGTCGCGGTGGCGAGCAGCAGCACCCCGGCCCCGAGCAGCAGCAGCAGCGCGGGCCGCACCTCGGCCGTGATCGACTCCAGCACCGGCACCGCGGTCACCTGCACGGCCCCCGAGCCGCCGAAGAGCGCCTGGCTGACGAGGCCCGCATCCGGCGCGGCGCGGCCTCGGGCCGTGCCTTCGGCGGCCACCTGCTCGGGGGTCACGCCCGGGCGCATCCGGCCGAGCGCGGAGAACATCGCGAGCCGCATCTGGCCTTCGCCGGGCCCGGTCAGCGGCGGCACCGCGAGCGGCGTCCAGGCCCGGGCTTCCGGCCCCGGGAACGCGAAGCTCGCCGGCATCACGCCGACGATGCGATGGTCGGTGCCGTCGAACTTCAGCGTGCGGCCGACGACGCCGGGGTCGGCGCCGAACGCGCCTTCCCACAGCGCGTGGGACAACAGGACCACGCCGCCCGCCTCCTCGTCCGCGGCCGTGAAGGTCGCGCCCAGCAGCGGGCGCGCGCGCAGCAGCTCGAACAACGACGCGGTCACCGCGACCACCTCGACGCGCGCGACCTGGCCGGCGTGCTCCATCACCGCCGTGTCGCCGCCGCCGTCGTAGCCGGCCAGCAGCTCCAGCGTCTCGTGCTTCTCGGCCCACGGCCGGTAGGTGCCGTTCGTGAACATCCAGGGCCAGCGGCGGGTGGCGTCCTCGCGGGTCTCGGCCAGGCGTACCACGCGCCCGGCGTCGGCCCACGGCAGCGGGCGCAGCAGCACGCCGTGGACCAGGCTCGCCAGCCCGGTGACGATGCCCACGCCCAGTGCGAGCGTCAGCAGCGTGAGCGCCGTGTGACCCGGAGCCCGCCGCAGCAGCCGCAGCGAGTGGCGCAGGTCGTGACCGAGGCCGTCTCCCGTCGTCGCCATACGTTTCGCGACGCTATACGGGACCCGAGAAGCCCGTCAACGGCCGGCTCCAGCCCCGTGGATGCGCGGCCCCGGCCTTCCTTGCTACCGTCGGGGCATGAGGAGCGCTCCCGCCATGACCCGATACTCCGTCCTGCCCGCCGGCCTGGCCGTGGCCGCCGCGGCCACGCTCGCCGTCGCGCAGGCGCCGGTGCCCGTGTTCCGCAGCGAGGTCACCTACGTCGAGGTCGACGTGCGGGTGACCGACGACAAGGGCGCGTTCGTGCGCGGGCTGACGCTCGACGACTTCGAGCTGCTGGAGGACGGCAAGCCGCGCCCGATCGCGGCGTTCAACCTGGTCGACCTGCCCGTCGAGCGCGAGGAGACCGGCTTCCCGGGGCGGGCGACGGCGCCGCCGCCCGACGTGCGGAGCAACGCGCGGCCGTTCGAGGGCCGGGTCTACGTGATGGTGATCGACGACACCCACACCCGCTTCACGCGCACGGGCCTGGCCCGCCGCGCGGCCCGCGAGTTCATCGAGAAGCGGATGGCTGCCAACGACCTGATGGCCGTCGTGCACACGGCCGGGCCCCGCGACGCCAGCCAGGAGCTGACGAACGACAAGGCACTGCTGCTGGCGGCGGTCGACCGCACGACGGGCCGCGCGCTGCGCTCGGCCACCGCGGCGCGGATCGACAACTACAACCTGACCCAGGAACTGATCCGGCGGCAGCCCGCCGGCCAGGCGCTGCCCGGCCAGGACACGGCCCTGACCGACCCCGACGAGGCGCTGCGCGCGCAGGACGCGCGCAGCACCCTCGACACGCTGCGCGGCGTGGCCGAGTGGCTGTCGGCCGTGCGCGGCCGGCGCAAGGCGATCCTCTTCGTCAGCGAGGGCATCAGCTACGACTTCACCGACATCTTCGGCAACCGCTCGGCCTCGATCGTGCTCGACGCGATGCGCGACACGATCGCTGCCGCCGCGCGCGCCAACGTCGTCTTCTACGGCATCGACCCGCGCGGCCTGACGATGCTCGGCGACGAGGAGATCATGATCGGCGCCTCGCCGCTGAGCGAGGAGCCGGGCCTCAGCATCACCGGCGGCCTGCGCGACGAGGTGCGCTTCGCGCAGCGCAGCCTGCAGATGGTCTCGGCGGAGACCGGCGGCTTCGCGGTCGTCAACAACAACGAGTTCGACGGCGCCTTCGAGCGCATCGTGCGCGAGAACAGCAGCTACTACGTGCTGGCCTACGACCCGCCCGACCACAAGCCGGACGGCAAGTTCCACAAGATCGAGGTGCGCGTGAAGCGCCCCGGCCTGAAGGTCGAGCACCGCCGCGGCTACGCGAGCCCGCGCGGCAGGCCGAAGGCCGCCGAGAAGCCCACCGGCAACCCGCGCATCCACGCCACCCTGAACAGCCCGCTGCCCGTCAGCGGGCTGACGCTCTCCGTGTTCGCGGCGCCGTTCCGCGCGGGTTCCGGCAAGGGGGCCTCGGTGCTGATCGGCACCGAGGTCGAGGGCCGCGAGCTGAGCCTCGCCGAGACCGGCCAGCTCGAGATCTCGTCGCTGGCCGTCGATGCCAAAGGCGAGGTCCGCGGCGGCTCGACCGAGACGGTCTCGTTCGCGCTCCGACCGCAGTCGCGCGAGCGGATCCGCGGCAGCGGGCTGCGGGTGTTCAGCCGCTTCGAGCTGCCGCCCGGCCGCCACCAGCTCCGGGTGGCCGCCCACGACGGCGGCAACGACCGCATCGGTTCGGTGGTGATGGACCTCGCGATCCCGGACTTCCACAAGGACCCGCTGTCGATCAGCGGCATCGCGATCGCCTCGGCGATGGCGCAGGCGGTGCCCACGGCGCGGCCCGACGCGGAGCTCGGCAACGCGCTTCCCGCGGCCCCGGCGGCGCTGCGCGAGTTCCTGCGCAACGACCAGGCCATTGCCTACGCGGAGGTCTACGACAACGAGAAGGCGCCTCACACCCTCGAGGTGACGACGACCGTGACGCGGCTCGAGGACGGCAGCGTGGTCCTGCGCAGCAGCGAGGAGCACGCGTCCGGCTCGCTCCGGGACCGGCGGGTGGCGGTCACCACGACGCTGCCGCTGCCCGACCTGGCCGACGGCACCTACGTGCTGAAGATCGCCGCGCGCACACGCACGGGCAGCGCCACCGCCGCGCGCGAGGTGCCGTTCACGGTCGTCGGGATGCGGACGCCGGCCCGCCCGCAGTAGCCGTGGAGGAGCTGACGGTCGCCGTCACCGACTCCGGCCTCGGCGGGCTGTCGGTGGCGGCCGACCTCGCGGCGCGCCTGGCCGGGAGCGGGATCGCGCGGCGGGCCCGCGTCGCCTTCGTCAACGCGCTGTTCGACGACGCGGTCTGGTACAACGACCTGCCCGACGACGCCGCGCGGGCCCGGGTGTTCGACGCCGCCCTGGAGGCCATCGAACGGCGCTGCCGTCCGGACGCGATCCTGATCGCGTGCAACACGCTGTCGGTGTTCTATCCGCTCACCAGGCACGCGCAGGCCGCCGAGCGTCCCGCCGACAGCATCGTGCCGGCCGGCGTCGAGCTGGTCGACCACGCGCTCGCCGCGCAACCGGAGGCGACCGCGATCCTGTTCGCGACGCCGGGCACGATCGCCGCCGGCGCCCACCGCCGCGCCCTGGTGGCGCGGGGCGTCGCGGACCACCGCATCGTCGGCCAGGCCTGCCCGCGGCTGAGCACCGTGATCGAGCACGACCCGCGCGGGCCGCAGGCGGCCGAGCGCATCGGCGAGTTCGTCGCGGCCGCGCTCGCGCAGCTTCCCGGGTATCGCGGGCCGCTCGTCGCCAGCCTCAACTGCACCCACTACGGCTACGCGGGCCCGCTGTGGGCGGAGGCGTTCGCGGCCGCGGGCTTCCCGGGCACACCGGTGCTCGACCCCAACCCGCGCCTCGCCGACGTCGTGCTGGAGCGCTTCGGCCCGCGCCGCTTCCCCGCGACGGAGGTCGCGGTCGAGGTGGTCTCGAAGACGCCGCTGCCCGACGACGTGCGCGCCTCGCTCGGCCGGCTGCTGCACGCCGTGTCGCCCGCGACCGCCGCGGCGCTCCGCGACTGCACGCTGGACCGGGACCTGTTCCACGTCGACCTCTGAGCGCCGGGCGCGGCCCGGCGATATCATCCGCGCACCCCTCCGGGAGAGCCGGGGCCATGGCGCTCCTCTCGTGTCCGCAGTGCGGCAAGAAGGTCTCGGATCGCGCCCCCGCCTGCCCGTTCTGCAAGGCGCCACTCGGCGTCTCGCAGGTGGTCGCCGCCGCTCCGACCGGCGTCCCGGCCGCCCCGGAGTCGCGGCTTGCTGCGGCCCCCGTCACCGGGCCCGCGGCGCCGGGGACCGCTGTCCCCCCGCCACCCGCGGCGGCTCCGCCGCGCGTCGCCCTGGCCGCGCCGTATCGCCCGGGCGACGCGATCGGCGAGCGCTATCGCGTGCTGCGGCTGCTCGGCGAAGGCGGGTTCGGCCTCGTCTATCTCGCGGCGCGCCGCTCCGGCGACGCCGTGCGCGCGGTCAAGACCGTGCGCGACGAGCTGGTGCGCGACGACCGCGCCCGCGCCCTGTTCCGCAAGGAGGCCGAGATCTGGGTCGCCCTCGGCCGCCACCCTTTCCTGGTGCAGGCCGACGAGGTGTTCGAGGACGACGGTCGCCTGTTCATCGCGATGGAGTTCGTCGCGGCGCCGCCCGGCGGCTTCAACAGCCTCCAGGAGCACCTGCAGCGGCGGCCGCTGCCGCTCGAGCAGGCGCTGCGCTGGGCGATCCAGGCCTGTCACGGCATGGAGCACGCCCACGCCCGCGGGATCCGCTGCCACCGCGACCTGAAGCCGGCCAACGTGCTGATCGGCCCCGACGGCAACGTGCGCGTGTCGGACTTCGGAATCGCGGGCGCCGCGCCGGGCGGCCCGGCGATGGCGGCGCCGGGCGGCGACGGCCACACGGTCGCGGGCACGGTGTTCGGCACGCCCACCCACATGCCGCCGGAGCAGTTCGAGGGCGTGGAGCGCTGCGACGCGCGCAGCGACGTCTACGCCTTCGGGGTCGTGCTCCACCAGATGGCGGCCGGCGGCGCGCTGCCGTTCGTGCCGCGCGTGCCGAAGGGACCCGACGCCCAGGCCCGGCTGTTCCACGAGCTGCGAAGACTGCACCGCGACGTCGCGCCGACGCCGCTCGAGTCGCCGCTGTGGCCCGTCATCGAGCGCTGCCTGCGCAAGGAACCGGCCCAGCGCTTCGCCTCGTTCGCCGCGCTGCGCGCCGAGCTCGAGGGCCTGCTCGCGGCGCTCGGCGCGGCCCCGGTCGAGGTGCCGAGCGGCGAGATCGACCCGGCCTGGGAGCTGTCGGCGCGCGCCGCCAGCCTGTCGGGCCTGGATCGCCTCGACGAGGCGCTCGCCTGCTACGAGCAGGCGCTGGCGCTGCGGCCCGACGAGCCGCGCCTGCTGTCGGCCCGCGGCAACGTGCTGCGTCGCCTCGGCCGCCTCGACGCCGCCCACGCGAGCCTCGATCGCGCGCTCGAGCTGGCGCCCGAGCGCGACGACGTCTGGCTCAACAAGGGCCTGGCCTGCGTGGACGCGGGCCGCGAGGACGAGGCCCTGCGCTGCTTCGACGAGGCCGTCGCCCGCAACCCGCGCAGCAACGACGCGTGGACGGCGAAAGGCGTGATGCTGTGGCGGCTGGGCCGCCACGCCGAGGCAGCCGCGGCCTTCGACGCGGCGCTCGCGGCCGACCCGCGCGACGGCCGCGCGTGGTCCAACAAGGCCGGGCTGCTGCTGGAGGCGGGGCGGCTCGACGAGGCCCTCGCGGCCAGCGCGCGGGCGCTGGGCCTCGACCCGCGCAACGCCTCCTACTGGGACGGCCAGGGCACGATCCTCGCGGCCCTGGGGCGGATCGACGAAGCGCTCGGCGCCTGCGACGAGTGCGTGCGCCTCGACCCCGGCTTCGGCCAGGGCTGGTACAACCGCGGCAACGCGCTGGTGCAGGCCGGCCGCTACGAGGACGCGCTGGCCAGCTTCGCCCGCACCTGCGAGCTGCAGCCGGAGGCCGCGGTGCCCTGGTACAACCGCGCGCTCGCGCTGCTGGTGCTGGAGCGCCCCGGCGAGGCGCTGCCGTGCCTGCGCCGCTATCTGGCGCAGGCCCCGGCGGCCGACCCGCTGCGCGAGGGGGCCGAGCGCCTGGCGGCCGCGGTCGCGAGCGGAGAGGTGCGCTCGCTGCCCCGCCGGCCGCAGGCGCCGGGCGCCCTCCGCAACGCCACCGACACGGTGGTCGATCGCGAGGCGGCCGCCTCCGGCGTGGCCGCGGCGGCCGCGCAAAAGGGCCCGAAAGTCCTGGCGGCTGCCGGCGAGATCCCCGAGGCGCCCCCGGGCTACGTGCACCGGCCCGGCCCCGAGGTGCCGCGCCACCCGTCGACGGCCGACGTGGGCGTGCGCAGCCACGCGACGGGCGAGCTCAACGGCCGCGGCACCACGCTCTACGGCGAGCAGCGCTACGCCGAGGCGCTCGCCTGCTTCGAGAAGGCCCTCGCGCTCCACCCGTTCCACGCGCGGGCCCACGGCAACCGCGCCAACGCGCTGTTCTCGCTCGGCCGCCGCGAGGAGGCGCTGCAGGCCGTGCGCGCGGCGCTGGCGATCGACCCGGGCCTCGCCATCTTCTGGCACTCCAAGGCCCACGTGGAGCTGGCGCTGGGCCAGGCGCCGCTGGCCAGCACGTCGTTCCGCGAGTTCGTGGCGCTGGCGCAGGGCGGCGACCTCGCGGGGCTCGTCCAGGACGCGCGGGTCCAGCTCGACCGGCTCGCCGCGAAGAAGGTGCCGCCGGCGCCCCGCGACGCGCTGGCGTGGGCCGCGGCCGGCTGCCGCCACGGCGCCGACGGCCGGCTGCGGGAGGCGATCGAGGCCTTCGACCGCGGCCTCAGGCTCGATCCGCGGATGGCCATGCTGTGGACCCTGCGGGGCGAAGCCCAGAACGGCGGCGGGGACTGGGACGAGGCGATCGAGAGCTACGAGAAGGCGATCGCGCTGGAGCCGCGCGACGCACGCGCCTGGCACGGCAAGGGCATGGCGCTGGCGCGGCACCGGCGCTTCGACGAGGCGCTGGCCGCGTTCGACGAGGCGCTGCGCCAGGACCCCGATCACGCGGCGACGTGGGCCGACCGCGGGCGCTACCTCGGGGCGATGGACCGCCACGAGGAGTCGATCGCCTCGATCGAGTGCGCGAGCCTGCTGGCCCCCGACAACCCGGCGCCGTGGTGGAACCGCGCGCTCTCCGAGGATCGCCTCGGCTGGCTGCCGGAGGCGGCCCGCAGCTATCGCCGGTTCCTGGAGCGTGCAGGCCCGGGCCAGGAAGCGCAGATCGAGACGGCGCGCGACCGCCTCGCGGTGCTGCCGCCGCCCGCGCCCGACCCGCCGACCCTCGCCGCGAAGCTCCGCCGCAACCCGCCACCCGCGACGCCGGCGCCCGACCCTGTCGCGCCCGCACCCGCGCCTCGGCCGGCACCGGGATCGCCGGCCGCCATCGCCAGCGCCGTGCTCGCCGGCGTGGCGACCTCGGCGTCACCCGCGGCAGCCGCGAGTGCGGGGCGAGGCAACGCCGCGGCCGCGCGCCAGACCGGGGATCGCGAGCGCGCCGCGGCCCTGCTCCGCGAGCACCTCGAGCGTGAGGCCGACGACGGCGCCGCCTGGCTCGAGCTGGCGGACGATCTGCAGGCGCTGGGGCGCCTGGACGAAGCGCTCGCGGCACTCGACAAGGCGCAGCCGCTGTGCGCCGACGCCGGGCCCGTGCTCGGCGCGCGCGGGCGGCTCCTGATGCAGATGGGACGCGCCAGGGACGCGCTGCTGCCGCTGCAGATGGCCTCGCTGCTGAGCGATGCCGTCGACGTGTGGCTGCCGCTGGGCCACGCCTACGCGGCGGCGGGCCAGCACGAGAAGGCGCTGCTCGTGCTCGACGGCGTGCCCGGCGGCGACGGCGAACCCGCGGTCCAGGAGGCGCGCGCCTCCTGCCTGCTGCGGCTGCGCCGGCCCGCCGAAGGCCTCGCCGCGGCGGAGCGCGCGCTCGAGCTCTCCGCGCAGGGCCGGGCCCACGCCTGGTACCTGAAGGGCAACGCGCTGTCCGACCTCGGGCGCCCGCCGGAGTCGGTCGCCGCCTACGACCGCGCGATCGCGCTCGAGCCGGACAAGGCCAACGCCTGGTTCAACAAGGCCCACGAGCTGTTCCACGCGCTGCAGCGCCCGGCCGACGCGCTGCCCTGCTGCGTGCGGGCCCGCGAGCTGCATTCGGGCTTCAACGAGGCCGCGCTGCTGGAGGCCCGCTGCCTCGACGCGCTGGGCCGCGCGGAGGAGGCGCTCGCCGCCTGCGACGTCGCGCTGCGCATCGAGCCGGGCTTCGCGCCGGCGCTGCAGGAGAAGGGACGCCTGCTGACGCGCGCCCGACGCTTCGACGACGCGCTGGCCTGCTTCGACGCGGTCCTCGCGGCCCACCCCGGCGACCTCGCGGCGCTCCTGGCCAGGGGGGACTGCCTGGAGGGCGCGGGGCGACCCGCGGACGCCGCCGCCGCCATCGCGCGGTTCCTGACGCTGGCCCCGGCCGCCGACCCGCGCGTCGCTCCGCTGCGGGCTCGCGTCCAGGCGCTGCGCGGCCAGGCCCAGGACGCCGCGTTGCGGCCGGGCGCCGCCGCGGCGCCGCCCCCCGACCCGGCCGCGGCCCGGGCCGCGGCTGCCGAGTCGCTGAAGAAGGCGAAGTTCTGCCTGGGCCAGGGCCAGCGCGACAAGGCGCTCGAGTGGTTCGAGGCCGTGCTGCGCGCGGAACCCGCGCACGCGGACGCGCTGGCCGGCAAGGGCGAGTGCCTGTTCTTCTTCCGGCGCGCGGCCGAGGCGCTCGCCTGCTTCGAGGGGGCGATCGGCGTGCGCCCCCAGCACGGCCGCCTGTGGCAGCAGAAGGGGGCCTGCCTCGAGGCGCTCGGCCGCGGCGAGGAGGCGCTCGCCGCGTTCGAGCGCGCGGCCGAGTGCGACCCGCAGAGCCCGGCGCTGTGGACCAGCCGCGGCATCGCGCTCTTCGCCCTCGGCCGCGTCGACGAGGCGCTGGCCAGCCACGAGAAGGCGCTGGCGATCGAGCCGCGCTCGCCGCTGCCCAAGCTCGAGCTGGGCAAGGTGCTGGAGCGCCTCGGGCGACGCGACGAGGCGGCCCGCGCCTACCAGCAGTTCCTGTCGCTGGCGCCGATCACGATGCAGGCCCAGGTCCAGGAGGCGCGGGCGCGGCTGCAGGTCCTGCGGGGCGGCGCGTGAAGCTCACTCCCGCGACCGAGCTGGCGTGGCGGATCGCCGCGGGCGAAGCCGCCGCCAGCCGCCACGAGCGCATCGAGCCCGCGCACCTGCTGATCGGCCTGTTGAGCCTCGAGAAGGTCGTCAAGGCGAAGCCCGCCGCGCTCGGGATCGACCAGGCGGCGCTCGACCGCATCCAGCACGAGGAGGCGCAGCTCGCGGTCGCGCTGGATGCGGCGCGCCTCGACGCCACGAAAGCGCGGCGCCTCGCCCGCGAGCGGCTGGGCCGCGGCCCGCTGGCCGCCCCGCCGCAGGGCGCGATCAGCCGCAGCCTGGTGACGAAGGCCGTGTTCGAGGCGGCCGAGGCGCTGGCGGCGGGCGCGCCCCGGCTCTCCGGGCTGCACCTCGTCGCCGCCATGGCGGAAGGCGCGGACCCGCTCACCTTCGGCCTGTTCGTCGAGCTCGGCGCGCGCCCTCCGGAGCTGCGCCGGGCCGCGCTCGCCGCCGCCGCCGAGCCGCCACCCGGAGTGGCCGAAGAAGCGCCGCGCCCCGCCGCGCCGCCCGCGGCGGCGAGCTCCGCGACGCCGATGCTCGACCGCTTCGGCCGCGACCTGACCGCCCTCGCCCGCCGCGGCGAGCTGCCGCCGGTGGTCGGCCGCCGCGCGGAACTGCTCGCGCTCGTCCAGACCCTCGCCCGCGCGGGCAAGTCGAATCCCGTCCTGGTCGGCGAAGCCGGCGTCGGCAAGTCGGCGGTCGTCGAGGGCCTCGCCCGCCGGATCGCCGAAGGGCGCGACGCTTCGCTCGCCGGCCGCCGCATCGTCGAGCTTCCGATCGGCGCACTGGTGGCCGGCGCCGACCACCGCGGCGAGTTCGAGGAGCGGCTGCTCGCGGTCCTCGCCGAGGCGCGCGAGCACCCAGAGGTGATCCTGTTCCTCGACGAGCTCCACACCCTGGTCGGCGCCGGGGCCGTCGGCCGCGGCGGGCCGGACGCCGCCAACCTGCTCAAGCCGGCGCTCGCGCGCGGCGAGGTCGCCTGCATCGGCGCCACCACCGCCGACGAGTACGCGCGCCACGTCGAGGCCGACGCCGCCCTCGCGCGCCGCTTCGAGAGGGTCCTGGTCGGCGAGCCCGATCGCGACGAGACGCTCGAGATCCTGCGCGGCTGGCGACCGCGCTGGGAGGCCCATCACGGCGTCGCGATCGAAGACGCGGCGCTGGCGGCGGCGGTCGACCTGACCGGCCGCTTCGACCCCGAGCGGCGCTGGCCGGACAAGGCGGTCGACGCGGCGGACCGCGCCTGCGCCCAGGCGCGCGTCCCGCAGCTCAGCATGGGCGCGGCCGAGGCGGCGAGCGCGGGGCCGCAGCGGGTGACGCCGCACGACGTCGCCACCGTGGTGGCCGCGAAGCGCGGCCTGCCGGTGGACCGTGTGCTGATGGCGCTCGGCGCCGGCGACCACGCCCGGCTCGCCGAGCTCGAGGCGTTCCTCGCCGCCCGGCTCGTCGGACAGGAGGCGGCGATCGCCCAGGTCGCGCGCCGCGTGCGCCTCGCCTTCTCGGGCCTGCAGCGCGAGCGCGGGCCGCTCGCGGTGCTGCTCTTCCTGGGCCCCAGCGGCACCGGCAAGACGGAGATGGCGAAGCTGCTCGCGCAGTTCGTCTTCGGCGCCGGCGACAAGCTGCTGCGGCTCGACATGTCGGAGTACCAGGAGCAGCACTCCGTCGCGCGGCTGATCGGCTCCCCCCCGGGCTACGTCGGCCACCGCGAGGAGGGCCAGCTCACCGGCGGCCTGCGCCGCGACCCGTGGACGCTGGTGCTGTTCGACGAGGTCGAGAAGGCGCACCCGCGGGTGCTCGACGTGTGCCTGCAGCTCTTCGACGAGGGCCGGCTGACCGACGCCGCGGGCCGCGCGGCCGACGCGCGCCACGCGATCGTGGTGATGACGTCGAACCTCGGCTCTGCGGCCGGGCCGGCGGCGGCCGGCTTCACGGCGTCGCCCGCGGCCGCGCTCGGGCCTGGGGCGCTGGAGGAGGCGCGCCGCTTCTTCCGCCCCGAGCTGCTCAACCGGATCGACGAACAGGTGCTGTTCGCGCCGCTCGGCCGCGAGGCGGCGGCCGAGGTCGTGCGCCGCCAGCTCGCGGCGCTCGCGGAAGACGTGCTGGCCCGGCACGGGGTGCGGTTGCGGATCGAGCCCGAGGCGCTCGACCTGATCGCCCGCGAGGCGTGGAGCCCGGAGCACGGCGCGCGCGCGGCGCAGCGGGCGATCGACCGCCTGGTCCGCGCGCCGCTGTCCTCGCTGGTGCTGGCCGGCAAGCTCGCCAGGCACCCGGCCTGGCACGTGGTCCACGACGAAGGCGGGCTCTACGTCCTGCCCGACGACTCCCCGCCGCCGCGGTAGCCCCGGCACGCGACGCCATCCGGCGCCGCAGCATCGTAGGATGGCCGATCGAGGAGGCAAGATGACCCGGTTCCGTCCGTTGACCGCCCCGCTCGCGCTCGCTGCCGTGCTGCTGGCGACGCCTGCCCCGGCCGCGCTCGCCCAGCAGGCGGCACCGACGCGGTTCGCGACCGCCGCCGCGCAGAAGAGCGAGGTGACGATCGTCGTCACCGACTCCGGGCTCGGCGGGCTGTCGGTGGTCGCCGACCTGGCGGCGCGGCTGCCGGAGAGCGGGATCGTCGGCAAGGCGCGGATCGTGTTCGTCAACGCGCTGCTCGACGACGCGATCGGCTACAACGACATCCCGCAACTCGCCGACAAGGTGCGCGTCTTCGACGCCGCGCTCTCGGCGATGGAGAGCCGCTACCGGCCGGACCTGATCCTGATCGCGTGCAACACGCTGTCCGTGTTCTACGACCAGACCGAGCACGCGAAGCGCGGCGCGACCCAGGCGGTCAGCATCGTGCCGATGGGCGTCGAGCTGATCGAGAAGACGCTGGCCGAGACGCCCGGGGCCACGACCGTCGTGTTCGGCACCCAGGGCACGATCGACGCCGGCACCCACAAGCGGCTGCTGGTGGAGGGCGGCGTGCCGGAGGCCCGCGTCGTCGGCCAGGCGTGCCCGCGGCTGACCGGCGCCATCGAGCGCGACGCGCAGGGCGCCGAGACGGCCGAGCGCGTGCAGGCCTTCGTCGAGCAGGCGGTGTCGAAGCTGCCGGCGACGAAGGGGCCGCTGGTCGCGAGCCTCAACTGCACCCACTTCGGCTACGCGGGCGAGCTGTGGGCGAAGAGCTTCGAGCGCCTCGGCTACCCCGGCGTCAGGGTGATCGACCCCAACCCGCTGATGACCGACCTGGTGCTGCGCGAAGGCGGCCCGCGCCGCCACCCTCGCACGGAGGTGAGCGTGGAGGTGGTGTCCAAGACCGAGGTCCCGCCCGACGTGCAGGCCTCGCTCGGCGGCCTGCTGCGGCGCACCTCGCCGGCCGCGGCCGACGCGCTGCAGGCCTACACCCGCGTGCCGGACCTGTTCCACGTCGAGCTCGACCTGAAGCGCTGAGGACCTCAGGCCCGTCGGGGGTTTGGGGGCGGAGGAGGCCGGAGTCGTCCGACGGAGCCCCCATGGGACCGGCGCCGGGTTCTACCCGGCGTCGGAACCCCGTCGGTGCTATCGTCGTTCATTCCCCGCGGAGTCCGGGCATGAGCGAACCGAACGTCAAGGCAACGCCTGTCAACGGCCTGGTGTCCTTCGTGCGCGGCGAGCTGTCCGCGCAGCAGTTCGAGGCCGTGCTCGCCGCGCTGCCGCCGGAGCAGCGCAAGCTCTTCGGCGGCGACCTGATCGCCTCGGCCATGGTCCCGCTCGGCGCCGTCAACACCTTCACCCGCGCGGCAGCGGCGCAGAAGGGCGAGCCGGTGACCGACTTCGCGGTGCGCGCCGGCCGCCACGGGGCCGCGCTCGGGCTGAAGACGGTCTACAAGTTCATCCTCGCCCTGATGTCGCCGCAGTCGGTGCTCAACGCCTCGCCGATGATGTGGAAGAAGGTGTACGACGCGGGCGAAGTCGTGGTCGAGCCCGGGGAGCGCGGGGCCCGCATCCGGGTCCGCGACTTCGTCCCCGACGCGGCGGGCTGCGGTCGCATCACCGGCTGGTTCACCGTGATCGCCGAGCGCTCGGCCAGGGACGCTCGCGTCGATCACGCGACCTGCGGCGCCCGCGGCGACTCCGAGTGCACGTGGGAGTTCCGCTGGAGCGGCTGATGCCGCTCGAGGAGTACAACCGCAAGCGCGACTTCACCAAGACGCCCGAGCCGCCGGGCGAGGCGAAGGCCCCGGGCGGCTTCTCGTATTGCATCCAGAAGCACGCGGCCTCGCGGCTCCACTACGACTTCCGGCTCGAACTCGACGGCGTGCTGCTGAGCTGGGCGGTCCCCAAGGGGCCGTCCTTCGACCCGCGCGAGAAGCGGCTGGCGATGCACGTCGAGGACCACCCCGTCGAGTACGGCGGCTTCGAGGGCGTGATCCCGAGCGGCGAGTACGGCGCCGGCACGGTCGTCTTGTGGGACCGCGGCACCTGGGAGCCGGTGATCGAGCCCGGGCCGGCGCTGAAGAAGGGCGAGCTCAAGTTCCTGCTCCACGGCGAGAAGCTGCAGGGCAAGTGGGCGCTGGTCCGCATCAAGGGCGACGACCCGAAGGCGTGGCTCCTGGTCAAGGACAAGGACGAGCACGCCCGCAGCCTGGTCGACTACGACGTGATCGCCGAGCGCCCCGAGAGCGTCGCCAGCGGGCGCGGCCTCGCGGAGGTCGCGGCCGAGCGCGACCGGCTGTGGCACTCGAAACCCGTGCGGCCCGGCGTCGAGGTCGGCCCCGGCGGCCCGGCCCCCGGTGAAGGCGGGGCGCGGCTGCGCCTGGCAGAGTTGCCGGGTGCGGCGCGCGCGACGATGCCGCGCACGCAGCCGCTGGCGCTGGCGACCGTCGCCGAGGCGCCGCCGGACGGCGACGGCTGGCTGCACGAGATCAAGCACGACGGCTACCGCATCGTCGCCCGCCTCGACGAAGGCGAGGTGCGGCTCGTGTCCCGCAACGGCAAGGACTGGACGAAGGAGTTCCCGCAGGTCGCGCGCGCCGTCGGCCGGCTGCCGGCGGGCACGGCGCTGCTCGACGGCGAGGTCGCCGCCGTGCTGCCCGGCGGGGCGACCAGCTTCGAGGCCCTGCAGCGCCGCGCCGACAACGCGGCGCCGCTCTTCTACTTCGTCTTCGACCTGCTCCACCTCGACGGCTGGAACCTGCACGCCGTGCCGCTGGCCGAGCGCAAGGAAGTGCTGCGGCGGCTGCTCGAGGGCGCGCCGGAGACGCTGCGCTACAGCGACCACGTGCGCGGCCAGGGCCCGGCGTTCTGGGAGCAGGTCCGCCAGGCCGGGCTCGAGGGCGTGATCAGCAAGCGCGCCGACGCGCCGTACCGCGCGGGGCGCGGCGGCGACTGGCTGAAGTCGAAGTGCCGCCTCAGCCAGGAGTTCGTGATCGGCGGCTGGACGCGGCCCTCGGACGGCCGCGACTCGATCGGCGCGCTCCACGTCGGTTTCTGGGAGGGCGAGCAGTTCGTCTACGCGGGCAAGGTCGGCTCGGGGCTCGCCGAGCGCGTGGTGGAGGACCTGCTGCGGCGGCTGCAGGCACGGCGCCGCGACGCGTCCCCGTTCGTCGCCGTGCCACCGGACTGGGCGCGCGACTCGCAGTGGGCCGAACCGGAACTCGTCTGTCAGGTCGAGTTCACCCAGTGGACCGACGACGGCCGCCTCCGCCAGCCCGTGTTCCTCGGCCTGCGCGACGATCGGTTCGCGCGCCACGTCGTTCGCGAGCGGCCGGGAGCGGTCGAGGGTGGCGGCGTCGACACGGTCGCCGCGGGCCGGCCGTGGGAGGCGCTGCGCTCCCACGCGACGCGGACCACCACCGCCGGCGGCGAGCAGGTCGTCGAGCTGCTCGGCGTGCGGCTCACCCACCCCGACCGCATCTACTGGCCCGACCTCGGCTTCACCAAGCTGGACCTGGCGCTCTACTACGTCACCCTCGCGGAGCAGGTGCTGCCCCACCTCGAGGGCCGGCCGCTGACGCTCGTGCGCTGCCCGGACGGCATCGACGGCGAGACCTTCTACCAGAAGAAGTCGGGCTTCTGGACCCCGCCCCAGATCCGCCGGCACTCGCCGCCCGGCCGCCAGGAGGAGCACCTGTTCGTCGACTCGGTGCCCGGGCTGGTCGCGCTCGCCCAGGCCGGCATCCTCGAGGTCCACCCGTGGAACTCGCGGATCGCGGCGATCGACCAGCCGGACCAGTTCATCCTCGACCTCGACCCCGACGAGGCGCTGCCTTTTTCGCGCACGGCGGCGGCGGCCCGCGCCGTGCGCGCGCTGCTGCGGCGGCTCGGCCTAGAGAGCTTCGTGAAGACGACCGGCGGCAAGGGGCTGCACGTGTGCGTGCCGCTCGAGCCGCAGCTCGCGTGGGAGGACGTCGAGGCCTTCAGCCGCGCGATCGCGCTGCGGCTCGCCCGCGACGAGCCGGGCACCTTCACGGCCAACATCGCGAAGGCGCAGCGCAAGGGCAAGGTGTTCGTCGACTACCTGCGCAACGTGCGCGGGGCCAACGCGGTCGGCGTCTTCTCGACGCGCGCGAAGCCCGGCGCGCCGGTCTCGGTCCCCGTCGAGTGGGACGAGCTCGACCGCCTCTCCGGCCCGGCCGACTTCACCGTGGCCGAGGTCCCGCTGCGGGTCCTGGAGCAGGCCGCGGGCCGCAGCGCCGACCCGTGGGCGCGCTACCGCTCGGTGAAGCAGCAGGTGACGGCTTCGGCCCTGCACGACCTCGCCGGCTGACGAACGCGGGTGCGGCCTGTCGTAGGATGGCGGCGGAGAGAACGCCGATGACGAACACCGACCGGGAGCCCGCGGCTCCCGCGCAGGAGCCGCCGCGCAACCCCCTGATCCAGACCCGCCTGATCCGCGCGCTCGCCCGGCTGGTGTTCTGGGCGACCGGCTGGCGCGCCGTCGGCGGTCCGCCGCCCGGCGTGCCCAAGTACGTAATGATCTGCGCGCCGCACACGTCCTACTGGGACGGCTTCTGGATGCTCGGCTGCGCCTCGCTGCTCGGCCTCGACCTGCGCTTCCTCGGCAAGCACCAGATGTTCCAGTGGCCGCTCGGCTGGCTGATGCGCGGCCTCGGCGCCGTCCCCGTGTACCGCTCCGAGCGGCGGAACGTCGTGCAGCAGGCGGCGGCGTGGTTCCGCTCGTCGGACCGCTTCCTGCTCGGTGTCGCACCGGAAGGCACGCGCCGCCTGACCGAGGGCTGGAAGTCGGGCTTCTACTGGATGGCGGTGGAAGCGCAGGTGCCGATCGTCTGCGGTTACATCGACTACGGCACGAAGACCGGCGGCATCCTGCCGGGCGTGATCCACCCGACCGGCGACATCGAGCGCGACTTCCCGCTCTTCGCCGCGGCCTACGCCCACATCAAGCCGAAGTACCCGGAACTCCAGTCCCCGATCCGCCCGCTCCCGGCGCCCCCGAACCCGGCCGTCCCGGCCTGACCGGCAGCGAGAAGCCGACCTTCTAGGCCTTCGCGCGAAAGCGCAGTTTCGGATAGCCCTCGAAGTTCGCGTCCTGGGTCCAGAGGAAGGCGTCGCGCGACAGCGCGGTCGCCAGCACGATGCTGTCCGCCAGCGCCAGCCGCCGTTCGACCCCGACCCGGCCGGCGTCGCGCGACAGCGCGGCGTCGAGCGCGACGACTTCGCCCGACTGCATCGCCGCGGTCGCGCGCAGCGCGGCTTCCACGCCCACCTGCTGCATCAACCGGCGGAACACCTCGACCAGGCAGATCGAGGGCACCACCAGGCGCCGCGGATCCTCGATCGCGGGCGCGAAGAACGCGGCGTTCGGGCCGTCCGCGAAGTACTCGAGCCAGGCGCTCGAGTCGACGACGTTCACACCCGGTCTTCGTCGCGGGGCACGCTGGTGTCGATCCCGCGCACGAACCCGCGCAACTTCTTCAGCGGCTCGACCGGGATCAGCTCGATCCGGTTCTCGTGGCGGAACACGTGCAGCCTCTGGCCGGGCGCGAGGCCCATCGACTCCCGCACGGCCTTCGGGATCACGACCTGGAACTTCGGCGACACGGACACGGTCTCGGCCATCTCCACCTCGATCGATTCAGCGTAGCACGCGAGACCGATCGATGCCCCAGTCCGCTATTGAGCCGGGAACTGGCCGAGGGCGACCAGCAGCTCGAGGCGGGCGCGACGCAGGGCGTCTTCCGCCAGCGCCAGCACGCCCTCCGCGATGCGCGCGCCCTGCTGGGCCTGGACCAGCTCGAGGTTGCTGGTGGCGCCCTCGCGCCAGGCGACCTCGGTGATGCGCAGCGCCTCACCCGCGCTCTCGGCGGCGACGCGGCTGGTGGCCACGATCTGCTCGTTGCGGCGGACCGCCTCGTGCGCCAGCCGCGCCTCGGAGCGCGCCTGCTGCCGCGCCGCCTCCAGCCGCACCCGCGCGCCGTCGCGCTCCGCATTGCGCAGGCGGCGCGTCGAGCCCAGGGTCCCGTCGTAGATCGGGATCTGCAGCTCGAACGTGGCGCGCCAGGTGCTGGCCGGCTCGAACAGCCCGGCCGGGCTGACGTGGCGCGGCGTGAACGAGGCCACGCCCTCCGGCACCCAGGACTTCCACACGTCGCCCGCGATCCGTTCCGCGGCGCGCAGCTCGGCCTCCGCGAGGCGCACGTCGGGCCGCGCCTCGATCGAGCCGTCGGCCGCGTCCGCGGGCCGCAGCTCGGGCTCGCCCACGGCAGCCAGAGGTGCATCGGCGAACAGCGCGATGCCGAGCGCCTCGCGGCTGCGCGCCAGCGCGAGCTGCGCCGCCTGCGCGCGTTGCTCGGCAGTCGCCCGCTCCTGCGTCGCGCGCACGAGGTCGAGCCGCGTGCCCTGTCCCGCGTCGAAGCGGGTGCGGGCGTGCGCCTCGAGCGCGCGCGCCGTCTCCAGCGTGCGCTCCGCAATGGCGAGCTGGCGGCCGGCGCCGAGCGCCGCGATGTGGGCCTGCCCGGCCAGCAGCGCCACCTGCCTGCGGACCTCCTCGGCCGAGAGCCGCGCGAGGCCGAGGCGATCGCCCGCCTGGCTCTTCGCCGCCCAGCGCGCCGGCGCGAGGAACGCGAACGAGGCCGTGCCCGAGAGCGCCCACTGCTCCTTCGGCTGGGTCACGTTGTCGTCGAAGCCGCGGGCGTCGTCGAGGATCGTGCGCCCGACCGAGGCGTGGAGCTGGGGCCGGAACACGGACTTCGCCTCGTCGAGCAGGGCGCGGGCGCGCTCGACCGCGAGCCCGGCCTGCACGGCCGACGGGTTGCGCTCCAGCGCGCGCGCCACCGCCTGCTCGAAGGTGACGGCCTCGGGCTCCTGCGCCAGAACCGGGCCGGCGCAGAGCGCAGCCGCGATCAGCAGCGGCGCTGCGAAGGATCGCTCACGCATGGGTGCCTCCTTCGACGGCCTCGGCGCCTTCGGCCGGTGCACCGCGGATCTTGCCCGGGGCCAGCCGGCGGACGATCACGTAGAGCACCGGGATGAAGAAGATCGACAGCACGGTCGAGGCGAGCATGCCGCCCGCGACCGACGTGCCGACCGAGTTGCGGGCGCCGGCGCCGGCGCCGGTCGCGAGCGCCAGCGGCAGCACGCCGAGGATCAGCGCGAACGAGGTCATCAGGATCGGCCGCAGCCGGATGCGGCCGGCCTCGAGTGCCGCCTCCTCGATGCCGAGGCCCTGGGCCCGGAGCTGCTCGGCGAACTCGACGATCAGGATCGAGTTCTTGGCGGCGAGGCCGATCAGCATCACGAGCCCGACCTGGCAGAACACGTCGTTGGTCAACCCGCGCAGCCACTGGGCGCCGAGCCCGCCGATCACGGCCAGCGGCACGCCGAGCAGGATGATGAAGGGCAGCACCCAGCTCTCGTACTGGCCGGCCAGCACCAGGTACACGATCAGCAGGCTGAGCAGGAAGATGAACACGGTCTGGCGCCCGGCCTTCACCTCTTCGAGCGACTGGCCGGACCAGGCGAAGTCGAACCCGGGCGGCAGCGCCTCGCGCGAGAGTTCCTCCATCGCCTTCAGCGCGTCACCGGAACTGAAGCCGGGCGCCGCCACGCCGTTGATCTCGGCCGAGCGGAACAGGTTGAAGTGGCTGATCACCTGCGGCGCGGTCGTCTCCCTGACGCGCACGACGTTGTCGAGCGACACCATCTCGCCAGCCTCGTTGCGGGCGTAGAGCTGGCGCAGGTCGGCCGGGTCGGAGCGGAACGCCTTGTCGGCCTGCACGTAGACGCGGTACGAGCGGTTGGCGAAGTCGAAGTCGTTGACGTAGGCCGAGCCGAGGAAGACCTGCATCGCGTCCGTCACCTCCGAGAGCGGCAGGTCGAGACTGCGCGCGCGGTCGCGGTCGATCTCGACCTGCAGCTGCGGATCGCTGGCGCGGAAGCTGGAGAACAGGCCGACCACCCGCGGCTCCTGTCGCGCACGGCCGAGGAAGCCCTGCAGCGCGTCCGAGAGGCCGTCGACGGGGCCGCCGGTCTGGTCGAGCAGGTGGTACTGGAAGCCGCCGAACGTCGACAGCCCCTGGATGCCCGGCGGCGCGAACGGGATCACCATCGCGCCCGGGATCGACATCAGCGGGCCGCGGATGCGGTCGAGCACGGCGTTCAGCGAGTGCTCCTTGCCCTCGCGCTCCTCGTAGGGCTTGAGGCGGGTGAAGATCAGGCCGTTGTTGGGCGCGGCGCCGCTGAAGCTGAAGCCGACCACCGCGAAGGCGCTCATGATGTCGCGGTCGGCGAACAGGATCTTCTCCGCCTGCTTGGCGATCTCCGTCGTGTACTCGAGCGAGGCCCCCGGCGGGCCCTGCATCACGGTGATGAAGTAGCCCTCGTCCTCCTCGGGCACGAACGCCGTGGGCGTCACCCGGAACAGCCACACCGTGAGCGCGAGCCCGCCCGCGAACAGCCCGAGCATCAGCGCGCGGCGGTCGAGCAGCCGGCGCAGCAGCGAGACGTAGCCGGCCGTGCCGGACTCGATCACGCGGTTGACCGCGCTGAAGAAGCGGCCGTGGGTGTGGCTCTCCTTGTCGAGCAGCAGCGCCGACAGCGCCGGCGTCAGCGTCACCGCGTTGAACACCGAGAGGATCACGGCGAAGGCGATCGTCAGCGAGAACTGCTGGTAGAGCCGGCCGGTGGTGCCCGGGAAGAAGGCGACCGGCACGAACACCGCCACCAGCACCACGCCGATCACGATCACCGCGCCGAACACCTCGCGCATCGCGTCGACCGCCGCCTGGAACGCGGACTTGCGGTAGGTCGTGATGTGGCGCTCGACGTTCTCGATCACGACGATCGCGTCGTCGACCACGATGCCGGTGGCCAGCACGATGCCGAACAGGGTCAGCGTGTTGATCGAGAAGTCGAACAGCTTGACGAAGGCGAAGGTGCCGACCAGCGAGACGGGGATGGTCAGCGCCGGGATCAGCGTGCTGCGCCAGTTCTGCAGGAACAGGAACATCACCAGCACGACCAGCACGATCGCCTCGACCAGCGTCTTCAGCACCTCGACGATCGACTCGCGCACGACGCCGACGTTGTCGAAGGCCAGCCGCCACTCGAGCCCCGGCGGGAACGACTTCTCGAGCCGCGCCATCTCCTTCATCACGCCGTCGTAGACGGCCAGCGCGTTGGCGCTGGGCAGGAGCTGGATGCCCATGCCCGAGGCCTCGAGGCCGACGAAGCGCAGGTTCGAGGAGTAGGTCTCGGCGCCGAGCTCCGCGCGGCCGACGTCGCGCACGCGGACGAGCGCCGCGCCGCGGCCCGCCTTCAGCACCACGTCCTCGAACTGGGAGACCTCGGTCAGCCGCCCCAGCGCGCGCACGCTGATGCTGTACATCTGGTCGGCGTCGGCCGGGGCGTCGCCGATCGCGCCCGCCGCCACCTGCAGGTTCTGCTCGCGCAGCGCGCGCACCACGTCGCCGGCGGTCAGGCCGCGGGCGGCCAGCCGGCCCGGGTCGAGCCACAGCCGCATCGCGTACTTGCGCTCGCCGAAGATGATCACGTTGCCGACGCCGGGCACGCGCTTGATCGCGTCGCGCACGTAGAGGTCGACGTAGTTGGAGATGAACTGCGCGCTGTAGCGGTTGTCCTTCGAGAAGAAGCCGAGGCCGCCCATGAAGCCGGCGGTGTTCTTGGTGACGGTGACGCCCGTCGTGCGCACCTCGGCCGGCAGCCGGCCCAGCACCTGGTTGACCCGGTTCTGGACGTCGACCGCGGCCAGGTCGGGGTCGCGGCCGATGTCGAAGAAGACGTTGATGGTCGCGAAACCGCTGTTGGTCGACGAGGACTGGATGTACGTCATGCCCTCGACGCCGTTGACCACCTGCTCGATCGGCGTGGTCACGGCCGTCTCGACCGCCTGGGCGTCGGCGCCGGTGTAGATGGCGGTGATCGTCACCGACGGCGGCGCCAGGTCGGGGTAGCGGGCGATCGGCAGCAGCGGGATGCAGATGGCGCCCGCCAGGATGATCAGCAGCGAGCAGACCGTGGCCAGGATCGGACGGCGAATGAAGACGTCGGAGAACACTTACTCGCCCCGCGTCCCGTCGCCGGCCAGCTTGACCTGGACGGGCGAACCGTCGCCGATCTTCTGGATCCCCGCGACGATCAGGCGCTCGCCCGCCTGCAACCCCGACTCCAGCACGTAGTCGTTGCCGACGACCGCTCCGAGCGTGACCTGCCGCTGGCGCGCGAGCGTCTGGCCCCCTTCGTCGACCGCGACGAAGGCGAAGTGCTGGCCGCCGACGCGGCTGACCGCCAGCAGCGGCACGGTCAGCGACGGCTCGGCCGACCACACGATGCGGGCGCGCACGAACTGGCCGGTGCGGAAGCCCTGGCCCGCGTCCAGCGGCGCCTTGACCAGCACCGACTGGGTGTCGGCCTCCACGGACGGGGAGACGAACGAGATCCGGGTCGACGCCAGGTCGCGCCCGGCGTCGTCGACCAGGTGCACGACGAGCCCCGTGCGCAGCCGGGGCGCCTGCTGCACCGGGACGTTGACGTAGGCCTCGAGCCCGCCGGCCTGGTCGAGCGTCGTCAGCACCGTGGACTTGGTGACGCTGTCGCCGACCCGCAGCGGGATGTCGCCGACGACGCCGGCCACGGGCGAGGTCACGGTGTGGTAGCCGAGTTCGACGCGCTGCTCGGCGAGCTGCGCCTCGGCCGCCGCCAGCCGCGCCTCGGCGGTCTGCAGCGCCGTGTCCGCCTGCTCCTTCTGCGCCAGGCTGGCCGCGCCGGCCGCGTGCAGCTTGGCCACCCGCGCCGCGTCCTGGCGGGCGAGCTGCAGCTCCGCCTCGCGGCTCGCGCGCTGCGACTCGAGGCTCGCCACCGTCGCCGCCTGCCGGCGCGGGTCGACCTCCATCAGCGGGGCCCCGGCCTCCACCCGCTGCCCCGAGCGGACCAGGATGCGGGTCAGGAAGCCTTCGACCTGCGGCTGCACGGCCGTCGAGCGGCGCGAGAGGACCGTGCCCACGAACTCGGTCGTCTGCTCGACCGCCCGCGGCGCCAGGGTCACGATTTCGACGGGCATCGCGGGCGGTCCGCCGGGCGGAGGCGCCTGCCCCCCACAGGCGGCGAGAAGGACGGCGAGGGCGGGCACGACCGATAGGGTCCGGTTCACGGAAGCCTCCAGAAAGACGATGCTGCGGGGGATGAAGCCTAGCAGCCGAGACGGGTCGCAGGGGTCCGGAGATTCGTGAAATCGCGTTACGAGCGTGGCGCAGCGCACGCCCGAACGCCCGGGGCCCGGGAACGGAGGTAGTTTTCGGGGGTCCACGCCATGATCCGCGTCCTGTTCGAGGACGAGTGCCTCGTCTTCGTCGACAAGCCGGCCGGCATCGTCGTGCAGCGCCGCCTGCACGCGCCCGACGAGCCGTTCCTGCTCGACCTCGTCGAGCGCCAGGTGGGACCGGTCTCGCTGCTGCAGCGGCTCGACCGCGGGACCAGCGGCGTGCTCTTCTTCTCGAAGCGCGGCGAGCTCAACGCCCGCCTGACCCGCCAGTTCGAGCGCAAGCGCATCCGCAAGCGCTACCTCGCGATCGTCGAAGGCGCGCTCGCCGAGCCGCGCACGATCGACCTCCCGATCGCCCGCGTCGGCGCGATCCAGTTCGGCGTCCGCGAGGGCGGCAAGCGCGCGATCACGCACGTCGAGCCGATCGAGGCGCGGCCGACCGGCTCGCTGGTCGCCCTCCGCCTCGAGACCGGCCGCACCCATCAGCTCCGCGTCCACCTCTCCGCCATCGGCCACCCCCTCGCCGGCGACTGGCTCTACGGCGAGCGCAACGCGGAGCGCCCGATGCTCCACGCGGCGGAACTGGAGCTGACCCACCCGCTGACCCAGCAGCCGCTCCGCGTCACGGCCCCGGTCCCTCCCGACTTCCGCGCGGAAGCGCTGCGGCGGGGACTCGGGGCCGCCCGATCCGGAGTTCGGCCCGGACTTCGGATTTCGGGACTTGGACTACCCGAGAACCGGGTTGCGCAGTACTGTTTGCGGCAAGACGGGTTCGGGGAACGCGGGGGAGCGATGAAACAAGTTCTGGCCGTCGACGACGAAGGAACCGTCCTCAGCGTGATCGCGCTCGCACTGGCCAGGGTCGGCGAGGTCACGACGGCCGCGGACGGGAGCGAGGCGATCCGGCTCATGAAGGAGGGTCGCAGCTTCGACTGCGTGGTGCTCGACCTCGACATGCCGAACGTGGGCGGGTCCGAGGTCGTCACCTGGATGAAGGGCGAGCCGGGGCATCGCGACACGCCGGTCGTGCTGCTCACGGCCTACGAGTCCGCCGACCTCGAGCGGGAGCTGCTGGCCAAGGGCGCCAGCGCCTACCTCACCAAGCCGGTCGACCCGGACAAGCTCGCCCAACTCGTCGGCAGCCTGGTCTGACCCGTCGGCTCGACTCCGGGCCGAACCGGCTCGAAACGGAAGGGGGCTACGCGTGGACCCCCGGCGCCTCGTGGCCGCTGCGCGCGACGTACTCCGCGTAGCTGCCGGGATAGAGGTGCGGCTCGACCTCCGTGCCGGTCTCGCCGCCCAGCTCGATCACGCGGTTGCTCAGCCCGCGCAGGAAGGCGCGGTCGTGGGACACGAACAGCATCGTGCCCTCGAAGTCCTTGAGCTTCTCGACCAGCATCTCCTTGGTCGCGAGGTCGAGGTGGTTGGTCGGCTCGTCGAGCACCAGGAAGTTGGGCGGGTCGAACAGCATCCGCGCCATCACCAGCCGCGAGCGCTCGCCGCCCGAGAGCGAGCGGACCTTCTTCTCGACGTCGTCGCCCGAGAACTGGAAGGCGCCCAGCAGCCCGCGCAGCGCGCCGATCGTCTCCTTCGGGAAGTCCTGCTGGAACTGCTCCCAGATCGTCAGGTCCGGGTTCAGCAGCTCGAGCGACTGCTGGGCGAAGTAGCCCAGCTTCACCGAGGCGCCGATCTTCACCTCGCCCGCGTCCGGCGCCAGCACGCCCGCCACCATCTTGAGCAGCGTGGTCTTGCCGGCGCCGTTCTTGCCCATCACGCACCAGCGCTCGCCGCGGCGGATCACCAGGCCCAGCTTCTCGTGCACGACGCGCGGGCCGTAGGCCTTGGAGACGCCCGCGAGCGTCGCCACCTCCTCGCCCGAGCGCGGCGGCGTGCGGAAGTCGAAGCTGACCACCACCCGCTTCTTGGGCGGCTCGACCTTCTCGATCTTCTCCAGCGCCTTGACCCGGCTCTGCACCTGGGCGGCCTTGGCGGCGTGGGCGGCGAAGCGCTCGATGAAGCGCTGCTCCTTGGCGAACATCGCCTGCTGCCGCGCGAACGCCGCCTCCTGGTTCGCCTCGCGGATCTGGCGCTCGCGCACGTAGAACTCGTAGTCGCCGGAGTAGACCGTGATCTCGCCGCCGTCGATCTCGGCGATCCTGGTCACGATCCGGTTCATGAAGTCGCGGTCGTGCGAGGTCATCAGCAGGGCGCCCGGGTGCTGCTTCAGGAAGCCCTCCAGCCACAGGATCGACTCCAGGTCGAGGTGGTTGGTGGGCTCGTCCATCAGCAGCACGTCGGGCTTGCCGAGCAGCACGCGGGCCATCGCCACCCGCATCTTCCAGCCGCCCGAGAGCGCGCCGACATCGCCCTCGATCCGCTCGTCGTCGAAGCCGAGGCCGTGCAGGATCTCGCGCGCCTGCGCCTCCAGCGCGTAGCCGCCGAGGTGGTCGTACTCCTCCTGCACGTGGCCGAAGCGCTCGAGGATCTTGTCCATCTCGTCGGCGCGATCGGGATCGCCCATCGCGTGCTGGAGTTCCTCCAGCTCGTGGTGGAGGTCGCCGACGCGGCCGCTGCCGGCGATCGCCTCGTCGAGCACGCTGCGGCCCTTCATCTCCTCGACGTCCTGCTTGAAGTAGCCGATCGTCAGCTTCTTCGGGACCGAGACCTCGCCCTCGTCGACGCCTTCTTCGCCGGTGATCAGCCGGAACAGCGTCGTCTTGCCCGCGCCGTTGGGCCCCACCAGGCCGACCTTCTCGCCCGGGTTCAACTGGAACGAGGCCTCGACGAACAGCAACTGCTTGCCGTACTGCTTCGAAACGCGAGAGAGCGAGATCAAGAGGTGGGGTTCCCTTCTGCAATCGGATCGCCGGCGGCCGCCTCGCGGGCCAGCAGCTGCTGGTAGCGGGCCCAGCGGGCCGAGGCCAGCAGGCGCTCGTGGGTGGCGTCGCTCACTTCCCCGGTGCGTCGATAGTGGTCGTAGCCGGGGTTGGCGCCGACGTTGACGCGGGCTCCCGGCGAGTAGCCGAGCCCGAACCCGCGCAGGAAGCGGGCGAAGGCCGCGTCCGAGAAGACCGCGACGTAGTCGAGCGTCTGCCACCAGTCGGGCAGGTCGACGTGGCGGCGGGGTCGGAACGGCCACTCGTCGGCGAAGGCCCGCGCCAGGTAGGCATCGAGCGGGGTGGCGAGCGCCGACGGCCAGCCGCGCTTGCGGGCGTAGTGCCACTGCGAGCACCACTGGTCGCCCGGGTGGCGGGCGAAAGCGAACGTGGTCCAGCCGTCGGCCGCGAAGCGGGCCACGGTTTCCGGCGACCAGTTGCCCACGTGGTTGTGGACGTACGCGCGTGGGCCTGCACCGAGACGGATCTCCTCGAGTTCATCCTCGTTCCAGTCGCGCCCGAGCCGACCCCACGAGTTGTAGGTCTCGTAGCCCCGCGGGCCCAGCAGGTGCTGGCGAAGGTGGCGCTCGACGTAGCTGCCCGCGGTCTTCATCACGTGCACGAACAGCAGGCGGTCACGATTCAACACGCATCTCCGGGCCACGCGCGACGGGGCAGCGCTGGCGTGGCCAGCGCGACCCCGGGGTGGTGGCAGATCGGGCCGTGAGTATCCCCGAAACCGTCCGCTCGGGCGAGATCCTCGGGGGCGCCGGGCCCCGGGACCTCGCCGGCGGCGGCACGCCGCTCCGCGACCTCGATCACGTCGCGACCAACTCCGCGACCCGCAGGCGACCCGTCGCGCCCGCTCTGCGGGTCGCGGCACGTCAGCGCCAGACGCCGAGGATCAGCCCCATCAGCGCGAAGGAAACCGTGAGGTAGCCGCCGTTGATCAGGATGTAGCTCCACGGGCGCCGCTCGAAGAGGGCGACGACGCCGAGGCCGAGGGCAGCCCAGCCGAAGCCGGCGAGCACTCCCGCGGTCACCGCCCACGCCACCGTCGTCTTCGGGTCGGCGAGGAAGGCGGCCAGGTTGGCGGCCATCACCAGGCAGAACACGAACGCGAAGCCGAAGATCGTGGCCGGCGAGCCCTTCTTCAGGTCCTCCTCGGTGAAGCCGTTGGCCGCCATCCACGGCTTGTAGAAGAGCGCCGGCGAGTACCACAGCCCGCCCACGACGAAGTTGGCGACGGCGGCCGCCAGCACGGCCCAGACGTTGATTCCTTCCATGTCCCGAGCACCTCCTCGCCCCGCTCCCGGGGCGTGAGGCCAAGCTAGCCGCGGCGCGGGCACCGTGGCTTGGAAAAATCGGAAGCTCAGCCGATCGGCAGGTAGTTGACGAGGCCGCGGTAGCGGCGCACGTACTCGCTCGGCGTGACGCGGGCCAGCTCGCGGAAGTCGCGGGCCAGGTGGGACTGGTCGTAGTAACCGTGGGCCAGCGCGACGTCGGCCCAGTCGGGCTCGGTGGCCGGCCGGCCGCGGAGCTCGAGGGCGAGGGCGGCGGCGAGGTCGTCGGACCGGACCTCGGCCGTCACCTGGTGCAGCACCTGCTGGAAGCGACGGATGCGGTGGTACTGCTTCGGGGCCATCCCCACCCAGCGCTGGAACAGGCCCAGCACGTGGCGTTGGCTGTAGCCGACTTCGGCCACGACGTCGGCGATGCGCAGTCCGGCGGGGGCGAACAGGCGGGTCGCCAGGTACTCGACCACGGGGTTCGCCTCCAGTCGCCCGCGCGAGCGCTCCAGCAGCCAGGCCTCGACGGCGGCCATCTTGAGCGGCACGGTCGCGGCCTCGAGAATGCGGTCGCGCAGCGCCATCGCGCGCGCGCCGAGCACGACGTCGAGCGGCTCCACGACGTCGGTCACGCCGTCGACGGCGAACCCCAGGAACGGCAGCGCACCCCCGGGCCGGAAGCGGATCACGGCCATCGACGAGCCCGGCGCCGCCTCGATCACGATCGACTCGTGGCGCATGCCGGACAACCACGCGTGGCGGAACGTGCGGAAGCTCGCAGGGTCGTCCGAATCGTGGAGCTTCTTGGGCGTCTCGGTGAGGTCGACGATCAGCTCGACGGCGCCGTCCGGCAGCAGCCGCTCCATCGAGTGGTCGGGCTGGAAGTCGGCGTAGTACGTGACGAGCTCGACGAAGCGGTCGAGCGGGGGTCCGGGCCGGTGCAGGTGGAGGAACACGGGCCTGGACTATAGCGCCCCGGGCTGCTCCGGACGGTAGGTCGAGACGATCGCCTCGGCTGGGGCCTCCACAGTGACGACGACGCTCACCCGCCTCCCGGCGAGCGGGGAGCCGGCCGACCCGGTCGACCCGCTGGTGCGGGCGCGCGACTTCGGCGGGGCTCTACGTGCGGAAGTCGCAACGTGCCGGGCGGGTGGACCCGGGTCAGAGGCCTCGGCGCAGGTTGGCGAAGGGGGCGAGCCGGGCGTCGTCGGTGCGGCGCAGCAGGGCGACGAGGCGGCCGGCGGCCAGGCCGCGCACCGGGCCCTGGGACGGCGGGAACCCCGGCGGGACGGTCCAGGCCGGTGCGCGCAGGCTCGCAGTCGCGATCGGCTGGCCCTGCGCGACCTGGCGCGCCTCGCGCTCGTCGAGGTCGCGGGCCGCGAGCCACGGGAACAACGCCTCGCCGGTGACAGGTATCGCATGGCCTGCGCCGGGATCGCGCCAGGGGCCGATCGCCCCGCGGTGCAGCTCCGCGACGTGGGCGCGGCAGCCGAGCGCGCGGCCGAGGTCGCGCACCAGCGAGCGCACGTAGTAGCCGCGGCCGCAGCGCAGGAACAGGCGGCTGCGGCCGGCGGCGAGGTCGTGTCCGAGCCAGCGCGCCTCGTGGAGCAGCACGCGCACGGGCGGCAGCTCGAAGACCTCGCCGCGGTGCGCGCGGGCATAGGCACGCTCGCCGCCGACGCGCTTCGCCGACGTGGCGGGCGGCACCTGTTCGCGCCAGCCCAGGCGCTCGGCGAGGACGGCGTCGAGCCGCTCCGCCGTGAGCTCCGATGCGTCGCCCGTGGCGATCACACGCCCGAGCGGGTCGCCGTTGTCGGTCTCCGTCCCCCACGCGACGACCGCCTGGTACTCCTTCGGCACGTCGTGCACGAGGTCGACGACCCGCGTCGCCTGGCCGAGCGCGACGATCAGCAGCCCGCGCGCGAACGGGTCCAGGGTGCCGCCGTGGCACGTCGGCAAACGTGGTCCACCGGCTGCTGCGGCTTGCGCAGCGAGCTCCCGCACGAGCGACGCGCTGGTCGGGCCGACAGGCTTGTGCAGCAGCAGCAGGCCCGGCTGCAGTTCCCCCACGCTCCGATTGTGGCCGAGGCGGCGATCCGGCGCTGGGCCCGCGTTGGCCGGGCTTCAGCGCCCGAGCCAGTGCGAGACCACGTCGACCTGGTAGTCGATGCGGTTGGCGACGAACACGTTGGGGACGATCAGCGACGCCAGGGCCGCCGCCAGCAGCAGGTCGTGCAGGGCCGCGGGCGGCATGCGCCGTCTCAGCGCGGCGACCAGCGGGAACAGGAACACGAAGCCGAACGACAGGCTGCGGGTCACGTCGTGCACGAGGAAGCAGGACGCCGCGAAGGCGGTCGCGTAGAGCACCCAGACCGTGGTGGCGGCCCGCGTCTCCGGCTGGCGGCCCAGCCAGACCAGGCCGGCCCCGACGAGGAGCCAGCCGCCCTCGAGGCCCGACCACAGCGCCCAGCCGGCGACGGAGACGTGCTTCGCGGCCTCCTCGACGCCGATGCCCGCGACCGCCGTCTGGAGGTCCAGCGCGGCCGTCAGGCCGGCGCGCAGCGCGGCGTAGAGCCCGATCGCGACGCCGGTCGCGGCCCACGCGCCGCGCCGCGAGGTCCCGGGCCCGCCGACCAGCGCGGTCGCAGGCGACACGAGCAGCGCGCGCTCGTCGCAGAAGAAGGCGGCGACGAGCGCCGCCGCGCGTCCGGCGCGCTGCGGGGTCAGCATGGCCGCGAGCAGGAACGCGAAGGCGACCGAGTCGAACCACCAGTAGTGGTCGACGAGGGCGGCGCTCCCGAAGTAGCTCGCCGCCGCCATCACCGTGAGCGAGGCCGCGCCCGCCCGGCTGCCGGTCAGTCGCTGGCCGAGCCGGGCCGTCGCCAGCAGCAGGGCGTAGCCGCAGGCGAGCGCGAAAGTCCGCGCACCCGTCCGGCCCGTGCCCGTCGCGTAGGCCACTGCGGGCGCAGTGATCCGGAACGTGCGCTTCGCCTCGTTGGTCTTCGGCGGATGGTGGCGCGCCATGTCGCGCAGCGGGTCCGCGACCTTCTCGTCGACGACCCGGCCCCACCGCTCGTCGAGGATGCGGGCGTTGTCCGCCCCCGCCTGCTGCGGCACCGGGAACGAGAAGGCGGTGGCCAGCAGCAGTGCGGCGATCGCCGTCGCGTGCGCCCAGCCGGGCACGCAGAGCCGTCGCTCCAGCCAGCGGTGGAACCCGCCCCGCTCGTCGGCGGCGGGGCGCCCCGCCTCGTCGTCCAGCGCCTGCATCCCGCGCGGATTGTGCCAAGCCGGCGGCGCACGTGCGCTAGCCTCGGGGCATGCAGCTCTACGACGCCCTCACGCCCTGGTACCGACTGGTGGACCCGCCCGAGGATCACGCCGAAGAAGCCGCGGCCTACGAAGCCGGGCTCGTGCGCGCCGCCTCCGGGGACACGCACTCCCTGCTCGAGCTCGGCGCAGGCGCCGGCCACAACGCGGTCCACCTCAAGCGCCGCTTCCAGTGCACGCTGTCCGACCTGTCGCCGGCGATGCAGGACCTCTCCCGCGAGCTCAACCCCGAGTGCGAGCACGTGGCGGGCGACATGCGCTCGCTGCGGCTCGGTCGCACGTTCGACGCGGTGCTGGTCCACGACGCGATCGTCTACATGACGAGCGAGACCGACCTGCGCGCAGCGATCGAGACCGCGTTCGTCCATACCCGGCCCGGCGGGGCCGCGCTGTTCGCTCCGGACTTCGTGCGCGAGCGCTTCCGGGCCGGCACGGCCCTGATCGAAGGCGAGGACGGCGATCGCGCGCTGCGCTGCATCGAGTGGTGCTGGGACCCGGACCCCGCGGACTGCACCTACCGCGCCGAGTACGCGTTCCTGCTGCGCGAGGGAAACGAGGTGCGGGCGATCCACGATCGCCACCTCGAGGGCCTGTTCCCCCGCGCGACGTGGATCGCGCTGCTGGAGGCGACCGGCTACCGCGTCGAGCTGATCGCGCGCCCGATCGACGAAGAAGGCGGCACCGACGAGGTGTTCCTCTGCCGTCGCCCCTGACCGCGGGGTTCAGCGCGGAGCGGGCCCCGTCGGCCCGAGGGCCGCGAGCCGGCGCAACGCGTCGGGGCCGAGCGGGTGCGAGCGGCGGCTGGCCTCGTTCACGTGCACGATCACGCTGCGCGCCGTGGCCACGCAGCGTCCGCCCTGGAACAGCGCCTGCTCGAGGGTCACCGAGCTGCGGCCCGTCGCGGCCACCCGGGTGCCGATCTCGACCTGGCCCGGCCACAGGATCTCGCCCCGGAAGTCGACCTGGAGGCTGGCGATGACGAAGCCGCAGCCCGGTTCGAACAGCGGCTGGTCGGGGGCGAGGAGCAGCTCGACTCGTCCCGTCTCCAGCATCGTGGCGAACACGGCGTTGTTGACGTGCCCCTGGCGGTCGGTGTCGGCGTAGCGCAGCTTCTCGTGCGTCTTCAGCGGGAACTCGGCGAGCGTCGGGACCGGCGCGGTCATGGGGAGCCTCCGCGCTGCAGTATCTCCCGCCGCGATCATGGCGCACCGGCGGCGCTAACATGCCCCGGGCAGGAGCACGTGATGACGCTGCCGTCACTGGCGCGGTTCGTCTTCGGCCGGCGGCCCGGGCTGATCCCGCTGCGCGACCGCATCGCCTACGCTCCCTACCTTGTCCAGCTCGTCGTCACCCGCCGCTGCAACCTGCGCTGCGGCTACTGCAACGAGTACGACCGCACCAGCGCGCCCGTGCCCTGGGACGACCTGGTCGCCCGCGTCGGCCGCATCCGCGAACTGGGCGCGCTGGCCCTCGAGTTCACGGGCGGCGAGCCGCTGCTCCACCCGCGGCTCGTCGACCTCGTGCGGCTGGCCACGCGGCACGACTTCCCGCGCCGGATGCTGATCTCGAACGCGGTGCTGCTGAGCGACGAGGCGATCGACGGGCTGAACGACGCGGGACTCACGGACCTCCAGGTCAGCGTCGACGGCGCCCGCGCCAACGAAACCACCCGCAAGACCCTCGACACCCTACGCGACAGGCTGGTGCGCCTCGCGGAACGGGCGCGCTTCCGCGTGGTCGTCAGCGCCGTCGTCGGCGCCTGCCCGCCGGAGGAGACCCTGGAGACGATCGACTTCGCGCGGGCGCACGGGCTGCGGCCGCGGGTCCTGCTGCTGCACGGCGGGACCGGGCAGCTCGAGCCGGACGCGACCGTGGCGCGCGACTACCGGGCGGCGATGGCGCGCCTGGGCCGGCGCCGCCGCGAGGCCGGCGGCTACCGCGATCGCCTGCTCGCAGGGCGGGCGGCACCGTTCCGCTGCCGCGCGGGCTCGCGCTACGTCTACGTCGACGAGCATGGCGACGCCCACTGGTGCAGCCAGCAGGCCGCACGCTTCGCGCGGCCGCTGCTGGAGTACGGGGCCAGGGACCTCGCCGCGCAGTTCCACCTCCCGAAGGGCGCCTGCGCCGACCGCTGCACGCTCGGTTGCGCCCGCACCTGCTCGGCGCCCGACGCCTGGCGCGCCCAGGGCTGAGGGGTCGGTTCAGAACCTCGCGCCGCCGGGCCGGCGGCATACCAGGAACGCCTGGCGGGGACCGAAACCCCAGCGGTCGAGGGCCGCGTCGAAGAACCGCTGCCCGCGGTAGGTGAGCGCCGAAAGGGTGGCGAGGCGCAGGCCGTCGACGACGCCGCGGAGCACGGGCCAGCGGCGGCGGCTCGGAACGGTGATCACCTTCCAGACGTGGCCGTTGACGTGCATGCTGCCCTCGACGAAGAGCACCTCGAAGCCGGCGTCGCGCACGCGCTCGCCGATGCTCTCGACGGAGTAGTTGCGCACGTGATCGGGGTTGTAGTCCGGCTCCTCGATCGGCACGAACAGGAAGAACGTGCCGCCGGGCGCGAGGCGGCGGCGGACGGCCGCGAGCAGCGCGCGGTCGTCGGGCACGTGCTCGAGCGTGTGCGACGAGAGGACGACGTCGAACGGCCCGGGCGGCAGGTCCTCCGGGTCGTCCTCGCGCACCTCCACGAAGCGCGCGCCTCGCCAGCGGTGGAAGCGCGGATCGCGCCCCGCCCGCTTCACGGCGGAGCGCGACACGTCGGCGCCGCACAGCGTGCAACTGCGGGGAAACGCGGCCAGCAGGTGGCCGCCGCCGAAGCCGACGTCGAGCACCGACCGGCCCTCGAGGTCGAGGCCGAGCTGGTTCGCGACCTCGACGAGCCGGCGGCAGCGGTAGCGCACGTCGAAGCGGAACAGCCAACGCAGCGCGTCGCGGCGGCCGTAGAAGTCGGCGTAGGCGGCGGCCTGCGAGCGCGTCCGGTGGGCGGCGATCCACTCGGGCGTGGACAACATGCGTGCCTCCGCTCCCGCCGGCCCGGCCGGCGGCGCCCCCAGTATCGCGCGGCGCGGCGTAGCATCCACCGCGGGCCCTCGACCGCGTTCGCGGACAGGCCGTCGCGGGTCGTCCTCGAGGAAGAAGCGCGCGTCGTCGATCGGGGCGGAGCGGAAGGCCGGCAGCTCGCGCAGCCGTCCGCCCCTCGAGGATTGCGACCCCGGCCGCCTCCATGCCGATCCACGGGGTGTTCGACGCGGACGGCCGCTGCCTCGACCCGGGCGTCGAGAAGCTGGTCCGCTCGGTCGCCTCCAACCTGCTCCACTACCTCGGCCACGCGGTGTGCCCGGCGATCGAGCTGGAGCGCCTGCTGCGCGAGGGAGCGGCGTAGCGGCTGGCCTACGGCTCGGCGATCTCCTCCAACGACGACCACACCAGGCGGGGTACGCCGCGCTCGTCCGTGACCACGCCGAAGCGGGCGCGCGCGTGGCTGGTCGGGCAACACGCCGACCGCGGGTCGAGGTACCGCGCGTAGAGGGCGTCCACGCGGCCGTCCTCGTGGATCTGCGTGGCGACCAGGCCGCCGTCCGTGCGCTGGTCCATGGGATGCGGCGACAGCGTGCCGGCGAACTTCCCGTCGGCGAAGGCGAAGACCTGGGCCGAAGCGGAGCGGCACTGGCTGCCGAACGCGGCGAACCCGGTCACCAGCTCGATGCGCCCCCGGCTCGAGGTCCCGCCTTCGCGCAGCTTCCAGCCGGCGGCGGCGACGGCGCGCTCGGACGCCGTCTCCGCCACCTTCAGCAGCGAGGCGCACCGTCGCTGCGCGTGCGCGAACGCGTCGTCGCCGGCGGGGGCCTGCGGCGGCGCCGGCACGGCCGCGCCCGCCGCGTTCCACTGGACGAGGCCGCCGTCGAGCCAGCGCCCGTCCGGCCCCGGTCCCGCGACCGGTCCCGACGCCAGCAGCAGCACGGTCATCCAGGCGATCCGCATCCGCCCTCCCGCGAGCCCCCGGACAACGTTACCCTCGGGAATGCTCCTTTACGACACGCTGACGCCCTGCGACACGGTGCTGGAGCTGATCACCCGCCCGATCGACGACGAGGGCGGCACCGACCAGGTTTTCCCGTGCCGGCGGTCCGGCTGAAGGCTCACGGAAACACGGCGGCGAAGAAGCGCCCGAGCGCCTCGCGGGCAGAGTCGGCGTCGGTGGCCACCACGTTCGGTCGCGTCGCGGACGAGGCGAGCCGCGCCGCGTGGGCCGCGGCCAGCGCCGCGAACGGCTGGTCGCAGTTCTGGAGCCGGAAACCGGCGACGTCGAGGCCCCGCCCCTGCAACTCGGCGCGGATCCGCTCCAGGGTGTCGGCCAGGCCGGTGGCGAGCCAGGAGCCGTCCGCGAGCGCGCTGATCAGCAGCAGTTCGAGCGACGCCTCGCGGGTCAGCACGACGCCGAAGGTCTCCTTCGCCCCCGCGTAGAGCCGCAGGTCGTAGGCGAGCTCGGCGTCGTGGTAGCGGGCCCGCCACGCCGCGTCTCCGGCCGGCTGCAGGCCGACGCTCGCGAACGCTGCGTCGAGGCGCGCCAGCGCCTCCGGCCACGGCAACTCGTCGAGGTCGCTGGTGCCCAGCGCGTCGCCCAGCACGAAGGCCAGGAATCCCGCGTCGCAGTGCTCGACGTCCGCGAGCGCCAGCGGCTCGAAGCGGGCGTCGTTCGGGCCCGGCTCGACGCGGCGCGGCCCCACCGCCAGCAGCTCGACCGTCGCGGGGTGCCACACGCGCAGCGCCGCCGCGGGCACGGCGGCCTGCCCGCGCTCGCGGCGCGCGAAGAGCCCGACGGCGCCATCCCAATCGGCCAGCGGCGACAGGGTGGCGAATCCGTACTCCACGAGCCCGTCGAGGTCCGGCAGCGGAAGCGCGCGCGCTTCCCGCCAGGAGGGCCCGAACACGCTGGTCAGCTCCAGGCCGACGGCGGGCACCCGGGTCCGGAAGTAGCCGCCGTGCTTCAGGCCGAGCGCTTCGACCGCGCGGGCGTCGAGGTTGACGGCGAAGGTGTCGCGGGCGTCGAAGAACCACGCGAGGGCGTCGGCGCGGCCCGCCGCCACGGCGTACTTCTCGACCCAGGTGCGATCGCGGCGGGGCCGGAACGGCAGCAGCGCCTCGGCCGCGTCCGCGGGCCGGCCGCCGGGCGTCAGCACGACGATCTCCTGCGGCGCCGACCACGGCAGGCCCTCGCGGGCCAGCGTTTCGTGGTCCACGCGGTAGAGCGTCAGGCGATAGCGGCCCGGGGGAACGTCGAGGCGGCCGCCGGGTTCGTCGCCATCCGGCAGCAGGCGGCAGGAGTCGTTGGTTTCGACGCAGAGCTGGCCCGACGGCAGGTCGAGCAGCGCGACCTGCGGCTCGAGCCAGCGGCTTTCCGAGAGTTCCTGGTCGGTGAGCGGGTCTCCGACGTAGACCGCGAGGCTCAGCGCGTCGTCCTGGCGCAGGCTGTAGGCGACGATTCGTCCTTTCCGCGCCTGGGTCCGGTACTTCGACTCCTGGGTCTTGCGGCCGAAAGCCAGGGCCCCGCTCCGGCGCAAGGCCTCGCGGTGCGACTCGTCGTAGAGCCAGACCTCGAGACCGCTGTTGAACAGCTCGACGTAGCGGCCGCCGGGCCGCGGCAGGCGAGGCGTCGCCGGCATCGATGGACTCCTTTGGAAGCGGTGGGACATTTTCTTCCGGGCGGGCGCGCCGTCAAGCGCCGCGGGCGTAGCATCCGCCCGGGACGGCGGAAGGAGGGGTGATGCCACGGATCGCGGGCGCTGGGCTGGTGGTGGCGGGTCTCTTCGGGGCCGCGACGGCCGCGGCGGCGGGACCGGCCGGCCCACGGGTGAGCGTCACCTTCGACGCTTCGCTGGCCGCGGAGCCCGCGGACGGAAGGCTGCTGCTGCTGTTCTCGACCGACGACTCCGCGGAGCCGCGGTTCCAGGTCAGCGACACGTCGCTGCGCACCCAGCAGGTGTTCGGGATCGACGTCGACGGCTGGAAGCCCGGGACCACGGCCGCGTTCGACGCGTCGGTGCTCGGCTATCCGCTGGACTCGCTCGCGCAGGTGCCGAAGGGGACGTACACGGTGCAGGCGCTGCTGCACCGCTACGAGACGTTCCGCCGAGCCGACGGCCACGTCGTGAAGCTGCCGATGGACCGCGGCGAGGGGCAACAGTGGAACCGCGCGCCCGGCAACTTGTACAGCGCGCCGCGCAAGGTCGAGTTCGACCCGGCGGCCGCCGAGCCGCTGCGCGTGCAGCTCGACCGCGTGATCCCGCCGATCGAGCCGCCCGCCGACACGAAGTGGATCAAGCACGTCCGCATCCGTTCCGAGCTGCTGTCGAAGTTCTGGGGCCGCGACATGCACCTGGGCGCCCACGTGCTGCTGCCCGCGGGCTTCGACGAACACCCGCAGGCGCGCTACCCGCTGGTGATCAACCACGGCCACTTCTCGCACGACCTCGAGGGCTTCCGCGAGCAGCCGCCGGACCCCGACCTGAAGCCCGACTACTCCGCGCGCTTCAGGCTCCACGGCTACAACCGCATCGAGCAGGAGGCGGCGCACCAGTTCTACGAGGACTGGACGGGCCCCGGCTTCCCGCGCTTCCTGCTGGTCGAGATCCAGCACGCGAACCCGTACTACGACGACTCGTACGCGGTGAACTCGCAGAACCTCGGCCCGTACGGCGACGCGATCGTGCGCGAGCTGATCCCGCACATCGAGAAGACGTTCCGCGGCCTCGGCCAGGGCTGGGCGCGGTTCATGTACGGCGGCTCGACGGGCGGCTGGGAGGCGCTGGCGGCGCAGGTGCTCTATCCGGACGAGTTCAACGGCTGCTGGGCGGCCTGCCCCGACCCGATCGACTTCCGCCACTACGTGACGACGAACCTGTACGAGGACGAAAACGCGTTCTTCGCGCGCGGCCCGTGGAAGACGGTGGCGCGGCCCGCCCACCGCGACTGGCTCGGCCACCTGAGCGCGACGATGGAGCAGATGAACCGCATGGAGCTGGTGCTCGGCACGAACGCCCGCTCGGGCGGCCAGTTCGACGTCTGGCAGGCCGTCTACTCGCCGGTCGGCGCCGACGGCTACCCGAAGCCGATCTTCGACAAGCGCACCGGCGTGATCGACCGCGCGGTCGCCGAGCACTGGCGCGAGAACTACGACCTCGTGCACGTGATGAAGCGCGACTGGGAGAAGGGGCTCGGCGCGAAGCTCGCCGGCAAGGTCCACATCTACGTGGGCGACATGGACAACTACTACCTGAACAACGCGGTCTACGCGGCCGAGGAGTTCCTGAAGTCGACGACGAACCCGCCCTACGGCGGCGAGGTCGACTACGGCGACCGCGCGGAACACTGCTGGAACGGCGACCACACGCGGCCCAACGCGCTGTCGCGCCTGCGCTACCACCAGATGTTCGCGCCGAAGATCGTGGAGCGAATCCTGAAGTCCGCGCCTCCCGGCGCCGACCTGACGAGCTGGCGCTACTAGATGGGGGTGCGGGGGCGGAGGAGGCTTCGTCGCCCGACGTAGCCCCCGCGGAGCGCGGAGACACCGTCAGGTGGCTCCGCGACTCCAGAGTAAATGGAGCCGATGATGCGAAAGACACTGTCCCTGTCCCTGTCCCTGGCCCTGGCCCTGGCCGCCGCCCTGACCCCGCTTCCGGTGCTGGCCGCAGCGCCGACCCCGGACGAGCGCCGCGTGCCCGAGATCGACGAGCTGGCGCGCTTCCCCACGCTGGGAGCGGTCGCGCTCTCGCCGGACGGCTCGCGGGTCGTCTACGGCGTGACGCGGGCCGACTTCGAGAAGGACGCGTTCGTCACCCAGCTCTTCCTGGCGAAGGCCGACGCGCCCGCCGGCAGCGCGGTCCAGCTCACCCGCGGCGACAAGTCGTCGACCGCGCCCGCGTGGTCGCCGGACGGCCGGTGGATCGCCTTCCTCTCTTCGCGCGCGGGCGACAAGAACCAGGTCTTCGCGCTGCGCGCCGACGGCGGCGAGGCGGTCCAGCTCACGAAGTCGGAGACGGCGGTCAACGCCTTCGAGTGGTCGCCGGACGGGAAGCAGATCGCCTTCACGGCCGCCGCGGCGGAGGACAAGGAGCAGAAGGCCCGCAAGGACCACTACGGCGCGTACGAGGTGGTGCGCGGGGACTACGCGTTCGTCCAGCTCTTCACCTTCGAGGTCGCGGAAGCGCTGAAGGCGCCGGTCGCCGGCACCGCGCGCACGAAGGGCCGGGAGCGCAGCGTCGCCTCCTTCTCGTGGGCGCCAGACGGCACCCGCATCGCCTTCGCCGCCACCCGCAACCCCGACCTGGTCCAGGGCCACACCAGCGACCTCTACGTGCTCGATCTTAAGGACGAAGCGGTGAAGCCTGTCGTGACCTGGCCCGGGCCCGACACCTCTCCGGCGTGGTCGCCGGATGGAAGGCAGATCGCGTTCGAGACGACGATGGGGCGCGAGGTGACCTGGGCGGCCAACACCCGGATCGCGGTCGTCGACGCGGCCGGCGGCAGCCCGCGCTCGCTCACGGACGCCTTCGACGAGGACCCGAACCTGCTCGCGTGGGACGCGGCGGGGCTGTGGTTCACCGCGGCGCAACGCACGGCCTACCACCTGTTCCGGGTCGACTTGACGAGCGGCCGCGTCGCGCGCGCCAGCGAGCCCGCCGACCGCATCGGCTTCGGCTATTCGCTCTCGAAGGACGCGAAGCGCGTCGCGTTCGTGTCCGGCTCGCCGACCGCGGTGCCCGAGGTGCACGTCTCGGCCCTTGCGCCCTTCGCTCCGCGGGCGCTGACCACCGTCGGCGAAGAGGCGAAGGGCTTCCGCCTCGGCAGTCGCGAGCTGGTGCGCTGGAAGAGCCAGGACGGCGAGGAGATCGAAGGCGTGCTGATCAAGCCCGCCGACTTCGACCCGAAGAAGAAGTACGCGCTGGTCACGATCATCCACGGCGGCCCGACCGGCACCGACCGCCCGATCCTGCTCCAGCCCGACCTGCGCTACTACCCGAGCGACCTGTTCGCGGCGAAGGGCGCCCTCGTGCTGAAGGTCAACTACCGCGGCAGCGCCGGCTACGGCGAGCGCTTCCGCCGCCTGAACGAGAAGAACCTGGGCGTCGGCGACGCCTGGGACGTGCTCTCGGGCATCGACCACCTGGTGCAGCAGGGCTTCGTCGACGAGAACCGGCTCGGCTCGATGGGCTGGAGCCAGGGCGGCTACATCTCGGCGTTCCTGACCACCTCGACCACCCGCTTCAAGGCGATCTCCGTCGGCGCCGGCATCTCGAACTGGGCGACCTACTACTACAACACCGACATCACGCCGTTCACGATCCACTATCTCGGCGACGACCCAGCCGACGATCCCGAGGTGTACCGCAAGACTTCGCCGATGTCGTACGTGAAGGGCGCGAAGACGCCGACCCTGATCCAGCACGGCGAGAACGACCGCCGGGTGCCGATCGCCAACGCCTACGAGCTGCGCCAGGGTCTCGAGGACCGCGGCGTGCCGGTCGCGATGATCGTCTACAAGGGCTTCGGCCACGGCATCACCAAGCCGAAGTCGATGCGCGCCGTGATCCGCCACAACCTGGACTTCTTCGACCACCACCTGTTCGGTGGTGCGGCGCCCGACTTCGCAGCCCCTTCGCTGCCGGAGAAGCCCGAGAAGGCCGAGAAGGCCGAAAAGGCGGCCGAGCCGGCCGCGCGCCCGTAGCGCGGCCCCTATAATCCCGCTCCAAATGCCCGAGAACGCGCGTCCCCAACCGCCGTCGCTGACCCGCTGGCTGGTGCTGCTGTTCGTCAGCCTGGCGATGGCCGGCAACTACTACATCTACGACTCCATCGCGCCGATCGCCGACCTGCTCAGCCAGCAGCTCGGCTACACGGACACCCAGATCGGCTGGCTCAACGCGATCTACAGCGTGGCGGCGATCGGCACCCTGCTGATCGGCGGCATCATCATCGACCGCATCGGCACCAAGGTCGCGAGCGTCGTCTTCGCGGCGCTGTGCCTGCTCGGCGCGCTCATCTGCGTCTCCTCGGGCTCGCTGTGGGTGATGCTGGCCGGCCGCTTCGTGCTGGGGCTGGGCGCCGAGTCGCTGATCGTCGCGGTCACCACCGCGCTCGCCAAGTGGTTCAAGGGCAAGGAGCTGGGCTTCGCCTTCGGGATCAACCTGCTGGTCGCGCGGCTGGCCTCGGTCGCCGCCGACAACTCCCCGACCTGGGCGGGCACGCTCTACACGAACTGGCGCGATCCGCTGTGGCTGGCCGTCGGCGCCGGCGTGATCGGCGTGTTCGGCGCGGTCGTCTACTGGTGGATGGAGCGCAACGCCGAGCGACAGTACGACCTCGGCACCGCCGGCGAGACCGACAAGCTGGTGCTCGGCGACCTGTTCCGCTTCACCCGCTCGTACTGGTACGTCGTCGCGCTGTGCCTCGTCTTCTACTCCGCGGTGCTGCCGTTCCGCACGTTCGCGATCAAGTTCTTCATGGAGGGCCACGGCGCCTCGCGCGAGATGGGCGGCTTCCTCAACAGCCTGCTGCCGCTGTCCGCGATGATCGCGACCCCGCTGTTCGGCCTGCTGGTCGACAAGGTCGCCCGCCGCGCGCTGTTCATGCTGGCCGGCTCGGCGCTGCTGTTCCCCGCCTTCGTGCTGCTGGTGCCGGGCTCCGGCGTCCCGCTCGCGGTGCCGGTGGCGCTGCTCGGCATCGGCTACTCGCTGGTGCCCGCCGTGATGTGGCCCGCGGTCACCTACGTCGTCGACGCCAAGCGGCTGGGCACGGCCTACGCCCTGATGACGCTCGTCCAGCAGATCGGCGTGCTGGGCGTCAACTGGGGCATCGGCTGGGCCAACGACTTCTCGACGGCCAGCGCGACCAACCCCGGCGGCTACGCGCTCGGCATGTGGATCTTCTCGACCCTCGGCTTCCTCGGCGTGCTCTTCGCGTGGCTCCTGCGCCGCGCGGAAACCGGGCCGGACGCCCACGGCCTGGAGACGATCCGGGCCGGCGCGCAGGAGAAATGACGGGCAGAACTCGCGCGTAAGGCGGCGAATCCTTGCGGGGCGGGCCATGGCCCGCTCCGCAGGGCCTGCGTGGCCCGGTCTCTCCCCCGTTCGGCGCTCACCCCATAAATAGTTCATCCCCAGGGATTTCCATCCCGACCCCGAGACCGGGTACCGCCCTGGCTTGGGGTTTGCTTTAATTGCCGGAAGATGAAACTCGATTTCACTTGCGACCTGGCGGCCCTCCCCGAGGGCCGGCCGGCCCGGATCGAGGCGATCGACGCCCGCGACCTCGACCTCGCCCGGCTCGAGGTGATGGGCCTGTGCGCGGGCCGCACCGTCGAGGTCGCAAAAGGCGGCGACCCGATGATCGTGCGCGTGCTCGGCACCCGCATCGGCCTCGCCGCGTCGCTCGCCCGCGCCATCCGCGTGCGGATCGGAGACTGACTCCCTTGGGCCCCCTGTCTTCTTCTTCCTCCCTGCCCACACCGCAGCCGACCGCGACGACCTCGCGCCCGCTGCTCGCGCTGATCGGCAACCCGAATACCGGCAAGACCACGCTGTTCAACCGGCTGACGGGCCTGCGCGCCAAGACCGCGAACTTCCCCGGCACCACGCTCGAGCGCCGGATGGGCAGCCTGATCGCGGGCGGCCGCCGGGTCGACGTGATGGACCTGCCCGGCCTCTACGGACTCAACGCCGGCACGCTCGAGGAGCGGGTCGCGCGCGACGCCCTGCTCGGCGAGCACGGCCACCCGAAACCGACCGCCGCGGTGGTGGTCGTCGACCAGACCCACCTCGCGCGCAACCTGTACCTCGTCGGCCAGGTCCGCGAGCTCGGCGTACCGGTGCTGGTCGCGCTCAACATGAGCGACCTCGCCGGCGCCGAGGGGCTGAAGGTCGACACCGCGACGCTCGAGCGCGAGATCGGCGCACCCGTGGTGGCGATCAGCGCCCGCACCGGCGAGGGCCTGCCCGCGCTGCTGGAGAAGCTCGAGCCGCTGCTCGGCGGCTCGGCCGCGGTCGCGCCGCTGCCCGTCGCGCTGCAGGGCGGCGGCTGCTCCGGCTGCCGCGGCTGCGCCCACAGCGCCGCCCGCTTCGACTGGGCCGAAGACGTCGCCTCCCGCGCTTCCGAAGGGGCGCCACACCTCTCCGCGCAGCGCACGGCCGCGCTCGACCGGGTGCTGACCCACCCGGTCGCCGGCCTCGCCGCCTTCGCGTTCGTGATGGCGGCGCTGTTCGTCACGCTGTTCAGCCTGGCCGAGATCCCGATGGACGCGATCGAGACCGCGGTGGCGGCGCTCGGCGACGCGGTCGCAGCGCGGCTTCCGGCAGGCGACCTGAGCAGCTTCGTGGTCGACGGCGTGATCGGGGGCGTCGGCGGCGTGCTCGTGTTCCTGCCCCAGATCTGCCTGCTGTTCTTCCTGCTCTCGCTGCTCGAGGACAGCGGCTACCTGGCCCGCGCCGCGTTCGTCATGGACCGCCTGATGGGCAAGGTCGGGCTGCCGGGCAAGGCCTTCGTGCCGATGCTCTCGGCCCACGCCTGCGCGATCCCGGCGCTGATGTCGACGCGGGTGATCGAGGACCGCCGCGACCGGCTGGTGACGATCCTGATCCTCCCGCTGCTCACCTGCTCGGCGCGGCTGCCCGTCTACGCGATGATCGCGGCGCTGCTGTTCGCCGGCCAGCCGCTGCTGGGCGGGGTGATGTTCGCCGGCGCCTACTCCCTCGGCATCGTCGCGGCGCTGTGCATGGCGTTCCTGTTCAAGCGCACGCTGCTCAAGGGCGACAGCCAGCCGCTGGTGCTGGAGCTGCCGACCTACAAGATGCCGAGCCTGCGCGACGCGCTGCTCTCCGCCGTCGACCGCGGCGTCGTGTTCCTGGGCAAGGCGGGCAGCGTGATCCTGCTGATCTCGATCGGCATGTGGGCGCTCTCCACCTACCCGAAGCTCTCCGACGCCGAGCTGCTGGCGGCGATGCCGGCGCAGGCCCGCGAGGAGGCGGCCGCCGCGCGCGCGCTGGGCACCGAAGAAGCCGCGGCGCGGGCCGCGGCCCTCGAGGGGCCGACCCGTCTCGAGCACGCCGCCGCCGGCCGCATCGGCAAGGCGATCGAGCCGCTGTTCGCGCCGCTCGGCTTCGACTGGCGGATCGACATCGGCGTGCTCAGCTCGTTCGCCGCGCGCGAGACGCTGGTTTCCACGCTGGCCGTCGTGTTCGCGGTCGGCGAAGACGAGGTCGAGTCGACAGGCCTGCGCGACGCCTTGCGCACGCAGACGCGCCCCGACGGGCGGCCGCTGTTCGACACCGCGACCGCCGCCTCGCTGCTGGTCTTCTTCGCGCTGGCGATGCAGTGCCTGCCGACCCAGGCGGTGACCCGCCGCGAGACCGGCTCGTGGAAGTTCGCCGCGTTCCAGTTCTTCTACATGACGGCGCTCGCCTGGAGCGCCGCCTTCGTGACCTACCAGACGCTCAGCCGACTGCTGGCCTGAGCGCCGCATCCCGAAGATCGCTCCCCGGAGGTCCCATGCCGGAGGTCTGTCCGCCCGACGTGCGCCGCGCGACGGTCTCGTTGTTCGCGGCGCTCGCCTGCTCCTTCCCCGCCACCGCCCAGGAAGCGGCCGGGCTGCGAGACCGGCTCGCGCGGCGCGGCGTGGAGCTCGAGTTCGCGATCCAGGCGGACGCCTCCGCCAACCTCAGCGGCGGCCGGCGGCGGGGCGCGACGCTGCGACGACCGCTGCTGGCCGCGGTCGAGGTCGATGCCGACCGGCTGCTCGGCTGGCGCGGCGGCCGCTTCCGGTTGGCGACCCAGTCGCACGCGGGCGACCACGGCGGAGAGCTGGTCGGCGACGCCCACGGCTTCGACAACGTCGATGCTCCCGCGTTCGACCAGGTCTCCGAGGCCTGGCTCGAGCAGTCGGCCTGGGGCGGCCGGCTGCGCCTCAAGCTCGGCAAGGTCGACGCCAACACCGAGTTCGCCCGGGTGCTGCAGGGCGGCGAGTTCCTCAACTCGGTGGCCGGCTTCAGCCCCACGATCCAGGGCTTCCCCACCTATCCCGACCCGGCGGCGAGCGTGAACCTGCTGGCGCAGCCGGCGCCCTGGCTCCAACTCGGCGCCGCGCTCTACGACGGCGCCACCCAGGCCGGCTGCCACGGCCGCACGGGCAACCGCGGCCTCGGCACGTTCTGGGGCGCGCCCGACGCGCTGTTCACGATCGGCGAAGTCGGCCTCACGCGCACGAGCGGCGGACGCGCGAGCCGGGTGGCGGCGGGCGCCTGGCGCCACAGCGGCGACTTCGCCCGCCACGACGGCGGGCCCGCAGCGGGCACGAGCGGGCACTACGCGGTGCTCGAGCAGCGCCTGTCGCGCGGCGACTTCGACGCGCCCGGGCTCGGCGTGTTCGTCCAGTGGGGCCGTGCCGATCGCGCGCTCGCCACGATCGACCGTCACCTGGCGCTGGGCGTGGCCGCGCGGGCGCCGCTGCCCGGCCGCGCCGACGACAGCGCGGGCCTGCTGTGGAGCCAGCTCCGCTTCGCGGACGGCCGCCGCAGCGAGCACGCGATCGAGGCGTTCTACGGCGCCCGGGTGCGGCCGTGGCTGCACGTCAAGCCCGACGTGCAGTGGGTGGTCGCCCCCGCGGAAGCGTCGGCGGGCCACGCCTTCGTCGCCACGTTGCGCGTGGCGCTCGCGTTCTGACGAGGGCCGGGGTCGCGCCGGACGGCGTGTTCAGCGCGCGGCGAACTCGTCGCGCGGGTAGAGGTCGGTGTTGCGCTCGCCGGCCGCGTCCGCGGGATCCAGCGGCCGCAGCTCGCGCAGCAGGGCGGCGATCTCCTCGGCGCGCTTGAGGCCGAGGTAGTCGATCACCGCGGGCGAGAGCGCGCGCCGTTCCCAGCCCTCGCGATCGAGCGGGATCGGCTGCCGGCTGCCGATCAGCACCTTGCCGTCTTCGGTCGCCAGCACGTGGGGGAAGGCCGCCGCGAACGAGGCGCGGGTGCGCCCCGTGGGTGCCCAGGTCGACATCAGCCCGCCCTCGCGCAGCCGGCTCGCGGCCAGCCGGAAGAACTCGACCGAGTACAGGTTGCCGGCGTAGGGGCTGCTCGGCGGCAGCGCGTCCATCTCGATCACGTCGAAGTCGGCACCCGCGCGCAGCAGCGCGTTGCGGCCGTCGGCGATGCGGTGCTCGAAGCGCGGGTCGGCGAGGAACGCGGCCAGCCGGTCGACCTGCGGGTCGCGGGCCGACAGCCGCTGCAGCAGCCCGAGTTGCGGCGCGCAGATCTCGTAGACGACGATCCGCTCGGTGCGGCGCCGGCAGCCGGCCGCCCACGCCGTGTCGCCCGAGCCGAGCCCGATGATCGCGGCCTGCTGCGGGAACGGGTGGACGATCGCGGGCAGCGCGCCGAGCGCCGTGTGGATGCCGCCGAACGGCAGCACGCTGTGCGAGCGGCCGTTGACCCAGACCCGGTGGCGGCCCGGCTCCGGCGAGATCGCGACCACGCCCGAGGCGTCTTCGGCGATCAGCGCGCCCGGCTGCGCCATGCCGTGCATGCGCAGCCACAGCGCCTCGTTGCCGGGGGCGAGCGCGAGCAGCGCGGCGAGCGACGCCGCCGCGACGGCGAAGCGCGCTCGCAGCGGCGGGAAGAGGGCGAAGCCGAGCAGGGCGAGCGCCGCGCCGCAACCCAGCAGGACGCGCAGGCTGCCGGAGGTGCCGAGCCCGCCGAGCCCGGCGAGGCCGACCAGCAGGCTGCCCGCGACGCAGCCGAGGATGTTGCCCGCCTGCAGGATGCCGACCTTGCGGCCGCTCTGACGCACGTCGTCCTGCACGGCCCGCTGCAGTACGGTGAAGGCGGCGCCCATCATCAGCGTCGGCGGCCCGAACAGCGTCACCGGCAGCAGCAGGTACAGCTTCAGCACCGGCTCCCAGCGCCAGGCGCCGCCCAGGTTGTAGCTGTCGCGCCCGCCCCAGAGGTCGAAGAACCACTGGAAGAACGGCGTGTCGGGCGGGAGGTGGACCAGCGCCAGCGCGGCCAGGCCTGCGTAGGCCAGGAGGCCGCACTGCAGCGCGAGGAAGGCCGCCAGCGGCCGCCGCAGCCGGCGCGCGACCGGCAGCGCTGCCAGCGTCCCGAGGCCGAGGCCGGTCAGGTAGACGCAGAGCACGGTGCCGAACGTGAACGCGGTCGACTTGACGCCGACGTCGATCAGCCGGAACCACAGGATCTCGAGCGACAGCGCGCAGAAGCCGGAGGTCGCGTAGAGCGCGAACCACAGCGCGAACGGCTGGCGCGCCTCGCTCGACGGCGTGGCCGCCTGCGCGTCGGCCGTCTCCAGCGGGCGCTGCTCGTCGGCAGCCGCGGAGCCCGAGTCCCGAATCGCCAGCAGCGCCAGCAGCAGCGCCCCGAGCCCCACCGAGACGTTGACCGCGGCTGCCACGTCGAGCGCCGTGCGCATGCCGAGGTGGCGCACCAGCAGCCACGGCGTCACCGCCGCGCCGAAGGCCGCGCCCAGGGCGTTGATCCCGTAGAGGAAGCCGACGACGCGCTCGGCGCCGCGCACCTCGCGGACCAGGGCCCGCACCAGCAGCGGCAGCGTCATCCCCATCAGCAGCGTCGGCGGCAGCAGCGAGGCGAGGTGGACGAGCCCGGCGCGCCAGGCGGGCTCGTAGAGCCAGGCGGCGCGCGGCCCGATCCAGTCGTAGTAGATCGCGGCGCTCGACGCCCCGAAGGCGCCGATCGCCAGCTCGGCGCCGGCGAAGCCGAAGAGCGCCCCGCGGGCGCCGAAGCGCGCGCTCAGCACGCCGCCGAAGTGGGCGCCGAAGCCGAGCCCGAGCAGGAACGCGGCCACGATCATCGCGATCGAGTAGATGCCGACCCCGCTCTGCAGGGCGAGCAGCCGTTGCCACACCACCTGGTACACGAGTGCCGTCGCCCCGCTCAGGAAGAAGAGCAGGCCGGCGGCGGCGAGCACGCCGCGCGGCAGCGGCGGCGCAGGGGGAGCGGACGGGTCGTTCAAAACCCGTGGAGTCTACCCGCTTCGCGTTCGCGGCCCCGCGGGGCGAAGATGGGCGCGCATGGCGGAACCCGAGCTGCGCCCGGCCACGCCCGCCGACGCGGCCGCGATCGTGGCGATCACCCGCGAGCTGATCGCGGACGGCGGCGTCTACCCGCACACCGCGGAGATGACCGACGACGAGCTGGTCGGGTACTGGTTCGCGCCGAAGGGGCAGCTCGTCGTCGCCCTGCTGGACGGCCGGATCGCGGGCGTCTACCTGATGAAGCCGCAGTGGATGGGCCGCGGCTCGCACGTCGCGACGGCGTCCTACGCGGTCGCGAGCGCGGCCCGCGGCCACGGGGTCGGCGAGGCGCTGGGCCGCCACTCGATCTCCGAGGCGCGCCGGCTCGGCTATCGCGCCATGCAGTTCAACCTCGTCGTCGAGACCAACACCGCCGCGGTGAAGCTGTGGCAGAAGCTCGGCTTCCGCATCCTGGCCACCCTGCCCGGCGTGTTCCGCCACGACGTCCACGGCCACGTGGGCGCCCACGTCATGTTCCTGGAGCTCTGAGAGATGGCCCCGCTCGCCGCCGAAGACGTCGTCCACCACGGCCACGGCATCCACGCGATCGACACCGGCTTCATCCGGCCCCGCTTCGACGCCAGCCACCTGATCGTCGAGGGCGGCCGCGCCGCGTTCGTCGACGTCGGCACCAACCACTCGATCCCGCGCCTGCTCGAGGCGCTGGAGGGCCTGGGGGTGGCACGTGACGCTGTCGACCACGTGATCCTGACCCACGTCCACCTCGATCACGCCGGCGGCGCGGGACTGCTGATGCAGTCGCTGCCGCAGGCGAAGCTGGTCGTGCACCCGCGCGGCGCGCGCCACATGATCGACCCCTCGAAGCTGATCGCCGGCGCGACGGCGGTCTACGGCGAGGAGGAGATGCAGCGCAGCTACGGCACGCTGGTGCCGGTGCCGGCGGAGCGCGTGATCGAGGCGCCGGACGAGTTCGGGCTGTCGCTGGGCGGGCGCTCGCTGCGCTTCCTGGACACGCCCGGTCACGCCCGCCACCACTTCTGCGTGTGGGACGAGGCCTCGCGCTCTTTCTTCACCGGCGACACCTTCGGCCTCGCGTACCCCGAGCTGGCCGGTGCGAAGGGCCCGTTCCTGATCCCGACCACGACGCCGGTGCAGTTCGAACCCGAGGCGCTGCACGCCTCGATCGACCGGCTGATGGCGTTCCGACCCGAGGCGATGTTCCTCACCCACTACTCGCGGGTGACCGGCCTCGAGCCGCTGGCGGGGTCGCTGCACGAGCAGATCGACGCCCAGGTCGCGCTCGGCCGCGGCGCGGCGGCGCGCGCCGATCGCGGGGCATACCTGCGCGCGGCCATCGCCGACCAGTTCCGCGCCCGCGCGGCGGACCTGGAGTGCCCGCTGGGCGGCGCCGCGTTCGACGCCCTGCTGGCGCTCGACGTCGAGCTCAACGCCCAGGGCCTCGAGGTCTGGCTCGACAAGCAGGCGTGATAGTCGGCCGCTATGGTGTACCGTGGCGCCGGACTATTGGACGCTGCGGGGCGCCCCTCCTATGGTGCCGCCATCGCAAGGCGCGAGCGGTTCGCGACGAGGTGCAGGAGTGACGGTGAGGAGTCGGGAGACGGCGGCGCTGGCGGCCGCCGGTGTGGCGTTCTTCGCGAGCGGCGTCGCGGCTCTGGTGTACCAGGTCACGTGGCAGCGGATCCTCGCGCTGCACACCGGCATCGGCATCTACTCGATCGCCGTGATCGTGGCCAGCTTCATGCTCGGGCTCGGGCTCGGCAGCCACGCGGGCGGCGCCCTGAGCCTGCGCCTCGGCCGGCGCGGCGCGCTGGCCGCGTTCGCCCTGGTCGAGGTCGGGATCGCGACCTGGGGCGCGCTGAGCTGCACGCTCTACTACGACTGGCTGTACGGAGCCGCGATCGAGTGGTACACGCCGCTGTGGCGCGCCGCGCTGCTCCACCTCGCGAGCCTGGCCCCGCCCACCCTGCTGATGGGGATGTCGCTGCCGCTGCTGGTCCGCGGCATGGTGCTCGACGCCGAGACGGCGAGCCGCCGGATCGGGCTGCTCTACGCGGTCAACGTGCTGGGCGCTGCGACCGGCGCGGCGCTGACCCCGTGGGTGCTGCTGCGCTTCCTGGGCTTCGAGGGCGCGACCCTGGTCGCCGCCGCCGCCAACGGACTGGCCGCGCTCACCGTGCCGGTGCTGATCCGGCTGGCGGCGCCGCGGTCGCAGGCGCCGGCCGCCGCCACCGTTACCACGCCGGTCGTCGCGGCGGCGGGACCGGCCGGGGCTCCCTTCCGGCTGTGGCTCGCGCTGTACGCCGCCTCGGGAGGCTGCGCGCTGTCGCTGGAGATCGTCTGGTTCCGGCTGATGGACGTGGCGGTGCGCTCGACCCCGTTCACCTTCGGCAGCCTGCTCTGCTTCTACCTGCTCGGCTGCGGCCTCGGCACCCTGGCCGGCTCGGCGGTGGTCGCCCGCGTGCGCCGGCCGCTGCGCGCGTTCCTGCTCGCGCAGTGCCTGCTGCTGCTCTACTCCGGGGCCGTCGTGGTCGCCGCCTCGCTGGCTCCGGACGGCGCGCCGGGCCTGCGCTGGCTGACCGATTACTGGGCCGGGCCGACCGCCTTCGGCCTCGGCGCCGCGTTCGACTGGGACACCTTCTTCCGGCTCTACGTCGCGTTGCCCGCGGTGCTGTTCGGTCCGCCCACGCTGCTGATGGGCTTCTCGTTCCCGGTGCTGCAGCGCGCGGTGCAGGACGACCCGGCGACCAGCGGCCGCAAGGTCGGGATGCTGCAGGCGGCGAACATCCTGGGCTGCACGCTGGGCTCGCTGCTCGTCGGCCTCGTGCTGTTCGACGCCTTCGGGTCTTCGGGCACGCTGCGGCTGCTGGTGGGCGCGGGCCTCGCTTTCGCCGCCGTGGGAGTGGCGACCAGCGGCTGGCGCTCGCCGTTCCCTGCGCTCGCCGCGGCGCTGCTGGCGACGGCCTGGGCGCTGCCGGGCCAGGACGCCCTGTGGCAGCGCCTGCACGGTCGCGGCGCCGCCAGCCTCGTCGACGAAGACGCCACCGGCGTCGCCGCCCTCGTGCCCGAGGGCCCCGAGCGCTGGGGCGTCGTGGTCAGCGGCCGCCGCCACAGCTGGATCCCGTTCGGCGGCATCCACACCCGCCTCGGCGCGCTGCCCGCGCTGGTGCATCCCGCGCCGCGCGAGGTGGCGATCATCGGCCTCGGGTCCGGCGACACCGCGTGGGCGTCGGGCCTGCGCCGCGAGACCGAGCGGGTGGACGTGTTCGAGATCTCCGGGCCGCAGCCGCGGCTGCTCGAGCGGCTGGCCGGGGTGACGGCGCACCAGCCCCAGTTCGAGCCGCTGCGCGCCCTGCTCGCCGATCCGCGGATCCGGGTGCGGGTGGCGGACGGCCGCAACGCGCTGCTGACCGGGGAGCGCCGCTACGACGTGATCCAGGCCGACGCGCTGACGCCCGACATGGCGTTCAGCGGCAACCTGTACTCGCGCGAGTTCTTCGAGCTGGTCCGCAGCCGGCTGAAGCCCGGCGGCATGATGTGCACCTGGCTGCCGACGTTGCGCGTGTACCGCACGTTCCGCTCGGTGTTCCCCCACGTCGTGCGGATCGACGGCCTGGGAGCGGTCGTCGGCAGCGACCAGCCGATCCCGCTCGACCACGAGGCCTGGATCGCGCGGGCGCGCACCGACGAGGTCCGCGCCTACCTGGGGCCCGCGCTGGCCGAGAGCCTCGTGCCCTTCCTCTCCAAGGCCAGCGCGCCCGTGAAGCCGCCCGCGCGCGAGCACGCGCTCAACGAGGACCTGTTCCCGCGCGACGAGTTCGCCACGCCCTGAGGCCGCCGCGGGCATCGGCCCGCGCGCCTCACGGCTGCGGGACGACGTCGATTTCGAGGCTGGCCAGGGCCCAGGCCCTGCGACCGCGGTAGACGACCCGCACGGCGTCGGCTTCGGCGGGGACGATCAGCAGCACCTGCGACGCCGCGCGATCGTGCGCCTGTTGCACGGGATGAGGGCGGGCCTCGACGTGGGGCGCCCGTTCCCACCCGTGGCGCGGATGCCGGAGCAGGAGCTCGACGCCCTCGCGACGCCCTCGCCCGCGGGGTCCCAGGCCCAGAACCACGCGAGCCACCCGCTGCAGCCCCGGAAGCGCGACCTCGACGAAGCGTGGCCGCTCGGCGGCCGGGATGCGGACGCGCGACGTCTCGTCCGCATCGACCAGCGGGGCGAGATCGAGGCCGGGCTCCGAGCTGCGAAGCGAGGTCGCCTGGGCCGCCAGTCTCGTGTAGCGCGGACGCAGCGACTCCGGTGCCGCGGCGACGACGAGCCGGAGCCCGTTGGCCGGCCCCAGCGGTGCGGCGACGTGGAGGTGCTGGAACCCCTCGATCACCCGCGGGTCGCCTCCCTGGTCCCAGGCCACGGCATCGACCGCGCGCGCCAGCGTCCGGTCGAGCTCGATCGAGCCCGTGGGGCGCACCAGTTCGTGGCGGCCCGGGTCGAGCCCGAGCGGCACGTTGGAGAGGACCGCCGCCCCCTGCGGGAGGTGGGCCGCCACCCAGTCCGCCGCCCGGTCCCACGTGCTCGGCCGCGCGACGTCGTGGACGTAGTCGGCGGCGACGGCCAGCGGCGGCAGCGCGCCGAGGAGGGCCAGCGCCGGCGCCAGCCGGGGCAGGCGCGGCGCCAGCGCCGCGTAGCCGAGGCCGGCCACGACCGCCAGGCCGCCCATCGCGGGCACCAGGTGGCGCAGGAAGCGGGTGTCGGCCGTCGACATCACGCCGAGCGTCACGACGGCCTGGGCCAGCACCGCCAGCACCAGCGGGTCGCGGCGGCGCTGCCAGGCGCCGAAGGCCACCAGCCCGGCGCCGATCGGGCCCAGGGAGCGGCCGAGGTGGCCGAGGTAGTACAGGAGCGACGACGCGGGCGTCTCGTCGCCCTGGTAGTGGTGAACCACCTGGTCGCGCGCGCCGGCGACGAACTCGAACGCGTGGATCACGGCGTAGGGGCTCAGCACCACGAACGCGACGCCCGCCGCGAGCGCCGCGACGGCGATGCCCCGCGCGCGCGGGCCTTTCCGCAGGCCGCGGACCACCAGGTAGGCGGGTCCCAGGAACACCGCGCTGAACTTGAGGGCGAACGCCGCGCCGAGCCAGGCGCCGGCCCGGGCGTCGTCGCGCAGGCGGTCGCCGATCCGGCACATCGAGAGCAGCGCCAGCAGCCCCAGCACCTGCAGCGGCACGTCGGGCCGCAGCATGTGGGCGGTGTGCACGTCCGCGGGCGACACGGCGAGCAGCAGCGCCGCGACGAGGCCCGCGCCGTCGCCGCCGAGCCGGCGGCCCAGCCGCCAGGCGAGGAACACCGCGAGCACGCCGCAGGCCGCGATCAACGCGCGCGCGGCCAGGAACGCGCCGGCGCCGAACGGCGGCGGATCGGCCAGCGCCAGCACGGGCGCCAGCAGGTAGAACATCAGCCCCGGGTACTGGTAGAAGCGGTGGTCCAGGTCGCGGTGGACGAGCATCTGCTCGACGGCGTCCACGAACAGCCGCTCGTCCTCGTGCGGCTCGTGGCGCAGGCCCCAGCCGAGCCCCGTGAAGCGCAGGCCGGTGGCCAGCAGCAGCACGAGCGCCAGCAGGACGTGGGACCGGAGCCGGGGCGTGGGCTGCCGGCTGCCGGTGGACTCGAGGTTCAGGAGCGCACCCCTCCAGGTTCGTGGCGTGCGGGCCGAGGCCGCGGCCCGCACGCACGCTCGCGGATTATGGGTGGAGCGACCCCGAAGTGGCTATCGGCTGCCGGTCGAGGCGACCTTCAGGCGGGCCCGGCGGTTGCGCGACCAGCAGTCTTCGCTCGACTCGCCACACACCGGCTGTTCCTTGCCGTACGAGGTCGCGCGCAGGCGGCCGGCTTCGACGCCGAGGGCGACCAGGGCGTCGAGCACGGCCCGCGACCGGCGCTCGCCGAGGGCGAGGTTGTAGTCCACGGTGCCGCGCTCGTCGCAGTGCCCTTCGACCACGACTTCGAGGAAGTCGAAGCGGCGCAACTGCTCGGCGTTGTGGACGAGGGTCTCCCTCTGGTCGGCCCGGATCTCGGCCCGGTCGTAGTCGAAGCGCAGCTCGCGCAGCAGTCCCAGCGCGTCCACCTGCTCCGGCGACAGCGCGCGCAGCCGCTCGTATTCGTCGGGTTCGGGAGCGGGCGGCTCGGGAGCCGGAGGCGGGGCTGGCGGCGGGCTCTCGGGGGTGGCCGGCGGGGGCGGAGGGGGCACGGGCCGGCTGCAACCGGCGCTGAACAGGATCGCGACGAGCACGACACACAGTCCCTTCATGGGTTCCTCCGGTGCCCCGCCGGGCGCCGATTACTCCGAGGCCTCGGGCTTCGCGGCCGCGACAGAGACCACGACGCAGGTCTCCCCGGACGTGCCTTCGCGGCATCCGACGACGACCGCCTCGCCCGCCTTCAGCTCGCCGAGCGCCTTCAGCGCGTCTTCGCCCTCGACGACGAGGCTCCACTCGGTGGCGGCGTCGCCTTCGCCGGCCTTGAGCTTCAGCGTCTTCGCTTCGGCGTCCGCAGCAACGACGTCGCCGCGCACCTCCGCGACGGCCGCAGGCTCCGCAGCCGCAGGCGCCTCCGCCGGGTCCTGGGCGTTGAGGGACAGGGCGCCCGCGAGCAGCAGGCCGCACCCCAGGATTCGCGTCTTCATCGGCAGTACCTCCAGTTCCAGATGCGTCGTGGCGTGTGGACCGTCGCCGGCGTCGGCTCTCCGCGCGGACGGCGACGGAAGGGCCGAAGCGGTCGCCGGCCCACGCGGAGGAGGATGCGGGGACCGGGCCCGAACTGGCCACCTATCTTGTGGATGCCCGAGCGGCTGCCCGAACGGTCAGTGCGCTGGATCTTTGCGAGGCCGGGGGCTCCGCCTGACGCTCCGCAACCGATAATTCCCAAGGCGGGCATCGGCATGGAGGGTGAAGGCCTTGCAACGGGAAGGCGATCGCGGGCCGCGGGCGGCGAGCGGGCTGCCCGACCGCATCCCCGTGCTCGACTCGCGCGAGGCGCGGATCCGGGCGCTCGCCGTGGTGCTGCCGGTGTTCCTGCTCATCGCCGCGGTCGACCGCAGCCTGGAGGAGCAGCTCTCCCTCGGCTTCCTGTACCTGTTCCCGATCCTGGTGCTGGCGCTGTTCGCGAGTCGGGCCTGGCTCGTGTTCGCGGCGATCGCCTGCAGCGTGCTGCGCGAGGCGTTCAGCGTGGCACCCTGGGCCGACGACGTGCTGCCGCGGATGGCGATGGGCGCGCTCGCCTTCCTCGGCACCGCGCTGTTCGTCTCGGAGCTCGCCCGCAACCGGCGGCGCGCGATGGAGCACGCGACCGAGCTGCAGCAGCAGGTGGCGCTGCGCGAGACGGCACAAGGCGACCTCCAGGCCCTCGTCGACAGCAGCCCCGCCGCCATCTTCACCCTCGACGGCAGCGGGCGCGTGCTGCTCGCCAACAGCGCGGCCCACGATCTCCTGGGGTTCCCGACCGGCACCCTCAGCGGCGCCGGGATCGCGGAGCACCTGCCCGCCCTGGCCTCGGCGCTCGAGCATCCCGGCAGCCCGCTGCGGACCAGCATGGAGTGCATCGGGCGCCGCCGCGGCGGCGACGTGTTCTTCGCCCACGTGTGGTTCTCGACCTACGGCACGCCGGCCGGCCTGCGCCTGGCCGCGATCGCGCTCGACGCTTCCGAGCAGTTGCGCGACCGCGAGGAACTCGGCCTCGGCACGGTCGCCGCCGCCTCGCGCGTGCTCTTCGCCGCCGTCTCCCACGAGGTGCGCAACCTGGCCGCCTCGGCGGCGGTGGCCCACGCCAACCTGGCACGCACCGCCGGCCTGCGGGAGAACGCGGACTTCGTGGCCCTCGGCTCGCTGGTCGAAGGGCTGCGCCAGCTCGCCGCCGCGGAGCTGCGCCTCGGCGCCAGCCCTCCGGTCGACGCGATCGAGCTGGGCCAGGTGCTCGACGAGCTCCGCATCGTGCTGGCGCCGGCCCTGCGCGAGCACGGGATCGAGCTGGACTGGCGGGTGGAACGCGAGTTGCCGGCCGTGCTGGCCGATCGGCAGGGCCTGCTCCAGATCTTCCTCAACCTCGGCCAGAACGCGCAGCGGGAACTGGCGGCCCGGCCGATCCGGCGGCTGGCCGTCGACGCGGAGGTCGAGCCGGATCACGTGCGGCTGCGCTTCGAGGACACCGGCCCCGGCGTCGCCCACCCGGAGAGCCTGTTCCGGCCGTTCTTCAGCGGCGGCCCCCGGACGGGCCTCGGCCTCTTCATCTCGCGGACGCTGGCCCGCTCCTTCGCCGGCGACCTTCTCTACGAGCCCGTGCCCGGCGGCAGCCGCTTCGTGGTCCGGCTCGCGCGCTCCGGCTCGACGGCGGAGGATCCATGAGCGGCTCGGCGACGCGGGTCCGGTTGCTGATCGTCGACGACCACATCCTCTTCCGCGAGGGGCTCGAGAGGCTGCTGGCCGCCGAGCCCGACCTGGAGGTCGTGGGCAACTGCGGCACGGTCGACGACGCCCTGGCCGCGCTGGCGACCCGGAGACCGGACCTGGTGCTGCTCGACGCGGACCTCGGCAGCGGTCGCGGGGTCGACTTCCTGTCCCGGGCCCGGCAGCAGGGCTTCTCCGGACCCGTCCTGGTGGTGACGGCCGGGGTCAGCGAAGCCGAGGCGGTGCGGCTCCTGGCCCGCGGAGCTGCCGGCATCTTCCGCAAGGACGACTCGGCGCAGTCGCTGGCTCGCGGCATCCGCGCGGTGAACGAAGGCAAGGCCTGGATCGACCAGCGCCAGTTGCAGGCGCTGATGGCCTCGGAAGCCGCGCCGCGGGCGCCGGCCGGACGTTTCAGCGACCGCGAGCGGGCCGTCATGCGCGGCGTGCTGGACGGCCTCGCCAACAAGGAGATCGCCGTCCGCCTGGGCCTCTCCGAGAGCTCGGTGAAGGCCGTGCTCCAGCAGATCTTCGAGCGCGTCGGCGTGCGCACCCGCAGCCAGCTGGTGCGGATCGCGCTGGAACGCTTCCCCGATCTGCTGTGACACGGGCGGGCGTGGCGCCCCTGCCAGCCGCGTCCCGGCCTCAGCCGCGCTTGTGCTCCAGTTCGGCCCAGCGGGCGTAGAGGGCGTCGACCTGCGCCTGCGCCGCGGCCAGGGCTTCGTGGGCGCGGGTCAGGGCCGCCGGATCGGTCGCGATCGCCGGGTCGTCGGCCGCCGACTTCGCCGCCTCGAGTTCCAGCTCGGCGTCGAGGATGCGGGCCTCCATCCCCTCCATCTCGCGCTGCTCGAGGTAGCCGAGCTTCTTCGGCTTCTCGGCCGCGGGCGCCGCAGCGGTGACGGTCGCCGCGGCCGTGCCGGTCGCACGCGGGGCGGGCCGCTCGCGCAGGCGCTCCGCCTGCCGCAGTGCCTCCTGCCCCGCCTCCCACTGCGCGTAGTCGGCGTAGTAGAGGGCGCCGCCGCGGCCGTCGAGGGCCAGCAGCCGGTTCGACACGCGGTCGAGCAGGTAGCGGTCGTGGGTGACGAGCACCAGCGCGCCGGGGAACTCGAGCAGCGATTCCTCGAGCACCTCGAGGGTCGGGATGTCGAGGTCGTTGGTCGGCTCGTCGAGCATCAGCACGTCGGCCGGCTCCAGCATCAGCCGCGCGATCAGCACCCGCGCCTGCTCGCCGCCGGACAGCCGGCCCACGGGCTGCACGAGCTGCTCCGAGCGGAACAGGAAGCGCTTCGCCCAACCCGCGACGTGGATGGCGCGGCCCTGGAAGATCACCGAGTCGCCCGCGGGCGCCAGCGTGCGCTCGAGCGTGACTTCGGGGTCGAGCCGCGAGCGGTGCTGGTCGAAGACGACGACGCGCAGGTTCGGCGCGCGCTCGACCGTGCCCGCGTCCGGCGCCTCCTGGCCCGCGAGCAGCCGCAGCAGCGTGCTCTTGCCGCTGCCGTTGGCGCCGAGCAGGCCGAGCCGGGCGCCGGGCCCGAGCGTCAGGTCGAGGCCGTCGATCAGCGTGCGCCCGCCGTAGCCCTTGCGCAGGCCCTCCGCCCACAGCAGGCGCTTCGTGCGCCGCTCGGTCGCCGAGAAATCGATCGCCACGCCGCCGCCCGCGCCTTTCGAGCGGTCGTCGAGGTCGCGCAGCTCGTCCTGCAGGCGGCCCGCCTCGTCGATTCGCGCCTGCGCCTTGCGGGTGCGCGCCTTCGCCTTGCGCGAGAGCCAGTCGAGCTCGCCGCGCACGCGGTTGCGCAGCGACTCCTGGTACGCGGCCTGGCCCGAGAGCGCCTCGTCCTTCTTCTCGAGGAAGCGCGAGTAGCGGCCCTTGACGTCGAACAGCCCCGCGGCGAAAGCGCGGTTCAGCTCGATCACGCGGCCGGCGACCGCTTCCAGGAAGTAGCGGTCGTGGCTGACGGCGACGAACGCCTCGGGCTCGCGCGGCAGCAGCTCCTCGAGCCACAGGATGCCGTCGAGGTCGAGGTGGTTGGTCGGCTCGTCGAGCAGCAGCAGCTCCGGGCCCTTGACCAGCTCGCGCGCGATCGCCAGCCGCTTGCGCCAGCCGCCGGAGAGCGACGCCGTCTCCGCGGCCGCGTCGGCGAAGCCGGCCTGGCCCATCACCAGCGCGACCCGCGCGTCCTTCTCGTGGGGGTCGAGGCCCGGCTGGTCGTCGAGCGCCGCGCGCAAGACCGTGCTCACCCGCGAGCCCGGCGCGAAGCTCGGATCCTGCTCGACGTAGCCGATCCGCAGCCGCTTGCGCGCGGCGCGGGTGCCCTTCTGCGGCTCCTCGAGACCCGCCAGGATCCGCAGCAGCGTCGACTTGCCCGAGCCGTTGGGGCCGACCAGGCCGACGTGGTCGCCTTCGAACAGGCCGAGCGCCAGCCCCTCGAACAGCGGGGCGGCGCCGTGGGCGTGGCCCAGGTCCTGGCAGGAGAGCAGCAGTTCCGGCATCGCGGGGCGGGGATCATAACGACGCCCGCGCGTCGATGCGAGAATCGCCTCCCGATGCCCGCAGCGCCCGTCCTCTCCGCGCGCCCCGACGGGGACGCCGTCCGCCCGGGCGGGCGCCGCCTGGGCATCATCGGCGGCGGGCAGCTCGCGCGGATGACCGCGCTCGCCGCGTACCCGCTCGGCATCGACGTCGTGGTGCTGGAGCGCGCCGAGGACTGCCCCGCGGGAGCGCTCGCGGCCGACACCGTGGTCGGCGACTACGGCGACGTCGAAGCCCTGGCGCGACTGGCGGCCGGCGTCGACGTCGTCACGGTCGAGAACGAGTTCATCGACGCGGCGCTGCTCGCGGAGCTCGAGCGGCGCGGCGCGCGGCTGCTGCCGACGGCCGAGTCGATGCGCCTCGTGCAGGACAAGCTGCTGCAGAAACAGGCCCTCGCCGCAGCGGGGCTGGCCGTGCCGCGGTTCCGGGCGGTCGAGGCGCGCGCCGACGTGATCGCGGCGGCAGCCGACTTCGGCTGGCCGCTGCTGCTCAAGGTGCGCCGCAACGGCTACGACGGCAAGGGCAACGCGACCGTCGCCGGCCCCGCCGAGGTCGAGGCCGCGTGGCAGGCCCTCGGCGGCCGCGGGCTGTACGTCGAGGAGCACTGCCCGTTCGAGAAGGAACTGGCGGTGATCGTCACCCGCTCCCGCACCGGCGACACCGCGGCCTACCCCGTCGTCGAGACCGTGCAGCGCGACCACGTGTGCCACGAGGTGACCGTGCCGGCGGCCGTCGCGCCCGCGGCGCGCGACGCCGCGGCCGGCGTCGCGCTGCGCGCGATCGAGGCCGTCGGCGGCACCGGCACCTTCGGCGTCGAGCTCTTCCTGCTGCCGGGAGACCGCGTGGTCGTCAACGAGCTGGCGCCGCGGGTGCACAACTCGGGGCACTACACGATCGAAGCCGCGCTGTGCTCGCAGTTCGAGAACCACGTGCGCGCGGTGTTCGGCCTGCCGCTCGGTTCCACGTCGCTGGTCGCGCCGGCCGCCGCGATGGTCAACCTGCTCGGCACCGGGCCCGGCTCCGGCGCGGCGCGGGGGCTGGAAGCCGCCCTGGCCGTGCCCGGCGCCCACCTCCACCTCTACGGCAAGCGCGCGAGCGGGCGCGGGCGCAAGATGGGTCACGTCACCGCGCTGGGCGACACGGTCGAAGACGCGCTCGCGCGCGCCCGCGAGGCCGCCCGGGCGATCGGGTTCGGAGATCCGCGATGAAGCACGAGAGGCCGCGCGTCGGCATCATCATGGGCAGCGACTCGGACTGGCCGACGATGCAGGCCGCCGCCGAGGCCTGCGCCGAGTTCGGGATCGCCTGCGAGACGCGGGTCGTGTCCGCCCACCGCACGCCGCTCGACATGGTCGAGTACGCGCGCACGGCGCACCGCCGCGGCCTCGAGGTGATCGTCGCCGGCGCCGGTGGCGCCGCCCACCTGCCCGGCATGGTCGCGAGCCTCACGCCGCTGCCGGTGATCGGCGTGCCGGTGCAGAGCAGGGCGCTGTCCGGCCTCGACTCGCTGCTCTCGATCGTGCAGATGCCCTCGGGCGTCCCGGTCGCGACGGTCGCCATCGGCAACGGCCGCAACGCGGGCCTGCTCGCCGTGAAGATCCTGGCCGTGGGCGACCGCGCCCTGACCCGGAAGCTGCTGTCCTTCTCCGAGCGCCAGGCCCGCGCCTCGCGCCGCAAGACGCTGCCGCCGAGATCCTGAACGCCGGATCTGGGAACGGCGCCACAGAGGCACAGAGACACAGAGGTTCACAGAGGGCGTCCAAGGCCTGCACCTCTGTCCGCCCTCTGTGCGTCTCGGTGGCCTCGGTGACTCTGTGGCGTCGTTGCCGTCCCGTGGAACGGCGCCACAGAGACACAGAGGCACAGAGGTTCACAGAGGGCGTTCAAGGCCTGCACCTCTGTCCGTCCTCTGTCCGTCCTCTGTGCGTCTCGGTGGCCTCGGTGACTCTGTGGCGTCGTTGCCGTCCCGTGGAACGGCGCCACCGAGGCACAGAGGCTGGCGTGGTCGCCGGGACTGGCACCGGGCTTGCTCTAGTTCCGTGCGGAAGCCGGGGCCGATCCGGCACGAACCCCGCAAGTCGTTGAAACAGCAACGACTGGCCGTCAGGCGGGGGGCGTGGTCGGGGGCACACGGAGCGTGGCTCCGGCGCCACGGATAAGCGGAGGCAAGCAGACACATGGGCGTTCGCATTCGACCGGCGTCGTTGCAGGACGGCATCGCCGTGCTCTCGCTGCTCGAGGGCGTCGGCTACTACCCGGAGCCGATCGGCTTCGCGGAGACCTATCGCCGCACGCTCCACGATCCCAACTTCCTCGTCCGCATCGCGGAGTCGGACGACGGGCGGATCGTCGGCATGGCGTCGCTGGCGATGCGCTACCAGCTCGGCGTCGGCGGCATCGTGGCCAGCCTGGACGAGCTGGCGATCCTGCCGGGCCCGCACGCCAAGAGCGCCGATCGAAAGCTGCGCCGCGAGACGGTGGGCCAGGCCCGCAAGCGGGGCGCCCGCCGCATCGTCCAGCACGCCAACGAGGGCACGCCGTCGCCGCGCCCGGCCGCCGCGCGGCCGATGCCGGCGACCGCGGCGGCCTGAGCGGCGTCAAAAGGAAGGAACGGAACCGGACCCCGTGACGTAAGGGTCTTCACGGGCGTTCAGGAAAGGGTCGTTCGGGAAGTCGGGAAGTCCACTCGGAAGTCGTCCGGAACGTCGTACGGAAAAGGGATCTCCTCCCCCACTGGGTCAGGGGTCCTCGGCAGGCGCGTCGAGGGTCGCGCCGGCCGGGGGCCCCTCGTTTTTTCTCCGCTAGGATGGCCTGCCCTCCATGCCGCAGACCGAGAACTTCGACCTCGCCGGGCCTGCGGGCCGCCTCGAGGCCGTGCTGATGACGCCGCACGAGCCGCCCGTGGCCGCCGCCGTGTTCTGCCACGCCCACCCGCTGTTCGGCGGCGTGATGCACTTCAAGCCGGTGTTCCGGGCCGCGAAGGCGCTGCAGGAGCACGGGATCGCCGCGCTGCGCTTCAATTTCCGCGGCGTCGGCCGCAGCGAGGGCGTGCACGACCACGGCGTCGGCGAGCAGGACGACGCTCGCGCCGCGCTCGACGAGCTCGAGCGCCGCCACCCGGGGCTGCCGCTGCTGCTGGGCGGCTTCTCGTTCGGCTCGATCGTGGCCCTGCGCGTCGCGTCGCGCGAACAGCGGGTGCGAGGGGTGATCGCCTGCGCGGTGCCGCTGCGCCGCGAGTACGTCGGCGAGCGCTTCCCGCAGGCGGTCCAGCCGCGGCTGTTCGTGCAGGGCGGCGCCGACGAGTTCGGCGACGGCGCGGAGATCCGCGCCCAGGTGGCGCAGCTCCCGCCGCCGCACGAGCTGGTCGTCGTCGAAGGCGCCAGCCACTTCTTCGACGGCCGCCTCGACGAGTACCAGGCGGCGATCGCCGCCTGGGCCGCGCGCCGCCCGTGGGCGCACGCGACCTCGTAGCCGGCTCGCCTCCTTCGATCGTCCGCGAAAAAACGCTCGCCGCCGCCCGCCCGCGGGCGTAGATTGGAGGCGTGGGATACCGGCGCGCGTTCCTGATCGGAACCGGCGTGCTGGCGGGGCTGCTGGCCCCCACCTGCGCCGGCGGCGAGAGCCTGCAGGAGGCTCGGCGGCCGCCGCAGGCGCGCTCGCTGAGCGCCAGCGTCGAGTCCGCCGTGCAGCGGCGGCTGCCCGAGTTCCTGCGCGACGAGTCGGCGCGCCGCTTCAGCTTCGCCCGCGGCGCGTTCGGGATCGGCGGCTACGGCGCCTTCGCCTATCCCGACACCGGCGTGGACGCCCCGCCGCTGCGGCTCTACCCGCAGGCCGGCGCCGGCAACTCGCTTTCGGTCAGCCCGTTCACCGGCCGCCGCCACTGAAGCGGACGCCCGCGAGAGCGTCACACGCCCGCGGGCAGGGCCGGGCGCCCGCATAGAATTCCCCACCTATGAACCCGGCCCGCTCCGCGGTCGCGCTGCTCTTCGCGATCAACTTCGTCAACTACATCGACCGCTACGTGGCCTCGGCGGTGCTGCCGCTGATCCAGGCCGAGTTCCACGTCAGCGACACGGCGGCCGGCCTGGTGGTGTCGATCTTCATGGTCGCGTACATGGTGGCCTCGCCGTTCACGGGCGTGCTCGGCGATCGGCTGCCGCGCCGCTACCTGGTCGCCGCCGGGGTCGGGTTGTGGAGCCTGGCGACCGCCGCGTCGGGCCTCGCCACCAGCTTCCGGCAACTGCTCGTCGCCCGCTCCTTCATCGGCATCGGCGAGGCCGGCTTCGGCGCGGTGTCGCCGACGCTGATCTCGGACCTGTTCCCCAAGGAGCGGCGCGGGCGGATGCTCGCCTACTTCTACGTCGCGATCCCGGTCGGCAGCGCGCTCGGCTTCCTGCTCGGCGGCTTCATGGGCGAACACTTCGGCTGGCGCAGCGCGTTCTTCCTCGCCGGCGCGCCGGGACTGCTGCTCGCGTACCTTGCCACCCGCATGCACGAACCGCCGCGCGGAGCGGGCGACGGCGTCACGAAGGCGGAGGCGAAGTTCGACCTGAAGGCGGCGCTGGGCCTCGCCCGCAACCGCTCGCTGGTGCTGACGACGCTGGGCATGGCGGCGATGACCTTCGCGCTGGGCGGCATGGCGAGCTGGATGCCGACCTACCTCGTGCGCGCCAAGGGCCTGTCGCTGGACCAGGCCAACACGCTGTTCGGTGGCATCACGGTGGGCGCCGGCCTGGTCGGCACCTTCCTCGGCGGCTGGCTCGGCGACGTGCTGCAGAAGAGGACTCGCGCGTCGTACCTGCTCGTCTCGGGCGTCGGCATGCTGCTGGGCGTGCCGTTCTGCTGGCTCGGCCTGGTCTCCGACTCGCAGGCGGTGTACGCGCCCGCGTTCTTCATGGCCGAGGTGCTGCTGTTCCTCAACACCGGTCCCGCCAACGCCGTGCTCGTCAACGTGGTGCTGCCCGAGATCCGGGCCACCGCGATCGCGCTCGCGATCTTCGTCTACCACCTGCTGGGCGACGTGCCGTCGCCGATCCTGATCGGCTGGCTCTCCGACCGCTCCGACCTCGGCGCGGCGATCCAGGCCTCGTGCCTCGGCGCGATGACGGTTTCGGGCGTGCTGTACCTGCTCGGCATGCGCACGCTGGCGGCCGACCAGGACCGGGTTCTGGACACGGTCGCCCGCCGCGAGCGCGAGGCGGTGGCGGCCCCGGCCCTGGCGCCGGCCGCGGGTTAGCCGGCCCTTGCGCGCGATCGTCTCCCCCCTGCTGCACGCGTTGTTCAAGGTGCTCTTCGTCTACGAGTACGAAGGCGAGGAGCACGTGCCGGCGCAGGGTCCCGCGGTCGTCGCGGCCAACCACCCGTCGTACCTCGACCCCGCGCTGCTCTCGCTCGGCGTGCAGCGGCCGATCCACTTCATGGCCTGGGACGCCCTGTTCCGCATCCCGCTGCTCGGCGCCGCGCTGCGCGCGTTCGGCGCCTTCCCGGTCGACGTCCGCAAGGGCCGCGGCGCCGCGGCCTACGACCGGGCCCGGGCGCTGGTCGAAGAGGGCAACCTGGTCGGCATCTTCCCCGAGGGGCAGCGCTCGCGCGCCGGCTGGATGGAGCCGAAGCTGCGCGAGGGCGCGGCGCGGCTCTCGCTGGAGACGGGCGCCCCGCTGGTGCCGGCGACGATCACCGGCGCCTTCCGCGCCTGGCCCCACTTCCGCCCGCTGCCCAAGCCAGGGCGGATCAAGGTGCGCTTCCATCCGCCGATCGATCCCGCGGCGTTCGCGGCACAGGACCGCGAGGCCGCCGTCGACGCGATGACCGCGGAACTGCGGCGCCGCGTGGAGCGCTCGCTGCTCCCCGGCGTCAAGGCCGACCTGCGCCTCGCCGTCGTCTACCGCAAGGAGGCGCCGTGGCCGCGGCTCTACGAGAGCGTGCCGCCGCTGCTGCTGGCGACGCTGCTGTTCTGGAAGACGCGCTCGTGGGCGGTGGTCGCCCCCGCCTACGCGTATCTCGCCTACCTGCTGGCGGACCGCTTCCTGATCCCGCAGCGGCGGGTCGTGAAGTGGGTCCGCAACGCCTCGCCCGTCGCGTTCCTGCTGGCCTTCGAGCCGGCCGTGCGCGAGGCGTTCGCGCTGCCCGCGATGCCGGCCCGCACCTGGCTCGCCGCCGTGGCGGCGGCGGGGCTGCTGCCCTACCTCTACGCCCGCACGCTGGTGGCGCTCGACGCGATCCGCGGTGGCGTGCTGGCGCTGCTGCTCTCGCTCGCCGTCACGGCATGGTGGTCGCCGACGCCGCTCGGCCCGCTGCTCGCGCTGCCGCTCTCCCTCGCGGCCTACGCCTGGGACCGGCGCTGCGCATTGTGGACGCTGGCCGCGCCTGTGCTCGCGGCGTTCGCGCTCGCCGTGCCGCTGTGGCTGGGCGGCCGGCTCGAGCTGATGCCCCATGCGGTCGCGGGCCTGCTGGCGTGGGCCCTGGTGCGGCTGTGGCCGATGCAGCCTGATACCGCACCGCTCGAACGCCCGGAGGAGCCCCGGCTCGGCCTCGGCCTGTGAGCGGCCCAACCGACGCCTCGCGAACGGCGTCTTAGACTTCGGTCGCGCGTGGACGACAGGATCCAACTCGCTGGACTCGCAGTGATCGCCGCGGCGACGGTCGCCTGCGGCAGCGTCGCCGCCACGTCCGGCTCCGAGGCGCGGGTCGAAAGGCGCACGGTCGAGGACGTGTTCCTGCTGACCGGGGAACTGGCCGCCGTACGGGGTGTCGAGCTGGCCGTGCCGCGCATTCCCGGCATGGGCGGCGGCCTGCAGGTGCAGTGGATCGCCGAAGACGGCGCGGAGGTCGCGGCCGGCGACGTGGTGGTCGAGCTCGACAACAGCCGCATCAGCAGCACGCTGGAAGAGCACCGCACCCGGGCGGTGCAGGCCGCGATCGCGCTCGAGCAGCGCGAGTCCGCGCTCCAGGCCGAGCGCGCGAGCAAGCTCTTCGAGCTGGAGCGCACCGCGGTCGAGCTGGAGCAGGCCCGGGTCGAGGCCGCGATCCCCCAGGAGCTGCGCTCGCGCAAGGAGTGGCACGAGAAGCAGCAGGCGCTGGTCGCGGCCGAGGCCGCCCACGAGAAGGCGCGCCTCGCGCTGGCGGCCCACGATCGCGGCGGCGCGGCCGAGCTGAGCGTGCAGCGCATCGCCCTCGACAAGGCGCGGCGCGAGGTGATCCAGGCCGAGGAGTCGCTGCGCAGCCTGCAGTTGCGGGCGCCGCGGCCCGGCGTCGTGCTGCTCGGGCGCAGCCCGCGCGACGACCGGCCCGTGCAGGTGGGCGACACGCTGTGGCCCGGCCTGCGCGCCGCATCGCTGCCCGACCTCTCCCTGCTCGAGGTCGCGGGTTACCTGCCCGAGGTCGACGACGGCCGCGTCCGCCCGGGCCAAGTCGCGCGCGTGATCCTCGACTCCGCGCTCGACCGCGTCCACGCGGGCCGCGTCGAAGACGTCGCCGCCGTCGCCCAGGACGCGCGCTACGCCGGCGGCTTCAAGGTCCGCGTCTCGCTGCAGCGCACCGACCCGGGCTCGATGCGCCCGGGCCTGTCGGCGCGGGTCGAGGTCGTGCGCCAGGTGTTCGCGGACGTGCTGGTCGTGCCGCGCAGCGCGGTCACCTGGAAGGGAGACCAGGCACAGGCACGGCGGCCGGGCGGCGGCACGACGGACGTGACGCTCGCCACCTGCCTGGCCCTGGAGTGCGTCGTTCGCGAGGGACTGCAGGAGGGCGACCGTGTCGCGCTTCGCTGACCTCGTCGCCCGCGTGCGCGCCCGGCCCCGGGCGGCGCTCCTCGCCGGCCTCGCCGTCGTGCTCGTCGCCGCAGGCGCCCGGGGCGGCGGCAGCGGCGCCGAGGTGCCCACCGCGGAAGCCAGCCGCGGCGAGCTCGTCCAGACCGTCGACGTCGAGGGCGAGATCGCCTCGGCCGCCAGCCTCGAACTCGGCCCGCCCGGCGTGCCCGACCTGTGGGACTACAAGATCGCCTTCCTCGCCGACGAAGGCGCCTCCGTGAAGCCCGGCCAGCCGGTCGTGCGCTTCGACCCCTCGTCGCTGCAGCGACGGCTGGAGGAGAAGCAGGCCGAGTTCGAGGAGGCCACCCAGAAGATCGAGCGCGGCCGGATCGAGGCCGACGAGAAACGCCGCGAGCTGGACCTGCAGCTCGCCGAGGCGCGTTCACGGCTGCAGAAGGCGCGGATGAAGGCCGAGATCCCCGACGAGCTTCGCTCGCGCAACGAGGCGAAGGACGCGGCCCTCGAGCTCGAACTCGCAGAGAAGGAGGTGGCGAGCCTCGAGGGTCGGCGCGCGGCGGTGGACGCGGCCGAAGAGGCCTCGCTGCGGTCGCTGGGCAGCCAGCGCGACCGCGCGGCCGGCCGGGTGGCGAGCTTGCGCGAGTCGATCGAGCGGATGACCGTGCGCGCGCCGCAGGACGGCATCGTCGTCTACAAGACGGGCTGGCGCGACGAGAAGAAGAAGGTCGGCGACACCGTGTGGTGGGGCGAGAAGCTGATCGCGCTGCCCGACCTGACGCGGCTGCGCGGTGAAGGCGACGTCGACGAGGCCGACGGCGGCGCGATCGCTCCCGGCCAGCGCGTCACGCTGCGCCTGGAGGCGCTGCCCGACCGCGATTTCGAGGCGACGGTCGCCCGCATCGGCCGCGCGGTGCGCCGCAAGTCGCCGCGGGTTCCCTCCAAGGTCTTCCGCGTCGAGCTGGCGATGGCGAAGCCCGACCCCGCGCTGCGGCCCGCGATGCGCTTCCGGGGCGAGATCGAGATCGCGCGCCACCCGGCCGTGCTCCAGATCCCGCGCGAGGCCGTGTTCTTCCGCGCCACGGGCCCCGTCGTCCACGTCCGCGGCTGGCGCGGCTTCCGCGCCGAGCCCGTGGAACTCGGCCGCATCGGGCGCGGTCGGGTCGAGGTCCGGGCCGGCCTCGACGAAGGCGATGTCGTGGCCCTCGCCGAGCCGGAGGCCGGGGCGTGAGGCGGCGGCGGCTGACGCTCGGGTTGGCGGCAGCCCTGGCCCTCGGTCTCGCGGGATGGGTTGCGGTCCGCGCCGCGCGCGAGCCGGACGTCGTGCTGCACGTCGTCGAGCGCTCCACGCTGCGCAACGAGATCCTGGCCAGCGGCTGGCTCGACGCCGTGCGTAAGACGCCGATCTCCGTTCCCGCCGACCTGAACATGTCGATGCGGGTGTCGTGGCTGGCGCCGCCGGGACCGGTGGCGAAGGGCGACGTGGTGCTCTCGTTCGACCCTGCCGACCTGGAGAAGGACGCGCTCGACTCGCGGGCCGACCGCAGCTCGGCCGACAGCAAGCGCGACAAGACCCGCGCCGAGGCCGAGCAGAAGCAGCGCGGCCTCGATCTCGACCTGGGCGTGACGCGGGACGAACTCGAGCGGGCCCGCGACGTGGCGCCGGACGACGAGCGCATCTTCTCGCGCAACCAGATCGTCGAAGGCCAGCTCGACCGCGACCTGATCGAGCGGCGGCTGACCGCCACCGGCGAGCGCCAGGAGACCAGCCGCGAGCTGACCGCCGCCGACCTGGAGCTGGTCGCGATCGAGCGGCGCAAGGCCGAGATGAAGCTGCGGCTGGCCGAGAAGGGTCTCGGCGCGCTGCGCGTGGGCGCGCCCCACGACGGCATCCTGGTGTTCCCGGCCAACTGGCGGGGCGACTCGCTGAGCGTCGGCGACACCGTGTGGCCGGGCCAGACGATCGCCGAGATCCCCGACCTCTCCCAGCTCGAGGCGCGGGTGTTCGTGCTGGAGGGCGACGCCTCGGGCCTCGAGGTCGGCCGCTCGGCGCGGCTCGAGGTCGAGGGCCAGCCGGGACTCGTCTACGAGGCGAAGGTCAAGCGCGTCGACGCGCTGGCCAAGTCGCGCGAGCGCGGCTCCCCGGTCAAGTACTTCGAGACCTGGCTCGACCTGCCCGCGGACGCCGGCCAGCGGGTCAAGCCGGGCCAGCGGGTGCGCGCCCGGATCCTGCTGGCCGAGATCGCCGACGCGGTGTGGGTGCCGCGCGGGGCGCTGTTCCAGAAGGACGGGCGGCGTTACGTGCTGAAGGCCGACGGCGGCGAACTGCGCGAACAGGACGTCACCCTCGGCGGCGGCAGCCTGGGCCGGGTCCAGGTGCTCATCGGGCTCGCTCCCGGCGACCGCGTCGCGCTGGCCGATCCGCGCCGCACGGCCACCGGCGCCGCGGCGCCTGCAGGCACGAACGGCGCCGCGGCCCCGGCCGCCACCGGCAACGGGGGCCGCTGATGGACCTGCGCGAGGCGCTCCAGAGCGGCATCGACAGCCTGCGCGCCCAGCGCCTGCGCGCGTTCCTGACCATGCTCGGCATGATCTTCGGCGTCGGCGCCGTGATCGCGATGCTCTCGATCGGCGCCGGCGCCGAGGCCCAGGCGATGCTGCTGATCGACGCGATGGGCGTGCGCAACGTCGTCGTGCAGGTGCGCGAGCCGGCCCGCGACAACGAGCTGCTCGAGCTGCGCCGCTCCTCGGTGGGCCTCTCCGAGCGCGACGCCCGCGCGATCGCCGAGGCGGTGCCGGGCGTGGCCCGCGTCGCCCAGAAGTCGGTCGTGGAGACCTACAAGGTCCTCGGCGAGGCCGGCCGCGCGAAGCCGCGCGTCTTCGGCGTCTCGCCCGGCTACTTCGATCTGCAACGGCTCACGCTGCTCGAGGGCCGCTTCTTCGACGCGCGCGACGAGGCCGAGTTCGCCCAGGTCTGCGTGATCGGCGAAAACGCGCGCCGCGAGCTGTTCGGCTTCGGCCCCGCGCTCGGCCGCGCCCTCAAGGTCAACGAGCGCTGGCTGACGGTCGTCGGCGTGCTCGGCCAGGCGCGCGGCGCCGGCCGCGAGGTGCAAGGCGTGACGCTCGCCTCCACCGCCGACGACGTCTACCTGCCCGTGACCACGGCCCAGCGCAAGTTCGCGGCGCCGCCGCTGCGCAGCGCGCTCGACGAACTGGTCGTGGAGATGGAGCCCGGACACCCGCCGCAACTCGCCGCGGCGGCGATCGAGACGCTGCTGCTGCGCCTGCACGGCGGCGCGAAGGACTTCGCGCTGGTGGTGCCCGAGGCGCTGCTGGAACAGAGCCGCCGCACCCAGCGCCTGTTCGACCTGGTGATGGGCTCGATCGCCGGCATCTCGCTGCTGGTCGGCGGCATCGGCATCATGAACATCATGCTGGCGACGGTGATGGAGCGCACCCGCGAGATCGGCATCCGCCGCGCGATCGGCGCCACCCGCAAGGACATCCGCAACCAGTTCGTGATCGAGGCCTTCACCCTGGCGGCGACCGGCGGCCTGCTCGGCGTGGTGATGGGCGTCGCGATCTCGAAAGGTGTCGCGCTGTGGGCGGGCTGGGAGACGGTGGTGACGCTCGGCTCGATCCTGCTCGCGACCCTCGTCTCGGTCGGCGTCGGCCTCGTCTCCGGCCTCTACCCGGCGACCCGCGCCGCCGCCCTCGACCCGATCGAGTCGCTGCGCTACGAGTAGCGCCTCACGGCTGGCGCACGCGGGTCATGCGGATCGGCTCCTCGCGGACCTCTTCGCCGCGGCGCAGGCGCAGGGCGAAGTCGAGCCGGTCGCCGTCGCGCCGGATCGTCAGCGCCTTCGAGCGGGCGAAGCCGGGCGTCACTTCTTCGAACACGAAGCGCACCGCTCCTTCCTTGTCCTCCCAGCCGACGAACTCGGGGGTGAAGTGCTTGACCTTCATCACCAGCGCGCCGGACGGTTCGACGACCAGCGCCATGTGCTCGCTGAAGACCAGCTTGCCGTCCTTGACGAGTCGGAACAGCCCGATCATCTGGCCGGCCTGGGGCTCGGTCCAGAACTCCTCCACCTGTCCGCCGAGGCCTTCGCCACGCCAGTGGCCGGCGAGCCAGGCCATGTCCTCGACGCGGGCGGACGCTGCGGGCGTCGCGGCGGGCGCCGCGGTGGCGGGAGCCGGGGCCTGCGCGAGAGCGGGCGCGGCCAGCAACAGCAGGGCCAAAGCGGCCGGGGTCGGTCGAATCATTTCTCCACCTCCGCGGGGTAGACGAACGGGCATGGCCGGAGACGACATCGGGAAGGTCGAAGAATAATCGCGGCGGCGTGTCGTCCGCGAGCGACCCCGGGCGTCTAGTGCTCGAAGCGGGCCGATCCGGCCCCGAGGAGGAACGTTGGCCCAGTTCATGCTGTTGCTGCACGAGAACCCGGCGAGCTTCGCGGACGTGACGCCGGAGCAGATGGAGCAGGTGATCGGCGAATACGTCGCCTGGCGGGAGGCGCTCGAGAAGCAGGGGCGCCTTGCCGGCGGCGAGAAGCTGCGCGACGAAGGCGGCCGCCACCTCAGCGGCTTCGGTGCCGACCTGAAGGTCGTCGACGGCCCGTTCGCCGAGGCGGCCGAAGTGATCGGCGGCTACTTCACGGTCGAAGCCCGCGACTACGACGACGCGGTCGAACTCGCGAAGGGCTGCCCCCACCTCAAGTACGGCGGCCGAATCGAGCTGCGCCAGGTGGAGCCCACGGGCGCGGAGTGACGGGGCCAGACGCAACGCAGGCGGAACTCGACCATCTGTTCCGGCACCACGCCGGGCAGATGGTCGCCACCTTGTGCCGCATCTTCGGCTTCGACCAGCTCGAGGCCGTCGAGGACGCGGTCCAGGACGCGCTGCTGCTGGCGCTGCGACGCTGGCCGTTCCAGGGTCGGCCGGACAACCCGCGCGCGTGGCTGATCCAGGTCGCGAAGAACCGGCTGCTGGACCGCCTGCGGCGCGCGAAACGCTGGCAACGGCGGGAAGCGGAGCTGGAGCGGGCCGCGGTCGCGGTGCCCGGGTTCGCCGCGGCCGATCCCGCCTTCGCGGGCGAGTTGCGCGACGACGCGCTGGCGCTGGTGTTCGCGTGCTGCCACCCGGCGCTGCCGCCGGCCGCCCAGGTGGCGCTGACGCTGAAGACGGCCTGCGGCTTCGCGGTGACGGAGGTCGCGCGAGCGTTCCTGGTCGGTGAGGAGGCGATGGCGCAGCGTCTGGTGCGCGCCCGGCAGCGCCTGGGCGAGGCGGGGGTCGCCCTGGCGATCCCCGCGGGCGTGGAGCTGGCGCCGCGGCGCGACGCGGCGCTGGCCGCCCTCTACCTGATGTTCAACGAGGGCTACGCGCCGCACGCCGGCGCCGACGTGGTGCGGGAAGACGTGTGCCGGGAGGCGATCCGGCTCGCCGAACGGATCGCCGACCACCCGGCGACCGCGGCCCCGGAGGCGGACGCGTTGTGTGCGCTGCTGCTGTTCCAGGCCTCGCGCCTGCGCGCGCGACGCGACGCGACGGGCGAGCTGCTGCTGCTCGCCGACCAGGACCGCGGCCTGTGGGACCGCGGCCTCGTGGCACGCGGCGTGGCGCGACTGCGCGCCTCGGCCCGCGGCGAGAAACTCACGGCGTACCACCTCGAGGCGGAGATCGCGGGCCTCCACGCGGCCGACGGGTTCGGGTGCCGAGCGGAGTCGCAGATCGTCCACCTGTACGACCTGCTGCTCGAGCTCCAGCCCTCGCCCGTGGCGGCACTCAACCGGGCGATCGCGATCGGCCAGCGCGACGGGGCGCAGGCCGGGCTCGACGCGGTCGACGCGCTCGGAGCGCAGCGGGCGCTGCGGGCCTACGCCCCGCGTCACGCTGCGCGCGGCTTCTTCCTCGACCGGCTGGGGCGCCGTGACGAGGCCGCGAAGGCCTGGGAGGAAGCGCGGGCGCTGACCTCCAACGAGCCGCTGCGCCGCTTCCTCGCCCGCCAGCGGGACCGCGCCCGCGAAGGTTGAACCCGCCGGCGGCGAGGCGTAGCGTCGGCCTCGCCATGGAGTTCCTCAACTTCGTCCTCATCTTCGTGACGGGCGTGCTGGTCCTGCGGCGGCCGGACAAGGAGGCGCTGGCCTTCCGGCTGCTGCTCTTCTGCGCGGCGCTGACCGTGTTCCTCTTCTTCGTCGGCTCGCGGACGTCCGTGCTGCCGCCCTTCAACTACTGACCCGTGCGCAACGAGCCCCTGTACCGCCTGCTCGCGGCGCTGCTGCTCCTCGTCTCGATCGCTCCGATCGGGGTCGCCGCCTGGTGGCTCGGCTTCGCCCACGGCGAGTCGCCCTGCGTGCTGTGCTGGCAGCAGCGCACGGCGATGACGCTGGTGGCGCTGTGCTGCGCCTTCATCCTGCGCTTCGGCCCGCGCCCGCGCTACGTGGGCCTCGCGCTGCTGATCTCGGCACACGGCATCTACATGGGCGTGCGCCACTCGGCGCTGCACTGGGCGCGCGACGTCGGCCAGGGTTTCGCCGGCGAGTTCTTCGGCGCCCACACCTACACCTGGTCCGCGTTCATCTTCTGGGTCTTCGTCGTGGCGATCGGCCTGCTGCTGATGGCGATGCGCGACGGCGCGGCCACCGCCGAGCCGCGCGACCCCGGGCCGCTCGGCCGCCTGGCGATCGTCGTCTTCCTGTTCGCGGTCGCGGGCAACGTCGCCCAGGCGTTCACCTCGACCGGGCCGCCCCCGTACATGGGCCAGAGCGACCCGGTGCGCTTCTCGTTCGACCCGAAGACCTGGATCTGGTCGCTCGAGGAGTGGGAGCCTGCCGCGATCTCGCTGCGCGGGCGCTACGCGTTCGCTTCGCCCTCGATCGACGGCCTCGACGCGGACCCGGCTCGCGGCCCGCTGCGCGGCCTGGCGCGGGTCGCGGCCGGCTCGCGGACCCGGATCGCGGCGGGGCTCGACGGCACGCCGGCGGACTTCGCCCGCGACCCGGCGAGCGGCCGCTTCGCCGTCGTCACCGGCCGCCACCAGGTGGCCGTGCTCGACGCCGACCTGGCCCGCATCGAGCACTCGGCGCGGCTCGACCCCGGCTACTCGGTGGACCTCGGCCGCGGCCTCGTCGGCGTCGCCTGGGTCGACGCGACGACGCTCGTCGCGCTGACCGAGAGCAAGAGCTTCGCCACGCTCGCGGAGGTCGAGCGTGGGGACGCGGCGAAGAACTGGCGCCACTTCCTGGCCGGCGGCGAGCGCTTCGAGGAGCGGGCGCGCGGCCGCTTCGCGACGGTGCGGGCGCGGATGAACCACGTCGCCGCCCTCGCCTTCGACCCCGCGCGGCCGTCGCTGCTGACGGCGAGCGTGCCCAACGCGCGGCACCGGCGGCTGGTGGTGTCGCGCTTCGAGCGCTCGGACATGACGCTCGCCGAGGAGTTCCTCCCGGCCCTCGGCCCCGGGCTCGCCCTGGCCGGCGAAGCGCGCTCGCTCGACGAGTACTTCGTGACCGGCCTGGCGATCGCGGACGGGCGGCTCCACGCGCTCTCGGCGGCGTTCTCCACCCTGCTCGAGATCGACCTCGCGACCCGCGAGGTCGTCGCCGCCCGCGGTCTCGACGGGCTCTCGCGGCCCGTGGGCCTCGCCCTGCGCGACGACGCGTGGCTGGTGCTGCAGGAGGACGGCGCGGTCGTCGCCTTCCCGCGCTGAAGGGCGGCGGGGCGCCGTTAGACTGCCCCATGCCCGATCCCTCCCGCCGGCTCGAGGACCCGGACTCCGCGCTGCGCTCGCTGCTCGCGGGCGCCGATGCGGGTCCCGGGACGTCGCCTTTCGAGCGCCTCGTGCGCGGCCTGGCCGAGGCCCTCGACGTGCACGGGGCGTGGGTCACCGAGTACCTGCCGGAGCGGCGGCGGCTCCGCGCGCTGGCCTTCTGGGCCGGCGACCGCTTCGTGCCCGACTACGAGTACGACGTCGCCGGCACCTCCTGCGAACCGGTGCTGGAGCGGGCCTGCCTCGTCAACTTCCCGGAGCGCGTCGCCGACCTGTTCCCGCTCGACGCCGACCTGCGCGCGCAGCACGCCGAGAGCTACATGGGCGTGCCGCTGCGCGACGACGAGGGCCGCATCCTCGGCCACCTGGCCGTGATCGACACCCGGCCGCTGCCCGAGGAACCGCGGCTGCTGGCCGTGTTCCGGCTCTTCGCCGAGCGCGCGGCGGCGGAGCTGCGGGCGGCGCTGGCCGAGCGGGCCTGGCGCGAGGCCGCCGACGAGGCGGCCTGGCGCCGCGAGGAGATGCAGTCCGGCGCCGCGCTGGTGGGCCGCAGCGCGGCGCTCGCCGAGGTGCGCCGCCAGGTCGCCCTGGTGGCGCCGGGCGACACGACGGTCCTGGTCCTGGGCGAGACCGGCACCGGCAAGGAGCTGGTCGCCAGCGCGATCCACGAGCAGAGCGCCCGCAGCGCTCGCGCGTTCGTCCGCGTCAACTGCGCCGCGATCCCGGCGACGCTGATCGAGAGCGAGTTCTTCGGCCACGAGAAGGGCGCCTTCACGGGCGCCACGGCGCGGCGCGAGGGACGCTTCGCGCTGGCCGACCGCGGCACGCTGTTCCTCGACGAGGTCGGCGAGCTGCCGCTCGAGCTGCAGCCCAAGCTGCTGCGCGCGCTGCAGGAGGGCGAGTTCGAGCCGGTCGGCGCGACCCGCGCCCGCAAGGTGGACGTGCGGGTGATCGCCGCCACCAACCGCGACCTGCAGGCCGAGGTGCGGGCCGGCCGCTTCCGCGAGGACCTCTTCTATCGGCTGAGCGTGTTCCCGCTGCGGCTGCCGCCGTTGCGCGAGCGGCGCGACGACATCGCCCCGCTGGCCGAGCGCTTCGTGTCCCGCATCGCGCGCCGGCTCGGCAAGCCGTTCCGCCCGCCGGGGCTGGAGGCGCTGGCGCGGCTGCGCGAGTACGACTGGCCGGGCAACGTGCGCGAGCTGCAGAACGTGATCGAGCGCGCGCTGGTGACTTCCGTCGACGGCCGGCTCGACCTCGACCGCGCGCTCCCGGCCGCCGCGCCGACGGCGCCGCCCGGAGGGCCGGCGGCCGGGCTCCGCGTCCTGACCGACGCCGAGCTGCGAGCCCTGGAGCGCGACAACCTCGAGCGGGCCCTGGCGCAGTGTGGTGGGCGGGTCGCGGGCGCGGGAGGCGCCGCGGAGCTGCTGGGCGTGAAGCCCTCGACGCTGCGCTCGCGGATGAAGGGGCTCGGTTTGGGCGGACGCGAGATCTCGTAGTCGCCGGCGCGAGATCTCGCGCGGACGCGAGGTCCCGCGTCGTACGGCGCGCCCGCGTCTTTCGCCCAACTCCCGTCGCGTCCGTCACTTCGAACCACCCACCCGGCCTGGCACGGGCCTCGCCTCTTCCTGCGACCAGACAGCGCGCCACCAGCGAGCGCGCGAGGAGGATGAAGCGATGACGACGGCGACCCCCGCGGCCACCTGCAACGGCCTGAGCGTGGAGCAGATCTTCTCGACCGTGAAGGCGATCCGGTCCCAGCCGGGCCTGGCCCGGTTCCAGTTCCGCAACCGCAACAAGTGGCTCGGCGGCGGCCTCAACCGCTCGACGATCCGCGACTTCTACGGCGCGGGGCAGGAGGACACGTCGCGCGCGAGCGCGTTCGTGTTCGACAACGACGAGCCGCCGGTGCTGCTCGGCGAGAACCGCGGCGCCAACCCGGTCGAGTTCGTGCTGCACGCGCTGGCCGGCTGCCTGACGACCTCGATGGTGCTGCACGCGGCGGCCCGCGGCATCGCGCTCGACGCGGTCGAGTCGACCTTCGAGGGCGACCTCGACGTGCGCGGCCTGCTCGGCCTCTCGGACGAGGTGCGCAACGGCTACGAGCGCATCCGCGTGAAGTTCCGGATCGAGGCCGACGCCCCGCGCGAGACGCTCGAGGAGCTGGTGCGCGTCGCCCAGCAGCGCTCGCCGGTGTTCGACGTGGTCAGCCACGGCGTGCCGGTCGAGGTCACCCTCGAGGCGTAGCGCGGCGCGTCCCGGGTCCGGCGCGCGGGCGTCGGACCCCGACGTGCTTCAGGCGCAGCCGACCTTCGCGCACAGCTCGTGGTTGCGCCGCACGAGCAGGGCGGCCAGGGCCAGCCAGAGCACGATGAACACGAGGTTGACGAGCGCGAAGCCGCTCGGTCCCAGCGCCGCCCAGGCGGTGCCGGCGTAGACGACGAGCGCCGCCGCCAGGTCGCCCAGCCGCACGAAGAAGGCGTCGACGGCCTGCTTGGCCTTGTACTTCTCCTCGCGGCTGGTCGGCAGCCACAGGAGCTGGCGCGCGGTGTTCATGATCGAGTAGTCGGTCGCGTTCTCGGCGGTCTTCATCCAGCGCACCAGCGCGAGCGTCGCACCGGCGGCGATCAGGCCGTAGGCGCCCAGCGCGATCACCGGCAGCGCGAACAGCACGCCGGCGAAGCCCCAGCGCTTGACGATCCGCGAGGCGACGAAGGCCTGCAGCACGACCGAGCCGACGTTGACCCAGAAGAAGAAGTGGCCGTAGAAGGCGCCGACGAAGCCGTTGCGGTCGAACGACGGGTCGGCGGCGGCCAGGGCCCGCGCCTGCTCCACCACCAGGCTGCTCAGGATGTACTCGCCGGTCGTGTTGACGACGTTGAGCACGACCAGCAGCACGGCGGCCAGCAGGATGTAGGGGTTGCGGAACACGAGCGCGAAGCCGTCGCTCTGCTCCAGCGCGGCGCCCGGCTGCGGCCCGTGGCCGGCGGCGTGGGCGTCGCGGTGCACGACGCGGTAGAGGGCGAGGCTGCACAGCAGCAGCGCCGCCGCGAAGTAGAGCATGTAGGGCACCGGCACGTGCGCCGCGAACAGCTCGCCGGCGATCCAGGCCCCGACCGGGGTGCCCGCGGTCATCCCGATGCCGATCACGGGAAACAGCCGGTTGCCGACCTCGCGCGAGTAGATGTCGTTGGCGTACGACCAGAACTGGGCGATCACCGACAGGCTGAAGAAGCCGACCCACACGTAGAACGCGACGCCGACGAACGGCACGCCGGCCGAGACGGCCAGCGCGAAGCCCACCACGTTGGCGAAGAAGAACAGCGTCACGCCGACGATCAGCTTGACGTGGTCGACGCGAGAAGCGAACCACGAGTAGGTGGGCACGAACACCATCAGCACCAGCGCCTGCCCTGCAGCCGCGTAGGCCTTGACCTCGGCCGGGCCGCGGATGCCGAGCGCCTGCAGGAAGCCCGGCACCTCGGTGTTGAGGATCAGCGGCTCGCGCACCGTCTTGATCACGTAGTAGGCGACCAGGATCAGGAAGATGTTGGCGAGCATCAGCAACGCCCGCGGGCCTTCGCCAGGACGCACCTCGGAAAAGGCCGCCAGCAGGCGGTCGACGAGGCGGCGCTCCCGCTCGGGGCCCGCGGGCGTCGCCACGGTCAGAACGCCGGCCCGAACAGCACGGCGTTCATGAACAGCAGGGACGTCGCCTCGGTGTAGCCGCGGTAGTTGGGGTCCTCGGCGAAGGCGACCACGTGCCCCTCGCCCATCGGCTGGTGGATCAGGTACGACTTGCGGGCGAGCTGCTTCTTCGCCTCGTCCCAGGCGAGGCCCGACAGCACCAGCTTGTCGGCCTCGGCGTAGGTGCCGACGTTGCGGCCCTCGTCGAGCTTGATCGGCGTGAAGACGCGCTGGCTCTCGACCAGCGCCGCCGTCTCCCCGTCGTGGCCCGCGGCCAGCCAGTGATGAGTCTCGAGCATCACCCGCAGCAGCGCTCCCGGGGTCAGGTCGGGGCGCTCCTTGTCCGGCGTGATCGCCTTGTCGTAGTCGAAGGGCTTGTCGTCCTTGGCGGCGGCCGGCTTCTTCCCCTTGTCGGCGCCGCCCTCCTCCTCCTCGACCTCGGGGCTGCCGCCCTTGAGCTCGGTGCGGGTGGCGAGCAGGCCGACCTTCTCCTTCGCGGCCCAGCGCGAGGCCTCGCCCAGCGTGATCAGCGTGCCGCCGGTGCGGACCCAGTCCTTCAGCCGTCGCACCCCTTCGCCGGCGAGGGCCGCGGAGTAGTCGCCCGAGGGGATCACGATCACGTCGAAGCGGCGCAGGTCGACCCGGCGCAGGGTGTTCGTGCGCACCACTGTCGCCGCCTGGCCGAAGCGGCGCTCCAGCACCCAGCGCGTCCAGCCCGCCGACAGCGACGAGGCCGGGGCGTCCCACAGCAAGAGGACGCGCGGGGCGCGCAGCGGCTGCACCTCGCCGCTGCCCAGCGAGATGCCGTCGTCGACGTAGCCGCTGTCGACGGCGACGACCTCGGCGCCGTGGCGGCCGGCGATCGCGCCCAGCGCGGCGGCGAGGCCCGGCCCGTTCTCCGAGGCGCGGAACAGCACGGCGCCGACGCCGTAGTCGCGGCCCGCCAGCTTGAACGTGTCGCCGGCGACGCGGCCCTTGAGCCCCGCGCGCAGCGCCTCGGCCACCGTCTCGGCGGCGGCCGAACCCCACGGCAGCAGGTAGCCGACGCGCGCCGCGGGCAGCGCCTTCGCGGGCGCGGCGGGCGCGGGCAAGCCGAAGTCGTCGATCACGCCGGCGACCGGGCTCGCCTTCACCGCGAGCGCGCGGTCGGAGCCGACCGCCTCGACGTCGAACAGCAGCGGCAGGCTCCAGGCCGTGACGTCGTAGATCTCGTCGCGCAGGCGGTCGGCGCGGCGCTGGAGCTGGCGCTTGACGAACTCCTCGGGCAGCGGGACGTGGGCCTCGAGCAGGTTGCGCACGAGACGGCCCGCCGGCTGCGCGGCCGAGACCAGGTACGAGCCCGCGGGCAGCGTGCGGGTGCCGAGCTTGACCGGCTCCTCGGCGCGCCGCACCTCGACGCCCTGGAACGCGAGCAGCGCCGCCAGCCGCGCGGCGCGCGACGGGTCGCCGCCGGCCACGAGGACGTACTCGCGCGGGCCGGGGCCGGCGGCCGCGACCGCGGAGCGGCGGTACTCGAGGTAGTCGCGCAGCAGCGCCTCGCGGTTCTTCGCGGCGGTCACGGCGGTCTGCAGCGACGCGGTGGCGTGCTGGAGCACCGTCTGCGCATAGGTCAGCACGGTGTCGTCGGTGCGGCGCCAGCGCAGGCCGCGAGCCGACGCCTGCTCGTAGGTCATGCCGACCGCGCCCTGGAAGATCGGCCAGCTCTCGCCGTAGCCGGGGTAGAACGAGTCGAACACCTCGCGCACGAAGTAGGCGAAGCCGCGGCCGTCGAAGCGGTCGGCGTTGGCGCGGCCGAAGCGGTCGAACCAGCGGTGCTGGGCCTCGGTGATGTACGGGTTGTCGGGATCGGCCGGCGGCGCGAAGTAGTAGGTGGAGTCGCCGCCCATCTCGTGCATGTCGACGCTGACGTGCGGGAACCACTCGAGGGCCAGCTTCACGCGGCCGCGGGTCTCGGGCTGGGTCAGCGCGAACCAGTCGCGGTTCATGTCGAACAGGTAGTGGTTGGAGCGGCCGCCCGGCCACCCCTCGTCGTGTTCGGCCGAGGCCGGCTCGGCGTCGGGCTCCGCCGCGCGCCCGAGCTGGTTCTGGGCGACGTAGCGGGCGCGGCCGTCGGGATTCTGCAGCGGGTCGATCAGCACGATCGACTCGCGCAGCACCGCGTCGACGTCGGGATCGCCCTGCGCCGCCAGCAGGTGGCGGGCCAGCGCGAGTGCAGCGTCGGACGAGCTGATCTCGTTGCCGTGCACCGAGTGCAGCAGCCAGGTGACGACCGGCAGTTCCTTCAGCAGCGCCTCGCCTTCGCCGGCCGTGTGCTGCCGTGGGTCCGCGAAGCGGGCCAGCTTCGCCTTGACCGCGTCGAGCTGCGCGATCCGCTCCGGCGAGCCGATCGCCAGCACGTGCAGCGGGCGGCCCTGCCAGGAGCGCCCGTACTCGACGAGCCGGGTGCGATCGGGGGCCGCGGCGGCCAGCGCCTTCACGTACAGCGCGATGCCGTCCGGCGGCGTGATCTCGGCGCCGAAGTCGTGGCCCAGCACCTGCTGCGGGCCGGGAACGCTGGCGTCGTAGCGGGCGCCGGGCACGAGTTCGAAAGGCGCCGCGGCGGGGGCCGCGGCCAGCAGCAGGGCGAGGGCGGTCGTGAGCATGAGTTCTCCTGCGGCCGGGGATGGCCGGTGCCGCCGATTGTGCGACGAAAGTGCCGCGGCGGCACGCAGCGGACCGGTTGCCCGTCCTAGAATCCAGCCCTGTGAACGTCCGAATCGCCCTCGCCGGCCTGCTGGTGCTCGTGATCGGGTGCGGCGGCAACCCGGCGGCCCCGCCGGCGCCGTCGTCCGCCCCGACCCCGCCCGCCGCGGCGAAGCGCCCCAGCTTCGTGGTCGTGGTCTCGGACGACCTCGACGTCCGGCTGTTCGAGCACCTGCCGTGGCTGGGCGACGAGTTCCGCAAGGGCGGCGTGTCGTTCCCGCGCGCCTACGTGACCACAGCGTTGTGCGCGCCGTCCCGGGCCTCGATCCTGACCGGCCGCTACGCCCACAACCACGGCGTCCTGATGACGGCCCCGCCGCACGGGGGCATCGAGGGCTTCGTCGCCTCGGGCCTCGAGGCCGACACCATGGCCACCCACCTGAAGCGGGCGGGCTATCGCACCGGCTTCGTCGGCAAGTACGTGAACGGCTACCCGCGGGGCGTCGCCGAGAGCTACAAGCCCGCCGGCTGGGACTACTTCGTCGCCCCGCTGGAAGCGCTGCGCCCCGATCGCTATTTCGGCTACTGGCTCAACGACGACGGAGAACGGGTGGAGTTCGGGGAAGCCGACGGCGACTACCTCGACGACGTGCTCGCGGCACGGGCACTGCGCTTCCTGCGCCAGGCGACCGAGGGCAGCGACCCGTTCCTGCTGGTCGTGATGCCCTACGCTCCCCACTTCCCGATGCTGGCCCCCGACCGGCACGCCGGGCGCTGGTTCGACGGGCGCGCGCTGGTCACGCCGTCGTTCAACGAAGACGACGTGAGCGACAAGCCGGCCTGGGTGCGCAACGCGCCGCTGCTCGACGCCGCGGAGCAGGACCGCGCCCTGCGCCAGAAGCGGCTTCGCTTCACCTCGATGCTGGCCACGGAGGACCTGCTGCGCGACGTGCTGGCCGCGCTCCACCGCACGGAGCGCGCGGACGAGACCTACGTGATGTTCACCTCCGACAACGGGATCCTGATGGGCGAGCACCGCCTCGCACTGCGCAAGGCCAACAACTACGAAGAGGCGATCCGTGTGCCGCTGGTGATCCACGGCCCGGGCGTCCCCGCCGGCGCCGAGCGCCGCCACTTCGCGCTCAACGTCGACCTGGCACCGACGCTGCTCGACCTCGCCGGACTGCCGGTTCCCGAGACGATGGACGGCCGCTCGCTGGCGCCGCTGCTGAAACCCGGGGGCGAGGCCGCGCCGTGGCGGCGGGACGTGATGGTCGAGTACTTCAGCAGCCCCGAGGGGCGCAGCAGCGCACTGCGCACCGACGAGTGGATGTACCACGAGCTGGAGTCGGGCGAGCGCGAGCTCTACGACATGCGCGGCGACCCGCACCAGCTCGACAGCCGGCACCGGGACGCGCCGCCGGAACTGCTCCAGTCCCTCTCCGATCGCCTGCGCCGCAAGCGCGATTGCCGCGGCGCCGGCTGCCGCGACTGAAGCGGCTCAGCGCACCGGGGGCGGCGCGCCCTGGGAGAGTTCGTCCTCGAGCACGATGAGCCGCTGGCGGAGGGTGGCCGCCAGCTCGGGGCGGACGGCGTAGAGGTCGTTGCGCTCGCCGGGGTCCGCTTCGAGGTCGAAGAGCGTGGGCACGACGGACCAGTAGCCGGGCCGCACGTACTTGTAGCGCCCCGAGCGCAGCGACACGGGTTCGGCACGCGAGAAGGACAGGAACTCGCGGCCGCCGTCCTGCCCGGGGCCCGGGATGCGCGTCACGTCGCCGGCGAGCAGCGGCATCAGGTCGGCGCCGTAGTAGACGCGGTCGGCGCGCAGCCGGCCGCCCGCCAGCGGCACCAGCGTCGGCAGCAGGTCGAGCGCCCCGGCCGGCTCCGCGATCGTGCGCGCCGCGGGAATGCGCCCCGGCCACCAGGCGATCGCCGGCACCCGGATGCCGCCTTCGAACGGCGAGCCCTTGCCCGAGTAGAGCGGGCCCGCGCTGCCGCCCTGCTCGCGCTGCGAGAGCCACGGCCCGTTGTCGGACAGGAAGAACACGAGCGTGCGGCGCTCGAGGCCGTGCTCGCGCAGCGCCTCGACGAGCTGGCCCACGCTCCAGTCGAGCTCTTCGACGTCGTCGCCGTAGGTGCCGCCCGCCGAGCGACCGGCAAAGCTGGAGGACGGGGCCAGCGGGACGTGCGGCGCGCGGTGCGAGAAGTAGAGGAAGAACGGCCGGTCCTTCAGCTCGCCGATCCACTGCCGCGCTCTCGCGGTGTAGGCCCGCGTCAGTTCCTCGAGAGCGGGCGCCGCGGCCGGTCGCTCGCCGTCGAGCATGTCGTTGAGGTCGTAGCCGGTGGGAATGCCGTAGTAGCGCTCGAAGCCGTGGCGGGTGGGCAGGAAGTCCGCGCGCTGCCCGAGGTGCCACTTGCCGACCATCGCCGTCGCGTAGCCCGCGTCGCGCAGGGCCTCGGCGAGCGTCGTCTCGGTGTCGGGCATCCCGCCTTCGGCGCCGGACTCCTCTCCGCCCGCGGCGAGCTGGGTGACGATCCCGGTGCGCGGCGGATAGAGGCCGGTCAGCAGGGCGCCGCGCGACGGCGTGCACACGGGAGCGGCCACGTAGAACTGGGTGAAGCGCGCGCCCTCCTGCGCCAGGCGGTCGAGGTGCGGCGTGCGGATCTGCGCCGCCCCGTAGCTCGACAGGTCGGCCCAGCCCAGGTCGTCGGCGAGCACGACGATCACGTTCGGGCGGCCGGTGAAGGGCGTGGGCGACGGGGCAGCCCCCGGAGCGCCGGGCTGCGGAGCCGGGGCCCCGCCTCCGCCGCAGGCCGCCGCCGCGAGCGCGAGCGCCACCGCCGCGGCGCGCAACGCGTTCACTTCTTCGGCGCGGCGTCCGCCGCGCAACGGAAGCCGAGGTTGTCGAGGGCCGAGTCGGGCGGCGAACTCTGCCGCGCCGCCACGCGGTATCCCGAGCAGTAGTGCGGCGTGCAGATCCACGAGCCGCCGCGGATCACGCGCTGCTCGGCCCGCGCCGGGCCGCGCGGGTCGCGGGCCCCGTCGCGGCCGCGGTAGGCGCGGGGATCGAAGCCGTCGGCCGTCCACTCCCAGACGTTGCCGATCACGTCGAAGAGCCCGTACCCGTTGGCCGGGAACGAACCCACCGGCCCCGGGCCCCGGAAGCCGTCGGCGCCGCTGTCCCGCTCCGGGAACGGACCCTGCCAGGTGTTGGCGAGGTGGCGACCGCCGGGCGCGAGCTCCCGCCCGCCCCACGCGTAGAGCTCCCCCTGCTTCCCGCTGCGGGCGGCGAACTCGAACTCCGCCTCGGTCGGCAGCCGCTTGCCGGCCCAGGCGCAGAACGCGCGCGCGTCGTTCCAGGAGACGTGGACGACGGGGTACGCGTCGCGGCCCTTCACGCTCGAGTTCGGGCCGCCCGGCGCCTTCCACGACGCGCCGTTCACCGGCTGCCATCCCGCTCCGGGGCGGAACACGCCGGCCCAGCCGATCTTCTCCGCCTCGGTCACGTAGGCGGTCGCGGCCACGAAGCGCGCGAAGCGCGCGTTGGTCACCTCGTGGCGGTCGATCGCGAACGGCGAGACGGTGACGCGGTGGCTCGGGCCCTCGTGCGGCAGGCCCTCGTCCGTGCCCATCCGGAACGTGCCGCCGGGCAGCGGCTGCAGCTCCGCCGCCTCGGCGGCGGGGGCCGCTGAAAGGGCGAGCGCGAGGAGCAGCGCGGTCACGCCCTGTGTTCTAGCACACGCCGCCGCGCCGTCCGCCTCAACCGCCGGCTCCCCGGGCCTGTCGAACCCGGGCAGGAGGCAGCGATGGGACGACGACTGATCACGTGGGCGATGCTCGGCGCGGTCGCGCTCCCCGGGGTGGCCGGTTCGCGGGCGACGGCACAGCAGGGGCCGCGAGCCCGTGTCTACGCGACCCTCGTGTCCCACAACGAGGAAGCGATCAGCAACCCGCCGTGCGCGCCCGTGGTCACGAACCGCGAGCGCTATCTGGCCAACCGGGCGGCGGTCGTCGACACCGCGCGCCTGGTGCTCGAGCGCGGAGGGGCGTGGGACTTCCAGTCCGAGTGGCAGTACCTGCAGGCCGTCGCGAGCTGGGACGACGCCGCCGTGACGGGCGACACCGGCGGCAAGAACGTCGTGCGCTGGCTCGCGGAGCTGGCTCCAGACCGCATTGCCGTCGACGCCCACTCCCACGAGCGCAGCGGCTGGAACTACGCGGACGTGGCCCACGCGCTGGCGCAACTGGGCGTGCCGACGACCGGTATCGTGGGCGGCTTCACCGCGAGCCCCGTGGAGCTCGAGTCGTGGACGCGGCTGCGCGCGCCGCTGACGGGTCGCCGTCCTCCGTATCCGGTCTGGCAGGCCCAGGCGCTGTGGGGCGGCGCCTCGCCGGGCCACCGCGACGACCCGCGCGCCTCCGGCGTGTGGCGCCCGCGCGACGCGGAGCACTACTTCGAGGACGACCCCGCCTCGACGCTGCCCAACATCGGCGGCTGGACGGCAGACGTGGCGTCCGGCGACGGCCTCGCGACGCTGCTCGACCTGCTTCGCACGAATCGCCTGGAGCCGGGGCGCATGTACACGGCGACGATCATGATCCCCCAGTGCAACCTGGACTCCGACCCCGCGCTGCAGCCGGCGGTCGCGGCGATCCTCGACCGCTTCGCGCCGGACGTCGCGACCGGCGACCTCGTGTGGGCGACGCTGCCGACGGTGCTCCGCACCTGGCGCGAGGAGTACGCGCAGGTTCCCGTGGTGGTGCGGCCGTGACCTCGCGCCGGCGTTTCCTCGCATCTGCGGCCGGCGCTCTGGCCGCGGCGCTGCCGCTGCCGCGAGTTCGCGCGGCAGCCGACACCTTCCTGCTCTTCACGCTCAACGTGCAGGACTTCGCCTGGCCCGAGCTGTCCGCCGCGCTCGTCTCTCGCGCGCTGGACCTCCACGAGGCGGCGGGCATCCCCGTCGACGTCTCGCTGACCACGACCCAGTCGGACATCTTCTGGCGCGACTTCCCCGACCTGTTCGAGCGGCTGCGCGTGTCGCCGGTCGCCTGCGTCGGCTATCACGTGCGGCCGCCGGTGCCCTATCACGCGCTGTGCGACTGGCTCGACGTCGCGGGGCTGGGCGCGGGCGACCAGCAGGCGCTGGTGCGCCACTACGAAACTCACGGGCTCGACCTCGTCAGCGGCCAGCCGACGGCGGCCGACGGCGGCTACGCCGCGCTCGTCGATCGCCTCGGCTACGCCCCACCGTGCGTGGGTGTGAACTGCGACGCGCCGGTGCAGGCCGCGGCCGACACGGTGTTCGGCGACCTCGGGGCCCGCTTCGCCGTCGTCCACGGCCGTGCCGCCAACCTCGGCGACGGCCGCAACGGCCTGCTCGTGCGCCCCGAGCACGTCGATCTCAAGCTCTTCGAGCACGCCGGAGGGGACCCGGCCGCGCTGATCGAGGCGGCGGCGGCGCAGGCCCGCACCGTGCGCGGAGCGCGGCCGCCGTACGTCGTCGGCGTCAAGATGCACGACAACGACTTCTTCGCCGAGGACTCGGCCTGGCTCACCGTCTACGCGAGCGGCCACGGGCGAGTGCCGCCGTGGGACGTCTCGCGACGCTCGCCGCTGCTCGATGCCGCCGCCGCGGACGCGATGTGGCGGCTCTACGAGGGCGCCGTGCTGCACGCGGCCCGCAACGCGGCCCGCCTGCCCGCGACCAGTTGCCGGCTGCTCTGACCGAGCTGAAGCCCCTCTCGCGGATGCGGCTACACTCGGAAGCGGCGTCGCTCGAGTGAAAGGGGCACGACATGTCCAGCTTGATGGAGATCCTCGGTCCGGTCCTCGGGGGCGGCGCGTTGCAGGGCATCGCCCGCCAGACGGGTGTGCAGCCGGCACAGGCCGAGAGCGCGATCGGGATGGCGCTGCCGGTGCTGATCGGCGCGCTCAACCGCAACGCCCAGAACCCGCAAGGCGCCGCGGCGCTGGACAAGGCGCTGGGCCGCGACCACGACGGCAGCCTGCTCGACGACCTGGGCGGCCTGCTGGGCGGCGGCGGCAACGCCGGCGCCGGCGCGGCGATCCTCGGCCACGTCCTGGGCGGCCGGCAGGGCGCCGTCGAGAACCAGATCGGCCAGGCGACCGGCCTCGACAAGGCGCAGGTCGGGCAGATCCTCGCGCTGCTGGCGCCGATCGTGATGGCGGCGCTGGGCCGCGCCCGCGGAGAGCAGGGCGGCGGCTTCGACCTCGGCGCGCTGCTCGGCGGCGCCCAGGCCGACGTGCAGCAGCGGGCGCCGCAGAGCGCCGACCTCTTGACCCGCATCCTCGACCGCGACGGCGACGGCTCCGTCGCCGACGACGTCGCGCAGATGGGCGCGGGCCTGCTCGGCTCGCTGTTCGGGGGCAAGAAGTAGTCCGCATGCGTCTGGCGGTCGTCGTCGCCCTGTCGTTGCTGGCGCCGGCGGCTGCCGCCCTCGACGGCGTGGTGCTGCTGCCCGAGGGCTCGCCCGCGGTCGACGCCACCGTCTCGGTACTCGGCCGCTCCGGCTCGACCCGCACCGGCGCTGCGGGAGAGTTTCGACTGGTGCCGGAGCCGGTGCCGCCGTTCGAGGTGCTCGTGGTGCTGCAGGGCGGAATGGTCGCCGCGCCCGTGCTGGTCGAAACGCTGCCGGCGACCGGCCCGCTGACCATCCGCCTGCGCAGCCTGGTCAGCGAGTCGGTGACGGTCGACTCCGGCAGCACGCCGTTCACCGAAGCGCCACCCGCCAACGCGGGCGCCCTGGTCGGCCGCCGCGAACTCGAGCAGCGCCGCCCGGAGACGCTGGCCGAGGCGATCGAGTCGCTGCCCGGCGTGAGCCGCATCGACGAGGGCCACACCTCGGTGCCTGCGATCCGCGGCCTCGCCCGCGGCCGCACCTTGATCCTGATCGACGGCCAGCGGGTGACGGCCGAGCGGCGCGCTGGCCCTTCCGCCACGTTCCTCGACCCCTTCTTCCTGGAGGGCATCGAGGTCAGCCGCGGGCCGGGCGCCGTCGCCTACGGCTCCGACGCCTTCGGCGGCGTGATCCACGCCCGCACTCGCCAGGCGGCGCCGGGCGCGCCGCTCGAGGGCCGGCTCGAGGCCGCGGCCGGCGCCGGCGTGCCCGAGCGCGCCCTCGCCGGCCAGCTCTCGCGCGGCTTCGAGCAGGGCGGCGTCATCGCGCAGGCGCGCTGGCGCCGCGCGGACGACTACCGCACCCCCGAGGGCGACGCGTTCAACTCGGGTTTCGAGGACTGGGGGGCGCGGCTGCGGGTCGACCACGAGGTCGGCCCCGGACGGCTCGGCGCGATCGTCCAGGTCGACCGCGGGCGCGACACCGGCAAGCCGGGGCTGGACGCGCTGACCCAGCCCACGACCTATCCGCGCGAGGACTCCGCGCGCTACACCGTCGTCTACGAGGGCGACCCGCGCGGCGCGTTCTCGCGCTGGGGGCTTTCGGCGTTCTACGGCGCGTACCGGCTGGTCACCGAGCGGGAACGGCTGGCCACGTCGACCGTGCCGCGGGAGGTCTCGAGCTCCGACGTCGCGGCCCGCGACTGGGGCTTCCGCGCGTCCGGCGCCACGGCGCTGCGCGGCTTCCGGGTGGAAGGCGGGCTCGACTTCGCCGGCCGCTTCGACCTGCGTGCCGACGGGTCGATCCAGCGCTACGCGCTGTCGGGCGCGGCCACGACCCGCAGCGACGAGCGCTCGATCGAAGACGCCGCACGCCGCGACCTCGGCGCCTACGTGGCGATCGACGGGCGGCTGTCCCGCTTCGCCGGCCTCACCGCCGGCGGCCGTCTCGACTTCGTCCGCGCGCGCAACACGGGCGGCTTCTTCGGCGACCGCGAGCAGCCCCACGAGGCGGCCTCCGGGTTCGCGTCGCTGCTGCTCGGTCCCTGGCTGGGCACCACCGCGACCGTTCAGGCCGCGAGCGGCTTCCGCGATCCCACGCTGTCCGACCGCTACTTCCGCGGCGTCGGCGGCCGCGGCTTCGTGGTCGGCAACCCGGAACTCGAGCCCGAGCGGGCGCGCCAGCTCGACCTCGCGCTGCGCTACACGGGCCGCGTGCGGGCGTCGCTCTACGCCTACCGCTACAGGATCGAGGACCTCGTCGAGCGCTACCGCACGGGGGCCGACTTCCTCTTCAGGAACCGCGGCGAGGCGCTGTTGCGCGGCGTCGAGCTCGAGCTGCAGGCGAACCTCGACGAGGCGACCACGCTGGAGCTGGCGGCGCAGGCGGCCCGCGGCGAGACCGAAGACGGCGCCGCCGTCGCCGACGTGCCTTCGGAGAGCCTCGGGCTCACGCTGCGCCGGCGCCTCGGCGAGCGCGGCGACGCGTTCGTGCGCGGCGTGTGGCGCGCGCACGACGCCGACTTCGGGCCCACCGAGATCGCCCTCGACGGCGCGGTCACGCTCGAGGCCGGCGGCTCGTGGCGCCTGCGCGAGTCGCTGCACGCGCGGCTGACGCTCAAGAACCTGCTCGACACCGCCTACCGTCAGACCGCCGACGAGAACGCGGCGCTGGCCCCGGGCCGGACCGCGCTCCTCTCGCTCTCCGCGCGCTTCTGACTGCCTATACTCGCGCCATGCGCGTGCCCCGCCCGCTGCTCCGCGCCGTCTTCCCGCTGCTCGCGCTGGGCCTCGCGGCCTGCGCGGGCCGTTACGGCTGGCGGCCCCCCGCCGACGCGCCCGGCCCGAAGCAGGTCAGCGAGGGCGTTGCCTCGTGGTACGGCCCGGGCTTCCACGGCAAGCCCACGGCCAGCGGCGAGAAGTTCGACCAGGAGGCGCTGACCGCCGCCCACCCGAGCTGGAAGTTCGGGACGAAGGTGCGCGTCACGCTGCTCAGCACGGGCAAGAGCGTGGTCGTGCGCGTCAACGACCGCTTCCCCTCCTACAAGAAGCGCGTGATCGACCTGTCGCGCGCGGCGGCCGCGGCGATCGGGCTGATCGGCCCCGGCACCGGCCGCGTGCGCCTCGAAGTGATCGGCTGAACGACGCCGCCCGCGCGCCGGGCGGCGGTATCATCGCCGCGAACGATGGCCTCGCTCCCCGCCGCGCCCCGCGGCCGCACCTACTCGCCGCGGCGGCTGCGGCTGGTCGTGATCCTGCTGACGCTGGTCACGCTGCCGCTGGTCTTCGGCACCGCCACCCTCATCTATTACTACCTGCGTTACAGCGTGCAGGTCGAGCAGCGGCTGCAGGGCGAGCGGTGGCTGGCGCCGTCGCGGCTCTACTCGCGGCCGGTGACCGTGCGCACGGGCATGGCGCTGCAGGAGGCGGACCTGCTGCGCCTGCTCAACGCGCTGCGCTACGAGGAGCGCAGCGACGGCAGCCCGGGGCCCGGCCAGTACGTGCCGCCGGCCGAAGGCCGCCTGCGCTTCGCGCCGCGCACGCTCGGCGACGCCCCCGGCGAGCCGCTGGTCGCGACCTTCGACAAGGGCCGGCTCAAGGAGCTGCGCGGCGAGAAGACGCGCGCGGTCTACCGCGAGCTGACGCTGGAGCGGGCGCTGCTCACCGCGCTGTTCGACGAGAACCGCGAGAAGCGGCGCCGCGTCAAGTTCGAGCAGCTCCCCGAGCACCTCGTGCAGGCGGTGCTGGCGATCGAGGACCGCCGCTTCTTCAGCCACGCCGGGCTCGACCCGTTCCGCATCATCGGCGCCGCGATCCGCAACATGCGCACGGAGGGCCCTCCGCAGGGGGGCTCGACGATCACCCAGCAACTCGCCAAGAACTTCTTCATCGCCCAGCGCGACGGCTCCTGGGAGCGCAGCCTGACCCGCAAGCTGCACGAGGCGCTGTTCGCGTTCGTGCTCGAGCGGCGGGCCACCAAGCAGGAGATCCTGGAGCTGTACCTGAACGAGATCTACCTCGGCCAGGTGGGCTCGTTCTCGATCAACGGCGTGGGCGAGGCGGCCCGGCTCTACTTCGACAAGGACGTCGCCAACGTCAACCTGGTCGAAGCCGCGCTGCTGGCCGGCATGATCCAGTCGCCGAACCCGTACAACCCGTTCCGGCACCCGGAGCGGGCGATGCGCCGCCGCAACCAGGTGCTCGACGCGATGGTCGAGGCGGGCTACCTGGACGCGGCCGCCGCGGCGGCGGCGAAGCAGGAGCCGGTCAAGGCCGAACGCAGCAAGGCGCGCACCGACGCGCCGTACTACGTCGACCTGGTGCGCTCGCAGCTCGGCGAGCGCTACGCGAGCCAGGACCTGCTCGGCGGCAACCTCGAGATCCGGACGTCGCTCGACCTGCACCTGCAGACGCTCGCGGAGCAGTCGCTCGCCCGCGGCCTGGAGAACGTGGAGAAGCTGTTCAGGAAGGCGCGCCCGCAACCCGTCCAGGGCGCGATCCTCGTGCTCGAGCCGCGCTCGGGCGCGATCCTCGCGCTCGTCGGCGGCCGCTCGTACGGCGCCAGCCAGTACAACCGCGTGCTGAGGGCGAAGCGCCAGCCCGGGTCGACCTTCAAGCCCTTCGTCTACCTGGCGGCGTTCGAGGCGACGTTCGACGACCCGTCGCTGCCGCCGGTGACGCCGGCGACGGTGGTCGAGGACACGCCGTGGGTGTTCTTCTACGAGGACAAGGAGTACATCCCGCAGAACTACGAGGACGAGTACCTGGGCCACGTCACGCTGCGCCGGGCGCTGGCCAAGAGCCTCAACGTGGCCACCGTGAAGGTCGCGGAGATGGTCGGCTACCCGCGGGTGGCGGCGCTCTGGAATGACCGCGTGAAGGTCGGCGGCGACGTCAAGCCCTACCCCGCGCTGGCGCTCGGCTCCTTCGAGGTCACGCCGCTGCAGATGGCGTCGGCCTACACCGTGCTCGCCAACGGCGGGCTGAAGGTGGACCCGGTGACGATCCTGGGCGTGCTCGACGCGAAGGGCGAGAACATCGAGCAGCACAACCCGCCGCCGCCGCGGCGCGTCGTCCACGAGGAGTCGGCCTACCTCGTCACCCACATGCTGCGCAGCGTGGTCAACGAGGGCTCGGGCGCGGCGATCCGGGCCCAGGGCCTGCAGGGGGACATCGCGGGCAAGACCGGCACCACCAACGACATGCGCGACGCCTGGTTCATCGGCTACACGGGCGACCTGCTGGCCGTCGTGTGGGTGGGCTTCGACGACAACACCGCGCTCAACCTGCCGGGCTCGCGGGCGGCGCTGCCGATCTGGATCGACTTCATGAAGGCGGCGACGGCAGGCCGCGACCCGGTCGAGCTGCGAGCCCCGCCCGAGAACGTGATCTTCGTGGAGATCGACAAGGAGACCGGCTTCCGCGCCAGCCCGCGCTGCCCGAGTCGCTTCGGCGAGGCCTTCGTCGCCGGCACCGAGCCGATGGAGATCTGCCCGCTGCACTGAAAGGCCGAGTTGACCGCGTGGGCGCGCTCGCCCTATATTTCTCCTTCCCGCGACGCGGGCGCTTAACTCAGCGGTAGAGTGCCACCTTCACACGGTGGAAGTCATAGGTTCGAATCCTATAGCGCCCACCATCTCCCCTCGCTCGCGTGACTCTCTTCGACGACAACCGCTGGAACCGCTGGCGCTACTCGCTGTGGGCGCCCGTCTACCACCCGTTCGTGCGGGCGTTCGACGGGGCGCGGAAGGCCTCGATCGCGGGCCTCGCACTGCAGCCCGGGCAGCACGTCCTGATCGTCGGCGCCGGCACCGGTGCCGATCTCCCCTTCATCCCCGAGGGCGTTTCGGTCCTGGCGACCGACCTGACGCCGGCGATGCTGGCCCGGGCGCGCCCGCGGCTGCGCCCCGGCATCGAGCTGCGGGTGATGGACGGCCACGCGCTCGACCTGCCCGACGAGAGCTTCGACGCGGTGCTGCTGCACCTGGTCGTTGCGGTGATCCCCGACCCGGCGCGTTGCCTGCGCGAGGCGGCGCGGGTGCTCAGGCCCGGGGGCACGATCGCGGTGCTCGACAAGTTCGTGCCCGACGGCCAGCGGCCGAGCCTGGCCAGGCGAGCCGCCAGCCGGGTGGCCTCGATCTTCTTCACCCACCTCGACCGCCGCCTCGGCGACATCCTCGCCGCGAGCGGCGCCCCGCTCGTGGTCGAGAGCGACGAGGCCGCGCTCGCCGGCGGCTTCTTCCGCCGGGTGCGCCTGCGCAAGCGGGCTGAGAGCGCCCCGCTCAGCGCGCCAGCGTCTCGAAGCCGCGGCGGTCCAGGTCGCGGTAGATGACGTACGCGGCGACCGCGGCCAGGGCTGCGAAACCGAGGCCCTCGGCGGGGCGGCCGAACAGCAGCCGGCCGCTCGCGAACAGGGTCGAGTAGACGAGCACCACGCCGGCGATCCAGGCCACGAACAGGCCGCCGAATCCCGTGTCGGACTTCACGTGCGGCAGCTCCGCCGCGATCGTCTTCCAGCCGGGTCCGCCGGGGTGGACCCGTTCGTAGAAGGCGCGCAGCGTCGCGCGCTCGGTGGGCGGCGTCGCGAACGTGATCGCCAGCCAGGCGACCGTGGTGATCGCCACGATCGCGAACAGGTTCTGCGGGAAGACCAGCCCCGGCGCCCACGCCTTGAGCGCGACCAGCGCGAGGATCGGCGCCACCATCGCCGCGATCTCGCTCCACGCGTTCACCCGCCACCAGAACCAGCGCAGGATCAGCACCAGGCCGAGGCCCGCGCTGGCCTCGAGGATGAAGGCCCAGGCGCCGGAGATGGTCTCGATCAGCCGCGTCACCACCAGCGACAGGCCCATGACCATCAGCGTGACGATGCGCGAGACCCGCACCAGGTCGCGCTCGCCGGCGCCGGGCCGCACGAAGCGCCGCCAGAAGTCGTTGATCACGTACGAGGCTCCCCAGTTGAGCTGGGTCGCGATCGTCGACATGTAGGCCGCGAAGAACGAGGCGACCAGCATGCCCTTCAGCCCGACCGGCAGGTGGTCGCGCATCGCGTAGACGTAACCGAGCCGCTTCTGGTCGGCGGGCAGGTCGGGGTACAGGACCAGCGTCGCCAGGCCGACCACGATCCACGGCCACGGCCGCACGCAGTAGTGTGCCACCGTGAACCACAGCGTCGCGAACAGCGAGTGCTTCTCGTCCCGGGCGGACATCATGCGCTGCGCGATGTAGCCGCCGCCGCCCGGCTCGGCGCCGGGATACCACGACGACCACCACTGCACGCCGACGTAGGCGAGGAAGGCCGTGATCGAGAGCGCGAAGCCCTGGGCGGCGGTGGCGGCGTCGCCGAAGGTCGGCGTCATCCACAGGGACCACTCGGGCAGCTTCGCCTGCAGCCCGGAGAGTCCGCCGATCTCGGGCAGTCCCAGCACGACGAAGGCGAGCACCACGGTGCCGGTCATCGCCAGCAGGAACTGGAAGGCATCCGTGACGGCGACGCCCCACATGCCGGACATCGCCGAGTAGATCGCGGTGATCACGAGCGCCAGCGCCACGTACATCCACACGTCCTGGCGCGGGATGCCGAACATGCCCTCGAGCACGGAAGCCATCGCCAGGTTGACCCAGGCCATCACGACGCAGTTCATGAACAGGCCGAGGTAGAGGGCGCGGAAGCCGCGGAGGAACGCGGCGGGCCGGCCGGAGTAGCGCAGCTCGACCAGCTCGACGTCGGTCATGATCCCCGCCCGCCGCCACAGGCGGGCGAAGAAGAACACGGTCAGCATGCCGCCGCACACCGCGTTCCACCACAACCAGTTGCCGGCAACGCCGCTCTGCGCGACCAGTTCCGTCACTGCCAGCGGGGTGTCGGCCGCGAACGTCGTCGCCACCATCGAGGTGCCCGCCAGCCACCACGGCAGGTCGCGGCCGGAGAGGAAGAACTCCTCGGTGGAGCCGCCCGCCCGTTTCGCGTAGCGCAGGCCGATCCACGCGGAGAACGCGAAGTAGGCGACGACGACGGACCAGTCGAGCGGCGTCATGGACGAGGAGCCTCCGCGCTATTCGATCGGGGTGCCGGGATCGAGGCGGCCGAAGCCCTCCTCGAACAGTTGCCGATTGAGATCGGCGAGCGTCTTCGACAGCGCGTTGGCGGCCACCACGGCCGCGTCGACCTGCCGCGCGACCTCTGCCGCCACGCGCTCCTGCTGCGCCGTCGGCGGCGCGGTGTAGGACGAGAGCGAGAAGTAGACGCCGCGCGCGCGCGGCAGCAGCGGGTCGGGCTCGCTGGCCAGCGGCGCGCCCGCGAAGCCCATCGGCACGTCGCGGCGCAACACCCGCGCCTGCGGCTCCACCGCTTCCAGGGCGGCCTTGACCGCCGCCTTCAGCGGGTCCGAGGCCTTCGGCGCCTTGCCGAGCGCCGCCTGCAGCTCCTTCAATTGCTTCTGCGCAGCGGCGACCCGCTTGTCCGCGGCGTCGGCGCGGGCCCAGGCCCGGGCGGCGGCGCGCAGCGCCGCGGACCACGCCGCGCGGTCGGCCGCGGCGATGGCCACGCGCGGGTCCTCCTCGACCGCGACGGCAACCGACGCCTTCTCGGAGCCGACCGCGAGTTCGAGCGTGTAGCGGCCGGGGTCGACCAGCGGCCCGCGCGGCGGCCCGCCGAACCCGCCCGCGCCGGGCTCGGGCTTCACAGGCGGCTCGCCGCGCAGGTCCCACGAAACGCGGTTGAAGCCCGCGGCCTTGCCGCTCTCGAGCTTGCGCACGACGGCGCCCGCGGCGTCGCGGACGGCCACCTCGACCTTGTCCTTGTCGCCGGGCTTCGCCTTCAGGAAATAGGTGACGAGCGCGCCTTCGGGCGGGTTGTCGGCGACGAAGAAGCGGGCCCCGGTGTCGCCCTTGTGGTTGGCGAGGCGCCAGGCCACCGCCGGACGCGGCTCGAACGCGGCCAGCGCCGGCGGGATGGGAGCCAGCTTCGCGAGCACCGAGGCGTCGTCGAGCACGTAGACGCCGCGGCCGTGGGTGCCGACCACGAGATCCCCCGCGGGGTGGAACACCAGGTCGTCGACCGGGACCATCGGCAGCTTGCCGGTCATCCGCACCGCGGTCGCGCCGCGGTCGAAGCTGATCCACAGCCCACGCTCGGTGCCGCACAGGAGCACGCCCGGGTTCGCGGGGTGCTCGCGGACGACGCTGACGGTCGAGCCCTCGGGGATCGACGTGAAGATCCGGGTCCACGTCCTGCCGAAGTCGTCCGTGCGGAACACCCACGGCGTGAAGTCGTTGCCGCGATGGCCGTCGAAGGCGACGGTCGCCGTGCCGGCTGCGGCGCGGCTGGCTTCGACGCGGCTCACGTAGGTCCCCTTCGGCACGCCCGGCGCGAACAGCTCGGTCCAGCTCGCGCCGAGGTCGCGGGTGACGTGGAGGCGGCCGTCGTCGGTGCCCGCCCAGAGCACCTTCGGGTCCAGCGGCGACTCGGCGAAGGTCGTGATCGTGCCCCAGTGCACGACGCCGTCGTTGCGCGACAGGAAGTCCTTCGCGGCCTTGCCGAAGATCGTCAGCTCGTCGCGTTTCTCCGCCCGCGTCAGATCGGGGCTGATCGGCGTCCAGTCGTCGCCGCGGTTCGTCGAGCGCAGCAGCCGGTTGCCGCCGTAGTAGACGACCTTCGGGTCGTGCTGCGAGATCTCGACCGGCGAGTTCCAGTTGAAGCGGTACTTCTCGCCCGCGGGCGGCTCGGGCCGGATGTTGCGGCGCTCGCCGGTCCGCAGGTCGACGCGGCCGAGGTTGCCGTCCTGGCTCTCCTGGTAAAGGGTGTCGGGGTCGCTCGGGTCCACGCGCACGAAGAAGCCGTCGCCGCCGCCGACCCGGAACCAGTCCTCGTTGGTGACGCCCTGGCGGGTGAACGTGCGGCTCGGCCCGCACCAGCTCCCGTTGTCCTGCAGGCCGCCGCAGACGCGGTACGGCGTGCGGTTGTCGACGGTCACCTCGTAGAACTGGGCGAGCGGGATGGTGTTGACGAAGTCCCAGTTGCGGCCGGCGTCGCGGCTCACGTGGATGCCGCCGTCGGTGCCGACCAGCATGTGGTCGGAGTCGCGCGGGTCGATCCACATCCCGTGGTAGTCGCCGTGGATCTTCTCGCCGCGGTCGGTCTTGAACGTCCTCCCGCCGTCCTGGGAGTGGTAGATCGGCGCGCCGAGCACCCACACCCGCAGGTCGTTGTTCGGGTCGACGTGCAGCTTCGAGTAGTAGCTCGGCCTCGGGTTGGTGTCCGACATCTTCACGAACGTCTCGCCGCGGTCCTCCGAGCGGTAGATCCCCTGCTCCTTCGCGTGCTCGACCAGCGCGTAGACGATCCGCGGGTCCTGGCGGAAGACCGCGAGGCCGATGCGGCCGACGTCGCCTTCCGCCGGCAGGCCCTTCGTCAGCTTCTTCCAGGTGCGGCCGCCGTCCGTCGTCTTCCAGATCGCGCTGCCGGGGCCGCCGCCGTTGAAGCCGAACGGCGTGCGGCGGCGCTGATAGGACGCCGCGTACAGGGTGTCCGGGCTCTGCGGGTCGATCGCCACGTCGACGAAGCCGGTGTCGGCGTCGACGAACTTCGACAGCGCCCAGGTGCGGCCGCCGTCGGTCGTCTTGTAGAGGCCACGCTCGGGGTTCGGGCCCCAGAGGCGGCCCAGCGCCGCGACGTACGCGACCTCGGGGTTGCCCGGGTGGACGACGATGCGCCCCACGTGGTGCGTCTCCGCGAGGCCCGCGTGGGTCCACGTCGCGCCGCCGTCGGTGCTGCGGTACACGCCGTTGCCCCACGACGACGACTGGCGGTTGTTCGGCTCGCCGGTGCCGACCCACACCACCTGCGGGTCGGACGGCGCCACGGTGACGTCCCCGATCGAGGACGTCGCCTGGTCGTCGAAGACGGGCGCGAAGGTCGTTCCGCCGTTGACGGTCTTGAACACGCCGCCGGACGCGGTCGCGACGTAGAAGGTGGCGGGGTCGCTCTCCACGACGGCGAAGTCGTCGATGCGCCCGCCCATGAGCGCGGGCCCGATCGAGCGGAACTCGAGCCCGGCGAGCTGTTCCGCGGTGACCGCCGGCGTGGCCGCGGGGCGCGGCGCCGGCGCTGCGCCAGCGGCCTGCGCGGCGAGGGCGAGGGCGACACCGAAACGGAAGGAGCGGCGAGCGAGAACGCGCATGAGGACCTCCGCGCGCGGAACGTATCACGCCGGACACCCCCTTGCGTCCACGGCACCGCGGCTCTTGCAGAATAGGATTCCACCTCCATGCTGCGACCCCGCGTCTCCGTCCTGGTGCCGGCGTGGAACGCGGGGGCGACGCTCGCCGCGAGCCTCGAGAGCGTGCGCCGGCAGTCGCTCCGCGACTGGGAGTGCGTCGTGGTCGTCGACGGATCGACCGACGACACCGCGGCGATCGCCGGCGCGTTCGCCGCCCGGGACACGCGGTTCCGGGTGCTGGCGCGGCCGCATCGCGGGATCGTGCCCGCGCTGAACGACGGGCTCGCCGCGTGCCGGGCGCCGCTCGTGGCCCGCATGGACGCCGACGACCTGATGCGCCGCGACCGCCTCGCGGCGCAGGTGGCGGCGCTGGCAGCGGACGCGACTCTCGCCGGCGTCGGCTGCCACGTCCGCCTGTTCCCGCGCGCCGGCCTGTCGCCGCGCCTGCGCGAGTACGAGTCCTGGCTGAACGGGCAGGACTCGGCCGCGAGCGTCGCGCGGGACGCCTTCGTCGAGTGCCCGGTCGCCCACCCGACCCTGATGATGCGCCGCGCGATGAGCGAGCTCGGGTACCAGGACTGCCCGTGGCCCGAGGACTACGACCTGGTGCTGCGCACCCTTGCAGCGGGGCTGCGGATCGGCGTGGTGCCGCGTCGACTGCTGGCGTGGCGCGATCGCCCCCGGCGCCTGACCCGCAGCGACTCGCGCTACGCGCTGCCGCAGTTCACGGCCTGCAAGGCGCACTACCTCGCGACCGGCTTCCTCACCGCCTGCGATCGCTACGTGCTCTGGGGTTACGGGGGCACGGGACGGGCCCTGCGCCGCGCGCTGGCGGTCCACGGCAAGACGCCGTCGCACGTGGTGGAGGTGAAGCCCTCGCGGATCGGCAACCGCATCCACGGCGCGCCGGTGGTGTCGCTCGAGGCGCTGCCCTCGCTCGCGGGCCGCAGGATCGTGGTCTCGGTCGCCCGCGCCGGTCCGCGCGCCGAGATCCGCGCGGCGCTGGCGGCGCTGGGCTTCGTCGACGGCCGCGACTTCGTCTGCGCGGCCTGAGCCGTCCGCCACCCGAGTCCGCTTGACATCCCCGGCGCCGCTTTCAAGGATTCGACGCGCTTCCGCCGAGGACTCGATGCCACGACGCGATGCCTTTCGTTCGTCGACGTTTCCCGGCCGCGCGATGCGCCTGATGGCCGACCTGGGGCTGGCCCGTCGCCGCCACGAGACGGGCTGGCTGCCGATGCTGCGCCGCCTGGTCCACCTGAGGCGGCGGGGCGGGTTCGGGCCGCGGGAAGCGCTCGACTATGGCCTCCTGGACCCGCAGCTTCCCGAGTCGGCCCTGGCCGCGACCGTCGCGAAGAAGACCCTGTTCGGGCTCCTGGCGCGAGTCAACCCGGCACGCCTCGACGGCCTGACGGAGGACAAGGCGGTCTTCTACGCCTACTGCGGGGCACTGGGGCTTCCGATCCCGCGGCTGCTCGGCGTCGCAGCCCGGCCGGTCGGGTACGCCGCCGGCGGAAACCCGCTGAGGACGGAGGAGGATTGGCGCGCCTTCGCCTCGAGCCTCCCCCAGGAGTTCGTCGTCAAGCCCGGCCGCGGGGCCTACGGCAGGGGCGTGGAACTCTTCCGGCGCCAGGACGGCGGCTTCGTGGGTTCGTCGAGCGGCTGGCACGCCGCAGAGAAGATGCAGTTCGCCTTCTTCACCGACGAGCGCTACACGAGCTTCGTGATCCAGGAGCGGCTCAGGTCCCATCCGGAGCTCCAGCGGTTGAGCGGAACGGCGAGCCTCCAGACCGCACGCATCTGGACGGAGGTGGACGACCGGGGCGACTGCCGGATCGTCTACGCCGTGTTCAGGGTCGTCGCCGCCAACCGCGTGATCGACAACTTCGGGGGCGGGAGCACCGGCAACCTCCTCTGCTGCGTGGACCGCGCGGAGGGGACCCTCGGGTTCGCGCTCGGGAAGGTTCCGGACGGCCTCGGCTGGACGCGGCTCGCCCACCACCCGCTGACCCGGCAGGGCTTCAGCGGCTTCCGGCTGCCCGATTGGGCGGCGGCCTGCGCCCTCGTGCAGCGCGCGGCCCTGCTCTTCCTTCCGATGCGGGTGATCGGCTGGGACGTCGCCTTCACCGCCGAGGGGCCGAGGCTCGTCGAGGCCAACCGGCGGTTCGACCCGGCCAACGAGTCGGTGATCGGCCAGGAGAACCCGGCTGTCCACGCGGACGTCGCCGGTCTCTACGAGAGGCTCAGGAGGTCCACCCGCCCGAAACGCGGCGGGTGAACGCCGCGCCGATCCCTTCAGGCGAACAGGCGGTCGCCCGAGGTCTCCAGGATGGCGCGCGCGCCGTCGATCACCGCGTGCAGCGGGTCGGGAGCGAGCCGCAGGTCGAGGCCGGTGACGTCGGCGAGCGCGCCACGCAGGCCGGGCAGCAGCGCGCCGCCGCCCGTGAGCAGCACGCCGCCCTCGATCACCTCGACCGCGTCGCGGTCCGGCAGCGACAGGAAGGCGGAGTGCACGGCGGCGTAGAGCCGCTTCAGCACCGGCCGCAGCGCCTCGCGAAGAACCGGGGCGGAGACCGCGCGCGAGCCGGACCCGGGCACCTCCAGCCGCTCGTCGCCGCCGGTCCGCGTCGCGCCGACGCGGGCGAGCAGCCGTTCCGCGGTCTCGGCGCTGACCGGGGCGCGCAGCGCCACGAGCGCAGCGCCGTGGGCGGTCTCGCGCAGGTCGGCCACGCCCAGCCGCACGGCGTGCGAGCGCACGACGCGGCGGTCGCGGATCAATGCCACGTCCGTGACGCCCTCGCCGACGTCGATCACCATCACCGCGCGCGGCTCGGAGAGATCGCAGCCGGCGCCGACGGCCGCGGCCACCGGCTCGGGGATCAACACGACCTGCTCGGCGCCGGCCGCGCGGGCGGCCTCGCGCAGCGCCTCGCGCTCGGCGCCGCTCGCGTCGGAGGGCACGCCGCACAGCGCCCGCGGCGGCAGCGGCCGCAGGCCGCGCTGGCCGTGGAGCAGCGGCCGCAGCAGCCTCGACGCGGCGCCCACGCTGCAGACGACGCCCGCCCGCAACGCGCGGGCGCCGGAGAGCGGGTCCTGCGACGGCGCCTCGACGACCCGCCGGCAGCCGGCCACGGCCACCCGCGTGGTGGCGGTGCCGACGTCGATCGCGACGTCGGGAGCAGCGAGCAGGCGGCGCAGCATTGCCCATGCTAGCAAAGCGGGCGCTCGCCGCCCCCGACGGGTCGGCCCGTGCCGACTCCGGCGACCTACAATCCGCGGATGCTCCCTCACCGCGGTGTCCGATGATCGGCTCGACCGTCGGCCGCTACCGCATCCTGAACCGGCTCGGCGGCGGTGGCATGGGCGTCGTGTACGAGGCCGAGGACGCGGAGCTCGGCCGGCGCGTCGCCGTGAAATTCCTGCCGCAGGACTCGACGCAGAGCGCGGATGCGCTCGAGCGCTTCCGGCGCGAAGCGCGATCGGCCTCGGCGCTGTCGCACCCCAACATCTGCGTCGTGCACGACGTCGGCACCCACGAGGGCCAGCCGTTCCTGGTGATGGAACGGCTCAGCGGCACGAGCCTCAAGGCCGCCATCGCCGGCCAGCCGATGCCGCTGGAGCGGGTCCTCGCGCTCGGGGAACAGATCGCAGACGCTCTCGTCGCGGCTCACGGCGCGGGCATCGTCCACCGCGACCTCAAGCCCGCAAACCTCTGGGTGACGGACCGGGGCGAGGCCAAGGTCCTCGACTTCGGCCTCGCGAAAGTCGTCGCCCACGCCGACGCCGCCCACGGGACCGAAGCGCAGACCCTCAGCGGCGAGTTCCTGACGGCTGCGGGGTCCGCCGTGGGCACGGTCGCCTACATGTCCCCCGAACAGGCGCGCGGGGCCGCCGTCGACGCCCGCAGCGACGTCTTCTCGCTGGGCATCGTGCTCTACGAGATGGCGACCGGGAGGCTCCCGTTCGAGGGCGGCAGCGCCGCCGAGTTCTTCGCTGCGATCCTGAAGAGCGAGCCGGCGCCGGCCTCCGGCATCAACCCGGCCGTGCCTCCGGAACTCGAGTGGATTCTTGCCAAGGCGCTTCAGAAGGATCCTGCGCTCCGGTACCAGCACATGGCCGAGCTGCTGGCCGACCTGCGGAGCCTCCGCGCGGGGCGAACCGGGCAGCTCTCGGCCCCGCGAACCGGGCGTCGTCGGGCGCTCCCCTGGCGGCGGCTCGCGGCCGCGGCCCTGCTCGTGCTCGCCGTCGGAGCCGGGGTGTTCGCCCTGTGGCAGCGTCGGCCGCCCGCGGGCGGAGGAGCGACCGCCCACTCGGTCGTCGTGCTCCCCTTCCTCGACCTCTCGGCCGAGAAGGACCAGGCCTTCCTCGCCGACGGGCTGGCCGAGGAGTTGATGGGCCTGCTGGCCCGGGTGCCCGAGCTGCGCGTGATCGCCCGCACCTCGGCGTTCTCGTTCAAGGGTCAGCAGGTCGACGTGAAGACGATCGCCGAGAGGCTGAACGTCACTTACGTCGTCGAGGGGTCGGTGCGGCGGTCGGGCGATCGAGTCCGCATCAGCGCTCAGCTCGTGCGCAGCGCGGATGCCTCGCAGCAGTGGAGCGAGAGCTACGACCGGCCGCTGGAGGACGCGCTGCAGGTGCAGGACGAGATCGCCGCGGCGGTGGCACGGCAACTGAAGGTGTCGCTGCTCGGCAGCGGTTCGACGCGGCGACCGGTGGACCCGCGGGCGCACGCGCTGTTCGTGCAGGCGAGGCAACTCAATCGCATGGCGCCGAAGGAGAGCCTGGACCAGGCCCTCGAGCTGGTCGACCGCGCGCTCGCGATCGACCCGCAGTACGCCCCGGCCCTGGATCAGCGGGCCTACAACTTCCTGGCCCGCGCCAACCGCGGCCTGATGGGAGGAGAAGAAGCGGAGCGCCTGGCGCGCGAGGCGATCGAGCGCACGCTCGCCGCCGACCCGGAGTTCGCGCCCGCCCACGCCCGGCTCGGCGTGATGGCGGCCGAGGGCGGCGACCTCGAGACGGCGGCCCGCCACCTGCGCCGTGCCGTCGAACTCGACCCGTCGAACCTGATCGTCCTCGCCGAGTCCACGACGCTGCTCGCCTACCTCGGCCGCACGGCCGACTCGGTCCGCGTGCTCGAGCACGTGGTCTCGCTCGACCCCGCGAACCCCGTGTTCCTCGTCAACCTCGCCACGTCCTACTACGAGGATCGGCGCTACCGCGACGCGATCGAGGCGGCCCGCGGCGTCCTGCGGCTGTCGCCGGGTCGGCAGTCGGCGCTGCGGATCCTCGCGCGCGCGCAACTGCTCGCCGGCAACCCCGCCGAGGTGCTGGCCCTGGCCCCGGAACTGACGTCGGCACGGGAACGCGCGACGCTGCTGGCGATGGCGTACCACGCCCTCGGTCGGAAGCCCGAGGCCGAAGCCGCCCTCGCCGAACTGCGGACCCTCGCCGCGGGGAGCACGGTGCACGGGCCCCAGGCCCTGGCTTTCCGCGGCGAGAAGGACGCGGCGTTCCGCTGGCTGGACGACGCCGGGGCGGTCGAGAGCGAGGGCTTCAAGGCCAACGCCTTCGACCCGGCGTTCGACAACCTGCGGACCGACCCGCGCTGGCAGGAACTCCTGCGGCGGGTCGGCCGCGCTCCCGAGCAGGTGGCCCGGGTCCCGTTCGAGGTGCGCCTCCCCGGCTAGGCCTTGATCTTGCGGTACTTGATGCGGTGGGGCTGGTCCGCGTCGGTGCCGAGGCGGCGGTGGCGGTCGGCCTCGTAGTCCTGGAAGTTGCCCTCGAACCAGACGACCTCGCTGTCGCCTTCGAAGGCCAGCATGTGGGTGGCGATGCGGTCGAGGAACCAGCGGTCGTGGCTGATCACCACCGCGCAGCCGGCGAAGTTGAGCAGCGCCTCTTCCAGCGCGCGCAGGGTGTCGACGTCGAGGTCGTTGGTCGGCTCGTCGAGCAGCAGCAGGTTGCCGCCGCTCTTCAACAGCTTGGCCAGGTGCAGCCGGTTGCGCTCGCCGCCCGACAGGTCCTTGACCTTCTTCTGCTGGTCGGCGCCCTTGAAGTTGAAGGACGCGCAGTAGGCGCGCGAGTTCACCTCGCGCTTGCCGACCATCACGATGTCCTTGCCGCCGTCCGACAGCTCCTCCCACACGTTGTGGTTGCCGTTCAGCGTGTCGCGCGACTGGTCGACGTAGGAGAGCTGGACCGTCGGCCCGATCTTCAGCTCGCCCGAGTCCGGCTTCTCCTGGCCGACGATCATCCGGAACAGCGTGGTCTTGCCCGCGCCGTTGGGGCCGATCACGCCGACGATGCCGCCGCGCGGCAGGATGAAGTTGACGTCGTCCATCAGCAGGTTGTCGCCGTACGCCTTGCGGACGTTCTTCGCCTCGATCACGAGGTCGCCCAGGCGCGGGCCCGGCGGGATCTGGATCTCGCGGCCCGTGTCGCGCTTCTCGTTGGCCTGCTCGGCGGCCAGCATCTCCTCGTACGCGTTGAGGCGGGCCTTGCCCTTGGCCTGCCGCGCGCGCGGCGCCATCCGCACCCACTCGAGCTCGCGCTCCAGCGACTTCTGGCGCTTGGACTCCTCCTTCTCCTCCTGGGCCAGCTTGTTCTTCTTCTGGTCCAGCCACGAGGAGTAGTTGCCCTCCCACGGCACGCCCATGCCGCGGTCGAGCTCGAGGATCCAGCCGGCGACGTTGTCGAGGAAGTAGCGGTCGTGGGTGATCGCGACGACCGTGCCCTGGAATTCCTTGAGGAAGCGCTCGAGCCAGGCCACGGACTCGGCGTCGAGGTGGTTGGTGGGCTCGTCGAGCAGCAGCATGTCGTGGTGCTGCAGCAGCAGCCGGCACAGCGCGACCCGGCGCTTCTCGCCACCCGAGAGCTTGGTGACGTCGGCGTCGCCCGGCGGCAGCCGCAGCGCGTCCATCGCCATCTCGACGTGGCGGTCGAGCTCCCACAGGTTCTGCGAGTCGATCTGGTCCTGCAGCTTCGAGAACTCGTCCGCGGTCTCGTCCGAGTAGTTGGCGGCCAGTTCCTCGTAGCGGTGCAGGATCTTGCGCTGCGCCGCGACCGCCTCCTCGACGTGCTCCTGCACGTTCTTGCCGGGGTCGAGCTGCGGCTCCTGCGGCAGGTAGCCGATGCGCGTGCCCGCGGCCGGGAACGCCTCGCCCGCGAAGTCCTTCTCGAGCCCCGCCATCACCCGCAGCAGCGTGGACTTGCCGGCCCCGTTGCCGCCGATGACGCCGATCTTGGCGCCCGGGTAGAACGACAGCCAGATGCCCTTGAGGATCTCCTTCCCCTGCGGGGTGACCTTGCGGAGGTCCTTCATGGTGAAGATGAACTGCGGAGCCATGCCCGTCCTTTCGAAGAAACGCCGGTGACACTGCGGCGGGAGCGCATTCTCTCACGCCGCGCCGGGAGCGGTTCAGGGCAGGTCGAGGACGCGGGGCGGGGTGCGGTTGTCGGCGTCGTCGAGGCCGATCGCGCAGACCCGCCACGGCGCCTCGGCTTTCGCGAGCGTCGTGAAGCCGAGACGGGGTGGCGCGTAACCCGCGGCGTCGGCGCAGTCGGTCGCGGCCTGCGGGCCGGTCTTGACCAGGTAGCCCGAGAGCTCCGGCGGCGCGTACTCCCAGCTCACCCGCCACGCGTCGCCGAAGTCCGCGACCGCGAGCCGCGGCGCGAGCGTCGGCGGCGTGCGGTCGATGTCGACCGCGACCAGCGCGGCCGTGCGCGGGTCCTGCCAGCGGCCTGCGGGGTCGCGGTCGAGGCCGCCGACGGCGCACAGGGCGTGGCGCCCTTCGGCCTCGGGCAGCGGGTCGGCGATCGTTGCGCCGGGCACCAGCGGCAGCGCGGGCCCGTAACCCGCGCCGCTGCGGCAGTCGACGCGACCCAGCGGGCCGACCTTGTAGCGGTACCACGCCCAGTCGGGCGCGGCGACGGCGACGTTCCACTCGCGCGCCGCGGGCCGGCCCAGCACGTCGGGCTGCCCCGGGTGGCGCGCGCCCAGCCAGCCGGGGTCGACGGCCAGCCCGCGCCCCGCGTCGAGCGGGCAGCCGGCGAGCGTCGGCTCCAGCTCGCCGGCCTCGTCGAAGCAGCGCCACAGGTCGCCCAGCGGCACGACGTAGCTGGTGCCGGGGAGCGACCGCGCGCCGTCCGGGCCGACCTCGCAGGGCCGGTTCAGCCAGCAGTCGGCGAGCCCCTCGCTGCCGAGCGTCGTGGTGTTGACGAGGCCGACGAGTCTCGCGCCGTCGCGCTGCAGCACCGGCGAGCCCGAGCTGCCACCGCGGATGTCGGCGCAGTCGGCGCGAGAGAGGTCGAACCAGTGCCACTGCCGCTCCACGACCAGCGGCGCCCGCGCGCCCAGGCGGCAGGCCGCGAGCCGCAGGTACGGGCCCTCGGGAAATCCCAGCGGGGCGCCGACCACCACCACGGCAGCGCCCGGCTCGGGCGGCGCGCCGGTCAAGGTCCAGGCGCGCACTCCACGCGCCTCGAGTTCGGCCACCGTCGCGTCGAGCTCGAGCACCGCGAGGTCCGCACCTTTCATGGTGGCATGCGCCACCCTCGTCACCTTCACCTCCAGCCAGGCAGCCGGCGTGTCGGCGAACCAGTGGAAGGTGACCGTCGCCGACGACGGCTCGCCGATCACGACTTCCTGGGATCCGAGGCTGCCGACGCAGTGGCCGTTCGTCAGCACGTGGGCCGGCGCCGTGCGCGGGACGCCGGGCGCGCGCACGAGCACCGCGGTGCAGCTCGACGACGCGCGGAAGCGGCCCACGCCCGTGTAGGCCTCGGACTGGCCGCCGGCATTGAGGAGCGCCACCGAGGCTCCGCCCTCGACCGCATCGCCGGTCGGCAGCGGCGCCTCGGCGCAACCGGCGAGGCCCGCGGCGAGCGCGAAGGCGAGGACGAGGCGACGGCCCATCGCCGAATCATGCCCCGGCCGGCGACGGGCCGGCACGAACCGGGTCGTCTTCGGGGAAGATACGGGCCATGCCCGACCTCGTCCGGCCGCTGGACCAGACCGCCGCGCTCGGGGACTGGACGCTGGAGCGGGGTCAGGACGTGCGGGCCCGGCTGGCCTTCTTCGGCGACACGGTGATCGGTCTGTGGCGCGTGGCCCGACGCCGCACCCGCCACCCCGCCGTGCGCCTCGCGTCCGAGTTCGACCGCGTCGGCGTCGGCTCGCTGCCGATCGTGGCGGTGTTCGCGGTGGCCACGGGGGTGGCGCTGAGCCTGCTCGCCACCCAGCAGCTCGAGCGCGTCGGGCTGCCGGGCCTGGCCCCGCGCCTGGTCGGGATCGTGATCCTGCGCGAGCTGGCCGCGCTGATGACCGGCCTGGCGCTGGCCGGCCGGGTGGGGGCCGGATTCGCGGTGGACGTGGCCCACTCCGTGGCCGCCGGCGAGGCCGCGGCGCTGCGCGCGGCGGGCCACGCGCCGCACGACGTGCTGGTCGCGCCCCGGGTGCTGGCACTCACGCTCGCCGGGCCGCTGCTGGTCGCCTATGCCGACGCCTTCGCGCTGGTGGCGGCCACGATCACCGGCGTCGTCGTCACCGACCTGACCTGGCTCTCGGAGCTGACGCTGCGCGCCCACCTCGAGACCACGACGTCCACCCTGGCGGTGGACCACGCGGTGGCGGGACTCATCAAGGGGGCGGTGTTCGGCTTCGTCGTCGGCATCGCCGCGAGCTGGCACGGGTTGCGCGCGGAGCCGGGGCCGCGCGGGCTGGGCCGGGCAGTGCGCCGCGCGGTCGTCGCCGCAGCCGCGTCGGTCGCGCTGGCCGACCTCGCGCTGACCTTCGTGTTCAAGTGGGTGCGGCTGTAGTGGCCGCGGGAGGAGTGGTGGACGAGGCGAACCCGCGCGACCCGCGCTCGACGCGCGTCGGCGTCTTCACGCTGGTCGGGCTGCTGCTGGTGGTGCTGGTGCTGGGCGCCGTCACGGGCGTCTCCTGGTTCGAGGACCGCCGGGAGTTCGTCGTCTACTTCCCCAACCCGGTCGGCCTGCGCGCGGGCGCGCCGGTCACGTTCCGGCAAACGCCGCTGGGCGAGGTCACGGACGTCGAGCTCGTCTTCACCGGCCTCGGTGTCCAGTCCGAGGTCCAGGTCGTGATCGCGGTGCGCCGCCGGGTGCTGCACGGCATGGGCGGCGAGTCGATGGCCGGCCTCAGCGACGCCGACCTGGCGGCCAACCTCTCGCTGCTGGGCCTGCGCGCGACCGTGCGCTCCACCAGCCCGCTGGCGGGACAGAAGTACCTCGACCTCGATTTCGAGCCCGGCGTCGCCGCCCGCTACTCGGGGCTGAAGGACCTGCCGTTCCCCGAGATCCCGACGGCGCCCACGGACCTCGAGATCATTCGCGAGAAGGTGGAGGCCGCGATCGGCAAGGTCGCCGACGTGCCGATCGACGAGGTGCTGCTGCAGATGCAGGCGACGCTGGCCAGCACCCAGCGCCTGCTCGACCAGGGGGACGTCGAGGCCTCGATGAAGCAGTTGCGCAGCGGCCTGGCGGCGGCCGAGAAGCTGCTCACCCGCGCGGAGCGCTCGCTCGACAAGCTCGACGGCGTGGCCGACCAGGTGGGCGCCACGCTCGGCGGCGCGGACGCCACGCTGAAGAGCCTCGACGCCACGCTCGCGAAGCTCGACCGCACGCTGTCGACGGTCGACCGCAGCCTCGAGCGCACGGGCGACGTCCAGCACGAGGCCGCGCGCAACCTGGACGAGATGAACGAGCTGCTGCGCTCGCTGCGCCAGCTCGCGGACACCCTGCAGCGCCACCCCGAGGCGCTGCTGCGGGGCAAGCCCCTCCCGGAGGAGAAGCGATGACGCGGCAGGCACTGGCCCTCGCGGCCACCCTGGCCCTCGGCGGCTGCGCCCTCGGGCGCTCGCCGGCGGCCACGACCTGGGTGCTCGACCCGCTGGCGGTGCAGGCGGCCGCCGATCCCGCCGCGGAGGCGGGCCCGCTGCTGGCCGTCGAGCGGGTGGCCGTGCCCGACTGGCTCGATCGCCCGCAACTCGTCGCGCGCGGCGCGTCCGGCGCGATCGCGATCGACGAGCGCGCGCGCTGGGGCGAGCCGCTGGCCCGCGGCCTGCAGCGGGTGATCGCGGAGAACCTCGCTGCGCTGCTGCCCGGCCATCGCGTCGCGACGACACCGGTGCCCCCGCGCCACGCGGTGGACCTGCGGCTGGCAATCACCATGCTCGACGCCTCGCGCCAGCCCGACGGCAGCGTGCGGCTGGAGGCGCGCTGGGAGCTGACGCAGGCCGACGGCACGCTGCTCGCGCGGGACCGCGCGGCGAAGACGGCGCGCCCGGCCGGGCCGGGGGCCCGCGACACCGTCGCAGGCCTCAACGAGGCGCTGGCCTCGCTCGCCACGGACCTCGCGCGGGCGGTCGAGCGGCCGAAATCCTGATTCTTGTCAAAATCTACTCAATAGCTTGACATCGGGCGGGCCGCCCCGTAGGCTGCCTTCGTATGGCCGGCGAGCTCGTGTTCCTGACCCACCCCGACCCGGCGGTGACCGCCCGCCTGGGCTCGGCCCTCGACGCCGCTGGCTACAAGGTGCTGGCGGCCACCTCGCAGGAGGGGCTGCTCGCCCACCTGCGTGGCGGCCGGGCCCTGCTGCCCGACGTGGTGCTGCTGGGGCTGGGCGGCGAAGGCGGAACGCCGCTGCTGCGGCGGCTGCGCGAGAACCCGCTGACCCGCGACATCCCGGTCCTGCTGCTGGCGGCGGGCAGCGCGGAGGACTCGGCGCGCGCGCTGCACCTGGGCGTGACCCGGCGCGTCGACCCGCCGTGGACGGCCGAGGCCGTGCTGACCGCCGTGGCCGAGGCGGCCGGGCGCGCGGCCGAGGGCCGGCGCGGCGGCTCCGTGCTGGCCGGGAGCCTGGCCCTGCTGTCGCTCCCCGACCTGCTGCAAACGCTCGAGGGCAGCAAGCGGACGGGCGTGCTGCTGCTGCGCGACGGCGAGCGCCGCGCGGTGCTGTGGATCGCCGCGGGCCAGGTGATCGACGCCGAGACCCACGAGGGGCTGCGCGGCGAAGACGCCGTGGTCGCCGTGTTCGGCTGGCGGGACGCGGCCTTCGAGATGAGCTTCGGTCCCGTCGACGTGCCGCGGCGGATCGCGACCTCGACCACCGGGCTGCTGCTCGAGGCCGCGCGGCGCCACGACGAGGCGCTGCGCGAGGCGGACCGGCCGACCTTCGCCGCCCTCGAGGACCCGCCGCCGCCGCCGCCGCCGGCCGTGCTGGCCACCCACCGCGCGCTGACGCTGCTCAACGTGGCCGCGGCCTACGCCGCCAACCACGCGGCACCCGCGCTGGTCGAGGCCGCCCTGACCGAGGCGCGCCGGGCCCTGCTCGACGAGCACCCGGCGCTCGGCGCCTTCTTCGTCACCCCAGGCGGCCAGGTGGCCTTCGGCGGGCGCGCGGTCGACGACCACGCGGGCGTCGTCGCCGCGACGGCCGCCTGGCTGCGGCGGCTGTTCGCCCGGCTCGAGCGCGCGTTCCCCGGCCGCTTCCCGCTGTCGCGCCTCGCGCTGCTCTCGGAGGCCGTGCACGGCGACCTGGAGTCGCTCGGCTTCTACGAGGCCCTGGGACTGGAGTCCACCCGATGACCGACCTGTCGCGCCTTTCCGCCGCCGAGATCGACGCCCTGCCGTTCGGCTTCATCGGGCTCGACCGCGACGGCCAGATCCGCAAGTACAACCGCTACGAGGCCGACCTCGCCCGCACCGACCCGGCTCGCGTGCTGGGCCGCAACTTCTTCCGCGAGGTCGCGCCCTGCACCCAGGTCCAGGAGTTCGAGGGGCGCTTCCGCGACTTCGCCGCGGGCCGCGTCACCGAGCCGACGCTCGCCTTCGACTTCGAGTTCCGCTTCCGCCACGGCGCGCAGAAGGTCCGCATCGGCCTGGTCCGCTCGCCGCTCGAGGACGAGATCATCGTCACCGTCAACCGCGTGCGCGAGCTGGCGCTGGCGGCCACCCCCGGCGTGACGCCCGACCTCGAGCGCCGGCTGCTGGCGGACGGCGCCGGCGAGCGGGTGCTGGCGCTGGGCCCGGACTTCCTGCGCGCGATGGACGTCGCGCTCGGCGGCGCCGGCTCCTCGCTGCGCGAGCAGACCCTGCACCGCATGGGCGTCGAGTGGGGCCAGCGCCACGCGCTGCGGCTGGAGGCGATGGTCCAGCGCGACCACCGCCTCGCGCTGCGCGAGGTCGAACTGCACGTCGCGCTGGAGTACGCGACCGGCTCGCTGGCCCTGATCGGCCTCGGCCGCGCCGAGGTCGACCTCGCCTGGCGCCGGCGCGGGCTGCTCGTCGTCACCCACCACGACAGCCCGCAGGCGCCGGGTGGCGAAGCGGGCGAGCGCTGCTGCGCGCTGGTCGCCGGCTTCCACGCCGGCGTGCTCGGCCACCTCTCGGGCCGGCCGCTGGCCGGCCTCGAACTGCAGTGCGGCACGCTGCCGCCCGCGCCGTGCCGCTTCGCGATCGGAACGGAGGCCCGCCTCGCCCGCTTGCAGGACCCGGTGCCGGCCTCGGCCGACGCCGACCTGCTGGTCGCGCTCGGCGTCCGGCCGCGGGTGGAGGTCGGCGCTTGAAGCCGGCCCCGACGCCGGCCGAGGCGCCGGCCGCCGACGCGCTCGACCAGGTGGCGTGGGACTACGATCCCGAGGACGAGCTGCTGTCGCCGCTGTGCAGCACGGAGCGCTACTTCCGCGACTTCCCGTGGGAGCCGGAGGAGGAGTGGTGAGCCTCGAGGGGAGCGTGCACCTGATCCTGGGCGGCGCGGGCGGGATCGGCTCCGCGCTCGCGCGGCAACTGACCGCCGCCGGCGCGCGGGTGATGCTGGCCGGCCGCCGCGCGGAGCCGCTCGCCGCGCTCGGCGCCGAGCTGGGCGCTGCGCACGCGGTGGTCGATGCCACGCGCTTCGCCGAGGTCGAGGCCGTCGCCGCGCGGGCGGTGGAAGAGCTGGGGCACCTGGACGGCATCGCCTGCTGCGTCGGGTCGCTGCTGCTCAAGCCAGCGCACCTGACCAGCGAGGAGGAGCTGGAGCAGACGCTCGCCGCCAACGTGCGCACCGCGTTCGCAGCCGTGCGCGCGGGTGCGCGCGCCCTGTCTCCGGGAGGCAGCGTGGCGCTGTGCTCTTCTGCCGCGGCCCGGCTGGGCCTGCCGAACCACGAGGCGATCGCGGCGTCCAAGGCAGCGGTCGAGGGGCTGGTGCGATCGGCCGCCGCGACCTACGCACCGAGGCTGCGCGTCAACGCGGTGGCGCCGGGCCTGGTGCGCACGCCGCTCGCCGGGCGCATCACCGGGTCGGAGCCCGCGCTCAAGGCCTCGGTCGCACTGCACGCCATGGGCCGCGTGGGAGACGCGGAGGACGTGTCGCGCGCGCTCGCCTTTCTGCTCGATCCGGCGCAGTCGTGGGTCACCGGCCAGGTCGTGGGTGTCGACGGCGGCCTGGCGGTCGTGCGCGGGCGCGGCTGATGCCGGTCTTCGAGCGCGCCGTCGAACTCGATGCGCCGGCCACCGAGGTGCTGCGCTGGCACCGCGCACCCGGGGCCTTCGAGCGGCTGTCGCCGCCGTGGGACGACGTGCGCGTGGAGTCGCGCAGCGGCGGCATCGACCCGGGCGATCGCGTCACGCTCTCGGTCCCGGTCGGCCCGCTGCGCCAGCGCTGGATCGCCGAGCACCGCGCGCTGGACGTGGCGGGCGCCGTCGGCTTCCGCGACGTCCAGGTCTCCGGGCCGTTCGCGCGCTGGGACCACCGGCACGTGATCGAGGAGCGATCCGGGGGCGGCTCGCGGCTCGTGGACCGCATCGAGTACGCTCTGCCCGTCGGTGCCCTGGGCGCGGCGCTCGGCGGCGGCTTCGCCCGCGCCACGCTCGAGCGGCTGTTCCGCTACCGGCACCGCGTGCTGGTCGACGACCTCGCCGCGCACGCGGCGACCCGGGGGAGAAGGGCCATGCGGATCGGGATCACCGGGGCGAGCGGGCTGATCGGCTCGGCGCTCGCGCCGTTCCTGCAGACGGGCGGCCACGAGGCGGTGCGCTTCGTGCGCGGCCGCGCCGCGGGCCCCGGCGAGATCGGCTGGGACCCCGCCGGCAGCCTGGACCCGGACGCGCTGCGCGGGCTCGACGCGGTCGTCCACCTGGCTGGCGAAAACGTCGCCGACGGGCGCTGGAACGAGGCGCGCAAGCGTGCGCTCCGCGCGAGCCGCACGCTGCCCACGGCGACCCTCGCCCGCGCCCTCGCCCGCGCCGAGGGCGGGCCGCGCACGCTGCTGTGCGCGTCCGCGGTCGGCGTCTACGGCGATCGCGGCGACGAAGAACTGACGGAGCAGAGCGCGCTGGGCGACGACTTCCTGGCCGAGCTGGGGCGAGCCTGGGAGGACGCCTCGGCCGAGGCCGCCCGCGCCGGCGTGCGCGTCGTCCACCTGCGCTTAGGGATCGTGCTGTCGCCGCGCGGCGGCGCGCTCGGCAAGATGCTGACGCCGTTCTCGCTCGGCCTCGGCGGCCCGCTCGGCTCGGGACGCCAGTGGATGAGCTGGATCGCCATCGACGACGCGATCGGCGCGATCCACCACGCGCTGGTCACGCCGGGGCTGTCGGGCGCGGTCAACGCGACCGCGCCGAACCCCGTGCGCAACGCCGTCTTCACCCGCATACTGGGCCGCGTGCTGGGGCGCCCGACGCTGTTTCCGGCCCCGGCTTTCGCGCTGAAGCTGGCCTTCGGCGAGATGGCCGAGGCGCTGCTGCTGGGCGGACAGCGGGTGCTGCCGCGGCGGCTGGAGCAGAGCGGTTACCGTTTCCGCTTCGCGGAGCTGGAGCCGGCCCTGCGCCACGTGCTCGGCCGCTGAAGCGGTCGAGGAGGGAGCGATGGCCGAGGCGATCGTCGTCGGCGCCGGGCTCGCGGGACTCGCCTGCGCCCGCGTGCTGCACCGCGCCGGCGTGGACGTGCGCGTGCTCGAGGCGGCGGACGGCGTCGGCGGCCGGGTGCGCACGGACGTCGTCGAGGGCTTCCGCCTCGACCGCGGCTTCCAGGTGCTGCTGACGGCCTACCCCGAGGCGCGCACCGTCTTCGACTACGCGGGGCTCGACCTGCGCGCGTTCCGGCCGGGCGCGATCGTGCGCCGCGGCGGCCGCTTCCACCGCCTCGGCGACCCGTGGCGCGAGCCCTCTTCGGCGCTCGGCACGCTGCTCGCCGGCGTCGGCAGCCTGGTCGACAAGCTCCGCATCGCGGGGCTGCGCGCGGAACTCGCCGACCTGCCGCTGGACGCGGTGCTGGCGCGCCCCGAGCGCTCGACGCTCGCGGAGCTGCAGCGGCGCGGCTTCTCGGCCGCGATGATCGACGGCTTCTTCCGCCCGCTGCTGGGCGGCATCCTGCTCGACCGCTCGCTGAGCACCTCCAGCCGCATGTTCGAGTTCGTGTTCCAGATGATGGGCGCGGGCGACGTCGCGGTGCCGGCGCGCGGCATGGGCGAGCTGCCGCGCCAGCTCGCCGCGGCGCTGCCGGCTGGCGTCCTCCGGCTGGAGACGGCCGTGGCCGGCGTGGAGCGCGGCAAGGTCGGCCTGCGCGGGGGCGAGACGCTGGCGGCGCCCGCGATCGTGGTCGCCACCGAGGGGCACTCCGCTCATCGGCTGCTGGGCACCGCCGTCGCCGACCCCGGCGCGCGGGCGGTGTTCGCGCTGCACTTCGCGGCGCCGCGGCCGCCGATCGACGAGCCGATGCTGGTGCTGGGCGGCGACGGCGACGGCCCGATCAACAACCTGGCGCCGACCAGCCTCGTGGCTCCCGAGTACGCGCCTTCGGGCCAGCACCTCGTGACCGCCTCCGTGCTCGCGGAGAGCGCGCAGGCGTTCGGGCTGGAGGCCGCCGCCGGGCCGGCGTTCGTCGCCGAGAACCCGAGCTCCGAGCCCGCGGTCCGGCTCGTCGCCGCGGCGCGCGACCAGATGCGCGCGTGGTTCGGCTCGCCGGTGCGCGAGTGGCGGCTGCTGCGGATCGACCGCGTGAGCGCCGCACAGCCGCGCCAGGATCCCGGCGCGCTGCAGCCGGCGGAACGGCCCGTGGCGCTCGGCGAGGGCCTGTTCGTCTGCGGCGACCACCGCGAGACGGCCTCGATCCAGGGCGCGCTGCACTCGGGTCGGCGCGCCGCGGACGCGGTCCTGCGCCACCTCGGGCGCACGGCGTAGCGCGCCTGGCGGGCCCCGGGCGGCGCTACGATCGCCGCCACGAGGGGAACGCCATGAAGCCACCGGCCCAGCTCACGCTCCGCGAGACCGACACCGCGCGCCTCGGGCAGCTCACCCGCGACCGGGTCGGCATCGGCACGCTCGAGCGCTACACGGGCAGCGCGGCCGCGGAGTTCCAGCGCTACGTGCTGCTCACCAACTTCGAGCTCTACGTCCACGAGTTCGCCCGCCGCTTCGACGCCGAGGTGCGCCGCGGCTCGGTGATGATGGCCGCCCACAGCCCGCGGCGGGGGCTGTCGATCGTCGACATGGGCGTGGGCTCGCCGACCGCGGCGCTGATCGTCGAGCTGCTGGCGTTCGTCAGGCCGCACGCGGTGCTGCTGCTGGGGATGTGCGGCGGCCTGCGCGACAGCTACGCGGTCGGCGACTTCTTCAACCCGGTGGCGGCGATCCGCGACGAGGGCACGTCCGACTTCTTCCTGCCGCCGCAGTGCCCGGCGCTGGCCTCGTTCAAGATCCAGCGCTTCGTCTGCCGCGAGCTGGAGCGCCGTGACCTCGTCTACCACACGGGCGTGATCCACACGACCAACGTGCGCTTCTGGGAGTTCGACGAGCCGTTCCGCGCCCGCCTGCGCGAGGAGCGGGCGCAGGCCATCGACATGGAGTGCGCGACCCTGTTCACCGCCGCCTACGCACGGAAGGTCGCTCTCGGCGCCCTGATGCTGGTCTCCGACCTGCCGCTGCGCGAGGGGGGCGTCAAGACCCGGGAGAGCGCGCGCCAGGTGTTCGAGAAGCACACCGCGATCCACGTCGACACCGGGATCGCGGTGCTCGACGAGCTGCGGGCGAAGAAGGTCAACGTCTTCGGCCTCCGGCCCTAGAGACTCGCGGAACCCGCCGCCCCCCTGTCGCGTATTCGCTGGTGAAGAAACGTGACGCGGGTCACGGCGAGGGGGGCGTCCCGGCGCCGCCCCGCGAGGAGGAGGGCCATGCTGGAGCTGCTGGTCGGGCTCGCGATCGGAGTGGGCCTGCTGGTGCTGCTGCCGATCCTGCTGCTGAAGCTGGTGTTCGGCGTGCTCGCGTTCGCGCTCTGGCTGCCCTTCAAGCTGATCGGGCTGGCGTTCGGCCTGGTCTGGAACCTGCTGGCCGGCCTCGTGAAGCTCGCCTTCTCGGTCTTCGGCGTGCTGGCGCTGGTGGTGCTGGCGGTGATGACGCTGGTGCTGATCCCGCTGCTGCCGTTCCTGTTCTTCGGCGCCGTGGTCTGGGCCGCCGTCAAGCTGTTCGGCGGCTCGGGCGCGGCGCCCGCCGCCGCCTGAGCGGGGGCGCCGCCTCCGACCGTTACGGGCGGGCGGGCTGCGCTGCCAGAGCCTCGTCGATCAACGCCTTGAACTGCTCCTCGGTGAGCGTCTCGCTGAAGACGAAGCGGCCGTCGATCAGGAAGGTCGGCGTGCCGCGCACCCCGAGCTTGCCCGCCTCGTAGACGTCGCGCTGGACGACCGGCAGCGTCGCCCTGGCGTCGAAGCAGGCCAGCAGCTTCGCGCGGTCGGCCCCGGCCTTCGCGCCGACCGTCGCGACCACCTCGCGCACGTTGCGGGCGTTGACCTCGCCCTGCTTCTCGAAGAAGTGGTCGTGCAGCGCCCAGAAGGCCTCCGGCTTCTGCTCGTACGCGCAGCGCGCGCCGATCGCCGCCGCTTCGGCCCACGGGTGGATGTGGTTGAGCGGGAAGTTCTTGAAGACGAGCCTGGCGCGGCCCTCGTAGGCGGGCAGCACGTTCTTCAGCTTGCCCATGGCGTTCGCGCAGTCCGGGCACTGCAGGTCGCAGTAGGCGACGATCGCGACCGGCGCGTTCGCGGCGCCGCGGACGGGGGCGCCGTCGAGGGCGACCTTGTCGCGGTTCTCCGCGCGGACGTCGCGGAACGCGTACATGCGGCTCAGCGCGAAGACCTTGAAGTCCGCGGTGACCGCGTAGACCGCGGTCTCGGCCTTGCCGTCGCGGGTGACGCGGACCTGGAAGCGCCACTGCTCGGGCGGCTCGGCCGTCCACGCGGAGAGCACCTCGGCCTTGTCGGGCGGGGCCAGCCGGAAGTGGTCGACGACGAAGCGCTCGACCTTCGCCTTCAGGTCGGCCGGCGGCTCGGACGCGGCGGCAGCGGGATGGGCGGCGAGGCTGGCGACGACGGCGGCCACGGCGATCCAGCGGACTGATCTCATCGGGACTCCTCGTTGGTCCCGCGAGCATAAGCGGTTCAGCGCGGAGTCGTGAGCTCCCACAACACGTTGACGATCTTCCACTGGCCGTCGAGCCGCGCGACGTGCAGGTAGTCGACCCAGCCGGCCATCACCAGCTTGACCGTGGCGGCGTTGCCGGTCACGTCCAGGATCGTCACGTCCTTGAGCTGCTGGTCCGCCGGCGTGTTCTTGCCGTAGCCGGTGCGCACGCCCTGCACGAGCTGGAGCGCGCCCATGTGGTCGAGGCGCGCCCGCGCCCCGTCGCGGCCCGGCCGCACGATGCGCTTGGCGAGGTCGGGGTGCAGGGCCTTCTCCATCTGCGCGGGGTCGCCGGCGTACCAGCTCTCGGCGTAGTCGAGGGCCGCGCGGCGGATGCCCTCGGCCTCCTCCGGAGTCGGGGCGGCCGCGGCGGCGGGCAGTGCGAGGGCGAGCGCGAGGGCGAAAGCGGACAGCGGCGCGACGTTCATCGAGCTCCTCCAGGTCATCGCCATGGACGGCGGGTGCGCGGGCCGGGTTCCGCCCGCCACATCTTTTGATCCCGACGCCTCAGCGCGCGGCGGCCAGCAGCGCCGCAAGCTTGGCCGCGTCGAGCCGGCCGCCGGTGCGCACGCCCGAGCAGACGTCGAGGCCGAACGGGCCGACCTCGTCGATGGCCTGGCGCACGTTGTCCGGGCGCAGGCCGCCGGCGAGGAACAGCGGCACGTCGACGGCCTCGCGGATGCGCGCGCTGGTGGCCCAGTCGTGGACGCGGCCCGTGCCGCCGAGTTCCTTCACCGCGAGGTCCGCGTTGCCGGAGTCGAGCAGCAGCGCGTCGCTCGCCTCCTGGGCCAGCAGCGCCTCGTCGAGCGAGGCGGGACCGGTGACGTGCACGACCTGCACGATGCGGACGCCGGGCAGCGCCTCGCGCACGGCGCGCCGGGTCGCGGCCGTCGTGCGGTCGACGAGTTGCAGCGTCGTCGCCCGCAGCCGGCGCTGCTGTTCCACGATCGCGCCGGGCTCGACCAGGCTCGTCAGCAGGAACGTGGCGACCGGCGGCGGCACCCGTGCGGCGACCTGCGCGATCACGTCCTCCGCGATCACGCCGGGGCCGGACGGCATCGCCGACACCAGGCCGAGCGCGTCGGCGCCGAGCCCCGCGGCCAGCTCGGCCTCGGCCAGGCTGGCGATGCAGCAGACCTTGACCCGCGGGCGCGCGGCCGGTTTCACATCGTCTCCGCGGGGTCCGGCGGCAGCACCTCGAGCCGCAGCCGGCGCGCGGGCAGCGCCGCCACGTGCGCCGCGAACTCCTCGTTGAACAGCGCGCCGGAGCGCGCCTGGCGCGCGCGGTGCAGCGCCCGGCGACCGCTCCAGCCGAGGTAGGTGAGCGCGGTGGTGGCGACCAGCATCGAGCGGTTGAAGCCCATCCGGCAGTGCACGAGCACGACGTGCCCGGCCGCCACCAGGTCCGCGACCATGCGTCCCAGGGCGTCGAGCTTGCGCAGGTCGGGCAGCGCCTCGTCGAGGATCGGGAAGTAGATGTAGAGCAGCGCGTTCGGCGCTTCCGGCACGCCTTCGTCGACGTCGCCGTCCATGTCGACGATGGTGTCGACCCGCAGCCGCTTGACCAGGTCCCAGTCGTCGATCTCGCCCGAGACGAGGAGCGTGCCCTCGTCGTTGATCGCCACTGCCTCCATCCGCTCCTCCCGCTCGCGAGCGCCAAGTCTGGCACGGCGCGAGCCGGCGGCGGCGGCCCGTAGAATGCCCGCGTGACACTCGAAGACGAGCTCCGCGGCCACGCCGCGGTGGACGCGGCCGAGGCCCGCGACCTCGCGGTGATCCGCGACTTCGTCGCCCGCCACGCGAACCCGTTCGACCGCCGCATCGTGGAAGGCCACCTGACCGGCAGCGCCGTCGTGCTGTGCGAGAGCGGCGAGCGGGTGCTGCTGCTGCACCACCGCAAGCTGGAGCGGTGGCTGCAACCTGGCGGGCACGCCGAGCCGGGCGAGCGCTCGGGCGCGGCGGTCGCGATGCGGGAGGCGCTCGAGGAGACGGGGCTCGCCGGCCTGCGCCTGCACCCCGGGCCGCCGCCGCTGCTCGACGTCGACGTACACGAGATCCCCGCCCGCCGCGACGAGCCGGCCCACCTCCACCTCGACCTGCGCTACCTCGTGCTCGCGCCGCGCGCGGCGGAGCCGCGGCGCCAGGAGGAGGAGTCGGCGGACCTGCGCTACTTCGCCTGGGACGAGCTGGCCGCGCTCGACCTCGACCCCGGCCTGCGCCGGGCGCTGGCCAAGGCCCGCGCCCGGCTCCGCGGCTGATGCCCCCGCCGCTGCTCCCCGCGCTCGTCGAGAACGTCGAGCGGGTGATCCTCGGCAAGCGCGAGGCGGTCGAGCTGGTGGTCGCCGCGCTGCTGGCCCGCGGCCACGTGCTGCTCGAGGACGTGCCCGGCGTCGGCAAGACCGTGCTGGCGCGCGCCCTCGCCCGCTCGCTGCACGCCGACTTCCGGCGCGTGCAGTGCACGCCCGACCTGCTGCCGTCCGACATCACGGGCGTCTCCGTGTACGACCCTCGCGCGCTCGCCTTCGACTTCCGTCCCGGTCCCGTGTTCACGAACGTGCTGCTGGCCGACGAGGTGAACCGGGCGACGCCGCGCACCCAGTCCGCGCTGCTGGAGGCGATGGAGGAGCGCCAGGTGTCGGCCGACGGCACGACGCGCCCGCTGCCGGACCCGTTCTTCCTGATCGCCACCGAAAACCCGATCGAGATGGCCGGCACCTTCCCGCTGCCCGAGGCCCAGCTCGACCGCTTCCTGGTCCGCGTCTCGCTCGGCTACCCCGACGACCAGACCGAGGTCCGGCTGCTGCTCGCGCAGCGCGCCGTGCACCCGCTGCACGCCCTGCAGCCGGTCGCCACGCTCGACGAGCTGCGCGCGGCGCAGGACGCGGCGGCGTCCACTTTCGCCCACGAGCTGATCGCGCGCTACGTGCAGCGCCTCGTCGCCGAGACCCGGCGCCACCCGCAGGCGACGCTGGGCGCCAGCCCGCGCGGCGCGCTCTCGCTGCTGCGCGCCGCGCAGGCGCTGGCCGCGCTGCAGGGCGCCGCTTTCGTGACGCCCGACCACGTGAAGCGGCTGGCGGTGCCGGTGCTGGCCCACCGCGTTGTCGTCGAGCCGCGGGCGCGGGTCCAGGGCGTCGACGGGCGCCGCCTGGTCGAGGACGTGCTCGGCAAGGTGGCGGTGCCGGTGCTGCCGGGGTCGTGACCCGCTCGCGCCACCGCGGCTTCCTGGCCTTCGCCGCGGGGCTGCTGTTCGTGCTCGGGCTCCAGCTCCGGATCTTCGCGCTGGCGGCGCTGGGCCTCGCCTTCGTCGCCTGGATCGCGGCCGCGGCGCTCTCCACCCGGCGCCGCATGGCGCTCCTGTCGCTGGCACGCGAGGCGCCGGGCTCGGCCGTCGAAGACGACCACGTGCCGGTCGCGCTCTGCGTCGACAACCGCGGCGCGGGCGACGAGCACCTGCTGCTGCTGGCCGACGCCTTCGGGCCCGGCGTCGCGTTCCGCCAGCGCCTGCTCGAGCCGGGGCCGCTGCCCGGCCGGCGGCGGCGCCGCCTGCGCTACCGCGCCCACTGCGGCCGCGGCTTCGGCGCCTTCACGCTGGGCCCGCTCGCGCTCGAGCTCTCGGACCCGCTCGGCCTCGTCCACCACCAGCGCTCGTTCGGCGGCGTCGCGCCGTTCGTCGTCTACCCGCGGGTGCCGCCGGTGGCGGGCCTCGAACGCCTCGGCAGCCGCCGCAGCTTCGCGCTCGAGGAGCGCAGCCTGGCGCGGCCCGGCGCCAGCCTCGCCTACCTCGGCGCCCGCGAGTACCGCGCCGGCGACGACGTGCGGCGCATCCACTGGCCGGCGACCGCGCGGCGCGGCACCCCGGTCGTGCGCGAGCACGAGACCGACCTGACGCCGCGGCTCACGCTGCTGGTCGACCTGGCCCGCGCCCACCGCGCCGGCACCGGCCGCCGCTCGACGCGCGAGTACGTGCTGCGCGCGGCCTGCGGCATCGTCGCCGCCGCGGCCCGGCGCGGCGACGACGTGGAGCTCGTCGCCACCGCCGCCCGCGGCGTGCACGCGCCGCCGGGGCGCGGTGACGCCCACGCGGCGCTGTGCATGGAGGCGCTCGTGCGCACGAACCAGGACGGTCCGCGCGAGCTGCTCGACGCGCTGCTCGACCACGCCCCGCTGCTGCCGCGCGGCGCCGTGGTCGCGCTGCTGTTCGCCACGATCCGCGTCGATCCCGCGGCGCTGCACGCGGCGTTCGCCGCGCTGCGGGCGCGCGAGGCGAGCCCGCTCGCGCTGTTCGTCGACTCGGAGAGCTTCGCGCCGATGTCGCGGCTGGCGCTGCACCCCGAGGCGGCGGCGGCCCGCCGCGACGAACTGCGGGCGCTGCTCCGGGCCTGGGGCGTCGCGGGTTGCGTGGTGGGCGCCGACGACGACCTCGCGGCAGTGCTCGGCCGCGCCGAGGCGTGGACCGGTTTCGCGTGAGCGCGCCGCGGACCACGCTCGGCGAGGCGCTGGCGCCGCTGGAGCTGGGCCGCACGGCGGCCCTGTACCTGCTCGGGCTGCACGCGGCCGGGGGCGCATGCATCGCCTGGGCCGGCGTCTCGGGGCCGGCGCTCGCGCTGCTGGCCCTCGCGCTGGCCGTGGCGGCCGGGCTCGGCCTGCGCGCGGCCGCCGACTTCGACCGCATCGAGCGCCGCGAACGCGAACGCGCCGCGCTGCTGGGCGCGCTGCTCTACGCGCTGGTGGCCGGCCTCGGGCTCGGCCTCGCCGTCGTCGCGCCGCAGCCCGCGCTGCTGCGCCGGGTGGCGCTGGCCGGGGCCGCGGCGCAGGGCGTGCTGCTGCTGCTCGCGGGACTCGACCGGCGCGGGCTCCTGGCGCTCGCCAACGCACTGCTGCTGGTGGTGATCGCCGCGCTGCGCGGCGGCGGTGCCGCGGCCTGGGCGGTCGCCGGGGCGGGGCTCCTGATCCCCTTCGTGCTCGCCTTCGACCACGCGGCCGCCCGGCTGCTCGCGCATCCGGCACGTCCCGCGCCGGTCACCCTCGCAGCCGTGCGCGGGGCGGCGCAGTACGCGTTGCCCACGGCCGCGCTGCTGCTGGTCGCGGCGCTGCTGGTGCCGGCGCCGCCGTATGCCGTCGAGGCGCTGCCGCTCGAGCAGCTCCGCGCGATGCGCGGCGAGATCGAGGCCGCCTACCGGCGCCTGGTGCTGCTGGCGCTGTTCGGGGTCGGCGGCACGCTGGGTCTCGCCCGGCTGCTGCGTCGCGAGGACACGGGCCGCGAGGCGGTGTTCGAGGGCCTGGAGTCGGCGGTCGCCGAGGACGAGCCGCTGACGGAGGCGGCGACCGCCGACGAGGCCGGCCTCGCGGGCCCGCGCGGACGCGTCGTGCGGGCCTACGCCCGCCTGCTGGCCGATGCCGCAGCTCGGGGCCTGCGCTGGAGGCCGGCGGACACGCCGCGCGAGCGGGAGCCCCGGCTGGGCGCGGCGCGCGCCGCGGTGCAGGCCCTGACGCGGCTGTTCGAGGCCGCCCGCTACGGCCCGGCCGACCCGGGCGAAGCCGACGCACGCGCCGCCGAGAGCGCGTCGGAAGACGCCCGGCGCGGCCTGCCTCGGGCGCGCGCTAGAATGCGCCGCATTCAGTGAGCCTCCGGTTCTCCTTCGCCCTCCTCGCGTGGCTGCTCGCGGGCGTCTCCACCGCCCACGGCGAGCAGGCCCCCGCGCCGTCCGCCACGCCCGTACCGCCGCCGGCGTCCGACGTCTGGCTCGCCCGCCTGGAGACGGCGGCCGGCACGGTCGGCGTGAGGACCCCGAAGCGCCTCACCCGCGGCGAGGGCTACCACAACCAGCCGGCGTTCGCCCCGGACGGCCGCGCGCTGTACTACGTGGCGCAGGAGGGGAACCAGACCGACGTCGTGCGCTTCGACCTGCAGTCGAGCCGCGACGAGGTGTTTCGCCGCACACCCGAGCTGGAGTACTCGCCTCAGGTGCTGCCGGACGGGTCGGGACTGTCGGTCGTGCGAGTGGAGGCCGACGGGACCCAGCGGCTGTGGGCGCTGCCGTTCGCCGGCGAGCCGTACCCGATCTTCGAGAAGGTGAAGCCGGTGGGCTACTACGCCTGGGGCGACGCCGACCGCGCGGCGCTCTTCGTGCTGCCGGGCGAGAACGACGCCGACCAGCCGACGCTGCGCCTGGCTTCGCGCCGCAGCGGCAAGGCCGAGGTCGTGTTCCGCGGCGCCGGGCGCTCGATCCAGAAGTCGCCGGGGCGCGCCGCCGTCGCCTTCACGGGGTTCGGCGGCGGCGAGTGCTGGGTCCGCGAGGTGGACGTCGAGCAGGGCCACGTCACCTCGTTCGCGCGCTGCCTCGAGAAGTCGATGGACTTCGCGTGGCTGCCCGACGGCTCGTTGCTGATGGCGCGGGGCAACGAACTGTTCCGCCAGCGTCCCGGGGTCGACGAGAACTGGGTGCGCGTCCACGCCTTCGACGAGCCCGGCCTGCAGGCGCTCTCCCGCGTCGCCGTCAGCCCCGACGGCCGCTGGCTGGCCCTCGTCTCCGAGTCGCGACCGAATCCGCGCGACTGACCAGACGGATCGTCCAGAAACCTGAAGCTTGACAGGCGCGCCTCGCGCGCCGAGCTTCCCATAGACCATCTATGGGAAAGAACGACCCCGACCTGCTGCCCGGCACTCTCGAGGTGCTCGTGCTGCGCGTGCTCGCGCGCGGCCGCGCCCACGGCTTTGGCATCGCGCAGTCCATCCACCTGCTGTCGTCGGAGGTGCTGCGCGTCGAGGAGGGCTCGCTCTACCCCGCGCTGCACCGGCTGGAGGCGCGGGGCCTGGTGGCCGCCGAGTGGGGCCTCTCGGAGAACAACCGCCGCGCGCGCTTCTACGCGCTCACGGCTGCCGGGCGCCGCGAGCTGTCGCGCGGCGAGGCGGAATTCCGCCGCGTCGCCGGCGCGGTGTTGCGCGTCCTGGAGGAGGCCTGATGGGCGGATCGACTGGCTGGCGAGCGAGGCTGCGCGCGCTCTTCGCGCGCGACGACGTGCGCGCGGAGCACGCCGAAGAACTGCAGTTCCACCTCGAGATGCGGGCTGCAGAACTCGAGCGCGGCGGCCTGGCGCCGGACCAGGCGCGACGCAAGGCGCGGCTCGCCTTCGGCAACCCGGAGTCGCTGCGGGAGGCGAGCACCGACGCGTTCGCCTTCGCGCGGCTCGAGGACTGGGCGCGGGACCTGCGCCTGGCCGGCCGGCGGCTGCGGCGGGCGCCGGCCTTCGCCGCCGTGGCGCTGGCGACGCTGGCGCTGGGCATCGGCGCCAACACCGCCCTGTTCGCCGCGATCGACGCCGTGCTGCTGAGGCCTCTGCCGTGGGACCAGGCGGAGGCGCTGGTGCAGGTCGACGAGGTGCGCCGCGCGACCGGCGAGTCGATGGCCGTGGCGCCGGCCAACCTGCGCGACTGGCACGTGCCGGCGTTCGAGGGCGTCGCCGCCTGGGCCGCCCAGCGGATGGAGCTGGCCGGCGCGGGCGAACCCGAGACGCTGTCGGGCCAGGTCGTCGGCCAGGGCTACTTCGAACTGCTCCGCGTGCGCCCTGCACTCGGCCGCACGTTCGTGGCGGCCGACTTCGACCCGACGGCGCCACCCGTGGCGCTCGTCTCCGACGGGCTGTGGCGGCGGCGCTTCGGGGCCGATCCCGGCCTGCTCGGCCGCCAGCTCCAGCTCGGCGGCCTGATGCACGAGGTGGTCGGCATCCTGCCCCCCGGTGTGCGCACTCCGGGCGACCTGCGCGAGGCCCGGCCTTTCGACGTGCATGTCCCGGTGCGGCTGCCGCGCGAGATGCTCGAGCGGCGCAGCGAGCACCTGGTCCGCGCGTTCGCGCGCCTCGATCGCGACGCCACCCTCGACCAGGCGCGGGCCCAGCTCACCGCGGTCTCCGAGCGGCTCGCGGCGCAGTTCCCGGAGAACCGCGAGGTGCGGGCCAGTGCGCGACCGCTGCGCGAGATGGTCGTCGGCAGCGCCCGCGGCAGCCTGCTGCTGCTGCAGGCCGCGACGGCGGCCGTGCTGCTGATCGGCTGCGCCAACCTGGCGGGCCTGATGGTCGTCCGCGGCCTGGCGCGGGCGCGCGAGCTGGCGGTGCGCAGCGCACTCGGCGCGCGGCGGGCCGTGCTGGTCCGCGAGTCTCTGGCCGAGGCCCTGCTGCTGGCCGCCGGAGGCGCCGGGGCCGGGGGCGCGCTGGCTCCGGCCCTGCTCTCCTTCCTGCAGGCCACGGCGCCCGTGGGCACTCCGCTGCTGGCGTTCGCCACGATCGACTGGCGCTCGGTCGCCGCAGCCGCCGCGCTGGGCACGGCCTGCGCGCTGGTGACGGGCCTGCTGCCAGCCCTGCGCGTGCTGCGCCATCCCGCGGCCGACGTGTTGCGTGCCGACGCGCGAACCGTGCCCGGCGGCGCCTGGGGCGCGCGGATGGTGGCGGCCCAGGCGGCGCTCGCTCTCGCGCTCGGTTCGGGCGGCGTGCTGCTGGTACGCAGCCTCGCGGCGCTCGAGGCCGTGCCGCTGGGCTACGACGCCGATCGCGTGTTGTGCCTGTCGCTCGACCTGCCGCCGTCGCGCTATCCCGATGCGGCGCGCCGGCTGGCCTTCTTCGAACAGCTCCAGGAGCGGGTGGCGGCGCTGCCCGGGGTCGAAGCGGTGGGCTTCGCCAATCGCTTCCCGCTGCGCGGCGGCTGGGGCACGGGGATCCACGTCGACGGCATGCCCGAGGTTTCGCACCCGCTCGAGGCCGACGCCCAGGCCGTCAGCCCCTCCTACTTCGGGACGCTCGGCATCCCGGTGCTGCTCGGGCGCGGGTTCGAGTCCGGCGACAGCACCTCCAGCGAGCCGGTCGCCGTCGTCAACGAGGCGTTCGTGCGCCAGCACCTGGCCGGCCGCGACCCGCTCGGCCGCCGCGTGCGCCGTCACAGCGGCGCGCCGTGGACGCGCGTGGTCGGCGTCGTGCGCGACCTGCGGCGTGACGGACCGGCGGAAGCGGCGACCCCGCAGGTGTACTACGCGGCCGCCCAGACGCAGCTCTACCCCGTGCGCCTGGCCGACCTCGCGGTGCGGTCGGCGGAAGGGCAGGCGCTGCTCGCCGCCATCCAGCGCGAGGTGTGGGCGATCGACCCGCAGCAGCCGCTCGACCGCATTGCGACGCTCGCCGCGGCCCTCGATCGCGATCTCGCGCCGCGGCGCTTCGCGGCGCGAGGCCTGGCGGGCCTGGCCCTGGTCGCCCTGGGACTCGCACTGCTCGGCGTCTACGGCACGACGGCCCACACCGTCTCGCGACGCATCCCCGAACTCGGAGTCCGCCTCGCGCTGGGTGCGGTGCCGGCGCGCCTCGCCGCCGCGGTCCTCGGGCAGTCGGCCCGGCAAGTGGCGGCGGGCATCGGCCTCGGGCTGCCGCTCGCGCTCCTGCTGGGCCGGTCCCTCGAGTCGCAGCTCGTGGGCGTGACGCCTCTCGACCCCGCATCGATCGCTGCGGCGGCGGCGCTGCTGCTCTCCGGCGGGGCGCTCGCGGCCTGGCCGACGGCACGCCGGGCCGCTCGCGTCGATCCTTCGGCTGCGCTCCGGGTCGAATAGGCGAGCTACGGCCGCAGCGGGCGCCGCAGGTGTGGGTGTAGGCCGGCACGTCGTGGCGCTCGCGCAGGCCTTCGCCTTGACCGGGTCGTCCATCAGCGCCAGCAGCCCGTTCTCGTAGTCGAGCAGCTCGAGGAACTGCGAGAACGGGGAGAACACCTCGGAGTGGACGGAGACGTCGCCGCCGGCCAGGGCTCTCACCCGCCGCAGCGTGTCGAAGTGCCAGGGCGGGAAGAAGTCGCGGTCCCCTGGCGAAGGCCGCGCTGTCGTGCCAGACCTCGATCGCGTCGAGCCCGGCCTGCAGGAAGTAGTGGCCGAGCGAGAGCTGGCACATCAGCGGCACGCGGTCGGGCCGGAATGAAGAACGGGCCGGGGCGAGGCGCCCCGGCCCGTCGACGGACCGGCCCGGCAGCGCCGGGCCGGGACCGGTTTCGACTAGAAGCGGAAGCCGACGGAGGCCTGGAACGTCCGCGGCGTCGCGTAGTTCGCGTTGCCGGTGGCCTTGCCGAAGTTCGCGCCCTTGGTGTAGGTGGTCGCCAGGCCGAGGTTGTCGACCGGGGCGCCCGCCGTCCGCACCGCCGTGATGGTGGTGTTCCAGGTGATCAGCTTGTCGTTGTTGAAGGCGTTGCGGACTTCGGCCTTGAACCACGGACGGAACGTCTTCCACACCTTGACTTCGTAGTTCATCGCGAAGTCGAACAGGTGGAACGAGGCGAACTCCTCGGAGCCGCGGCCGCCGAAGAAGATCGTCTGCGCGCCGGGCATCGACGCGTAACCCGGGTTGAGCGCGCGCTGGATCGCCGTCGCGCCGCCGCCGCCAGCCGTCAGGCTGTAGGCCAGGCCGGAGTTGAAGCGCCACAGGCCGGACAGCGACAGGTCGCCAGCGTTGCCCAGGTCCAGGTTGTACGTCGTCCAGACGCGGGCCTTGTGCTGCTGGTAGTCGTTGGTCTTGCCGTAGGGGAAGTGACGCTCCTCGGAGTAGATCTCCGGGCGGTCGCCGATGATCGAGTAGCTGCCCGGGGTGTTGGTGCCCTCGCCCTCGAAGTTGCCCTCGTTCTTGAGCTGGTTCGTGTAGTGGCCGGCGATCGACCAGTTGTCGGTCAGGCGGTAGCTGGCCTCGAACTGCAGGCTCTGGAACTTGCGCTCGGCGAAGTCGCTGTTGCGGACCACGACGTTGTCGAACGTGCCGAAGTTGACGCCGTCGACGATGACGGTGGTCTTGCCGGCGGCCGTCGGGTTGTCGATGAAGTCCTCGAGCAGGTCGCCCATCACGCGGTTCGTGTAGATGACCTTGAACTCGCCCTTGCTGCCGAGGCGGGCGCCGTACTGCAGCGTCCACTCCTTGGTGCGCGGGGTGCCGAGGCCCTCGGCCAGGAACACGTTGGCGGTCGGGAACGAGCCGTCGATGATCTCGTAGTTGCGGATGTCGAAGCCGGGCGCGAAGTTCAGGCCCTGGCCGGCCGGGCCGGTGTACACGTAGAGCCGGTAGTTCGGCGTGCCGACGTTCGAGTTGTCCGCGAACTGGGTCTCGGACGCCTTGCCCGCGTAGTGCGCGTAGGTCGCGAACACGCGGTGCTTGCCGTCACCCTTGACGTCCCAGGTCGCGCCGATGCGCGGCACGAGCGAGGAGGTGTCGGCACCGGCCTGGACCTGGGTCGCGTCCGTCTTGATCTGCTCGAAGCGGGCGCCGAGGTTGAAGCTCCAGCGGTCGTTCAGGGTCCAGCGGTCGTTGACGTAGAAGCTGTTGGTCGTGATGTCGATCTGCGCGTTGCGGACCGGGTCCCAGCGCTCGAGCAGGTTGCGGCCCGGCACGAACGTCGGGATCAGGCGGCCGTTGGAGAACTGGACGACGCCGCCGATCTCCAGCGGGTCGGCGTCGAAGACGTAACCGGTCGAGGACTGGCTGTTGCCGCCGGTGCGGGTCGACTTGTAGTTCTCGAAGCCGAACTTCAGGTCGTGGCGGCCGTAGTCGGCCGTCGACAGGAAGTAGGACAGCGCCGCGGTGATCTGCTTGTTGTCGCGGTTCTCCGGGTCGGCGTTGTCGAAGTACGGCGCGTTGTAGTGGCTGACCGCGGCGACGCTGCCGAAGCCGAGCGCGAGGAACGGCGAGTCCACGATGTCCGTGAACGAGCTGCCCGAGTCGCGGAAGCCGAACTTCTTCTGCGAGTACTGCGCCTCGAAGAACAGGTTGGCCGACAGCACGCCGTTGTAGTTGGCCACCAGCAGATCGTTCGGCAGCGTGCGGGAGATGATCGTGCGCGGGTCGATCGAGAAGCCGAACGACGGCTGGGTCTGGTCGGTCGAGTTCTTCGCGTAGTTGACCGTGACCGTGTGGTTCGGGTTGATCGAGCCGGTCAGCTTGCCCTC
>JAANMX010000009.1_pt1 | contig 185882 bp, 167 predicted proteins | sample 7279681 | NCBI WGS metagenome assembly JAANMX01 (sample SAMN14094542, study PRJNA606508) | bioreactor metagenome | isolation source: A lab-scale SPAN reactor treating ammonium-rich wastewater day 351 | place: Ireland: Galway | collected 2018-01-01 | reverse complement strand
ACGGTATCCGGAAAGGCTCGAACAGGAACGAGCGGATGACAAGCACGACCAGGAGGATGGGAAAGAACGAGCGCGCATACTCGACCAGCACAGGATCGGATACCGCCACCGACACCCCGGGGTCTACACCACCATTTGCCGCCGCCGCGCGCCGCGGCCGGAACCAGGCCGCATCCACGGCCCAGACCAGGCCGGAAGCGGCCGTTGCCACCACCAGAACAAGAGCGAAATCCACGAGTACCGTCAGCCCATGCCTAAACCGGCATAGGTTAGCACGCGCCCGGTTCTACCGGCGCGGACCGGGCACGGCGGTCAGACCCCTGCGTCGACGAACAGCCTGAGAAGTACGTCACGATCCAGCCGGGCCACCGCGATCTCCCGCTCATCGAGGCACAGCACGGGCACCCGGTCACCGAACCTGTGCCGCCAGTCATCCCGGGTGTCCACGTCAAGAACCCGGATGGTCGCCCGCCCGCGACACAGCGGGACGAGTTCCTCCAGCATGAGTTCACAGAGATGGCAGCCACGGCGGCTGTAGACGGTGAGCTGCATGGACGCCCGTGCCTTCAGCGGCGGGCAGCGATCGGCGGGGCCGGTTGGACTTCCCGTGCGATGGCTTCCACCGTCCGCAGGGGGACATCGCCCACGGCAGTGACGAGATGGTTTTCCCGCATCAGGGTATAGGCATTGGCGGCACCCATGCGCGAAGGCCCGCCGCCCTCATCAACAGCCTGCGCACCGGCTTCGATGAACACGGAGACGCTGGCCACGCCATCCGAATAGACGAGCTGCTCAACAGGCGCACCGCCCTTCTCCGTCTGGATCCTGGCCGCGTGCAGCCGGAAACCGGGCGGCAGGGTCCGGACCTCCCAGCCAGCCGCCCCGCCGGATACCTCCGCCTGGGATGCGCCCACGCCACCCCGGACCGTGTAGTCCTCATGCGCCATGGAGGGTTCTGTCGCCGCCTCGGGAATGCGCCCGGAAAGCTGGATATCCGAGAACAGCAGCTGTTCGACGACCACACCGTCGTCGCCCGCGATCTGTACCTTGAGAGGCATGGCCGTGCTTTCATCCAGCCACAGGCGGTAACCGTAACGGTAACGGTCCATGGCCTGCACCGTGACCAGACGGGTATCGCGACCGACCAGGCGGCCCCCGCTGGCAATCGCCAGCCGGTACAGGCTCTCGTCAAACTGCGGACCCGTCGCAAACTGGCTGCGGAGTGGGCTGCCGGAACTCCCGGCCTGGCTGCGCTTGCCGACCAGCACGGAGCGCTGGTCGGGCAGGATGCAGGTCACGTCCTCGCCGCGTCGAACGATCTCGCGGCCCACTTCGTCCATGGCCGTGATCCGCTCCGTCGAGACACCGTCCTCGACGCGATGCACGATACGCATCACGGCTGCCTCGGCCCCCTGCAGCTGGACCAGCGTTCCCTCATAGTTCAGGTGCTCCAGCGCATGGCCCATCCGCTCCAGCCAGTCGCGGGCGTTGTCGTCAGCCAGGGACAGTACCGGGTGCGCCAGCAACAGCCCCGCCAGCAGCACCGACCGGCACCAGGCCTCTGACCCGGGGATATGGCGGGACGGGCTCATCGGGCCGGGACGCGTTCCACGGCCGGCATGGCCGCGGCATAGGGGCGCTGGCTGACGATGTGGGAATCGGTGACCCGGGCGGAGAGACCACCCGAGTACTCACCGTGGTACACAAGGTAATTGGTCAGGCGGCCCGTCGACAGGGATACCCTGCGGTCACCGACCGCCAGCGATCCCGTCGCCGAAGCGCCCGCCGCGACGGGAACCGGGGCCCCAGCCTGCAGGGAACTGCCGTCCGGACCATCGACCTGAACCACGGGAATGCCGGTAGACGCCGGCGGGCGCAGCACGGCGACCAGCACGAACACGGCAAGCCCGAGGCCGGCGACCGCCGCCGCCGGCAGCAGCCGCGTCGAAGTACGCCGGGGTCGCTCCACTGTGGTTGCAGCGACTGAAGGTTCATCACTGCCCTGCTCGTCCAGAGCCGCCCCGACACGCGCCGCCAGCCCCCGGGTGGCCAGGGAGACAGCCAGCGAACGGCCACCGGTGTCCCTGAGGACGCTGCCAATCAGCGCATACCGGGCAAGACGCGAACGCTGCTCCGGCTCGCGCACGAGCCGGGCAGCAAGCAGTTCGAGCTCTTCCGGAGGTAGCTCGTCATCCAGCCACGCGGAGATCTGTTCACCGGCAGTATCCCTGCTCATCCCTGGTGCCCCCTGTCGGCGGTCGATCGCCGGCCCTCAGTCAAGCAGGTGCCGAATGGCAACATCGATCGCCTCCCGGCCGCGAAAAATCCGGGAACGGACGGTGCCGACCGGGCAGTCCATCGCGACCGCAATTTCTTCATAGCTGAGACCCTCGACTTCCCGCAGGAGAATGGCGGTGCGCAATTCCTCGGGTAATGCGGCAATGGCGCCTTCCAGCGTGGTGCGCAACTGCTCCTGCATTGCGAGCCCCTCCGGCGTCTCGTCCTCGCGCAGATCAGGATGGGCATCGTGCTGCTCCCCGGCATGCGCATCCAGTTCATACGCGACAGGCTTGCGCTGAAGGGAAACCAGATAATTCTTGGCCGTATTGATCGCAATACGGTACAACCACGTATAGAAAGCGCTCTCTCCGCGAAAGCCCGGCAGCGCCCGGTAGGCCTTGATGAAGGCCTCCTGGGACACGTCCAGAGCTTCGGCCGGATCACGAACGTAGCGCATGACGAGCTTCACAATCTTTTGCTGATACTTCAGTACCAGCAGATCGAAGGCGCGTCGATCGCCCCGCTGGGCACGCTCCACGAGAGCCAGATCGCCGCCTGTTCCTGCCATGCCCGGGGTCCTGTTATGGATCGCGGGCGCCGTCCTCTCACCCCCGGTCAGACCCGGAGGGTCGTGGAAAGTTCGCCGCCCGGACGGAAGGTCACAGGCCAGCAAACCCGGTGATCCCGTTTAGGCTCCGTGGTAGTGCGGCGCAGCGCCCGGCGTGATTCTACGTGAATGGCAGGCCCCTGGGTTCAGGACCCGCCGTAGCGCAGCCGGACGCGCAGCCGGCGCCAGAGCGGAGCCGGCAGCAGGTCGCGAAAAACGATGACCGCGTGGTACCCGCCATCCGGCGAACTGAAGGCCAGGCCGGCTGCGCGGTCACCCAGCACCCAGAAACCGACCAGCACCGTCCTCGTGACTACCGGGTGCCCCCGCCGGCCGGTGACGACGGACGCCGTGTCGGCTGCCAGCAGGATGCGCCCCACGAAATGCGGCGAGGCGGGCAGATGCCGCCGGATGCCGCAAAGCCCGACGGCCACGGTCACGAAGGCCATGGCCAGCGCCAGCCCGGGCGGCAGGTCACAGCGGGCAAGTGCCACAAGGGCAGCAAGCGCAAGGCACAGGATCAGGAGCGCTGTCCGCCAGCAGGCGGAGCGCTCAATGTCGAGCGTGAGCAAGAAGCCGTTGGAGCACATCGCGCAGGTGCGGATTCTCCGCGGGCACATGCCCGCCCAGCCAGTCGACTATCTCGGGATCCTGGGCAGAAAGCAGCGCTTCAAAGGCCTGCTGCTCGGCCGGCGGGGCGTGCAGGAATTCCCGGTCGAGGTAGCGCATCAGCAGCACGTCCAGCTCGCGCATGCCGCGGCGGCAGCGCCAGCGCAGGCGGGCAAGATCCCGCGCTTCCACCGTACTCAGAGCTGCCGCTCGGCCAGCATCCGCTTCGTCGCGGCGATTGCCCGGGCCGGATTCAGGTCCTTGGGACAGGCATAGGTGCAGTTCATGATCGTGTGGCAGCGATACAGGCGGAACGGATCCTCGAGAAAGTCGAGCCGCTCCCCGGTGGCCTCATCCCGGGTATCCACCAGCCAGCGGTACGCCGCCAGCAGCGCGGCCGGTCCCAGATAGCGGTCACTGTTCCACCAGTAGCTGGGACAGCTGGTCGAACAGCAGGCGCAGAGGATGCATGCCGACGGACCGTCGATCAGTTCCTGGTCAGCCTTGGCCTGCAGGCGCTCCCGGTCGGGTGGCGCCGGCGTGCGGGTCTGGAGCCACGGCTTGATGGAGGCGTACTGGGCATAGAAATTGGTGAGGTCGGGAACGAGGTCCTTGATGACCGGCATGTGGAGCAGCGGGTAGATCCTGACGTCCCGGCTTATGTCGGTGATGGCCTGGGTGCAGGCCAGCGTATTGGCGCCATCGATGTTCATCGCACAGGAGCCACAGATCCCTTCGCGACAGGAGCGCCGGAAGGTCAGCGTGGCATCGATCTCGTTCTTGATCTTGATCAGCGCATCCAGAACCATCGGACCGCAGCGGCCGAGGTCGATCTCGTAGGTATCCAGACGGGGATTGCCGCCGGACTCCGGATCGTAGCGATAGATCTCGAAGCGCCGCACAGGTCCCACGGCGGGCGGGTTGCCCGGCAGCGGGTGCGTCTTGCCCTTTTGCACCCGCGATCCCGCGGGCAATCTGAACTCTGCCATGCTCAGTATGTCCGCGCCTTGGGGGCGACGGTCTCCACTTCGTCTGTGAGGGTCTGCAGCGTGACCGGGCGATAGTCCAGGCCAACCGTGCCCTGCCCGTCAATCCACACCAGGCTGTGCTTGAGCCAGTTCACGTCGTCGCGGGCCGGAAAATCCTCACGGGCATGGGCTCCGCGGCTCTCTTCCCGCTTCCCCGCCGAGGTGATGGCAACCATGGCCTGCTGGAGCAGGTTGTCGAGTTCCAGCGTTTCGACCAGGTCGGTGTTCCAGACCAGGCTTCGATCGGTCACGCGGACGTCGGCAAAGGAGGCAAGGCAGCGGGCCAGCAACACACGTCCCTCCTCGAGGGATTCGCCGGTGCGGAAAACTGCCGCATGGGACTGCATGATCCGCTGCATCTCCAGCCGGATCTCCGCTGTCGGTCGTGAGCCCGTGGCGTTACGCAGGCGGTCCAGCCGGCCGATCGACGTATCGGAAACGTCCTTGCGCAGTGCGCGCTGCCGGGCGCCCGGCGTCAGGGTCGCGGCGCAGCGCCGGGCTGCGGCCCGACCGAAGACGACCAGGTCGAGCAGCGAATTGGACCCGAGCCGGTTCGCCCCGTGCACCGACACGCAGGCCCCCTCGCCGATGGCCATCAGGCCGGGCACCTGCGCGTCCTTCCCGTCAGCGCCGAGGGTAAGAGCTTCGCCGTGCACGTTGGTCGGGACACCGCCCATGTTGTAGTGCGCGGTGGGCAACACCGGGATCGGCTCGCGCGTGACGTCAACCCCGGCAAAGATGCGCGAGGTCTCGGCAATGCCCGGCAGACGCTCACGGATCACTTCCGGTCCCAGGTGCTCCAGATGCAGGTGAATGTGGTCCTTGTGCTCGCCAACGCCCCGCCCTTCACGAATCTCGATGGTCATGGCGCGGCTGACCACATCGCGCGACGCAAGGTCCTTGGCATTCGGCGCATAACGCTCCATGAAGCGCTCGCCGGCCGAGTTGGTCAGGTAACCGCCCTCGCCCCGAACGCCTTCGGTAATCAGGCAGCCGGCACCGTAGATACCCGTCGGGTGAAACTGGATGAACTCCATGTCCTGCAGCGGCAAGCCGGCGCGCAGGACCATGCCGTTGCCGTCCCCCGTGCAGGTGTGGGCCGATGTACAGGAAAAATAGGTGCGGCCATAGCCGCCTGTCGCCAGGATGGTGCGCTGGGCACGAAACCGGTGGAGTTTGCCGGTGGCCATCTCCAGCGCGACCACGCCGCGACATTCGCCGTCCTCCATCAGGAGGTCCAGGGCAAAGAATTCGATGAAGAAACTGGCCTGATGCCGGAGCGACTGCTGGTACAGGGCGTGCAGCATCGCGTGGCCGGTGCGATCCGCCGCAGCACAGGTGCGCTGGGCCGTGCCCTTGCCGAACTCCGTGGTCATGCCGCCGAAGGGCCGCTGGTAGATACGTCCATCCTCGGTCCGGGAGAAGGGCACGCCGAAATGTTCCAGTTCGATGACGACCGCTGACGCCTCCTTGCACATGTACTCGATGGCGTCCTGGTCGCCGAGCCAGTCGGAACCCTTGACGGTGTCGTACATGTGCCAGCGCCAGTCATCAGGGCCCATGTTGCTGAGGGCCGCACTGATACCGCCCTGCGCGGCCACGGTGTGGCTGCGCGTCGGAAAGACCTTGCTGATGCACGCGGTGGACAACCCCGCCTCCGCGAGGCCCACCACGGCCCGGAGGCCTGCGCCGCCGGCGCCCACCACGACCACGTCGTAGGTGTGGTCGGTAAACGTATATGCATTGCTCATACGGGAGCTCGCGCCGCGATCAGGACCACGGCCAGGACACCGGCAGCCCCCAGGGCGAAATGCCCGAGACGGAGCAGTACCAGCACCGCGACGCGCACGGCCGGAGCATGGATGTAATCCTCGGCAACCACCTGGGTTCCTAGGCTGGAGTGGTACACCAGCGCCACCACCAGAAGGGCCAGGAGCAGCGCGTGCAGGGGATCGGCCACCCAGGCGTTGACGGTGTAGAAATCCAGACCCGGCAGGGTCACGAGCGAGACGGCGAACCACAGTGTCAACGGGACCAGCGCCACCGCCGTCAGTCGCTGCGCAAGCCAGTGCCCGGTACCGGAACCGGCGGAGCCGAGGCCCAGCACCTGCCCCATCGGCGACTTGAGACTCATGCACCACCCCCGGCCAGTGCCAGCACCCAGAACAGGGCCGTGAGCAACAGCGCGGCGCACACCACCACGATCCCGGACCGCCTCGCCACCGCCCGGTCGAATCCGCGATCGGCATCCCAGGCCAGATGCCGGAGGCCGTTACACAGGTGATAGCTGAAGGCAAAGGTCCAGCCGAGGATCAGCAGCTGCCCGAACAGGCTGTCCAGCAACCAGCCGAGCTGTGCGTAGGCCAGCTGCCCGGACGCGAGCGCCACGAGCCAGCCCACGAGGACGACCGCACCCGCCGTCAGCGCAAGCCCGGTAGCACGATGCAGGATCGACAGTGAACTGCTGATCTGCCAGCGATACACCTGCAGATGCGGTGACAACGGCCGCGATAGTTGTGTCATTGGTTTCTCCACCCGGCCTTATCCCGCCGGACTGATCGTCCGGCCAGGTGCCGCGGTTTTTTCAGCCACGAAGTCCTCCGGATCCGGTGCGCGCTTGCACTTTCCCGAAGTAACAGCCTCAGAAATCTATGCAGCGCCCGCCTCTCTCCCAGTCGCCAAAACGGGTGGGTTCAGGGCCTGCGGGGCCACCCACCTCTTGCGGCCGGACAGGGCCTTTCAGCGCCGGACCTGCCGACCCGGCAAGCGCTACGGTCGGAACCCTCGGTGCGGCATCGGAATCGTCATCGGGCGGGAGGCTGGGCACCCCGCTAGTGTGCCAGAATCAGCCACGCCGCTCCAGACCACGGCTGGGGTCTGGCTGGAATTTCCTCGGCCCACACAGGATCTCATGTGTCGCCATTTACGCTCCTCGATCACCTCCGCCTGATAACGATTGTCGGGCCGGACCGGGCGACCTTTCTGCAGGGCCAGCTGACGCAGGATGTGCTGCTGGCCCGGACGGACAGCACGCTCCTGGCCGGCTGGGCGGATGCCCGCGGCAGGCTGCATTTCGCCGGCCACCTGTTTGCCCTGGGAAGCGGCGAGGATCAGGCTCTCGCACTGCTGGTGCCGGCCGAACGTGCGCCAGCACTCACGAGCCGGCTGAAGCTCTACACATTCAGGTCACGCGTGCAGGTGACGGTAGCCGACGTTCCGCTGCTGGGAATGGCGACGGGTGGTGTGACGCCGACCGGCAGCCAGGTGCTCGCCCTGGCCGGTGACCCCTCACGGCAGCTGATTGTCGGCGACGGAACGGGCAGGACCCTGCCTGCCGGGCCGTTTGCCGCCAGCCCGGACTGGGAGCTCGCTGACATACGTGCCGGCATCCCGACGATCCATGCCGCCACCAGCGGTGAGTTCGTGCCGCAGATGGCCAACCTCGACCTGCTCGGCGGCATCAGCTTCACGAAGGGCTGCTACACCGGTCAGGAGATCGTGGCCCGGATGAAGTACCTGGGCCGGGTGAAGCGGCGCATGTTGCACTTTTCTGCTGCCGGCGCGATGCCGGCCCCGGGCGATGCCCTCTACGCGGCACGGGGCGCCGCAGGCCAGGTGGTGCGCTCGGCCCCGTCCGCGGAGGGCTCGGAGTTTCTCGCCGTGGTGGTCCTCGACGACCTGCCCGGGCCCTTCTGGCTGGACCCCGAACAGTCCCGCGCGGTCCGGCGACTCGAATTGCCCTACGCCATTCCCGGCTGAGCCCCCCGCATCGGGCCGTACGGTGCCCCCTCTACCACCGGGCCCGGCGATTGCCATGGGTTGTGCTCTGTTTGCCATCGGTTCACACACCCGGCAGCGCAGCCTGTCTACACTGCAACAAACACGAGGCAGCATCATGACCTGCGTTGCCACCCCGAACGGCATCTACCGGCAAGTACCGGGACGGTGCAGACACCTGCCCGTCGATATTCAGCAATTTCTCACCCTCAACCGTAATTTTTCTGCCGTATGGCCGGTGACCAACGCCTGCGGCCAGGTGCCGGCAAACGCTGCCCACGGGGACAGCGTCAACGGCAGCTTCAGTTACCCTGATTTACCGGAGAAAGTCGCATGAGCGAAGCAAAAACCTTGGCCCAGCCGGCACCCGCCAAGTCAAAGCTCTGGAAGCCGCCCATCGTCGGGCTCATCACCTTCGTGCTGATGTTCCTGGCCGTAGGCCTTGGTCACACCATGATGGTGATGATTGAGCACTACCTCGGACGGGACACCACCCTGGCGCTGTCACCGCTGCTCGGCTTCAGCGGTATCGTGATGCTCTGGTACGGGGTGAAGTCGAAGAACGAGACCTTCCAGACCTGGATCGGGTTCTTCGGCGCCCTCATGGTCTGGATGTGCTGGGTGGAATTCTTCTACATGTGGTACGGCCGCATGAACTGGGGAATGCTGCCCCGGATGGACGGCGCCGGCGGCCTGGAAGTCAGCGGCACCTACCCCGAGTACATGATCATGGGGTCCACGGTGGGCGTGCTGCTCATGATGCTGTGCTTCTACACCTTCGACAAGGACACCCGCTGCAACATGTTCCTCTGGTTCCAGGACAAGCTGGGCCTCAAGGAAGGTCTTGGCCCCAGCACCAAGACCGCGAAGGAGCGCAACTACGCCATCATCACCTTCATGGAGACCTTCTTCGTCACCTGGTTCTGCTATGCCTGGAACCTGCTCACCTTCGATCCGGGCCTGATGGGTACGGGCACCCTGTTTCTTGCCGTCAACCTGGCCTCCGTGTTCGTCGCCGTGGTCTGGGCGGGGTTCTGTCTCACCCGGCTCATTCAGTTCAAGCGCACGGCCACGGCCCTGCGCTACGCGATCCCGGTGGGCAACATCGCCTGGGTGAACGTCGAGATCCTGGAGAAGCTGGACCTGATGAGCCACGAGGTCTTCCTCGATCCCTGGAGCCACACGCTGGAGGCATCGGTCCTCCTGGGGGCCCTCCTGACCCTGATCACCCTGCTGTTGATCGCCCCCAAGAAGCCCTCCGAGCTGGGCCGTCGCGTCACACCCGCCACCGAATGAAGGACGGATCCCGCCCCATGAACTTCCTGAACCGAAAGCACCGCCACCAGACGCTGCCTGCCCTCGCGCTGCTGCTCGCCGCGTGCGGCGCCTCGGCCGAAACGCTGGTGATGCCCCGCGGGATGGGCGGCGTGCCCGATATCGGTGCGATCCCCTGCTCGGTGTATAACGAAATGGTGAGGATCGCCGCACTCGGCAGCCGGCACTCGCTGATCACCTGGTCCGCGGGCTACCTACAGGCGGTCACCGGCAAGTCGCTGCAGGACGCCGTGAACGCAGCAGACCGCCCGGGTTCGACCTGGACCTACAACCGCCTCGGCGATGAACTCACGGCTTTCTGCAAGGCCAATCCCGAGGCGCTGACGCGCGACGCGGTGCTCAGCGTGGCCCAGGCGCTGCAAGCCGAATAGGCTCCGCAAGCCGGATATTAGAAGCTGCCACTGGCCTCGTGGCAGCCGCCCCCGCCGGGACCTACCCGTCCCGCATGTGGGGAAACAGCAGGACGTCCCGGATGGACGCCTGGTTGGTCATGAACATGACCAGCCGGTCCACCCCGATGCCGAGGCCGGCGGTTGGCGGCATGCCGTACTCGAGGGCAGTGATGTAGTCCGCGTCGTAGAACATGGCCTCTTCGTCACCGCCGGCTTTCTGTTCTACCTGCGCCCGGAACCGCTCCGCCTGATCCTCGGGATCGTTGAGCTCGGAGAATCCGTTGGCGATCTCCCGGCCGGAGATGAAGAATTCGAAGCGGTCGGTCAGGAACGGGTCGCTGTCCGTCCGGCGGGCCAGCGGGGACACTTCGGCAGGATAACCGGTGACAAAGGTCGGCTCGCGGAGCTGGTGCTCGGCGGTCTTCTCGAAGATCTCTATCAGCAGCTTGCCCGCACCAAAGGATGCCTTCACCGGAATGCCCAGCGTCGTGCAGGCCTCGCGCAGCGCGACAGGGTCCCGGAGCCGATCCGGCGGGAAGCCCGGGTTAAAGGCGAGGACGGCCTCCTCCACCGAGATCCGGCGAAACGGCTCCGACAGGTCGTACTCGTGCCCCTGGTACTCCACGACGGGCCGGCCGGCCACATGGACGGCGAGACTGCGCAGCATGTTCTCCAGCAGGTCGATGAGCGTCGTGCAGTCGGCATAGGCCATGTAGAGCTCGAGCATCGTGAATTCGGGATTGTGCTGGGTCGACACGCCCTCGTTGCGGAAGTTGCGGTTCAGTTCGTAGACCCGCTCGAAGCCGCCGACCACGAGGCGCTTCAGGAAAAGTTCCGGCGCTACCCGCAGGTAAAGCTGCCGGTCGAGCGCATTGTGATGGGTCACGAAGGGACGAGCGACCGCCCCGCCGGGGATGGCCTGCATCATCGGTGTCTCGACCTCCATGAAGTCGAGAACGTTCAGGTACGAGCGCAGGAACTGCACCACACGGGTCCGGGTCTCGAAAACCTGGCGGGTCTTCTCGTTGACGATCAGGTCGATGTAGCGCTGGCGGTAGCGGGTCTCCTGGTCCGCAAGACCGTGAAACTTCTCGGGCAGCGGCTGCAGTGATTTGGCGAGCAGGCAGAGTTCGGCAGCCTTGATGCTGAGTTCCCCGGTCTTCGTGCGGAACACGGTACCGCGCACGCCCACGATGTCGCCGAGGTCCAGGGACCGGAACAGGGCATAGGCCTCATCCCCGATCGCGTCCTTCTGCAGGAACACCTGGATCCTGCCCGAGCGATCCTGGAGCGTGGCAAAGCTGGCCTTGCCCATGATCCGGCGGGTCAGCACGCGCCCCCCCACCTGGACCTCAACCGGGTCTGCCTCCAGGGACTCGCTGCCATGGCCCTCGTACAGGGCATGCAACTGACCGGCCAGTGCCGTTCGCCGGAAGGTGTTCGGCCAGCAGAAACCCGCCGCGCGCAGTGCGTTCAGCTTGGCGCGCCGCTCCGCAACCAGCCTGTTCTCGTCGTCCGTCATGCCCCTGCCCCGCTCCCCTACAGGCCCTGCTTCAGACTGGCCTCTATAAACCTGCGCAGATCGCCATCCAGCACCTTGTCGGGACTGCCCGACTCGACGCCCGTGCGCAGGTCCTTGACCCGCGACTGGTCAAGGACGTAGGAACGGATCTGCTGCCCCCAGCCGACGTCGGATTTGCTGTCCTCCAGTGTCTGCGCCTCCGCGCGCCGCTTCTGCTCCTCGAGTTCGTAGAGCTTGGCGCGCAGCATCTTCATCGCGGTTGCCCGGTTCTTGTGTTGGGACCGCTCGCTCTGGCACTGCACCACCGCATTGGTGGGCAGGTGGGTGATGCGCACCGCGGACTCGGTCTTGTTGACATGCTGGCCGCCGGCCCCGCTTGCCCGGTAGACGTCCACCCGCAGATCCGAGGGATCGATTTCGATCTCGATGTCGTCATCGATCTCCGGGGAGACGAATACGGCTGCGAACGAGGTGTGCCGCCGGTTACCGGAGTCAAAGGGCGACTTGCGGACCAGGCGATGCACGCCGGTCTCCGTCCGGAGCCATCCATAGGCGTGGTCACCGATGACGTGGATCGTCGCGCTCTTGATGCCGACCACCTCACCCGCCGACGTCTCGACGAGCTCGGCGCTGAAACCGTTGGCCTCGGCATATTTCAGGTACATGCGCAGGAGCATTGCCGCCCAGTCCTGGGCTTCGGTACCGCCGGCGCCGGCCTGTATGTCGAGGAAGGCATTCGCGGCGTCATGCTTGCCGGAAAACATCCGCGAGAACTCGAGCTTCTCGACCTCGCCGGTGACGATGCCCAGATCGCGGACCACCTCGGCAACCGTGGCCTCATCGTCCTCCTCCTCCGCGAGCTCAAGCAGCCCCGCCGCATCGGCCAGGGCGCGTTCGATCCCTTCGATGCGCTCGACCACGGCCTCGAGCTCGGCCCGTTCCCGCCCCAGGGCCTGGGCGCGGGCCGGATCATTCCAGACGGCGGGATCCTGCAGGGTCTCGCTGACCTCGCTCAGGCGGCGCAGCCTGGCATCGAAGTCAAAGGTACCCCCTCAGAGCGCCACTGCGCTCCCCGAGGTCGCGAATGCTGAGCTTGATCTGGGCTGTTTCCATGGCCGGACGCCTGCACGAAAGCGCGCATCCTAGACGCATTCAAGATGCTCAACAACCAGCTGATGGCGCCGGCTGTCCTGCCAGTTGTTCACGTCCAGGCGGTACAGCAGGCGCACCCGCGCGGGCAGCGGGGTACCGAGCGGCGGGCGGCTGAAGGCGATGGCATCGGTCCAGGGCCCGCCGTCGTCGTGCCGGACCCGAAGCCGCAGGTGCCGCTCGCCGACCACGCGCTGCTCCCGGACCCGGAAGCAGTTGTCGAACAGCGGCTCTGCAAAACCCTGCCCCCAGGGTCCGCTGCCGGCGAGGGCACCGGCCAGCTCGAGCCCGATGTCGTCGGGGCGGAGTGCGCCGTCGGTCCACAGGACTTCCGGCCCGCCGCTCCCGGCCTGCTGGCGGGCCAGCTCGGCCGCAAAGGCCTGCCGGAATGCCGGCAGCTCCGCCTCCGGCAGCGAGAGGCCCGCGGCCATCGCGTGCCCGCCAAAGCGGATCGTCAGGTGAGGCAGGCGGGCAAGGGCGGCAGCGATCGCATCGCGCACGTGCAGGCCTTCGATGGAACGCGCCGATCCGCGCAGCATGCCGGGCTCCATGGCACGGGCGAAGGCGATCGCGGGCTGCCCGGTCCGCTCACGGATGCGGCTGGCGACCAGTCCGATGACGCCCGCATGCCAGCGCTCATCGAACAGGCAGCTTGACCCGTAGATCCCGGCCCCGGAGGCCTCAAGCCCATCGAGCAGCGAGGATGCCTCGTCCTGCATGCGGTCCTGGAGTGTGCGGCGTTCGCGGTTCAGACGCTCGAGTTCACCCGCCAGGGTGCAGGCCTCGTCCGCATCGCCAGCCAGCAGGCACTGCACGCCGATGGTCATGTCGTCGAGGCGACCGGCCGCGTTCAGCCGGGGCGCGATGGCATAGCCGAGGTCGGCCGCGCGCGCATCCCCCGGATTGCGGCCCGCCACGCGGAACAGGGCCTCGATGCCCGGCCGGCTGCGCCCGGCGCGGATGCGCCGCAGCCCCTCGGCCACCAGGATGCGATTGTTGAAATCCAGCGGCACGAGATCAGCGACCGTACCGAGGGCCACGAGGTCCAGCCCTGCCGTGGCCGCTGCCCGCGCTGCCCCGGGACTGACGAGCCCACGATCGGCGAGCAGCCGGCCCGTGGCTGCAAGCAGATAGAAGGCCACCCCGACCCCACACAGCGACGGACTGCCGAAGGCGCTTCCCGGCAGGTTGGGCGCCACGATCCAGTCCGCGTCGGGCAGCTGCTCTCCGGCCAGGTGGTGATCCGTGATCAGCACGTCGATGCCCAGCTCGCGGGCGTGGCGCACGCCCTCGTGGCTCGTGATGCCGTTGTCCACGGTCAGGATCAGGTCCGGTTTGCCGGGTGCGGCCAGGGCGACGATGCCCGGCGAGAGGCCGTAGCCGAGGGTGAACCGGTCCGGCACCAGAAAGGCCGGCGCCGTGAAGCCCAGAGCCCGCAATGCCAGCACGCTGAGGGCCGTTGCCGTTGCCCCGTCGGCATCGAAATCGCCGACCACGAGCACCCGCTCTCCCCGTTGCCGGGCGAGCAGCAGGCGTTCGGCAGCAGCGGCCACGCCGGGCAGGGTGCCCACCGGGACCAGCCGCGACAGGCTGGGCGCGAGCTGCCCGCCTGTCACCTGCCGCGCCGCAAGCACGCGGCGCAGCACCGGGTGAAGACCGGCCGGCAGGGCGGCCTGTGCCGACTCTGACGGGCGGCGCGCCCTGATCACGGGGCGAATCGACGTATCATCGCCGGGGGCGGGACGGGGATTCACGATGAAACTGCATGCGGGAACGGTGAGAGGAAATTATATACAGTCGGTCGCCCGTGAAGTGGTCGTGATCAACGGGCAAGCCTATGCCGCCCCCCTGATCGTCAGCACGGACACCATCCGCACCGGCTGGACGCCACGACCCGTAGCGGACCTCGCCCTGGACGACTTCCGGTCCGCGCTCGACCTCCTGCCCGAGGTGATACTTTTTGGCACCGGCACGGCCCACCAATTCGTCAGCAATCGCCTGGCCACGGCGATCATGACCGGGGGCGTGGGTTTTGAAGTGATGACCACGGCAGCCGCCTGTCGCACCTACAATGTGCTGCTGGCCGAAGACCGGCGGGTCGTGGCGGCCCTGCTACCGGGGTGACGGCGGGAGCTCGGTCAGCGGATTCAGCGGCTCGCCGTTGCGACGGATCTCGAAGTGCAGCGCGGGACTGTAGCCGGGGCCCGCGGCCGTGGGCCCCTCGCCCATCCGGGCGACGATCTGGCCGGCGCTGACCTGCTCGCCCTCCCGGACCAGCAGTTCCCGGTTGTAACCGTAGGCCGTCAGCCAGTTGCTGCTGTGCTTGATGATCAGGAGTTCGCCATAGCCAACGAGCCCGCTGCCGGCATAGACCACCTGGCCGGCCGCCGCGGCGCGCACGGGATCACCGGTACGACCGCCCAGATGGACCCCGGAGGCGGTCACTGGCGAGGCACCGAAGGTGCCGACCACGGGACCGTTGACCGGCCACTGCCACCGGGGTGGCGACTCGATGCCGGCCGGCGGGGCACCGGCACGCGTGTCGGCAGACGCGCCCACGGCGCCGCCGGGCGGCGAAAGCCGCAGCCGCTGGCCCACCCGGATCATCGATCCGTCACCCAGGTCATTCCAGCGCGCGAGTTCGGTGACGCCGAGGCCGTAGCGCGACGCGATGCGGAACAGCGTCTCCCCCGGTTGCACCGTGTGCCAGCCGGGGCGGTCGGCGGGCCGGGGCACCGCGGCGCGGGGCGGAGTGGCGGGCTCCTCCCAGCGCACCGCCCCGCTGCAGGCGGCAAGCAGCAGCATCACGCCGGCGCTGGCGATCCGTACCAGGTTCCTGCCCATGCCCTTGCCGGTCAGCCCGTACCCTCCACCAGCGGGACGAACGAAACCCGGCAAAGGAGTTCCCGCGGGAAGCCGTCCGCCGTGCGGGTGACCCGGACCAGATCCTGCTGACCGGGAGGACCAACAGGAATGATCAGCCTGCCGCCGACGGCCAGCTGATCGAGCAGCACCTGCGGAATCTCGCCCGGCGCCGCCGCGACCAGTATGCCGTCGAAGGGTGCCTGCCCGGGCCAGCCGAGGAAACCGTCGCCGTGGCGATAACGGACACTCTTGATGTCGAGGGCATTGAGTCGTGTCCTGGCCGCCTGCTGGAGCGCACCGATGCGCTCGATGGTGTACAGCTGGCGCACGAACGGAGCGAGCACGGCTGTCTGGTACCCGCAGCCGGTGCCCACCTCCAGGACCTTCTTCAGGGGCAGCAGCTGCCCCTCCGCCCCGACGACCAGCGCCTGGGTCATCAGGGCCACGATATAGGGCTGGGAGATGGTCTGTCCCTGGCCGATCGGCAGCGCACTGTCCTCGTAGGCCCGGCTGGCCAGCGCCTCGTCCACGAACAGGTGACGCGGGACGCTGCGAATCCGTTCGCGTACCGCCGCGTTGCTGATGCCCCCGTCTGCCAGGCGCTGCACCAGGCGCTCGCGCGTACGGGCCGACGTCATGCCGATCCCGCGGATGTTGTTCTGCGCGCCGTTCACGCGGACAGCCAGTCAGCGATCACGCCAACCCGGTCGTGATCGCTGAGATCGATCTTCAGCGGCGTTACCGAAACATAGCCGTGCTCGATGGCGTGGAAGTCGGTACCCGGACCGGCATCCTGGCCCTTGCCGGGAGCACCCACCCAGTAGATCCGCCGTCCCTTGGGGTCACGGGCCTCGACCACCGCGTCGGCGCGATGGCGATAGCCGAGGCGCGTGGCCTGGAAACCGCGCAGTTCCCCCGCCGGGACATCCGGGACATTGACGTTGAGGATCGTATCGGCGGGCAGCGATGTCTGAAGCAGTCGCTGGAACAGCGTGCGAATCGCCTGGCCGGCCGTGTCGAAATAGCGGTGCTCGCCAGTCAGCGACACCGCGATGGCAGGCAGGCCGAGAAAGCGCCCCTCCACCGCGGCCGCCACCGTACCCGAGTACAGCACGTCATCACCGAGGTTCGCGCCGTGATTGATGCCCGCAATCACCATGTCGGGTTCGTGCTCCAGCAGGCCGGTGATGGCCAGGTGCACGCAGTCGGTCGGGGTGCCCGTCACGTAGTGGATGCCTTCCCGCGTCCTCGCCACCCGCAGCGGCAGGTCCAGCGTCAGGGAATGGCTTGCGCCACTCTGGTTGCGATCCGGCGCAACGACCGTGATGTCGGCCAGGTCGGCCAGGCTGAGGGCAAGGGTGGCAAGGCCATCCGCCTGATAGCCGTCATCATTGGAGAGCAGGAGACGCATGTTTCAGCAGCCGGACCGGTGAAGTCCTAGAATGCTAAAGCATCCTGCAGGGAGGGTGCAGTCCCATGCCCCGACAGCATCGAAAAAAAAAGCCGCCGGCCGATCCTCCGGCAACGACCGGCGGGTTCAGTGAGCTGGTCGGGCCGGTCGAGCCGGTCCGCGCCCGGCGCCGGGTCGTGCTGCGCAAGCCCGCGCCCGCGCCAAAGGCCCGGTTTGCGCGCGCCGACGAGCAGCAGGCACTGCGCGAATCACTGGCCGGGCACCCGGGCGACGTGGACCTGGCAACCGGCGAGGAACTGAGCTTTCGCCGACATCACGTCCGGGTACAGGTGCTGAAGGATCTGCGCCGCGGACGCTACACTATCCAGGACGAGCTGGACCTGCACGGACTGACCGCTGACGAGGCGCGAGGCATGCTGCGCGAATTCATGGCGGATGTGATCGCCCACGGCCATCGCTGCGTGCGCATCGTGCATGGCAAGGGGCTGCGCTCCGGGCCCGGTGGGCCGGTGCTGAAGGCCCGGCTCAACCGGTGGCTGCCGCAGTGGCAGGAAGTCCTGGCCTACACATCGGCACCGCCCCGGGACGGGGGAACCGGTGCGCTCTACGTGCTGCTCACGGGCTGAGCCGCTCAGTTCTTCTGCAGGCGGGCGACCAGGGTCCGCATGCCCGCCTGGGTCTCCGGACTGAACCACCAGTCGGTGGCAACCGCCGGATCGTCCGCGGTTGCCAGCGCCTCGATCAGGCGGGCCTTGCCCGCGAGGCGCGTCACGTTCATGGCGGTTGGCGGCAGCGCCAGCAGTTCGCCGGCGCGGGCCAGCGCCGCCGCCAGCAGCTCATCCGGATCGACGAGTTCGTCAATCAGACCGACCGACAGCGCATCCTCCATGGAGAGCATCTCGCCGCGCGTGCTCAACCGGCGCGCGAGGCGCGGACCCACCACCAGTTCCAGTGCCAGCAGGATGGTCGGTGGCACCGGGAGGCCCACCTGCACCTCATTGAGGCCGATGCGGAACCTGCCGCGGACACCGATCCGGTAGTCGCACTGCAGGGCAAGCACGGCGCCGCCGGCTGGCGCATGGCCGGATAGGGCCGCAATCACCGGCACGGGGCTGCCGGCAAGCTGACGGATGACGGCGAAGAACAGCGCCCATATGTCCTGCATCTGGTGCCGGTCGAGCGCCAGCAGTGCGGGCACGTCAAGCCCGCCGCTGAACATGCCGGGTCGCCCCGTCAGGATGATGGCCGGCGCCTGTTCCCGGCGCAGCGTGTCGAGCGTCGCGCGCAGGCGCTCGAGCAACTCACCGTCCAGCGCGTTGGCCGGCGCGCGGTCCAGGCGAACCTCGGCAATGTGCCCGTGCTGCCGGACCTCCAGCATGCCCGTTCAGCCCGCAGGCCCAGGAGGCGCGGGCTCCCGTGGGGTGCCGAACAGGTAGAAACTCTCGCCGGGACCGATCAGCCCGAGATCGGACCGGGCGCGTTCCTCCACGGCACTGTCCCGGGTCCTGAGCTCGACAACCTCGGCCTCGAGCCGCTGGTTGCGCTGGCTGAGCCGCTGGTTCTCGGCCTGCTGCCGGCCTACCAGCACCGACAGCCGGGCGACCTCCCGGAAACCATCGTCGGAGACCCACAGGCGGAACTGCAGCACCAGCATCAGGGCCGAAAGAAGGCCGATGCCGACCCGCGTCAGTATGATTTCCTCCCGCATCGTCCCTACCTCCGCGTCCCGGCCCGGATTGCCGGACCCCTACCTCGCCAACTCTACCGGGAATGCACCGAAGCCGGCATACCGGGCGTCGGTACCCAGAAGTTCTTCGATCCGCAGCAGCTGATTGTACTTCGCCATCCGGTCGGACCGGCACAGGGAGCCGGTCTTGATCTGGGTGGCCCGGGTGCCGACCGCGAGATCGGCAATGGTGGCGTCCGAGGTCTCGCCCGAACGGTGGGAGATCACGGCCCGGTAACCCGCGTCCACGGCCATGTCGATGGCAGCCAGGGTCTCGGTGAGCGTGCCGATCTGGTTGGGCTTGATGAGGATCGCATTACCGATACCGTCTTCGATGCCGCGGGCGAGTATGGCCGTGTTGGTGACGAACAGGTCGTCGCCAACCAGCTGGATCTTCCGGCCCAGTGCCCCACTCAGCAACGCCCACCCGTCCCAGTCATCCTCGGCCATGCCGTCCTCTACGGAAATGATCGGGTACTGCCGGACGAGCCCCGCCAGGTACTCCACGAAGCGGTCGGGCTCGAAGCGCCGGCCCTCCGACTCCAGCAGGTACTTTCCATCCCGGAAGAGCTCGGAGCTGGCCACGTCGAGCCCGAGATAGACGTCCCGGCCGAGGGTGAAGCCCGCCTTGCCGACCGCTTCGGCAATGGTGTCGAGCGCTGCCGCATTGGAGGGCAGATTGGGCGCAAAACCGCCCTCGTCCCCCACCGCGGTGCTGAGACCGGCAGCCTTCAGGACAGCCTTGAGGGCGTGGAAGATCTCCGTGCCGTAGCGGAGGGCCTCGCTGAACGACGGCGCGCCAACGGGCAGCACCATGAACTCCTGTATGTCCACGCTGTTGTCCGCGTGGGCGCCACCGTTGACGATATTCATCATCGGTACCGGCATTTCCGATCCCGGGCCGATGGAACGAAACAACGGCAGGCCGCGCTCGGTGGCGGCCGCGTGCGCCACCGCCAGCGACACGGCGAGGATCGCGTTGGCACCCAGCTTTTCCTTGTTGGGCGTGCCGTCAAGATTGATCATCCGGCGGTCGACGGCCGGCTGATCGAGCCCGTCCATCCCGAGCAGTTCGCTGAGAATTTCGCCATTCACGCTGGCGACCGCACGCCGCACGCCGCGCCCCAGGTAGCGCCCGGAATCCCTGTCGCGCAACTCGACCGCTTCCCGGGTGCCGGTGGAGGCTCCGGACGGCACCGCCGCCCGGCCAAAGGCACCGCTCGCCAGGGTCACGTCGGCCTCGACGGTGGGATTGCCGCGGGAGTCCAGGATCTCCCGGCCGCGGATCTCGACGATACTGCTCATCGGCTCTTGTTCTCCATCAGGTCCAGTTCGGCCAGTGGCCGGCGTTTCACCACCCGGTCAAGTTCCACCAGGGTCTCCAGCAGGCCGGCCATCCGGTCCAGTGGCCATGCATTGGGGCCGTCCGACAGGGCCCTGTCGGGATCCGGATGGGTTTCCATGAACACCCCGGCCACTCCCGCTGCGACAGCAGCCCGGGCCAGCACCGGAACGAACTCACGCTGCCCGCCGGAAGACTCGCCCTTGCCTCCCGGCAGCTGGACGGAATGGGTGGCGTCGAACACCACCGGGCGGCCGGTGCCGCGCAGGACGGCCAGCGAGCGCATGTCCGTGACCAGGTTGTTGTAGCCGAAGGTGAAGCCCCGCTCGCAGACCATGATGCCGGGATTCCCGGTACTTTCGGCCTTGGCCACCACATTCTGCATCTCCCAGGGGGAGAGGAACTGGCCCTTCTTGATATTGACCGGCTTGCCCTGCCCGGCCACGCGCAGGATGAAATTCGTCTGACGGCAGAGGAATGCCGGGGTCTGCAGCACGTCGACCACGGCGCACACCTCGTCGAGCGGGGTGTCCTCGTGCACATCGGTCAGGACCGGCACGCCGAGCTGCCGGCGGACGCTGTCCAGTACGCGCAGTCCCTCCTCAAGGCCGGGTCCCCGGTAGCTCTTCAGTGAAGAGCGATTGGCCTTGTCATAGGAGGACTTGAAGATGAAGGGTATGCCAAGCCCGGCGGTGATCTCCTTGAGGCGGCCCGCAGTCTCGATGGCGAGCGCCTCGGTCTCGATCACGCAGGGGCCGGCAATCAGGAACAGCGGCCGGTCATTGCCAACGGCAGAATCCGCCAGCCTCATGCGCGTACGGCGGCCGGCAGATCCTCGGCGTGCAGTCCACGCGCGGCCCGCACGAAGCCGGTAAACAGGGGGTGCCCGTCCCGCGGGTTGGACTGGAACTCCGGGTGGAACTGGCAGGCGAGGAACCAGGGGTGATCCGGCAGCTCGACCACCTCCACCAGTCCGTCGATGGAGAAGCCGGAGACCACGAGCCCCGCATTGCAGAGCCGGTCGAGGTAATTGTTGTTGAACTCGAAACGATGCCGGTGACGCTCGCGGATGATTTCCGTGCCATAGAGATCCCAGGCCAGCGTACCCGCCTGGAGCCGGCACTCCTGCGCGCCGAGGCGCATCGTGCCGCCGAGCTCGGAGCCGGTATCGCGCTTCTGCAGGCTGCCATCCTTGTCCTGCCACTCGGAGATCAGGGCGATCACCGGGTGCGGCGACTGGCCGTCGAACTCGGTGCTGTGTGCCCCGGCCATGCCGGCCACGTTGCGCGCGAACTCAATGACGGCCACCTGAAGGCCAAGGCAGATACCGAGATAGGGAACGCCCTGTTCACGGGCATACCGGACGGCGGCGATCTTGCCTTCGATGCCCCGCTCGCCAAAGCCGCCGGGCACGAGTATGGCATCCACGCCCGCCAGCAGGCCGGTGCCCTCCTTCTCGATGTCCTGGGACTCGATGTAGCGGATCCTGACCCGCGTCCGGGTCCGGATCCCCGCGTGCATCAACGCCTCGGAGAGCGAGATGTAGGAATCGCGCAGGTCGACGTACTTGCCGACCATCGCGACCGTCACCTCGGCCTCGGGGTTCCTCCGCGCGTCAACCACGGCCTCCCATTCGGCCAGGTCGGCCTGCGGCACCGACAGGCCGAGGCGCTCCACGACGATGGAGTCGAAGCCCTGGCTGCGAAATGCCATTGGCAGCTTGTAGAGATCATCGACGTCCACGGCAGAGATCACGGCCCGTTCCTGGACGTTTGTGAACAGGGCGATCTTGCGGCGCTGCTCCTCGGGCAGGGGCTTCTCCGAGCGGCACACCAGGATATCCGGCTGGATGCCGATCGAGCGAAGTTCCTTGACCGAATGCTGTGTGGGTTTGGTCTTGATCTCGGCCGACGATGCGATGTACGGGACCAGTGTCAGGTGCACGTAGACGCAGTTCTGGGGGCCGAGGTCAACGCTCATCTGCCGAATGGCCTCGAGGAACGGCAGGGACTCGATATCACCGACGGTACCGCCAATCTCGACGATGCAGATGTCCGCGTCACCGGCACCGAGCCGGATACAGCGCTTGATCTCATCAGTGACATGGGGAATGACCTGGACGGTGGCTCCCAGGTAATCGCCCCGGCGCTCCTTGGCGATCACGCTGCCGTAGATACGGCCCGTGGTGAAATTGCTGTGGCGGCCGGTTGTCGTCCGCACGAAGCGTTCGTAGTGACCGAGGTCGAGGTCCGTCTCGGTGCCGTCAGCCGTGACAAAGACCTCGCCGTGCTGGAACGGGCTCATGGTGCCCGGATCCACATTCAGGTACGGATCGAGCTTGATCATGGCGACCTTGAGCCCCCGCGCCTCGAGGATGGCGCCGAGGGAGGCGGCCGTAATGCCCTTGCCCAGCGAGGACACGACGCCACCAGTCACGAAAATATAGCGGGGCATTGACCCATCTCCGGCGATCGTCCGCAAACCACGACACGCCCGCCACAGGCTAAAGCCCTACCGGCGGTCAGGCACTGGCAAGGCGGCGAACTGATCGGGCTGAATTCTCCATCAAGGAGGCAGATGGGGAGCAAAAGTTACCAGATAGGCCGGCGGCTCACAACGCAATCACCGAAATCGGTCAGCTGAGCGCCTCGTGCGCGGACCACCGGATGCAGTAACCCTCCCCGCCCGGCGGCGCGGCCGCCCAGTCCGCGATCCACAGGTCGCCAACGGCAGCAAGCCGCCCGGCCGCAAAGATCAGCGGCACCTGCGTGCGCATCCAGGGGACGATGCCGCGGCGCTGAAACAGGTACTTCAGGCTGCGCTCGTGAGGATCGCCCGACGGCCGCAGCGTTTCACCACCGGTACGAAACCCGACTTCCAGTGCGGTTACCGGGACAGCCGCCGACAGCCCGGTACCCGTGGCCGGCTCGAGCCGGAGTTCGCCCCGGGGCGCCCCGAGGATCAGCGCCTTGCCCGGCGCCCACGGCTGGCGCCCGGGTGGCGGCGTGCCGCCGGCGGCCCGCAGGTACAGGTGGCGGCGAAACCGGCGCAGCTCCCGGCCGGACCAGCACATCAGCGGCTGACGATCCCGGTCAGCCGCGAGCAGCTGGTCCAGTCCCTCCCGCAGGCGGCGCTCGGGCGGCAGTGGCCAGCCCGCCCGACGGGCAAGGTAGCGAACCAGGTTGCGCTGGCGTGAAGCGCCCAGGGCCGCAAAGGCCTCGAGCTCGATGCGGTTTCCCGTGACCATCCGTCCCGCATCGGCTTCAGCCAGTCCGTCGAGCAGCCCGGCCGCCTCCTGGGCGAGCGACGCGCTGCGTGCACCTGCCCGTGCGGCGGCAGGCCAGCGCGCCAGCAGAGGGGGGAGGACGGCACGCCGGAGATAGCTGCGATCGAAGTGCGGATCCTCGTTCATCGGATCTTCCACCCACTGAAGTCCGGCCTCCTGCGCATAGGCAGCAAGCCGCTCGGGGGGGACATCGAGCAGAGGCCGGCAGAGCAGGCCCGCCCCCAGCGGCGCCGACGACGGCATACCCGCGAGTCCCGTCACCCCCGAACCCCGCAGCAGGTGCAGGAGTACGGTCTCCAGCTGGTCGGCCGCATGGTGCGCGGTGAGGAGGTATTCCCCAGGACCCAGCGCGGCCGCCAGTGCGCCATAGCGGGCATCGCGGGCTGCGGCTTCGATCCCCCGGCCGGTGGAGCGGCTCACCGGCACCTCGAGACAGGCGATGGGCACGCCCCATTGCGCCGCCACGTCGGCGCAATGCCGTGCCCAGGCGCCGGCCACAGCCTGCAGGCCATGATTGACGTGCAGCGCCCTGAGCGCGTAACCCCGCGAGGGACGCAGCACGCTGAGCGCGTGGAGCAGCACGGTGGAGTCCCGTCCGCCGCTGAAGGCGACGCAGAGCGCGGCACCCCCCGGCAGGTTCGCAGCCAGTACGTCCGGGATCGGCGTGGAATGGCCGTCCATGGCACACCGCTGCCGCCGGCCGGCGGTCAGCCCTCCCGGAAGCTGCCGTAGGACTGCAGGCGCGCGGCGCGCCGCTTGAGCAGTTCGTTGATGTCCACCGCCTCGACGTCACGCAGGTGGCCCTGCAGGGAAACGCGCAGCGCTTCTGCGGCACCGGCCGGATCCCGGTGGGCGCCACCGAGAGGTTCCCGGACCACCTGGTCGATCAGGCCCAGTTCCCGCAACCGGCGCGCCGTGATGCCCATGGCCTCGGCGGCCGTCTCGGCCCGGTCAGCGCTCTTCCACAGGATGCTCGCGCAGCCCTCGGGAGAGATCACCGAGTACACGCTGTATTCGAGCATGATCACCCGGTCGCCAACCCCGATGGCCAGCGCACCGCCGGATCCGCCCTCGCCGATCACCACGCTGATGATGGGCGTCCGCAGCCGGGCCATGACGAACAGGTTCCTGGCAATGGCCTCGCTCTGACCCCTTTCCTCGGCGCCGATGCCGGGGTAGGCGCCGGGGGTGTCGATCAGGGTTACCACGGGCAGGCGGAATTTCTCGGCCATCAGCAGCAGCCGCAGGGCCTTGCGGTAACCCTCGGGCTTGGGCATGCCGTAGTTGCGGCGGACCCGTTCCCGGGTGTCGCGGCCTTTCTGCTGCCCGATGAAGACCACAGGCCTGCCCTCGAACCGGCCGACGCCCCCGACCATGGCCGCGTCATCGGCATACATCCGGTCACCGTGCAGTTCCTGGAAGTCCGGGCTCAGGGCCGTCAGGTAATCCAGCGTGTAGGGCCGGTGGGGGTGCCGGGCGATCTGGGCAACCTGCCAGGCGCTGAGACTGGCGAAGATACTGCGCGTCAGCGCATCGCTCTTGGCCTTGAGCCTGGCAATCTCATCGCTGATGTTGATCTCGGAGTCATCGCCCACGTAGCGCAACTCGTCGATCTTGGCCTCAAGCTCGGCAATGGGCTGTTCGAAATCGAGGAATTTCAGGTCCATAGGCCTAGACACTAGCCCGGCAGGCGGGCGACAGACAAGGGATGTTCACTGCCGAGTGCCCTCATAGACAAAGCGGAAACCGTCCAGACCGACCAGTTCGGAGAGGCGCTCCCGGAGTTCCCGCGTGGGCCGCACGCACCAGTCACTGCCAAGCGCCAGCTTCGCCTGGGTCCCCGCAGTGCTGTAGTACAGGGCGACGCTGCAGCGGCCCGGACGGTAACGTTCCATGACGCTCTTGAGCAGCTGGGGCGTCAGTGAGTGGTCCACGTCGGCGCGCCAGCGCAGCAGCAGGCCCGTGGCGCGCGACTCGACGATCCGGTCGAGGTCCAGAACCTCCCGGGCGTTCAGGCGCCAGTTGTCCAGGTAGTCCTCGAAGCGCAGGGAGCCCGAGATGGCGACCAGGCTGTGCATACCGAGAAGGTGCCGGTACCTGTCCCAGGTCTCCTGGAAGAAGCCCACCTCGAGCGTGCCCGTGCCGTCATCCAGCTCGATGGACGTGCGGTTGCCCCGCCTGCGGATGTCAGCCACCAGGCCGGCAACGACCACATCCCGCCCGCCGGCCCGGAACTCGCCAGGCCCCGCCGCCGCAGGACGCTCGGCGACCAGCGCCTCGAGGGTGGCGGAACAGATGAAGGGCTGGTCGGTGCGGTACTGGTCGAAGGGATGCCCGGAGAGGTACAGGCCAAGGCTCTCCCGCTCCGCCTGCAGCCGCCGGCCCCATCCCCAGTCCGGCACTGCAGGGACGACAGGCTCCGGCGCCGGCGCCGACGCCGGAGCGGCGAACAGGTCATCCTGGCCGACGCTGGCCGCCGCCGCGGCCTGTTCGGCGCCCTCCATCGCCACCGGCAATGCCGCCAGCAGGCTCGGACGGTTGGGACCCAGGGCATCGAAGGCACCGGCCTTGATCAGCGCCTCCACGGGACGCCGGCCCACCTTCTGCCCGGCAGCGCGATGGCAGAAGTCCTGCAGGCTGCGAAAGGGGCCGCCCGCCGCGCGCATTTCCACGATGTGCTCGGCCGCCCCCCGCCCGACGCCCTTGACCGCGCCCAGCCCGTAGCGGATCCGGCCTTCAGCGTCCACCTGGAAGGCATAGTCGGACTGGTTGACGTCGGGCGGCAGCAGACTGAGTTTCAGCGCGTCGCACTCGCGCCTGTGGATGACGAGGGCATCCGTATCACCCATTTCCGTGGTCATCACGGCCGCCATGAAGGCGGCAGGGCAGTTCGCCTTCAGCCAGGCGGTCTGGTAGGCCAGCACCGCATAGGCAGCGGAATGTGACTTGTTGAAACCGTAGCCCGCAAACTTTTCCATCAGGTCGAAGATATGGGTGGCCCGCACGGGCTCCGTGCCTCGCGCGGCGGCGCGCTCCGTGAAGCCGGTGCGCTGCTTCGCCATCTCCTCAGCCTTCTTCTTGCCCATGGCGCGGCGGAGCAGGTCCGCCTCGCCCAGGGAGTAGCCGGCCAGGCGCTGGGCGATCTGCATGACCTGCTCCTGGTACAGGATCACGCCATAGGTCGGCCGCAGCACCGGCTCCAGGTCCGGGTGCAGGTAGTCGACGGGCTGATCGGGTCCGGCGTGCTTGCGGGCAATGAAGTCATCAACCATGCCCGACTGGAGCGGCCCCGGCCGGTACAACGCGACGAGGGCCACAAGGTCATCGAAACTGTCAGGCTGCAGGCGCCGGACCAGATCGCGCATGCCGCGCGACTCGAGCTGGAAGACGGCCGTGGTGCGGCAGCTGCACAGCAGGGCAAAAGTGGCAGGATCGTCCATCGGCAGGCCGCGCACGTCGACGGGCGTCTCGCCGGTCGCCTGCCGCGCGGCATTGATGGCCCGCGTGGCGCGGTCAATGACCGTCAGCGTTCGCAGGCCCAGGAAGTCGAACTTGACGAGGCCGGCTGCCTCGACGTCATCCTTGTCGAACTGGGTGACGGTGAACTTCTCCCCCTCGACCTGGTAGAGCGGCGTGAACTCGGTGATGGCCCGCGGCGCAATGACCAGTCCGCCAGCATGCCGTCCGGCGTTACGCACGAGGCCCTCGAGCCGCCGTCCGAGGTCAATCAGCCCCCGCACCTCGTCGTCCTTCGCATAGAGATCGCGGAATTCCGCCACCTGGGACAGGGCGATATCGAGGGTCATCTCGACCCCGGGATCGTTGGGCACCAGCTTGGCGAGCCGGTCGGTCAGGCCATAGGGCATGCCGAGGACACGGCCGACATCCCTGACAACGGCCCGGGCAGCCATGGTGCCGTAGGTGATGATCTGCGAGACACGGTCGCGTCCGTAGCGCTCGCTGACGTAGTCGATGACACGGTCCCGCCCCTCGATGCAGAAGTCGATGTCGAAGTCCGGCATCGAGACACGTTCCGGATTGAGGAATCGTTCGAAGAGCAGGTCGTGGCGGATCGGATCGAGGTCCGTGATATCGAGCGCCCAGGCAACCAGGGAGCCGGCCCCGGAGCCGCGCCCGGGGCCTACCGGGATTCCCTGTTCCTTGGCCCAGCGGATGAAGTCCTCGACGATGAGAAAGTAACCGGGGAAGCCCATCCGGCAGATCACCTCGACCTCGGTAACCAGGCGCTCCCGGTAGGCCGGGGGCGGCTCGCCGGCACCGGGAAAGGACGCACATCGCGCGGCCAGACCCGCCTCCGCCTTCCGGCGCAGGTACTCGTCGGGCGTCAGGCCGTCGGGCAACGCGTAGTCCGGCAGGTGGGTCTCGCCGAGGACCAGCGCGAGGTTGCAGCGCCGGGCAATCTCAACCGAGTTGGCGAGCGCCTCCGGCAGGTCGCTGAAGAGCACCTGCATCTCCTCCGGGGTACGCAGGTACTGCTGCGGGCTGTAGAGGCGCGGCCGGCCGGGGTCGCCGAGTACGCGACCCGACTGGATGCAGACCCGCGCCTCGTGCGCCTCGAACTCATCCGTTTGCAGGAAACGCACATCGTTGGTGGCGACCACCGGCAGGCCCGCCGCGCCCGCATAGGCTACGGCGGCGTGCAGGTAGTCGTCTTCCTGCGGGCGACCGGTGCGCTGCAGCTCCACGTAGAAGTCACCGCCGAACCAGCGCTGGAAGTCCGCGGCGATACGCGCCACCCGGTCGCTGGCGCCCGTCAGCAGGGCCCGGCCCAGCACTCCCTCCCGGCCTCCCGAGAGGGCAATGAGCCCCGCTCCGCCGCCCTCCTCCAGCCAGTCCGGGCGGATGATGGGCAGGCCACCCCGCTGGCCCTCCAGCCACGCGCGGCTCAGCAGCCGTGACAGGCTGCCGTAACCGGTCATGTTCCGGCACAGAAGGACGAGTCGCGTCGGATCCTGGGCGTCGGCCTCGCCGGCAAACCAGATCTCGGCACCGACGATGGGCTTGATCCCGGCTGCCAGCGCCGCCCGGTAAAACTTCACCAGTCCAAAAAGGTTGCCGAGGTCCGTGATGGCCACCGCAGGCATGCCCGCCGCGCCGGTAGCCGCGACCAGCTCCGGGATACGGACCACGCTGTCCTGGATCGAAAACTCGGTGCGCACGTGCAGGTGCACGAAACCCGGCGGGCTCACGGACACGATCCGGCCCTCCCCAGCACGGCCCGGACGGGCGCAAAGCTTCGCCGGTGTTCCGGGCAGGGACCCAGGGCCCGCAGCGCCGTCCGGTGCTCGGCCGTCGGGTAACCCTTGTGACGGTCAAAGCCATACGCCGGATGGCGGCCATGCAGCGCCGTCATCAGATCATCGCGGTGCACCTTGGCTAGGATCGAGGCGGCACCGATCGCAACACGCAAGCGGTCGCCACCAATGACCGCACTGACAATCCCCGGGTAACCGGGCAGCTCAGGCACCCGGTTTCCGTCGATCTCGACCAGGCCGGGCACGATGCGCAGGGACTGGAATGCACGGCGCATGGCGAGCAGCGTGGCGCCGAGGATGTTCAGTTCGTCGATCTCCCGGTGGGAGGCCTCGCCCAGCGCCCAGTCGAGCGCCTCGGCGCGGATGCGCTCCGCGACCAACAGACGGCGCGGCGCCGAAAGCAGCTTTGAGTCGCGCACACCGCCAATGGCCTGCCCGGGCGCCAGCACCACAGCCGCGGCCACCACCGGGCCGGCCAGCGGCCCCCGGCCCACCTCGTCGATGCCGGCTACGGGACTGGCCGCCGGGATGACCGACAGGGATTGCAGGGGCTTGTACATGGCCTCAGGAATTATACGGAGCGGGGAGCATGGCCAGCACCGCGTCTGCAGCCCGTTCACTGGCATTCTGGCGCAGCAGGCCGCTGATCTCACTGAACCGGCCGCTGAGTGTCGCCCGCGCCGGCGCAGACTCGAGCCAGTGCAGGACGGCGCTGCCGAGGTTTTCAGGCGTCGCCTCATCCTGGATGAACTCGGGAACGAGTCGCGCACCTGCCAGCAGATTGGGCAGGGCGACGTGCTCCACCTTGACCAGGTCCAGGAGCGTGAGCGCCCGGAATGTGAGCGGGGCCACCCGATAGGCGACCACCATTGGACGGTTCACCAGCATGGCCTCGAGCGTCGCCGTACCCGAAGCCAGCAGCACCGCATCGGCAGCCGCCAGGGCAAGATGCGCCTGGCCCGGAATGATCCGCAGGCGGTCCGGCGTGCCCGCTGTGGCCCGCCAGGCGGTACGGAAGGCTTCGCCCAGCGGCTCGGTGGCGGCGGGAACCAGGAATGACAGGGCGGGATCCCGGGCCGAGAGCCAGGCCGCTGTGGCCGCGAACACGGGGCCCAGCCGGGCCACCTCGCCCGTCCGGCTGCCGGGCAGCAGCGCAATGACCCGTTCACCGGCCGGGATGCCGATCGCCCGACGGGCGCCCTCCCGTTGCGGCGGAACCGCAAGCTCATCCGCGAGCGGATGTCCCACAAAGCGGCCGGCCACGCCGTGCCGGCTGAGGAACTCCGCCTCGAAGGGCAGCAGACAGAGCACCTGGTCACAGGCGGCCCGCAGTACCCGGACGCGGCTCTGGCGCCATGCCCAGACCGAAGGACAGACATACTGGAGCGTGGGGATCCCGAGGTCGCGGGCCCGACGCTCGACCCGCAGGTTGAAGTCGGGTGCGTCAATGCCCACGTACAGGTCCGGCGGAGCGGTCTGCAGGCGCCGCTCGACGTCCCGCAAGATGCGTCGCAGACGGGGCAGATGCCGCACGACCTCCGCCAGGCCCATCACGGCAAGTGCACTGCTGGGCGACCAGACTTCGCAACCCGCAGCTGCCATGTCCGGTCCCGCGATCCCGGCAAACTCGACGTCGGGATACCTCGTCCGCACGGCCCGGATCAGGCCCGCTCCCAGGCGGTCTCCCGAAAGCTCGCCGGCGACAATCACGATGCGCGGCATACGCGCGCTCAGCGGATCAGGCTGCGTTCGGAGGTATCGATGAAGTCGACGAGGATGCGGATCTCCGGCTGACTGGCGGCAAGCTCCGCCAGCCGCTCCCGGGCCTCGGCCAGCTGCAGGCCCTCCCGGTACAGCAGCCGGTAGGCTTCCTTGATGTTGCGCAGCTGGTCTGCGCTGAAGCCGCGCCGCTTCAGGCCCTCGCTGTTGATGCCATGGGGCGCGGTGGGCTGACCGCCCACCATCACGTAGGGAGGCACGTCCCGGGTCACCGCAGCAAAGCCGCCGAGAAAGCTGTGGGCGCCCAGGCGGCAGAACTGGTGGACGGCCGAGAAGCCGCTGCAGATCACGTGGTCTTCGACGCGCACATGTCCCGCCAGCGTTGCGTTGTTGGAAAAGATCACGTCATTGCCCACGACGCAGTCGTGGGCCACATGCACGTAGGACATGATCCAGTTGTCATTGCCGATCCGGGTCGTGCCCTGATCCTGGGCAGTGCCCCGGTTGATCGTGGTGAACTCCCGGAAGGTGTTGCGATCACCGATTTCCAGCCGGGTTTCCTCGCCCCGGTACTTCTTGTCCTGGGGATCCTCGCCCACGGACGCGAACTGGAAAATGCGGTTGTCCCGGCCGATGGTGGTCGGGCCCTTCAGGACCGCATGGGCGCCGACCGTGGTACCGGCACCGAGGCGCACGCCCGGGCCGATGACGGCATAGGGTCCGATGGTCACCCCGGCATCAAGCTCGGCCCCCGGGGATACGATGGCGGTCGGATGTACCTGGGTCACTTGCGATCTGTTCCGCTCACGCGTTTCTCCAGCTCCCGGAGGCGCCGGGCGATCTCGTCCAGCTGGCTGAAGCGCGCCATGTTGCGACGCCACCGTTGCAGGGTATCGGCCGGCGTTCCCCCGCCCGCGTAGACACCAGGCGCCCTGATCGGCCCGGTGACGCTGGTGCCGCCGCCAATCACCACGTCATCGGCAATGGCGATGTGGCCCGCGAACCCGACCTTGCCGCCGACGATACACCGGGCGCCGATGGTGGTGCTGCCGGAAATACCCGTATGCGCCGCAATAACAGTGTGCTCGCCGATGCGGACATTGTGCCCGACCTGGATCTGGTTATCGAGCTTCACGCCGTTGCCGATCACGGTGTCATCGATCGCACCGCGATCGATGGTGGTGTTGGCCCCGATCTCCACGTCGTCGCCGATCAGCACACCACCCAACTGCGGCACCTTGAGGTGGGAGCCGTCCGCCTGCCTGGCAAAGCCAAAGCCGTCAGACCCCACCACCACCCCGGCATGCAGCGTGCAACGGGCACCGATGCGTACATCCGGATAGAGCGTCACCGCCGGCATCAGCACCGAATCAGGGCCGACCTGCACGCCCGCGGCCAGCACGGTCCGTGCCCCCACCCGGACGCGTTCGCCGAGGATGACTCCCTCCCCGAGCACCGCACCCGCATCGACCTGGCAGCTGGCCGGAACCTGTGCGCCTGTAGCAACGACCGCCGCGGGATGGATCCCGGGTATCCGCGGGACCGGCGGGTGCAGTTCGGCGGCAACCTGCGCGTAGGTGCTGTAGGGATCGCGCGCCACCAGCGCCGGCACAGGGCACTCGGCAGCAAAGCGGGCCTGCAGGATGACGGCCCCCGCCCGGGTGCCGGCCAATTGGGACCTGTACGCGGGATTGGCCAGAAAACTGATGGCCCGGGCATCTGCCCCGCTCAGTGTTGCAACCCGTTCAACCCGGGCCTCCGGATCACCCGCCAGCTCGCAGCCGAAGCGCACCGCCAGCTGCCCGAGGGTCATGCCCATCGCGCCTCTCCCCTGCCCTTCAGGGCCACTGCGCCACTGCCAGGCCCCGGCCAGCCGTCACGAGGGGGAGCTCCGATCAGGGCTTGGCCCGGCTCTGGAGGGCCTGCAGGATCTGCGCCGTGACATCGAGCGCCGGATTTACGTACAGCAACCCGTCGCTGACGATAAGGTCGTAGTTGCCCTGCCGGGCGAATCCCTCGACCTCGCGCAGCAGCTCGACCCGCAGCTTGCCCAGTTCCTCGTTCTTGCGGTTATTCAGGTCTTCCCGCAGCTCGTCCAGCTGACGGGCAAGTTCCCGCTCATCACGTCGCAGGTCGTTTTCGGTATTCCGGCGCTCGTCGGCGCCCATTACCGCACCGTCCTTCTGGAATTTCTCGGCCCGGGTCTTGAAGCTGTTCTGCTTGGCAAGGAGGTCCCGCTGCCGGGGGGCAAACTCATTCTCGAGCGCACGGTTGGCCGCAGTGGCCTGGGGGGCTTCAATGAGAAGGCGCTGGACGTTCACGAAGCCGATCTTTATCGGCTGCCCAGCCTGCTGGGCGTGTGCGGGCACCACCAGCAGCACGGCAGCCAGCACGAGCAGGCCCCGCACGAATGACTTCAACTGCAACATCTTGTTCCCTTGGTTCGAAGAACCTGCGAAATGGATCTACCCAGTCCTGCCACGTCATCAGAAGGCGCCACCGATCGAGAACTGGAACCTCTCGGTGTCGTCGCCGTAAAGCAGATTGGTTGCATTATCGGCATTCAAGGGGAACGCGTAGCTGAACCGGAACAGGCCCAGCGGCGCGAGCCACTGGGCAGAGATGCCCGCTGACTGCTTCAGGTTCCCTGCGTCGAAATCATACTCGATTGGCGTGACCCGGTCCCGGGCATAGAACTGCACGTCGCCGAGCGAGTAGACGTTGCCGATGTCGTAAAAGAGGGTGAAGCGGGCCCGGGCCCGCCAGGACTCCGGCATCGGCAGCAGGAGCTCGGCCTGGCCGGCCACGAGGGTGTCGCCGCCATAGGGGTTGCCGTAATCGTCCTTGGGCCCGAGCTCGTTCTCGGCGAAACCCCGGACCGAGTCCGGGCCACCGGCAAAGTAGTTCTTGTAGGGCGGCAGCGAGGTCGTGTCGCCGAGCGGGGCACCGTAGCCCATGCTGAGGCTAAAAAGCATGGTTGCCCAGCGGGTTAGCGGCAAGTACTTCTGTGAAGTGTAGTTTACGGTGAAATACTCCACCTCACTGCCGGGGACAGTGGTATTCAGAATCAGCCGGTGCCGCGAGCCGCGATCGGCAAACAGCGCCCGGTTACGGCTGTCGTAAACCCAGCCCGCCACCAGCTCGAAGGTGTCGAACTCGGTGGTGTAGAGCGCGGCGCCGCCTATGGTCTCAGTGGTGGAGTTGCCGTTGTTGCGCACCCACCCCTGCGCCTGGCGGCTCTTGAACTCGTCGCTCAGCAGCTCCGCGCTCTGCCAGGTACCGCCCAGGATCAGGCGCTGGAACTCCGTGAGCGGGTAGCTGAACTCCACGGAGGCGGCCAGCGTCTGGGTTGAGAAATCGGACGCACCGGACGTGAACTGGGTGATGTCGCGATAGGCCAGACTGATGGTGCGGCTGACCTCGTTGATCGTGGTGTAAGGGTCGGTATAGGCAAGGCTGTAGACCGTCCGGTACTGGCCGGAATTGATGTCGGCCTGCACGCGGTTGCCGCTGCCCATGAAGTTCGTATGCACGAAATTGGCGTTGAGAATGAGCTTCTGGGACTGGGAGTAGCCGACGCCCCCACCGAACTGCCCCGGCAGCCCTTCCGTGATGTCGAAGTCCAGGTCCACCAGATCGGGCGTGCCGGGGACCGGGTTGGTGACCTGGTCCACCTTCTCCACGTAGGGCAGCCGCTGGATGCGGATCTTGGAACGTTCCAGCCGGCTGTTGGACAGGTACGCGCCCTCGAACTGGCGCAGCTCCCGGCGGAAGACCTCGTCATTGACCGATGAGGTGCCGTTGAAATTGATGCGCCGGACATACACGCGACTCTTCGGTTCCACATACAGCGTTACCGCCACGGTCTTGTTCTCGCGGTCGAGATCCGGTACGGGCTCTACCGTGGCAAAGGCATAGCCCTCTTCGCTCAGGCGCAGCCGGATCAGGTCGGCACTCTGCGTGATCAGCTGCTGGGAGTAGATCTGGCCCGGCTTGACCTGCACGAAGGGATTCAGCTGCGTCTCCGGCAGGATCAGCTCCCCACCCAGGCGCACGTCGCTGACGGTGTAGCGCTCGCCCTCCACCAGGTTGATGGTGATGAAGATATCGCCCTTGTCCGGCGCAATCGCCACCTGGGTGGACTCGATCCCGAAGTCGGCAAAGCCCCGGTCCATGTAGTAGGAACGCAGCGTCTCCAGGTCGCCCGACAGTGACTCGCGCGAGTAGCGGTCATCCTGCCGGATCCAGGACAGCCAGCCCGGGGTCTTCAGCTGGAAACGGTCGAGCAGATCCTCGTCGCTGAAAGTGGTGTTGCCCACCAGATTGATCTGCCGGATCCGGGCCCGGTCGCCCTCGGTGATCGTGATGGCAATGTCGACTTTGTTGTCCGGCAGGTCACTGACCTCGGTCTTGATCTTCGCCGCGTATTTGCCGCGGCTGAAATACTGATCGGTGAGGGACTGCTCAACCTCATCCAGGACCGACTGGTTGAAGATGCGCCCCTGCTTCAGGCCGATGCGGGACAAGGGCTCCTGGAGATCCTCCGTCTTGATGTCCTTGTTGCCGGTAATCGTGAAACTGGCTATCGACGGCCGCTCCGCGACCGCGACGACCAGGACGCCGGCGTCCCAGCGGATCTCGACGTCGCGGAAGAATCCCGTGCCGTACACGGCGCGTATGGCTTCCTGGATGCGGCTCTGGTCCAGCTGATCGCCGATATTGACCGGCAGGTAGTTGTAGACGGTGCCTTCGGCAATCCGCTGCAGTCCGTCGACCCGGATGCTGCGGACCACGAGGGGCTCCTGGGCAGCGGCCGGCACAATGCCTGCAACAGAGGCGCCCAGGAGCATCAAGGCCAGCAGGGTACGCCCGGTTCCGGTAGTCACCGCTGCTGCACGCATGGGGAGATCAGCCGAAGACGCGGGACAAATCGTTATAGAACGCAAGGGTCATCAGCATGAGCAGGAAGGCAATGCCCACCTGCTGGCCGATGATCTGCGCCCGTTCCGACAGCGGACTGCCCTTGACCGATTCGGCAACCGTATAGACGATCTGGCCACCGTCGAGCATCGGGACGGGCAGAAGGTTCAGTACGCCAAGGCTGATGCTGACGATGGCGAGGAAGCTCAGGAAGGCCGTCAGGCCGATGGTGGCGCTCACGCCGGCGTACTGGGCAATGTTGATCGGGCCGCTGATGTTCTTCACCGACACATCGCCAGTGACCATGCGCCAGATCATCCGGAGCGTGAGCAGGCTCATCTCCCAGGTCTTGGCCGTGGCGCGGGTCAGTGCCTCAACCGGGCCATAGCGTTCCTCGGCGCGCATTCCGGCCAGGAGGTCGGCGGGCATGTCTGCTGCCGCGGCACCGATCCGGCCGATGCGCCCGGCATCAGTGTCGGCAATTTCCACGTCCACCAGAAGCTCAATCTCGATGTCGCCGCGCAGAACGGTAACAAGCAGCTGTTCGCCAGGACTGGAGCGGATCACCTCGACCCAGGCGAACCAGGTCCCGATCGGCTCCCCGTCGACATCGAGGACGAGATCGCCAGGCATCAGCCCGGCCCGTTCCGCCGGCCCCCCCGCCACAACCGTCCCGATCAGCGGGGGCGGCCGGGGCGACCAGGGACTGAACCCCAGGCCGGGAAACAGCTGCCCCGGCTCGGTCAGGCGGGACTCCTGGCCGGCCGTCGGCAGCGACACCGTGCGTGACGTCCCGGCATCGTCTGCGACCGCAAGCCGGACGGCACCCTCGCTCAGGATCCCGTCGAGGATCGCGAGCGTTGCCGACTCCCAGGTGCCCACCTGGCGATCCCCCACCGTAAGGATCGTGTCGCCGGCACGCAGCCCGGCGCGCGCGGCGACCGAGCCGTCCTCGACCGCCCCGATGACCGGCTTCATCCCGGGCACGCCGCTTACGAACATCACGGTGTAGGCCACGACCGCGAAGGCGAGATTGAACAGGGGACCGGCCGACAGTATGGCAATACGTGCGGGAGCGGACTGGCGGTTGAAGGCCCGGTGACGCTCGGCAAAGCTCACCGGGCAGTCGCGTTCATCCAGCAGCTTGACGTAGCCCCCGAGGGGTATCGCCGACAGGCAATACTCCGTCTGGTCCGGACCACCCCGCCGGGACCACAGTACCCGACCGAAGCCGATCGAATAACGAATTACCTTGACGCCCAGCAGCCGGGCAACGATGTAGTGCCCGTACTCGTGCACGGCGACCAGCAGGCCGATGGCAGCTACAAAAGCCAGTAAGGAGGTCAGGAAGGGCGGCATCAGCGCAATATTAAGTCATTCTGCCCGCGCTTGCTTCAGCCCCGGGCGCAGCGCTGCCGGAGGCCGCCGGCCGAGCCGCAGCGCAAACCGCACCATCGCGGGACTCATGCTGCAATCACGCCCAGCAGCGCGAGGGCGAAGACATAGAGCGGCAGACCGGCCGTAATGCTGTCCAGCCGGTCGAGCAGGCCACCATGGCCGGGAAAAAGATGGCCACTGTCCTTGGCCCCGACGTGCCGCTTGAACAGGCTTTCGGTCAGGTCGCCCACCACCGACAGGGCCGCAACGCCCAGGCCCACCGTCACGATGGCGGCAAGGGGCAGACCCAGAAGAATCCCGCCCAGCGCCGAGACCACGGCGGCGGCCAGGAGTCCGCCTGCAACACCCTCCCAGGTCTTGCCCGGGCTGACCTTCGGGGCCAGCTTGCGACGACCGAAGCGGCGCCCCGCGAAGTAAGCACCTATATCGGCGGCAAACACCATCGACAGGGCGAGCAGCGTCAGGGACCGTCCCGCGCCTGGAATGCGCAGCAGCGTCGCCAGTGCCAGCCAGGCGGGAACCAGCACCAGGCACCCGGCAACGGCCACGATCGGCACGGGGACCGGGGTCGGGTAGCGGAACAGCCAGACGAAGGCGGCAAGCCACCAGGCCAGCGCAACGCCGAGGACGGTCGTCAGGCCCACGCGCTCCGGAACCAGCCAGTCGCAGGCCAGTATAAGCAGGCCGATCAGCAGCACAAAGGCCACCCGGACCGGCAGCGTGCGTGGCCCGAGGAATACCGACCATTCCCAGGCTGCACCCAGCATGAGCAGGCCGGCAAGGGCGACGGTCAGGGTCAGCGGCGCCAGAAACAGCGCCAGGAGCAGAAGGGCGGCGAGGCAGGCGGCCGTCAGGATTCGTTGCGCCAGCGGGGACATTGCGGTGGCGCGATCCGTGCCGGGTAAGGCTTCAGTCGCCGATGGCTTCGAGCTGGTCGCTCGTACGGCCAAAACGCCGCTCGCGGCGCATGTAGAAATCGAGAGCGCTGTTGAGGTGCGACACGCTGAAATCCGGCCATAGCGTGTCCGTGAAGCACAGCTCGGTGTACGCCAGGTCCCAGAGCATGAAATTGCTCACCCGCTGCTCGCCGCCGGTACGGATGAGCAGATCGGGCGCAGGCAGGCCAGCCAGGGCCCGGTGACGGTCGATGAGGCTCTCGTCAATATCGGCGGGATCCAGTTCACCAGCCCTCACCTTCTGGCTGATCCGGCGGACGGCCTGAACCATGTCCCACTTCCCGCCATAGGCGACGGCGAGCACGAGGGTCATGCGGGAGTTGGCGGCCGTCCTGGCCTCCGCGTCCGCCATCCGCTTGCGCAGGATGGTCGGCAGGGTCTCCCGCGCACCGATGAAGCGCAGCTGTATGCCATTTTCGTGGAGGGTATCGACCTCCCGCTGCAGGACCTCGACGAACAGGCGCATCAGCGCGTCCACCTCGCTGGGCGGCCGCTTCCAGTTCTCGCTGCTGAAAGCAAACAGTGAGAGCACCTTCACGTCGGATTCGGCACACGCCTCGACGATGGCCCGGGCCGAGCGGACACCCGCCCTGTGCCCGGCGTGGCGCGGACGGCCGTTGCGCTCCGCCCAGCGGCCGTTGCCGTCCATGATGATCGCGACATGGGTTGGCGTTGCCGGCCCAAAACTGCCGTTGCTGGTCATGAAGTCCCCATCCTTGGTTCTGCGCCAGATTATGACTAGAACTCCATGATTTCTTTTTGCTTGTCTTCACAGATTCGATCGATCTCTGCCGAATGCCTGTCGGTCAGATCCTGAATCTGCTGGGCCGCCTGACGCTCCTGATCCTCGTTGATCAGCTTCTCCTTCAGGGCCTCCTTGAGATCCTGGAGGGCGTCGCGTCGGACGCTCCGGACCGCCACACGGCCGGTCTCGGCCTCCTGCTTCACCAGTCGGGCCAGGTCACGCCGGCGCTCTTCCGTCAGGGGGGGGAGCGGTACGCGGATCACGGTGCCTGCCGTGCGGGGGGTAAACCCCAGGTTGGCGCTCATGATGGCCTTCTCGATCACCGCAACCATCCCCTTCTCCCAGGGCGTCACGGTGAGCGTGCGGGCGTCCTCCACCGCGATATTCGCGGTCTGGGACAGCGGGACGCTGCTGCCGTAATAGTCGACCATCAGGTGCTCGATCAGGCTCGGATGGGCCCGCCCGGTGCGGAGTTTGCGCAATGCCTGCCCCAGGGCGGTGACACACTTGACCATGCGCTGGTCGGCATCCTTGCGAATCTCGTCAATCACTGCTGCTCTCCGCCCGGGGTTCCATCAACCCGACACCAGGGTACCCACGTTGTCGCCGCGGGCCAGCCGCACGAGGTCACCCGGCGCGTGCAGATCGAATACCCGGATCGGTACATTGTTTTCCCGGCACATGACCACCGCCGTCGTGTCCATCACGTTGAGCTTGTCGTTGATCACCCGATCAAAGCTCAGCTGGTCATAGCGGGTGGCGCCCGGGTGCTTGACTGGGTCGGCCGTATAGACACCATCCACCTTGGTCCCCTTGACGAGCACGTCGGCGCCGATCTCGATGGCCCGCAGGGCCGCCGCGGTATCGGTGGTGAAGAAAGGATTGCCGGTACCCGAGGCAAAGATCGCTACCCGCCCCTTTTCGAGGTGACGGATTGCCCGCCGCCGGATGTAATCCTCGCAGACCTCGTGGATCTGCAGGGCGGACATCACGCGGGCATGGGTACCTACCCGCTCCAGGGCATCCTGGAGGGCCAGGGCGTTGATCAGGGTGGCAAGCATGCCCATGTGGTCGCCGGTGACGCGGTCCATGCCCGCCCGGGCAAGACCCGCGCCGCGGAAGATGTTGCCGCCGCCGATGACGATGGCGAGTTGCACGCCGAGCTCATGCACCTGCTTGATGTCCCCGGCAATCCGGGTGAGCACGGCAGGATCAATGCCGTAGTCACCGCCGCCCATCAGCGCCTCCCCGCTGAGCTTGAGGAGAATCCGCCGATAGCTTAAGGGAACCTGGTTCATCGGGCAGAGGCCACGGGAGATATGCGGGCTAACCGGGCGAAAGACGGCCGGATTCTAACCGATCTGCCCGTTGCCAATGTGACGGATTGGCAAGGCACTTTTCCTGGGGAAACTGCCCGGGAAAGCCGTGGCTCCCTCACGCCTGCGAATGCATGGCCGCCACGGCCTCGGCGATATTCTCGGACTTCTTCTCGATGCCCTCCCCGACCTCGAGCCGGACGAAGCGGTGGACCTGCGCCTTGCGGTCCTCGAGAAGCCGGGCCACGGACTTGTCCGGATCCTTGACGAACGGCTGCCCGAGCAGCGTGATCTCGCCGAGGTACTTCCGGAGCCGGCCCTCGACCATCTTGGCGATGATCTCCGGCGGCTTGCCCGGCGCCTCGGTCAGGGCCTGTTCGGTGAGGATCCGGCGCTCGTTGGCCCGCACGTCCTCGGGCACCTCATCCGCTGACAGGAAGCGCGGATTGCTGGCGGCAATGTGCATGGCGAGATCCCTGCCAAGCGCGCTGTCGCCACCCTCTACGTCCACCAGGACGCCGATGCGGGTACCGTGGAAATAGGCGCCGAGCTGGCCGGCAGGCTGAAGGTAGCCGATACGCCGGATGCCGATGTTCTCGCCAATCTTGGCGACCAGGTCGCGGCGGGTCTCCTCCAGGGTCCGGCCGTCGTCGGCCGGCAGCGCCATCAGCTGCTCCACGGTCGGGGGCCGGTCGCTGGCGGCACGCGCGGCCGCGATCCGGGCAAATGCCTGGAAATTTTCCGCCTTGGCGACAAAGTCGGTCTCACAGTTGACCTCGAGGATCGCCGTGACTTTCCCGTCGGGAGCCGAGGCCGTGACGATCAGGCCTTCGGCCGCAATCCGGCCCGCCTTTTTCTCGGCCTTGGCCTGGCCGCGCGTCCGGAGCAACTCCTGGGCCGCCTCGATATCACCGCCCGTGTCGACCAGCGCCTTCTTGCACTCCATCATGCCGGCGCCGGTACGTTCCCGGAGTTCCTTGACCAGATTCGCAGCTATCGACATCCCATCAGTCCCTTGCTCAGCTCTCTGCATCGCCGGAATCCGTTACTGAGCCTGCCGCTTCTTCGGCCGGGCCGGTATCGGCTGCAGTCGCTTCCTTCTTCGGGGCGCGAGCGCGCGTCGCTGGCGCAGCGGCCTTACGCGCGGGCCGCTTCACTGCGGTTCGCTTCGCCTCGGTGGCCGTCTTTGGCTTGCCCTCCGCATCGAGTTCGACGAAATCGTCTTCGCCAATCGTCAGCACGGGAATCGTGGCCTTGCCCTCGAGCACCGCATCGGCAATTGCAATGGCATACAGCTCGGCCGCACGCATGGCGTCATCGTTGCCGGGAATCATGTACTGCACGCCATCCGGTGAAGAATTGGTATCCACGATACCCACAACCGGAATACCCAGCTTGTTGGCCTCGTGCACCGCAATCTTTTCGTGCCCTACGTCAATGACAAACAATGCGTCAGGCAACGATGCCATCGACTTCACACCGCCAAGGCTGCGCTCGAGTTTGTCCCTTTCACGCCGCCGCTCGAGGACTTCCTTCTTGGTCAACCGGCCGAACCGGCCGTCCTGCTCCATGGCGTCCAGGTCTTCGAGGCGCTTGATGGACTGCTTGATGGTCTTGAAATTGGTCAGGGTACCGCCCAGCCAGCGGTGGCTGACGCACGGCATTTCGCACCGTTCCGCCTGGGCCCGGACCGCATCCCGTGCAGAACGCTTGGTACCGACAAACAGGATCCGGCCACCGTCCGCCGCGAGCTTCCGGATGAAACCGGCAGCCTTGCGGAACAGCGGTACCGTGTGCTCGAGATTGATGATGTGGATGTTGTTGCGCGCCCCGAAAATATAGGGGGCCATCTTGGGGTTCCAGTAGCGGGTCTGGTGGCCAAAATGCACGCCCGCCTCAAGCATCTGGCGCATGCTGACGTCAGTCATGGGATCTCCTCAACAGCAGTTGTCCCCCTGGCTTGCGCCGTTGGGGGCTCTTTCGGGTTAGGGCCGCCGCGTTCCCCATCCGGCAACCGTGTCCCGAATCGGGACACCGGCACCCGGCCGGACGTGTCGGAACGCGTGTGGATTTCGTTGCCTCAAGGGCGGGCGCTTTATACCATAGCCTATTGCGCGGCACAAAGCCGATCCCGCTCCGGAACGCCCCGCCCGGAAGGCCGAATCAGGACGTCAGCCAGGGCCCGCCCTCACCACGGATGATCATCACCATCAAGACCCCGGAAGAACTACAGGCCATGCGCGTGGCCGGACGCCTGACGGCCGAGGTCCTGGACATGATCGGCCCCTATGTCCAGCCCGGGGTCACCACCGACGAGCTGGACCGGATATGCCACGACTACATCGTGGACGTACAGCGCGCGATCCCGGCGCCGCTCAACTACCGGGGCTACCCCAAGTCCATCTGCACCTCGGTCAACCACGTGGTCTGCCACGGGATTCCAGGCGACCGGCGGCTCAAGTCCGGCGATATCGTCAACGTGGACATCACGGTCATCAAGGACGGATTCCACGGCGACAGCAGCCGGATGTTCTTTGTCGGCAAGAGTACCGTCCAGGGCGAGCGCGTGGTCCGGATCTGCCGGGAAGCCCTGTGGCTCGGGATCGGCCAGGCGCGCCCCGGGAACCGCCTCGGCGATATCGGGCATGCGATCCAGACCTTTGTCGAAAGGCAGGGCTTCAGCGTGGTTCGCGAGTACTGCGGGCACGGCATCGGACGGGCCTTTCACGAAGACCCCCAGGTGCTGCACTACGGCGAGCCGGGCACCGGCCTGGAGCTGCAGGAGGGGCTCACCTTCACGATCGAGCCCATGGTCAACGTCGGCCGGCGCCACGTCCGCCTGCTGCCGGACGGCTGGACGGTGGTCACCCGGGACCACTCGCTGTCGGCCCAGTGGGAGCACACGATCCTCATCACCCGGGACGGTTGTGAGGTGCTGACCCTGGGCGCGGGGGAGCAGCGGTGACCAGCCCGGTTCTGACCCTGCCCGACGAGGCCCGCGAACTCGCGACCACGGTCCTGCAGTCGGACGGCGCCGTGCTCGACTGGTCAGCGATCCGCAGCCTGCTCGGCGCTCCCGGCGATGCCGTCGTCCAGCTGCGCCATACGCTGGTCGCGGTCAATGCAGCCCTGAAGCAGCGCTTTCTGGCCGGCGAGCCGGCGGCCCAACTGGTGGCCGATCGGGCGCGGCTCGTGGACATGGTCGTCTGTGAGGCGTGGCGCCGGGCGGGGCATACGGAGCATGCCGGCTGCGCCCTGGTGGCGGTCGGCGGCTACGGGCGCGGCGAACTGCACCCGTGCTCGGATGTGGACCTGCTCGTTCTGACGCCCGCCCGGGACAGGGCACCGACCCCGGACAGCCTCTCCGACTTCCTGACCCTGCTCTGGGACTCGGGCATCGAGATCCGGCACAGCGTACGCAGCCCCGACGAGTGTGGGCAAGACGCCGGGCGGGACCTGACGGTCCTGACGACCCTGATGGAGTCCCGGCTGCTCCTCGGTCCGGAGGATCTGCTCTGGGAAATGCAGGCAGCCATCGCGCCCGGCAGGATCTGGCCGTCACGTCAGTTCTTCGAGGGCAAGATCCGCGAGCAGGAGGCCCGTCACCACCGCTATGACGACACGGCCTACAACCTCGAGCCCGACATCAAGGGAAGTCCGGGTGGCCTGCGGGACATCCAGACCATCAGCTGGGTAGCCCAGCGCGAATTCGGGCGGGGCGACCTCGAGCACCTGGTAAGCCGGGGCTTCCTGAGCCCCCCCGAGCTGCGGCTTTTGCTGCAGGGCCGGGAGTTTCTCTGGCGGATCCGCTGTGCCCTGCACCTGCTGACCGGCAGGCACGAAGACCGGCTGCTGTTCGATCACCAGTCGCGTATCGCCCAGCTGTTCGGTTACCAGGATGCGTCGTACATGCTCGCCGTCGAGCAGTTCATGCAGCGCTACTACCGCACCGTCATGGACCTGAGCCGCCTGAACGAGATGCTGCTCCAGCAGTTCCAGGAGGTCATCCTCAACGATCCCCATGCCGATGCCCAGCCGCTGACCGAGCACTTCAGCATCCACAACGGCTTTCTCCAGGTCGTGGATGAGGGCACATTCGACAGCAACCCGGCCGCGCTGCTCGAACTCTTCCTGCTTCTACAGCAGCGGCCGGAACTCAAGGGCGTGAGCGCAGGCACGATCTCGCTGATACGCCGCAGCCTCAACCTCATCGACGATGCCTTCCGGCAGGACCCGAGGAATCACCGCGTTTTCCTCCAGATCCTGCGCGCCAGGGAAGGCGTCACCCACGAACTCAGGCGGATGAATCGCTACGGCGTACTCGGACGCTACGTGCCGGCCTTTGGACGCGTCGTCGGCCGCATGCAATACGACCTGTTCCACGCCTACACCGTGGACGAGCACACCCTGTTCGTAGTCAGCAACCTGAGACGCTTCGCCCTCCCCCGCTACAACCACGAATTCCCCCGCTGCTCCGAGATCATGCAGAGCCTGCCCGCACCGGAACTGGCCTACCTCGCCGGGCTTTTTCACGACATCGCCAAGGGGCGCGGCGGGGACCACTCGGAACTGGGGGCGCTGGATGCGGAATCCTTCGTTCTCGAGCACGGCCTCAGCCGGTACGACGCACGGCTGGTTGCATGGCTGGTACGACACCATCTCAGCCTGTCGCTGACGGCGCAGAAGCGCGACATCAGCGACCCTGAGGTGATCCGGGAGTTCGCCCACATGGTGGGCGACGAGTTGCACCTCGACTATCTCTACCTGCTCACCGTGGCCGACGTCCGCGGCACAAACCCCAAGCTCTGGAACTCCTGGAAGGCACAGTTGTTCGAGGAACTCTACGGGCAGGCGAAGCGGGCCCTGCGCCGCGGCCTCGAGATGCCGATCGACCGCGACGAGCTCATCGAGGAGCGCAAGGCGGCGGCGCGGGCGCTCCCCGGCGCCAGTGGCGTCCCGGCGGCCCGGCTGGACGAGATCTGGGCGGAGCTTGGTGACGACTACTTCCTGCGCTGCCGGCCCGAGGAAATCGCGTGGCACAGCCAGTTGCTGGCGGCACGGGAGGACGAAGGACGCCGGGTACTGATCGGCGTGCAGGGCGACAGTGCGGGCGCCGGAACTTCCGTGATGGTTTACGCCCCGCGCGACCGGTCAACTTTTGCGGTGGCCACGGCTGTTCTCGACGAGCTGGGCCTTAATATCGCCGATGCACGCATCATCCAGCTCGACAACAGTTTCACGCTCTCGACCTACATCGTCCTCGAGAATGGCGGCGAGCATATTGGCGACCTGGCCCGGCGCAACCAGATCCTGCGGCGCCTGGAGCAGGCCATTACCGCCGAGGAAGACAAGGCCCTGCGCGTAACCCGCCGGCCGCCACGCCAGGTCAGGATGTTCTCCACGCCGACCATCGTCAGTTTTGGTGCTGACGAGAGCAATGACCGGACGGTGATGGAGATCGTGGCCGGCGACCGCCCCGGCATTCTCTGCCAGGTCGGCCAGGCCCTGCGCCAGCACAAGGTGGCGATCCAGGCGGCAAAGATCGTTACCGTCGGTGAGCGGGCCGAGGACGTCTTCTATATCACCGATCAGCATGGCGCCCCCCTGTCGCCGGAGCTCTGCGCTGAGCTCAAGCGGGCCGTAACCCTGGCGCTGGACAATCCCGCCTGAAACCCGTTTCAACCTGACCGGATACAGACCACGTGACCCACAGCAACCTGCAAAGCACCATAGAGACGGCCTTCGAGGCACGCAGCACGCTCAACCTGCAGGATCCGGCACCGGAACTGCGGGATGCCGTAGAGACCGCAATTCGCCTCCTGGACCGCGGCGAGGCCCGCGTGGCGCAGAAGACCGCTACCGGCTGGACGGTCAACCAGTGGCTCAAGAAGGCAGTCCTGCTCTATTTCGGCATGGAACCGAGCGTCCGCATGCCCGGTGGCTACTCGGACTTCTACGACAAGGTGCCGATGAAGTACCGCGACTGGAGCGCCGAGCGCTTCGCGGCCGCCGGAACGCGCGTCGTACCGGGGGCCATCGTCCGCCAGGGCGCTCATGTGGCCGGCAACGTCATCCTGATGCCGTCCTTCGTGAACATCGGCGCCTACGTGGACAGCGGCACGATGGTGGACACCTGGGCCACGGTCGGGAGCTGCGCCCAGATCGGCCGGAACGTGCATTTGTCCGGGGGCGTAGGCATCGGCGGGGTCCTGGAGCCCGTGCAGTCCGCCCCCACCATCATCGAGGACAACTGCTTCATTGGCGCGCGATCGGAGATCGTCGAGGGCGTGGTGGTGGAGGAAGGCGCCGTGATTTCGATGGGCGTATTCATAGGCCAGAGCACCCGGATCTATGACCGCGATCGGGACGAGGTTTCCTACGGGCGCGTGCCCGCCGGCGCCGTGGTGGTACCCGGCAGCCTGCCCTCCGGGCGCGGACAGTGCAGCCTCTACTGCGCGGTGATCGTCAAGCGCGTGGATGCGAGGACCCGGGCACGGGTCTCCCTGAACGACCTTCTGCGCAGCGACTAGCAATGGACAGCACGCTGGATTTTGCCTGTGAACTCATCCGGCGCCGGTCGGTCACGCCGGACGATGCCGGTTGCCAGGCGCTGCTCGGGGATCGCCTCCGGTCTGCAGGCTTCAGCGTCGAGTACCTGCAGTTTGGCGATGTCACCAATCTCTGGGCCCGGCGGGGAACCGTCGGTCCGGTCCTGTGTTTCGCCGGTCACACGGACGTCGTCCCGCCCGGGCCGCTGGCAGAGTGGCACACGGAGCCCTTCACCCCGGTGATCCGCGACGGCATCCTTTACGGCCGCGGCGCAGCGGACATGAAGGCGGCGCTCGCCGCGATGACCGATGCCGCCGTGCAGTTCGTCGCTGACTGCCCCGCCCACCGGGGCTCAATCGCCTTCCTGATCACGAGCGATGAGGAAGGACTGGCCCGCGACGGAACCAAACGGGTGATGCAGGAACTCGCCGGCCGGGGGGAGCGACTCGACTGGTGCGTGATCGGGGAGCCCTCCGGCGAGCAACGCCTGGGCGACACTTTGCGGATCGGGCGCCGCGGTTCACTGAGCGGCATCCTCACCGTCCACGGGACTGCCGGTCACGTCGCCTATCCGCAGCTGGCACGCAACCCGATCCAGGCCTTTGCGCCGGTACTGTCAGCGCTCTATGCGCACCCGCTGGACGAGGGCAACGAATTCTTCCCTCCCTCCAGCTTCCAGGTCGTCAGGCTGGAGAGCGTCGGGGATGCTGTGAATGTCACGCCGGCATCACTGACCACCCGCTTCAATTTCCGTTATTCCACCGTCTGGACGGAGGCACGCCTGCGGGAACACGTGGAAAACCTGCTGAAGGAACATGGTCTTGACTACAGCATCCAGTGGCACCTGTCCGGAGAACCGTTCCTGACGCCACCGGGAGAACTGGTCGACACGGTTGCCGCAGTGCTGCGCCGACTGACGGGCCTGACGCCGGCACTGTCAACGGGCGGGGGCACATCGGACGGCCGTTTCATCGCCCCGGGCGGCACCCATGTGGTGGAGTTCGGCGCGGTCAACACCACCATCCACAAGCCCAACGAACAGATCCCCGTAGCCGATATCGGCGTGATGAAGGCCGTCTACCGTGAGATCCTTGACCGCCTGCTGGGCTGATGGATCGCCCGCGAACCCATGAGGCAGCCCTTCACCGCGGGCGAGCCGACCGCCAGTTGACGTAGACGCCGTAGCTGCCCAGCCCGAGCAGGGCCAGCAGTACCCAGGCGGGCATGCTGAGCCCCAGGAACTGCCAGTCGACCTGGGCGCACTCGCCGGACCCTGTGAACACCATGGCGAGCGCCTCGCGCAGCGGAAAGGCATCCAGCATGAAGTCGAGTCCCGGGCCGCAGGCTGGCACACGCTCCGGCGGCAGGGTCGTCAACCAGACATGGCGTGCGGCCACGCTGCTGCCCGCCAGTGCCACGAGGGCCAGGAGCAGCGCGTACAGGCGACGGCCGACGCGCCCGGCAGGGTGGACGGCCGCCAGGACGAACACCGCCCCGAGTGCGATGACGGCGACCCGCTGCAGGATGCACAGCGGGCACGGCTCGAGCCCCAGCACATGCTGGGCATAGAGCGCATAGACCATGAGAGCCGCGCACGCCGCTGCGCCAAGGGCGTTGAGCAACCGTGGGTTTGCGGTGAGGCCTGTCATGGCGCGAGCGCGACCCTGTCGCGCAGGTAGTTCGGCAGGGCGTCGACAGCGGCCCGCCCCAACCCGGCAGCGAACCGGGGCGCCGCCAGCCGGGCCACATCCAGCGCCGAGGGGCAAAGCTGCGGCATGAGCCGACCGAGGCGGTCCTGCCACCGGCTGGCCAGGTCAGGCCAGACGGCCCAGCCCGAACCGGCCGCCAGATAACGGCGGCCTGCCGGGAGGGCGACGGCACCGGGGGCCAGCAGCGCATCCGTCGCGAGGCTCCGCACACCGAGGATGGCATCAGCCACGTAGAGCCCGAAATAAACCTCGCCCATGCGCGCATCAACGGCACAGGCCACAGCGTCAGGAGTGTCCCTGCCCGCCGCGGTCGCGATCCGGAGCGCGGCAGCCGCCATCGCCGCCAGGGATGAAACGGGGCAGACGGGCACATTCCACCCATACCCGAGTCCCTGGGCCATGGACGCTGCAACGCGTACCCCGGTGAAGCTGCCAGGCCCGGCGCCATAGGCGATGCAGCTGAGCGCGCCGGGCGCAATCCCCGCCTCGTCGAGCAGTTCACGGGCCCAGGACACGACCTGCCGCGACGGATTGCGCAGGCCTGGCGCCTCACGGAGAAACGACGCATCGCCCTGCAGGACCGCAACGCCCGGCTCTGCGGTCGAGGTTTCCACGGCGAGGCAGCTGAACTCGATGGGCTTGATGACGGCCTCCCGGGCCATGACGGGGATCTTGCGCCAGCCCGCTGGTCAATATGTTGAACGCCGGGGCCCTGCCCCGGAAGCATGGACGGGGACTGAACCCCGCAGCCGCTCTGTATAATAAACGTCCCTTGCGCGACCGGCGACCCGGCACGCGCGATCCGGTGCCGGAGACTTTAGCCTGATTCAAGCCCGGAGACTCGACGCGCCAGGGTCGCCAGATGACGCCCCCAAGAAAAAGGAAGCCTGATGACGACAAGCAACGCAGCGCTACGCCGCTGGGTCGAGGACGTAGCTTCTCTGACCAAACCAGCCCGCATTCACTGGTGTGACGGCTCCGAAGGGGAATACCAGGCACTCCTGCGCCAGATGGTGGACACCGGAACGCTGATCCCCCTGAATCCCGCGACCTACCCGAACTGCTACCTGCACCGGTCCGACCCCACCGACGTGGCGCGGGTCGAGCACCTGACTTTCGTCTGTACACCCGACCGCGAGACAGCGGGCCCCAACAACAACTGGATGGACCCTGACGAAGCCCACCGGAAGATGGACGACCTCTATGCGGGCGCGATGCGGGACCGCACGATGTATGTCATCCCGTATTGCATGGGTCCCATTGACTCGCCCTACGCCCGCTGCGGGGTAGAACTCACGGACAGCGCCTACGTGGCCGCCAACATGCGCCTGATGACCCGTATGGGACAAGCCGCCCTCAGGCGCATTGAACGGGAAGGCAGGTTCGTGCGCGGGCTGCACTCAACGGGTGATTTGAGTCCCGATCGCCGCTTCATCATGCACTTCCCGGACGAGCTGCTGATCCAGAGCGTCGGCTCCGGTTATGGCGGCAATGCCCTGCTTGGCAAGAAGTGCCATGCGCTGCGCATCGCCAGCTGGCAGGCCCGTACGGAAGGCTGGCTGGCCGAGCACATGCTGCTGGTCGAGATAGAGAGCCCCGCCGGCAAGCGCTACAACATTGCCGCGGCATTTCCGTCGGCCTGCGGCAAGACCAATCTTGCGATGCTGATCCCGCCGGCTGAGATGCAGGGCTGGAAGGTGAGAACGATCGGCGACGACATCGCCTGGCTGCACCTCGACGATACCGGCCAGATGCGCGCAATCAACCCGGAATCGGGCTACTTTGGCGTGGTACCCGGCACCAGCCCTGCCACCAACCGCAACGCCTTCGACATGATCCGGAGCGACACGATCTTCACCAATGTCGCACTGACCGCCGACAACGAGCCCTGGTGGGAGGGCAAAGGCAGCGGCAGCCCGGCCATCGACTGGCAGGGACGCCCCTACGACCCTGCCAACGGACCTGCCGCCCACCCGAACTCCCGCTTCACCGTGGCGGCACGGCAGAATTCCAGCTATTCACCACTGGCAGATGCTCCAGAAGGCGTCCCGCTTGCCGCCATAATCTTTGGCGGGCGACGCCGCGAACTCGCCCCACTGGTGTACCAGGCGATGGACTGGAACCACGGTGTGCTGGTGGGCGCGGGCGTAGCATCGGAAACAACGGCCGCGGCAACGGGAGCCGTCGGCGTCACCCGCCGGGATCCCATGGCCATGAAGCCGTTCTGCGGCTACAACTTCGGGGACTACTGGCGGCACTGGCTGAGCTTCGGCACACGCTCGGGCCGACTGCCCGCGGTCTTTCACGTGAACTGGTTCCGCCAGGACGAGAAGGGCCGGTTCCTGTGGCCCGGTTTCGGCGACAACCTGCGGGTCCTGCGCTGGATCATTGATCGCTGCGACGGCACTGTGGGCGCCCGGGAGACAGCCATCGGCTTCCTGCCCGAGCCGGGCGATATGGACCTCGGCGGCTTGAAGCTCGCGCCGGGCGCCCTGCAGGCCCTGCTCGCCGTGGAGCCGGACCAGTGGCGCGCCGAACTTGCGTCCGTGGAAGCCTATTTGCGGGAGTACGGAGCGCGCCTGCCGGAGGCGCTGCTGGCCGAGCACCGGCGGGTTGTCACTGCCCTCAGCTGACAGACCCGCCCGGTGAGGGCAGACAGGGCGGCCAGGCTCAGCCGCCCTGCTCCTCGACCCGATACTCGATGGCGAGCGGCGTGCCGCGGGAGGCCACGCGGCCCATGCTGATGATGCCGCTGCCGCTCAATACGGTGCTGTCACGCCGCACGTAGAGTTCTTCGCCCTCATCCTGCTGGATGAAGGTGCCATTGGTGCTCTCGTCGACCAGTACGAAGCGATTGCGCGAGTGGTCGATGCGCGCGTGCACCCTGGAGATCAGGTTTCCCTTGATCACCACGTCGTTGTCGTCGGCCCGGCCCATGGTGATGGAAGCCTTGCCGTTCGGCCCGACCACCACCTCCTGACCGCGAAAGCGCAGGCTGAGCCGGGCAGCCGGACTGGCCGGACGTACCGCCGGATCGAGGGAAGGCAGCATGTTGGTGGCTTCCTCGGGCTGCCACAGCACCTCATAGACCGCGACCTCGTCGGACTGCCCGCGCGGCGTCGCAACGTCGATCTGCCGGACGAGGGCCCGCCACTGGGGCGTGAGCTGCTCGACCAGCGCGCTGGTGGTCAGGATCTGGCCCGCCTTTGCCTGCGACGTCATCCGGTTGGCGGTATGCACGGCAGCACCGAAAATATCCCGATCCTCCACCACGACCGGGCCGTAGTGGCAGCCAATGCGGATGGCCACGCGGAAATCATCCATGGCGACACGCACACCCGTGGATATGCGCTGCTGCATCTGGTTTGCCGCATTGAGTGCGTCATCGGCCGAGGGAAACGTGGACATCACCTCGTCGCCCATCGTCTTGATCACGGTGCCACCGTATCCGTCCGTGGCCTGCTTCATGACCTGCAGGCACTGCTGAACGGTGTCCCGCGCACGCTCATCGCCCAGCGCTTCGTAAAGCTGGGTACTGCCGACCACATCGGCGAAGAGGATGGCGACTTTCTTTTCGGGGGCCGTTGTCACGTCTGACCGGGTCCGCAATATGTTAAAGCGAAGCCTAGCATATGCCGGGCCGATGCTTTACCGCCCCTCCCCCGGCCCCGCCACCCTCAGCGCTCGGCCACGATGTAGGCAACCCAGCCGGCGTCCGCCTCGCCCCGGGCCTCGGGGGTAAAGACCCCATTACCGCGGCCGTCCTTGCCGGTCCCCTCCCACCAGGCGGTGACCCGGCTGAAGCCGGCTTCTTCGAGGAGTTCGCGCAGTTCGGGCATCGACCACAGTCGCCAGTCGTAGGTGAAGGCCTTGTCGATATGCGAGCCGTCCGGGAACTGGAAACCGATATGGCAGAGGATATCCCCGGTAATCGGATAGTACTTTTCCTGGTGCCACACGTAGGTGAAACCCTTGCACCGGGTGGTTTCCTTCAGTTCCTGGTAGGCCTCGTAGCCGCCATAGGCGTCCAGGAAGAAAATCCCGTCTGCGACCAGCGACTGACGGACCCGGCGAAAGTAGCGCAGCATCGCGGGCCTTGTCTTGAAGACCCAGTAGCTGAAGTTGAAGGCCCCGACCATATCCACAGGTTCGGTGCGCACGGTGGCGACATCGCCCTGCACCAGCCTGATCCGCTGTGCCTGCGCCGGGCTCAGCCGGGCCAGATTCCGCTCACGCCCCCACTCCAGCACCGCGCCATCCAGGTCCACGCCAATGGCCTGGCGCCGCGGGCCGCCCCGAACCCACTCACACGCCACGCTTGCGGTTCCGCAGAAGTCCTCGCGAAATGTCCTCGGGATCCGGCCACGGATCCGGCGGAAGGTGTCGGCGATGTACTCGCACTCGACGTCCGGGGTCTGCACGGCGGCCTCATAGACCTCGTGCAGGTCTGCCCGGTCAGCCATGGTCAATTTTCCTGCAGCTGCCCTGCGCAGCCCGCCACCGTCAGCCATTGGTTCCATCCCCTGTCACAATCGACGTTTCAACACAGTCGTACATTGCCCCGCGGGTCCGGGACACGCCCTGTCGCTGGCGAACGGCATCCAGAGCCTCAAGCAGCACCTCTGGCGCCACTGTCCCGGGCGCAGAGGCTCCTGCCGTCACGGCCTGGCGCCAGACGCGTGCGCCGGGCAGTCCATGATACAGGCCGAGCAGGTGCCGGCTGATCTGGTGCAAACGGACCCCGTGCGCCATCTGTTCGCGCGCGTAATCGACCATGGCCTCGACCACCGCCTCGCGGGACAGCGGTGCCCCTGGCCCGCCCTCCCGCAGAAAGCGGGCATCGAGTTCGGCCAGCCAGCAGGGATCGCTGTAAGCCTTGCGGCCGATCATGACGCCATCGAGGCCGGCGCCCAGCTGGGCCTCGACCCCGGCCGTGGTCGCGATCCCGCCATTGATCAGCAAACGGAGGCCGGGAAAGTCCCGTCGGAGACGGTGGACGACGTCATACCGCAATGGCGGGACATTCCTGTTCTCACGGGGCGAGAGGCCCTGGAGAAGCGCCTTGCGGGCATGGATGATGAAGGTCGTGCAGCCGGCCTCTGCGACGGTCGTGACGAAGCCGCGCAAAAAGTCGTAGCTGTCGCAGTCATCGACGCCGATGCGGGTCTTGACCGTCACCGGCAGGGCAGCAGCAGCACTCATCGCCTGCACACAGGCTGCCACCAGACCCGGCGCCTTCATCAGGCAGGCACCGAAGGCGCCCTCCTGCACGCGGTCGCTCGGACAGCCAACATTGAGGTTCACTTCGTCGTATCCGCGGGCCGCGGCACGCCGTGTGGCTTCGGCCAGCAGCCCCGGGTCGTTGCCGCCCAGCTGGAGCGCCACAGGGTGCTCGGCGGGGTCAAACTGCAGCCATTGATCGGGGTTGCCGCGCACGATGGCAGCCGCGGTGACCATTTCGGTGTACAGGCGGACACGGGGCGCCAGCAGCCGCAGAAAGTACCGGCAGTGCCGGTCCGTGTACGCCATCATCGGCGCAACGGCTATGCGCCAGGGATCGCTCATGATGAGACCGGTTCCGCGGCGCAGACGGCACCGGATGGCCTAGACTGGCAGCGGCACAGGACACGGACAGGCTTCAGATGACCACAGCCATGACCCGGAGCGGCAGGATCCTCGTAACCGGCGGGGCCGGCTACATAGGCAGTCATGTCGTGCAGCAGCTCGGAGCTGCCGGCGAGGCCGTGGTGACGCTGGACAACCTGAGCACGGGGTTTCGCTCCGCCATCACCAGCGGTGTGCTGGTGGTCGGGGATACCGGCAACCGCGAACTGGTTGGTCGACTGCTGGCGGAATATGAGATTTCCGCCATTCTGCACTTTGCCGCCCATACCATCGTTCCGGAATCCGTCACTGATCCATTGAAGTACTATGCCAATAATACCTGCGCCACCCGCAACCTGATCGAGTGCGCTGTCGCCGCCGGAGTGCCTCACCTGATCTTCTCGTCCACGGCGGCAGTCTATGGCATTCCACCGGGCGGCATGGCCGCCGAGGACACGCCGACCAGCCCGATCAACCCCTACGGCAGCTCCAAGCTGATGAGCGAGTGGATGCTGAGGGATACGGCGGCGGCAACGCCGCTCACCTGCGTGAGCCTGCGGTACTTCAACGTCGCCGGCGCCGATCCCGCGGGAAGGATCGGGCAGTCAACCCGGGCGGCGACGCTCCTGACCAAGGTTGCCTGTGAGGCAGTGGTCGGCAGGCGCCCGCATGTGTCCATCTTTGGCACCGACTATCCCACGGCGGACGGTACGGGCGTGCGTGACTACATCCACGTGGAGGACCTGGCCACCGCCCATATTGACGCCCTGCGCTACCTGCGGGCTGGCGGGCCATCGACCGTGCTCAACTGTGGCTACGGCCACGGGTACAGCGTGCGCGAAGTGCTGGACGCCGTGGACCGGGCTGCGGGCCGGCCGGTCGTGCGCCGGGAAGAACCCCGACGGGCCGGAGACCCTCCGGTTTTGATCGCTTCGGCGGAGCGGATCCGCTCTGTCCTCGGCTGGCAGCCCCGCCATGACGACCTGGACTTCATCGTGGAGACGGCGCTGCGCTGGGAGCGCCATCTTCAGTCACACCCGGCAGACTAGGCGGACCGCTCCTTCTCGTACTGGATGCCGTACTTCTCCAGCAGGTCATAAAGCGTCGGCCGGGTCACGCCGAGCAGCTGGGCCGCCCTTGAGATGTTGCCGGCCGCATGGGCGAGCGCGTTGCGGATGGCCCGGGTCTCGGCATCCCGGCGCACTTCCCGGAGGTTGACGCTGGGGCCTTGCTCCCCGTCGCTCGCGAGCCCGAGGTCGGCAGCGGTCACGTAGCGGCCCTCGGCCATGATGACGGCACCCTTGATCTTGTTCTCCATCTCGCGCACGTTGCCGGGCCAGCGGTAATTCTCGATGGCATTCTGCGCGTCGGAGCTGAAGCCCCTGAACTGGCGGCGATGCTGGGCCGCATAGCGCTCGAGCAGGGTCCGGGCCAGGATGATCCGGCATCCGCCGTCCCGTTCACGCAATGGCGGGATGCGGATGGTGATCTCGCTGATCCGGTAATACAGATCCTGCCGAAACCGTCCCTCGCGAATGGCCACATCCAGGTCCTGGTTGGTGGCACAGACGACGCGAACATCGACCGGGATCTCCTCACGGCCACCCACCCGCTCGACGACACGCTCCTGCAGAAAGCGCAGCAGCTTGGCCTGCAGTGACAACGGCATGTCGCCAATCTCATCCAGAAAGAGCGTACCGCCATCCGCGTTCTCGATCTTGCCGGGCGTCTGCTTGACGGCGCCGGTATAGGCCCCGCGTTCATAACCGAACAGCTCGCTCTCCAGCAGATTCTCCGGGATCGCGGCGCAGTTGATGGCCACGAATCCCTTGCCGATCCGGGGGCTCAGCGAATGCACCGCCCGGGCCAGCACCTCCTTGCCCGTTCCGCTCTCGCCGAGCAGCAGCGTGGTGGCCCCGGTAGGCGCCACCTTCTCGATCATGCGACAGACCTGGAGCATCTGCTCGCTGGCTGCCACGATTCCGTCCAGAGGGGATGAAGCCCCCTGCTGCTGCAGCAGTTCCTGGTTGCGGCGCTCGAGCTCGTGGATCTGGTAGGCCCGGTCCACGATCAGGTGCAGGGTCGTCGTGTCCACGGGCTTCTGGTAGAAGTCGTAGGCACCGAGGCCCACGGCCCGCACGGCATTCTCCTGGTCACCGTGGCCCGTAACGACGATCACCTTCGTGGCGGGCAGCAGGGCCAGCGTCTGCTCGACCGCGGCGAAGCCCTCGCTGACGCCCTCGGCATCCGGGGGCAGGCCGAGATCCTGCAGCACCACGGGCGGCTCATGCCGGCGCAGCTGGGCGAGAGCCCCTTCCCGGTCCTCGGCGACTATCACCTCGTAATCCGTGAAACACCACTTGAGCTGGCTCTGCAGCCCGGGATCGTCTTCCACGATGAGGAGTTTACGGCGTTGTTCCGTCAACGAACTTCCTTCCCGGCATCTTCGCCGACTGCCGATAATATCGCACGCGCAAACCGGATCAGGACATCACCGTCGCAGAATCCGGCTCCCGGACCGGCAGCCGGATCTCGAGCCGCGTGCCCCGGCCGGGCTGGGACTCCACCTGCAATGTCCCGCCGGCATCGGTCACGAAGGTGCGGGCCTGATAGGCCCCTATTCCCATGCCCTTGCTGCCTTTGGTCGTGTCGAAGGGCCGGAACAGGCGCGTACGTACGAACTCGGGCTCCATCCCGCAGCCGTCGTCCTCGACCACCAGCCGTACCGCGTCATCGGCCTGCGCCACGTACACCGTCACGTGTCCGTCCCGGCTGCAGGCCTCCTGCGCGTTCCTGATGAGATGGGCCAGGACATCCGTCAGCCGCTCCCGGTCGATCCAGACGTGCATGTCTTCGGACCGGTCATCGAGCACCGGCACGGGCTCGCGGCCCCGGCAGCGGTCGATGGCATCGGCGGCTACCGCCGCCACCCGGGTACGCTGGCTCGGTCCCGCCGTTTCCCGGCTCTGCAACTGCTGCAGCAGCTTGCTCATCCTGACCACCGAGTTCTCGATGGTGGCCATTGCATCCTCGAAGAACGCCGGATTCGACTTGTGCTTTGCCGCGTTCTGGACCATCAGTGACTGCTGGGCGATCAGGTTCTTGAGGTCGTGCATGACGAAGGCAGTCAGGCGGTTGTAGGCCTCGAACTGCCGCCCCTCGGCCAGCTTCTGGTCAGACTCGTACTGGGCGAGAAATGCCGCCACCTGCCGGCCGGATGTCCGCAGCAGGTCGATTTCCTCAAAGGTCAGCCGGAATGCCGAGCTCGCCTGGTGCAGCACGATGAAGCCGATCAGGTCATCGTTGCTGATCAGGGGCACGATGAGCAGACCATCTGGAAATGCGCCCAGCCAGGCCGGTCGCTGCAGGCCTGCATACAGTTCCGGACGCCGGGCAAGCTCCGCCGTATCGATCGTCCACTGGCGGTCCAGCATGAAGCGCAGCGCCGGATCGTCCTGCCTGACCGGGACGTCCGGCACGGTCCTCGTATTCCAGGATGCCGTGGCGCTGAAGGCCCCGTCCTCCCCCGACCGGACCCAGAGCACGCCCGCCGGGCTGCCGACGATCTGGGCAACGCCGCGGATCACCCGCTCGGGCAGCGGGGCACCCGACTCGGGAGATACCAGCGTATCGATGAGGCGCAGCCACTCTTCCCGGTAGTCGTATCGGAACGGCAGGAAATGCTTGCTGACGAACACGCGCAGGCGGGCATTGAGGCGCTCGGAGAACAGAAACAGCGTGACGGGCATTCCCCAGGCAACGACGAGCAGAAGCGCTGACCGCCCCGCGTCACCGGGATCCATGGCCCGCAGCACGGGCAGCAGCAACACGGAGACAATCAGGATCGACCCGGCGGCCAGGAAACGCGGCGCGTAACTGCGCGCCTCCGGGGAAACGAAAATTGCCAGCGACCACTGCGGCCGGAGTCGCAACGCGTAGAGCAGGAGCAGCCCTGCGAGGGCGAGAGCGGCTGCTGCAAGCCCGAGCAGCGCTGCCGGCACGCCGGCGCCGGCAGCGGCCACGATGCCAAGTACCGCCTGGGAGCCGGTAGCGAGCGCCGTGGCGGCCACGACCGGGCGCAGTGCCGTACGGTTGCCGATGGGCGCGTCACGTGCCAGCTGCGCGGCCAGGCCGAATCCAACCAGGGCAATGCCGGCTGTTGCAATGCTGAACAGTGGCCCCTGCCAGGCCATCCGCGCGATGCCGGCCAGCCAGATCACGATTCCCGACCCCAGGAGAACGACGATCCAGAACAGGCGGAGCAGTCGCCGCACGACCTCCGGCATGGATTGCTCGTAGGGCCCGCGCAGCAGTCGGTGCAGCAGCCCGTACCAGCTGTAGAGCAGCAGGACCTCAAGTGCGTAGAAGGCTGCGCCGAAGCCCCCGACCGGCTGAAGGGCCCGCGGCTGGGCAACCAGCACGCCCCACAGGACGGAGGTGATCACGATGAAGAACAGGTGGTTGCGGAGCAGCGCGCTGCCCCGGCCCAGCAGCAGATAGGCACCGAGCAGCGCATAGCACAGGGCCATCAGGCTGGCCCAGATAGCCGGGTTGAAAAGGACGCTGGTCACCGGGAGATCATAATGCCAACCATGTCATATAGTTAGCGGATACTTCACGAATGACTACAAGGCACCCGGTGAAAGCGATCACCGGCAATATGGCGTCCCCACGGGGATTCGAACCCCGGTTACCGCCGTGAAAGGGCGATGTCCTAGGCCTCTAGACGATGGGGACGGCGGTGTACTGGATGGATGGGCCGGAAACCGGACCGGAAAAATCTGGTGGAGCTAGGCGGGATCGAACCGCCGACCTCTTGCATGCCATGCAAGCGCTCTCCCAGCTGAGCTATAGCCCCACACGGCTGGCGGCGCAATCTACGCGACGCCGCCCGAACCTGTCAAGGAAAGCGCTTTTTCCAGCCTTGCCACAGTCCGCTCCCGGCCGAGCAGTTCCAGAGTGACGTCGATGGGCGGTGACACGGTACCGCCCGTCACGGCGACCCGCACCGGCTGCCCCAGTTTGCCAAAGCCGATACCACATTCGGCCGCAACGCCAGTGAGGGCGCCGTGAATGGCCTCCCGGTGCCACTCCGGCAGCTCGCTCAACCGCCGGTGGAGTGCCTCAAGGGGCCCGGCGATGGCCGCCGTGAGGTGCTTCCGGCACAACGCCTCTGCCGGAACCCCAATGTCCGCGAAGAGGTAGCGGGCCGCCTCCGCCATTTCACGGAGAGTTGCCGTGCGCTCACGGTAGGCCTCCGCCACAGCCGCCAGCGGCGGCCCGCCCGAGGGATCGAGACCTGCCCGGCGCAACTGGTCGCTGAGCAGCGGAACGAGTTCCTCCGGTGCCCCGGCCTTGAGGTACTGCTGGTTCAGCCATTCGAGCTTCCCGGCATCAAAGCGTGACGCTGACGCGTTCACGGCCGACAGGTCGAACAGGCGGATCATCTCCTCGCGCGAAAAGACCTCCTGGTTACCGTGTGACCAGCCGAGCCGGGCCAGGTAGTTGAGTACGGCATCGGGCAGGAAACCGGCATCCCGGTATTCCAGGATATTGACGGCACCGTGGCGCTTGGACAGCTTTGCGCCATCACTGCCGAGGATCATGGGCAGGTGGGCGTAGGCGGGCCGTGGATAACCCAGTGCCTCGACCAGGTGGATCTGCCGCGGCGTGTTATTCAGGTGATCATCACCACGAATCACGTGCGTGATGCCCATGTCACCGTCGTCAACGACCACGCCAAAGTGAAAGGTCGGAACGCCATCGGAACGGACGAGGATCAGGTCGTCCAGCGCAGAGTTCTGGAATTCCACGCGTCCGCGCACCAGGTCATCCACAACAGTCTGCCCCGCGGCCGGCGACTTGAAGCGCAGCACGGGATTGATGCCGGGCACCGGGCGCTCCCGCTCGCGGCACCGCCCGTCATAGCGCGGGTTCTCGCCGCGGGCCATCTGGGCCGCGCGCATGGCATCGAGTTCCTCCCGGCTGCAGTAGCAGTGATAGGACCGCCCCTCCCGCAGCAGTCGTTCGGCCTGTTCCCCGTAGCGCGCGAGCCTGCGGGTCTGGTACCAGGGCCCCTCGTCGTGGTCGAGGCCCAGCCAGGCCAGTCCGTCCAGAATGACGTTGACAGCCTCCTCAGTGGATCGCTCCCGGTCCGTGTCTTCGATGCGCAGGACGAACTGGCCAGCGTGGTGCCGGGCGTAGAGCCAGGAGAACAGCGCGGTACGGACGCCGCCGATGTGCAGGAAACCGGTCGGGCTGGGCGCGAAGCGTGTCTTGACGGTCATGGAGCTAAGACGGCGGTGAGGGCCGGGGATTCTAGCCCGAATGTTGGCAAACTGGCGGCATGTCTGACCCCGTAACCCGCGCCGTCGAGGAGCAGCTCCGCCGGATATTGCCGTCTGGTGTGGCGGTGTCGGCCGCTCTGATCAGCGACGAGCCGCCCGCACTCCTCCCGTCCGAGCAACACTTTACGGATCGCATGCACCCGGTTCGACGGCGGGAGTTCACCGCCGGCAGAGGCTGCGCCCGGCTTGCCCTGGGTGCGCTCGGGCTGCCCCCGACGGCACTGCCCGCCGGCGCCGACCGGGCGCCCGTCTGGCCTGCGGGTATTGCCGGCAGCATCGCCCATACCCGGGAACTGGCCGTGGCGGCCGCCGTACCGCTGTCGCTCCTTTCCGGTCTGGGCATCGACCTGGAACCCGCACACCCCCTGGAAAGCGAATTGTGGCCCCGGGTCTGCCGGCAGGAGGAACTTCAGTGGGCAGACGCCCAGCGCAACCCGGGCCTGGCCGTGGCACTGCTGTTCAGCGCCAAGGAAAGCATCTTCAAATGCCTTTGGCCCCGGGCGCGGATTTTTCTTGAATTCAGCGATCTGTGCGTCAGGCCGGACACCCGGACCGGCACATTCGTGGTCCGGTGTTGCGGCCCTGCGCTGCCGGAGAGCCTGGCTGCGGAAGCCCGCGGCGGAATGGCGCAGGTCGCGGGCCACTGGCTGACTGCGGCGTGGCTGCCCCGAGGGGCTACCGCCGCCTGCCCGGCATCAACTAGCGAGAGGTGGCCTGGTGGCGGGCCAGAGCAGTGCCCGTGACCGCCGAATCGCCGGCGTCAGGCCGCGCTCCGGTGACTTCGGCCGGCGCAGGAGGCGCCGGGGCGCGCATGACCCGCCGGTCCCTGCCTGACCGCCGCTCGGGCCCGGCATAGGGCTCATTACCGCCGGTCCGGCGCTCGGCCGCGATCCGGCGCCGGCAGATCGACCGGTGCACGAAGCGCATGACGCGCCAGGCGTGGGAAATCATCCAGAAATAACCGAGTCCGGCCAGCAGAAAGCCGCCGGATACGATGATTTCCGGCACCTGGAAGTGGATGCTGGCAAGCCCGACCAGTACGCCGACGACGGCGACGCCGCCCATGATGCTCACGGTTTGATTGACCGAGTAACCGGCCAGCAGGAATACGTGGTGCAGGTGCTCGCGATCGGGCGCAAAGGGCGAACGGCCTTTCATCAGCCGACGCAGCATCATCGACACGGTATCCATGATCGGCAGCATCAGGAACCAGAGTGCTGCCGAAGGCGCAATCACCCGCGAGTCGCCCTGGGAAAGCTGAACGGCAAACCAGGTCAGTGCAAATCCGAGAAACATGCTGCCGGCATCGCCCATGAAGATGGCGGCACGATCCCGTCCGGGCAGGCGCATGTTGAACAGCAGAAAACCGATGATGGCTGCGGCCAGGATCGGGAGCAATGTGGCGTCCGCCGTCCCGCCCCACAGCCACACCGCCACCATCAGCCCGGACAGCGAAACGAGCGACAGGGTTCCGCTCAGTCCGTCGAGACCATCGCACATGTTCAGCGCATTGATGACGCCGAGGGTAGCGAAGACGGTGAACGGCACCGCCATGATCCCGAGGGTCAGCACCCCACCCGACAACGTCATCCCGCCGAGGTCGCTGAGGACCACCCCGGCGCCGAAGATCATCAGCAGAGATGCGAGAATCTGCGCCACGAAACGAACCGCGGGCGACAGATCCAGATAGTCGTCGACCACGCCGACGACCACCAGCAGCAGGCCGCCGCCAAAGAAGCTCAGGAACTGACGCGGTGACAGCGTCGTGCCGTCCACTCCGATGAGCCCGAAGGCGAAGGCCAGGCCGGCGAAAATCGCCAGCCCGCCCACCAGGGGCGTGGGACTGAGATGGCTCTTGCGCTCGTTGGGAACATCGACCAGGCCTGTGGTCATGGCAACGGGCCGCAACAGCACGATGAGGAGTGCTGTCGCAACGAGCGCGACGAGAGGGGCAAGGTATGCGGCCATTGGCTGGAGCAACACTATGCTTTCGATCTTCTGCCTGTCTGCGACGCTGCTCACAGCGAACGGCGTCGCGGCGGGACGAAAAGGCCAGTACACTTGCACGGAAGTCTATACCGGCGACAAAAGGCCGGATTGAAACTGACCAATCGTTAATGTGCCGCGTTTACCAGAATACGACTGCCGGGTCGCGGCCTGGACCCGCCCCGGGACATTTGACCTGAATGAGGAGAGGATTCGATGAGCAGCAGACTGCGTACGATCTGGCTCGCCTGTGCAGCGCTTGGCATGATTCTCACGATGGCCGGCGCCATAGCCCAGGAAACCGGAACTGCCGGTACGCCGGGGGTCGGCAACTACCAGGTCAATCCGGGAGACATTCTCGATGTCTCGGTGTGGAGGGAGGTCGATCTCCAGCGCCAGGCAGTAGTCCGGCCCGATGGCTACTTTTCGTTCCCCCTGACCGGCGACATCCGGGCGGAAGGACAGACGATAGAAGGCATCCGCCAGGAACTGACCGCACGTATCTCGCGGTTCGTGCCGGAGCCGGTGGTCAGCGTAGCCGTTCTCGAGCCCCGGGGCAGCAAGGTCTACGTCATCGGTCAGGTCAATCGTCCCGGCGAGTTTCCGGCCAACCGGATCGTCGACGTGGTCCAGGCAATCAGCATGGCCGGGGGCACGACGCCATTTGCCCAGCTCGACAACATCAAGATCCTGCGGCGGGAAGGCAATACACAGCTCGCCATACCTTTCGCCTACAGCGACATCGCGGCGGGAAAACGCCTCCAGCAGAACATCCTGCTTCGCCCCGGTGACACCGTACTGGTACCCTGATCGGGTCTGCACGGGCAGGAGACGGGGGTGAACACGAAATCTGCGGCCGGTGCCGCACTGGGCATTGCCGCTGCCGCACTCTGCATCCAGCCGGCATGGGCCGCGCTCGAATTTCTGCCCTATCTCGATTCGGGCATCATCTGGGAGGACAACCCCCGCTACTTCAGTGATCAGGAAAAAGCGGCCGCCGAAGCCATCAACCCCGACATCACGGACTCCGTTGCAGGAACCTTCCTCGAAGCCCGCCTGCAGTCCGTTTACCGGACCCCGGCCAGCCAGATCGCCCTCACCCCCAAGATCCGCAAGACCAATTACCTCGACCGAAACACCGATCTCAATGAAGACAACGTGATCGTGGATCTGGCATCGGTTCGCGCGGGGCCGCGCGGCCGAATCGGTCTCAATGGCACCTGGCGCGACATCAGCATCCGGACCGGCGAGTTCGAGTCCGCGACACCGGAGAATCCGAATGATCCCCCGCCGCTCCCGGGGGGCGGCGCCCGATACGCGGGCCGGGTGGACCAGGAGGACTGGAGCATACAGCCCTACCTGAGCTACACGCTGTCCGAGCGCAACGAGGCCAGTATCCAGGCGCTGCTGTCGGAAACCCGTTACAAGGCAGACTCCAGCGACCCGCTCGGCTTCGTCGGCAGGAGCTACCTGGACTACGACTACGCCACCGTCTCCGTGGCACTCATCCACGTGATCGATCAGAAGACCAAGGCCAGCCTGTCGCTGAACGGCAGCAGCTTCGATGCCAGCCAGCGGCTGACCCCGTTTCGCAACCAGTCCGACACCTTTGGGCTTTCTGCGGCGCTCGAACGGGTCTTCTCGCCCACCCTGTCGGGAACCCTGGAGGCGGGACTCTCCCGCAGTTCGGTTGACCTGTCCGGAATCATTGCCGGGCTCGACCCGCTGACGGGCGCGCTCTGCCTGCCGAGCCGACCTTGTCTGGCCAGCAGCGAGGAACGGAACTTCGTCGGGGATCTCGGGATACGCCAGCGGCGTGAACGCACCACGCTCAACTTCAATCTCAGCCGCTCCATCGCGCCCCGCTCGGACGGCACCGAGGCCGTCCGGGACCAGGCGAGGCTGTATATCGAGCGCGATGTCACCCGCCTCCTCAAACTTTCCCTCGGCGGCATCTACAGTCAGGACAGTTCGGTCGGCAAGGGCTTTCTGCAGGGCTCGGATCTGCCCGTGACCCTGCGCCAGGACCGGACCTACCTGACGATCGATACCGGGGTCACCTGGCGGCTGACCTCCACGCTGAGCGCATACGGGAAGTACAGTTATGTGGCCAGCGACACGGACGTGGCCAGCGGCGGATCCGTCGAAGAAGAGAACAACCGTCTCTACTTCGGCGTGACCTACCGGGGGCTCGGGATCCGGCGCTGAAGGGCCCGGCGAGGAACAGCGCCGGAGCCTCGGGGCATCCGGCGACGATGAAGATGGTGGGCGATGCTGGGATTGAACCAGCGACCTCTGCTGTGTGAAAGCAGCGCTCTCCCACTGAGCTAATCGCCCGCGGCCGGCATGATAACCGCAGTCCGGCCCGACTGGCAAAGTGCGGGTTTGTGAGCTTCCTCCGCCAAGCCCTTGAGCAGAAGGCTATAATAGCTTCCTCTGAGCCGCCACTCCGTCGCCATACCAGGGAACGCCGTAAAAGGGATGTACGAGGAGTTCTTCAAGCTGAGCTGCCGGCCCTTCGACCTGTCGCCGGACCCCCGCTTCATGTTCATGACGGCCCAGCACGCACGGGCCGTGGCCAACGTCCGCTTCGCCCTGATGAATCGCGACAGCTTCGTGATCATTTCCGGGGAGATCGGCATCGGCAAGACAACCATCCTCAATACCGTCATGGAAGAGCTTGGCCCGGATTTCGTGACCGCCAAGATTGTTCATACGACCCTGTCGCGCATCGAACTCCTGCAGGCGCTGCTCTCCGAGTTCGGCATGCCGAACTACAAGAAGAAGAAGGTGATGCTGCTCGATACGCTGCGCAGCTACTTCCTCGATCAGCATCGCGCAGGAAAGCACGTCGTAATCATTGTGGACGAGGCGCAGAACCTCAGCGCCGCCGCCCTGGAAGAGCTGCGGCTGCTGTCCTGCATTGATACCAGCGACCGGCGCATCGTCTCCATCATCCTTACCGGCCAGCCATCCCTGGATGACCTGCTGGATGCGCCGGGACTCACCCAGCTTCGCCAGCGGGCCCGGCTGCGCCAGCGACTGGATGCGATGATGGAGTCGGAGACCATTGACTATATCCGTCACCGCCTCACCGTCGCCGGTGGCAATGCGGATGAGATCTTCGAGCCGGCAACCCTCAGGGAGATTCACCGGCTCACCTACGGAATCCCGCGTCTGATCAACACCCTGTGTGATACGGCGCTTACCGCCTGCATGGTCGACGACCGCAGGCAGGTGGATCTCGAGATACTGGACAACGTCGTACACGAACTGCGCTGGCAGTGGTTCGAGGAGAAGGCCCCCCGCGCGCAGGACGGGCAGGTTTCCCCGGCCCGAGGCGCCCCACACGAAGGCGAAGTGAGCCTGATGGTCTACCGGGGCGGACAGCTGGTGGAACAGGCCCAGGCCAGCAGCTTCCCGTTTGTCGTCGGCCGCAGCAATGCCAACGACCTCGTGATCATCGACAAGGAGGTCAGCCGCCGGCATGCGCTGATTGACTGTATCGGCGGGATCTATGTCGTCGAGGACCTGAACAGCCGCAACGGCATCCTCGTCAACCAGAAGCGCCGCACCCGCGCCCTGCTCCGTTCAGGTGACATCATTTCGTTCGGGCAGGTGGACGTGGTGTTCTACGTCGATCACCAGGAAGGCATCAAGGGCCGAAAACAGGACGAGATCCCGGCACGGTCGCCCGTCGACGCCCTGGAAGACACCGGACAGAGAACCGGAATAAACGAAGTCGGCAACAGGGTTGCCAGCTGACACCGGTCAGGCTGCGTCCGACTCCTGATGGTTTCCAACGGCCGCCTCGGGCGGCGGCAACTGCCTGTCGCGCTGCTCCGGCGACCGCCGATCCGTCCCTCCGGACATGCTCGTGCCACGCCCCCAGACCACGACCTCCAGCGTCTGCAGCAGAATCAGCAGGTCCAGAATGAGGTTGGCATTCTTTATGTAATACAGGTCGTACTTCAGCTTTTCCCGGGCATCGGCCACCGATGCGCCGTAGGGAAAATTCAGCTGTGCCCAGCCGGTCAGGCCAGGGCGGACACCATGGCGGTAGTAATAGAGGGGCACTTCCCGGGACAGCTGCTCGACGAACTCCGGGCGCTCAGGACGCGGGCCCACAAGGCTCATATCGCCGCGGATGATGTTGATGGCCTGGGGCAGTTCGTCAATGCGGAAACGGCGCAGCAGCACGCCGACCCGGGTCACGCGATCGTCACCCTTGGTGGACCAGCGGGGACCGGTGCCACGCTCGGCATCCACCCGCATGCTCCGGAATTTCAGCAGGCGGATGATCCGGCCATGCTGACCGACCCTCTTCTGCCGGTAGAACACCGGAGCCCCCCAGCCGTCCTCCAGAAGGATCGCAGTGATGGCAAGTATCAGCAACGGCAGGGTCAGCACCACCAGCACAACGCCGAAAAAGACGTCTGTGCCACGCTTCAGCCAGCGGTAGATCAGGTCCGTCTCGCAGCTGCGCTCGTAGAGCAGCCAGCTCGGACGCAGCACGTCGAGGTCAAGGTGTTCCGTTTCGCGCTCCAGGAAATCCACGAGATCGGTGACCTGGACGCCGCGCTGCTTGAAATGGAGGAGGAACTCCATCGGCAGGGTGCCCCTCCGGTCATCCATCGCCACCACGATCTCGTCCACCGTACAGTCGGCTGCTTCTTCCGGGGAGACGACAGGCTCAATCCCCAGCCGCACGGCACGATGACGCTCGTCGTCCGTGAGCGCCACATAGGCAACGGCCTCGAACCGCCGGCGATCCGAACGACGGCGGAGCCGGCTGATCTTTGTGGCCCAGTCCCCGGCGCCGACGACCAGGACTCGCCGCTTGACCGGGTTGAAATCGATACCCCGGAGCAGCAGGAAGCGCAGGCCTACGAGACCGACGGCAGCCAGCAGCAGGGCCAGCGCCATGACTCCGCGGCCAATGGTAAATGTGTCCGGAAGAATGTAAGAAAACAGTATGTTAGCGATACCTCCCAGAAACACACCGAGGATTATGCGGGCGACCTTCTCCTCCGGCGTGGGCCGCTGCCGGGCCCGGTAGAGGCCCATGCTGAGCAGCCCCACCAGGATCCAGACGATGAAAGTGCCGATCCGGGGGAAGAGTGGACCGAAATAGCGGTCCACTTCGACAGGATCCAGGCCCAGTCGCAGGCCGATGGCCAGGATAAAAGCCAGACCGATGACGATGACGTCAGCCAGCAGCAGGACCGCCGTCGGCCCCCAGAAACTGCTGCTACTGACGCGGAAGAGCTTCACGTTATCCCATGCTTCCGGCCCCGGCGGGCGGAACGCAATCTTGCTTCTTGTTGTCCGGCGCGGGCACCGCAGGCGAACGGCGCTGATTATACGACCAAATCACCCGAATACTGTGCCCGGGGGGCGAGCCGGGAACTGTGACGGGCTTCACATAATCAATTGCCCCCGCTCAACCCCCTGCCTGCCGCCCGTTCCAGAATCTCGCCCAGCCCCTGAATGGTCGGCCCCCACCCCAGACTGGCCGCATGGGCGCGGGTCGCGTCCCGGGCCGGTGGCGCGGCGAGCAGCCGGCCGACGGCCGCCGCCAGGGCCTCCGGCGTTTGCTCCCGCACCAGCAGACCGGCTGCCGGCACCGACAGGAGTTCGGGGACCCCCTCCACGACCGTGGCGACCACCGGCGTGCCACAGCCGAGGCTTTCCAGGACGACATTGGGCATCCCCTCGTGGAGGGACGTGAGCAGCGAAAGATCGGCCGCCGTGTAGTAGCTGACCAGCCTGTCCTGCAGGACGTTCGGCCGGATCTGCACCCGGTCGGCAACGCCCAGCGATCGGGCAAGATCGAGCAGGGATTGCCGCAACGGGCCCTCGCCGACAATGACGAGGTCGGCACCGGGCACGAGCGGCAGGGCCCGGATCATCAGCTGGTGGTTTTTCCGCTCGATCAGGTGACCGACGGCCAGGAGGGTCTTCCGCGCGAATCCGGCCGTGGCGCGCGCGGCCGCGCGATCCCCGGGCCGGAACTTCGCAAGATCAACACCGTTACGCAGCGTCAGGACCCGGCCCGGCTCGACGCCCAGGTCGACCAGCGCCTCGCGCAGCGCCTCGGATACCGTTACCACGGCGCTGGCTCCACCACAGGACCGGAGGATCAGGTTCCTGGGAATCCGGTAGCGGGGAAACAGTGTCACGTCCTGGCCCCGGGCCGTCAGGATGTACGGCAGGCCCAGTTGCCGGGCGAGCAGTCCGGTGGCCACGCCGTCCGGGTACAGGAAGTGACCATCGAGGACCACAGGATCCGTCAGGCCCGCACACAGGCGCCTGACGAGCGGCGCGATGCCGGCCGCAAGCAGGAAGGGTGCAACGCTCATCCCCACCCTGGGAATGGCAAGGTAGCGCGGATGTTCCACCGTGCCCAACGGGCGCTCCTCGGTGCGCGGCACACGGGCAAACTGCGCATAGCGCCCGAAGGCGGACGCCGTCGACGGGAACCAGGGCACCGGTGCTATGACCTTGACGTGAAAGCGACCTGTAGCGACCAGATGGCGCAACCTCTCCTCGACAAATACGCCGTGCCGGGTCTGCTCGCTGTTCGGATACAGCGTGGTGATGGTCAGTACATTGAGCATCGTCAGGGCTACGCCTCGATATGGCGGCGCAGGAATCCCTCGAACATCAGCAGGGCCCAGAGGACGGCACTGTGATCCCGGCGGCCACTGAGGTGAAGGCTGACGATGCGCTGCAGGGCCTCCGGGCGGAAAAAGCCCGTGGCCAGCAGCGATTCGCTGGCCCCAAGGGCGCGCACTTCATTCGCCAGCGGCCCGCGGAACCAGCGATTGAGCGGCACGGCAAAGCCCATCTTGCGTCGGTAGAGAATCGAAGCGGGGAGCACGGGCTCTAGGCTCTTCTTGAATATCCACTTGCCCTCGCCGCCGCGCAGCTTGAGGGCGGAGGGAATCCTGGCGACCCAGTCGACAAACTCGTGATCGAGCAGCGGAACGCGTACCTCCAGTCCGTGCGCCATGCTTGCGCGATCCACCTTGGTGAGGATATCGCCCGGAATGTAGGTCTTGAAGTCGAGGTACTGCGCCATGGTCAGGGTATCCGGAAACTCCCGCCCCCGAAGATAGCGGTCGAAAACCTCACGGGCGCGGTACGCGCCGAGTTCAGACTGCAGACTGTCGGAGTAGAGCGAATTCCTGAGCTCATCGGTGGTGATTGCCACGGCATGCAGATAGGCTCCGGCACTGTCCCTGGCCAGCGACTGGAAGGTGCTCTTCCCCCTGAAGACCCGCGGCGCCCAGTCGAGCTTCGGATACCAGCGCCCGAGGAACCCGAACAGGGGCTGCCGGATGGCGGCCGGCAGGACAGCCCGCACTTTCTCCCCGGCGCTGAACATCCGGTAGCGGCGGTAACCCGCAAAATTCTCATCGCCACCGTCACCCGACAAGGCGACCTTGACGTGATGGCGCGTGGCGGCACACAGGCGATAGGTGGGAATCGCGGAACTGTCGGCGTAGGGTTCGTCGTAGACATCGACGAGCCTGTCCATGAGACTCAGGTCATCCACTCGGACCGTGCTCTCGGCGTGATCCGTGCCCAGCAGTGCGGCAACCTGGCGTGCGTAGGGCGATTCGTCAAAAGCCGGCTCGTCCACCGCAATCGAGCAGGTCTTGACCCGTCCCTTCGCGGTACGCGCCATCATGGCAACTACCGCACTCGAGTCGACACCGCCGGAAAGGAAGGCGCCGAGCGGCACATCCGAGATCAGTTCCATGCCGACCGCGCGCGCCAGGCGGTCGATCAGCTCCGCCTGCAGATCGGCGGGATCAGACGGAATCTCGCCCTGCCGGTCATGACTGATATCCCAGTAGGCGGAACTCCGCTGCTGGCCACTTTTCAGGTCCTGCAGCAGCCACCAGCCCGGCAGCAGCTTGTATACGCCGGCGTAGATGGTCTTGGGCTCGGGGATATAGCCGAAAGTGAAGTAGTCCTCGACTGCCGTCGGATCGATTTGCCGGGGGAACCCGGGATGCTCCGCCAACGCCTTCAGTTCCGAAGCAAAGACCAGATGCCCGCCGGGCAGCTGGGCGTAGTACAGAGGCTTGATGCCGAGCCGGTCACGGGCCAGGAACAGTGTCCGGCGGTTGCGGTCCCAGACGGCAAAGGCGAACATGCCGTTGAAGCGGTCCACACAGGCCGTGCCCCACTCCTCCCAGGCGTGAACGATCACCTCAGTGTCGGATCGCGTGTGGAACCGGTGCCCCAGAGCCGTAAGCTCATCGGCAAGCCCCTGGAAATTGTAGATCTCGCCATTGAAGACGACACAAACCGAGCCGTCCTCGTTGAACATCGGCTGCTCGCCGGTCTCGAGGTCGATGATCGACAGCCGCCGGTGGGCAAGCCCCACATCAGGTTCCACATGGCAGCCCGAACCGTCCGGGCCGCGATGGGCCAGCCGCCCGTTCATGGCGCGCAGCAGATCGGCATTGATCGCCGGTGAGCCCGTCACCGCCAGAATACCGGCAATTCCACACATAGGCGTCAGGTCCCCGGCCGGCACCCTGCCGGCAGCAGTTCATCGTACAGTCGGGTGTAGTTGTCGATCATTCCGGCCAGGCTGAACCCGGTTTCGACCCGACGGCGTGCCGCCAGGCCGTGCATACGCCGTTGCTCGTCATTGTCCACATAGTCCTGCAGTGCATCGGCGAGCAGATGCGGACTGGCGGCTGCAAACAGCCGGCCGGTCTTCCCGGGGAGAACCAGCTCACCGTTCCCACCGACGTCGGTAGCCACCACCGGGAGGCCGCAACTCATTGCCTCGAGTATGGTATTGGAGATCCCCTCGTTGAGGGACGGCAGCACGAACACATCGAACTGTCGCATGAGATCCGGGATGTCATCCCGCCACCCCGTCACAGTCCCCAGTTCAGCGCAGCCGGCCGTGGCAAGCACCTGCAGTACCGCCTCCCTGAGGTTGCCGTCACCGACCACCGCAAGTCTCAGGCACCGCCGATAGCCGGGGTGCCGCCCGACCAGGTCTACAAATGCCCTGGCCAGCGTAACGGGATCCTTGACGGCTTCCAGACGGGATACGGTGCCGATGACGAACAGGGGCACGGCATCCTGCGCACGAAACAATGGCGCGGCACGCGACGGACCGGGGGCAAAGCGCACGGTATCAACGCCGTTGTAAATCTGCCGGATCCTGCCGGCGGACAGGCCGTCGGCTGTCTCGAGCCAGCTCGCAATATGCCGGGATACGGCCACATGCCGGCTCACAAACGGGTGGCAGGCCCGGCGCAGGAGCGCCCGGCGACTGCGATCACCGTGGAGATCATCCACGTCCCAGCCGTGCCAGCCGTGGACGCGCACGGGCACACCGGCCGCCCAGGCGACCACGGCACAGTCCATGACGCCGGGGTTGCGGGTGTGCACGATGGCGGGCGAAAGCTGGCGCAGCAGTCGCCACAGGCGGGCATAGGCCCCCAGGTCCTTACCCGGCCGCTTGCCGATGGAAAAGACCTGAACATCGGGCCGCCTGATGCGCTCGCGGAAACCCGAGTAACCCGCCAGGGCGATGACCGCGTGGTCGAAGTGCTCCTCCGGCAGTCCGTTGATGAGGTTGATGACCCCGTTTTCCAGCCCCCCATAGTCGAGACGATGGAGGATATGCGCGATGAGTGGACGCTTCATGACGGTGAACGGGCCCGGGACAGGTCTCCCTGATGCAGGGCGCATCTTCGCAGATGAGCCCCGGGCGGAACAGGACGCATGCCCGCGTGTGCATTCTTGAAACGGGTCACGGACGACCCCCGTGCCGCCTTCCAGAATACGACCTGCGGGGTGTGTGACGCGGTTGCCCGCATCAACCGCGCTACAATCCATCGGGAACGACCCCTGCAGATGACCCGGAACGCCACCGTAATGCCAGCAGCATGACCAGCGAGGTGCAGTGCCTCGGCAACGGTGCGGCCGAAACCGCTGAGTGGGAGCAGTTCGTCGCGTCAGCGCCGGGTGCCTCCGCTTATCACCGCCTGGCATGGCGGCGGATCATCGACCGGGAATTCGGCTGGGAAAGCCACTATCTGCTCGCCCGGAACCCGGCAGGGATCACCGGTATCCTGCCCCTCGTCCGCCTCCGAAGCCGCCTGTTTGGCGACTTTCTCGTCTCCCTGCCCTACGTGAACTACGGTGGCAGCGTCAGCCTGGATGCCGATTCCGACCGGGCCCTGCTGCAGCAGGCGGCAGAGCTTGCCAGGTCGCTGGGCGTCAGGCACATGGAACTGCGGGAGATGAAGCCCAGGGGCAGCGACTGGCCGGCGCGCACCGACAAGGTGGGCATGCACCTGCGTCTTCAGGCAGACCGTGACAAACAGTGGCAGGCCCTGGGGTCGAAGCTGCGGGCCCAGGTCCGTCGGCCCGAGCGGGAAGGCGCCACCGTGAGAACCGGCGGCATTGAACTGCTCGATGAGTTCTACGCTGTCTTTGCGCAGAACATGCGGGATCTGGGCACACCGGTGTACAGCCGCTCATTCTTCAAAACCATCATCGAGGAACTGCACGACCAGGTCGACATCGTGGTCGCGACTCTCGCCGGGCGCCCTGCGGCAGCCGGCTTCCTGCTCCACGACCGGGGCACCACCGAGATCCCGTGGGCCTCGTCACTGCGCCCGGCCAACCGGGTCGGCATCAACATGCTGCTCTACTGGCACTGCCTGCAGCGCGCCATTGAGCGCGGTTCGTCAATCTTCGATTTCGGGCGATCGACAGAGGACAGCGGAACCTACCGTTTCAAGCGCCAGTGGAGCGCCGAGCCCGTGCGGATGTACTGGCACTACTGGCTCGCAAACGGCACCGTACTGCCGCGCCTGAACCCCGACAATCCGAAATTCGCGCTCGCCATAGCCGCCTGGCAGCGGCTGCCCGTCTGGCTCGCCACGGCGCTCGGCCCCCATATCGTCCGGAACCTGCCATGAGGAGCCGCCGCTGATGTGCGGAATCTACGGTGAAGTCAGCCTCGGGTCGCGGGCGGCTCCCGACCGGGACCTGGTCAGGGCGTCCGGCGCGGTGATGACGCACCGCGGGCCGGACGATGACGACCTGCACGTCACCGGCCAGGTGGCCCTCGGCCTGCGACGGCTGTCCATCATCGACGTGGCCGGCGGGCGCCAGCCGCTGTTCAACGAGGACCGGTCAGTGGCCGTGGTCTGCAACGGCGAGATCTACAACTTCCGGGAGCTCCGCGCCCGGCTGACAGCCGCCGGACACACATTCAGGACCGGCAGCGACGCCGAGGTGCTGGTCCACCTCTACGAGGAACATGGCGACGATTTCGTCGTGCATCTGCGGGGCATGTTCGGCTTTGCGCTCTGGGACGAACGCCGCGGCAGGCTGCTGCTGGGCCGCGACCGGCTCGGCATCAAGCCCGTCTACTACGCCAGGGCGGATGGCTGCATTGCCTTTGCCTCGGAGAGCAAGGCCCTGCTCGCCCGCCCGGACATCAGCGCCCAGCTGGATCCCGTCGCGCTGGAGAACTATCTCGCGCTGGGCTATGTGCCCAATCCCCACAGCCTCTTCGCCGGCATCCGCAAGCTGCCGCCCGGCCACCTGCTGGTGGTCGCGAACGGCCGCGCCGAGGAATGCTGCTACTGGCGGCTGACGGTCAATCCGCGGGCTGACGTCCGCGAAGCAGACTGGACCGAGGCCATTCGTTCGACCCTCGCCGAAAGCATCTCGGCCCAGATGGTCAGTGACGTGCCGCTGGGCGCGTTCCTGAGCGGCGGCATAGACTCGACGATGATCGTCCACTACATGACCCAGGCAGCCACCGGCCCGGTCAGGACGTACTCGATAGGCTATGACGAGTCCACCGGGGGCGCCTTCTACAACGAACTGGCGTTCGCCCGGCACATCGCCACGACCTACGGCACCGAGCACAGGGAACTGGTGGTTCGCCCCGAGATCGTCGGGCTGCTCCCGCGGCTGATCTGGCACATGGACGAGCCCACCGGTGACTCGGCGCTGATCACGACCAGCCTGGTCTCCGAGCATGCCGCTCGGGAGGTCAAGGTGATCCTTTCCGGCGTCGGCGGCGATGAACTGTGGGGCGGCTATGACCGCTACATGCTGGCCCATTACGTGGGGCTCATACGACGCCTGCCGGAGTTCCTGCGCCGTGGGGTGCTTCAGCCCCTCACCCGCGCCCTGCCCGTGGACCGCCATTCCCGCCTCCTCAACATGTTTCGTTACCTGCGGACCCTGACGACGCTCGCGAACACCGACCAGTCCCGGCGATACCACGAACTGATGAAGGTCTTCGGACGAACCGAACTCGACGCCCTGCTGGCGCGCGGGCACAGCGGCGGCGATGACGCCCTGCTGCGCCTTCTTGCCCGCTACCCGGATCTCGGGGAACTCGACCGGATCTTCGTTGCCGACATCAACACCCAGCTCACCGACGACCTGCTGCTCCTCTCCGACAAGATGAGCATGGCGCATTCGCTGGAGTCACGGGTGCCCCTGCTGGACGAGCGGCTGGTTGACCTGGCTGCGACCGTGCCGGCCAGCCTGCGTGTCCGCGGCCGGCAGACCCGCTACCTGCTGAAGCGGGCCCTGCGCGGCGTCATTCCGGACGTGACCCTGGACCGGCGCAAGCGGGGCTTCGGACCTCCCATGGGCGGCTGGCTGAAGCGGGAACTGGGCCCGGTCGTCGGACGCCTGCTGTCGCCGGAGTCCGTCGCCCGACGCGGGCTGCTGCGTCCCGCGGCAGTCAGCCGGCTGGTCGACGACCACCGGTCCAGTCGCGCCGATCACACCGACCAGCTGTTCAGCCTGCTGACTCTCGAGCTGTGGTGCCGCCTGTTCCTCGACCGGCAGTCACCGGAGGACCTGGGCGCCTGGCTGACGGCCAGGCACTGACCCGCACACCCCCCCTGGCAGGCCCGGACCGACAGGCGCGTCAGGGCGAGATCAGCCAGTCCCGGCAATGGCTCGCCACGGCGTCCCGCCAGGTCCGCCGGGAAAAGGTGTGATCGGCGGCATCGATCTGGATCCGGGTGATGGCCGGTCCGGCCAGCAGCCGCGCCCAGTCGGGACTGCGGGCCAGTTCACGAAATTCGCCGGCCGTCAGGTCCTGGCCGCTCAGCAGGATCAGGGTCCGACCCCTGAAGGCCGCCAGGGCGCTCCTGAGCCTTTCGGGGAGCGGCTCCGGAGCCCCCGCTGACGACGGATGCGGGGACCGTGCCTCGCGCAGGTTGCCAATGAACGAGGCCAGCGAGTCACGGATACGGACCTGGCCGCCGAGGAGTTTCTTCCAGAAGGCGGGCTGGAGCAGCCGTGCGCCGTAGTACTCCGAAAGGTAGGACTGCGCGAGGGTCTGTCCGCTGCGCACCCACGGATTCAGCAGCACCAGCCGGGAGACCCGCGGGTCGCTGCCTGCGTACAGCAAGGCTGCCGATGCCCCGTCACAGAGCCCCCAGAGGGCCACCTCCCGGACCGCCGGCACCCGAGCCTGCAGGGCATCGATAGCGGCGCCTATGTCCGCGCCGATATCGAGGAAACTGCGCATCTCGCCCTCGCTGTCCCCCATGCCCCGGTAATCGAAGCGCAGCGTTGCCATGCCCGCCGCGGCCAGCTCACGGGCCAGCAGCAGGAACTGCCGGTGGCTGCCCACCCGGTACTGGGGTCCGCCCACCACCACCAGCACGGCCAGCGCACCGGGTACCTCCGGCCGGTGGAGGATCCCGGTGAGGCGGCACGCGTCAACTTCGAACAGCAGGGTCTCGGTGTGCACAGGCATCTCAGTTCGAAAGCCCAGCCGCCGTGAGACCGATCAGCTCCTCGCAGACCGCGATTTCCGTCGTCGCCCAGAAGGCATCACCCCGGGCGGCCCGGAGCCGGATCGAGGTACCGGGCGCCGCCAGGCGTTGGGCGGCCATCGTGATCGCTGCCGGCACTGCGGTCTCCGGGCCCCGGACGAGATGGAACCAGTCGATCGTGAGGGGCCGGGCAGGCAGGCACTGCGCCAGCTCCAGGCCGCTGACCGACCGGTAGAGCGCCGGAGAAAGAGCGTAACCGGCAACCTCCAGCGACTCGCCGGCCTGCAGCCGCGCGCGCAGGCTGGCGGCCGTCTCCGATGCCGCCGGCTTGCCCGCATCGTCACCCTTGCCGACGAGGGCAGCCGCCATGCGCAGCCTGAGGAACTGGTTGAGCACGTCGGCGCCGGTCAGGGCCGGCTGCCAGAAGAGCAGGCGGTCAACGGCAGGTAGCTGTCGGGCAAGGTCGGCGCCGAGCAGGGCGCCGAAGCGCAGGCCGAGAACGGCGCTGACCCGTCCGCCGCGTGCCTCGACCCAGCGCGCGGCGGCGAGGAGGTCGGACAGCCAGGTTTCGTAGCGGGCATCCCCGAAGTCACCCCAGCTGTCGCCGGTACCGGCGGGATCCGGCAGCACGACACCCCATCCGAGCCCGGCCATGCGCTGCGCCAGCAAGGCGAGCATGCGGCGGGACTTGTTCATCTCCTCCGCAAAGGGCGGGGCCAGCAGCAGCCAGCGCTCCGCCGGGTTCTGCGCCGGGCGCCAGACGGCCAGGAAGATCTCCCCGTCGGGCGTGGGAAGGAAGTGAGGTTCCGGCACCACCGGCCCCTGCCCGGGTTCCGGCATCAACCGGCCAGCTTGCCGTCGAGGAAGCGGCAGAGGGTCCCGACCGTCGCGAAGACTTCACCCGACATTTCATCGTCATCGATGGTGATGCCGTAGTGATCTTCAATCGCCGTCAGGATGGTCACGACCGCCATTGAGTCCATCTCGGGCACATGGCCCAGCAGCGGGGTTTCCGCGGTAAAGCCATCTGCACGGTTGCCGAGCTGCAGGGTGCTGCGCAGGATCTCGACGACTTCCTTCAACTCAGCCATTCGAATCAGACTCCGGTAGTTGGTTCATCTCGCAGGTGGAGGACTCCCCGGGCGTGAACTGTCCCAGGTGGTGTATTTCCGGCCCGCCAGCGCCTGGCCGATGCCCAGCAGGCTGGCGATGTTAACCGCGCAGAAATAATAGGGGATATTCAGCACCCGGAGCGGATGTCCCAGCCGTCCGAGCACCATGCCGGCCAGCGCTGCGGCGTACAGAACGGACTGGGCGACCAGGGCCAGGGAGTAGAACGCCGACCGGCCAGCGAGGACGAGGTTCGATACCAGCGCCACGACGAGAAACAGGGGCACAAACCAGCGCAGCACCTTGTGCGAGAGAAACTGCAGGGCAAATACACCGTACCGGAACGGGTTCAGCAGGTGCCGCAGTTTGACGGTGGCCCGCCAGGCCCGGTTGACGATCCTCACCTTGCGACGGAACTCCGCACCGAAACCTTCCGCGCCCCCCTCAAAGGACCAGGCCCCGGGCTCGTAGACGTTGCGGTAGCCGCGGGCGACGATCTGCAGGGGATTGACGAAATCCGACAGGTCGGATGCGGCCAGGTCGGTGTACAGCTCCCGCCGGATCGCATAGATCGCACCATCCGCGCCAACCAGCGATCCCAGGCTGCTCTCCAGGCCCTTCAGCCAGAGTTCGTAGTTCCAGTACTGGTTCTCCGCCTCCGTCGAATGATCCTCCGCCTCGATCCGGTAGCGAGACTCCCCGGTAACCGCTCCGACACGCGGATCGGCAAAGTTGCGCGCCAGCCGGCGCAGGGCCTGTGCGTCATACATCGCATTGGCATCCGAGAAGACGATGATCTCGCCGCGCGCCGCCCGCACAGCGGCATTCAGCCCCGCCGTCTTGCCGCCGCGATCCGCCATGCGCAGCAACTCCACGCGGGCATCGACGAAGGACAGAACCACCTCGTCCGTGCCGTCCGAGGAGGCATCCGACACGACCAGGATCTGGAGCCTGTCATGCGGGTAGTCGAGCGCCACCGAGTTCAGGAGCTTGTCGCGTATCACCCCGACTTCGTTGAAGGCCGAGATAACGAGCGTGATGACGGGCTCGATCGGAGCCTGTGCAACGGGACGGGAGAAGCCGAACGCCCGGAACAGCCACAGGAGTGCCGGGTAGCCCGCATAGACATACAGGATGATCCCGGTACTCAGCCAGAATGCGACCGTCGCGATGTGACCCGTCATACCTGAACGCTCTGAAAGCCGGCTCAAAATGATCCGCACGGGCGGAGCAGCCCGCACAGGGCCGCCAGACGCGCACCCTGCCCGTCATGGCCTACAGCGTCAAGGAACTGAGCCCCGCGCAGCATAACCCGGTCCGAAGGGTTCCCGCGGTGCTGAATATGCCGGGCAGTGGCTGGACAAGTACCCGCCCATCCTCAAGAATCCGCCGCTTCCCTGAATCCCCGCGGCACGGAATCACAAAGCGCACATGTTTGGCACCTGGTCCCCTCCCGGCAGTTCCCGCCACCCCGGCTGCGATCCCGGTCAGTGGACGGCCCCGTTCCGGGCGTCGGCAGATGGGGTCGTGGTGCTGGCAGACGGCTGGCCACGCCCCGCAACGGCGTCGCCGCCAGGGGGCCCTTCGGACGATCCGGCGGCGCGGGTCCTTGCGGCCTACCGGGCGCAGGGACCGCGCTTCCTGGCCGGGCTTGCCGGTCCCTTTGCCCTGGTCATCGTGGACGAGCAACGGAGGCATACGCTGCTGGCCGTGGATCGCATGGGTATACGCCCGCTCGCGTACGCCGTCACGTCAGGGGGGTCGGTGATCTTTGGTTCCTCCGCGCTCGATGTGGCACGCAGTCTCTCGCCGGATCCGCGCCTCGATCCCCAGGCGATCCATGACTATATGCACCTGCACATGGTGCCCAGCCCCGGGACAATCTATCCCGGCGTCGGCAAGGTGGCACCCGGCGCGTGCGTGACGATCATCAACGGAGTGGCACGCGCGGAGCGCTACTGGCGGCCGGCCTTCGGCGAGGTCGCAAGCCCGAATGAGGCGACCCTCCGGGAGGAACTCCACAGCACGCTGCGGACCGCCGTCCGCCACTGCCGGACCGGGGGATCCGCGAGCGGCGCATTCCTGAGCGGCGGCCTGGACAGCTCGACGGTGGTCGGTGTCCAGACGGAAGTCTCGGGGGGGCCTGTCAACACCTTCTCGGTGGGGTTCGATACCGAAGGCTACGATGAGCTGGCCTTCGCCCGCATCGCGGTCGGGCGCTTCGGCGCCAGGCCCCACGAGTACGTCGTCACCCCGGCTGACGTCGCCCGCGCCGTGCCGGTGATCGCAGGCGCCTATGACGAGCCCTTCGGCAATTCCTCCGCCGTACCCACCTACTATTGCGCCCGGCTGGCGCGCGAGGCGGGCATCGACGTGCTGCTGGCCGGAGATGGCGGTGACGAAATCTTTGCCGGCAACCCGCATTACACGCGCCAGCAGCTCTTCCAGCACTACGAGCGGCTGCCCGCGGGGCTCCGACGCCTGCTGGAAAGGATCCTGCTGGGGGCGGTACCGGAGGACGCCGTCTGGCCCCTCGGCAAGCTGCGCAGCTACGTACAGCAGGCCAGCATCCCCCTGCCCCGTCGCCTGCATTCGTGGAATTTCATGCTGCGGGAGCCGGCCAGCTCGATTTTCGACCCGGCCTTCATGGACCGCATTGACCAGGACCACTGGATCCGGGTCATGGAAGACACCTGGCGCGAGGTCGCCGATGCCGACGTCCTCGACCAGCTGCTGTACTTCGACTGGAAGTTCGTGCTGGCCGACAATGACCTGCGCAAGGTGGGCCGCATGTGTGCACTGGCCGGCGTGCGCGTCGAGTTCCCCATGCTCGCCACCGAGCTGGTGGACTTCGCGCTGCGCATCCCGACCGGCCTCAAGATCCGCGGTCAGGAGCTGCGGCACTTCTACAAGCAGGCCATGCGCGGTTTTCTGCCCGACCCGATCATCGACAAGACCAAGCACGGCTTCGGCCTGCCCTTCGGCGTGTGGCTCAAGACCTCTCCCGAACTGATCGGCCTCGTTGACCAAAGCTTCCACTCGCTCGGCAAACGGCAGATCTTCCGCCAGGATTTCCTCGACAGCATCAGAACCCTGCACCGGGACGGTCACCCGGGCTATTACGGCTACGTGATCTGGGATCTGCTGATGCTTGAGCAGTGGCTGCAGGCGCACGGCCTGACGGTCGGCTGACGGCCTGCCCGGCGCGTCCCGGCAGCCGCCACCGGGGGACCTAGCCCCGGGGTTCTGCCGCCACCGCCAGCGGAGTGCGGTAGCAACGCAGGAGTCGGGCTGAGAAGCGCAGCCGGGTACGATCCCAGGAGCCGACGCGGGGGATCTCGTAGCCTGGACTCTGTCGTGTCGCGCTGGCCCAGACCGTGGTCAGGGCCCCTTCGAAGCCGGCATCGCGCGCGAGGCTCACGTCCCTCGGCAGATAGTCCGCGCCGGGCTTGCCGTTGGGATAGGCGAACAGCGGCACGCGGGCACCCAGCAGCGATTCGAGCGCCCGCTTGCCCTCCCGGATCTCCCGGTCCGCATCCGCTGCGGACAGCCGCGCAAGGATCGGATGGTGCAGGGTGTGGCCACCGATCGACATGCCTGAGCGGTGCAGCGTACGCACCTCGTCACTGCGCATCATGATGCCGTCGGGATAAGGTCCACCGACGGAATTCAGCAGCTGCAGCGCGGCCTGGTAGCGCTCCTCGCCCTCCAGGTACTTGAGTTGGCCTATCAGCGCACTGGCGAGGGCCACGCGCCCGGTGCTGTCCGGTACCTGCACGGTACCGGTAGCGTCGACCCCCGTGTTCCAGGTCCCGGGTGGTGCCACCCGGCAGGCTTCGATGACCAGGTCGTTGAACATGCAGCCCCCGTCCAGGAAGCCCGCCGCCACGAAGAAGGTCGCCACCAGACCGTGACGCCTGAGGATGGGCAGCGCCACCTGGCAGTTGTCCGCATAGCCGTCATCAAAGGTGACGGACACCGCCCGGGCGGGCAACCGGCCCTCCCGCAGGTCGGCGAGCCCCTCGGCAAGGGGCACCACCCTGAAGTTCTCCGCCAGCGCGCGCATATGCAGGTCGAAGACCGGCGCAGGCAGCAGGTCTGGACACATCGGATCGGGCACCGATGGCACGCGGTGATAATGGAGGATCACGAGCCGGTTACCCTCGGGACCGCGGCACATCAGCGTACCGGCACCCCGGAACACCGTATCAACCGGGGATCCGCTCACGGGGGCAGCAGTCCTGGCCGCTCGTTCATGCCGAAGCTGCATGCGGACGAGGTCTGGCCAGTGCGTCGTATACCGGCCCGTAGCGGGCGACCGAGGCTTGCCAGGTGCGCTCCTCGCGCACCCAGCGCCGGCCCCGCTCCGCGAGCGCCTGCAGATCCCGGTCGGCGAGCGCCGCCTGCAGCGTGGCCGCGAGCGACGACGGGTCTCCGGCGCGGAACAGGAGGCCCGTCAGCCGGTCCTGCACCAGCTCCCGGTGGCCGGCAACGTCACTCGCGATCACCGGCCGGCCCGCGGCCATCGCCTCCAGCGGCTTGAGCGGCGTCACCTTGTCGGTCAGCGGCGTCGGCGGGCGGGGATAGACGAGTACATCCATCGCCCGATAATACGCAGCAACCTCGTGGTGCGGGACACGCCCGGCAAAGATCACGCTGTCCCCGAGTCCTGTCGCCCTGCTCTGCTCGCGCAGGCGCTCCTCCTCGGCACCGCCGCCGACCAGCAGCAGGCGAAGCGGCGTCCCCTGCCGGCGCAGCAGGCCCACTGCCGTGACAAGCAGGTCAAGGCCTTCCCAGTTGTAGAAGGAGCCGATGAAACCGATCAGCGGTTGTCCGGCCGGTGCATGACGTGCGCGTATGGCCTCCCACCCCTCCGGTGACGCCGCGAATGCCGCCGCATCCACGGCGTTGGGTATGACCGTGATACGCCCGGGCGCAACGCCCCTCTGCGCTATATCCTGGCGCAGGCCCTCGCAGATGGTGGTGACCGCGTCGGCCCGTCGGAGGACCCAGGTCTCCAGCGCCCGCGACAGGTGAAAGCGCAGGCTGCCGGCCCTGGTATGTCCTTCGGTGACCGCGGCATCTTCCCACGAGGAGCGCATCTCGTAGACCACCGGAATGCCCAGCCGCCGGCCGACCTGCAACGCTGCAAGCCCCGTGAGGCAGGGCGAATGAGCCTGGAGAATATCCGGCCCGACAGCCCGGGCGATAGCCAGAACCCGCCGGGCCAGCGTCCGGATCGTGGCCAGCTGCTCTACCACGGGCTGCCGAGCAAGCCACGCACGGGACGGCTGGGTGCGAAAAAAGTGCAGGCCCCCGGATGTCTCCTCGGCGGGACCCGGGGGGTGCCGGTCACTGGTGACGGCCAGGGCGGTCCAGCCGAGGGCCGCCTGCTCCCTGAGGATGGCGGCAGTACGGTACGCATAACCATCCTGGATCGGCAGGGAATGGTTGAGCAGATGCAGTATCCGGTGCGGCTTAGTGGTCACGGCCCGGACCCGGCCCGGCAGGGCACCTGCCCGCAGCCTTCACAGCAGAAGCTCGGCCGGTGGCGGGTGGCTCAGAAAACTGACGGGGCTCGCACTGAGCCCGTACGCACCCGACTGGAACACGACCACCAGATCGCCAATGTCGGCCCGGGCCATCTCCATGTTGTCGGCCAGCAGGTCAAGCGGTGTACACAGCGGGCCCACCACGGTCACGCGCTCCCGGGGACCACCTGCAACGCGATTGCCGATCAGCACCGGGTAGTTCTTGCGCAGCACCTGGCCGAAGTTGCCGGAAGCGGCGAGATGCTGATGCAGGCCGCCGTCCGTCACCAGGAAGACCCGCCCCCGCGACACCTTGCGGTCCACGATCCGGGCCACGTAGATTCCCGCTTCGCCGACCAGATACCGCCCGAGTTCGATGACCAGCGTGGCACCGGGCAGATCGCGACCGGCAGTCTGTACCAGGGCGTCGAGATGGGCACCGATCGGGCCGATATCCAGCGGCTGCTCACCCGGGAAATAGGGAATGCCGAAGCCGCCGCCAATATTCACCAGGCGTGGGGGGCGTGGGGCAAACCGCGACAACCCGGAGACGAGCGCAACAGACTTCGCCTGCGCCTCGATAATCGCATCCGCGCGCAGGTTCTGGGAACCGCTGAAGACGTGAAAGCCCCAGAAGTCCAGCGCCATGGCCTGCATGCGCACCAGCAGGTCGGGAACCAGCTCGGCGTCGATCCCGAACTGCTTGGGACCACCGGACATCTTCATCCCGGAGGTCTTGAGTTCGAAGTCCGGGTTGACGCGCACCGCGACGCGCGGCCGTATGCCGCGCCTCTCGCCCGCCTGAATCAGCCGCCTGAGCTCGTTCTCCGACTCAACATTGACAATGACGCCGGCCGCCACGGCCGCCTCGAGTTCATCATTGCCCTTGCCGGGGCCCGCGAAGCTGATGCGCGCAGGGTCGCCACCGGCTGCCAGCGCAACCCGCAGTTCGCCGGCCGACGCCACATCGAGCCCGTCGACCTGCGGGGCGATATGCTGGACGACGGCCGGCATCGGATTGGCCTTCATCGCGTAGTGCAGATGAACACCGGCCGGCAGTGCAGCCCTGAGCTCGCGGATACGCTGGTCGATCAGCGCCCGGGCATACACGTAGGCCGGGGTACGCCCGGCCAGCGAAATGACGTCGGTCAGCCGTCGCCCCCCGATCAGGAGCTCGTCATCCCGGGTCTCAAAGCCCCGCAGGCGCACGTGCAGGGGAAGGCCGGTTTCAGGCTCAACCATGGCCGGCTGCTTCCAGGATCTCGGCCTTGAGCCGCACCCGGTCGAACTTGCCGTTGGGATTGCGCGGCAGATCCCCCCGCCAGACGACACTGCGCGGCACCATGTACGCGGGCAGCTTCTCGCGCGCGTAGCCGAGCAGCCGCTCCCCATCCCCCTGCGTCTCGAGAGCGACGGCCACCAGCACCACCGCCTGGCCGAGACGCTCGTCGGGAACCCCGACCGCAACGACTTCTTTCAGGAGACCGCTCTGCATCAGGCAGTCCTCGATTTCCGTGGGGCTCACCCGGTAGCCGGAGGTCTTGATCATCTCGTCGCGCCGGCCACGGAAATACAGGAAGCCCTCCTCGTCGCGCACCACCGTATCACCGGACCACACGGCAAGCTCGGGCTGACCGCCGGTCCCGAGGCTGCCCGGCACCGGCCGGAATCGCTCGGCTGTCGCGCCCGGGTTCTGCCAGTAGCCGAGCGACACCAGCGCCCCACGGTGTACCAGTTCGCCCGGTTCACCCGCATCGCAGGCCGTGCCGTCGGGCCGGAGCACGAGGATCTCGGCATTCGGGATGGCTCGGCCGATCGAATCAGGCCGGCGGTCCACCTCCTCCGGGGGCAGATAGGTGGAGCGGAACGCCTCGGTAAGGCCGTACATCAGGAACGGCCGTGCACGCGGCATGGCCGCGCGCAGCCTGTCGAGCACCGGTCTTGGCATGACGCCGCCCGTGGTCGCGAAGTAGCGGACCGTGTCCGTGCTGCCCGGCGGCCACGTGGCATCCGCCAGCTGGGACCAGAGCGGCGGAACGCCGGTGATGCCCGTGATGCGGTGCTCACGCACATACCGGACCACGTCGCCCGCCAGCAGGTAGTCGAGCAGGACCACGGTGGCCCCGGCAAAGAAACCCGTGGTCAGCTGGCTGAAACCGGCATCAAAGCTGAGCGGCAGTATGGCGAGGATCCGGTCGTCCCGGACATTCTCCAGGTAGCTGGCAACGCTGGTGGCCCCTGCCACCATATTGCGATGCGACAGCACGACGCCCTTCGGCAGCCCCGTGCTCCCCGAGGTGTAGAAGATGGCCACCATGTCCGCGTCGATGCAGCGGTGTACCGGCGCCGCCGGGCTGCCGGCCTCGCCAGCCAGCAGGTCGGTCCATGATTCGGTCACGCACCCGGCCACGCCTGTCCCCGGAACGCCGTCCGTGAGGAACACATGGGACAGCGCCGGGCAACTGCCGAGCGATGCCGCCACGGCCTCCAGGCGGGCCGCAGAGGTCACCAGGAACCGGGCGCCGCTGTCGCGCAGGATATGTCCGACCTGCTCCCCCTTCAGGACCGGATTGACCGGGACGAAGGCGCCGCCGGCAGCGGCAGCGCCAAACATGGCGGTGACGGTCTCCGGGGTCTTTGGCAGGTAGACGGCCACCCGTCCCTGGCGCGGGAGGCCGCGCCGGACGAAACCCCGGGCGGCCTGGCCAATGGCGCCCGCCAGTTCCCCGTAACGGAGGGTCCGGCCACCGGCCACCAGCGCGATGCCGTCCGGGAAGCGGGCTGCGCTGCGCAGGACGAGTTCGTGCAGCAGCTGTGGCGCACGCTCGGCCACCAGCAGCGATGGATGTTCAATACCCCCGCTCATGCGCTACACCGGCAGTCCCTGTCCCCGGCCGATCGCGTAGTAGCAGAACCCGGCGCGCTTCAGGAGCCGCGGATCGTAGATGTTCCGCCCGTCGAAGATCAGCGGGGACGACAGCGTGGCCCGTATCCTGTCGAAGTCGGGGCTGCGGAACTCCTGCCATTCCGTGGCGACCACGAGGGCATCCGCACCCGACAGGGCGTCGTCGGCGGTCGCGCACAGGCTGAGGTCCGGCCGCTGCCCGTAGATCCTGCCCGTCTCTGCCATCGCCTGGGGGTCATAGGCACGCACCCTGGCCCCGGCCTTCCACAACGCCTCCATCAGCACCCGGCTGGGCGCCTCCCGCATGTCATCCGTGTTCGGCTTGAAGGCCAGGCCCCAGAGCGCAAAGGTACGGCCCTTCAGCTGGCCATCGAAGTGGCGTTCGATCTTCCGGAACAGCGTTGCCTTCTGCCGGTTGTTGACGCTGTCCACGGCCCGCACGAGTTCAGCGTCATAGCCAATCTCCTCCGCGGACCGGATCAGCGCGTGGACATCCTTGGGGAAACACGACCCCCCGAAGCCGCAGCCCGGATAGATGAACGAATAGCCGATGCGGGGATCGGAGCCGATGCCGACCCGGACCTGTTCGATATCGGCCCCATAGCGCTCGGCAATGTTTGCAAGCTCATTCATCAGGCTGATCTTGGTGGCCAGCATGACATTCGCGGCATACTTGGTGAGCTCCGCGGACCGTACGTCCATCACGATCACCTTGTCATGACTGCGGCTGAACGGCTCGTAGAGCTGTCGCAGCAGGTCGGCCGCCCGGCTGCTGTCCGTCCCCACGATGATCCGGTCCGGCTTCATGAAGTCGGCAACGGCGGCGCCCTCCTTCAGGAACTCGGGGTTGGAAACCACATCGAAATCGACCGATACGCCGCGATCCGCAAGCGCCGCGGAAACGGTTTCCCGGACGCGATCCGCCGTCCCGACGGGAACAGTGCTCTTGTCGACGATCACCTGGTAGTCGTTCATGTGGCGACCAATAGATTCAGCGACCGTCAGGACATGCCGGAGGTCGGCCGACCCGTCCTCGTTCTTGGGTGTCCCCACGGCAATGAACTGCAGATCGCCATGCTGCACGCCTGCAACCACATCCGTCGTAAAGTGCAGCCGCCCGGCTGCGTGATTGCGCCTGACGATCTCGGCGAGCCCCGGTTCGTAGATGGGGATCTCTCCGGCGCCCAGGGCCGCCACCTTGGCGCTGTCAATATCCACACAGACCACGTGATTGCCCGCCTGTGCAATACAGGCACCAGTCACGAGGCCCACGTAGCCGGTTCCGTGGACCGTAATCTTCATTGCATTGTTCTCGGTTGGTTCAAAACGAAGTTCACCAGCTTAGACATCAGTGGTTGCCGTGCAACGAATGGCGTCACACCCGCCAGGCGCGGATCCGGCCCGCAATGCCCGGGACGGCCTCGCTGCGGGTCCCGGTCGCCAGGGCGGCGTGCATGCCGGTGGCCAGGTTCTTGCCCAGCTCCACCCCCCACTGGTCGAAGGGGTTGGTACCCCAGATACAGGACTGGACGAAGACCTTGTGCTCATAGAGGGCAATCAGGGCGCCAAGGCCGTGAGGGTCGAGGCGACGCAGCAGAAGGATATTGCTGGGGTGATTGCCCGGATGCACCTTGTGGGGCAGCAGTCGCTCGACCTCGGCCGGCGCCACGTTCCTGCCCTCCAGCTCGGTCCGGACCGCGGCCGGGGGTTGCCCCCGGGCAAGAGCCTCCGCCTGGGCCAGCATGTTTGCAAGACCGACGAGATGCTGGTCCTCGAACCCGCTCGAACTCTCCACCGGGGCAATGAAGTCGGCGGCAAAATTGGCTGTTCCCTGGTGCAGCAGCTGGAAGAAGGAATGCTGTGCGTTGTTACCGGGCTCGCCCCAGATGACCGTGCCCGTGCCCCAGCTGACCTGCCCGCCATCGGCCGTGACCCCCTTGCCGCTGCTTTCCATCTCCAGCTGCTGGAGGTAGGCGGGAAAGCGGTGCAGGCGGCTGTCGTAGGGCAGGATCACCTGGCTGGTGGCGCCCAGGAAATTCTGGTTCCAGACGGCGATGAGTGCCAGCAGGACCGGCATGTTCTCCGCGAGCGGAGCCGAGCGGAAATGCTCGTCCATCTGACGTGCCCCGGCAAGCAGCTTGCTGAAGTTGCCGGGACCAATGGCAATCGCAATGGCCAGCCCGATCGGGGACCAGAGCGAGTACCGCCCGCCGACCCAGTCCCACATGCGGAAACGGTGCTCCGGCGCAATGCCAAAACGATCCATGGCCGGCCCGTTCACCGACACAGCCACGAAATGCCGGCCAACCGCGGCCTCGCCCAGCTCTGCCACGACCCAGCGACGGGCCGCATCGGCATTGAGCGCCGTTTCCCAGGTCGCGAAGGTCTTTGAACAAACGACGAACAGCGTTTCCGCGGGCGACACGGCCGCCATCACGTCCGCCAGCTGTCCGCCATCGACATTGGATACATAGTGAAAGCTGATCTGCCGGTCGGAGAAGCGGCGCAAGGCCTCAATGACCATCACCACACCAAGATCAGACCCGCCAATGCCGATATTGACGACGTGCCGGATACGCTGCCCCCCGGCTCCGCGAAAACTGCCGCTGCGAACGGCGTCGGCGAGCGCCAGCATGCGCGCCCGCTCGGTGGCAACCTCGGCCCGGATATCGACGCCCGCAATCGTCAGTGGAGGCCCGGCGGGCCCCCTGAGCGCCATGTGCTGCGCCGGACGGTTCTCGGTGTTGTTGACCGCCTGCCCGCTGAACAGTGCCTCTACACGGCCCGGTACCGCGCGCTCACGGGCGAGTTCGACGAGCAGGTTACGGATCCTCGCGTTGATCCGGTTGCGGGAGAAATCGAACAGGATATCGCCCGCCTCCAGGGAGAATCCTGCAAAACGGCTGCCATCCTCAAGGAGATCGCGAAGGTGGGCGGCCCGGACAGCCGCGGCCTCCTGCTGCAGGGCCGCCCAGGCCGGTGCATTGCGGAGGTCAGCCATGTCGATTTCCGGACTCAGCGCCCCGGACTGATCTTGTGGTAGTCCAGGTACCAGTCAACAAAACGGCCGACGCCGGTCTCCACGGGTGTCGCGGGCCGGTAACCGACGTCCGTCACCAGATCCTCCACATCCGCCCAGGTGTCGGGGACATCACCGGGCTGCAGCGGCAGGAGATTCTTCTCCGCCTTGCGGCCCAACCGCTCCTCCAGGACTTCGATGTAGCGCATCAGGTCCACCGGCTGTGAATTACCGATGTTGTAGAGGCGGTAAGGCGCCCGACTGGTGCCCGGATCAGGCACGTTCGAGTCCCAGAGATCATTTCCCACGGCAATCCGGTCCAGCGCGGCCACCACCCCACCGACGATGTCGTCGATGTAGGTGAAATCACGACGGTGATTGCCGTAGTTGAAGACGTCGATGGGCTTTCCCTCGAGGATATTGCGCGTAAAGAGGAACAGCGCCATATCGGGCCGCCCCCATGGACCATACACGGTAAAGAACCGCAGTCCCGTCACCGGCAAGCCGTAGAGACTGGCGTAGGTGTGCGCCATCAGTTCGTTGGCTTTCTTGGTCGCGGCGTACAGGGACAGCGGGTGATCGACATTCTGGTGAACGGAGAACGGCATCCGGGTATTTGCCCCGTAGACCGAACTGGTCGAGGCATAGACCAGATGGCTGACGGCATGGTGGCGACAGCCTTCAAGCACGTTCAGCGTGCCCACCACGTTGCTGTCGACGTAGACATGGGGATTTTCGATCGAGTAGCGAACGCCGGCCTGGGCCCCAAGGTGCACCACCCGGTCGAAGCGCTCGCCGGCAAAGAGCGCATCCATGCCTGCCCTGTCGGCCAGATCGAGAAGGACGAACCGGAAGCGTGGAAATTTCTGGAGACGGGCCAGCCGCGCCCGCTTGAGATTTACATCGTAGTAGTCATTGAGATTGTCCAGACCGACAACCTCGTCACCACGGGCGAGCAGGTGCTGGGACGTGGCAGAACCGATGAAGCCGGCCGCGCCGGTAACCAGGATTTTCATCGCGGGGACAACATCACAGCCGTGCGTCCACCTGGCCCCGGGGCAGGAGACTCTTGATGTCGTACAGCACGTGCTCTGCCCGGCCCCAGGCATGAATACTCTCGGGAGGCATGTCCCGGAACTCGTTATGGGCAACGGCCAGGACGATGCCGTCGTACTGCCCGGCCGGTGGCGGGTCGCTCAGGATGTCTATGCCGTACTCGTGCCTGACGACAGCCTTGTCCGCCCACGGATCATAAACGTCGACCCGGGCCCCATAGCCAAGGAGTTCCTGCACCACGTCGATCACCCGCGTATTCCGCACATCCGGACAGTTTTCCTTGAAGGTAAAACCGAGGACAAGGATGCGGGACCTGGGCAGGCTCATGCCCCGGCGCACCATCAGGCGGATCATCTGGGTGGCGACATAGAGCCCCATGTTGTCATTGATCCGGCGACCGGCCAGGATCATCTCCGGGTGGTAGCCCATCTCCTGGGACTTGTGGGTCAGGTAGTAGGGATCCACGCCGATACAGTGGCCGCCGACCAGTCCCGGGCGGAACGGCAGGAAGTTCCACTTTGTGCCAGCTGCCTCCAGAACCTCCACGGTATCCAGCCCCATCCGGTTGAAGATCAGCGCCAGTTCGTTGATCAGCGCGATGTTAACGTCGCGCTGGGTATTCTCGATCACCTTGGCCGCTTCAGCGACACGGATGCTCGACGCCGGGAAAGTCCCTGCAGTGATGATGCTGCCATAAAGTGCATCCACATACCGGGCCGCGTCGGGCGTGGAACCCGCCGTGATCTTGCGAATCGTGGTGAGCCGGTGCTCCTTGTCCCCCGGATTGATGCGCTCCGGGCTGTACCCGACGAAGAAATCCTCGTTCAGCCTGAGCCCGGACACCTGCTCCAGGATTGGCGCGCAGTCGTCTTCGGTGCAGCCCGGGTAGACGGTCGATTCATAGACGACAACCGCTCCTTTTCCCAGCACCTGCCCTACCGTGCGGCTCGCGGCGCGCAAGGCGCTGATGTCGGGCCGCTTGGCGGCATCGATGGGGGTCGGCACGGTGACGATGTAGACGTCCCTGCCGCGCAATGCCCCGATATCTGTAGTGAACCCGAGACGGCGGGCTGCGGCAAGCTCACTGGCCTCTGTCTCGAGCGTGGCATCCCTGCCCGCACTGAGATCAGCGATCCGTCCGGGATCGATGTCAAAGCCGACCGTATCGAGGTGGCGTCCGAACTCCACGGCGAGGGGCAGGCCCACATAGCCGAGCCCGACAATGGCGACTTTGGTCTCGCTGACAGCTTTGAACTGGGTCATGATTCTTGTTAGTGGAACTGTGGTGACCTTAAGGATCGAAATTGTCCGGCAAGATCCGGCCAGCTAACCCCAACGCCGGTCACATTACCGTCAACGCGGCCTTGCCCCCGGGGGCCGGCGCGGCGGCCCTGGCGGCTGCCGACATGGTAACGATGGGCACTCGGACCATCCAGTGCCCGGGACAACCACAGCCTTACCGTTTGGCAATCTCCGAAGCACTGGCACCCGAAATACGGCGCCAGAGGGTCTTCCCTCCGCTGTGCCCGTCAATGAGATCAAGGTGGCGCTCGTGCTCGGCAAGCTCCTCGCCACTCGCCCTGACGACCAGCAGCTCAAGGCCTGCCCGGCTGACGGGACGGCTCGTGCTCACGTCCGGGGAGGCCTGCGTCACGCGCTCGTCAAGGAGCAGAGCACCCTGCCCGCCGGTCATGCTGAGATAAACGTCCGCCAGCAACTGGGCATCCAGCAGGGCGCCGTGGTACTCGCGCCCCGAGTTGTCAACGCCGTACCGTTTGCAGAGGGCATCGAGGCTATTGCGCTGCCCGGGGTGGAGCTGACGTGCGAGCGCCAGCGTATCGGTCACCCTATCCGGCAGTGGGGGCCATGCCGGGTCGCCCGCGAGCGATTGCAGCTCCGCACGCAGGAAGGCGAGATCGAAAGGCGCATTGTGGATCACCAGTTCAGCGCCCTCAACGAACTCGAGCAACTCCCGCGCAATATCTGCGAACCTGGGCTTGCCCTGAAGCATGGCGGCCGAAATGCCGTGCACCTCCGTCGCACCAGGATCGATATCCCGGTCCGGCTGGAGATAGTGGTGCAGCGTACGGTGGGTATGACGCCGATTGACCAGCTCCACACAGCCAATTTCGATGATCCGGTGACCCTGATCCACCTCGAGGCCCGTGGTCTCCGTATCCAGGACTATCTGCCGCATCCGTCTAGCCCGTTGTCTCGCTCAGGCACACCGTGTCTCCATCCGGCATCGTGAGTACCGCATCAACGCCCTGATTTGCCAGGGCGTCGGCGCGCTCGTTCCCCGGATGGCCCGCATGGCCCTTGACCCAGTGCCACTCGATCTCATGCCGGGTTGCCAGGTCGTCGAGTTGCCGCCACAGGTCGTCGTTCTTCACGGGCTTGCGGGCCGAGGTCTTCCAGCCTCTCGACTTCCACTGCGGCAGCCACTCGGAAATCCCGCGGCGCAGATACTCGGAATCGGTATAAACAGCCACCCGACAGGGCCGTCGCAGAGCCGTGAGTCCCTGAATGGCGGCCATCATTTCCATGCGGTTGTTGGTCGTGAGCCGCTCGCCACCCCAGATCTGACGCTCCCGCCCGCCCGACCGCAGGAGTACGCCCCACCCCCCGGGTCCGGGGTTTCCCCGGCAGGCACCATCGGTATAGATCTCTACATCCGTCATGCCGCAATCCGCGTCGTCGGGTTTACGAGACCTCCCACCAGCTGCGCCCGACGGCGGAACACGGGACGGACCGGCGTCAGTGTAAAGACCTCCTTGCGGGCCACGAGCAGGAAGCAGCTGGCGAGTGGATTCCAGCGGCCACTTGGCAGGCTTGGCCATTCTGCGGCTTCGATCTTCCGGTCGGGATCCGGCTGCCCCTCGTCGCCCGGCCCCAGTGAACGATAGATCGGGGCGGCGATATGGTGAAATGCGGCGGGAGCGACACGGTAGTCCAGCAACGTCAGCCAGTCCCTGACTCTCGACTCGGAAATCATCCGCCGGGTACCTTCGGGAAACCGCCGACGTGACAGGTGATGGCGCAGACCCCACCATCCCCAGGCGTTGAAACCCGCAATCACCACATGCCCATCCGGGCGCAGGATGCGATCAACCTCGCGCAGGACCGCGTGTGGATCCTCGGTGATCTCGAGCGTATGCGGCAGGAACACCGCATCGATTGAATCGGTGCTGACAGCCATGTCCTCGGGACGGCTCACGAAATCAACCCCTGGCTCGGGCCGGAATCCCAGGACGGCGTAGCGCCTCGTTCGGGCAAACTGGCTGAATCGGCCCGGATCGCCCCACCGCCCGATCTGCAGGAACTGGTCGCCGAAAATACTCTCGAAGGCGGCTGCAACCTGATGGGCCTCCTCCCGCAGCAGCGCGGCGCCCGTCCCGGAGGTGAGCCACTGGAATCCCATGGGCCTATATTAGCCCAGCTCCGACGTGAGGCCTTACAATGTAGCGGGTCTGAACCGGGTGGAGTAAGAGGACATGGGATTTCTGGCGGGGAAACGAGCCCTGATCGTTGGCGTTGCGAGCGAAAGATCCATCGCCTGGGGCATCGCCCAGGCCATGTCCCGGCAGGGAGCAAGCCTGGCCTTCACCTACCAGTCCGAGCGACTCGGCGACCGGGTGCGGGAAATGGTGAGCGAGTTCGGCTCTCCGCCCTGTCTGCCCATGGACGTTGCGGATGACGACGAAATCATCAGGATGTATTCGGCCCTTTCGGCTGACTGGCCATCCGTTGACATCGTGGTGCACTCGGTCGCATATGCACCCCGTGAGCAGCTGGCCGGGAGCTACCTCGATTCCGTTACCCGGGAAGGATTCAGGATTGCCCACGACATCAGCAGCTACAGCTTTGCCGCGCTGGCAAAGTACGGCAGGCCCCTGCTTTCGGGCCAGGCGGCCCTGCTCACCCTCAGCTATCTCGGCGCCGTAAGGGCCATCCCCCACTACAACGTCATGGGACCGGCAAAGGCCAGCCTCGAGGCAAACGTGCGCTTCATGGCAGCTGAACTGGGAGCCGCCGGGGTCCGGGTCAACGGTATATCCGCCGGCCCGATCAAGACCCTTGCCGCTGCGGGAATTTCAGGCTTCCGGCAACTGATGCAGGCCGCCGCAGCCCACACACCGATCCGGCGCAACGTGACCATTGACGACGTGGGGAACGCGGCGGCGTTTCTGTGTTCAGACCTTGCCGCCGGCATAACGGGTGAAGTGATCTACGTGGACGGCGGCTATCGCAATGTCGGCATGCTGCTGGATGACACCACGACGGCAGGCGAGTAGGCAGTCATGGACCCGGGGCGCGACCTCCGGACGACGGTGCAGACCCGATCCGGGCTTTAGTTCTCTTCGTCGTTTTCGAAGAGGGTGGGCGATACCACTACCCGGGCAGATTCCCGCAATTGCCGGGCGAGCGCCTCGACTTCTGCTACCGCGGCACGTTCGGCCAGCAGGCGCTTTCTTTCGTCCCGCAACTCCCTGGGGATGGACTCCGGCTCGCCAGGCAACACGGCTTTCAGCCAGAACACGGCATAACCGCCGTCGCTGAGGCTGGCCCCGTGAGCCTCGGCAACGTCACCGGCCGGAGCCGGTGCCCGGAACACAGCTGCCAGCAGTTCCGCCGGCAATGCGGAGGAGCGACGAACGAGTTGCCCGGCATCCACCGCGCGAAGATCCATGTCCTTCAGGACCGCATCACGCGCCTCGCCGGACTTGAGCCGCGCGAGCAGCTCCTGCCCCCGGGTGGCGGCCTCCGTGGTAGCCCGCAGGATGCGCAGACGTTCTACAACCTCGTCCCGGACTGCTGCAAGGGGCCGTGTCGTCGGCGGCTTGTGGGCTGCCACCCGCGCAACGACCGCCCGGACCGCGTCAAGCTGGATGAGCGGCGTGTTCTCACCGCCAACCAGGACGGTATCGCTGAAGACCGCCGAAGTCAGGCCCGGGCTGTTGCCGAAAGGACCGCCACCGGTACGCGTGAAACCGGTAACCCGCCGGACGGGCAGACCCGTCTCCCGTGACGCCGGCTCCAAGGAGTCCTGATTCTCAAGGGACAGGTCATCAAGCCGCTCCGCGAGGGCATAGAACCTCTCCTGCGCCTCCAGTTGCCGAAGTTCCTCCACAAGCTGGCCACGAGCCTCCTCGAAGCTGCGCTCCGTGCCCTGGCGAATTTCCTGCAGCTGGATGATGTGGTAACCAAATTCCGTCCGGACGGGTGCCGAGACTTCGGCGGCCCGCAGCGAGAACAGGGCGTCCTCAAACGGAGCCACATAGGTACCCCGGCTCGCAAAGCCCAGATCACCGCCACGGCTGGCAGAACCGGGATCGTTGGAATACTGGCGGGCAAGATCGCCAAAATCGGCACCACCGGAGAGCCGGGAAGCCACCTCCTCGGCAAGCAACCGGGCGGCAGCATCGGTCCGCGTGTCGTCGACAGCTATGAGGATGTGCCGGGCCCGTCTTTCCTCTGCCGTACGGAAGCGCGTGGGATCGGATTCATAAGCGGCACGAAGTGCGGCTTCCTCCGGGGCGATTTCCCGCTCGAGGTCGGCCAGGCTGAGCTCGATATACTCCAGGTCGACGGTCTCGGGGGTCTGAAACTGCCCCGAATTGGCCGAATAGTAGGCTTGGATATCGAGATCACTGATCGTCATCCCCGCCCCAAGCTGGCGGGGATCGAGCAGCACATAGGACACTTCCCGCCGCTCCTGATCCAGTGCAATCAGGCGGCGGAGTTCGGCTGGCGTGAAAAACGAACTTTCAACCAGGCCTTCCTGCAACTGGCGGACCGCAAGGAAAGACCGCTGCTCGTTCTCATACGCAACCGGCGAGAGGCCCTGCGTGACCAGCGCTGCATCATATGCCGGCTTGGAAAACTGCCCGCCGACCTGGAACGCCGGCTGGTTACGGACATAGTCAGCGACCCGCGCATTGCTGACCCTGTAGCCCGCATCCCGGACGAACTGCGTAACCGCGCGATTGAGCACGAGTTCGTCAAGCGTCCGCTCCTTCAGCTGGCGCTCAACCGATGGTGCAAGCTGCCCTTGCGCCTCTTGCTCGGCCAGGAGCCTGTTCTGGTAAACCCGCTGGAAATCGACGGACGGAATATCCTCGTCATTGACCCGTGCTGCAAAGTTCGAGCCGGTAACGCCGAAATCCGAGGCAGAAAAGGTCAGGACGAGAGGCACCGCAATGAGCGCGAGTACCACGCCCGCAACCCAGCCCTGGAGTTTTTCCCGGATGTTCTGCAGCATTGATCTAGGGAGATCAGGAATGTTGGCGGAGTGGACGGGACTCGAACCCGCGACCCCCGGCGTGACAGGCCGGTATTCTAACCAACTGAACTACCACTCCACACTTTCATGTACAAATCCCGGATCAGTGACACCGGCCCGACTCCTTCCGGCGCACAGCAACCGCAAACAGCCCGTCAACTGCGGCCCGGGGCGAATCCCGGTTTGGTGGGTGCTGAGGGGCTCGAACCCCCGACCTTCGCCTTGTAAGGGCGACGCTCTTCCAGCTGAGCTAAGCACCCCGCTGACCGTTGCCAGAGGAGCAACACTGCGGCTGGCTCGACCTGCCAGGCAGCCGCTCCGGCTGCCGTCAAGCCGGTCAAAGCAATGTCAGTCAACGGGTCCGGTTCATCGAGCCGCGTTAGTTTACGGCATCCTTGAGTGCCTTCCCAGCCTTGAAGCCGGGAACCCGGCTGGCCGTGATCTGGATCGTCTCACCGGTACGCGGGTTGCGTCCCTGACGAGCCGCACGACTCTTGACGACAAAGGTCCCAAATCCGACCAGCGAAACCTGCTGGCCCGCCTTCAAGGCATTCGTGACAGCAGCGATCAGCGAATCCACAGCCCGCGTGGCATCGGCCTTCGACAGCCCCGCGTCATCTGCAACCACCTCAATCAAGTCACCCTTGTTCATCACACGCACCTTCGCAGCAATCGAGTTACGCAATTGTCACCCTTGAGCGGGTGACACCCCCCGGGAATTTCGGCCACTACCGGTTGTCCCCTGCCCCGGAACATACGCCTAAACGGGCAAGCCTGTCCCGTGCAGAAACCGCTCGCCTCCGGGTGATAGCAGGAAGGAGGAGAACCGTTCCCAAAAGCGCAGGGTCCGGGATAGCCGGCTTCGATTCAAATGAGGCAGAACGGTCGCAGGAAAGTGGCCGCCGGCTGGTCTTATACCAAGCCGCAAAATCCACTGTCAACCTGATGCCCCGTCCCGCGCCTGTGGCATCAGTGTGGCCTGACACCTGTATCGGAGGTATCCGCGGGCCCCTTCTGGACATCGTCAGCCGGCAGCTTGCGGTCCACCGCTTTCGGCACGGGCATGTTCTGCAATGCGAACTGCAGCACTTCATCGATCCACCGCACCGGAACTATACGCAGCTTATCCTTGATGTTTTTCGGGATTTCAGCCAGATCCTTCTCGTTATCGCGGGGAATCAGCGCCGTCGTGATCCCGCCCCGATGCGCGGCCAGCAACTTTTCCTTCAGTCCGCCTATTGGCAATACCTCACCCCGGAGGGTGACCTCCCCGGTCATCGCGACATCGCACCGGACCGGAATACCCGTCAAGGCCGAAACCAGGGCGGTACACATCCCGACTCCCGCGCTTGGCCCATCCTTCGGCGTGGCACCTTCGGGCACATGGATATGCAAATCGAATTTCTGGTGGAAGTCCTCGTCGATGCCCAGCAGTGCCGCTCGGCTGCGCACGATGGTCGTGGCTGCCTGTATGGACTCCCGCATGACCTCACCAAGCTGCCCCGTGTTGATGAGCTTCCCTTTGCCCGGCACCACGGCGGCTTCGATGGTCAGCAACTCGCCGCCCACCTCCGTCCACGCGAGCCCCGTGACCTGGCCTACCTGGTTGTTCTCTTCCGCACGCCCATACCTGAACCGGCGTACGCCCAGGTACTTGTCGAGGCTCCTCGGCAGAACATGAGTCACCCGGGTTCCGGGTTTGAGAAGATGGCTCTTGACCACCTTCCTGCAGATCTTGGCGATCTCGCGCTCGAGGTTTCGCACCCCGGATTCCCGCGTATAGAAGCGGATGATGTCGCGGATCGCCGCGTCGGAAAGTGACATCTCGCCGGCCTTGAGGCCGTTGGCGCTCATCTGCTTCTGCAACAGGTAATTCCTGGCGATATTCATCTTCTCATCCTCCGTGTAACCGGGGATGCGGATGACTTCCATGCGGTCCAGAAGCGGCGCCGGAATATTGAGCGTATTGGCCGTACAGACGAACATTACTTCAGACAGGTCAAAATCGACCTCGAGGTAGTGATCAGCGAAGCTGGCATTCTGCTCGGGATCCAGCACCTCGAGCAGCGCCGATGACGGGTCACCCCGGAAGTCCATGGACATCTTGTCCACTTCATCAAGTAGAAACAATGGGTTACGCACGCCGGTCCGGGCCAGATTCTGAACAATCTTGCCGGGCATGGAGCCGATATAGGTGCGTCGGTGACCGCGAATCTCCGCTTCGTCCCTTACGCCGCCCAGGGACATGCGTACAAACTTCCGGCTGGTTGCGCGCGCGATGCTCTGCCCCAGCGAGGTCTTGCCAACCCCTGGCGGCCCCACCAGGCAAAGTATCGGGCCCTTCAGCTTCTTCACGCGCTGCTGAACCGCGAGGTACTCCAGGATGCGCTCCTTGACCTTCTCGAGACCGAAGTGATCCTTCTCGAGTACACCTTCGGCCTGACTGAGATCGTGATTGACCCGGGTACGCTTCTTCCACGGCGCCTTCAGCAGCCATTCCACGTAGTTCCGGACGACCGTTGCCTCGGCAGACATGGGCGACATGAGCTTGAGCTTGTTCAGCTCCGAGGTGGCCTTCTCGCGCGCCTCCTGGGGCATACCCGCGCGGGCAATGCGCTGCTCGAGCTCGGCAATCTCGTTCGGGGCTTCGTCCATGTCACCCAGTTCTTTCTGGATGGCCTTCATCTGCTCATTGAGGTAATACTCGCGCTGGCTCTTCTCCATCTGCTGCTTCACACGGCCACGGATGCGCTTCTCGATCTGCAGCATGTCGATCTCGGTCTCGATCAGCGCCATGACTTGCTCGAGGCGCTCGCGGACGGCTTCGATCTCGAGCACCTTCTGCTTCTGCTCGAGCTTGAGGGCCATATGTGCCGCCACGGTATCCGCAAGTCGTCCGGGCTGATCTATACCGGCGAGTGACGTCAGGATCTCGGGCGGAACCTTGCGGTTCAGCTTGACGTAGTTCTCGAACTGGGAGATCAGCGAACGCTTCAGGACATCGGCCTCGCGGGTCGTTACGTCCAGGCTGTCCTCCACCAGACTGATGTCCGCTGTGAAGAACTCACCGGTCTGCGTTCGCGTGAGATTGGCCCGGGTACCCCCCTCGACCAGCACCTTGACGGTGCCGTCGGGCAGTTTCAGAAGCTGAAGAATCGTCGCGAGAGTCCCCACGCGATAGATGTCATCAATGGAAGGCTCATCCACATCAGCCTGCTTCTGGGCGACAAGCAATATCTGCTTGCCGGCCTGCATGGCTTCGTCAAGGGCCTGTATGGAGCGCGCACGACCGACGAACAGGGGAATCACCATCTGCGGATATACGACGACATCGCGCAGCGGCAGGATCGGTACATTCTGGCGCTGCTGCGGATCCTGATCAGACATAGTTCTCTCCTTGAAGGGTATCTGCCGCCGGCAGTCGCCGGCACCAGAAAGGCCGCAGCAAACTCATGTGGACCGGCAGGTCTCAGTTGCCTCCCGAACCAACAGCCCGGCGTTCTTCCTGAACGGCCCGCACCGGCCCGGCATCCTCGGACTCGAAGATGATATAGGGCCTGGTTTCGCCGGTTACCACGGCTTCATCTACCACGACCTTGCGGGCGTTCTTCAGTGACGGCAGGTCGTACATCGTATCGAGCAGGATGCTCTCCAGAATCGTGCGCAGCCCACGGGCGCCGGTCTTGCGCTGCATTGCCCGCTTCGCCACCGCGCGCAGGGCGTCCTCACGGAACTCGAGCTCGGCGCCCTCCATCTCGAAGAGCCGGCGATACTGCTTCGTAAGTGCGTTCTTGGGCTCCACGAGGATACTGATCAGCGCCGCCTCATCGAGTTCGTCGAGCGTAGCGACCACCGGCAGCCGGCCGACGAATTCCGGAATGAGACCGAAGCGGATCAGATCCTCCGGCTCGACGTCGGTCAGCAACTCACCGATGGGCGAATCGTCAGTACTGCGAACGTCTGCTACAAACCCTATCCCGCTCTTCTGGGAGCGCTTCTGTATGATCTTCTCGAGCCCGGCAAACGCCCCGCCGACGATGAACAATATGTGCCGGGTATCAACCTGCAGGAACTCCTGCTGCGGATGCTTGCGCCCACCCTGGGGCGGAACGGACGCAACCGTGCCCTCGATGAGCTTCAGGAGTGCCTGCTGCACGCCCTCACCGGAAACGTCCCGCGTGATCGACGGGTTATCGGACTTCCTGGAGATCTTGTCGATCTCATCGATGTAGACGATGCCCGTCTGGGCCTTCTCCACGTCGTAATCGCACTTCTGGAGAAGTTTCTGGATGATGTTCTCAACGTCCTCGCCGACATACCCTGCCTCGGTAAGCGTGGTGGCATCGGCAATCGTGAAAGGAACGTTCAGCAGGCGGGCCAGGGTCTCGGCGAGCAATGTCTTGCCGCAGCCCGTCGGGCCGATGAGCAGAATATTGCTCTTCGCCAGTTCGATATCGTTCTTGCCACCGTCTGCGGCCCGGTTCTCCAGGCGCTTGTAATGATTGTAGACGGCTACCGAAAGGATCTTCTTGGCGCGGTCCTGGCCGATCACATATTCATCAAGAACATGTTTGATCTCCTGGGGCTTTGGCAGCTTGGTGCTGGTGTGATCCTGCCGGTCCTCAAGCTCTTCGCGGATGATATCGTTGCAGAGCTCGACGCACTCGTCACAGATGAATACCGAAGGCCCGGCTATGAGCTTGCGGACCTCATGCTGGCTCTTGCCACAAAATGAGCAATACAGCAGCTTGCCGTCGTCGCCTCGTCCGCGGGTTTCGTCCACCATGGCCGCCGGTATCTCCTGCCCTGAGGCCCCTGTTAAGCCTGTCTAGCATATAACACGCGCTCCGCGGGGCGCGCAAAACGCCTGCTCACTTTCCGCGAGCAGTTCACATCAAGCGGTCTTCCGGACCTCTTCCCGGCTCTGCAGCACGCCATCAATCAGGCCGTATTCAAGCGCATCGGCCCCACTGAGGAAACGGTCCCTGTCGGTGTCCTGCTCCACGCGCTCCATGGGCTGTCCGGTGTGTCTGGCAAGGATGGCGTTCAGCTTCTCCTTGACAAGCATGATCTCCTTCGCATGGATGGCGATATCCGATGCCTGGCCCTGGAAGCCACCCAGTGGCTGATGGATCATGATGCGGGAATGCGGCAGGCAGAATCGCTTGCCCTTGGTGCCGCCCGCCAGCAACACGGCGCCCATACTCGCAGCCTGCCCCACGCATATCGTGCTGATGTCGGGCTTTATGAACTGCATCGTGTCGTAGATTGACAGGCCCGACGTCACCACCCCGCCCGGTGAATTGATATAGATGTGGATGTCCTTGTCAGGATTCTCCGACTCGAGGAAAAGCAGCTGGGCCACCACCAGGTTGGCCATCTGATCCTCGACGGGACCGACAATGAAAATGAGCCGCTCCTTCAGGAGTCGTGAATAAATGTCGTAGGCCCGCTCGCCGCGTGCCGTCTGCTCGATGACCATCGGCACGAGGTTCAGAGCGCTGGTTTCCATTACCTTGTTTCCTGTTCCCAAGAACGGCGTGAAGCGTAAGCGACGGGTAGAATCCGCGCGAGACCCTAAGCCGCCACGAGAGTGCGAAAGTTGGTCGGCTGGGCGCTTATTGTGGCCCGCTCGGCCAGCCAGTCGACCACCTGCTCCTCCAGTACGGCGTTCTCGACCTGGGCCATGAGCTTCGCGTTCTGGAAATAGAGCTTGCGGATTTCATCAGGCTGGGGGTATTCAGCGGCGAGCTGATCAACCCTCTGCCGGACACGGTCCCGATCAGGTGTCAGGTCCTGTTCGCGGATGATGGCGCCGATCAGCAGGCCCAGACGAACGCGCCGTTCCGCCGTGTGCCTGAAGGACTCCAGGGACGGACCGGCTGCGGGGTCAGTGAGGCCCAGGTTGCGAAGCGCATCAGCCTGTAGCGCCGTGGCTTCCTGCTCCACCAGCACGTGGGGAATATCGACAGGATTGGCTGCAAGCAGAGCATCCAGCAGCTGACGCTTGAGCGCGGCCCGGGAGCGGGCCTGGAACTCCTGATCCATGTTCCGGCGGAGATCCTGATGGAACTCATCCATCAAGCCGCTGGCTATACCAAAGGAGCGGACAAAGTCCTCGTCCACGACGGGCAATTGCTCCTCGGAGACCTCATGCAGACGGATATCGAACTCGGCCTGCCGGCCCGCAAGCCTGGCATTGGGATAGTCCGCCGGAAAATTGACGGTGATCGTCCGGGTATCCCCGGCCCGGAGTCCTGCCAGCTGGCGCTCGAAGTCCGCAAGCATCCGGCCACCCCCAACCACGATCGGCACCTTCTCGCCGGTACCACCCTCCATCGGCTGGCCATCGATCCGGCCCTCGAAATCCACCACCACCTGGTCACCGGTCCGGGACTCGCGGTCAGCAGGGTGCCAGCGACTGCGCTGTCTGCGGAGGTTGTCAATGACGAAGTGGAGATCCTCATCCTCCAGCGCGGGTTCCGGACGGCTGGCCATCAGGCTGTCGAGGCCCTTCAGGCTGATGTCGGGAAAAATCTCGAAACGGGCCGTATAGCTGAGGTCTGCTCCCTGGGCACCGGTATCAGGTCCGGGAACGATCTCCGCCTCGCCCGCCGGACGCAGCTGCTCACGACTGACCGCTTCGCCGTAGCTGGAGCGCACTACGTCGTCCAGTACCTCGCGGCGCACCTGGTCGCCAAAGCGCTGGCGAATGACCTTTTCCGGTATCTTGCCGGGGCGATACCCCCGGATACTGGCGGTGCGGCCCACCTGGCGCAGCCGTGCCTCGACCTCGCGGTCGATACGTGCAGCCGATACGCGCACCGAAAGGCGCCTTTCGAGCCCCTGCCCGGACTCCACGGATACCTGTATGTCCTCCATTACCTTCCCGACCCTGTCACGGTTAACCGTCTCTCCAGAAATGCCAACAAAAGCCAAGGGGACCAATCCCGCCGCAATCTGGTGCGAAAGGAGAGACTCGAACTCTCACGGGTTGCCCCACAGGAACCTAAATCCTGCGCGTCTACCAGTTCCGCCACTTTCGCGTTCCGCAGTTCTGCAACTGGCCGGGCACGCGGCATTATACCGAAGCCCTTCACGGCGATCGGGGCATGAAGGCACCGACCAAGTCTGGGTTGCTTTACTCCGGCCGCAGCCCCGACCACCGATAGTATGGCGGGATAATATCCATTATTTACAGTCGATTACATCTTTTATAGGAGATGGCTTCTAGAATCAAGCGGGAAGCCGGACTGCCGTACGGCAGCGACTGGCAGCAACCCTTCCCGCGCCGGCGGCGGTGGCGCGGGACGCAAAGCGGATGGTGGGCCGTGTAAGACTTGAACTTACAACCAATGGATTAAGAGTCCACTGCTCTACCAATTGAGCTAACGGCCCGCAAATCGATCTCCAAACGCCTGCCGGACGAGGAAGCAAGTTGGGGTGGGCGATGGGGCTCGAACCCACGACCACCGGAATCACAATCCGGTGCTCTACCAACTGAGCTACGCCCACCACTCCGCCTCGTCATCAAGACCTGGCGCGCCTGGCAGGACTCGAACCTGCAACCCCCGGCTTAGAAGGCCGGTGCTCTGTCCGGTTGAGCTACAGGCGCCTCGCTTCCGGGGTCCGATCGAGCCGATGCCTCACAGCGACGTCGGGCCGGATTGGTCGGGGCAGACGGATTCGAACCGCCGACCCTCTGCTCCCAAAGCAGATGCGCTACCAGACTGCGCCATGCCCCGATTGTTCCCGGCGATGCCAGTATAGCCGGCCACTGGAGGCAACGGGGGGCCCGATCGGGGTGGCGCATGATACGGACCGGCACGCAGAGCGTCAATTTCATGCCACCGTCCCGGACCCGGCCGCACGGCCGTGTGTTGCCGACCCCCGCCCTCTGGTAAGGTGCCTACCGTCATGCCTGCCCGACTGATTGACGGCAAAGCCATCGCACAGGACCTCCGCTCGGCGCTCCGGGAGCGCATTGCGAGCCGCCGGCGTGCGGGTCACCGGGCGCCGGGCCTCGCCGTGGTCCTGGTGGGCGACGACCCTCCATCGCGAATCTACGTGCGCAACAAGCGCAGCGCCTGCAACGAGGTCGGGATAACGTCGCGGGACTACGATCTGCGGGCTGACACCCGGGAAGCCGACCTGCTGGCGCTCATTGATGAGCTGAATAGCGACCCGGAGGTGGATGGCATACTGGTACAGCTGCCCCTCCCCCCCCACATCAACGAAATCGCGGTGATCGAGCGCATTGCGCCGGTCAAGGATGTGGATGGATTCCATCCCTACACTGTCGGCCGGCTTGCCCAGCGGATTCCGGTATTGCGCCCGGCCACGCCCTACGGCGTCATGATGCTTCTGCAACATATCGGTGTCCCGGTGAAGGGGCAGCATGCGGTGGTGGTCGGCGCTTCCAACCACGTTGGCCGGCCACTGGCGCTCGAACTGCTGCTCGCCGGGGCAACCATCACGGTCTGCCACCGCTTTACCCGCGCCATCAGGGAACATGTGGCCGCTGCGGATATCCTCGCCGTTGCCGTCGGCAGGCCCGGGCTTGTTCCGGGAGACTGGATCCGGCCGGGTGCCGTCGTCCTGGACATAGGCATCAACCGCCTGCCCGACGGCAGGCTCGTGGGCGACGTTGATTTTGCCGGAGCCAGGGAACGGGCAGCATGGATTACACCGGTGCCCGGCGGGGTCGGGCCTATGACGATTGCCATGCTCCTGGAGAATACGCTCACTGCTGCGATCTCCGGCGCCGGCCTGCTGACGGTACGCGAGCCCCTGCCCGCAGCGTAGCGACGCCCCGGATCGACTGACCCACTCAATGAAACTGCCGTGGAGACCAATCGTGAGAGCTAAACTGGCTGTTGCAGGCGCGCTGATCGTTGCCGTGAGTCTGGGCACTGAGCCCTCCCTCGCCTCGGACACCACCCGGGTGCGTATCGAGACCTCGGCGGGTGAATTCATCATTCAGGTTGATGCTTCCCGCGCGCCCCTCACCGTCGCGAATTTCCTGGAGTACGTCCGCAGCGGATTCTACGAAGGTACGGTATTTCACAGGGTGGTGAATGGCTTCGTAATCCAGGGGGGCGGCTTCGCGGCGGACCTGACCCTCAAGCCGGCACGTGCGGGGATTCCCAACGAATCGGGCAACGGCCTCACGAATCGTCGCGGCACGGTAGCCATGGCGCGTACCGGCGAGCCGCACTCGGCAGACAGCCAGTTCTATATCAACCTGGCGGACAACGTCGCCCTGGACCCCAAGCCCACCCGCTGGGGCTATGCGGTTTTCGGCGAGGTAGTCTCGGGGCTTGAGGTCGTGGATGAGATTGGACACCGTCCTACAACCCTCAGGAACGGAATGCAGGATGTGCCGGTTGAGAGCGTGGTGATACGCAAGGCCAGTATCGTCTCCCCCTGACACCCGGAGATGACCACGCTGTTCATCTCCGATCTGCATCTGGATGCTTCCCGGCCAGCAGCCACCGCCCGCTTTGACCGATTCCTGCGCGAGCAGGCAGGCGATGCATTCCACCTGTATATCCTTGGCGATCTCTTCGAGGCCTGGATCGGGGACGACTCGCCAGAAGTCCACGACCGGCCGGTGATGGCGGCACTGCGCCGCCTGATCGTTTCTGGTGTGCCCTGCAGTCTTCTCCGGGGAAACCGGGACTTCCTGATCGGTGACCGTTTTGCACGGGAAACGGGCATCACGCTGCTTCCCGATGAGCACACGATCCAGCTGGGCGGCCAGCCGGTACTGCTGATGCACGGAGATACTCTCTGCACGGATGACCATGGCTACCAGCGCTACCGTCGCCTGTCGCGCCACCCCCTCAGCCGTGCGGCCTTTCTCGGCCTGGCGCCGGACCTGCGGCACCGAATTGCGGCCTATGCCCGCAGGCGCAGCATGGCGGCCAATGAAGGCAAGCCGGCCCGAATCATGGATGTCAGCCCGGCTGCCGTCAGCGCGGCGATGCGCCGCCACGGCGTCAGTACCCTGATACATGGTCATACGCACCGCCCCGGTTGCCACGACTTCAGCATGGACGGGCATGCGGCCCGGCGTATCGTGCTCGGCGACTGGTATGAGGAGGGCAGCGTGCTGAGCTGGACGGCGGCGGGACCCGAGCTGCTGCGCCTGCCTTTTGCCTGATCGGGGCTAGTCGCCCACCTGCCAGGCAAGGAGTTCTGCCACGCTCTGAAACCGGTCGGAAGGATTCTTGGCCAGCAGTTTCCGGATCAGGGACTGAAACTCGCGCAGTGATGTCGGCAACTGGGGAACCGGAGCCTGCCGGTGCTTGATGATGACGGCCATGGCCGTCTCGCCATCATAGGGTTTTACCCCGGCAAGCATCTCGAAGAAGATGATTCCGAGACTGTAGAGATCGCCGCGCGCATCGACTGGCTCTCCATGTCCCTGCTCGGGACTCATGTAGTACGGCGTCCCGAATATCGCCCCGGCGCCAGTCACTTCGGCGGCCAGCGCCACCTGTTTCGCCAGTCCGAAATCAATCAGGGCCAACGATCCATCGTCACGAAACAGGACATTTGTAGGCTTGAGGTCACGATGCAGAATACCGGCACCGTGCAGGACACCGAGCGCCCCGGCGACATCGCGCATGATCCGGTAGGCCTCGTAGCGATCCATGCCGGCGGCAATCCGGCGCTTCAGGCTGCCGCCGCCACAGTACTCCATGGCGATGTAGGCATGGTCATCAGCCACGCCAAAATCAAAGATCCGGACGACGTTGGGGTGGTCAAGGCGGGCGATCAGCTCGTACTCCCTCAGGAATCTGTCCAGGGCCTTCGTGGCCGTATCCGCAACCTGATGCAGCACCTTCAGCACGACTTCCCGGCCACTGCTGCGCTCACGCGCAAGGTGCACGGTGGCGATCTCCCCCTCTGACAGCAGACGCAGGGACACGTAATTGCGGGGAAGAAGGTGCCGGCCGCCTGCAGCGGCGGTGTCAGCCGCGGCAGGAATGCTCCGGTCACGTCGGGAACGGGCCTGAAGGACGCCGTCAATCACGGCGGCGAGGCGCTGATGGGTCAGTCGGGGCTTGCCGATATAGTCCTCGGCGCCGGCCTTGATGGCGGCGACAACCTGGGCCTCATCGCCATCACCGAGCACGACGACGGGTGGGAAACGGGGCAGGCTGCGAAACTGGCGTAGCCAGTCGAGGACATCACCGCCATTGCAGGGATGTCCGAGCAGAACCACGTCATTGCCCGCGCCCGAGAAGGCCTCGGGCAGCCTCCCGGATTGCAGCGGGTCATACTCCCGGATCAGCGCATCCGGCCAGCGTACCGCCAGATGATGAGAGATCAGCCGCCGGTAGTCGGCATGATCATCGATGATGAGAAACTTGAGGCTCATGCCGGAGAAAACGCGACAACTCGTGGTGTGCGGTTATCCGCCGTACCGGCCGTCACACTGTTCGGAGGCGGGGACCGGCCGAGGTCGGCGGACTCCCGCTTCCGGCATCCGGACCGCGTGACTCGACCGGCGCGTTGCGCCGCTTTCCGTCCCGCTCGCCCTTTGCCCTGTCGGACCGCTCCCGCTCCAGTCTTGCCAGATACTCCGGCGTTACGTCACCGGTGACGTAGTGGCCGGAGAAACACGAGGTATCAAAACTGGTGATGTCGCCGTTGTCGTAGCGTACGGCCCGGATCAGGTCATCGAGATCCTGATAGACCAGCCAGTCGGCACCGATGATTGCCTGCACCTCCTCTTCGGAGCGGCCGTGGGCCACCAGTTCGGTGGCCGCCGGCATGTCAATGCCGTAGACATTGGGAAAGCGGACCGGCGGTGAAGCGGATGCAAAATACACGCGGCGGGCACCGGCGTCCCGGGCCATCTCGATGATCTGGCGGGAAGTGGTCCCGCGCACGATGGAGTCGTCGACCAGCAGCACGTTCTTGTCCCTGAACTCCAGTTCGATGGCGTTCAGCTTGCGGCGCACGGACTGCTGCCGCTGGTCCTGGCCGGGCATGATGAACGTCCGGCCGATGTAGCGGTTCTTGATGAAGCCCTCGCGGTACTTGACCCCAAGCCGGTGGGCCACCTCGAGCGCGCTGGTACGACTGGAATCGGGGATCGGAATCACCACGTCGATGTCGTGCTCCGGCCGCGCCGTCATGATCTTGTCCGCAAGCCGCTCCCCCATGCGGAGCCGGGATTTATAGACCGAGATGCGGTCAATGATCGAGTCGGGACGGGCGAAGTACACGTACTCGAAAATACAGGGCGTATAGCCGCGCTGAGGACTGCACTGCCGGCTGTGGAGGGTGCCGTCCCCTTCGATGATCACGGCCTCCCCGGGCTGTATGTCCCGGACAACCTGGAAGTCGAGGACATCCATCGCCACCGACTCCGAGGCCACCATCTGCTCGACTCCCTCCGGTGACTCGCGACGCCCCAGGCACAGCGGCCGGATGCCGTGCGGATCGCGAAAAGCCACAATGCCGTAGCCAATGATGAGCGCAACGACAGCGTACCCGCCGCGACACCGGCGGTGGACCGCAGCGACGGCGGCAAAGACAGCCTCGGGCGTCAGGCGATCGCTGTCCTGGCACTGGAGTTCGTGGGCAAAGACGTTGAGCAGGGCTTCCGTGTCAGAACCCGTGTTCAGGTGGCGACGATCCTGCTGGACCAGAAGGGACTTGAGCTCGTCCGAGTTGGTCAGGTTGCCGTTGTGGGCAAGGCCGATGCCATAGGGTGAGTTGACGTAGAAGGGCTGGGCTTCGGAGGATCTGAGCGTCCCGGCCGTGGGATAACGGCAGTGCCCTATGCCTGTGTTCCCCCGCAGCTCTTCCATGTGACGCTGCTGGAACACATCGCTGACCAGGCCGTTCTTCTTGCGGGCACAGTAGGTGCCGTTGAAGTCCGTCATGATGCCCGCCGCATCCTGACCGCGATGCTGGAGTACCGTCAGGGCGTCATAGATGGCCTGGTTGACGGGCCGGTGACCCACGATGCCGACGATTCCGCACACTGGGTATCAGGCTCCCTGTTGCCTGGACATCTGCGCTTCAGCCACGTGCCTGAGTTCGGCCCCTACAGCGGCGGCATAAGGTAGCAGCTTGGAGTCACGCCACCAAGGTTCCGACGCAAAGCCTGCCTGTTCCAGGCCCAGTATCAGGACACCCGCCAGCACCACGCCCCGGGCGCAGCCAAAGACCACGCCGAGCATCCGGTCCATTCCAGTGAGGGGACTGTGACGCACAAGGAAGCTGACCAGCCAGGCGAACAAGGTACCGGCAAATAGGGTTCCGACTACTACCGCCAGACGGCCTGCCCAGAGCTGCAGTACCGGATCCTCGACCCAGTTGCGAAGAAGGACAGCCGCATCCCCACCAAAGCGCACGGCCAACCAGAGCGCCAGAACCCAGCTGAACAGCGACAGGGTCTCCCGGACCAGCCCCCGCAGCAGGCCGATGAGGCCCGACACCAGCAGGATCCCCGCCAGGACCAGATCGAGGGCGTTCATGAACGCCGCCTGTGGATCATTGCCTCGCCACCTGACCTCGGTAGCCGGCCCGGGAAAGGCGCCCGGCCAGATCTTCAGCCGCCGCCCGATCCGGCACGGGACCCGCCCGGACGCGGAACAGGCTGCCACCGGCGCCGCCTCCGGCCTGCACCCGGGCACTGAAACCCTTGCGTTCCAGTTCGGCTGCCAGCCGCTCTGCATTGGCCCGCTGGGCAAAACTGCCGAGCTGGACGAACCACTGGCCGTTCGCACTCGCGGAGGCTCCGGTCGGTGCCGGCCTGATCACGGGGGCGGTAACGGGCGGCCTGGCCACCGGCGCAGGCGCTGCCGTGACGGGCGCGACCGGCGGTGTGGCCGCTGACGCCACCGGAGCAGGCTCGTCCTGGACCGGGCGCAGAACCTCAAGTGGCTGACCGGACTCCGAGGGCACGGGTTCGTCCACGGCCGCCGACTCCGGGACGGCGGGAGGCAGAACCCCGGCCGCATCCCGCGGAACCGGGACCGGCGGGGCGCGCTCGTCCGGCTGCAACCGGATCGTGTGGGTGCGCAGATCCACCGGTTGCTCGCCGGCCGGGGCCAGACGACCCGGTTCCGGTGTGCGGTTGCCGTCGAGCACCGCGGGCACTACCAGTACGAGTACCGCCAGCAGACACGCGGCGCCGACCATCCGTTCTGCGAGCTGGCGGTCCATCAGGGGGAAAATTCCGGCAAGGCCATCAGTATAGACCAAGCCACTCGAGTACGGGCGCCACGATCCGGAAGGAACCGCACACGATGATCCGGCCACCCGGGGGCGTCAGGCGCAAGGCTTCGCGACAGGCCTCCGCGGGAGTTTCTGCCCAGTGCGGATCGGCGACGCCGGCTGCCGCCATTTCCTCGAGCATCCGATCGCGCGGGCTGGCCCGCGGATCGTCGACCGCGGATACGACCCACCGGCCGGCGACAGGAACCAGCTCCCCGATGAATTCACGCACGGCCTTGTCCGCAAGCAGTGCCGTCACGATGGTCGTCGCCGGCACACCTCCCGGCGGGCCGGGCAGCCGCGCCAGTTGCTCCCGGAGGACGTGGGCGGCCTGGGGGTTGTGGGCCACATCCAGAATCCACTCATGGCTTCGGCGCACGATCTGGAACCGCCCGGGGGCAGCTGAGCGGGCCAGCACCGGATTCAGCATGCCGGTCGTGAGCAGGTCCGGACGCACGGACTGCAGTGCCGCGAGGGCCAGCGCAGCATTGCGGTACTGTGCGCCGGACCAGTGTGCCTGGCCGGCCAGGGGACCGACCCGACGATCACCCCCCCACCACTCCCACCGGGCATCGCCACCGGATTCCCCGCCAGGGATCCGCCAGCCGAAATCCCGGCCGTAACTGTGCAGCGCGGCCTGCAGGGCGGCCGCGTGCTCCCGGATGGCGGCCGGCAGCGGCTCGTCACCGAAAAACGCGGGGCGACCCGGTCGCAGGATGCCGGCCTTCTCCGCCGCGATGGCTTCCACGGTGCCCCCCAGCCAGTCCTGGTGATCGAGGCCAATGGTCGTAATGAGGGCCACATCCGGATCGACGACATTGACCGCATCCAGACGCCCGCCCAGCCCCACCTCCAGCACCCAGTAGTCGCACCCGGCGCGGTCAAAACAGAGCAGTGCCGCCAGGGTCCCAAACTCGAAATAGGTCAGGGGCACTCCCTCCCTGGCATGCTCGACGGCCGCGAAGGCCCGCACCAGGTCGTCATCGGCCACACACCCGCCGCGGATCCGGATGCGCTCCCGGTAGTGCAGCAGATGGGGCGACGTATAGAGCCCGGGCCTGCACCCGGCGGCGGTCAACACATCGCTCAGGAGCGTTACCGTGGAACCCTTGCCGTTGGTCCCGCCGACGGTAAGCACCGCGCCGGAAGGCCGCGCCACGGGTAGCCGGGAAAACACCTCCCGCACCCGGTCGAGGCCCAGATCGACGGTCTTGTGGTGCAGGGTTTCCTGCCAGTGCAGCCAGTCGGCAAGCGTCCCGCCGGCCGGACCCGGCCTGTCCGCAGCGCCGGGAATGCCGGACGCGGTCATCGATGCTCAGGCCGGTGCTTCGGCTGGCGGGGGCTGCTTCAGGAACTTGGTGAGCAGTGCCGCGATTTCATCACGCAGTTGCCGCCGGTCCACGATCATGTCCAGCGCACCGTGCTCCAGGAGGAATTCGCTGCGCTGGAAGCCCTCCGGCAGCGTCTCGCGGACCGTCTGCTGGATCACCCGGGGACCCGCAAAACCGATCAGCGCACCCGGCTCGGCAATGTTCACGTCGCCCAGCATGGCGAGGCTGGCCGACACGCCACCGGTGGTCGGATCGGTCATGACCGAGATGTAGGGCACGCGTGCGTCGGCCAGCGCGGCCAGCGCCGCACTGGTCTTGGCCATCTGCAGCAGCGAGTACAGCGCCTCCTGCATGCGCGCACCGCCGCTCGCCGAGAATGCAATCAGGGGCTGGCGATTATCCCGGCTCCAGGTTGCAGCGCGCGTGAACCGTTCGCCAACTACCGACCCCATCGAGCCGCCCATGAACCGGAACTCGAAGGCACAGGCGACGACCGGCTGGCCCTTCAGCAGGCCGGTCATGGCAACCAGCGCATCCCGCTCGCCGGTTTCCTTCTGGGCCTGGGCAATACGGGTCCGGTACGGCTTGCTGTCCTTGAATTTCAGCGGATCCTGAGGAGTCAGCTTCTCCGCCAGCTCCCGGCCGGTACCGGAATCCAGGAACACCATCAGGCGGTCGCGCGCCGTGAGGCGCATATGGTGGCTGCACTTCGGGCAGACGTGCAGGTTGCGCTCGAGCTCCGCACGATACAGCTGGGCACTGCACTGAGGGCACTTGATCCACAGGCCTTCGGGCACCGAGCGGGTCCGACGCTCCGTCTTGATGCGGGAAGGCAGGACCTTTTCGTACCACGTCATGGGCGCATCATAATCAAGTACGGATCACTGATCACGCCAGACCGCAGGCAGGGGCGGCTTCGGAAAGGCCAGTGCCGGCGGGTAATGCACCTCTGCCAGGTACAGGCCCTGCGCCGGAGCCGTGGGCGCACCGCGGCTCCGGTCCCGCCCCTTCAGCACCTCGAGCAGCCAGCCGGGCTCTGCCTGCCCGGTACCGACCCGCACCAGGCCACCGACGATGTTGCGCACCATGTGATACAGGAAGCCCGTGGCCCGGATCTCCACCTGCACGACATCACGAACCCGCCGGACCCGAAGGTGGTCCAGGCGCCGGACGGGGCTCTTCGCCTGGCAGCCGGCCCCGCGAAAGGCCGAAAAATCGTGCTCGCCCAGCAAGGCCTGACCCGCTTCCGCCATGCGCTCGGCCGCCAGCGGTTCCCGCAGGCTCCATACCCGGTTGCGGTCCAGCGCGGCCCTCACCGGGCGATTCAGTATCACGTAGCAATAGGTGCGGGCCGTGGCCGAGTACCGCGCATGGAAGTCCGCCGGTACGGGGCGTACCCAGTGCAGCACCACGTCATCGGGCAGGTTGCTGTTGATGCCCAGCCACCACGAACGCAGCGACCGGATCGCACTGGTATCGAAATGAATCACCTGGCCCAGGGCATGCACGCCCGCATCAGTGCGCCCGGCCCCGGCAATGCCGACCGGGTGGTCGGCCACGGCCGCAATGGCCTCGTTCAGCGCACCCTGGATGGTCCGGACGGCGGTTTGGTTCTGCCAGCCGGAGAACCCGCTGCCGTCATACTCGAGCCCGGCCGCAAACCGCTCGGCACTCACGGGAAGCCGGCCACTCAGTCGACGAGATCATCCAGGAGTTTGCGGGCTTCCTGACGCTGGGCGGAGTCGCCCTCCTCCAGGACTTCATTGAGGATGCTCCGGGCGCCGTCAGGATCACCCATGTCCACATAGGCGCGGGCCAGATCCAGCTTGGTGCCGACCTCTGTCATCGTGGGGCCGTCGGGCCCCTTGCGACGGCCGGTCATGATGGACGTCGGTTCGAGGTCCTCGGCCGGCTCTCCACCGATATCGAAGTCCACCTCGGTCAACTCGCCGGACAGATCGCTGAGACCGCCGCCGGCCGTGCCCAGAGGCTGCTCGGCGGTGTCATCCACGATGCGGTGGGCCGCTGTTTCGCCCCCGTTGTCCTGGGCTGCAGCCCTCTTTTCCATGGCCGCACCAAAGGCCGGCAGATCGAGCGTGCCCTCATCCAGGGACATCCCGCGCACTTCCGCCGTGGAATCGGCCTCGAGGCCCGCAAGCAGCCCTGATGCCTCATCTTCCATGGCGCCGATGTCGAAGAAATCAGCGTCGTCCTCCTGCGCCGCACTCGCGCCCAGCGCACCGTGGACACCGGTGCCCAGATCGCCGGCCGCGGCGTCGAGGCCGGTCAGGTCGAGGCCCAGGCCAAGATCCTCCACGTTGATCTCTTCGGTCTGGTCCGCCCCACCCTCCGGCGGAAGACGCAGACCGCGCGGCGCGGCACCCATGCCCGGCACGGCACTCTCCAGCGTCGGCGTCTCCAGAGTTCCGGCAGACGGCGTCTCGATGGTCGGCGTCTCGATGGTCGGGACATCAAAGCCGCGGGACTCGATGGTCGGCGTCTCCATGGTCGACGCAGCGCCCCCGGCCATCGGGGTTTCAAGGGTCGGGAGCTCTGTCGTCCGACCGTCAGAATCGCGATCGGGGTCGATCACCGTCTGCCCGAGACCCGTGTCGTCCGGCGAGTCGAAATTGAAGTCCAGCAGATCGCCCGCGGCGGGCCCCCGGCCGACGCCGGTCAGGTCCAGATCGAGCCCGGCCTCTTCACCCGGATCGAAGGACACATCCACGCCGTGCGCACCGGCATCGCCTGCCAGCGCGAGATCGACGCTATCAGCCGCCCCGGAGATCACCGCACCGGCGAACAGGGCCTCACCGGGGCATATCTGCTTGCCCATGATGACGACCTTGTTCCAGTCCGGATCCGAGTCATCCGGCAACTGCCGGCGGAAGGTCTCGGCCTCCCGGAGAAACGCCGACTTGTTCTCCCAGATGAAATACACCTCGAGGAGCTTGAGCCTGAGATCACGCCGATCAGGGGCGTCACGCAGGGCGCGATTGAGCAGCTCCGCCGCCTGGTCATACAGGCCGTAGGCCATGTGGAAATCGGCTTCGGCAACCACATCGGCCTGGTCGAGTTCGACGCCGCCCTCCGCGCTGATCGTGCGCTCGAGCAGGGACTCTGCGTCACCGGCCTCCCGTTTAGCCGTCCGCGGATCGAGCGCCTGCGTCGCCTGGGACCGGCCCGCAACATCCTCCTCGACGCTGTAGCCCTCCCGGCCGGGGGCAGGGCTGGGCCGGGCTGCCGCCCCGCCGACCACGCCGTCGCGCAGGTCCTTGCCGAGGCGTACGGGGCCACCGTCGCCCACGGCCATGCGCCGGCGGGCGAAGACAAAGAACAGTCCGGCCAGCAGCACGACCGCGGCGGACACCAGGAACCAGACGTTGAACACGAGCCCCGAAACCGTGTCCAGGAGGGAACCGCTGCTGCGCCCGGTCGCTCGTTCGCGGGCCGGCCGCTGCACCGTCGGCCGTTCGGCAGCTACCGGCGCCGCCACCTCGTCTGGCGTGGGCTCCGTCGCCGGCTCACTGCCCTCTGGCAGGGTCTCCGCCACTGGGGCCTGTACGGCCGGAAGGCCTGTCGGGCCGGCATCACTGTCAGCGATGGGAACCTCTGCGGGCGCACCGCCGGACCGGCCGGCCTGGTCCTGCAGCGCCTTGAGTTCGCGATCCCGAAGACTGAGCAGCCGTCGGGTCTCGTTCAGTTCCTGCTCCAGGGCCACAACCCGTGCCGGGTCGGCAGCCGTGCCGGCGACTGCCCCACCCCGTCCGGCAGGCGGCTCACCCGGCGGGACCAGCTGCAGGCGCGCCGGTGGCTCGGCCGCACCCGAGCGCCACTCCTGCTCCTGGCGGCTGACCTCCGCGGCGGCTTCACGGCCCGACAGTCCGGCCACGTCACCGGCGCCGGGAACGCGCAGGATAGCGCCCCGTTTCAGCCAGTTGATGTTGCCGGCAAAGGCCTCGGGATTGGCGCGGTACAGCGCGACCATCATCTGATTGATGGAGATGTCGGTTCCGGACCGCAGACGCTCCGCAATGGCCCACAGGGTCTCATTCGCGCGTACAGGGCCGTAGACGTCGCCCTCCGGCCCGCTGCTCAGGCGGGACGCCGCCGTGGCGCCCGTGCTGGCTGCGGCGGGCGCCACGGCCGGTTGCCGTGCGATGGCGGCCGGTGCCGGGACGGGCCCGGCGGCAACCGGCGGTGCAGGAGCCGCCGCCGCGCTGTCAGCGCCGGCAAAGGCCGGCGGATCGAGCAGGACGGTGTACTCGCGCAGGAGCCGGCCCTGCGGCCAGGTCACGTCCAGCAGCAGGGAGACAAACGGTTCGCTGATTGGCCTGACCGACGACACCACCACCCGCGGCTGGCCGCCCACCTGCTCGACGCTGAAGCTGAGGTCCTGAAGGAAACCGGGACGGTCAAGGCCGAAACGTTCGAAGGTTGCAGCCGGCGCCAGCTGGACGCTCAGCTGGGCAAGCTCCTCGGCAGAGGCAGCGGTCACGGGGATCTCACCCCGGAAAGGCTGGTTCAGCGCCGACCTTAGGGTGATCTCACCAAGGCCCAGGGCCCCTGCGCTCAATGGAAGGAGCCCCGCCAGCAGCGGGACTGCAGCGAGTCGAACTCGTGGCATCATCAATCCCCGATCCGGCCATCGACACCACCCCTGGTGACCGATGCCCTGAAGGCGCACAGCCCAATAACCAACCCAAGAAAGCGTCCCAACTATAGCCCATATGCTCCGGTGGCGTAAGGCAGGCCCGGCGGTTTTCCGCGGCCGGGCGGGGCGCATGCTCAGAGGTAGTCCCGGATCAGCAGTTCGGCGATCTGCACGCTGTTCAAGGCGGCACCCTTGCGGATGTTGTCGGACACGACCCAGAGATTGATGCCCCGCTCGCAGGAGATATCCTCGCGGATCCGGCCCACGAAGACCGGGTCGTGGTTGGCGGCCTCGGTCACGGCCGTGGGGTAACCGCCGAGGCGCGCCTCGTCGACCACGGTCACGCCCGGCGCCTTTTCCAGCAGGCTGCGCACCTCACTTGCCGTGATCTTCCGCCGGGTCTCGATGTGCACGGCTTCGGAATGACCGAAGAACACCGGCACCCGGACCGTGGTCGGGTTTACCTGGATGGACTCGTCGCCCAGGATCTTGCGTGTTTCCCACACCATCTTCATTTCTTCCCGGGTATAGCCATTGTCCTGGAAGTCATCGATGTGCGGCACGACGTTGAAGGCAATCTGCTTGGCAGCGCCCACGGTCTCGACGGGCCTTGCGTTCAGCACCTGGGCCGTCTGCGTGGCGAGCGCTTCCAGCGACCGGCGGCCGGCCCCCGACACGGACTGGTAGGTGGCGACATTGATGCGGGTGATGCCTGCAGCGTCGTGGATGGGCTTCAGCGCGACGACCAGCTGGATCGTCGAGCAGTTGGGATTGGCGATGATGTTGCGGGCGGCATACCCGGCAATCGCCCCGGGATTGACCTCGGGCACGACCAGCGGAATGTCTGCGTCATTGCGAAACTTCGAGGTGTTGTCGACGACCACGCAGCCCGCTGCTCCGGCACGGGGGGCGTGCTCGGCCGAGACGCTGCCGCCGGCCGAGAACAGGCCGATGTCCACACCGCTGAAGTCGAACGCGGCCAGGTTGCGGACACGGTGGGTGCGGCCGGCAAACTGCACGGTGCTGCCCTCCGAGCGCTCGCTCGCCAGCGGGATCAATTCACCCACCGGGAAGCTGCGCTCGGCCAGTATCTGCAGCAGGGTCTCGCCCACCAGGCCGGTAGCCCCGGCCACGGCGACGCGATAGGTTTCTTTCTTTGGCATGACAACGGCTCTCAGGCGGCGAAATCGGGCGCCGCGAAGGATAGGGTTTTGCGGGCGGAACACAAGCCCCGGGAGGCTCCCCGGACTGGAGCCGGCATCATTCCCGGGAGCGGCGCGGCTCCACGGCCGGAGTCAGCGGCCTGACATCCGCGTTCTGGGCCCGATGACGCAGGTAGTGATCCATCAGGACGATGGCCAGCATGGCCTCGCCGATGGGTGCCGCCCGCAGGCCCACGCAGGGATCGTGCCGGCCCGTGGTGGCGATCTCGGCCGGCTCGCCTTCCTCGTCAACGGTCTCACCCGGCAGGCGGATGCTGGAGGTGGGCTTGAGCGCCATGCTGAACAGGATGTCCTGGCCGGTGGATATCCCGCCGAGGATGCCGCCCGAAGCATTGCGGCGGAAACCCCCGGGCGAAATCTCGTCCCGGTGCTCCGTCCCCTTCTGGGCCACGACGGCAAAGCCGGCCCCGAGTTCCACGGCCCGCACCGCGTTGATGCTCATCAGCGCGTGGGCGATATCGGCCTCGAGTTTGTCGAACACCGGCTCGCCAAGCCCCGGCGGCACCCCGGTCGCCACCAGGTTTATCCGTGCGCCAATCGAATTGCCCTCCTTGCGCAGGGCGTCCATATAGGCCTCGAGCTCCGGCACGCGCGCCGGGTCCGGACAGAAAAACGGGTTGTCGTCCACGCAGCCCAGATCCACCACGTCCACGACCAGCGGGCCGAGCTGGCGCAGGTAGCCGTGAATCGTGATGCCGGCCCGTTCCCGCAGATACTTGCGGGCGATGGCACCCGCCGCAACCCGCATCGCGGTTTCCCGCGCCGAGGACCGGCCGCCGCCGCGGTAGTCGCGGATGCCGTACTTCTGCTGGTAGGTGTAGTCGGCATGGCCCGGCCGGAAGCGGTCCTTGATGCCGGTATAGTCCTTGGACTTCTGGTCCACGTTCTCGATCAGGAGACCGATGGGAGTTCCCGTCGTCAGGCCCTCGAACACCCCGGACAGGATCGTCACGGCATCCGGCTCGCGGCGCGGGGTGGTGTGCCGGGACTTGCCCGGCCGCCGCCGCTCCAGATCACGCTGGATGTCGGCCGCCGCCAGCGGCAGACCCGGCGGGCATCCGTCCACGATGCAGCCCAGTGCCGGCCCGTGGCTCTCGCCAAAGGTGGTGACCGTGAAGGATTTGCCAATGGTATTGCCGGACATAGGGCGTGCTCGGAAACGGCGGTTGACGGCAGCGGGCGGTTAGCCGGGAAGCCCCGCAGCCAGGTCCTCCGCACTCACCAGGGCGATCCCGTCACCGCCCTGTTCGAACCCGGGCCAGATGAACGGCACCGCCGGAAACCGCGCCTCAAGCAGTGCGGCGCCAGCGCCCACCTCGACCGCGAGCCAGCCCCCGGGGGCCAGAACGCGAGGCGCATGGTGCAGGATTCTCGCGGGGGTTTCCATCCCGTCCCGCCCCGATTCCAGTGCCAGTGCCGGCTCGTGCCGGTACTCCGCGGGAAAGGTCGCGAGATCGGCTGCCGGTACGTAAGGCGGATTGCTGACGAGGAGATCAAAGGGCCCCGCCACGCCGGCGAAGAGATCCGTGCGGACGAGCTGGATGCGCCGGGACAGTCCATGCCGGGACCGGTTGGTCGCCGCCACCTCCAGGGCCTGCGCCGAAATGTCGGTAGCGACCACCGTGCTGCGGGGAAAGGCACGGGCAAGCGCCACCGCGATGCAGCCGCTGCCCGTGCCTACCTCGAGGATCCGACGCACGGACGAGGCATCCACCCAGGGCTCGAAGCGGGCAGCGATCAGCTCGGCAAACGGCGAACGGGGTATCAGCACCCGCTCGTCCACGTGAAACGGGAGCCCGGCAAACCAGGCCTCTCCCGTGAGGTACGGCAGGGGCTTGCGGGACCCGATGCGCTGCGCCAACAGGGCGTCGACCGCCGCGCGGCGGTCAGCCGATACCGTCAGCCGGTACGCCTCACGGGCCGCCCCATGGTCCAGACCCAGCACGTGAAAGACGAGGGCTGCCGCCTCGTCCCGCGCATTGTCGGTGCCGTGGCCGAACCACAGGCCGGCCGCGTCGAGACGACGTGCGCAGTCGCCAATGAGCGCCGCCACGGTGACGGGCCGTGACGCACTCTCCCGCACTCCCCTGCTGGCCGCTTTCCGCGCCATGGGTACCCGCTGCCGGCTGTTGACTGCCGTATAGAATACGTCCCCTGCCGCCCTGGCCACCCGCCCGTCTGCCCCGATGCTGCAAAACTTCCTGGACAAGCTCTTCGTTCTCTTCCAGAGCCTGCTGCCCGAGCGGCTGCTCGGACGGGCGGTACAGGCGCTGACACGAAGCCGTATCCCCTGGGTCAGGGACCTGCTGATCCGGGGTTTCATCCGGGCGTTCAACGTGGACCTGAGCGAGGTGGAGCACCCGGAACCGGCCGCCTGGGAGCACATGAATGCATTCTTCGTGCGGCCGCTGCGCGCCGGGACGCGGCCGCTGGCAACGGCGCCGGACGCCTTTCTCAGCCCCTGCGACGGAACCCTCGAATCGCTGGACCGGATCGACTCCGATCACCTGGTCCAGGCCAAGCGTTTTCGCTATCGCCTCTGTGATTTCCTGGTCATGGAGCCGGGCGATGCCGGACGCTTCCTGGGCGGGGCAACGGCCACCATCTATCTCGCGCCTCGCGACTATCACCGTGTGCACATGCCCCGGGCCGGATGCATCCGGGAAATGGTCTATGTACCGGGGCGCCGCTGGGCCGTGAACCGCCGGACGACGCGTACCGTGCCCGGCCTGTTTGCGGCCAACGAGCGGGTGATCCTGTGGTGCGACAGCGACGTCGGCCAGTTCGCCGTGGTGCTGGTCGGCGCGCTCAATGTGGCCAGCATCTCGCTCGCCTGGTCGGGGACGGTGGAGCCGGGTGAGCACGTAGTCCGGACGCTCTATGCAGCGGACGACCCGCGGCTGCGGATACCGGCCGGCGGGCTGCTCGGCCAGTTCAACCTCGGATCGACCGTGGTGATCGTCGCCGGACCCGGCTCGGTCACCTGGGAACCGGGCCTCGAGACGGGGACCGGCCTCCGCATGGGTCAGCGCCTGGGCACGAGCGTGCCCGGGCGGGAATCCGGCCCACCGTGAGCTGGCGGCCGGAGGCACGACCCGGGACCCTGCGGGTACGGGCGACTTTGCTCGCCGCGACCCGCAACTTCCTCAACGGCCGCGGGATCCTGGAGGTGGAAACCCCGATGCTGGTCGCCCGCGGCGTCACCGACCCCCAGGTTCAGAACCTGGTCGCCGGACGCCCGGGCAGGACCACACTCCACCTGCACAGCTCTCCCGAGTACCACATGAAGCGACTGCTGGCGGCCGGTGCGCCCGATATCTGGCAGCTCTGCAAAGTGTTCCGGGACGGAGAAGCCGGCCGCCGCCACAGCCCGGAATTCACGCTGGTGGAGTGGTACAGGCGGGGCTTCACCCTGCAGCAGATGGCGGACGAGTGCTGCGCCCTGCTGGCCGCGCTGGCCGGCGCGTCGGGCGCCACGCCGGACCGGGCGGCCGGCTGGGACAGCCCCGTGACGGTGACCTACCAGGGGCTCTTCCGGTCCGCGTTCGGCGTGGACGCGCTGGCGGCCGATGCGGGGGAACTCGCGGCCGTCGCCCGGAACGCCCTGGGCGAGGCCGTCGACGCCTCGCTGGCGGCGGGACTCGGCAGCGACCGGGACCTGTGGCTCGATCTGCTGGTCAGCCACCTGGTCAGCGAGCAACTGGCGGCCGTGCCCGTGGCCGTCGTGACCGGGTACCCGGCCTCTCAGGCCGCACTGGCGCGCCTGGATCCGGCCGATGCCCGGGTGGCCGAACGCTTCGAGGTGTTCTGCCACGGCATCGAGGTGGCCAACGGTTATCGCGAACTCACCGATGCTGCCGAGCAAAGCAGGCGCTTTGCCGCCGACCGGGCGATACGCCGGCGCCGGGGACTGCCGGACCGGGAGCCCGACGAGGAACTGCTCGCCGCCCTGGCGCACGGCCTGCCGGACTGCAGTGGCGTGGCCGTGGGTTTCGACCGCGTCGTGATGGTGCTGCTCGGACTCGGCTCGATCCGCGAAAGCCTGAGCTTTCTCCCGGCCGCGCCCTGAGTCCGGTCACTTGACCCGCGAGACGTACTCGCTGGAGCGGGTGTCGACCTTGATCACTTCGCCCTCGTTGAGGAACAGCGGCACCTTGACGACGGCGCCCGTCTCCAGCCTGGCGGGCTTCATGCCGCCGGTGGCCGTATCGCCGCGCACGCCCGGGTCGGTCTCTATGATCTTGAGCTCGACGAATATGGGCGGCACCACGGACAGCGGCACGCCGTTCCAGAGCGTCACCGTGCAGACGTCCTGCTCCCGAAGCCACTGTTTCGCGTCCTCCACTGCCGTCCCCGACGCCGGGATCTGCTCGAAGGTACCGGGATCCATGAAGTACCACATGTCGCCGTCGCAGTAGAGGTACTGCATGGGACGGTCCATCACGTCGGCCGATTCGATGGAATCACTGTTGCGGAAGGTCTTCTCCACCACCCGGCCGGTGCGCAGGTTGCGTATGCGGACCCGGTTGAAGGCCTGGCCCTTGCCCGGCTTGACGAACTCGTTCTCGACGACGGCACAGGGATCACCGTCGATCAGGACCTTGCTGCCGCTCCGCAGATCACTCGCGCTGTAGTTGGCCATTGAATCCCGCTCTTGTATGAGGCGCGGTATTCTAGCCGGATCCATGCGCAACGACAGAACCCCTGACAAGACTGCCGTCCCGTCCGCACCTGCCTGGCAGACAGAACTGGCCCGGGGTTACAGCCGCGTGGCCGACCTGCTCGATGCCCTCGGCCTCAGCCCCCACGAATGCGGGGCCGCCGAATCGGCCGCCAGCCGCTTTCCGCTACGGGTACCGCGGGGCTTCGTCGCCCGGATGCGCCACCGCGACCCCCGCGACCCGCTCCTGCTCCAGGTGCTGCCGGTCCGCGCCGAAGACGAGGCGGTCCCCGGCTTCGGCCCGGACCCGGTGGGCGACCTGGCGAGCCTGCGGGCGCCCGGCTTGCTGCAGAAGTATGCGGGCCGGGCGCTGCTGATAACGACCGGCGCCTGCGCCGTGCACTGCCGTTACTGCTTCCGCCGCGAATTTCCCTACGCTGATCACCAGGACACCGACGCGGCCCTGGCGGCGATTGCGGCGGACACCTCCCTGCGGGAAGTGATCCTGAGTGGCGGCGATCCCCTCGTCCTCGGTGAGCGGCGCCTGGGCGGGCTGCTGGCATCCCTTGGCAGGATCGCCCACGTGGAGCGGATCCGCCTGCACACCCGGGTGCCGGTCGTGCTGCCGGAACGGGTGGACGAATCCCTGCTGGCACAGCTGGCGGGAATCCGCCGGCAGCTCGTCATTGTCGTCCACAGCAACCATGCCCGGGAGCTGGACGCTGCCGTCACCGGCGCGTTACGCGCACTGGGCGGGACGGCATCGGCACTGCTGAACCAGGCCGTCCTGCTCCGGGGCGTCAATGCCACCGTATCGGACCAGAAGGATCTGTCCGAGGCGCTGTTCCGGGCCGGCGTACTCCCCTATTACCTCCATCAACTCGATCCCATCGCCGGCGCAGCGCACTTCGCGGTGGCCGACAGCGACGCACGCGGCATCGTGGCCGCGCTGAGCGCTGAACTGCCGGGCTATCTGGTGCCGCGTCTCGTGCGCGAGATCGAAGGAGAGCCGGCAAAAACGCTGCTGGGCCCATTCGGTGCGACATAACTTGCGGCGCACCACATAATCGGACGACGGTCACATAATCCCCGCGGAAGCCTCTGCAGAATCCCGCTCCATTACAGGGCTGCGGCAGGTGTGGAGTTGGGCAACTCCGTTGGAATTCCTCTGATCGTCATCAGTCGTAGCGACGATCACGCCACGACGATCAATTCGATTCTTCGGGACACGGGCCATCCGGTGCATTGCACACGGGTGAATGACCTCACTGCACTCGAGGAACAGCTCGCGGCGGCGTCGGTCGAGCTGATCCTGCACTTCGATGGCGACACCGACGTGGAACTGGTGGCTGCTGCCGCGGCCATCGATCGCTGCGCGCCCCCGCCACCGCTGCTGCTCGTGCAGGCCCGCGTGGATGAAGCAGTGATCGCCGCCGCCATGGAGACCGGCGCGCGCGACGTCGTGTCGCTCACCCACCGGCACCGGCTCGGCGCCGTTGCCGGCCGGGAGCTGCATGCGCACCGCCTGCGCGTCGCCCTCGAGGGCATGCTGCGGGCTGCGCACCAGTACAAGCAGGAACTGCGCACCCTGATGAGCGGCGCATCGGAAGCCATTGCCGACATTCACGAGGGCATCGTGGTGGCGGTGAACCCGGCCTTTGCATCCCTGCTGGGCTATGCCTCGGAGGAAGAACTGGCCGGGCAGCCCTTCATGGACCTGTTCCGGGAAGCCGACCAGGCCACCCTCAAGGGCGCATTGGTGGCCTGCCTTCGCGGCCGCTGGCAGGAAGACAGCGTGCTGCCGGTCGTTGCCCACCGGCTGGATCAGGAGGAACTGCCCCTGGAGCTGCTGCTGCGCCTGGTCACGGTGGACGGCGATCCCGCCGTCCGGGTGGTCATTCCGGCAGAGCGGGTTCCGGAGCAGGCACCGGAGGTCCTGCTCGAGCAGGCGGTGGCCCGCGACCCCGCCACGGGCTTCTACTTCCGCCACACGTTCCTGGAACTGATGGGCGAACGGCTGGCCAGTCCGCCGGCCGGCGGCATACGGGCTGTTGCCTATATCCGGCCCGACGACTTCGCCCGCGTACAGGCGGACGTCGGCCTCCTCGGCACGGAATCGCTGCTGACGCGGCTCGCGGAACTGCTGCGTGAACTCTCGCAGCCGGGTGATATCTGCGGCCGGTTTGGCGGCACGATGCTCAGTGTGCTGCTCGAACGAGGCACCATGACCGATGTCCAGGCCTGGGCGAGCCAGCTGCGCAAGGCCGTGAGCAGCCAGATCTTCGAAGTCGATACCCAGTCCACCTCGCTCACCTGCACCATCGGCCTCTGCGAGGTGCGCAGCCCCGCGCAGACCGCGGCTGACCTGCTTGCCGAGGCCGAGTCGGCCTGCCGGAAGGGCCGTGACCAGGGCGGCAACCGCATCATCCTGAGCGATGCCACCACCGTGACGGAACGGCTGCGGCACACCGACGGCCTGTGGGTGGCGCGCATCCGGGCAGCGCTCATGCAGAACCGGCTGCGCCTCGTTCACCAGCCTGTCGTCGGCCTGCACGAGGAGGTCCAGGGCGTACTGGATACCCGCGTGCGCCTGATCGACGAGCAGGGCGAGACCATCCTGCCCGCCGACTTCATTCCCCCGGCCGAACGCGCCCACATGATGAAGAACATCGACCGGTGGGTGATCGGCGCCTCGTTCTCGTTCTGCGTTGCCCGGCAGCCCAACCTCATCTTCGTGCGCCTGTCACGTGACTCGGTGCTGGATGATTCCCTGATGGAATGGCTGACGGCCCGGGCGCAGAGCACGCGGCTCAAGCCCTCCCAGGTCTGCTTCCAGGTCAGTGAGGACGTGGTGCTGCAGCAGCTGAAGCACAGCAAGGCCCTGGCCGAGCGGCTGCAGGAGGCGGGCTTCCTGTTCGCGGTGGATCACCTGGGCACCGGCCGCGATTCCACCCAGCTGCTCACCCATGTCCCGATGCAGTTCGTCAAGGTGGACGGCAGCCTCATGCAGGGTCTTCACCGGGACAAGGACCTCCAGCGGAAGGTTGGCGAGATTGCAGGCCGGGCCCGCGAACTCAAGATCAAGACCATCGCGGAACGGGTCGAGAACGCCAACACCATGGCCGTGCTCTGGCAGCTGGGCATCGCCTTCGTCCAGGGAAACTTCACCCAGACCCACGGGGTGGTCCTCGGCGAGGACACGAGCCCGGCGCAGCAGGCGGCGAGCTGACCGGCCGTGCTGTCAGTCACACTCCCCGCGCTGCCCACCGCGTTCCGGCGCCGCACATAACAGAACGAGACCTGGTTCGTTTACCCGGGCCGCCGCCAGATGGATTCTTGCCCCCTGTAGTCGCCACCGTACCCGCCAAAGATCGTGCAAGACCCCTCCATGCGTCAGAGCCGCCCCCTTCGGTCACTGGACTTACTCCCGGGCGGAGCCGTAGCCCCGATCGGCCTGCCGTCGGGTCAGGCGCGCCGGGGTATGCCGCAGACGGTCCTCGTGCTCCTGCTCACCGGCACCGGAAGCCACGGCATGAGCCTCGGCGACCTGCAAATCCATTCGCGCCTGGGCCAGCCTCTCAACGCCACGATTGCGGTCCGCCTCGGTGCCGGAGAGACGCTTACCGCCGGCTGCATTGGGCCTGCAAGCGCGGGCAGCCCCCCGGGCCAGGTGCCCCGGCCGCACTTCACGGTGCCCGAGGGCGCCACGCCGGGAACCTACGGGTTGCGGATTGTCTCCGCCGGCGCGCTGAACGAGCCTCTCTATGAACTGCACGTGGTGGTCAACTGCCCGGGCGCACCGGCACTGCGCCGCCAGTACGATCTCCTGCTGGACCTGCCCGGCGATTCCCCCCGCTCCGGCGCCATGGACCCCTTGCCGCTCCGCTCCGACGGCGACTCCCTGCGGGCCGCACCGGACGCGCGGGCGCAGATGCCCGCGCAAGCCCTGGCCGCTGCACGGCCGACCGCCAGCCGCAGCGGAACGCCGATCACGGCCGGCAGCCGCTACCGGGTGGGCAACGGCGATACCCTGCTTGGCATTGCCGCCCGCATCACGGGCGGCACGGATTCGCTCAAGGCCCGGGCCGAGGCGATCTTCCGGGCAAATCCCGCGGCCTTCATCCGCAATGACATCAACCTGATCAAGCTCGGCAGCGAGATCGTGATCCCGGTGGGCGAGCCCCTGCCAGGCGAGGCCTCCCCGCAGGCCCCGGCCGTGGCGGCAGGCACAGCCAGCGTACCTCCGATCGCGCCTGCGCCGATTGCCACTGCCGTGCTGCGCGAGGCCACAGAGGTCTCGCCGGCGACAGCCGCGGAAGCCGGGCGACCCCAGGTCTCCACACCGGTTGCCGCCAGCCCCACTGCCGAGGTCGTGCCGCAGACTGCACCCGCGGCGCCGCCCGCCGGACGTCCCGCCACGGTTACCGCCGGTGATGCGGCCGGCGCCGGCGATGGGGACGAACCGGGCGCTCTGGCGGCGGCGGCGGCCGGCGCCCTGTTCGGCCTGCTGGTCAGCGCCCTCCTGTGGTTCCGTGGCCGCTCATCCCTGGCAACCGGAACTGCCGCAGGATCCGGCAGCGTGCCGGAGGAAGAACCCGCAGGCCCGGCCACTATCCGCCTGCCCGCCATCATGGCCCGTCCGCTGGAAGAACCGGGGCTTACGGTCTCCTACTCCCTGCCTGACGACGAACACGACTCGCTGCCCGCCGAGTTCGCCGATGAGCATCCCGCCACGCCGGTGCCCGTCTCCAGTCCTCCCCCGTCCGCCGGCCATGCGCCGGGCGACGACATCACGTCTGAACTGGAAGAACTGTTCGACAAGACCGACACCGGCATCCGTCGCGGCCTCGAAACCGGGACTGTGGCCGCGATGGCCGGGGAACCCGCCGACATTGTCTCCGGAGTGGACTTTCCGGTTGGCGAGCCCACCGGCGAAGAAGCGAGCCTGAATGCCGCCACGGTAGACCAGCCCCGGCCGGGATTCGACCCCCGCTCCGACTCACCCACCATCGACCTGCATGCGCTCGCCGCCTCCGCATCCGGCGGCGAGTCCGGTGCCCGGACCCTGCTGGACGCCCTGACCATGCTCGAAAAGGACTATGAGGAGGAGCTGACGGCCAGTCAGCTGCTCGACACCGCGGCCGTCAGGCAGGCCCTCGGCGAGGACGATGACGAACCCACCCAGGTGCGTCCGAGGCAGTCCGGACGGGCGCGCTGACCTAGGGCCGGGCAACTCCCGCCCCGAAGGCTGTCAGCCGGCCGGCAGCACCACCATGCGATCCACCTTGCGCCAGCCCCGCGGCAGCAGGGCGCCACGCTGGCTGCGTGCGCCGCGGTAGTCCCCCAGGTCCTGGGGTTTCAGGGTCATGCTGCGCTGGCTGCTGTGGATCACCAGGGACTCGCCGGGCGCCAGCACGCCGACTGCCGCCAGCCGTTCCTCGCCGGCCTGGAACTTCCGCGACGAAATCCCGAACAGCTTGTTGCCCTTGCCCCGGGCGAGCTCCGGCAGCTCGGCCGCCGGAAAGACCAGCAGGCGTCCTTCTGAACTGAGTGCTGCAACCACGGTTTCGCCGGGGAAGTCACCGGCCGGCGCCGGCGCCGGGATCAGCACACCGCCCCCGGCGGGTACCTTGAGGCAGGCCTTGCCTGAACGGTTGCGGGAGTACAGCTCACCGAGTTTCACGAAGAAGCCGTAGCCGGCATCACTGGCGATCAGCCAGCGCCGTTCCGGATCACCGAGCAGGACTCCCCTGAAAGTCGCTCCCGTTGCCGGGCTCAGGCGTCCGGTCAGCGGCTCGCCCTGCCCCCGCGCCGATGGCAGGGTGTGCGCGGCCACGCAGTAGGCCCTCCCCGCACTGTCGAGGAAGACCGCCGTCTGGGTGCTGCGGCCCGTTGCAGAGGCCAGATAGCCGTCCCCGGAGCGGTAACTGAGCGCCGTCGGGTCGATGTCGTGGCCCTTTGCGGCCCGCGCCCAGCCGCTCGTGGACAGCACGACCGTCACCGGTTCGCTGGCAACGAGTTCGGTCTCGGCAAGCGCCTGGGCGGCCTCGCGCTCGACGATGGCCGTTCGTCGCGCATCGCCGTGCTTCCCGGCCAGCGCGAGAAGTTCATCGCGGATGAGGTTCTTCAGCCGGGTGGCGCTGCCCAGCACCGCCTTCAGGCCGTCCCGTTCCCGCGCGAGATCCTGCTGCTCGGTACGGATCTGGATTTCCTCGAGCTTCGCCAGCTGCCGGAGGCGCAGGTTCAGGATGGACTCGGCCTGCACGTCGGTGATGGCGAAGCGCGTCATCAGCACGTCCTTCGGCCTGTCCTCCTTGCGGATGATGCGGATCACCTCGTCGATGTTCAGGAAGGCGATCAGCAGGCCATCCAGGATGTGCAGGCGGTCCTCGACGCGGCCAAGCCGGTGCTCCAGTCGCCGCCGGACGGTAGCGGTACGGAAGCGCAGCCACTCCTCGAGCAGGCCCTTCAGGTCACGGACGGCGGGCCGGCCGTCCAGCCCGATGACGTTGATGTTGACGCGAAGCGTGCGCTCGAGGTCCGTGGTCGCGTACAGGTGGCTCATGAGGGCCGCCAGGTCCACCTTGCCCGACTTTGGCGTAATCACGAGCCGGGTCGGGTTCTCGTGATCGGACTCGTCCCTGAGGTCGTCAACCAGCGGCAGCTTCTTTGCCTGGCGCTGGGCGTCGATCTGCTCCAGCACCCTGCTGCCCGAGACCTGGAACGGCAGGCTCGTGATGACGATGTCATCCCCCTCCTGCTCCCAGGTCGCTCTCAGCCGCAGGGTACCGCCCCCGGAGGCATAGATGGCCTGCAGTTCATTGCGGGGCGTCACCAGCTCGCCGCCGGTGGGAAAATCCGGACCCCGGATGTGCTGGCAGAGCTGCTTCAGCGTCGTGCCCGGATCCTCCAGCAGCCGGATGAGCGCCGTCACCACCTCCCGCAGGTTGTGGGGCGGTATGTCCGTGGACATGCCGACCGCAATGCCGCTCGCACCATTGAGCAGCAGGTTCGGCAGCTGGGCTGGCAGCAGCACCGGCTCTTCCAGGGTGCCATCGAAGTTCGGCGTCCACTCGACGGTGCCGTGAGCCAGCTCATCCAGCAGGGTGGCGGCGTACGGGGTGAGCTTCGCCTCGGTATAGCGCATGGCGGCGAAGGACTTCGGATCGTCGGCCGAGCCCCAGTTGCCCTGTCCGTCCACGATCGGGTAGCGGTAGGCGAAGTCCTGCGCCATGTGCACCAGCGCCTCATAGCAGGCTGAGTCGCCGTGGGGATGGAACTTGCCGATGACATCGCCGACGGTGCGGGCGGACTTCTTGTGCTTGGCTGAAGCCAGCAGGCCGAGTTCGCTCATGGCGTAGATGATCCGTCGCTGGACCGGCTTCAGTCCGTCACCGATGTGCGGCAGGGCCCGGTCGAGGATCACGTACATGGAGTAATCCAGGTACGCCTTCTCGGTGAAGGCGCGCAGCGGCAGGCGCTCCACGCTGTGGAACTCCAGGCGGCTCTGCACGTCGGCGCCCGGCAGCGCGCCGGCGGAGGAACGGGTCGTTTTCTTGCGACGTGCCATCGGTCCTCAGATCTCGGCGAGATTGCCCTTGGATTCCAGCCAGCCGCGCCGGTCGGCCGAACGCTTCTTGGCGAGCAGCATGTCCAGCAGCTGTTCCGTGTCGTCTTCCGGGGACACCGTCAGCTGCACCAGCCGGCGGGTCTCCTGAAGCATGGTGGTCTCCCGCAGCTGCAGGGGGCTCATTTCGCCCAGGCCCTTGAAGCGGGTCACGCTCGGTCGGGCACGCACCCCTTCCGCGCTGAGCCGGTCCAGCACCCCCTGGCGCTCGGCATCGTCCAGCGCGTAATAGACCTCCTTGCCCACATCGATCCGGAACAGGGGCGGCATGGCCACATACACGTGCCCGGACCGCACCAGCTGGGGAAAATGCCGGACGAACAGGGCACAGATCAGCGTGGCTATGTGCTGCCCGTCGGAATCCGCGTCCGCCAGGATGCAGATCTTGTGATAGCGCAGGCCGCTGAGGTCCGCACTGCCGGGCTCGGCGCCGATCGCAAGGCTGATGTTGCTCACTTCCTGGGAGGCCAGCAGTTCGCCCTGATCCACCTCCCAGGTGTTCAGGATCTTGCCCCGCAGCGGCAGTACCGCCTGGAACTCCCGGTCCCGGGCCTGCTTGGCGGAACCGCCGGCAGAGTCGCCTTCCACCAGGAACAGTTCGCTGCGTTCCGGGTCGGTGCTGGAGCAGTCGGCCAGCTTGCCCGGCAGCACCGGCCCGCTGGTGATCTTCTTGCGCACGACCACCCGGGCGGCGCGGGAGCGCTGCTGGGCCGCCAGAATAGCCCGCCCGGCGATCGCATCCCCCTCCCCCGTGTGCTGGTTCAGCCACAGGGAGAAGGAGTCCTTGACGACGCCACCGACGAAAGCGGCGCACTCCCTCGAACTGAGGCGCTCCTTGGTCTGGCCCGAGAACTGGGGCTCCTGCATCTTCACCGAGAGGACGTAGTTCAGGCCGTCCCAGACGTCCTCAGGGGCCAGGCGCACACCCCTCGGCAGCAGGTTGCGGAACTCGCAGTACTCCCTGAGGGCCTCGGTAAGGCCGCTGCGCAGGCCACCCACGTGGGTGCCGCCCTGACCGGTCGGGATCAGATTGACGTAGGACTCGGTGACGGGGGAACCGGCCGGGTCGGCCCAGGTGATGGCCCATTCGACTTCCTCCCGCTCCCCCTTCATCGTCGCCGAGAACGGCGGTGCCGGCAGCAGTTCAGCATCCGGCAGGCTTTCGGTCAGGTACTGCTCGAGGCCACCCTCATAGAGCCATTCGTGCTTCTGCTCGGGCTTCTCCACCTCGAACCGGATGCGCAGGCCCGGGCAGAGCACCGCCTTGGCCCGCAGCACGTGCTTCAGGTCATTGACCGAGAACCGGTCGGAATCGAAGTACTTCGGATCGGGCCAGAAACGGAGCGTAGTACCGGTATTGGCCTTGCCGACCGTGCCCACTTCCTCCAGCTTGCTGGCCCGGTCGCCGCCCCGGAAGCTCATGTTGTACTCGCGGCCGTCCCGGCGGATCCAGACTTCGAGGTTCTTCGACAGGGCGTTCACCACAGACACCCCGACGCCGTGCAACCCGCCGGAATACTGGTAGTTCTGGTTGGAAAACTTTCCGCCCGCATGCAGCCGCGTCAGGATCAGTTCGACGCCCGGGATCTTCTCGACCGGGTGCCTGTCCACCGGCATGCCCCGACCATCATCCGCCACCTCGAGTGATCCGTCGGCATGTAGCCTGACGTCGATCCGTCGGCAGTGCCCCGCCAGGGCCTCATCCACGCTGTTGTCTATGACTTCGTGGGCAAGATGATTCGGCCGGCTCGTATCGGTGTACATGCCGGGCCGGCGGCGAACGGGATCAAGGCCGCTCAGGACCTCGATGTCAGCGGCTTCGTAACGGGAGTTCATCAACGATCAGCGGACGCGCACAACAACGGCGCGAATCTTAGCCTTCCCGCCGGATTAATCAAGAAAACTCAGGCGAGATCGGCGATCAGCGATTCCCGCAGGATCTCCGGCACTGGTGCTGCAGGCACCGTGAGTGCCGGGTGATCGACGCCGGCAGACAGGGGCGCACCGCCACGGAGCGCCGCGATGGCAGCGGCGGGCAGTTCGAAACGCAGAAAATGCACGGCCGACGTCTTCGTCTCCGAGGCGCGCTCCATGTCCTCGTCGGCCACCGGGTAGACGGGCGGCAGATCGCCGACCCGCAGCCAGATCCGGGACTCGACTCCCAGCAGGCGGCCGAGTGCGACCCGGCGCTCCGCCTCGTCGGGATACTCGATGAGCAGCGTGGCCTTCCAGTTCGTCCCGTCCGGGATCAGCGGGTTGTAGGCGTCCAGCTCGGCCTGGATGTCCGCAGGCTCGAAGATGCGCTCCGCGCGCAGCATCTCCTGGACCTGGTAATGCATCGTAAGACGGTCTTCGAAGCACAGAGTGAGGTGGGCGCCCAGCGGCAGGCGCCGGTGGGCCTTGTGCTCGATGACCCGCCCCCGGAACTCATCCCGCAGGCGGGCATAGACCTCCAGCGGGTACAGGTCGTCGTGGGCCAGCTTGTCCATGCCGCGATGACCGTCCGCGCTTCAGATGCCGTAGGCCAGCCGCAGCAGCTGGATGGGATGCGGGGGTTCGGAGCGGTCCGCCAGGCCGGCAATCTGGGAACCGGCCATCGGGCAATCGCTGCAGAAGTGCCCGGCGTCGGCCGCCCGGACCTGCTCCACGACGGGCATCGCGATCTTCACCGAAGCAGCCCGGAACTCGGTCTTGACGCCGTAGGTACCGTCATGGCCAGAACAGCGCTCGATGGCCTCCACCGTGGTGTCGGGGACGAGTTGCAGCATTTCCCGGGTCTTGAGGCCGATGTTCTGCACCCGCAGGTGGCAGGGCACGTGGTAGGCCACCTTGCCCAGGGAGCGGGCGAAGTCCGTGCGCAGCTTGCCGCCCTTGTGGCGCAGTTGCAGGTAGTGGAAGGGATCGAAAAATGCGCGGGCGACTGCCTCAACCTGCTCATCCCCGGCGAACAGCAGCGGCAACTCCTGCTTGAACATCAGCACGCAGGACGGTACGGGCGCAACGATGTCCCAGCCCTCGGCGACGAAGCGGGCGAGTTCAGGAACATTGGCTTCCTTGGCCCGGGCAACCGACTCCAGGTCGCCCAGCTCGAGTTTTGGCATGCCACAGCACTGCTCCGCCCCGGCCAGGCGCACGGCAATGCCGTTGTGCCGGAACACGGCAGCCAGGTCTTCCACCATGGCGGGAAAATTCCGGTTGCCGTAGCAGGTGGTGTAGAGAATCACCCGGCCCCGGGTCCCGTTCACCGGCTCAGGAGGCGTCTCCGGCACCGGCTGGCGCGCAAGGCGCTGGCGGGCCGGGGCACTCTCGTAGCGGGGCACCGGCGCATCGCGCGCCACGCCCAGGGCCTTCTCGAGCAGCAGGCGGCCCGCCTGATTGGCGTTGACTGCGTTGACGATCTCGGCCACGACCGGGATTCCGGCAAGGCGGCCCACCTGATCGGTGGCGGACAGGATGCGGTTGCGCAGCGTGGTGCCCTGCTCCCGGAAGCGGACGGCCTTGGCCCGGAGCATCAGGTGGGGAAAGTCCACGTTGAAGGGATGGGGAGGCACGTACGGGCATTTCGACATGTAGCACATGTCGCAGAGATAGCAGTGGTCCACCACTTCGGCGAATGCCGATTGAGGAACCCCGTCGACCTCGCCGGTGTCCGAGGCGTCCACGGCATCGAAGAGCGTCGGAAAGGCATTGCACAGATTGAAGCAGCGCCGGCAGCCGTGGCAGATGTCGAAGACCCGCGCAAGCTCGCTGTCGAGGGCCGCCTTGTCCCAGAACCCGGGGGACTGCCAGTCGACGGGATGTCGGGTCGGTGCCTCGAGGCTGCCTTCGCGAGTGGCCATGGCTGTGCGCTTGCTCCCTGCCTGACGGATTCAGAATGCCCGGCCGGCGGCACCGCAGCACCGCCGGCCGGCAGACCTGTGTAGCCTGGCGACTGCCGGGCTGCTTACTTGCCGAGGGAATCCAGCGCCTTCTGGAACCGGTTGGCGTGGGAGCGCTCGGCCTTGGCCAGGGTCTCGAACCAGTCGGCCACTTCACGGAAACCCTCGTCCCGGGCGGTCTTGGCCATGCCGGGATACATGTCCGTGTACTCGTGGGTTTCGCCGGCAATGGCGGCCTTGAGGTTGTCGGCCGTCGGGCCGATGGGGAGCCCGGTGGCCGGATCACCCACATCCTTCAGGTAATCGAGGTGACCGTGGGCGTGACCCGTCTCGCCCTCGGCCGTGGAGCGGAATACGGCCGCCACGTCGTTGTAGCCCTCGACGTCGGCCTTGCCGGCAAAATACAGGTAGCGGCGATTGGCCTGGGATTCACCGGCAAATGCCGCCTTGAGATTGCCTTCAGTCTTGCTGCCCTTGAGACTCACGTGCGTCCTCCTCGTTGAAAATGTACCGGCAGATCAACTGATCACCGGCGCCTTTGAATTAGACTAAGTCTAAATATAGAAAGCCGGGCTACCCGCTGTCAACCGCTGCTGGTTTGACCCTCCGTTGGCCCTGTGCAACCCTCTGCCGCAGGCCGTACACCCAGCTGGAGTCCGATGAATACCACCCGCCGCAAAACCGTCGACCTGGACAAGGGCCTGGCCGAACTGGAGAGCATAGTCGAACAGCTGGAGTCCGGGGACCTTCCGCTGGACAAATCACTCAAGGAGTTTGAGCGCGGCGTGCGCCTCAGCCGGGAGTGCCAGGGTGCACTCAAGGATGCCGAGCAGCGGGTCCAGATCCTGCTCGGGGGGGAACTGGCGGATTTCGAGGGTCCCGGCCCGGACAGCGCGGACGAGGAAGCGGACGACTAGGCAGTCGCCCCCGCGTCACCCGCGGGTCCGGCGCCCTGCAGCCGCCGTATCAGGGTGCGCAGGAACACCTTGTTGAAGCGCAGCTGGCATTCGGTCGATACCTGCTCAAGCATCGTCGAGCTCACCGACAGGACAGTCACGGCCTCCTGGGCGCGAAAGCCGGCGGTGCTGCGGGCACCGGATATGTAGCCGGTTTCGCCAAAGCAGTCCCCTTCGCGGAGCAGGCCCAGCGCTCGCCCGCCGCTCTCCACGGCCACCCGTCCGGCAACAATCACGTAGAAGCGGTCATCGGTTGTTCCCTCGCGGACGATTTCATCGCCTGCACCGTACTCCCGCCATTCACTGGCACGCAGCAGTTCCCGGATTTCGGTCTGGGAAAAGTCGTGGAAGAAAGACAGGCGGCGGAGCACATCGAAATGCTCCTGGCGATCGATGCCGTCCCACTGCCCCTTCAGCTGGTGATACACGCGGGTGAGGCGGGCACCGAATTCGCTGCCGCTCGTGTAGCGTCTCGAGGGATCCTTCTGAAGGGCCGTCGAGACCACGTCTTCGAGTTCCTCCGGCACCCCGAGGCGCATGGTGTGGATCGGCGGCGGCGTTGAATAGACGATCTGGTTCAGGAGCTTGGACAGGGAACTCGCCCGAAAGGGACGGAATCCCGTGAGCAGCTCGTACATGACGGCGCCGAGGGAATACAGGTCGGATGACGGGGTCAGGTCGGTGCCCTGTACCTGCTCCGGCGACATATAGCTTGGCGAGCCCGCAATGCCCTCGATCTTGGAGATCTCGGGATCACTGAGGATGGCGATTCCGAAATCGATGATGCGTACGTCATTGTCGTTGGTCAGCATGATGTTGCTGGGCTTGATGTCGCGGTGGATCACGCCGCGCTTGTGTGCGTAGTGCAGGGCCTTGGCGCACTTGTAGATGATCTTCACCACATCCTCGATGTGCAGAAGGTTATCCGGACGGCAGTAGGCCTCGAGCGTGCGCGCACGCTGCACATGCTCCATTACGACGTAGTACTTCCCGTCCTCCTCGCCAGCGTCGAAGATGGGCAGGATGTTCGGGTGCTGCAGCATCCCGACCATGTGAGCCTCATTGAAGAACATCTTGCGCGCGATGCGCGTCCGCGCCGGATCGTCGTCAGTCGCCGAGTGGTAGACCTTGATGGCAACGTCCCGGCGGAAATAGGGATCGTGGGACAGGTATACGGTGCCGGTGGTGCCGCGGCCCACCTCATTGATGATCACGTACTTGCCGATCTTCTCCGGCGCCACTGCCACGCGGGCAGGTGCGGCGTTCGGGGACGATTGCTGGACCATGCGACGGGAACCTGAAACGGCGGGCTAGAGCGGCAGCAGCATCACTCCCCGGACAGCCAGTGCCGCGTAGATGGCCGCCAGAACATCGTCGAGCATAATGCCCATGCCGCCGCGCAATCTGTGATCAGCCTCGCGAATCGGCCAGGGCTTGACAACGTCGAACACACGGAACAGCAGAAACGCGGCAAGCGTCCATCCGGGCGTGCGGGGCGTGACGGCCAGCACGAGCAGCATCCCCACGATCTCATCGAGCACGATGCCCCCATGATCGTGGACGCCGAGCCGTCGTGCACTCGCGCCGCAGATGACGACACCGGCCACGAAGGTCACCGCCAGGGCGCCCAGCAACAGCGAGGGTGAAACCGGCGGCAGCAGCCAGAAGATTCCGACGGCCAGAGCCGATCCCCAGGTACCCGGAGCCCGGGGAAGCAGGCCCGCGCCGAGCCCGAAGGCCAGCCAGTGCACGGGATCGCGGAGCACGGCCCGACGCAGTCCGGCAGGACCCGCCGGGGCAGTCATGCGAAGTGCCGGAAGGTGCTGTCCGGCACGCGGAACGGCCTGCCGAGCAGTTGCCAGCGCACCGCATCGCCAGCCACCACCGAGCCCAGCCTCGTTACGGGCACGGGCCAGGCCGCGGCCCTTCGGCCCAGCTCGCCCTCCCGGTCAGCGGGCACGGTGAAGAGCAATTCATAGTCGTCACCACCCGTCAGCGCATCGGCAATGGCAGAGCCGGGTACCGCACGCTGCTGGTCGGCGCTCAGCGGCAGGCGCCCGGCATCCACGTCGGCCCCTGCTCCGCTCGCTGTCATCAGCTTGCCGAGGTCGTCGTGCAGGCCGTCCGACACGTCGAGCATCGCGCTTGCCAGCCCGACCAGATCGCGGCCCTCGGCAAGCCGGGGCTCCGGGTACAGGAAGCGCTGTCGCAGCCGGCGCACGTCGTCACCGGCGGGCTCGCCTGTCCCAGCAAGCGAGCGCCGGCCCGCAACGGCCTCGCCCGGATGGCCCGTCACCCAGATGCCGTCACCGGGCCGCGCGCCACTGCGCGACACGGCTTCGCCCGGGCGCAGCCTCCCGTGGGCCGTCACCACGGCGCCCGGCGGGCCGCGCACGGTGTCGCCCCCGATCAGCGCGATGCCGGAGCGGTCGGCCAGCGCGAAGAACCCGGCAGCAAAGTCGCGAAGCCAGCCGGGCTCGGCATCCGACAGGGACAGCGCCAGCGTGCACCAGAGGGGCTCGGCACCCATGGCGGCCAGGTCGCTGAGGTTGACGGCCAGCGCCCGGTGGCCGACAGCGGCCGGGGGAATGCCAGCGGGATAGTGCGTGCCCTCGAAGACGGCATCCGTGGCGATCACCAGGTCGTAGCCGGGCGCCATATGCACGACCGCCGCATCGTCACCAATGCCGAGCGCAACGCTGCTGTCCCGGCGCCCCGGCCGGCTGAAGTAGCGGGCGATGAGGGTCCGTTCGTCCACGCGCCTGCCCCTGCCGAAATGCCCGGCAGCTCAGCCTGCCGGGCGCAGGGTGGTGGCCAGCCGGTCGAGCAGCGCGTTGATGTAGCGAAAGCTGTCCTGGGCGCCGAATTCCCGGGCGAGATGCACCGCCTCGCTGATCACCACCTTGGGCGGCACGTCCGGATGACGGGTGAGCTCCGCGAGGCCGAGCCACAGGATGCCGCGCTCGACCGGGTCCAGCTGGCTGACGGGCCGGTCCGCGCTGCTGGCAATCAGCTCGTCCAGCGCGCCCGGATCGCCAATGATCTCGTTGAGGAGCTGGCTGAAGTAGCTGCCGTCCACGAGGCCGAAATCCTTGCCGGCGGCAAACTGCCGCTGGATCTCGCCCGCGGAATCGCCGGTCAGCTGGTGCTGGTAGAGCGCCTGCACCAGCAGGCGGCGGGATCCGTGCCGGCCGGTAGCCGCCATGGCAGGCCCTCAGGCCTCGAACTGCCGCAGGAGGCTCACCATCTCGAGCGTGGCGAGCACGGCATCGGCACCCTTGTTACCGCCCTTGCCGCCCGCCCTGTCCATGGCCTGCTCCATGGAGTCACAGGTCAGGACGCCAAAGCCGACCGGAATGCCGTACTCGAGGCTCACCCGGTTCAGGCCGGCGGCACACTCCCCGCAGACAAAATCGAAATGGGGCGTCTGACCGCGGATGACGGCACCGACGGCGGCAATGCCGTCGTAGCGGCGCAACTTGGCGAGGCGCTGCGCGGCCAGCGGCAGCTCGAACGCACCCGGAACGCGCACGACATGAATGTCGGCCTCGGCAGCCCCGTGCCTGCGGAGCGCATCGACCGCGCCTTCCACGAGGCTGCGCACGATGAGGTCATTGAATCGCGCGGCCAGAATGACGATGCGCGTATCCCGGGCAATGAGCTGGCCTTCGATCATGCGCATTCGCCGTCACTCACTGCCCGCGCGCCGGGGCGGCGCGTCGACGTACTCTACTACTTCGAGCCCGAAGCCCGAAAGCCCGTGCATCTGCTTGGGCGCGCTCAGCACCCGCATCCGCTGCACGCCCAGGTCGCGCAGTATCTGGGCGCCGGTGCCGTAGCTGCGCAGCACGGCCGCACCGCCTGCCGGGGGGCGAGGCTCGCTCTCCACCGGGCGGTTGATGGCATGGATTGCGAGCAGCAGGTCCTGCGGGGACTCGCCGTAGTGGAGCAGCACGATCACGCCGTGCCCCGAGGCTGCAATCTCCTCCATGGCCGAGCGCAGCGGCCAGCCGAGTTCCGGGCTCTGGATGCCGAGCACATCACCGAGCGTGTCCTGCACATGCACGCGCACCAGCGGCGGTTCCGGCCGCTTGAGATCACCGCGCACCAGCGCCAGATGGATGTTGCGACTGACCTGATCCTCGTAGCACACGAGGCGGAACGCACCAAACTCGGTCATCACCTGCTGCTCGGCCACGCGCTCCACGGACTGGTCGTGCTGCAGGCGGTAGCGGATCAGGTCGGCGATCGTGCCGATTCGCAGACCGTGCTGGCGGGCAAAGACCTCGAGCTGCGGGCGCCTTGCCATCGTGCCGTCGTCATTGAGAATCTCGACAATCGCTGCGGCCGGCTCGAAGCCGGCAAGGCGGGCCAGGTCGCAGCCCGCCTCGGTGTGGCCCGCCCGGGTCAGCACGCCGCCGGACTGGGCCATCAGCGGAAAGACGTGGCCGGGCTGCCGGATGTCCGCGACCGTTGCATCGGGGGCCACCGCCACCCGGATCGTCCGCGCGCGGTCCTGGGCGGAGATGCCGGTGGTCACGCCCTCGGCCGCCTCGATGGAGACGGTGAAATTGGTGCTGTGCTGCTGGTCCGTGTCACCGACCATCAGCGGCAGCCGGAGCTGCTGGCAGCGCGCCCGGGTCAGCGTCAGGCAGATCAGCCCGCGCCCGAAGCGCGCCATGAAGTTGATGTCCTCGGGGCGCACCTTGCTGGCGGCCATCAGCAGGTCGCCCTCGTTCTCCCGGTCCTCGTCATCCACGATGATGACCATGCGCCCATGGCGGAGATCATCAATGATCTCCCCGATAGGGCTGAAGACGGAGTCCGGGGCGGGAGCGCCCCCGGGGGCGCCGGTTTGCGAGCGGATCATTGGGTTCCCAGGAGTCTTTCCACGTAGCGGGCAACCAGGTCTATTTCGACGTTGACCGGCGTCCCGATGCGGTAATTCTGCATGATAGTCTGCTTCAGCGTGTGGGGAATCAGCGTGACCTGTGCGCAGCCGTCGTCCACCGCGTTGACCGTCAGGCTCACCCCGTCGAGGCAGATCGAACCCTTGTGAGCCACGTAGCGTGACAGCCCGGAGGGCAACCGGAAGCGCATCACCGTCACCTCGCCCTCGGTCCGGATGTCCGCCACCGACGCGATACCGTCCACGTGGCCGGTCACCAGGTGACCGCCCAAGGGTTCATTGAGGGTCAGTGCCGGCTCCAGATTCACGGGACTGCCGGTCCCGAGCGCCCCGAGGGTCGTGACGCGCAGGGTTTCGGGAGACACGTCGGCGGAAAAGGTAGCTGGTCCCTGCGCGACCACGGTCAGGCAGGCGCCGTTCACCGCAATGCTGTCCCCGAGCCGGAACGACCGCCCGGCCATCGCGCCCGTGTCGAAGACAAAACGGCGCCCCGCCGCCGTGGGTGTGCTGCTCTCCACCCGGCCGACCGCCTGGATGATGCCGGTAAACATCGCCCGACCCCTTATACTCAGTCCGCCGGCGCCGGACAGTAGACCAGACGCAGATCGTCCCCGACCGACCGTGCCGAAAGCAGGCGAAACCGGGGGCCGTCACCGGGCGCGGCGGGCGACGGGATTGCAAACATACCGCGCGCGGCGTCACCGAGCACCGTCGGGGCCTGGTACACCACCAGTTCGTCCACGAGCCCGGCGGCCAGCAGCGCGCCGCTGAGCCGCGGCCCGGCTTCGACCCAGACCTCGTTGATCTCAAGCGCCGCGAGACGGCCAAGTACGGCCGCCAGGTCCAGCCGCCCGCCAACGGTGGCAACAGCCTCGACGCGGGCACCGCGGGCCACCAGCGGTGCCGCTGCGGCGCTGACGTCGGTCGTGAGGATAAGCGCCTCGCCGGGTGGCCCCAGCACCCGCGCGGCGGGCGGGGTGCGGAGCCCGGAATCGAGGATCACCCGCAGCGGCTGGCGCGGCTCCGGCTCGCCGCTGTCGCGGACGTCAAGGCGGGGATCATCGGCGAGGATCGTACCGCTGCCGGTCATGACGGCGGCACTCTGTGCCCGCCAGCGCTGCACGTCCTGCCGCGCGGCGGTGCCGGTCAGCCACTGGCTGCGACCATCGGCAAGCGCCGTACGGCCGTCCAGGGTTGCGGCAATCTTGAGCCGGGTGAGAGGCCGGCCGCGCGTCAGGCGCAGGTTGAAGCCCTCGTTCAGGGCCTCCGATCCAGCCGCGAGCAGGCCGCCCTCCACCGTCACCCCCGCGGCCCTGAGTGCCGCGGCACCTCCACCGTTGACCCGCGGGTTGGGATCCCCTGCGCCGTAAACGACCCGGCGGATCCCCGCCGCCAGCAGCGCGTCGGTGCAGGGCGGCGTGCGGCCCGTGTGGCAGCAGGGCTCGAGCGTGACGTAGGCCGTGGCGCCCCGGGCACTGCCCCCCGCGGCACCGAGCGCATGCACCTCCGCGTGGGGCCCGCCGGCCCGCTGGTGCCAGCCCTCGCCCACCACGACGTCGTCGCGGGCGATCACGCAGCCTACGCGGGGATTCGGGTGCGTCGTAGTGAGACCCCGGGCGGCGAGCACGAGCGCCCTCGCCATCAGGCGCCGGTCAGCGACGCTGAAGCTCACGGGATCTCATCCGGCAGGAGCGGAAGCTGGTCGCGCCGTCGGTCCTGGTCGGCCAGTTCCCGGAGCTTCCTGATCTCGTCCTGGAAGGACTCCACGTCCTGAAAGCTGCGATACACCGACGCGTAGCGCACATAGGCCACCTCGTCCAGCGCGCGCAGTTCTTCCATGACCAGATCGCCAATCAGCCGGGACGGCACCTCCCGCTCGCCCATGGTCTGCAGGCGGTGAATGACCCGCGCCAGGGCCGCCTCGACCGCCTCGCTGCCGACCGGGCGTTTCTCGAGAGCCCGGACCATGCCGCTCCTGAGCTTGTGGTCGTCAAAGGGCTCCCGGTTGTCATCGCGCTTCACCACCCGGGGCATGACGAGTTCGGCCGATTCGAAGGTGGTGAAGCGCTCACCGCAGCCGAGGCATTCCCGGCGCCGACGAACCTGTGATCCTTCGCCCGCGAGGCGCGAATCGATGACCTTGGTTTCCGGGTGACTGCAGAACGGGCAGTGCAAGGCAGTATTCTCCAAGCGGTGCCGGTACTTCGGTTTCGGAAAGTCCGCCTGATTCGGTCAGGCGGACTTTCCGAAACCGAAGTACCGGCACCTATCCCTTACCGGTAGACAGGGAAACGCCGGCAGAGCTCTATGACCTGCTGGCGGATCTTCGCCGCCCGCTTCTCGTCCCGGATGTCATCCAGGATGTCGGCGATCCAGCCGGACAGCGCGCGGATCTCGGCGGCGCGAAAGCCCCGGGTCGTGACCGCCGGCGTACCGATTCGGATACCGCTGGTGACGAAGGGTGAGCGCGGGTCGTTGGGCACCGCATTCTTATTGACCGTGATGTGGGCGCCATCCAGCACGGCGTCGGCCTCCTTGCCGGTGATGTCCTTGTCGATCAGGTCCAGCAGGAACATATGATTCTCGGTGCCGCCGGAAACTATCCTGTAGCCGCGGTCCGTCAGGCACTGCGCCATCAGCGCGGCGTTGGCCTTCACGTCCTGCTGGTAGACGCGGAACTCCGGCTGCAGCGCCTCGAGGAAGGCGACCGCCTTGGCGGCGATCACGTGCATCAGCGGGCCGCCCTGGGTGCCCGGGAACACCAGCGAGTTCATCTTCTTGTGGATCTCGTCGTTGGGCCGGGCAAGGATCAGCCCGCCGCGCGGGCCGCGCAGCGTCTTGTGCGTGGTGGTGGTGGTCACGTCGGCAATCGGCACCGGGTTCGGGTACTCCCCGGCGGCCACGAGGCCGGCCACGTGGGCCATGTCCACGAAAAGCCAGGCGCCGACGCTGTCGGCGATCTCGCGGAACTTCTGCCAGTCCACAACGCGGGAGTAGGCCGAGAAGCCGGCGATGATCATCTTCGGCTTGTGCTCCCGGGCCAGGCTTGCCACCTCGTCGTAATTGATCAGACCCGTTCCGGCATCCACGCCATAGGACACGATCCTGAACAGGCGCCCGGAGAAATTGACCGGCGAGCCGTGGGTAAGGTGCCCTCCGTGGGCCAGGCTCATGCCGAGCACGGTGTCGCCCGGCTGCAGTAGTCCCAGGTAGACGGCGGCATTGGCCTGCGAGCCCGAATGCGGCTGGACGTTGGCGTAGGCGGCGCCGAACAGCTGCTTTGCCCGGTCAATCGCCAGCGTCTCGGCCTCGTCGACGAACTGGCAGCCCCCGTAATAGCGCTTGCCGGGATAACCCTCGGCGTACTTGTTGGTCAGCACCGAGCCCTGGGCTTCCAGCACGCGGCGGCTCACGTAGTTTTCGGAGGCGATCAGCTCGACGTGCTCTTCCTGGCGGCGTTCCTCGCTCGCAATCGCGCGGGCAAGTTCGGGATCGAAGGTGGCAAGTGTCGAGTCGCGGCTGATCATGGGGAGCTCCGGGGTGAAACCGGGCATTCTACCCGAGCCCCGCCCCGCCGGCGGTGACCCCAACCCGGCTACGAGGTCTCCCCCGCCGCCACGAAGCTGGCAACGACCCCGGTCCACGCCTGCGCAAGGTTGCGCCGGTTGTAGCCCCCGCCTCCGGTGGCCAGCAGGCGCCCGCCGGCGAAACGGTCCGCGAGTGCGCACAGACGCGCGGCAGCATAGGCGTGGGCCGCCGGTGACAGGCGCAGATGGGCAAGCGGGTCGCCGGCCACGCTGTCGGCACCGGCCTGGAACAGGATGAACTCGGGACGAAAGGCCGTGAGGTGCGCCTCCACCCGCTCCCAGGCGCGGCGAAACTCGTCGTCGCCGGCCCCCGGCGCCAGCGGGATATTGAGCTTGGTGCCGAGAGCGGCATCGCGCCCGGTTTCCTCGGCCGCTCCCGTGCCCGGATAGAGGTAGCGGCCGTCCTCGTGGATGTCGGCAATGCACACGCCGGGATCGGCCTCAAACGCATAGAACACCCCGTCCCCGTGATGGGCGTCGATGTCCACGTAGGCGACGCGCGAAAGGCCGTGTCGGGCGCGGAGCAGTTCCAGCACCACGCCGCAGTCGTTGTAGACGCAGAAACCCGCCGCCCGGTCACGGCGGGCGTGGTGGAGGCCGGCAATCGGCACGAAGGCCCGCCGGGCGTGACGGGCCATCAGATGCTCCATGGCAAAGATCGCGGCACCGACGACCGCCGCAGCTGCCTGGTCCAGGCCCCGGCGGGCCGGCGTGTCACCCTCGTCCAGGTAGCCGGTGCCCTCGAGGCAGCGGGCCTCGACGCGGTCCACATGGCCCCGGGCATGGAAGGCAGTGAGCTCCGCGTGGCTGGCTTCTGCAGCGGCCGCCAGGTTGACCCGGGGCACGATGCCCCGCCGGGCGAGTTCGTCATGGAAGACATCGTGCCGGTCGGGACCGAAGGGGTGCCCGTCACCGAAGCCGTAGGCAGCAATGTTCGCGCTCTTAAGAACGAGAACGTCACCCTGTCCCGCGCCCATCTCCCCAGGCCCGCCGGTTGCTGCGTGAGTTGCAGTATAGCTTTGCAAGGTTCCGGGCTTGCCGGATAATGCGCCGCTCTTCAGTTCCTTCCAGCACGCGGACAAAAAACACAGTGGCGCAATACGTCTACACGATGAACCGGGTCGCCAAGGTGGTCCCGCCGAAGCGTTTCATCCTCAAGGACATCTCGCTCAGCTTCTATCCGGGCGCGAAGATCGGCGTGCTGGGCCTCAACGGCTCCGGCAAATCCACGCTGCTCCGGATCATGGCCGGCGTCGACCGGGAATTCGAAGGCGAGGCGCGCCCGCAGCCCGGCATCCGCATCGGCTACCTCCCGCAGGAGCCGGAGCTGCCGGCGGGCAAGACGGTGCGCGAGATCACCGAGGAAGGGCTCGGCGAGATGCAGCAGCTCGTCAAGCGCTTCAACGAGATCAGCGAGAAATTCGCCGAGCCGATGGACGACGACGAGATGAACCGGCTGCTCGAGGAGCAGGGTCGCCTCCAGGACCAGATTGACGCCAAGAACGGCTGGGAGATCGAGCGCAAGCTGGATATCGCCGCCGATGCGCTCCGGCTGCCCGACTGGGATGCCGTGGTCGACAAGCTGTCCGGCGGCGAGCGCCGGCGCGTGGCCTTGTGCCGGCTACTGCTCGCCGAGCCCGACATGCTGCTGCTGGACGAGCCCACCAACCACCTGGATGCGGCCTCCGTGACCTGGCTGGAGCGCTTCCTGGAGCAGTACCCGGGGACCGTGATCGCGGTGACCCACGACCGCTACTTCCTGGACAACGTGGCCGGCTGGATCCTGGAACTGGACCGCGGCCATGGCATTCCGTGGCAGGGCAACTACTCGTCCTGGCTCGAACAGAAGGAGCAGCGCCTCGCCCTCGAGGAAAAGTCCGAGCAGGCGCGGCAGAAAACCATCAAGGCCGAGCTGGAGTGGGTCCGCGCCAATCCGAAGGCGCGCCAGGCGAAGAGCAAGGCGCGCCTCAGCCGCTTCCAGGAACTCGTGTCGCAGGAGTACCAGACCCGCCAGGAGACCAGCGAGATCTACATCCCGCCCGGGCCGCGCCTCGGCGACCTGGTGATCGAGGTGAATCACCTGCGCAAGGGCTTCGGCGATCGCCTGCTGATCGATGACCTCAGCTTCCAGGTACCGCCAGGCGCGATCGTCGGCATCATCGGCCCGAACGGCGCCGGCAAGACCACCCTCTTCCGCATGCTCACCGGCCTCGACAAGCCGGACAGCGGGGAGATCCGGCTCGGCGACACCGTCCAGCTGGCCGCCGTGGACCAGTCCCGCCAGTCGCTGGACGACAAAAAGACCGTCTGGGCCGAGATTTCCGGCGGCGAGGACATCCTGCGCGTCGGCCGCTACGAGACACCGTCGCGCGCCTACGTCGGGCGCTTCAACTTCAAGGGCGGCCAGCAGCAGCAGCTGATTGGCGAGCTGTCCGGCGGCGAGCGCAACCGGGTGCACCTGGCCAAGGTGCTCAAGTCCGGCGGCAACGTGCTGCTGCTCGACGAGCCCACCAACGACCTGGACGTGGAAACCCTCCGCGCCCTGGAGGAGGCGCTGCTCGAGTTTCCCGGCTGCGCCATCGTGATCTCGCACGATCGCTGGTTCCTGGACCGGATCGCGACGCATATACTGGCCTTCGAGGGCGACAGCCAGGTGACCTGGTTCCAGGGCAACTACGCCGACTATGAGGCGGATCTGCGCCGGCGCCTCGGCGACGAGGCGGCCAACCCGCACCGGATCCGCTTCAAGCCGCTGAGCCGATGAGGGACCCGATGAGCCGGGCACGCTGATACAGCCCACCACTGGCCGACGGAGCGAGAACCGCATGCCTGCCTGCATCACCGCCGACGGCCGCTTCGAACGCGATGGCGCGACCGGCACGATGGAGTGCCCGCACTGCGGCGCCCAGGCGCCGACGGCGGTCACTGCCTTTCCCCCGTTCAGCCGCCTGCTGGCCGAGCGCCCCGTCCAGATCGGCGTGGTGCTGCAGTGCCTGGCCTGCAAGGCGCCCGTTTTCCTGCGCTACCGGACCCGCATGTGGCGCGACGACCGCGTGGAGCTGCACCCCCTGCCCCAGGCGGTGGAACATCCGCCGGAGCGCTTCAGCCTGGGCTACCTGCCGCCGCCGGTCGCCGCCCGCTTCCGCGAGGCGCTGGCCTGCTATTCGAGCGGCTTGTGGCAGGCCTTTGCGGCCATGTGCCGGCAGACCGCACGGGCGGTATTTGCCGACGTGGGCGAGGCCGGCCGGCTGCGGATCTTCGACCAGGTGGCCGAAGTCCAGCAGCTCGGTGAGATAGACGACGCGACGTTCTCGGCCATCTGCCGTGTGATCTTCGATCCCGACGGCACGCTCACCGAGCCGGACTTCAGCCGGCGCCAGGCTGCGGCGCTGCTCGAGACCATGAAGGACGTCCTGACCCAGACCTACGTGCGCCGGGCCAAGCTCCGGCAGGCCCTGAAGGTGCGACGCTTCTTTGCCGACCAGTCGGCCGGCATCGATGACGAGGCCCCGCCGTCACCGGCGCCCGCCCGTCCGGGCAACGCCAGCGGCTTCTAGCCGACGAAGAGGCGCGCGTTCCGGAACAGCCGGAGCCACGGACCGTCTTCCCCCCACTCCGGCGGGTGCCAGGAGTGCTGCACGGTCCGGCAGACGCGCTCGGGATGGGGCATCAGGATCGTGACCCGGCCATCCGCGGAGCAGAGTCCCGCAAGACCCTCCGGCGACCCGTTCGGATTGGCCGGATACCGGACGGCGATGTCACCCCGGTTGTCCACGTAGCGCAGGGCAAGCTGGCCGGCTGCCCGGCAGGCCTCAAGCGCGGCGGGCCCTGCAAACTCCGCCCGGCCCTCCCCGTGGGAGGTGGGGATGAGCAGGCGGCTGCCGGCCATGCCCTGCAGCAGTACCGACGGGGACGGCAGCACCTCCACCAGGCTCAGCCGGGCCTCGAACTGTTCGGACAGGTTGCGACGAAAACGCGGCCAGTGACCGGCACCGGGAATCAGTTCGGCCAGCACCGACAGCATCTGGCAGCCGTTGCAGACACCGAGGCTGAAGGTGTCGGGCCGGGCAAAGAAGGCGGCAAAGCCGTCGCGCGCCCGGGGGTTGAACAGGATGGACTTCGCCCAGCCGCCGCCCGCGCCCAGCACGTCGCCGAAAGAAAAGCCGCCGCAGGCGGCCAGCCCCTGGAAGTCCGCGAGCGTCCGCCGCCCTGTGAGCACATCACTCATGTGCACGTCCACGGCGTCGAATCCGGCGCGCTGGAAAGCAGCCGCCATCTCCAGCTGGCTGTTGACGCCCTGCTCGCGGAGGATGGCGACCCGGGGACGCGCGCCCCGCACCGGCAGCCGGCGGGTCGGGTCGTCAGCCGGATCAAAGGCGGGACGGGAGTTGAGGCCGGGATCCTCCCCGTCAAGCAGGGTGTCCCAGGCTTCCCGCGCCGTGTCCGGATTGTCGCGCAGCGCCTGAAGCCTGTACGACAGCTCCGACCAGATGCGGTGCAGGGCGCTGCGGGGCTTGTCGAGCACCGTCCGTCCGGCCGCCGTGAGATGCACACGGTCTTCCGCCGTGACGGTTGCCACGCGCCGGACCGAACCTGCAAGCCCGTGCGCTGCGAGCACCTGTCGGACCGCCGCCGCGTCGCGGTCGCGGACCTGGACGAGCGCCCCGAGTTCCTCGGCGAACAGCTCGCCAAGCAGCGTGTCGTTGTCGGCCCCGGACAGCTCCGCCACCAGTCCCGTCCGGCCCGCGAAAGCCATCTCGCACAGGGTGGCAAACAAGCCGCCGTCGCTGCGATCGTGATAGGCGAGCAGCAGCCGGTCGCGGCGAAGAACCTGGATGGCGGCAAAGAATCGCGCCAGCAGGTCGGCATCGTCCAGGTCCGGCGGCTGGCCGCCCGGCCGGTCGAAGGCCTGGGCAAGCACCGACGCACCGAGCCGGTTGCGCCCGGCGCCGAGGTCGATCAGCAGCAGGTGGGTCTGCGGCTCGCGACTGAGCTGCGGCGTGAGCGTGCCGCGCACGTCGTCCACCGGCGCGAACGCCGAGACGACCAGCGACACGGGCGCCAGCACCGTGCGCGTGCCGGTCTCCGGCGCGGCAGCCTCCCACCGGGTCTGCATGGACAGGGAATCCTTGCCCACCGGAATCGCGATGCGCAGGGCGCGGCACAGGCCGCTCACCGCCTGCACGGTGTCGTAGAGTCGTTGGTCCTCGACGCCCGCGCCCGCCGCCGCCATCCAGTTGGCGGACAGGCGTACCGTGGACAAACCGGGAACGGCCGCTGCAGCGAGATTGGTGACGGCCTCGCCCACCGCCAGGCGCCCGGACGCCGGCGCATCCAGCACCGCCACCGGCGTACGCTCGCCGACCGCCATGGCCTCACCCCGGCGCGTGTCGAAGCCGAGCGCCGTGACGGCCACGTCGCTGACCGGCACCTGCCAGGGACCGACGAGCTGGTCCCGGGCCACGAGGCCGCCCACCGTGCGATCGCCGATGTGGATCAGGAAAGACTTGTCAGCCACGGCCGGCATGCGCAGCACCCGCAGGCAGGCCTCGGCCGGATCGATGCCGCGCAGATCGACGGGTGTCGTGCCGGACGCCTGCCGGCTGATGCGGCGCACCGTGCGCGGCGGCTTGCCGAGCAGCGTGGCGAGCGGCATGTCCACGGGTCGCTCACCGGTGCGGCTGTCCGTGACGACCAGCTGGCCGGTGTCATCCAGCACGCCGAGCACGGCAAAGGGACAGCGCTCACGCCCGCACACCCGCTCGAACCAGGCGAGATCCGCCGGGTCGATGGCCAGCACATAGCGCTCCTGCGCTTCGTTGCACCAGATTTCGAGCGGCGAGAGGCCCGTTTCGGCCGCGGGTATGGCCCGCAGCTCGAAGCGCCCGCCCCGCTGGCTGTGATCCACCACTTCGGGCACCGCGTTGGACAGCCCGCCGGCGCCCACGTCGTGCACGAGCAGGACCGGATTGGGTCGGCCATCGAGCGCGGCCCGCGCCCGGCAGGCCTCCAGCACCTGCTGGGCGCGGCGCTGCATCTCCGGGTTGCCGCGCTGGACGGACGCAAAGTCCAGGTCGGCCGAACTGCTGCCGCTGCCCATCGACGATGCGGCGCCACCGCCGAGGCCGATCAGCATGGCCGGGCCGCCGAGCACGATCACGAGCGCACCCGCGCCGAGCTCGGCTTTCTCGACGTCGGGGCCCGACACGTTGCCGAGGCCGCCGGCCAGCATGATCGGCTTGTGGTAACCGAAGGCCCGCGCGGGGTCGGCCGGATCGCCCTGTTCGAAAGTGCGGAAGTAGCCCGCGATATTCGGGCGGCCGAACTCGTTGTTGAAGGACGCCGCGCCGATCGGCCCCTCGAGCATGATCTGCAGGGGGCTCGCAATGCGCCCGGGCCGCCCCAGCGAGCGTTCCCAGGGCTGCTGCCAGCCGGGCACGGCGAGATGGGACACGCTGAAACCGGTGAGCCCGGCCTTTGGCCGCGCGCCGCGTCCGGTGGCGCCTTCGTCACGGATTTCACCCCCGGAGCCGGTCGCGGCCCCGGGAAAGGGCGAGATCGCGGTCGGATGATTGTGGGTCTCGACCTTGATCAGCGTGTGCACCGGCGCGTCCACCGAGCGGTAGAGGCCCGTCTCCGGGTCCGCGTGCAGGTGCGCCGCCACGGCCCCCTCGAACACAGCCGCGTTGTCCCGGTAGGCGCTGAGCACGCCGGCCGGGTTGGCGGCATGCGTCGAGCGGATCATCTGGAACAGGCTTTCAGGCTGCTCGACGCCGTCGATGAACCAGGTGGCATTGAAGATCTTGTGGCGGCAGTGCTCGGAGTTGGCCTGGGCAAACATCATCAGCTCGGCGTCGGTGGGGTCGCGGCCCGCCGCGTGGAACCGTTCCGCCAGGTAGGCGATCTCGTCAGCCGACAGGGCCAGGCCCAGATCCCGGTTGGCCGCCTCCAGCGCCGCACCGCCTGCCTCGCCGAGGGCAATGAAGCGCAGCGGTCGGGGCAGTTCCGTCGCGAACAACGCGGCGCGCAGATCGGCCGCGGCCGGTTCGGCCAGCAGCAGTGTCTCCGTCATCCGGTCATGCAGCAGCGGAACGAGCGCCTCGAGGTCGCCCGGCGGCAGCGGAGCGGCGCTGGCAAGGCGGTAACGCACACCCCGCTCCACGCGGCGGACGGCACTTTGCCCGCAGGCCTGCAGGATATCGGTGGCCTTGCTCGACCAGGGCGACTGCGTACCGGCCCGCGGGATTACCAGTACGGCGGGCCCGGGTAACTCGCCCGGCGAACGGGCGCCCCCGTCTTCCAGCAGGCGCTCAAGGACCCGCTCGTCCGCCGGCGTGAGCGGCCGGTCGAGATCGAGGAAGTACAGGTAGCGGGCGCTGACGCCGGTCAGCCCGGGGACGAGGCGCTGGAGGCTGGCGAGCAGCGCCGCCAGCCGGAATGGCGAGAACGGGGCCGATCCCGGCCAGATCCGCAGCGACGTTCCCGGCACCGGGGCCTTGGTGGCTTCTGCCTCCGTCACTTGCCGGAATCGCCGGATCCACCCGGCGTGTACAGCGGGACGGGAAAGGGCGTGACGTTGCCGGCTTCGGCGGCGCTGATCTTGCTCACGCCCTGCTTCTCCACCTCGTCGATGCGCAGGATCGAGTGCATGGGCAGGTAGCTGCGGCGCACACCGGCAAATTCGGCCTTGATCCGCTCTTCGGAGGGGTCGACGACCACGGAACTGCGCTCGCCGAACACGAGGCGCTCGACCTCGATGAAGCCGAACAGCGTGCCCTGCGTCACATTCCGGGCATAGATCTCGTAGACCTTGCCCTGATTCAGGAAAACGATCTTGTAAAGATGCCTGGCAGACATGCGGCGGGCGACCACCAGCGGCGGGCGCGCAGTATAGCGCAGCCCGGGAAATGTGACCCGACGCGCGGTCCGCCGGCCGGCGGATCAGCCATCATGCCCTTCGAAATCATCGGCGTGGGTGATGGCGACGCCGCTGCGCCGCCCGCCCCGCCGTACCGGGCAGGAATCCGCCATGCCGCTTCGCCTCCGCATAATCAGTGACAGCCCCGAGCTGCCGAAGGACCAGCGCCTTCGGGACTTTCCCGCCGTGGGCGGCACGATCGGGCGCAGCGCCGACAACGACTGGATCCTGCCGGATGCCCGACGCTATGTGTCGAGCCGCCACGCGATGATCGACTATCAGGGCGGCGCCTACTACCTCGTGGATACCAGCCGGAACGGCGTCTATGTGAACGGCGCGGACACCCCGGTGGGACGCGGTCATCCCCAGCGGCTCTTCGACGGCGACCGGCTGCGGATCGGCGAGTTCGAGATTGCCGTGGAGGTGACCGGCAGCGACCAGGAGGTGCCCGAGGACGGCATGCGCGATTCCGTGGTCCGCGCCCAGCTGGTACCGGAGGACGAATCCATTGAGCTGATGCTGGTGGCGGAAGACAAGCTGACGCGGGACTCCGTCCTGCAGCGCCACCTGGAACCGGCCCGGGAGGCCACCGCCAACGTGCGGGAATTTACCCGACGGCCGACCACCGCGATCAAGGCCGTGGCAGCGGCCGACGCGCGCGGCAAGGCGGCGCCCGGCCAGGCCCGCGCCCGGGCGGCAGCTGCCGCAAAGGACGAAGCCCCGGTCGACAGCGGTGCGCCGGCCGACGGCAGAGGCAGCAGTCCCGCCGCGGCCCTGGAGACCTTCCTGGCCGCGGCCGGCCTCAGGCCGGACATGATCGCGGGCACCACCACGACCGAAGTCCTGCAGCTTTCCGGAAAACTCCTCCGCATCATGGTCAGCGGGGTCATGGAACTGCTGCGCGAGCGCAGCCAGGTAAAAGACACCTTCCGGCTGCCCCAGACCGTGATGCAGGAGGCGCAGAACAACCCCCTGAAGTTCTCGCCCAGCGTCGACGAGGCGCTGCGCTACCTGCTGAACGACCGCAGTGAAGGCGCGTGCCTGGGCGCCGAAGACGCCGTGCGTGCGACCATCCGCGACGTGCGCCAGCACGAGCAGGCGATGCTCCGCGCCATGCTGCAGGCCGTGGACGACTATGTGGAGCGCTTCGATCCTGAAGAACTGCGGAACCGCTTCGACAAGGGCCTGAAGCGCGGCGGCCTGCTGTCCAGCGCCAACAAGCTCAAGTACTGGGACCTCTACGAGGAGAGCTATCCGGCCCTCGTTCAGCGCGACGACAACGGCCCGCCCCAGCTCTTCATCGAAGAATTCACGCGCGCCTACATGCAGGAAATGGACAGCGCACGCGCGGCCCGCGGCCGCGGCTAGCCTCTTCCCGGAACCCCGGGCGACGGGCTGATTCAGGCGCCGCCGGTCCTCCACCGCTCCCCGCTGCCTGCCCCGGACTGAGGGCTTTCACGGATGCCCGACTCAGGGTCATTCGGGCACGATCCCTCCATGTCGACTGTTAAATGACAATGATTCTCATTTAGAATTCCATGATGACACTGGATGAACTGAAAGCGGGCCAGCGCGGCACCATCGTGGCCATCAAGGGCCACGGCCCCGTGGTCCAGCGCCTCATGACCCTCGGCCTGCTCGCGGGTTCCGGCATACAGGTGACCCGCCGGGCCATCGGGGGCGACCCGATCGAGGTCCAGATCATGGACTATGCCCTGTCCCTGCGCCGGGAGGAGGCCCGGCTCGTCGAGGTCGTCCGGCAGCCATGAGCCCCCCGGATCTGCCGGTCGTTGCGCTCATTGGCAACCCCAACACGGGCAAGAGCACGCTCTTCAACGCCCTGACGGGGCTGCGGCAGAAAACCGCCAACTACCCCGGTGTTACCGTGGAGCGGCACACGGGCCAGCTGACCCTTGGCGGCCAGGAGGTGCTGCTCGTCGACCTGCCCGGGTGTTACTCGCTGGCCGCCCACTCCCCCGACGAGATGGTGGCCATCGACGTCCTCCTGGGACATGTGCCGGATCTGGCCCGGCCCCGCGCGGTGCTCGCAGTGATCGATGCCACCAACCTGCGCCGCAATCTCTTCCTGGTCACCCAGCTGGCGGAACTCGGGCTGCCGCTCGTGATTGCGCTCAATCTCTCGGACGCCGCGCGCCAGCGGGGCATTGTCATCGACGCCCCACGGCTGGCCGAGCGTCTGGGCGCCGAAGTCATTCCCATCTCGGCCGCCCGGAGCGAGGGACTGGAGCAGGTCCGCGAGGCGCTGGCGCGGGCCATGGGCGCCCCTGCGCGCGCACCGCTCAGGGTGCTGCCCGAAGTGGGCGACGCGGCGCGGGAACTGGCGGACAAGGTCCGGGCGCGCGGCTGCAAGCTGACCGAATACGAGGTGGAGCGGGCGCTCATCGATGCCGAGGGGGCCGCGGAGCGCCGCTTCGAACTCGCGACCGGCGGCGACTTCCGCGCCGAACTCGGGCAGTTGCGCGCAAGGCTGGGCGCCGGCGTGTCCCTGGCCGCCGCCGAGGCCACGGCCCGTTACGGCCTGATCAATGCCGTGGTCGCCGAGACCGAACAGCGCGCGCCGCGGGTCCTGACGGTCGGTGACCGGCTGGACCGGATCACCAATCACCCCGTCATCGGATCCCTGCTGTTCCTGGTCGTGATGGGCGCGGTCTTCCAGGCCGTCTTCTCCTGGGCCGCGCCCCTCATGGACCTGATCGACGGCTGGTCCGCCAGCCTCGGCCACGCCGTGGAGGCCTCGCTGCCGCCCGGCGCATTGACGAGTCTGCTGGTCGACGGCGTGATTGCCGGCGTCGGCGCCGTGGTCGTCTTCCTGCCCCAGATCCTGATCCTCTTCGCGTTCATCATCGTGCTCGAGGATTCCGGCTACATGCCCCGGGTTGCCTTCATGGTGGACCGGCTGATGCGCTCCGTCGGCCTGTCCGGGCAGTCCTTCATCCCGATGCTGTCGAGCTTTGCCTGCGCAGTGCCGGGCATCATGGCAACGCGGGTGATCCCGGAGCGCCGGGACCGGCTGGCCACCATACTCGCGGCCCCGTTCATGACCTGCTCGGCCCGGCTGCCCGTCTACTCCCTGCTGATCAGCGCCTTCGTGCCGCGCGAGTATTTCCTTGGCGGACTGGTCAACCTGCAGGGGCTCGTGCTCCTGTCCCTGTACCTGCTCGGCATCGCGGGCGGGGTGCTCACCGCGCTGCTGCTGAAGCGGACGATGCTCCGGGGCCCGACGCCCACCTTCCTGATCGAACTGCCGCCCTACCGCCTGCCCAGCTGGCGCTCGGTACTGCTCAAGCTCGCCGAGCGCGGCCGGATCTTCCTCGTGCGCGCCGGCACCGTGATCTTTGCGGTGGCCGTGGTCATCTGGGCGCTCGTCTACTTCCCCCGCCCGGCAGAGATCGGGGCCAGCTACGCGCTGGAGCGGGAACGGGTGGAGAGCGCGCCGCTGCCGGCCGACGTCCGGCAGCAGCAGCTGGCCGTCGTGAACGGGGCCGAATCGGCCGCCTATCTCGAGCAGAGCTGGCTCGGCCGGCTGGGACAACTGGTGGCCCCCGCCTTCGCGCCGCTCGGCTGGGACTGGAAAGTCTCTGCGGCCGTGATCGCGAGCTTCCCGGCCCGTGAGGTGGTCATCGCCGTGCTCGGCACCATCTATGCCGTGGGCGAAGAGGACGACGAGGCGGAGAACGCACTACGGCAACAGCTGCAGACCGCAACCCGTGACGACGGCAGCCTCGTCTACACGATCCCCATGGTCATCGGCCTGCTGATCTTCTACGCCTTCTGCCTGCAGTGCATTGCCACCATTGCCGTCATGCGCCGGGAAACCAACTCCTGGCGCTGGCCGGTCTTTGCCTGGGTGTACATGACGAGCTGCGGGTACCTTGGCGCGCTGCTCGCCTACCAGCTGGGGAGCACCTGACCGTGGGCCCCGGTGCCCAGGAGGTGCTTGCACTGGCCATCGTCGGCCTGGTGGTGCTGGCCGTCATCTGGCGGCGCTGGCGGCGGCGCGCGAACGGGCAGAAGGCCAGCGCCTGCGGCGGCTGTGCGTCGGCCGGGCCGCCGCCGAAGGAACCCACGGTGCGGTTCTACCGGCGCAATCCGGAGGCAGAGCCGCGCGAGCGCGGGGGGAATTAAGCCAACTGCCCCCCGAAAATTGAAGTGGCGGAGGGAGAGGGATTTGAACCCCCGTGGGACTTGCGCCCCCCACTGATTTCGAGTCAGGGCCGTTTAGCCTCTCCGGCATCCCTCCGGCGGCGGGGATTATAGGGGGGTCGGCCCCGTCGCGTCAGGCGCGGCGTTCGGCGGCGGCCAGTTCCAGCCGCAGCAGATCCAGAAACCCTGCCGGATCGGTGAGCACGTTCTGGGTGATGGCCTCACCGGTCGCGGAACAGCCGCTGACCACGCCACCGGTCTGGTCCGGGCTCTCGGACTGCTTCTCCTGGCGGTAGAAACGAAACCAGGCCTCCAGCGTCAGGGCGCCACCGCGGGTGGCCATGTAGTCCCGGTAGGCCCGGTAGCGACCGGAAACCATTTCCACCTCGGCAGGGTCTATGCCCCTGTCCCGGGCCTGCTGACGCCAGCCGTGCCGGGCGGTGGGGGTCAGGGAACTGGTTGTCATCGCGCGCTCGCCTCCATCGGGGAGCGCGTACCTTAGCCCAACTTTTCCCGCCCGGGAGCCGTATCAGCTGCCCCGTCGGCCGCACCTGAACTTGACAATAACTGGAACATTTATTGTTTAACTGATTGTTTTTAATAACTTTATACATAAAGACACCCGGCGGAACGGAGACCCGCCGCGTGGAGCGGGCCGAATCCGGCGTGCTACGGTTCACACTGTTTCTCGCACGGCCATGACGGAGGGCCCAGGCCCGAAGCCACTGACCCATGAGAGCTGCACTGATCATCCTGCTGGGCGTCGCCCTCAGCACCTGCGCCCGCCCCCCCTCGCTGCTGGAGGAGGTGCGGGCACTGGGTGAGCTGCGCGTGGTCACCCGCAACAGCCCCATCACCTACTACCTGGGCCCGGCCGGCCCGGAGGGGCCCGAGTACGACCTGGTGCGCGGCTTCGCCGACCGGCTCGGCGTGCGCCTCAAACTGGTGGAGGCCGACCGCTTTGGCGACCTGCTCGGCGAGGTCGAGAACGGCCGCGCCCACCTGGCCGCTGCCGGCCTGACCGTCACCGCCGACCGGTCGCGGCGCGTGGATTTCGCCCCGCCCTACCAGCAGGTCAACCAGCTGCTGGTCTATCACCGGAGCCGGTCCGCCCCGCGGAGCACCGCGGACCTGGCCGGCAAGCGCCTCGAAGTGGTGGCCCGCTCGAGCTACGTGGATGCCCTGAACCGGGCCCGGGCAACGGTTCCCGCGCTGGCCTGGACCGAGGATCCCTGGTCGGACGCCGGCGAACTGCTGAACCGGGTCGAAAGCGGTGACGCCGACTTCACGGTCGTGGACTCCAACCTGTTCGCGATCTTCCAGCGCTATCACCCGGAACTGCGCGTGGCCTTCAACCTCAGCGAGGGTGACGCGCTCGCCTGGGCCTTCCAGCGGCGCGGCGACCGCAGCCTCATCGATGAGGCGGCGGCCTACCTCGCCGAGATCGAGCGTTCCGGCGACCTGGCCCACGTGCTGGAGCGTTACTATGGCCACAAGCACGTCTTCGATTACGCGGGCACCCGCAAGTTCATCCGCGACGTGCAGCGCCTGCTGCCCCTCTACCGGGCCCGGTTCGAGGAGGCCGGGCGGCGGGCCGACATGGACTGGCGGCTGATTGCCGCGCTCGGCTACCAGGAAAGCCACTGGGATCCGGCAGCCGTCTCCCACAAGGGGGCCGTGGGCCTGATGATGCTCACGCCCGACACGGCCACCCTGATGGGCGTTGACGACCCGACGGACGCTGCCCAGAGCATCACCGCCGGCTCCCGCTACCTGTGGCGCATGCAGAAACGCATCGCCAGGCTCGCACCGGAGGCCACGCCGCAGGACGTGCTGTGGATGTCGCTGGCGGCTTACAACATGGGCCTCGGGCACGTGCTGGATGCGCGCCGCATCACGACCCTCCGGGGCGGCAACCCGGATCGCTGGGCCGACCTGAAGCAGAGCCTGCCCCTGCTCATGGAGCAGCGCTGGTACTCGCAGGCGCGCTGGGGTTACGCGCGCGGCTGGGAAACCAAGGTGTTCGTGCGCAACATCCGCAACTACTACGACATCCTGGTGTGGCTCACCGAAGGGCCCGAGGACTACCGGGAGCCCGGCCTGCCCGGCGACCCGCCGATCACCGCCGGACAACAGGCCGCAGGGGCAGCCGGCACCCGCGGCTAGTGCCGGGCGGTTGCCGGTCCCCGCCCCGCTTCAGGCGCCCCGCCGCGCGCGGAAGAACTGCTGGAGCAGATCGCGGCACGGGCCCGCCAGCACACCGCCCTCGACCTGCACCCGGTGATTGGCCGCCGGCCCGCCGAGCACGTCGATGACCGTGCCGGCGGCTCCGGCGCGCAGGTCGGTGGTGCCGTAAACCAGCCGGCCCACGCGCGCGTGGATCATCGCCCCCGCGCACATGGGACAGGGCTCCATCGTCACGTAGAGCGTGCTGCCGGTCAGGCGGTAATTGCCGAGCCGCCGGGCACCCGCCCGCAGGGCCTCGATCTCGGCGTGCGACGTCGGATCCGAGCTGGCGATGGGCCGGTTCCAGCCCTCGCCAACGACAGCGCCCTCGAGGACCAGCACGGCGCCCACGGGCACCTCGCCCACCGCCCCCGCCTCGCGCGCCAGCTCGAGCGCCCGGCGCATCCAGTCCTCGTCGCTGCGAGCGCCGGTGCCGGGTGTTCGGTTTCGGAAACTCTTGCTGCCGGGATCGGACGCGGACACCTATGACTCCCGAAACCGAACACCCGGCACCGGCGCTCGCCGGCCCTGGATCAGCGACACCAGGGTCACGAGGACGGCCCGTGTCGAAAAGAGCGGGACGTGGTTTCTCACTGCTGCTCTCCAGAAGCGCGAATTGCGATTGATGACCGTGGGGCCGATTGCTCCGCGGCCCGACTCAATGGATCCTAGGCGCCCATCCGAGCTGAATAGTCCCACGAGGTGAGCCACTGGGGCAGGATGCGGATCGCGACTTCACGGTCCTTTCTCGCGATCAGCCATTGCGCGAAAGGCGAGTCCCGCCTGCCCAGGTAGCGGTCGATCGGCCGCGGAAGCAGCGCAGGGCCGGCGGCGGCCGACAGCGTTGCGGTACCCTGGCCGCGTACGCCACGGTAGGGCGTGGTGTCCCGGGCCACCTCGAAGGCGCAGCACGGGTTTCTTTGCAGCCATCGGGCGAGGTTGGCGGTGCGCGTAGTGGCGCACCAGATCGCGCCATCCTCGTACAGGAACCAGACCGAACAGATCAGCGGGGAGCCCGCACGGGACAGGCAGGCCAGGCGGACCGGGATCTCGGCGCTCCGCAGGAACTGCTCAATCGCGGCGGCGTCCCAGACACTGGTGGCGCGAATCACGTCCGGCGCAATGGCGTGTAGGGGGACCATGGTGGAACCCTACCTGAGGTGTGTCGCCGGCGCCATTGGTCCCGCCGGAGGGGGCGGGACTTTCCGCTCCTGCGGGCGGCTACGCGAAGGCGATGGCCTCGAGTTCCGCGACGCTGGCGCCGTCCCTGCGCAGGAGACCGGTGGGCACGTGGCGCGCGAGGACCCGACGGGCAGCGCGCAGGTCGCTGTCGGTGCCAAAGCCGCCGGCCTTCGAGGCCGAGATCGACACGGCCCAGAGCAGCGCGGCGCGGTCGGTCCAGTCGCGCAGCCGGTGCTCTGACGTCGGGTCGGACCGCAGCTCCACCAGCGCGTGCTGCAACTCGTCAAGCAGCCCGCCGCACCGGGCCGCAACATCGTCCGGCGCATCCCCGAGTGCCTGCTCCACCTCGGCGAACAGCATCTCGTGCGCCGTTTCCTTCCTGATGGCGCGGAAGGTGTCGAGCACGAGGATGTTGGTGGTGCCCTCCCAGATGGGGAGCACCTGCGCGTCGCGCAGCACGCGCGCGAGTGGCCAGTCCTCGATGTAGCCGTTGCCACCCAGAACCTCGACGCCCTCGCTGCAAGCCCACACCGCCTTCCTGGCGAGCACGTACTTGAGCAGCGGCGTGGCAATGCGCAGGGTGCGCTTCTCGGCCTCGGAGGCCCTGCCGCCGTCCACCCTGTCGAACAGTTCGATGCCGCGGAACGTCCAGTTGAGCGCCACGCGCTGCTCGCACGCCATGTCGAACAAGGTCTCGAGCAGCAGCGGGTGGTTGAGGATGGCCTTCCCGAAGGCAACGCGCTGCCCGGCCCAGTCGATGGCCTCGACCAGCGCGCGGCGCATGCAGGCCACGGATGCCACCGCGTTGTGCAGGCGTGACAGGTTGAGCATGTCGGTCATCTGGTGGAAGCCCTCGCCGGGGCCGCCCAGCAGGTATGCCTCGGCGCCCTCCAGCGTCACCTCGGCGGTGGGGAAACTGCGCTCGCCGAGCTTGTCCTTGATGCGGTCGATGCGGTAGCGGTTGCGGCTGCCGTCCTCGAGCGTCTTCGGCAGCACGTACAGGCCGAGGCCCCGGGTCCCGGTACCGGCGCCCTCGGGCCGGGCGAGGATCATGATCACATCAGCATCGGCGTTGCTGCAGAACCACTTCTCACCCCACAGGGCAACCGTCTCGCCGGGCACGCCCCGGCCGCCCTTCGCCACCGTCCTGACGAGACCCACGTCGCTGCCGCCGTCCTTCTCGGTCAGGAACATGGCACCGGTCATCAAGGTGGCGAGGTCAGTGGAGGCAAGCCGGGGAATAAAGCGCTCCTGCAGCTCGCTGGTACCGTGCATGCGCAACAGCCGCGCGGCGCCATCGGTCATGCAGACGGGACACAGGAGACCGGCCTCGGCCTGGCCGAACAGGTACGCGAGCGCGAAGGTGAGCGCCCTGGGTGCGTCCCCGCGCTCGGCGCTCAGCGCCGGGTCGTGGGTGGCCGCGACGATACCGCCGCCGTAAGCCATCTGCTGCAGCGCGCGGTACGAGTGGTGGTACTGGAAGGCGTCGATGCGGTTGCCGGCCCGGTCGAAGGGCACGTGCACCGGGGAGCAGTGATCAGCCTCGCGCGCCCACTGCGCGCCTTCGTTGGCAGCAAGGTCGCCCATGCGCTGCAGACGGGGTCGGGCTTTCGCAACGGCGGTGCCCAGCTGGCGCTGCACGATGCGCTGCAATGCCGGCTCACTGTCGTACCAGCTCTTCTTGCGGGTGCTCATCGTGTGCTCCCGTGTCGGCGGTGGCACCCGGCATCGGCCTCCTGATCGGGGCTCGCTACGCCGAGGCAGCGCCCGGACCTGCGTGGATAACTCGGGTCCTTCCGCACCTCCTTTGTCTTTGCGGGGGCGGGTGGCCCGTTCACCGCTGCCGTGCCGGAAGCGCCAGGAGTCATTGCCGGTCTCCACGATGTGTCCGTGGTGGGTGAGCCGATCGAGCAAGGCCGTGGTCATCTTAGCGTCGCCGAAGATCCCGGACCACTCGGTGAAGCTCAGGTTGGTGGTCAGGAGCACGCTGGTGGTCTCGTAGAGCTTGGCGAGCAGGTGGAACAGCTGGCCCTGCTTGCCGGCGGGTTTTTCCAGCTCCAGGGCGTTGACCAGCTCGACCGTCGACAGGAACCGGACCCGGCGCCCGTGCCGGGCGATGGCCTCCATGCCGATGGCGGTGGCGAGACGGGTCTTGCCCGTGCCCGGTCCGCCGGGTGATCTCCCGCACCGACAGCCCGTCCCGGACATGCGGTCGTCGAATCGTGGCTAACATGCCCTCTGTGATCACTCCGTTGACCCTGCGCAAAAGGTACGCAGGGCGGGTCGTTCACGTGGGCCACTTCTGGATGGACGTCAACAGCGGAGCGCCGCAACTCTACACGTTCGCGTCCTCGGGCGAGACCAGCGCGGGATCCGGTAATCCGGCCGAGGGTCGCTGGTCACGCTCGGGCGGACACTGGGCGTCGAGGGTGTAGCTGGCCATCGACAGCGCGCCGAGCGCGTAGCCGTCGACCAACGTCTCGAGTCGGCTGTTGGCCGCACTCGCGAGCCCCGCGATGTAGAGCAGCGGGATGAAGTGCTCCGGCGTCGGCGAGCTGCGCTCGAAATCCGGGTGGTTCCGCAGCCCCGCAGCATTGGCCGGCGTCTCGGTGAGGACCGCGCGCGTTGCGTCGTCGAAGCGGCGGGTCCAGTCGAAGCCGAGCTCCGGTTCCGACCAGTTCAGCGCACGGAGGTTGTGGACGATGTTCCCGCTGCCGACGATCAGGATCCCGCGATCGCGAAGCGGCGCCAGGCGCGCGCCAAGCTCGAGATGCGAGTCAAAGTCCAGTCGCGCCTGGATCGAGAGCTGCACGACCGGAACGTCGGCCTCGGGAAAGGCGTGCACGAGTACCGACCAGGTGCCGTGGTCGATGCCCCAGCTGTCTTGATCGAGGCCTACGTGCGTCGGCTTGACGACGTCGGCGACCTCCTGGGCGAGCTCCGGGCTGCCGGGCGCCGGGTACTGCACCTCGAAGAGCCTCTGCGGAAAGCCGTAGAAGTCGTGGATGGTCCGTGGTCGTGCCATCGCGGTGACCGCCGAGACGCTGCCGTACCAATGCGCCGAGATGACGAGGATTGCCCGGGGTTTCGAGATAGTGCGTCCGAAGGTTGCCCATGCGCTTGAGTAGCGGTTCTGCTCGAGGGCGTTCATCGGGCTGCCATGCCCGAAGAAGACCGCAGGCGTCGGCCGCGTCTTCGGTTCGCCGCGGGCAGGCTGATCAGCGGGTGTGGTCATGTGGTTTGATCGCGACAGACGTTCTCTATGCGGGACGAGCACTTAGCAGCGATTTTCGATAGACCCCGATAGACCCCGATAGACGCTGAAAGACGCCGAATCATTCCCACTCGATCGTGGCCGGCGGCTTTCCCGAGATGTCGTAGACCACGCGGGAGATGCCCGCGATCTCGTTGATGATCCGCCGCGAGACGTGGTCGAGAAAATCGTAGGGCAGGTGGGCCCAGCGGGCGGTCATGAAATCCACGGTTTCCACCGCGCGCAGCGCAATCACCCAGTCGTAGCGGCGGCCATCACCCATGACGCCCACGGAACGTACGGGCAGGAACACGGCAAAGGCCTGGCTGACCCGGTCGTAGAGGCCGGCCCGGCGCAGTTCCTCGATGAACACGTGATCGGCCTGGCGCAGCAGGTCGGCGTACTCCCGATGAACTTCGCCCAGGATGCGCACGCCGAGGCCCGGCCCGGGGAAGGGGTGGCGATAGACCATCTCGCGGGGCAGTCCGAGTTCGACGCCGATTCTCCGCACCTCGTCCTTGAACAGCTCCCGGATGGGCTCGAGCAGCTTCAGCTTCATGTGGGCCGGCAGGCCACCCACGTTGTGATGGGACTTGATGACGTGGGCCTTGCCCGTGCTGGCGCCGGCCGACTCGATGACGTCGGGGTAGATGGTGCCCTGGGCCAGCCACTTCACGTCGCTGAGCCTGCCCGCCTCCTCGTCGAAGATCTCGACGAAGAGGCGGCCGATGACCTTGCGCTTGTCTTCCGGGTCCGTGACACCGGCGAGCCCCGCGAGAAAGCGCTCTGCGGCGTTCACGCGGATCACCCTGACGCCCAGGTGCTCGGCAAAGACTGCCATCACCTGGTCGCCCTCGTGCAGCCGCAAGAGCCCGGTATCCACGAACACGCAGGTCAGCTGGTCGCCCAGCGCCTCGTGCAGCAGCGCTGCAACCACGGACGAATCGACACCGCCGGACAGCCCGAGCAGCACCCGGTCCTGGCCCACGGCCGCACGCACGCGCCCGATCTCGCGGGCAATGATGTTGCTCGCCCGCCAGGCGTCCGGGCAGCCACAGATCTCGCGCACGAAGCGCTCGATGATCTGCTGGCCGCGTTCGGTGTGGGTCACTTCGGGGTGAAACTGCAGGCCGTAGAGGGCGCGGCTCTCGTCGGCCATGCCGGCCAGCGGCGCATTGGCCGAGCTCGCGATGGCCTGGAAGCCGGGCGGCAGCCGGGCAACCCGGTCGCCGTGGCTCATCCAGACATTGAGCGTGGCTGCCCCGTCGGGCCGGGGCGCGCCGGTGAGCCCGTCGAGCAGCCGGCTGGTCCCCGCGGGGTGCACGGCGGCATAGCCGAACTCGCGGTGCGCCGACGGCTCCACCTGGCCACCGAGCTGGGCGGCCATGGCCTGCATGCCGTAGCAGATCCCGAGCACCGGCACGCCGAGCTCGAACACGGCCCCGGGGATGGTGGGCGGGGCCTCGACGACCACCGACTCCGGCCCGCCGGACAGGATCACGCCGGCCGGCGCGAAGTCGCGGATCGCCGCCGGTGCGGCATCCCAGGGGTAGATCTCGCTGTAGACGCCGGCCTCGCGCACCCGGCGCGCGATCAGTTGCGTGTACTGCGAACCGAAGTCGAGGATGAGGATGCGCCGGGCGACGATCCCGTCCGCCGGGGCGGCGGGATGGCTGCCCGCGGCGGCTGACGCGGCCGGGTTCACGACGTGGGCCCCGTCACGATTCCGTCCGGTAGTTGGGCGGCTCCTTGACGATGGTCACATCGTGGACGTGGCTTTCGCGCATGCCGGCGCCGGTGATGCGCACGAAAGTGGGCTTGGTGCGCATTTCCTCGACGCTGGTGCAGCCCGTATAGCCCATGGCCGCGCGCAGACCGCCTATCAGCTGGGTGACGATCGTGGCCAGGCTGCCCTTGTAGGGCACGCGCCCCTCGATGCCCTCGGGCACGAGCTTCTCGAGCTCCGCCGAGGCGTCCTGGAAGTAGCGGTCCGACGACCCGTGCCGCTGGGCCATGGCCCCCAGCGAGCCCATGCCACGGTACGACTTGTAGGAGCGGCCCTGGTAGAGCTCGACCTCGCCCGGCGCCTCCTCGGTGCCGGCAAAGAGCCCGCCGATCATCACGCAGTGGGCGCCGGCCGCTATGGCCTTGGCAAAATCCCCGGAATAGCGGATGCCGCCGTCGGCAATGAGAGGTACGCCGGTGCCGTCGAGGGCAGCGGCCACGTCGGCGACAGCGCTGATCTGGGGCACACCCACACCGGCCACGATGCGCGTCGTGCAGATGGAGCCGGGCCCGACGCCCACCTTCACGCCGTCCGCACCCGCCGCCACCAGGGCCCGGGCGGCGTCGGCGGTGACGATGTTGCCGCCCACCACCTGCACGCCCGGATAGTCCTTCTTGATGGCGGTGATGCGGTCGAGCACGCCTTTGGAGTGCCCGTGGGCGGTATCCACGATGAGCAGGTCCACGCCCGCCTCGACGAGCGCACGCACCCGCTCGGCGGTATCGGCGCCCGTGCCGACGGCCGCACCGACGCGCAGCGCCCCGCGGTGATCCTTGCAGGCGTGGGGGTAGTCCTTGGCCTTCTGGAAATCCTTGGCCGTGATCATGCCGCGCAGCTGGAAGTTCTCGGCCACCACCAGCACCTTCTCGATGCGGTGCCGGTGGAGCAGCTCCAGCACTTCCTTCTTGTCGGCCCCTTCACGCACCGTCACCAGCCTGCTCTCCGGGGTCATCACCGAGGACACCGGGTCATCGAGGCGGGTCTCGAAGCGCAGGTCGCGGTTGGTGACGATGCCCACCGTGCGGCCCCCGTCCACCACCGGGACGCCGGAGATGTTGTGGGCCCGCGTGATCGCCAGCACCTCACGGATCGTCTGGTCCGGGCGCACGGTGATCGGATCGTTGACGATGCCGCTCTCGTACTTCTTGACCTGGGCCACCTGTTTCGCCTGGGCAGCCGCGCTCATGTTCTTGTGGATGATGCCCATGCCGCCTTCCTGGGCGAGCACGATCGCAAGGCGCGCCTCGGTGACCGTGTCCATGGCGGCCGACAGCAGCGGAATGCTGAGCTCGATGTCGCGGGTGACGCGGGTCTTGAGATCGGCCTCCCGGGGGAGGATGGCCGAGAAGGCCGGCTTGAGGAGGACGTCGTCGAAGGTGAGGGCGTCGTGGGAAATACGCATGGCCCATTCTACGCACCGCCCTCCGGGAGGTAAACCGCCGGGACAGGTCAATCGCCGGCGGATAGACTCCGCCCATGCGCCCCGCCGGCAAGCCCCCGGTCTACTCGGTCTCCCAGCTCAACCGGCTGGTCCGCCAGCTGCTGGAGCAGGATCTGCCCGTGATCTGGGTAGAGGGCGAAGTGTCGAATCTCGCCCGCCCCGGTTCCGGGCACCTCTATTTCTCGCTGAAGGACGACAAGGCCCAGCTGCGCTGCGCGCTGTTCCGCAACCGGTCCGGTGGCGCGACCCCGGCTGTCGCCAACGGCGACCAGGTGCTGGCCCGGGGCCGGGTCAGCCTCTACGAGGCCCGTGGCGAGTTCCAGCTGATCGTGGATCACCTGGAACCGGCCGGCGAAGGCCTGCTGCGCCGCCGCCTGGAGGAGCTGAAGCAGAAGCTCGCGGCCGAGGGGCTGTTCGACGAGGCCCGCAAGCGGGACAAGCCCGCCCTGCCCCGCCGCATCGGCGTGATCACCTCCCCCACCGGGGCCGCGATCCGCGACATCCTGCATATCCTGGCCCGGCGCTTCCCCGCGATCCCGGTCGTGATCTACCCGGTGCAGGTGCAGGGCGAGCAGGCGAAGTTCGACATCGTCCGGGCGCTCGAGGTGGCGGAGGCCCGCGCCGAATGCGACGTGCTGATCCTCGCCCGGGGCGGCGGGTCGCTGGAAGACCTCTGGGCCTTCAACGAGGAAATCGTCGCCCGCGCCATCGCGGCCTGCCCGATTCCGCTGGTGAGCGGCGTGGGGCACGAGGTGGACGTCACGGTCGCCGACCTGGTCGCCGACGTGCGCGCGCCCACACCCTCCGGGGCGGCAGAGCTCGTGGCGCCGGACAGCCGGGAATGGCTGCGTCTGATCGCAGGCCTGGACCGGCGCCTGGCGCTCGCGGTCGGCCGCTCGGCCAGCCTCGTGGCCAGCCGCTACGCCACCCTGGCGGCGCGGCTCGCCCGCTGCCACCCGGGCGCCCCGCTCCGCCAGCAGGCGCAGCGCCTGGACGAACTGCAGCAGCAACTCACCGGCGCGCTGCGCGCCCGGGTGAACAGGGACCGGCTGCGGCTCGCGCAGGCGCTGGTGCGCCTGCAGGCCGGTTCACCGGCACTGCGCATCCAGGTCGCCGCGGAGCGGCTCAGCAGCAGCCGGCTGCGACTCGCGGGCGCCGCCCGCCAGCAGCTCGGCACCAGCGGCACGCGGCTCGCCGTGCTCTCCGGCCGCCTGCACACCGTGAGCCCGCTCGGCACGCTGCAGCGGGGCTACGCCATCGTGCAGGACGCAGAGGGCCAGGTGGTGCGCGAGGCCGCCCGGCTCAAGGCCGGCGACGCCATCACCGCGCGGGTCGCCGACGGCGTGATCGAGGCCACGGTGCGGGCCGTGGCGGCGTCAGTCCCCGGCTAGCCGACGGGGCCTCGCCGGGTTTTCACGCCACCCGCGGCATCAGTACCGCGAGGACCGGAGCCGGTGGTCCGCCCGGGTCCAGGCCTGCCGGTAGCGCGCCGTCATGGCCGCGGCCTCCTCCGTGCGCCCCTGGGCGTCGAGTGCCTGGCTGAGCCCGAACAGCGCGTAGCCGTTCTCCCGGTGCTTCGTGAGGTCCTGCCAGTAGATGGCTTCGGCTTCGCGGGCGTGGCCGGCCTCCACCAGCACTGCGCCCAGGTAGTGACGGACGGGGAAGAACCACTCAGGGGGCTCGTTGTAGGCCAGCCCGTCCTGGAGGCTCACCGCCCGGGCCATCCGCGCAACGGCCTCGTCATGGCGGCCCCGGCCGGCCGCGATCTCGGCGGCGAGGATCTGCTCGGCGATGGTGATCAGCGTCAGGGTCGGGGCGAAGGCCGTATACTGCGCCGCCAGCCCCGGCTCCGCCGCGATGGCGCGCAGCGCCTTCAGTTCCGCCCCCGCTCGCCGCCGGTCGTTGCGGTGCTGGAAGGCGAGGCCCCGGGCGTAGTGCCACAGCGCATTCATCAGGCGGGCCTGTGCGGGTGGACGTGGTTCGGCAAGCACCTCGTCCCAGCGGCCGAAGCGGGCCAGCACGAACAGGGGCTGCAGTTCGAAGAGCTCGGGCAGGCCGAAGAGCTCGGTCTCCACGTGGTTGTGGGCCGCCATCCTGCGCGCATCGCCCAGGGCGATGGCACTCCGGCCCTCGAACATGGCAGCCCACACCATGAAGTGGAGATTGTGCGGGTAATAGAGCAGCGGGTAGATGCCCTGGGCCCGGCACTGCTCGAGGTAACTCTCGTCGGCGGAGGCCGCTGCCACGTTGACCGCGTAGGCGTCGGCGTAGCGGCCCACCTGCATGTAGATGTGCGACGGCATGTGCACGAGATGCCCCGCCCCCGGCATCAGGGGCGCGAGACGGTCGGCGGCGTCCTCCGCGCGCTCCGGGTAGCGGGCCTCCACCGCGTGGATCAGCAGGTGCAGGGCGCCCGCGTGGTCCTCGTCCTGGTCGAGTACGGCCTGCAGGGCACGCAGGATCTCCGGCGTGGTCTCCCGGGGCTGGCCGTCGCGGGTCCAGAAGTTCCATGGCGACAGGTTCATCAGCGCGTCGGCGTAGAGGGTGACGGCTCCCGGATGGTCAGGGTACCGGGCCGCCACGCCGCGCATCGCGGCCGCGTAGGTGGCGTCGAGTGCGGCCCGGTCGGCGTTCGCGTCGCTGCTGTAGCGGGTGGCCAGCGCATCGATGAGCGCCTGCTCTACCGGTGATGCACGCCCCTTGAGCGCCTGGGCGCGGCGAGTCGCCGCGACGGCCGGGGCAATGGCCTCGGGCTGCATGGGCAGGTTGAGGTTCGGCCCGAGGGCCAGCGCCTGGCCCCAGTAGGCCATGGCGTTGTCCGGGTCGAGGCGGGCGGACTCCCGGAAGGCCCGCACGGCCTCCGAGTGGTTGAAGGCCCAGACGAGGTTCATGCCCTGCGTGAAGAAGGCCTGTGATTCGGCATTGGCCGTCGTCGTGACCGGGTGCTCGGCGGCACCGAGGCCGGTGAGCCGGGGCGCCAGGGGACCGGTCGCGGACGCCGGGTCGCCCTCCAGGGCACGGGGATCCCAGAGCTGGGCGGTGGCCGGGGTTGACCCGGCGCCGAGGTGGGCGGCAACGGTGAGTGCGAGCACGAGGCGGGGCTTCATGGGCTGACTCCCTGGGCACCACCCACGGGCGGCTGCCCCCATTCCAGTCGGCTGCTCTCCGGATCGCGGAGCACTCACAGAACTACGCTCCGGACCGCGCGAAGTCAATGCAACGGGACCGGCCGCTATTCGCAGGTGCACCCCAGCGGGACGGCTACTGGAACAGCGGCATTTTTCGCCCTATCCTCGCGCCAGGCAGCCTGGATGCCCCGCATTCCCCACCCTGTCCGGAGGGCAAGGCGATGACCACCATCCCCGACAAGTACCGTGATCTGCTCGACCGGCCCATCGTGGTGTCCCTTGCCACGCTGATGAGCGACGGCACGCCCCAGGTGCAGCCCGTATGGTGCAGCTACGACGGCAGGCACATCCTGGTCAACACCGAAATGGGCCGGCAGAAGTACCGCAACCTGTCGCGGCGGCGCGTGGCGACGATCCTGGCCGTGGATCCCGATGACGACAGCCGCTGGCTTGAAGTGCGCGGCACGGTGGCAGAGGAAACCGAAGCGGGCGCCGATGCGCACATCGACGCGCTCGCCCGGCTGTACCTCGGCGTCGACCGCTATCCCTATCACCAGCCCGGCGACCGGCGGGTGCTGTTCCGCATTGCCCCCCGGCGGATTGCCACCATGGAAACGTCGATGCCGGATTTCGGTGCAGCCCCTTGACCGGGCTGCCCGGGGGACCGGGGATGCGGCCGCGGCAGGCCAGAGCCCCGGAACCCTCCCGCGCAGGTTGGGGCCGCCGGGAATCAGCGGGCCTGTTACCGCGTGCTCACTGCAGCCGCCATTCGCCGTCCTTGCCGGCACAGCCGGTCAGCACTACCGGGCCGCCCGAATCACGGCCGCTCCGGGTGAGTTCGAACTTCCGGCAGCCGTCGGCAAGGTCCTCCTTTGGCCTTACCGTGTAGCTCTGGCCGGTTGAGGGGTTGGTCCACCGCACCCGCTGGCCGACCCGCGCCAGCTCCAGGGCCTGGCCGACGCAGGCGCGATCGTTCCTGTCGATCTGCCGGCCAATGGCATCGCCGACAACCCCGCCGACGATCGCCCCAATAACCGTGGCGATCACCCGACCTTCCGGCGACGCCACCCGGTTTCCAATGGCTCCGCCCGCTACGGCACCCACGACAGCCAGAACCCTGTCGGTGTCACAACGACCCCCGATCACGCCGTAGTCGTCGGACCACTGCCGCCCGGCATAACCCACATAGAACGGGTCGTTCTTTGCGCGCCAACCGTGGGCGGGAGCCCAGGGTGGCGGCTTCGCCAGGGCAGGTTGCCCGGCGAACCACAGACCAAGTACCGCAATAGCGATTGCCTTGAGATTCATGTGCACTGCTCCTCCGGTGCCGGCCCCGGGTCGCGGGACTGCCTGGCCACTGCCAACGGTACCATGCTGCCTCTCGCGTTGCGCCGGTCACGTCCTGACAGGGTGATTGCCGCGGCCGTGTGATTCAAGGTGTCGGATTTTTTGATCGGTCGGCCGGATCACCGTCGGCTCGGCCCGTCCGGGCCGGCTTCTGAAATTGCCATTCGCTTCAGGGCGGGTGCAGGCGTCACAATTCAGGGTTGGTACGGGACTTTTGACCTCCCCTGGCCCCCGGCCTGCTGACCGAACGTGATGCCCACCCACAACTCACTGCTGCATGTCCCCAGCTCGTGGCTTTACTTGTTTGCCGGAGGACTGTGGGTGGCCGTCGCGATCCTGATGTGCGCCATCACCATCCCCTGGCTCACGCCCCTGAGCGGGGCGGCGCTGGCCGGTGTGCTGGTCTCCGGCCTGGTGATCGCCGCGTTGATCTCCCGCTTCGGCTTCTCGCGCCTTGTGCGCCGGAACATCCGGCGACTCGATGCCCTGGGCGAACGGGCTTCCGTCTTCGCCTTCCAGCCCGGCAAGAGCTACCTCGTCATCCTGCTCATGATGGCCATCGGCTGGACCCTGCGGCACTCGCCGCTGCCGAAGCCCGCTCTGGCGGCTGTCTACATCGGGATCGGTGGCGGCCTGCTGCTCTCGGGACTGGGCTACTTTCGTCGTTGACCGGGGTAGCTGCCGTCACGCATCGGCCAGAGCCGGCACCACCCGCTCGCCCAGCAGCCTGATGGTGTCCGCCGGTTTTTCGTAGATCCGCAGCGCAATCTCGGTGAGCCCGGCCCGGGCGAAGCTCCGCAGCCGCTCGATCTCCTGATCCAGGTCCGCGATCGCGCAGGCCGAGGTGCAGCGCCGGGCGAGCCTGCTCACGATTTCCGCCGGCACGCCCTCGATGACGTCGCTCTTCCGGTTGTAGGCACGGATGAAGGCGTTGATGTTCCGGCTCACCAGCGCCGCCTCGTCCGGGTCCAGCACCTCGTTGATGTAGGGCGGGTAGAGCGTGCCGCGGACCGTCAACCAGATGCGGGCCTCCCGCTCGGCCTCTTCCTGCGTCTCCTTGACGTGCCAGGCCCAGAAGTTGTTCAGCCTGAACGTGGCGGGATCCTTGCCGGCCCCGGCCAGCGTGCCGTCGATGATCGCCCGGGAGCGGCGCACATGGTCCACCACGAAGTCGCTGACCATGATCGCATCGGCATGCCGCGGAGCAGCCTTGAGCATCTGGGGCCCGTTGGCACCGATGTAGATGTCCGGAGCCGGGCTCCGGACCCAGGACGGGTTGTACCACTTCACCTCAAAGAGCTCGCCCTGGTAGCGCATCGGCCTGCCGGTGGCCGCGAGCCGCAGGATCTCCGCGCACTCGCGCACGGCGCGCACCACGCGCACGGGCTTTGCGCCCATGGCCTGGGCCGTGCCGCCGCCGGCGCCGATGACAATCTGCGCCCGGCCCTTCGCCACCTCGTTCAGCGTGAGCAGCGAGCTCGCCATCTTCAGCGGGTGCAGCTCGAAGGGGCTCACGGCAATGGGGCCCAGGCGGATGCGCTGTGTGCTCATCGCCAGCGGCACGAAGTTGATGAAGGGGTCCCTGGCGTCGTTCATGTTGGACACCCAGACGCCGCCGAGCCCGCTGGCCTCGGCCAGTTCGCCCAGTTCCCGGATGCGTTCGGGGGAGTTGCTGGACTCGAGGATGATGTCGATGCGCACGGTGGGGAGTGTAGCGGGCACCACCCGCCGTCAGCGTTGCTGGTGGGATGAAAAGACCTCGAGCGTGCCGTCCCGGCCAAGCGCCAGCACATCGTAGGGTTCGGGTCGCGGGCTCTCCATGCCGGGTGAGCCGGCAGGCATGCCCGGCACCGCCAGGCCCAGGATGTCGGGACGCTCCTTCAGCAGGCGGCGCACGTCAGCAGCCGGCACATGTCCCTCGACCACGTAGCCGTCCACCACGGCGGTGTGACAGGTCGCGACCCGGGGCGGCACCTTGAGCCGGGTCTTGATGGGCGTGACATCGTTCAGGTCGTTGACCTTGACCCGGAAGCCCGCCGATTCCATGTGCTCCACCCAGACGCTGCAGCAGCCGCAGGCTGGCGTCTTCCAGACTTCCATCGGCGGCAGTTCGTCGGCCACTGCGGAGGACACATCGAGCCCCGGGGCCCTCCCCGTCATGAGGACGGTTGCCAGCCCCCCGGCCAGCAGCAACAGCCCAACGACTGAACCCGTCCGCACTACCCTCGTCATGCTTCCCTCTCCGCTGCTGTCCGGCGCGGTCCGCCGTGGACTGGACCTTAGCAGTGCCCGGGCCCGTCAGGGAGCAGTCCGCCCTCCGGCAACGACTGCGGCCAAACTCACCCTTGACAAGCCTGGATGCCCGTGTCCTAGTTTGCCCCTCCAGCGGGAGAATGACGATGCGCATGATCGTTCCTGTGCTCGCATTGGCCATAGGCCTGGCAGGCCCCGGCACCGCCCGGGCCCAGGACCCGCTCGACAAGCTCACCGGCGTCCTGAAGGCACTGGCAAAGCCGAGGAATGGCCCGAAGGACAACCTCGTGGTCAACGGCGGTTTCGAGCAGCCGGTCGTGCAGTCGGGCCGCTACGTGACCTTTCAGTCCGGACAATCCTTCGAAGGTTGGCAGGTCATCGGCCAGGCCGGCGGGGTGTCGCCCATCAGCGGCAACTACACGAGTTCAGGCATCCGGTTTGTCGCGAGAGAAGGGCAGCAGTGGCTGGACCTCACGGGGCCGAGCGCCAGTTCGGGCGCGGGCGTTGAGCAAACGGTGCCGACGATCCCGGGGCAGGCCTACGATCTCGCATTCTGGGTGGGTAACGTGTCTGGCGGTCCGTTCGGCACTACCAGCACCGTCGAGGTCCTCGCCGATGGACAGTCGCTCGGAGTGGCGCGCAATGACCAGGTGATTGCAGGGCAGCAGGGCTGGGGGCTGTTCAGGATGCAGGTCACGGCCACGGGCAACACGATGACCCTGGCCTTCATTAACCGCGACCCGCCGAACGACAACAGCAACGGACTCGACGCCGTCTCCCTGGTGCCCGCTCGCGCCGCGACGGCGCCTTCGCCCGGTGCCGCGGCGGCGCCTTCGCCCGGTGCCGCGACGGCCGCAACGTCAGGCGTGCCGCAGGGTCTTTCGGCCGCCGAGACCGGCGCCGTTTTTCAGGCAGCCGGATTCAGCCAGCGTGGCGGCCAGTGGCGCAGCGGCTGCGACGATCCGACGCCCACCTACAGCCCGGGGTCGGTCGACTCAGTGGCAGACCTCAACGGAGACGGGCGGCCGGAGGCGGTGATCGTCGAGGGCGGTACTTACTGCTACGGGAACACGGGGCTTGGCTACTGGCTGATGAGCCAGCAGGCTGACGGCAGCTGGAAACTGATGAGCAACGGTATAGGCATCGTCGAGATCCTCACAACCAAGGGCAATGCGGGCTGGCCCGACCTCAGCATCGGTGGGCCGGGATTCTGCTTCCCGGTGCTCCGCTGGAACGGTCAGTCCTACGCGCAGCATCGGTGGGAGTACGACCGCAAGGCCTGCAGCCCGCCTCGCTGACGCTGAACGCAGGCGTAGCGTCGCCCCGGCGCAATCGATTTGGCGAAACGCTCATTCCCTCAGTTGCATCGGCAGTTCGGGCATCTCGCTGACCCGGATCAGCGGCGGTCTCGAGGCGAACATGGGCGGGATGCGGGCGAGTTTCCGAAACCGAAGTACCGGCACCGTACTACCCGAAAAACGCCTCCAGGACGGGGCGGAAACGGTCCATGTCCACCAGGAAGGAATCGTGTCCCTGGATCGAGGGCAGTTCGACGAAATGCACCTCGCGGTTGCGGGCTTCGAGGCCCGTGGCCAGCTCGCGCTGCTGGGCAACGGGAAACAGGCTGTCGGTTTCCACGCCCACCACCAGCACGCGCCCGGTGCGGATCTTTGCAAGCCCGGCGCTCACCGAGCCACCGTGCTCGGCGACGTCGAAGAGGTCGCTGGCGCGGGACAGGTACAGGTAGCTGTTGGCGTCGAACTGGCCGATGAACTTCTGGGCCTGGGCTTCCAGGTAGGACTCCACCGCGAAGTCCTGTGACCAGGCGTCCCCGGTCTGGTGCTCCTCCGGAACCCGTTCCCGTCCGAAGCGCTGCTGCCACTCCCGGGCAGAGCGGTAGGTGATCATGCCGAGCTTGCGGGCGAGCCGCATGCCGGTCACGGGGCCCGGTGTGCCGGCGTAATTGCCGCCTGCCCAGGCCGGATCGCGGCGGATCAGCTCCCGCTGCAGCGAGCGGAAGGCGATGGAATACGGCAGGGCACGGGCGCCCGTGGAGATCAGGACCAGGTTCCGGGCGATATCCGGGTGCAGGATGGCGAGCGCGAGAGCGGTCATGCCGCCCATGGACGGCCCCACGAGGGCATGCAGCTGACCGATGCCCAGATGATCGAGCACGAGCTTGCCCGCCGCCGCCACGTCTTCGAGGGACAGCACCGGAAACGACGCGCCGTAGGGCGCGCCGGTAGCGGGATCGATGGACGCTGGCCCGGTCGAGCCGAAGCAGCTGCCGAGCGAGTTCACGCAGACCACGAAGAAGCGGCGGGTATCGATGGGCCTGGAAGGCCCCACGATCTCCTCCCACCAGCCGGGAGACGCATCCTCCGGTGAGGACGTGGCATGCGCCGAGGGCGACATGCCGGTGAAGATCAGCACGGCGTTGCCGTGTTCCCGATCCAGCTGGCCCCAGGTCTCGTAGGCGATCACGGGGCGCTCGAGCACACCGCCCCGATGCATCTCGAAGCGCCCTGGATGCTGGTAGAACTGGCGTGCCGCAGTCATGGGACGCAATTATGGCGGCCCTCCCCCGGTCCGGGACCACCGTTTGGCTATAAGGATATGGGCTAGTTCCGGCGCTTGCCGATCGACCGGACGCGCTCACGGCTCTTGATCTGCCGGGGCGTCAGCTTGTTGCGCCTGCCGGCGAAAGGATTCCTGCCGGCGCGCAGTTCGATGCGGATCGGCGTGCCGCGCAGGCGGAAGGCCTTGCGGAAGCAGCCCATCAGGTAGCGACGGTAGCTCTCCGGCAGGGCATCGGTCTGGTTGCCGTGAATCACGATCAGAGGCGGCCGGCGCCCGCCCTGGTGGGCGTAGGAGAGCTTGATCCGGCTGCGCTGGGCCACCGGCGTCGGGTAGGCCTGCACGGCCTCCTTGAGCACCCGGTTGAGATCCGGCGTGGGGAGTTCACGCACCGCCGCCGCCGCCGCCCGGCGACCGCTTTCCAGCAGGTCGTAGACCGCCGTGCCGTGCAGCGCGGAGATGAAGTGGATGTCGGCAAAATCCATGAACGGCAACCGCCGGTCGAGCCCGTCCCGCAGGGCGGCGCGCCGGTCGCCGGGCAGGTGGTCCCACTTGTTGACGCCGATGGCGAGCGCCCTGCCCCGTTCCAGCACCAGGCCGACCAGCGACACGTCCTGCTCCGTCACGCCCTCGCGGGCGTCCAGCAGCAGCAGCACGGCATCCGCCTCCTCCAGCGCCTGCAGCGACTTGACGATGCTGAAGCGCTCGACCATCTCCGACACGCGAGCCTTGCGCCGGATGCCCGCCGTGTCGATCAGCACGAAGGCGTGGTCGTCGTGGCTGAAGGGCACGCGGATGCTGTCCCGCGTGGTCCCGGCCTCGTTCGAGGTCAGCAACCGCTCTTCGCCCAGGTAGCGGTTGATGAGCGTCGACTTGCCCACGTTGGGCCGGCCGATCACCGCGATGCGGGTGCCGGTGAGCACAGGGGCAGCGCCCTCACCGGCACCGTCTTCCCGCGCCGGCAGCCCGGCCAGAACACGCTCACCGAGCAGGGACAGCCGGTCGCCCTGGGTGGCCGAGATCGCCACCGGCTCGCCGAGCCCGAGCGCGTAGAAGCCGGCCGCCAGCTGGCCGGGATTCTGTCCTTCGGCTTTGTTGATTGCGAGCACGGCCGGCTTGCCGGCCCGGCGGATGCGGGCCACGATGGCGTGATCGTCCGGCAGCGGGGCCTCGCCCGCCTCCACCACCAGCACCACCACGTCGGCCTCGTCGACGGCATAGGCCACCTGCCGGGCGACGAGAGTGCTCAGCGCGTCGCTGCCGCCGGTCAGGCCGCCGGTATCGATCAGGATGCACAGTTGCCCGGCGAGGTGCGCATAGCCGTAGAGCCGGTCGCGGGTCAGTCCCGGAAAATCGGCTACCAGCGCATCACGCGTGCCGGTCAGCGCGTTGAAGAGCGTGGACTTGCCGACGTTGGGCCGGCCAACCAGCGCGATGACGGGGAGCATGGCGGTGCGCCCCTACGGTGAGGCCGCGGGTGAAACCTGCCGGAAGGCGACCAGCTTGCCGCCGTCGGTCTGCACGAAGAGAAGTTCATTGACGGCCAGCGGCGGCGAGGTGACGCGCCCGCCACCGGCGCGCACGCGCGCCTGTGGCGCACCCGTGTCGGTGGCGAAGAAGTGCACATGACCCTCGAAATCACCGACGACCACCGACCCACGGTAGGCCGTGGGACCGGAGATGTCGCGCCTGTTCAGGAGCTTGTGCCGCCAGAGCTCGGTGCCCCCCTGGCGGGTAAAGGCCACGAGTTCGCTCGCGGAACCCGCCACATAGACGTTCTGGATGTCGACCGCCAGGCCCTCGTGGCTGCGCACATCCTGGGTCCACAGGGGTTGCCCGGATTCCAGCGCCACCGACACCACCTTGCCGCGCGTGGTCACCGCATACAGGTCATTGCCCACCGCACGCACCGTGGCGTTGATGTCCGCCAGGCGCTCGATCTCGTTGCGGCCGGATGGCGGGTCGGGCAGTGTCTCCCAGAGCACCGCGCCGTCCGCCAGCTGATAGGCGGCGAGCTTGCCGTTGTCGAAGCCGCAGATCACGGCCTCGCCGACCACCACGGGGCCTGCGGTGCCACGCACGGAAAGGCGCGGCATCACCTGCTGCACGAACCAGCGCCGGCTGCCGTCCCGCCGGTCGAGTGCCGTCAGCTTGCCATCCACGGTCCGGACCAGCACCAGGTCACCGGCGACCGCCGGCGCCGCCAGCACCTCGCTGGTGACGTTCTGCCGCCAGCGCTCCTTGCCGTCGGCAGCCTCGAGCGCGAGGATCTCGCCGTTGCTCGAACCGATGACGACCACGTCACCGTCCGTGCCGGGGCCACCCGACAGGGGCAACTTCGTCTTGCGCCGCCACAGCCGCTTGCCCTTGCCCGCCTCGAAGGCGGACACCTGGCCGTCATGGGCAGCAGCATAGACCCGCACGCCGTCGGACGCCGGACCGAGCGCCAGGCGCAGCGACTCGCTGTCGCCGCCGAGGCCGGCAGACCACACTTTCTGCACCCGGATCGTGGCCTTGAAATCCGGCAGTTCGGCGACCGGATCCTCGTCCTTGTCCTTGCCCCCGAAGAGGCTGCAGCCGCTGTTGAGCACGGCCACCAGCGCGACCAGGGCAAGCGCACGCGGCATCGTGTGGCGGGTGGCCATCACGGCTTCGGGGCTGCGGCCGGTCCGCCCAGTGCATCGAGCTTCGCCTGCACGTAGGCGGCATCGACGAGGCCTTCGGCACCCTCACCGTTCATGGCCTGCTCGTACTCGCTGCGGGCTTCCGCCTGCCGGCCGAGCGCCGCGTACGCGTCGCCGCGGATGTCGTGAAAAGCCGGGGCAAAGGACCGGGCGCCGGGGTCGGGCAGTGCCTTCAGGGCGTCCTCGTACTTCTCCTGGTGGATCAGCACGCGGGCGAGGCGCAGCCGGGCGATGTTCCGGATCTCCGGGGTGGCCGCCTTGTCCACGACCTCCCCGAGGTACGCCGCGGACTTGTCGGGCATGCTGCGGTCCAGGTACAGGCGGGCCATCACGAGCCGGGCCTGGTCCACGTAGGGCGACGTACCGAACTCACCGCTCATCGCGGTGAGCTGGGCTTCGGCGGCCTCGACCTGGCCGGCGCGGGCCGATGTCATGAAGCTCTCGTAGACGTCGGAGGCCAGTTCGGCCCGCTGAAGCTCCCAGCGCTGGTACTGGTTCCAGCCGAACAGCAGGCCGAGGCCCAGAATCACGCCGGCGGCGAGATACGCGCCGTTGCTCCGCATCCAGGACTTGACCTTGTCAGCCTGTTGTTGATCGGTCAGCAGTTCTTCCACGAGTTCGTTCCTGTCAGGTTTTCTCTGTAAATCGTCATCAACGCGGCCGGTCCAGCCAGGGCGCCAGCGCGTCGGCCAGACCGCTGACCGGCACCCGCAGCTGGTCGGCTGCCACGCGCAGCGGCTTGACCACGGCCGTGCCGCCTGCCACTTCGTCTTCCCCGATGATGACGGCCACCGCGGCACCGCTGCGGTCTGCCCGCTTCATCTGGGCCTTGAACCCGCCACCGCCGCAGTGGGTCTCCACCCGCAGCGGGGAAACGCCGTCGCGCAGGTCCTCCGCGATGCGAAAGGCGGCCCGCAGCGCACCGTCGCCCACGGCCACCACATAGACATCGGGAGCCCGCAGCGGCGCAGCGCCTCCGTCCAGGCTGAACAGCTCGACGAGCCGCTCGAGGCCGATCGCAAAGCCGATGGCCGGGGTGGGCTCGCCGCCGAGGTGTTCGACCAGGCCATCATACCGGCCTCCGGCACAGACCGCGCCCTGGGTACCGAGCCGGTCCGTCACCCACTCGAAAACGGTACGCCCGTAGTAGTCGAGCCCGCGGACCAGTCGGGGGTTCACTGCATAGTCCACCCCCGCGTCGTCGAGCAGAGCGCGCAATCCGGCGAAATGCGCCGCCGAGTCCGCATCGAGGTGGTCGGTGAGCCGGGGAGCCGCCTGGATCAGCGGCTGCATGTCGGGGTTCTTGCTGTCCAGGATGCGCAGCGGGTTGCGCTCCAGGCGCCGGCCGCTGTCTTCGTCCAGCTGCCCGGCGTGGGCGCGGAAATAGTCCGTCAGCGCGGTCCGGTACTGCTGGCGGGACCCGGCGGTGCCGAGCGTGTTGATCTGCAGGGCCAGGTGGCGAATGCCGAGGCGCTTCCACAGTCGGTTCTGCAGGATCAGGATCTCCGCGTCGATGTCCGGGCCGGAAAAGCCCAGCGCCTCCACGTCGAACTGGTGAAACTGGCGGTAGCGGCCTTTCTGCGGCTTCTCGTAGCGGAACATGGGCCCGGTCGTGAAGAACTTGTGCCGCTGGTTGCGCAGCAGGCCGTGCTCCATGCAGGCGCGCACGATGCCCGCCGTGGCTTCGGGCCGCAGCGTGAGCGACAGCCCGTTGCGGTCATCGAAGCTGTACATCTCCTTCTCGACGATGTCGGTCACTTCGCCAATGGAGCGGCGGAACAGCTCCGTCCGTTCCACGATGGGCACCCGGATCTCCTGGTAGCCGTGGTCCAGCAGCAGATCGCGGATGACGCCTTCCACGTGCTGCCACACGCCGGTGGCAGGCGGCAGGCAGTCCTCCATGCCCCGGATGGCCTGCAGCCTGTCGCTCATCGCGCTTCTGCCGCGCCCGCGACCCAGAAAACGAGCACGAGCAGCAGCGCCAGTCCGATCAGGACGAGAATGGTGAGCGGGCTCGGGACCGGCCGCAGGGGCTTCTCGCGCTCCCGGGCCATCGCGGGCGGCGCGTCGGATGAGGGGTCGGCCGCCCGGTAGGCGGCCAGCACCGCTTCTTCCGACAGGCCGAGCAGGTGGGCATAGGCCTTCAGGTGGCCGCGCACGAACACGGCGGCACCCAGCACCGCGAAGCGCTCTTCTTCAAGGGCACGCACCACCTCAACCTCCAGGTGCAGGGCTTCTGCCGCCTGCGCCAGCGTCAGCGCCCGGGCCTTGCGCGCCGAGCGCAGCCGCTCGCCGAGGCTGAGCGCCGTGTCTGTCCTGCCGTCTGCCATGGTGCCGATTCGCGCCGGTACGGGGCCGGTCAGCCCGCGCTCCCGGCCGGCTGCTGCAGCGACCGGGTCTCGGGGGACAGGGGGAATTCCCGCCGGAGCCGGTCCCTGTAGTTCCGTACCGCCCGGTCATCACCCAGGGCCTGCTCGATCCGCAAGCCGAGCAGCAGCGCACCGGCCGTTGCCGCCGAACCGTCGAGATAGCGCTCCAGAAAGCCGCGGGCCTGCAGCCCATTGCCCTGCTCCAGGGTCACTTCGGCCAGCTTCAGGAGGGCATCCGGGAAGCGCGGGTCCAGGGTGAGCGCACCGCGCAGGTAATTCTCGGCGCGCCCGAGGTCCACGCGCCGCGCGCAGGTGCCGGCGTTGGTATAGAGCATGGTCCGGTTGGCGCTGCGCACCGACAGGGGAACCGCGATGGCCCGGTCGAACAGCTTCAGCGCCTCGGCCGGCTTCTGCCTCTGGTTGCAGGTGAACACCGCCAGCGCGTTGAGACTGTCAGGGTCGCGGGGATCGAGCTCGACGGCGCGCCGGTAATGCCGCTCGGCGCCCGCGGGATCCTCGAGCCCTTCGAAGACGACGCCGAGCGCGGCATGCGCCGTCGCCAGGCCCGGCTGCTGCTCGATGGCCTTCTCGAGCTTGTCCTTGGCCGCCTGCAGGTTGCCCTGGCGCAGATAGCCGATGCCGAGCTGCAGGTTGTACTGGGCCGCCTCTGCGGCGGACGCGGGCGTGGCCCGGGTCTGCACGGTGCTGCCCGAAATGCAGCCCGGCAGGACGAGCACCGCAGCCAGCAGCAGGATGAGCCGGTTCACGGCTGCCACCGGATGTCGTGGAGCTTTTCGCCGAGCGGCATGCGCACCCGGTTGCGGACCTGCCCGGCGAGCTGGCCGCAGGCGGCGGCAATATCGTCGCCGCGGGTGCGGCGGGTGATCGTGATGATGCCCGCGTCCTGGAGGATGCGCTGGAAGCGCTGCAGCGCCTCGTCCGGCGAGCGGCGATAGTGGCTGCCCGGAAACGGGTTGAAGGGAATCAGGTTGACCTTGGCCGGACGGTTCGCGAGCAGAGGGACGAGCTGCCTTGCCCGGGCTTCCGAATCATTGACGCCGGCAAGCATCACGTACTCGAAGGTGATGCCAACGGCATTGGTGGCCTCTGCATAGTCCCAGCAGGCGTCGAGCAGCTCGCGGACCGGATGCCGGCGGTTGATCGGCACGAGTTCGTTGCGCAGGGCGTCGTCCGGCGCATGCAGCGACACGGCGAGCGCCACGTTGCTGACCTCCGCGAGGCGGCGGATCTGGGGTACGAGTCCCGAGGTGCTCACCGTCACCCGCCGACGGGAGAGCTGGTAGCCGAGGTCGTCCACGAGCACGCTGCAGGCCTGCACCACGTTGCGGAAGTTGGCGAGCGGCTCGCCCATGCCCATGAACACCACGTTGGTGATCGGCGAGCGGCCGGCATCGTCACCCATGCCGCCAGCGGCAGGCTCACAGTTTGCCAGCTCACGCCGGGCCAGGATGACCTGGCCGATGATCTCGGCGGCGCTCAGGTTGCGGTTGAAGCCCTGGGCGCCGGTGGCGCAGAACGAGCAGTCCAGCGCGCAGCCCACCTGCGAGGACACGCACAGGGTTCCGCGCCCCTCCTCGGGAATGAACACGGTCTCGATCAGCTGGCCACCGCCCGCCGCCAGCCGCCACTTGGTGGTGCCGTCCACCGAGCGCTGGACCGCATCGATCTGCGGCAGGGCAAAGCTGGCCCGCGCCAGGAGCTGCGCCCGTAGCGCGCCGGAGAGGTCGGTCATCTGCGCCGGGTCGAGCACACCCCTCCCGTAGACCCAGCGCATCAGCTGGCGGGCCCGGAACGGCTTCTCGCCGAGGCCGGCAAACAGCTGCTCGAGCTCGGGCCGGGGCAGGCCAAGCGGAGCCAGATCAGCCGTGCCGTTCATCACTGCCTAGCGGGTGCGCGGGCAGATGTCGGCCTGCGCAAAGAAGAAGGCGATCTCCTGCCGGGCCGTGTCCGGACCGTCGGATCCGTGCACCACGTTCTCCTCGATGCTGGCCGCAAAATCCTTGCGGATGGTGCCGGCGTCCGCCTTCTTCGGATCGGTGGCGCCCATGATCCGGCGGTGGGTCTCGATGGCGTTCTCGCCCTCCAGCACCTGCGCGATCACGGGGCCCGTGGTCATGTAGGCGACCAGATCACGGTAGAAGGGCCGCTCCCGGTGGACCGCATAAAAGGCCTCGGCCTGGGCGGTGGTGAGGTGCAGCATGCGGGCCGCCACGATGCGGAGGCCAGCCTGCTCGAAGCGCCGGTAGACCTCGCCGATGAGGTTCTTCTGCACGCCGTCGGGCTTGATGATGGAAAGGGTACGTTCGGTAGCCATCGAAACTCCTGCCAGATGATCGTCGGAAAAATTCAGGGGAACCTGCCGCAGGCCGGGCGACGGCGCACGCCCCGCGCCTGCGATTCAGGCGCCGACCGTGAAGCTCTCGCCGCAGCCGCATTCCCCCGTCGCCCGGGGATTGCGAAAACGGAAGGCCTCGTTGAGCCCGTCACGCACGAAATCAACAACCGTGCCGTCAATCAGTTCGAGCGCACCACGGTCCACGACCACCCGCACCCCGTCCTGGTCGAACACCACGTCGTCGGGACTGGCCTCCTCGGCATAGTTCACGACATAGGCGAGTCCCGAGCAGCCCGTGCGCTTGACGCCGATGCGCAGGCCGGCACCGGGCTTCGACCCGGCAATGAATGCGCGCACCCGTTTCAGGGCGTTATCGGTCAGGGTGACCGCCACCGTCGTCTCCTTCAGGGGGATGCCCGTGACCGGCTATTGTCCCAATCCGCCAAGCAGTTGCGCAAGGCATCCTGCACGATAAGCAGGCGTCCTGCCCGTTCCCGGGGTACACCGAGGGCCGCCGCCAGTTCCTCCGGGTCCAGCGTACCGAGGCGCGCCGGGGGTTCGCCCCTGAGGCGCTCGGCCGCCAGGCTGCAGGCGGCAACGGTAAAGGGGCAGCCGTACACCCCGTAACGCACGGCCGCTATCCGGCCGTCGGCCACCCCGATCTCAAAGGCGACACGCGTACCGGAGTCGCAGGCGCCGGCGGCGCCGCGCGCCAGCAGGCCCGGCGTAACTAGGGCCGGAGGCGGCTCTGGGTGCGCAAAGAAGCGGCGCAGCACCTCAGGGGGATAGGGGCCGTTGCCGGTCATGGACAGAGCGCGGCGGCCGACAGCTGCCGGAGGTGGCTGACCGCCTTACGGAAGCTTTCTGCGGCTGCATCGATCTCCGCCACGGTCGTCTGCTCGCCAAAGGAGAAGCGGACGGCGCTGCGGGCCAGCTCCCGGGAGCGGCCCAGCGCCTCGAGCACCGGCGACGGCTCGTCGTTCTCGCTGGTGCAGGCCGAACCACTGGCCACCGCCAGGTCGCCGAGGGCGAGGAACAAGCTCTCGCCCTCCACGTCCGCCACGCTCACATTCAGGATATGACCGGTGTTGCGCAGGGCACAGCCGTTGCGAAGCACGCCGGGCACGGTGGCGAGCTGCTGCCAGAGACGATCCCGGAGCATCTGTACCTGCTCGCGGCGGGCCTCGAGCCGCCCGGCCGCCAGCTCGAAGGCCACGCCCATGCCCACGACCTGGTGGGTGGGCACCGTGCCCGGGCGCAGGCCCCGCTCCTGGCCGCCACCGAAGAGGATTGGCGCCACCCGCCGGACGCGCTCCCGGTCGAGGAAGAGCGCGCCCACGCCCTTCGGTCCGTAGAGCTTGTGGGCGGACAGCGACAGCAGGTCGATGTGGAGGTCCCGGACCGGCAGCGGCAGGCGCCCCGCGCTCTGGGCCGCGTCCACATGGAACAGCACGTCACGGCGGCGACAGAGCGCACCGATCGCACCCACGTCCTGAACCACGCCGGTCTCGTTGTTGGCGTGCATCAGGGACACCAGCACGGTGTCTGCTTCGAGGGCCGCCTCCACCCGGGCCGGGTCGATGATGCCGTCGCCGTCGGGGCCGAGCCAGGTCACGCGCCACCCGCTGGCCGCCAGGTGCCGGCAGCTCTCGACCACGGCCTTGTGCTCCGTCACCGCGGTGACCAGGTGCCGGCCCCGGGTCGCCCGGAAGCGCGCGGCCCCCAGGATCGCCAGGTTGTCGGATTCGGTGGCGCCGGAGGTGAAGATGAGCTCGGCAGGGTCCGCACCGATCAGCGCGGCGACCCGGGCGCGCGCAGTCTCGACTTCCCGCTGCGCCGCCCGGCCCGGCGCGTGCGCGGTGGCGGAGGGATTGGCCGCCAGGGCGGGCGTGCCGAGCACGCGCAGCATCGCCTCCAGCACTTCCGGCGCCAGCGGCGTGCTGGCCGCGTAGTCGAGGTAGATCGTCGCCGGGGCCGTCATCGCGGACCGGGATTGTCGCCGGAGCCCGGCACCAGGCTGCTCAGGATACCGCGCAGGATATTGAGCTCGTTGTCGTCCAGGCGGGTCCGGTTGAAGAGCCGGCGCAGGCGCCGCATCAGGTGGCGGGGGTTGCGGGGATTGAGGAAGCCGCTGCCGAGCAGGACTCGTTCCAGGTGCGCATAGAACAGCTCCAGCTGCTCCGGACCCGCGAGCGGCGCCTCGGGCGGCGGCAGCTCCCGTTCGAGGCGCGCAAGCTGCCGCAGTTCGTAGGCGATGATCTGCACCGCCTGGGCCAGGTTGAGCGAACTGTAGGCCGGGTTGGCCGGGATGTAGACGATGGCATTGCACAGGTCCAGCTGCTCGTTGGCGAGTCCCGAGCGCTCCGGCCCGAACAGCAGCGCAGCAGGCCGGCCCTGCGCCTCGGTCATCACCTCACGGGCGCACTCCCGCGGGTCCATTTCGGGGCAACCGATGCGCCGGTGGCGGGCGCTGGCGCCCAGCACCAGTCCACAGCCGGCCAGGGCCTCGGGCAGCGTCGCCGTCACCCGGGCGCCGGCCAGCACGTCCTGGGCGCCGGAGGCCAGCGCCCGGGATTCCTCGCACAGCCAGTCCGGCGGCGGATTGACCAGCACCAGATCGGCGAAGCCCATGGTCTTCATGGCCCGCGCCACCGAACCGATGTTGCCCGGGTGGGTGGGCTCGAAAAGCACAAAGCGGATGGATCCGTGGCTCGTCATGGGTGCGCTACTCCGTAGGCCGGCATTGTAAGCCGGCGCTGGCGGCGCCCGCGCCGCTCTGTACAATGGCGCCCCCATGCAGGCCCTGCTCAATACCGCTGTCCAGGCCGCGCGCCGCGCCGGGGACATTGCCATCCGCGCCCTCTCCCGCCTGGACCAGCTGGAGGTGAAGGCCAAGGCCCGCAACGAATACGTCACGCAGGTGGACCACGCGGCCGAGCAGGCCGTGATGGAGAGCATCCGCAAGCGCTATCCCGACCATGCCTTCCTCGCCGAGGAATCCGGCCGGTCTGGCCACAGCGAGTTCACGTGGATAGTCGACCCGCTGGATGGCACCACCAACTTCGTGCACGGCTTCCCGACCTTCTCCGTCTCCATCGCGCTCCGGCGCCGGGAAACGCTCGAGGTTGCCGTGGTCTACGACCCGTGCCGCCAGGAGCTGTTCACGGCCATGCGCGGCCGCGGCGCGCAGCTCGACGGCAAGCGGATCCGCGTCAGCGAACGCCGGGAACTCGACGGGGCGCTGATCGGCACCGGCTTTCCCTTCCGCAGCAACACGCGCTGGCTGCCCGCCTACCTGCAGATGCTCGGCAGCGTGATGGAGACCACTGCCGGGGTCCGGCGCCCGGGCTCTGCCGCACTCGACCTCAGCTACGTGGCGGCCGGCCGCCTGGATGGCTTCTTCGAGTTTGGCCTCGAGATCTGGGACATCGCCGGCGGGTCGCTGATGATCCAGGAGGCGGGCGGGCTCATCACCGGCCTGACCGACGGCCAGACCCACCTCGAGAGCGGCGACGTGCTGGCCGGCAACCCCAGGATCCACGAGGCCCTTGGCACGCTGCTCGCGCCGCATCTCAACGGCAGCATCGTGCCGGCCTGAGGCCTGCGGGCAGCAGGCCCCGCTCAGGGCAGCGAATCGACCGCGTCCTTGTCCTCGGCCTTCGGCAGCAGGTCCACCGGACTTGCCTTCAGCACCAGCGCCGTGGCGCTCGCGACGTAGATGGACGAATAGGTTCCCACCAGGATGCCGACCAGCAGGGCCGTGGCAAAGCCCCGCAGTGTCTCGCCGCCGAAGAACAGCATCGCGAGCACCACGATGCTCGTCGTGCCGCTCGTCATGATCGTGCGGCTGAGCGTCTCGTTGATGGACAGGTTCATGATTTCCAGCGGCGTGCCGCGCCGGATCCGCCGGAAATTCTCCCGGATGCGGTCGAAGACCACGATGGTGTCGTTCACCGAATAGCCGATGATCGCCAGCATGGCCGCCAGCACCGACAGGTCGAAGCTGATGCCGAGCAGGGCGAAAACGCCCAGCGTGATGATCGGGTCGTGCAGCGTGGCAACGATGGCGCCGACGGCGAACTTCCACTGGAAGCGGAACATGATGTAGACAAGGATCATCAGCATCGCGAAGAGCAGCGCGAGCGCGCCCTGCTCCGCCAGCTCCGACCCCACCTGGGGGCCCACGAATTCGGTACGCCGCAGCTGCACGGACGGATCAACGGCCCGCAGGATATCGAGGATGCGCCCGGCGATGGCTGCGCTGTCCTCGCCCTCCCGCGGCAGCACCCGGATCAGCACCTCGCTCGCCGCGCCGAAATTCTGCACCTGGGCATCACCGAAGCCGTTGCCGGCGAGCTGGCTCCGGATGTCCGCGAGCCGTGCCGGACCCTCATAGCCCAGCTCGACCAGAACGCCGCCGGTGAAATCAATGCCGAAGTTGAGTCCGCGCACGCCGGGAATCAGCAGGATCAGCGAGCCCACCATCAGGACCGCCGACAGCACGAAGGCCGCCTGGCGCTTTTCCAGGAACCGGATATGCGTGACTTTGCGGAAGAACTC